>TARA_R110002072_G_scaffold284396_4_pt1 | contig 136254 bp, 121 predicted proteins | sample TARA_R110002072 | Tara Oceans TARA_R110002072 (sample SAMEA4397118) | marine metagenome | biome: Polar Biome; feature: [SRF] surface water layer (ENVO:00010504); material: water (ENVO:00002006), including particulate matter (ENVO:01000060) such as... | depth 5 m
ACTCTATCAGCGGGTAATTGCGTCGCTGCCCATCATATTGCTCTGCACCATGAATTCACGGAACTCATCAAAATTCAGACCACCGCTTTTACTGCGATCCATAATGGTGAATGGTAACGCCAACGCCTGGCGTGCATTCTCGGGCATTTCACTCAGCGCAATCTGCCCATCCATATCCCTGTCCATGAAACCCATGACGATTGACGTCATATAGTCCTGAACGTTTATTTCATGATCATTTTCACCTGGCTCGGCATAGCGGAACGATACCCCGCCATACAGCATCTCTTCCCAGGTCTGCTCGCCAAACGAGACATCAACAGTGGGATCAGGATTGCTCAGATTGGCAGTCGAATTATCATAGGTAGTGCGATGAATTATCTTTGTGCCGGCAGGTGCCTCAATCGGATCTTTCAACTGAAAATAACGCTGCCAGTTGAAGTCATAGTTTGGCACTGACAATGCCACTTCTTCACGTCCGTCTGGATAGCGAATGACAAACTCCGACGCGCGACCACGGTAATGCGCATGGGGGAACAATGCATATATAACCGCATCTCGCTGCAATTCAAAATAGGCTTCTTCCTGATGCTCTGCCACACCGGTTGGAATATCGAGCTCCAGATTCAGTATCGAATAATGCTGCAGCACGTGCTCTGGCGCTTCGTCGGAAAAATACAGACCGATACGTGTTTCATCGCGGGTTTCGCGACCATAGGTCGTGTAGTGCATCTGCGTATAGAATGAGCTGTCCGCCGGAATAAACACACCCGTGTTTTCAGGATAGATATAGGTTTCGTTGCCAGGCACAAACGTCATCAGTTGTGGCTGTAACAGTGACTCGCCACTGTCCACCTGACCAGAAAAACTTGAGCTGGCGCCGTAGGTGGCAATTGCGTGGTGCACTACCTGACGATCTCCCGGTGCGATCTGCACGGCCTTGACCCATACATCACGGTCCAGTGGATTTTTCACCTCAAAAAACTGATAGTCCAGGACACCGGTCGCCGGAATATCAAATGCCGGCAATGTAACCACAAGATCCGGTTCACCCAGCTCCCATTCGGAAACTGCCCCATCTACCAGCATCAGGGGGTCTGCGCCATCGCCACGCGGCGCGCCGGCGTCTATCCATCCCACCAATTGGCGTTTCTCCTCAACACTCAGACTCAGGTCGTGCTCAAACTCACCAATCTCCGGATCGGCATGCCATGGCGGCATACGGCGGGTCAGCAGCGTTTCGCGGATCATCGGCGAAAAACCCTGCACCATGGCATGACTGTTCATCGCCCATGGCCCGATGCCACCCGGACGGTGACAATCGGCACATTTCTCGACCAGCATCGGCGCAATGGTTTCACTGTAGGAGGCCACACTTGTCGCATGAGCCTGTTGCGCGGCATGAGTGGGAAGAACGTCAGCCACCCACATGGGAGCAGATACGGCGTCGGCGCCCTTTTCAGTCGTCAACGCCTGCAATACCTCGTCCAGTAAAGGATGCATGGCTGTGCCGCTTTCATTCCCTGCAGGCCCGCGATACACAATCTGCCAGCGCTGTGGATCGATCACCAGGGTTTCCCCGGCATATTGCACGGCCAGCGTCTCTGTCACCAGGCCAGCCTCGTCCTTAAGGACAGGCAGGTCAATTGCCTGCGATGAAGCACTCTGCGCAATGCTCTGGCGACTCTCCTGCGGCACGGGATTTATCATGGCCATCACAACACCCCTGCCTGCCAGGTTAGCTGCTGACAACAGTTGCGCTGCGCTGGCGGCCTCTCCGGAGGCATTGCGATGCCCTATCAGCACAATGGCGGGTCGCTGCGCGTAGTAGTGCAGATTGAATGCCTTGCCGTGCTGATCAATCAGTGTGAAGTCGGCAGCACGGATCACCTGAGAGTTCACCTCAGACGCAGACGTCAAACTGCCCATGGCCATTAAGGCCATGCAACTCAGGAGCTGTAGTAAATACCGGTGCGATTGGAAAATTTTCATAGTTACCTCATTCGGGTCTGTTCAGGATCAGACCGGATGGACTGACATCAATGCTGAACGCATTCAGGTACGTTGCTATTCAACACTTGGTTCATTCGCCAGTCAATCGGTCGAAAGTCACGCCAGATCAGCACTCAGGGGCGGTAGTGGGTACGTATGAAGTCGCCGAGCATCGCAAACTCATCCTGACGGGTGCTTGCCTTACGCCAGACCAGTCCAATCTGCCGGTAACTACCCGGTTCCAGTGGCACCGTTTTAATGCGGGTGTTTTTCAGCAATGTTGAATGTACGGCCATTTCGGGCAGATAGGTGATACCCAGATCCGCATCCACCATTTGCACCAGTGTCAGCAGGCTGGTCGCCGTAATGCCACTGACCTTGTCAGCATTGCGAATATTGCAGGCGGCCAGGGCATGGTCGCGCAGGCAATGTCCATCTTCCAGCAGCAGCACACTGTCGCTGGGCAATTCGGCCACATTGTAGTGGCTCGGATCAATGAAGTGACTCCTCTGGTGATGAGCGAGGAAAAAATGGTCATCAAACAGCGGCATTTCTGTGACATTGCGCAACTCATAAGGCAAGGCAACCAGTATCAGATCCAGCTCGCCTTCCATTAAACGCTCGTAGACCCGATCAGTGAGATCCTCCTTAAGATAGAGCTTCAGATCCGGGTAGGCTTTTCGCAGTGCAGGTAACAGTTTGGGCAGTAAAAATGGAGCGATGGTAGGAATGACGCCCAGCTTCAACTGGCCGGTCAGCGGTGCCTGGTTACCCTTGGCGATATCCACCAGTTCTTCCAGGTCGCGCAATACCAGCCGTGCCTGCCTCGCAATATCACGCCCAAGACTGGTAACTGTTACATTTTTGTTCGTACGATCAACCAGTTGCATATTCAGCATGTTTTCCAGTTCTTTTATGGCGACGCTGAATGCCGGCTGCGACACAAAACAGGATTCGGCTGCCTTGCCAAAGTGTTCATAGTGCTCAAGCGCCACGAAGTAGCGCAACTGCTTGGTTGTTGGTAGATGATTCATAACGCACCTGATTACAGTACAAACCTGACAATACAACTCTAACGATACAATTCCCATATCACTTTAATACATTTAATTCATTTTATCTATTCAGACCGGATCGCTAATATGCACAACATCAGATCAGCGGGCACATTGAGATCCTGCCCACAGATTTAGCAACACGATTTAGCAGGAAGGTCAGCTTGTAGCTTTATAGTCCCTCTTGGCCGGAACAGTTCCCAAAAATTGTTCCGGCCTTTTTTATGGTGCGCGTCCCGTTTTGCATCAATAAAAAAACACAGCAGTAAAAAAGCACATCGTTCACAAAAACCGTTGCAGACAGGTTTTATTAATACCCTGGCTTTGCTGATATACTGCTTTGTCAATCCTCACATCACGGTTACTCAGGGTGGTATTCGACAATGCCTGACAGTTATTCAAACCGGATCAGAACTCTTGCCCTTAGCCTGGCATTCGCGGCATCAGCTCAGGCTGATGACATTCATCCCATTGATGTCTGGCATGGAGAGTGGTCCGCCGAAGATACGCCTTTCAGTCTGAGAGTTGTGCCGGCAGGCAACCGCTTTACCGTTCTGCCGGTGCAACCGGCAGGCCTTGAGTGGACGGCAAGCAACGGCTTCATAAGCGGTAACAGTGGCACAATCGATGTGGAGTATCAGGGGGTCAGTGCACAGGTGCTGGTACAGTTGCTGAGCCACGATACTGCGATCGTTCGCTCAATGTCCTGCCAGCCGGATTATCATGTCATCTGCACACTGGTGCGCAACCAGCAGGCACGCTTTATCAAGCGCACCAGCCAGAATTAGCGATCTGGCTCAGACCAGCTCGGACATCGAGCGGATGCAGCGCCCCACAATGCCGTATTCAATCGCCTCATCAACTGTCATCCAGTAATCACGATCAGTGTCCCTGGCAACCCGCTCGATAGATTGACCGGTCTCTTCCGCGATCAATTTGTTGATGCGCTCTCGCATCTTGACGATTTGCTCAGCCTGTATCTTGATATCCGAGGCGCTGCCGCGTGAACCACCGGAGGGCTGATGCACCAGAAACCGGGTGTTGGGCAGCGCAAACCGATGTTCCTTTTTTGCTGCCAGGTAAATGTTGGTCGCCGCACTGGCCACCCAACCGGTGCCGACAACGCGTACTTCCGGCGCGATGAACTTGATGATGTCATAAACAACATCCCCAGACTCAACATGCCCACCCGGCGAACTGATATAGAGTGTTATCGGATCATTGCTCTCGCTTGCCAGTGCCAGCAACCGCTCGGTTACCTGGCGAGCGATACGATCATCGATTTCGCCAAAAATAGTGATGGTTCGCGCTTTGAAGAGCTTCTCATCCATTAATCGGCCGTTGGGCACGCTCTGACCTTCGTCGGCGGCCGACAGTTTGTCTTGCATAAAATACATCTCCAGAATCCCGATTCAGTGTCTGCGAGCAAGAGACCCGCAGGGTTCAACATCATATCACGGCTTAAGTTTGCTGCGCGCCGGGATGTGATTCCGCACCAAGTGCGTTAAACGTTATCAATAACTGCGGCAGTAAAGTCAGTGCCCCAAGCAGCGCAACCAGCATGGCAACACTGGTCAGTAACCCGAATACCATGGTGGGTATAAAATTGGACAACACCAGTATGGAGAATCCTGCCACAATCGTCATGGATGTAAAGTACATCGCACGTGCAATACTGTTATGGCAGTAATGCATGGTCTGGTGATAATTACCAATACGGTGAAATTCGCGGCGGAAGCGGTGCATATAGTGAATAGTATTGTCGACACCAATACCGATGGAAATTGCCGCTATGGTAATCGTCATGATATCCAGTGGAATGCCCATCCAGCCCATGATTCCCAGCACCAGCGCAGCAGCAATGGCGTTTGGAATAATACACAGCACCGCAATTTTTAATGACCGGAACAGCGCCAGAAACATCAGCATGATCGCGCCCAGCACCACACCAAGCGTAAGGATCTGTGACTGATAAAGGCTTTGCAGTACATTGTTGTACATGACCAGCGTACCGGTGATATCCACCTGATCCTCTGCCAGCCCGAATTCGGACTGTAGGCCTTCGCGTACCTGAGCGATCAGGGCATTACGATTCAGTCCCGGGTCCGATTCAATAACCCTCACATTAAACCGCGCCTCATTGTGCTCAACGGACACAAAGGGTGTCAGTACTGTCGAACGCAGCGTTTCCGGCAGCATGCTATACAAGAGTGCCCACAGAAAACTGTCAACCGGCTGATTGCCATTGAGCTTTTCCGCCAGTTGCACAACAGATCCAAACGACAATACCTTGCCGGTGTGCTCAAGCGAATCCAGGTATTCATGCATCCGCTTGAGCTCATTCATTTTATCTGCGGTAAACCAGTAGGCGTCGTTGTCTGTCTCTTCGAAGCCATCATCGAAGCCATCGTCAAAACCATCATCAAAACCGTCGTCAAAGCCATCATCAACACCCGGCAATCTGACCAGCACGTCAAACGACAGTGTGCCTCCCAGCTTGTCGTCAAACAGTTTCATACCCTTATAGATTTCAGTGTCCTGGTCAAAATAGGCAATAAAGCTGTTCTCAACCTGCAATCGGCTGATACCAATAATACTCACCAGGAACACCAGTCCGTAGAACCACAACATGCCTTTGCCAAAACGCTGCGTGATGTTCGCCAGAGCGCCTGTAACGTTGAACCGTGATTTGCCGCCATAGTCTGCCTTTTCCCTGGGCAGCAGGCTCATAACTGCCGGAAACAGCAGGAATACCACGATCAGCGCGGTCAACACGCCCATCACCATGATCCAGCCAAACGAGATTATCGGTGTGATTCCGCTGACTACCAGTGAGCCAAACGCCACAATAGTCGTCAATGCGGTATACAGGCAGGGCATGAACATCACCAGTACCGCATGACGCAACAGTTTTTTATGCTCGCTGAAGCGGTGGGCAACCCGCAACTCTCTATAGCGCACAATCAAATGTACCGTCAGGGAAATGGTAATGATGAGCAGCAGCGACATGAAATTGGAGGAAACAACCGTTACCCGCCAGTCCATCATACCCAGAATGCCAAGCACCACGACGCCGGCAACCGCGCAGCAGGCCAGCGGCAGAAACACCCATCGCATACGTCGGAATATCAGCCCCAATGCCAGTACAATAAAGGCGAAAACACCCAGGCTGAACGTTGCCAGATCACTCTGTACAAAGCTCACCATGTCATCGGCGATCATGGGTGCACCACCGAGGTACAACTGAACCTCGTCCTGGTAGCCGGTCAATATCCGTCGGATACTGGCAATGTCCTCGTGGCGCAGTTCTGCAGCCCTCACGCTGTAATCATCAAACTCATCGGAAACCTGACTGAGCTCTGCCTGCTCCGCATCAGCAAGCCCCTCCGCATCACGCTTGTTGGCGAGCTCAGTGCGACGGTTTATCAGTTCGATATAGCGGGTATCCAGATAAAAACTGACCAGCATCGCGCCGGTTGTGCCATCCGGGCTGATGATGGCATTGCTGAACACCGGGTTTGTCATCAACTCTTCGCGAACGGCTTCCGGATCCAGTCCCGGATCAGTAACAGTGGCATAATCCTCATTTATTCCGGTCAGGGGTGTGTTACCAAAAACCGGCACATTTAACAGACTGTCCACTGACTCTATCCGCTCCAGCGCCAGTAGCTCGTCCCTTATCGAGGCCATTATTGATAGTGACCGCTCACTTAATAAGTCAACATCGTAAGGGGTGAACGCAACAGTGACTGAATCACGCACGCCGTAACGCTGGTTGACTGTGCGAGAGAATTCCAGCTCCTTGTCACCTTCCATAAGCAGCGAGTCAGCCGACACATCCAGCCTGAAATACTGCGCATACCAGGCAAAACCACCGGTCAGTGTCAGTAGCAGCGCTATCACCAGCCACGGACGATCAAACACCATGGCGCAATACATACGAGAGAGGGTCGAACGCATAAATAAGTCCACTTTTGTTGCTATCGCGGCACTATACCTTGTTGGCACTATAATTGTTATTGCCCTGCAGGGTGAAACCATGCCCGAAACTGTTCAGCCATCTCACAATTAGTCACAAAATCAGTCTTGATATGCGTCAATATAATTGCTCTATTAGGCGGGTAAATAACGTAACTACTGGCGGGTTCGACTGGTTGGTGTAGTATTGAGTTACAGTTCACAATCGCACAGGGTGCAGCCCACGCGGTTTTTTGATGATGTAAAGGAGTTAAACCATGCGTAAGGTAATCACAGCGCTGATTTTGACGGTTCTGGCCGGCATTCCCATGCTCAGTCAGGCTGAGGAGTATCTCAAAAGCATCAAGGACTTTGAGTTGACCGACCACAAGGGTGTCACTCATACAATGGCAGAGTACAAGGATCGTGACTATGTCGTGATGTACATTCATGGCACCGGTTGCCCTATCGCGCGGCTGTCGGTTCCGTCATTCCTGAAAATCCGCGACGACTATGCAGAAAAGAATATTGAGTTCCTGATGCTCAATTCGTTTATTCAGGACGATATCCCGCGGATTGCCAAAGAGGCCGAAGACTTCAAGATCGATTTTCCGATTCTGAAGGACGCGGATCAGTCAGTCGCACGATCAATGGGTGTGGAGCGCACGGCCGAAGTTTTCATCATCGACCCGCGCACCAACAAAATCCATTTCCGCGGCCCGATTGATGATTCCCTTGGTTACGAGACCCAGCGCATAGAGACCAATCACCACTACCTGCGTGATGCGCTTGATACAGTCATGGCCGGCGGCACCGTCAACATGAACAACATCCCTGATGCCAAGGGCTGTCTGGTTGGTTTTTTCCTGAGCTGAGGTTTTTCCCCGGCTCGCACCATCCCGAACTTGCGGATGTAAAAAGGCCCGGCGCATAACACGCCGGGCCTTTTTTATTGATCTCCGCTCTACTGCAAAAGACTACTCAACAAATGCTCGCTCAATCACATATTCTGCCTGAATACCGTGGCGCGACTCCTTGAATCCGGCCTCTTCCAGAATCCTGCACATATCCTTTAGCATTGACGGACTGCCGCAAAGCATAAACCGGTCGTGCTCCGGATCTGGTTGCGGCTGACCAATATTGCGGGCCAGCGTGCCGTTCTCCAGAATATCGGTAACACGTCCCTGATTTTCGAATTGATCACGGGTAACTGTTGGATAGTAAACCAGTTTTTCGCGAACCACATCGCCGAAGAACTCATTTTGCGGCAATTCTCCGCTGATATAGTCCTTATAGGCCAGATCAACAACCCGGCGAACACCATGCACCAGGATGACTCTGTCAAAGCGTTCATACACTTCCGGGTCCCGAATGATACTCATGAACGGTGCAAGGCCCGTTCCGGTGCCGACCAGATACAGATTGCGCCCCGGCCGCAGATGTTCTGCAATCAGAGTGCCCGTAGGTTTGCTGCTGACCAGCAATTCATCGCCCACCTTGATGTTCTGCAAGCGCGAGGTAAGCGGGCCGTCAGGCACCTTGATGCTGAAAAACTCAAGCTCCTCATCGTAGTTGGCACTGGCGATACTGTACGCCCGCATCAGCGGACGTCCGTCCACCTCCATACCCACCATGACAAAATGACCGTTTTCAAAGCGCAGACCTTTGTCCCGCGTTGTGGTAAAACTGAACAGACTCTCATTCCAATGGTGAACACTGGTGACGCTTTGCCTGGATATTGCAGCCATGTAAAACCTCTCGAAACCAACAATTACTCAATTAATCATGGGAGTGCATGATACAAGCCAGACCTATACAATTAAAATGATTTAATAAGGTATAGTTAATCTGTTTTATGGATAAGGAGGCCCGGACATGCATTATACGTTGCGCCATATAGAAGTATTCCTTGCCACTGCGTGGCATGAAAACGTCACGCTGGCTGCCGAAAGCCTGTCAATGTCCCAATCCGCAGCCAGTTCCGCACTCAAGGAACTGGAGCAGCGCTTTGAAATCCAGCTTTTTGACCGGATCGGCAAACGCCTGCAGCTGAATGACTTTGGCAAAAGTCTGCGGCCACGGGCAGAGGCACTCCTCAGTCAGGCCGCGGAATTTGAAGACCTGCTGGCCAAACGCGGCGAGATTGGCCAGATCAAGGTCGGCGCCACACTGACCATCGGCAACTACCTGGCAGTACCCATCATGGCCGAATTCATGAACCGGCACCCCGGATCACGCATTGACCTGACTGTGGAGAATACCAGTGCGATCACACAGAAGGTGCGCAATTTTGAGCTGGACGTAGGCCTGGTAGAGGGCGAACTCCAGCACCCGGACCTGGATGTGATTCCCTGGCGCAACGACCAGTTAAGTCTTTTCTGCGCGCCGGACCATCCTCTTGCCGGACGCCCGACGCTGACCGACGACGACCTGCTGGAAGCCGAATGGATCATCCGGGAAGCCGGTTCCGGCACCCGACAGGCTTTTGAACATGCCATGTACGGCCTTATGCCGCGCATCAATTTGCGCATGGAACTTCAGCACACTGAGGCTATCAAACGCGCAGTAGAAGCTGGTCTGGGTATCGGCTGCCTGTCCAGCATCACGCTGGAAGAAGCGTTCCGGCGCGGCAGCCTGCTCCCTTTGTACGCGCCGCAGCGGGACTGGATGAGACACTTCTACTTCATATTGCACAATCAGAAATACCGCAGCACAGGCATCCGCAACTGGATGGCACTGTGCCAGGAAGAAGGTGCCGATCAGTTCAGCGCATATGGACCCGATCAATGACAGCAGCTGCATTGACCCGCTTTCGATATTTGTTTCTGGCAGCGGGTCTGCTCATGACAGGCTTGCTGGCACTGGCGCTGCCAGATACGGCTTTTGATACGCGCATCGATATTCTGCTGGGCGATCAGGACCCTTATGTCGCTGAACGCAACCGGGTCGACGGTCTTTTTCCTACACCACAAATCATCAATATTGCGATAACACCTCGCGCAGCAGACACCACAGTGTTCGATCCGGCAGTGCTGGAGGTGATGGGAGCCCTGCACCGCGAATACCGGCGAATCCCATATGCAGTGCGCGCCAGCTCCGTGCTCGCGTATGACTCTCCGTTCGGCGAAATTGGTTTCATACCCGGCCGGATGCGCAACTTCGGGGCCATTGATGACGCAACTCTGGAGCAGGCCAGCAACAGAGCAATGGCCAATGAGTTCATCAATGGCGTACTGGTCTCTCCCGACCAGCGCCTTGCACTGTTCACCATAACCCTGAGCCCAACTGAAACCACGTTCGCCCGGAGTCGCGACATTACCCGCCAGGTTGAACAGCTGACCACAGAATTGACGCAGAATTACCCGGACGTTCTATTGTACGCCAGTGCAGAAGCGCTGTATGAGACATCCACCAGAGACGCCATGATTGAGGATCTGACCCGGTTGCTGCCGCTGGTTGTGTTGTGCTGCATTCTGCTGGTCTGCTATTGCTTTCGTTCAATCCGCCACGGCATGACCATACTGCTGGTGACACTGCTGACTGTAATCTGCACTGTCGGCGCAATCGCGTGGGCTGGCTTTGCTTTTAACAGTGTGTCCGTCATGGCGCCTTTGGTCGTGGTAATCATCGCGGTGGCAAATACGGCTCACATCCTCTCGGTGTTTCGCCAGCAACTGGAGGCAGGCTCCGATGCAACTCAGGCCATGCGCCAGAGTCTGGCATTCAATCTGCGCCCGGTTTCCCTGGCGGCACTGACCACCGGCATTGGCTTTGCAAGCCTGAATTTTGCGTCAGCACCCGCCATCAGTCAGTTCGGCAGCATTGTCGCAACCGGTGTTGCATTTGCATGGTTGCACAGTTTTTTCAGCTTCCCGGCATTGGTGTTGCTGACCACCGCACGGCCGGGTGAAGTTCGCCTGGCAGAGCCGTTGCTGAAACTCTGCCAATTTCTGGTTGCGCGGTTCGGACGCAGCATATTCTACGGAACCATGGCAGCGGGCATTGTGGCAGCGGCGCTACTGCCGCTGAACAAAACAGACTTCAATCGCCTGGATTTTATTGATCACGACTCCTCCCTGCATGCCTATTATCGACTGATATCGGAGCACATGCAGCGCGGCACAGGCCTGTCCTACGCAATCCGGACGTCACCAGACGGCGCGCTGAATCCCGGATTTCTGCAACGGGTAGACTCAATGTCAGACTGGTTACGGGAGCGGGATGACGTGCATGATGTTGTGAGCCTGGTGGAGGTGGTCAAAACCATCAACCAGACACTTGAGGGTGCCCGCTCCGACGATCCTGATGAATTCTATCGACTACCTGACAGCGCCGCAGACACAGAACAACATCTGATGAACTACCTTTCCGTTCAGCGCCCAGGTTATTCATTGAACAATTTTTTGACTGACGATTATTCAACCATTCGCCTGATTGTCACCACTACTCCGCTCAGCAACCAGCAGATCATCAATCTTGATCAGGCGTTCACAAGCCATTTTGCAACTGTATTCGCCGACACCCGGTCAGAATTACTCCACGGCAGCGACACCTTGCTGTTTGCCCGGATGGACGAATCTGTCACGCGCGAACTGATTATCAGTTATCTGATCAGTCTGGCAATGATCACCCTGGCACTGACAGTGGGCCTGCGCAGCCTCTATTTTGGACTAATTTCGGTGATCCCCAACCTGCTGCCGGCAACCCTGGTATTCGGCGCCTGGGGGCTGTTCGTGGGCCGCATCGATCCGTTTGTCATGATGCTCTTCAGTATCAGTATCGGCCTTGTTGTTGACGATACCGTGCACATGATCAGCACCTACCAGCGCCAACGGCAGGCTGGTCTGGACGTTGACGCTGCCATCACGTCCGCCGTGCAAAAGGCAGGACCCGCGCTGACTGTTACAACCATCGTGCTGGCACTGGGCACGACCATCCTGCTGTTTGCCAGTACGCTGTATTTTCAACAGGCTGCCAGGTTGCTGGTACCAATCGTTGTGCTGGCCCTGATACTTGATCTGACATTTTTGCCGCTGTTGCTACAGCGACTGGAAAAACTACGCAGCAGGTATCGGGCTGGTTATTGACTCGCCTTCGCCAGCAACTCAAGTGCCAGGTCATACAGTTTTTCATTGGCGACCAGAATGTTCTCATTGTGAAATTCCGGACTGACTCCTTCTGGCACCGGAAGGAAATGTCCATAGCGCGCACCCGCCTCGGTCGCGATCAGCTGTGCGGCGGCAAAATCCCAGACACTCAACGACTCGTAGTATACATCCAGTCGTCCCATGGCTACCCAGCAAATATCCAGGGCGGCAGAACCGATGCGGCGCAGGTCAGCACAATTGTTCAGCATTACATCCAGCCGTTTTAGCAACGGGGCCAGATTACTTTTGTCATAGGGAAAACCGGTAGCAAACAACGCTCGCCGCAGCGCTGTCTTCTGTGCCACAGCTATCGCCCGGTCATTGAGAAACGCGCCACCAGCTCTGGATGCTGAAAACATTTCATCCGCAAACGGGTTGTAGACAACCCCCGTCTGCACCGTACCGTGATTTACCCACGCAATCGATACAGCAGAATGCGGGTGATTGTGGGCATAGTTGACCGTGCCATCAATCGGGTCAATTATCCACACCGGATCTTGAATTCTGCTGAGATTCTGCAGGTCCGGAGACGATTCCTCAGCCAGAACAAGGTGACCAGGGTATCGATTCCTGATTGCGTCACAAATCAGCTTGTCCACCTTGATGTCAGCCTCGGTCACCAGCTCCAGCCCGGCTTGCTTGTAGTGAGAGGCAGGACCACCCTGCTGCCGGATTTCTGCCAGCATCAGTGCACCGCCCTGGCGGGCAATATCCTTGCTGAACGCAAGTACTGAGGAAATATCCGTCATAAAACCTCGATCGTCAGTCCGTTGGAAAAATCGTCGCGCCCAAGCTGACCGGAAAAGAAGGTATTGAATGACAGACTCACACGCTGAATATCTTCCTGTACCGGTGGGACGCCATGACGAATATGCGATGGGAACAGCAGCAGATCACCTGGCTCAGCCTGAATAAAGTATTGCAGCGCGTTATAGTAGGTCTCCTCCTGCTTGATCAGCTCATACCAAAGCGCGTCTGTGTTGCGATAGAAGTTCAGGCCGTCTGTTTTTGCCAGATTGATATACAGTACGCCACTTATCACACTATTCGGATGCGTATGTATGTGATGCGACTGATCCTTGCCGGACAGCGTCAACCATGACTGAGTGATTTTCAGACGCACATCGTTACTGGTATTAAAAACCTGTTTCATGTAAACGCCCAGACTCTCCTCTATCATTGCTTTTATCTGCTGCATGGGCAGTGCATTCAGCACGTGCTTGTCACGCGACGACAGATTGGAGACCGCCGGCACAGCGCCGGCCAGCGCTTCCTGAAAGAAGGCCCGCTCTTCCTCGGTAAAATCCCTGTTCAGGCTGGTGCGGGAAACCGGCACAGCAAACAGGTTCATCATCTGACTATCCATACAATTGAATACTCCCTGAACTATTACTGGTGGATAAAGTCTGGATTAGCGTTTTTTCACCGCAACTGCTGAACCACATATCGGCTCAAGAGCTCCATTTGCGCAGGTGCCAGCTGCAGCTCGAATGCAGGCATTTCAACGCCGCCACGGCTGATCATGGCCTGTACCTGAGACACATCCTGCATGCCGGTCAGAACTGGCGCTGACCCGCCATTGACACCCGACCCACGCATGCCGTGGCAGGCGGCACAATACTGAGCAAACAGTGCTTCGCCCTGACTCTGTTCAACGGCCGTCAGTTCGGCACCGGGATCCCTTGCGCGTGGATTTTCAACCTGTATCGGTTGCGCCGTCATCCCCCTGGTTGCAACTCTGGCCTGGGGTAAAGCCAATGCAACCAGTTCCGCGGGATGTTCCGCAGTTGCAACGGCAACCACTATGTATTGATGACCATTGTGAAAGTAGGTCATCGGCGCGCCGCTGGCTTTTGCCGGCAATTCGATTTCTGCCAGCACTTCCCCACTGCTTTTATCATAGGCCCTGAACATGGGACCGCCGGGATCGCCACTGAGGTGACCGCTTTCAGCCAGAAACAGTAATTGTGAAGTCAGCAGCGGCGAAGGACGAATCATAGGATGTCCCATATTGTCGAAATCCAGATCAAGCCCCTGTAGATCGGGATGATGCCGGATATAGTCCGAAGCCGGACCAATACTACGTGACCAGATATGCTGTCCAATGTTCATGTCGGTCGCTGTGACCAGACTCCATGGCGGCCGCATGATCGGCAATCCACGCGGCCCCTGGATAAACACCGATGGCGCACGCAGGTAGTTCCAGTCAGTACGGGCCGGATCCGGCTCCAGCAACGAGGCTGCCATGGGTGCATTGCGCAACGGCACAAACATCATGCCGTTTTGCGGATCAAATGCGGCACCATTCCAGTTGGCGCCGCCCTGATAACCCGGATTGACCCAGGTGCCCTGAGTACCACCTTCCCGCACAGGTGTCGGCGGTGTATACATGGGACCAGTGACATACTGCGCAGCGATTGCCAGCGCCTCGGCGCGAAGTTCGGGGGTAAAATCCAGCAGATCCTCCTCGTGATACCCCTGACTCAGATAGGGTGGCGGCAAAGATGGAAATGGCTGCGTTGGCGAAGACTGCTCTCCGGGGACCTCACTCTGCGGAACCGGTCTCTCCTCAATGGGCCATACCGGCTCGCCAGTAATCCGGTCAAACACAAATGACATGCCCTGTTTGGTCAGCTGGGTTACTGTTTTAACTACTCGCCCGTTGACAGCAATATCACCCAGAATCGGGGCGGAAGGAGGGTCGTAATCCCACAGACCATGATGAGTAAGCTGATAAAACCATATCAGCTCGCCGGTACGTCCATCAAGACAAACCAGACTTTGGGAAAACAGATTGTCGCCGTGCCGGTGGCCACCGTAAAAATCATTAGAGCCAGCCTCCACCGGCAAATATATGTAGCCGGTGTCAGTATCCACGCTCATCATCGACCACACCCCCGTATTGCCGGTATAGCGCCAGGAGTCACCGACCCAGGTTTCGTGACCGGTTTCACCAGGCTGCGGTATGGTGTTGAATCGCCAGACCAGTTCACCGGTCCGCACGTCGTAGGCACGGATATGCCCGGGGGTGGCCTCGGTACCCGGCGCTGTTATGGTGCCAACAACCTGAACCACCACCACATCCCCAACTACCGCTGCAGGCGAAGACGAGCCGACAGAGTCAGCATCCGAGCCATCCGGATACAACCCGTTGCGAAGCAGCACTGTTCCACTGTCACCAAAGCCGGAATCGGCAAGACCTGTGCGTGCATCAATCGATAGTAACCGGCCATCCAGAGTATTGTGGAAAATACGCATTTCATCGCCGTCGCGCCAGAATGCCAGAGAACGACTGCCAAGCCCAAGACCTCGCTCCGCCACACTCGCCGGGTCGGGGTCATACCGCCAGATCTGCTCTCCCGTTGCAGGATTCAGTGCCACCACCTGGTGCTGCCCGCTAGGCACGTAAAGTACCCCATCCACCATAATCGGGGTTGCTTTCAGGTTGCTGTCCTGGCGATTACCCAGCGGCAGTGCCCGCCAGCGCCAGACAACTTCCAGATCACTCACATTGAGACTGCTGATCTGATCCAGTGCGGAGTAGCGGGTAAATCCGTGATCACCTCCCCAGGTGTGCCACTCGCCATCTGGTGCGCCATATTGTGCAAGCACATTTCCGCCACAGAAGATAAAAAAGACAAGGGAAGCGTTACGGAACAATCATCACCTCCTTTGGAAGGCAAATATTCGGGATACAACGATTTATCAATTGAGCGCTTTCTGTTCGACAATTTCCTGCAGTCGCGCCACAGAAGATTCCAGGGCCACTCTCGCTTCGTCATCACTGCTCACTTTGGACAATACAAAATAAGCTGTGCGGGCGACCTGGCGCCAACGCGGATTGGACGGCAGCTTGTCAATTGACAGATACCGGTTCATCGAACGCGTACGCAGACGGCCATTGTCGATACTGACACTCCAGATGCGACTCTTTTCAGCCAGATCAATAATGGATTCTCCTGTCACCTTCTGCCAGTAGTAGTGACAATCCTGCATGACCTTGACCAGTGCTTCACGATACTGCAGCTCACTGACATCATCAGCACTCACGCCCAGAGACCCGGACAATTTATTGATCAGCGAATCAAAATTACTGAGCTCGCCAACCAGCTCACGGTGTTTGTGCAGATCTTCCGGCGTAATCTGCGATAAATATTCACCAAGCATCTGGGTGCGTTCGACATTACGGTTGATCTCGGAAATAATCTGTGGCAATGACAACGACTCAGGCGCATGCCCTCTGGATGGCAACTGATCCGTCGCCGCGGCATCGGCACCCGGTTCCATGTCTCTTGTCCGTTCAAATACCAACAGGAAGAATTCCTGATCCAGCTGGCTCATGGTCAGCAGACAGAACCGTCCCGGCTCATTGTCGAGTTCATAGTCAAAATATTCGGTGGTCCCCTGGCGGGAAATCATGGACTCATTAAAGGGGAAATGGACCGCGTCCGCCAGCGCAGGCGACCTTTCGGCCAGCAGATCGGAAATCCGGTTGACCGACTGCTGCACATACTCGCGCTCTTCGATCTGCAACATCTGTTCTGCCGGACTGTTAATGAAAATCACCACGCCTGCCTCGTCAATGGCCAGCAGCGGATCACCGGTTACATCCAGCAGAGTCGCCAATCGCTGCTCACGTTCGCGCAGCCGCTTTTCACTTTCTTCATAACGCTGCAGCTGCCAGCTGAGCCGCTGATTGTCCCGCTTGAACTGCTGTAATTGCAGTAACTCAAACTGCTTGTCGATTCGAATTCGCAACTCTTCCTTACTGAACGGCTTGGTAATGTAGTCGTTCGCGCCAAGGCTCAGCCCCTTGACAAGGTCTTCGACCCGATTCTTGGCTGTCAGGATAACGATCGGCAACTCATCCGGGTCGTAGCGCTTGCGGATGATCTGACACACCTGATAGCCCGTCATTACCGGCATCATCAGATCCAGAACAATCAGGTCAGGTTTATTTTTACTGAGTTTCTCCAGCGCTTCTGCTCCACTCAGAGCCGTCGTCAATTCATACCGGTCAGCCAGGTGAGATTCAACGATCCTGAGATTCAGGTATTCATCATCAACCACAAGGATTGACCCCAATCTGGCCGTCTGTTCAGGTGCTGTTTCGACCACCTCATTGCCGACCGGATCCAGGCGCCCTGACTTGCGTCGGTCAGCTGCCAGACCGGTCGCCTGCAGCGCCACTGCCAACTCCGGCGCCTGGGTATCCTCCAGTTCGGACTCCGGCTCCAGCTCGTCCAGGGAAGCGGGTTTGGCAGCACTCTTGCCGTCCGGCAGCGCTTTTTTGAGTGGCAGGTCAAAGTAGAACAGCGAACCCTCCCCCGGCGTACTTCGCAATACAATTTCTGACCCATGCAATTCCAGCAGCCGTTGTGAAATGGACAAACCAAGGCCTGTACCACCCGCAAGACGCGCCTCGTCGGATTCAACCTGATAAAAGCGTTTGAAGATGTTTTTCTGTTCTGCGCTGGAAATGCCGATACCGGTGTCACGCACCGAAACCCTTGCATCCAGATCCAGCACTTCCACCGCGATGGTAACGCTGCCGTGTGGAGTAAATTTCACTGCATTGGCCAACAGATTGAAAAGCACCTGCTGCAACCGGTCCTCATCGCCTTCAACGATAATCCTGCCCGGGGGATAGTTCTCGATCAATTTGATGGGTTTGTCGCCCACCAGCGGACGGGTCATTCGCACAACAACGGCACAGACCTGTTTCAGATCTACGTCTTTTCTGTTGAGTGCCAACTGACCATTTTTAATGGATGAAAAATCAATGACATCATTCACCAGACTGGAAAGGCGCTGTGCGCTGACCTTCATCAGCAAAAGCGTTTCACGCTGCGAGACGTTCAGATTGCCTGCCTGGTCTGCCAGCATGATCTCGGCCAGACCGATAATGCCAGTCAAAGGCGTTCGCAACTCATGTGAAACATTGGCTATAAACTCCTCTTTCACACTGTCCGCCTGCTGCAATGCATCAATCTTCAGCTGGTTGGCCCTCAACAGATCTTCCTGAGCCGTTTTATACCCTTCCATCAGGCCCTGCAGACGATCACTCAACCCCAGCGCCAATACCGTAATGGCCGTCAGTGCCGCCAACTGCACACCATTGTAGGCAAGTATCGGCGGAATAATCAGCCCCAGTCGTTGCGTCAGCTCCAGCAGAATCCCAATCAGCAGGATTATCCAGGCGGACATAAAGTAGCTGGCGGCCCGGGTTTTTCGCCGGTTGGCCAATAACGCGCTCAGCGTTACGATAACCATCAGTGCAAATGTGAGAATCAGTGCTGTCCGGTTCAGTGCACCCGAACTCACTACCAGTGCGCCAGACACAGCCAGCGCCGTGACTGCCAGATAGACTCTTGACACCCTGTCCAGCCAGGGATCCAGCTGACTGATACCCAGAAAACTGCGCACAAAAGCCATGCCTGCGACGCTGGCCATCAGCGCAAATGTGCCGGTGGCTTTATTGGCCCAACCGGGGCTCTCCGGCCACAGATACTGGTACGCCAGCCCCAGCGTTGTCAGCGAGTAAAAACCGCCAAATACAACCAGCAATCCAAAATAAAGGAATCCCGCCTCACGGCTGCTGAACCATACAGTCAGGCTGTAAATGGCAATCATCAGCATCAACCCGAAATACAGCCCGGCGGTAAACAGTGAGCGCTGGGCTTCAGCATTAAAGTATTCAGCACTCCCCAGGGAGAGTGGAAATTGCAGCGAACCGGCGGTTTCTACCCGAAAATAGATGGACTGTTCCTGACCCGGTAACACCGTAAACGTAAAATTGATACTTCGGTGCATCAGATCGCGCTCACGGAACGGCAGGGCGGCACCCGCGGCGCGCTGCTGCCATTCGCCATTGGGATCCTGAAAGTAAAAATCCACACGTGACAACTGCGTAAATGCGGTAAACGCCACCCAGTCGCGCGGCTCATCAAAGCGGTTGTTGAGATCTACCCGGACCCAGAGCGCACTGCGCCTGTATCCCAGGTTCGGCTGCCCCGGTGCGACCCAGGGCTGCCCAACCAGCATGAGTTGCCGGCGGGCCTGCTCAAACGTGAGCGATGCGTCCATGTCGTCCAGTAGCACGAGTTCCTGTCCCGGCACCAGACCACCGGCAAAACTGTCCAGCTCCAGCGCAGAGGCCAGGCTGCCAAACGCGCAAGCGGCAACCAGGGCAATGCAGGTCATTACCCGGGTCAGGCGGTGCCTGCCCCACGCGCACCCTGCCTGCATTAATTTCCACCTTGGAGTTTTCATCCCTGCCCTGATCGTCAGCTATACTCAACTAAAGGAATCATATAGAGTTTATACCAACAATAATACAATCGGGTATCAACATGCCATTAGTGGACAGACAATCTTTACGCAATCTTGCCTTTCTGGCGTTATCAACCACTGCACTGGCGGGCTACGAAGCGACCCGGCCGGTGCAGGCTGCGGAAATTACAACGTATACCAGTGCCCAGGCCGGCCAGGGCGCCCAAACCTATCAGCAACACTGCGCATCCTGCCACGGCGCCACCCTGGCCGGCGGCGGCGCAGGACCAGCGCTCAGCGGCGAGGCATTCAGCAGTCGCTGGAACGGGCGTTCCGTCGGATCCCTGATACAGCTGATCAGCACCAGCATGCCCCCGGGCGGCGGCGCCGGAATGCAGTCAGATGACTTTCTCAACGTAACTGCCTATATCCTGCAGGCCAATCAGATAACAGCCGGTCAGCAGGCTCTGGCTGCTGACAGTGAGATGACTCTGGCCGCCCTGCCGCACACTCAGTCGGTCGAACCTGTCAGTGCCGGCAACCAGCAGGATGCCAGCCCTGTCGGTGTTACCGTGGCAGGCACCATAGCGGACTTTGTGCCGCTGAGTGCTGAGCGCATGCGTAACCCGTCCCCGCAAGACTGGCTTATGTGGCGCGGCAATCCTCAGGCATGGAGTTACAGTGAACTGAGTCAGATTACCACACGCAATGTCAATTCCCTGAGCCTCAAGTGGGTCTGGAACATGCACGAGGGTGACTCCGAACCGGCGCCCATTGTTTACAATGGCATCATGTTTCTGATCAATCCGGGTAACGTTGTGCAGGCGCTTGATGCCCGCAGTGGAGACCTGATCTGGGAACACGCCGCCGGGCCTGACAGCGGCGAAGATATGCGCAATATCGCCATTTACGGCGACAAGATCATTCAGGCCACCACGGATGCAAGGTTGATTGCTCTGGATGCACGAACGGGCCAAATGGTCTGGGAGCAGGTTATCGCGGACAGCAGCAAGGGTTTTGCCAATTCGAGCGGGCCGCTGATTGCCGACGACAAGATTATTGTTGGCCTGGCCGGCTGCGCCAGTTACATTCCGGAAGACTGTTACATCAGTGCTTACAGTGCCGATAGCGGCGAACTGCAATGGCGTTTTAATACCATAGCCAAGGCCTCGGAGCCCGGTGGTGACACCTGGGGCGGCCTGGACGACCTGTTCCGCGCAGGTGGCGAAACCTGGATAACCGGCAGCTACGACCCGGAGCTGCGCCTGACGTACTGGGGCGTTGCCCAGGCCAAACCGTGGGCACCGCCCAGCCGCCACATGTCCATTCACGACGCCGGACTTTATACCAATTCGACGCTTGCCCTGGACGTGGATACCGGCGAACTGGTCTGGCATTTCCAGCACGTGCCGGGCGAGGCGCTGGATCTGGACGAAGTTTTTGAGCGGGTACTGGTAGACCGCAACGGAGAGAAACTGGTGCTCTCCATCGGCAAACACGGCATCCTCTGGAAGAATGACCGGGAAACCGGCGAGTTTCTGGGTTTCACTGAAACCATGTACCAGAATGTCTTTACCCACATAGATCCCGAGACAGGTGCTGTCACTTATCGCGACGACATCATAAACGCCAGTCTGGATGAATGGATCCCTGCCTGCCCAAGCAGCGCCGGCGGCAAGAACTGGCACGCCATGAGCTATCACCAGCCAACCGGTATGCTGATTGCACCACTCAGCCAGACCTGTCTGGATAACCGGGCTCGCGCCGTTGAGCTGGCACCCGGATCGGGCGGCCTTGCCTCCAACCGCCGCTTTTATGAAATGCCGGACACGGCCGGCAACCTTGGCAAGCTCGCCGCCTATGACGTCGATACATTGCAGGAACGCTGGAGTTTCGAGCAACGCGCATCATTTATCACCGGGGTATTATCCACGGCGGGCAATCTGGCATTTGTCGGCGATCTGGATCGTCGTTTCCGGGCGTTTGATGTAGAAACCGGCGAAATAGTCTGGGAAACCAGATTGGGCACGGCTGTGCAGGGACACCCCCTGACGTTCAGCATAGACGGCAAACAGTACATTGCGGTGACGACAGCCAACGGCGGCACCAGCCCGCGCATGGTGCCGCGCATGGTGGCACCGGACATCAATCCGCCCAGGACGGGGAATGCTGTTTACGTGTTTGCACTACCCTGACAGTCCGCCAGCGGCTGCCCTCTGGCGGACTGTCAGGCCTCCAGGGGGTACATCAGTAGCAACACACTCAGCGTGGTGATGCCCACAATGAGATTCATCGGCACACCTGCCCGCAGGAAGTCGGAAAAACGATAGCCACCCGGACCATACACCATCAGATTCGTCTGATAACCAAGTGGTGTGGCAAAACTGGCTGAGGCGGCGATCATGATGGCGAACATGAACGGCTCCGGATTCAGACCGGCCTGCTGTGTAATTGCCAACGCCAGCGGCACCATGATGACGGCAGCTGCATTATTGGTAATGGTTTCCGTCAACAGTGAAACTGCAGCGTAGATCAACACCAGCAGTAACCAGGGCCGTCCGCCACTCAGAGCGACCAGCGACTCGGCAATGACGGCAGCAACACCGGTTTTCTGCAATGCCGCACCCAGCGCAAACGATGCGCCAATGGTAATCAACACTGGCATGTCGAGACTTTTTTCCGCCTGGCTCACCGTCATGCATCCGCTGGCCAGCATCAAACCCACGGCCATCAATGCAGCGTTCAGCATGGAGACTACGCCCAGCCCCGCAGCGCCTACCAGCGTCAGCAGAATCAGCCACGCCAGACCAGCCTTTTCATGACGTGGCGCCTCTTTGTCCAGATCGTTGACAACCAGAAAGTCCTTGTTGTACTGCTGGCGTGTCACAAATGCAGGACGGGCCTCAAGTAACATGGTGTCACCCGGCATGATGATGATATTGCGCAAATTTCCTGCGATCCGCTCCCCATTGCGCGCCAATGCCATAACAACAGCACCGTAGCGGTCGTGAAAGCGCGAACTGCTGACAGTCTCGCCAATTGCCGCGCAGGACTGCGAAACCACCACTTCCACCAGCCTGCGTTCAGCCCGGTCCTGCTGCATCAAGGTATTCTCACCCACCGAAGGCGTTAGTCCATGGATTCTCAACAGATCAGTGACCGCCTCGGTTTCTCCCGCAAACACCAGTCTGTCACCCGCAAGCAAGGTCTCCTCAGAGGGGGCGGCCGTGACCACAGAATCTCCGCGACTGATCTCAACCAGATACAATCGCTCCAGATCCCGCAACCCCGCTTTTTCCACAGTCAGACCCACCAAAGGCCCATGCGGATCAACTGCCACCTCGACGGTGAATTCGCGCATGTTCGCGAACGGCTTCCGGGTACTGCGATCGGGTAAAACTCTGGGCAGAACCAGCAACATAAAAATCACGGCGACAATCACTACCGGAATGCCGATCAGGGTAATTGAAAACACCCCGAAACCACTTTCACCAGTCAGCGACTGATACTGCCCGGCAACAACCAGGTTGGTACTGGTGCCGATCATGGTGAGAGTGCCACCAACGATGGCACCATAACTCAGCGGAATCAGCAGTCGCGACGGCGATATACCGGTTTTGCGCGACCAGGCATTGACGGCGGGAATCATGGTTGCCACCACCGGCGTGTTATTCAGAAATGCACTCAAGGGCAGCACAGGTATGAACAGGCGCAGCATGGCACTGCGCACTGATGTCGGTTTGCCGAGAAAACGGTTGACCAGCAGGTCGATGCCACCGGAGGCATGAAGACCCGCCGCAACTGCAAACATTGCGGCAACGGTTATCAGACCGGGGTTTGCGAAACCGGCCAACGCTTCCGTCGGTGTCAGAATACCGCTGACACTCAACACCGCCAGCGCACACATGAGCACAATGTGTGCCGCCAGCCGTGTTGTCATAAGGACGGCGAGCACCCCAAGCGTCAATCCCAGTGACAATCCTGCCTGCCAGTCCATTCCGGTTTCCCATAGTGATAAGTTGCAGGCAGTATAGATCAGACTTTTTATTACATTAAAGAATAATTAATTATAATTAAATTCAATAATGGAATTATGGATGCGTCAAAACCGCTGCGCCAGCACACCGTGTCGATAATCCTCAAGCGCCTGCTCAATCTCCTGTCGTGAGTTCATCACAAAGGGACCATATTGCACAACAGGCTCGCGCAATGGTTGCCCGGCCAATACGATGATCCGCGTATCCGCAGCCTGGGGAACGACCAGCACGCTGTCACCTTCCCGCTGCAGTCGAGCCAGATGACCTTGCCTGACGGGTGTCTGTGCATCACCCACCAATACTGAACCTTCGTACACATAAACCAGGGTGGTGAAGCCTTCGGGCAACTGCAGTCGTTGGGGTTGAAGACTTTCATCAAACACCAGATCAAGGTACACAGGGGAGGTATCCGGTCGCTCAACCAGCCCTTTCAGTTCATGACCATCAAGCGAGGCGGTACCCGCAATCATTTTTACCCGGATTCCAGGCAGATCCCGCTCCGGGATGGTCGCTGCCGGGATATCCTGATAGGCCGGCGCCTGCATCTTGCTGTGTGCCGGCAGGTTCAGCCACACCTGGAAACCGCGCATACGCCCCTGCGTCTGTTTGGGCATCTCCGAGTGAATGATACCGGCACCGGCCGTCATCCACTGGACATCACCGTTTTGCAGGTCACCCACATTGCCCATATGATCCTGATGTTCCATGTGACCTTCGAGCATGTAAGTGATGGTCTCAAAACCTCTGTGCGGATGCGGCGGAAATCCGCCAATGTAGTCATTTGCATCGTAGGAACCAAACTCATCCATCATCAGGAAAGGGTCAAACCGGGCCGGGTCTCCGGCACCACCAAATACCCGCAATAATCTGACGCCATCACCATCGGACGACGGACGGGCTGCAATTATTTCTGTCACGGACTTTGTAGTCATCAGTTGCGACTCCTTAAACGTAGTTAAACGTAGCTATCTGCATGATTGCCGATTATTGTCAGCATATCGCATACTCTTAGATGTTATGATGCAAAAAAGAGGGTGAATACATCAATTTTTCTGATCATAAAATATGAAACAGCCACGCATCAGCCTTGAACAATGGGCCGCATTTATCGCTGTAGTCGACGAAGGCAGCTTTGCCAATGCGGCAGAAAAACTCAACAAGAGCCAATCCAGTATCAGCTACGCCATCGCACGGCTGAATGAACTGCTACCCGCTCCGGTCCTCAAGCTCTCCGGACGCAAGGCCGTTCTGACGCGCGACGGCAAGGTCATGTACCGTCGCGCCAGTCAATTGCTGCAGCAGGCACAGGACGCTGAAGAGGTTGCCGGACAGCTTGCCCGCGGCACCGAACCCGAAATCACGCTGGCCGTGGATGGTCTGCTTGAACCCGGTCAACTGATACCTGTGCTGGACAGTTTCTCGCAACTGCACCCGATGACACGCCTGCGAATGTTGGAGACCCAGTTATCAGGCACCGAAGAGGCGCTGCTGGAAAAAAAAGCCAATATTGTCATCGCTAACCGGATTCCCGTCGGACATATGGGCACGCCTCTGCGGGAAGTTCGCATGATCGCGGTGGCACACCCTGACCACGCCCTGTTCACAAGCCCTTCTGACAGCGGTATAAACGACTTTGAATTACGCAGCTGGCGTCAGATTGTGTTGCGCGACAGCGGTCAGCGTCGGGAGCAGGATGCCGGCTGGCTGGGCTCCGAGCAACGCTGGACCGTCAGTCATTTCTCCACAACCCTGAAGATTCTGCGCGCCGGACTGGGGTTCGCTTTTCTGCCCTATGACTGGGTAAAAGCGGATATCAGCAATGGCATGCTGAAGCAATTGCCGCTCAGCATGGGCGCAGAGCGGGTCATGCAGATGTACATGATCATGGCATCAACAGACAGCATCGGGCCGGCAACCATGACACTTGCCCGTCTGCTGAGAGAACATTTCAATAGTCAGTCAGCTGCCCCCTGACGCCGGCGGTCCATGACACGATCCAGCACAGCCCAGTTTTCGGGTGTCAGATCAGTCTGCGCACTCACTTCGGTATCAAACTCGATGTAGTGGCGCTGTGCATTTGAATAGGACTGCCACACCGGCTGCCCCGGCGCACTCGGCACACCGGTATGGGCAAAGTTGACCCAGTAATCGGACATGATATCTGCCAGTCGGTAATCCATTGCCGATGCACGGTTTCGCAAGGTGTGCACATTGTTAAAAACGTAGGCTATTTCTGAAGCGTGATACGCGCCCAGCTCGTCAGAGTCGGGGCCGGGCGGATGATGCGTGAAGTAGTACAGATAGGCAGGCTCATCAACATGTCGCGTCAGATTCGCCCAGGTCACCATATTCCAGCCAAACGCCGAATCCCGGTAACTCGCCAGCGTCGAGTTGCGAATATCCCCGGCCGGATAGATTTCCAGCATCATGTCAGCCAGATCCCCATACACAGCCTGCAGACGCGCTTCGTAGGCTTGCGCCGTGGCAGGCAGATTTGCAGCGGCACCCAGCGTTGTACCCTCGTCACTGTTAAATCCCACCAGCACAGGCACTTTGTTTTGCCGCCCCTCGGAAAATATTGCATAGGGCTGCTCCGGAATCACCCAGCCGTCCACTATACCATCCGTCCGGAAATTGGCCGCCATCGCAGCGTCCATCAATTGCCGGGCTGGCATGGCGCGCAAATCTGCCAGCCCTGCTGCACCAATCTGCTCTGCCAGACGCACGCCTGCGGCACTTGCTGACGGACCGGCGCTGGTCTGCCGGTCAAGCTCAACGCGCACATCCAGTCGTGCGCCACTTTGCGCAATGGCCTTGTGGAACAATCCGCTGGCCAGCGGACTGGCAGTCAGAAAATGTACACTCCATGCGCCCGCCGACTCTCCGAATACAGTCACGTTATTGGGGTCGCCACCAAATGCGGCGATATTTTCCTGAACCCATTTCAGCACCTGAATCTGGTCCAGGATTCCGTAGTTGCCAGCAGAAAATTCCGGGGATTCGGCAATCAGTTCGGGATGCGCAAGATAACCAAAAACGCCAAGACGGTAGTTGGCAGTGACGACAACAACATCTTTCTGTGCCAGTCCCGCACCGTCGTAGGTGTCAATGGCACCCGATCCGCGCGTCAATGCGCCACCGTGCAACCAGACCATGACCGGGCGGGCGGCATTCGCTTCAGCGGCAGTCCAGACATTCAGGTACAGGCAGTCTTCACTGGTGATGCTGGCCGGACGATAGAAAAAAGACCCTTCCGGATAGGGTTGCTGCATGCACCCTGGACCGAAGCTGTCGGCCATCCGCTCTCCGCGCCATGAAGGTGCAGGTTGCGGTGGACGCCAACGTGCCTGACCTGTCGGCGGCGCAGCAAATGGAATACCCTTGAACACAGCAACGCGGGCATCGCGGTCCGAGCGCTGACCTATCAGTTTACCCTGGGCTGATGTGACAACAGGCGCCTCATCCTGAGCCAGGCCTGCTGTCGCACAGAGACCCAGTATAATAATCATGAGGGTTGTTGATATTTTTGTCATAATTCTGCCCCGGCTGATGCACTTGATGTGTTTGATTCAATGATGCAGTAACATGCTGCCCATGACAGGCATATCATTTTCCAATTCAACAGCTGGCAAGTATACACCAATGACGTATCCGATCTATCCGACCCGGCTCCGGTTGCGGCACGCACTGGCGCTGATATTCATGATTACTGGCAGCAGTGCCGCTATTGCCCTCCAGGATGACACCGGTAAGACTGCCTCTGAGGAACACATGGCCGAAGCGGCTGCTGATTCAGCGCCGCCGCGTTTTTTTACGCCATACAAGGATAACTATCTGATAGCCGGTCAAATGCGCATGGATGACGGCTCACTGCCATTCAGCGGCGAAGAACTGGATATCAAATTTGAACTGGGCATGACCTTCAGCCTGTTTGCCAACAGTCAGGCATTTGAATTTCTTGACCCTCTGCGGTTTGGCTACTCTCAACGTTCATGGTGGAATATAGCCGCAGACTCGGCTCCGTTCACTGAACACAATTACAACCCGGAAGTTTTCTGGCGCTTTGACCAGCCGGAACGCCCGATGTTGGGCAACCCGCCCTTTGTTGACGTCATCGGTCTGGAACATCAATCCAATGGCCTGAGTGGCGCCGAATCACGCAGTTGGGATCGCGTATATGTGCAAAAATCGGTTCAGCTGCTGCCCCGTCTGAGCGTCAACGTGAAACTATGGAGCATACTCAATACAGAGTCGACCAACGAGGACATCCGGGATTACCTGGGATCCGGCATGCTCGACATCAACTTCCACCCGAACGACCGCACCGTGCTCCGGGTGCGCGCAATCCGGGGCAGCAATAGCTCAAAAATCAGTTACCAGGCGGACGTCCGTTATCATCGCCCCTGGCTAAACAGTGCATTTTTTATCAGTTACTACGATGGTTACGGTGAAGCACTGGTCAACTACAATAAAAAAAGTCAAAGCCTGCGGGCAGGCCTGTATTTCCCGCTAGAGAACCTCTGATTCTGACAGAACCTGCCTGATCAGAGTGAGGTTCTGTTGCGCCGGCCGGTAGTCTGGTCGCTCTTCCAGCAGGTTTTCCAGGATAGTTGCCGACGCCTGCACCTGACCTGCCCGGAACAACCAGTTACTCATTCCCATCGCCAGTATTTCACTGCCTGGCCATCGCATCATGCCTTCGCGCCAGGCGGCCTCACTTAACTGCGGGTGCAAACGTTCAAACTCTGCAACAGCCATAAAGTAATCCGTGGCTGAAATACTGACGGGTATCTCACCGGACGGCAATACCACAACCGCCCAATGCCCGGCTCGCGCCCAGGTACGTTCGAACACAGCCATTGGCAGCACATAGTCGCGAATGGTGCCGGATCGCAATGTTATTTCGGCGCGATCCAGATTGTAACCAACCACCACCGCGTAGTGCCATTGCGGCAGTTGCCGCAACCCCAGATTCTGCATCACCAGTACCGACCGCTCCGCTGCCACTTCGCCGAGCACTGCTTCAAGTGTGCCGGGTATCACATGTGCCAGTCGTTCAGAACGACGTGCCGCGGCCAGCATTTCCACCTGAAGGGATCCCTGCCTTGCAGGAATATACACCTGAGATACCAGTTCATCCGGGGTGATTCTGACCGCTGCGGCATTCAGTACCGTTGCCAATGCCGCAGGACCGCACTGATAAAGCTGCTGAGGAAAGAACGGGACAAATCCGAGATATTTGTTGCTTGCAAGATTCGGAGGCGGCGCGTCCTGAAGACGCTGTGTTTGAGGCGCTGCAGCGCATGCCGACAGCAGGGCAGTCAGGACCAGCAACAGCAGCGCCCGGTACCGGGCGCATGCCTGTTCCCTGTTCATATTCCCGGGAAAATATCCGTAACGCCGGCAATATCCAGCAACATAAAAATAACCAGCAGGAATAATGTTGTTTCGAGCAAGCCCTCACCCGCCGGCAACTCGTCAATCTGCGCCGCCAGCGTTGCCAGTTCGGCACTGCCCAGCGCAGCAACGCGAGCCTGCGCGTCGGCCACGTCAACACCGCGCGCACTCAACTGTGCCTGGACGTCTTCGCGGCCCAGAAACCCGTTGATGGCTTCGCGCTGGGACGACATCTGTACATCCTGCATAAGCTGTTGAGTAGTTACCATCCCTGCGGGTGCAGCCATAGCCGGACCCTGCACAATGACACCTGCCACAAAGACCAGAATCAGCAACCACACCGAACCTGATCGGGCTGTATCCAATTTCATGTTTATCTCCTTTGTTTTCAATTTAACGTCAGTCGGTCCGGACTGCCAGGGAACCTCTGATTACGTTCAGGGCTACTCTGACCTGTTCGGAGGTTCCCTAACCTGCCTGATGAATATGAACATCCCGTTGCGGAAAGGGAATACTCAGGCCTTCGCTGTCGAAGGTCTTGTAAACCTGCTCATTCATTGTAAAGAATACCGGCCAGTAATCTGACGCGTCCACCCATACCCGCACCACAATGTTCACGGAACTGTCAGCCAATGCTGCCACGGCCATGAACGGTTCGGGATCCTGCTTGATACGTTCATCCGCCGCTATCAATCTGCCCAGCACCTCATACGCCTTGTCAACATCATCTCCGTAGGCAATGCCGAAGGTCCAGTCCACACGCCTGGTCGGTTGCGCAGAAAAATTGGTAAGTGATCCGGTCGCCAACGGACCGTTGGGTACAATTATTGTTTTGTTGTCAGGCGTGGTCAGCACGGTTACAAATATCTGAATTTCCTTGACCGATCCCATGTATCCCTGTGCTTCAATAAAATCACCTACCTTGAAGTACTTGAAGAACAGGATCATCACCCCACCGGCGAAATTCTGCAATGTGCCCGACAACGCCAGGCCAACGGCCAGACCTGCGGCACCCAGAATCGCAATAAACGAGGTCATCTCGACGCCCAGTACACCGAGGGCCGAGATATAGACCAGTACCTTCAGCAACATCGAACTCAGACTGCTCAGGAATGACGCAAGCGAAGGATCCACTTTGCTCTTTGCCAGCATCCGTTTGACTATACTGACCAGAATGCTGACGATCCACAGACCGATAAACAGCGTTGCCAGTGCGCCGATGAGTTTAGGCCCGTAAGAGGTCATCAACTCAAGCAAAACTTCCGTTGACACATCGATATTCTGTATTGATTCCATAGTTGCCGGGTGCTCCAAAAATCCTGATGCCTGTTATAGATTCCGGATATTAACCTACAATTGCACCAACACTGTCAAATGGCATTTCCGTGAACAACTTGTCAGTGACAGTTCGAAAAAGCATAATGAATCCCTCACCGCTCCGGGAGTTCAACATGATCGCGCAATGCTTCAAAACCCTGTTCAGACTGCACCCGGGCGCATCGCTAACATTGAACGCAGTTTTGCTGCTGGCCACGCCGGCCATCTCTGCCCAGACACCTGCGGTGGCCTTTACCGATGCCACGATCATAGATGGTACTGGTGGCAGAATTCTCAACAACGGCACCCTGTTAATTGAACGTGGCAGAATCACCGCCGTGGGTGACGCTGAAACTGTCACGCTGCCGCCCGGTGCCGATGTCAGATCGCTTGCCGGCAAAACAGTCATGCCGGGGCTGATCAATGCGCACGGGCATGCGGGGGGCGTCAGAGGGCTTGAGTCAGGCCACTACGGCACTGACAACCTGCTGCGGCAGTTGAATCTTTATGCAGCCTACGGGGTGACATCTGTCGTCAGTCTGGGCGACGACCAGAGTGAAGGGTTTGAATTGCGTAACATCCAGGACACGCCCTCTCTGGAGCGCGCCCGGCTGTATGTGGCAGGCCCCGTATTGTCACCACGCTCAGTTGAGGAGGCTGCTATGCTGGTTGACCAGACCGCAGCGCTGGCCCCGGATTTTCTCAAAATCCGGGTCGACGACAACCTTGGGCGAACACCAAAAATGTCGCCGGATATCTATCGGGCAATCAGTCAACGGGCCGACTTCCACAATATCCCGCTGGCAGTACATACATATTACCTGCAGGACACCAAAGACGTTGTTGCTGCGGGCGCCGACTTTGTCGCTCACAGCGTAAGAGACGTCCATGTAGATACAGAGTTCACAGATCTGATGCTGACGCGGGATCTGTGTTACAGCCCGACTCTGACCCGTGAATTGTCAACCTTTGTCTACGAAGACGAACCGGACTTTTTCTCGGATGCGTTTTTCCTGGCCGGGGTTGATGGCAGCATTCTGAACACGCTACGCGATCCCCAACGCCAGCAACGATTGCGGGACAGTGCAGCCGCCCAGCAATATAAAGCCTCGCTCCCCATCGCCATGAGCAATCTCAAACTGCTGGCGGACGCCGGCGTTCGCATAGCCATGGGCACGGACAGTGGTCCGGCAGCACGATTTCAGGGATACTTTGAGCACCTGGAAATGTGGATGATGCAGGACGCGGGATTAACACCATCGCAAATCATCAAGGCAGCAACCGGTGATGCCGCGGACTGCATGGGACTGACAGAGACAGGCACCCTTGAGGCAGGCAAATGGGCCGACCTGCTCATACTGTCTGAAAACCCGATGGACGACATACGCCACACCCGGAGTATTGAGCAAGTCTGGATTGCCGGTAACCCGATCACACGACCAGGCTTTTAAGACAGACGCAGGCTATGAGGTATGCACATGTTGCAGTACATAAAGTTCGCACAACTCCCCGTCAGCAATCAGCATCGGGCGGTACGTTTTTATACGGACAAACTCAACTTCAGAATTTTGCAGAACACGCCCTATAAAACCGGCTGGCGCTGGATCGAGCTGGGCATCCCCGGCGCCGAAACGGCCATCGTTCTGACCCGCCGTGAAAATGACCAGCCCAATGACATCCCCAGCCTGATACTGGCAGTGGACGACGTTGAGACAACCTACGAGGAGTTGCGCGCCAAAGGTGTATCGGCCATTCAGTCCCCAATTCCCGCACCGTGGGATCCCGAACAACGCTTTGCGCTGCTGCGAGACAGTGAAGGCAATTCCATCCTGATTGCCCAGGCAGATGCATAATGGAAAATTTCTGGAACAGTGATCGCACACAGAGCCTCACCGGCGCTGCCGTGCTGGTGATAGTCAGCATGCTGTCGGTCTATCTGCTTGCGCAGGGGGCAAGCGCCTGGACGCCACAACTCAGCCTGATAGCCGCACTTTTCCTGCTGGACATTGTTTGTTTTTTTCTGTTCAACTCCCGCTGGGCAGAAGGCAGACGCCCCCGGCTTATCCTCTTGTTGTGGCTGGAAGCTGCCACGATTGTGTCACTTTATTTTTTGGTCAATATCAGTTTTGTTGCGATTCTGGGCATCATCTGGATTATCCAGGCCACAGAAACGTTTCATATTCGCACCACCGGCTGGCTACTGGTCAGTGCAGTCGCCATCTTTACCGTCAGTCAGATTTTCCATTGGGGCAATAACAGTCTGCTGCTGGCGATAACCGGCTCCATCACGCTGGGGCTGTTTCACCTGTTTGCGGTGATTGCCACCCACAGAGCACGGCGCGAGCAGGAACTACGCGAAGAAACCGCCGCCCTTAACCGGGAACTGCTGGCTACCCGCGAACTGCTGACCGAGCATTCCAGGCAAACCGAGCGATTGCGAATTGCCCGTGACCTGCATGACCTGCTCGGACATCACCTCACAGCGCAGATCCTGCAACTGGAAGTTGCGACACATGTCACAGACGGAGCCGGTCGCCAGAAAGTCGAACAGGCCCTGGCACTGGGCAAACTGCTGCTATCCGATCTGCGTACCGCGGTCAGTGAATTGCGTGAAGATGAACCGATCAATTTTAATGATGCTGTGCGCAAACTGGTCAGTGGTGTACCCGGCATAAGCGTTAAACTTGACTTTCAGTCCACCCTGGGCGAAATCCGGCTGGCCGAGACTCTGTTACGCTGCACCCGCGAAGCGTTGACCAATATTCTGCGTCACAGCGGTGCGACCAAATGTTATATCAGCTTCAGCAATGATGACACCTGCTACCGTTTACTGATCAGCGACAACGGCCGCTGCCGTGAACCGGTCAAACCAGGCAATGGACTGAAAGGCATTAAGGAACGAATCGAAGAAGCCGGGGGCCATGTGCGCTGGCATGCCAATCAGGGGTTTGTGATGGAAATACGACTACCGGTAAATCGTGGCGTAGCTGCACAGTGTGAGCCGCCATTCACCCCGGATGCTACCGCGCTGGCCGGTAACTGAACCGGCTGCAAACTCATAACACAGCATGACGCACCCTCGCAGACACCCATTCCGACAGAATGACAGTTGCAAAAATGAGCACAAAAACCGTTGCCACCTGAGCCCAGGCAAGATTATTGATGGCCGCATTCATCTGCAAACCAATACCGCCTGCACCCACCAGACCCAGCGTAGTCGCCTCGCGTATATTAATGTCCCAGCGATAGACGCTGATACCGGCAAACGCCGGCAGTATCTGCGGCCATACGGCAAAGGCCAGCACCTGAGTCTGTGACGCGCCGGTTGACGCCAGCGCTTCCACCGGTGTTGGATGTATCTCTTCAATCGCCTCGTAAAGCAACTTGCCAACAAAACCAATTGAGCGCAGCGCGATAGCCAGCATGCCGGCGAATATGCCAGGCCCAACGATGGTCACCAGCAGCATCGCCCATATCAGCGCATTGATAGAGCGTGAACTGACGATGATGGCAAGCGCCATGCCACGCAACGCCGGATGCGGTGAAGTATTACGCGCAGCCAGAAAAGCCAGCGGAAACGCTATCAGAATGCCCAGTGCCGTGCCGACTGTGGCGATATTGATGGTGTCCCACAACGGTATCATCAACGATCCGGTGATACTCCAGTCAGGCGGAATCATGCGCCCGATCAGGCTGGCCGCCTGCTCGTCGGCGTCGTAAAGAAACTCCCAGATGGTATTCTCGGATATCAGCGCCCAGCACCAGACAAACAGCATCCCGCCAAGCATCCAGCCTGCCCAGATACTGAACTGTCTGACCGGCTCACGCCGCTGCCAGACTTTTTCGTTATTGCGTATTTTGACTGGCATTATTGCGTCCACTTGCGAACATATCCGGAGAAATATTCGCTCATCAGTACAATGACAATGATTAACAACAGTATGGCCGCCGAGGTATCGTAGTCATACCGATTGATTGAGGTGTTCAATGTGGCACCTATGCCGCCGGCCCCTACAATACCGATGACGGCAGATTCCCGGAAATTGATATCAAGGCGATACAGAGACAGTCCAATCAGCCGTGGCATCACCTGGGGCTGGACTGAATAGTTGACCCACTGCAACCAGCTGCTGCCGGTAGCCCGGATCGCTTCCAGGGGTTCGCGCTCAGTGTCCTCAATGTCTTCTGCCAATAATTTCGCCATAAAACCGATGGTGGCGAATGCCAGTGTAAACACCCCCGCCAGCGGGCCAAACCCAAACATGGCAACAAACAGGATCGCAATAATGATTTCCTGAAAGGTTCTGGAAATGGCGATAATGCCGCGGCAGAAAAAATATATCGGCGCCGGCGCGATATTCCGCGCGGCACCCAGTCCAACCGGTACAGCCAGCAACACTCCAATGACAGTCGACGTCAGGGTCATGGTCAGGCTTTCCTGCAACCCGGTCAGAATCTCCCCGCTGCGGCTGACAAAATCGGGGCTCAGAAATGACGCAACAAAGGCCAGTCCCCGATCCATGCCCTGCGCCACCCGCGACCAGTTGACATCTACGCTGAGCCAGGCGGCAACCACATAAGCCAGCACACCCAGATTCAGGGACCATCTCAGCCAGCGCTCACGCACAAATGGCAAAGGCCGCCAATGCCCCTGCCTGAGCCTGGCCAGGCGTTGCGGGTCTGCGCCTCCGGCCGTCTGCGTCCCGGATGGGTGTGTCGGGGAAAGGTGGGTCATGGATGGCTGCCCGACGCTATGATGTTCACTACATCATCGGGCGAACCCGTTTTTTCCTCATCAGTGTCTGCAGGTAAAGACCAGTCTTCCTCACCGTAGATACTTGTCAGTATCTCAGGACTCAGATCCCCGGGGTCACCATCAAACACCAGCTTGCCGGCACGCAGACCTACCACCCGATCAACAAACTGCTGCGCCAGCACCACATCATGAATATTAATCACGGCCGCAAGTTGCTGCTCCCGGCAAAGGTCACAAATCAAACGCATTATCTGGCGGGAGGTTTTTGGATCAAGACTGGCAGTCGGTTCGTCTACCAGCAGCAGCTTTGGGTTTTGCATCAGGGCGCGGGCGATGCCGACGCGCTGTTTCTGGCCCCCAGACAGGGCGTCACCACGCTTATCAAACATGGTTTCCAGTCCAACCCGTTCCAGCAGATGGAATGCCTGCTGAATATCCTCACGGGGAAAGCGGCGAAAATAGCTGCGCCAGAACCCTACATAGGCCAGACGTCCGGAGAGGACGTTTTCCATGACCGACAGTCGCTCGACCAGCGCATAATTCTGAAAGATCATGCCAATTTGACGGCGCGCCTGACGCAGACCCGCCCCTCGCACCCGGGTAATATCTGTACCGTCGAGCATGACGGTGCCGGCAGTCGGCTCTATGAGACGGTTGACACAGCGTATCAGCGTACTCTTGCCTGCACCGGAAGGCCCGATCAGGGCCATTACCTGACCAGCCGGTACTGTCAGCGTAATATCATTCAGGGCCAGTTCACCGGTATTGTAGCGTTTACCCAGGCCGGTCAGTGTCAGCATGCCACCCTCTTGTTGTTTGCAGCCATCGACAATGCAGCATCAATCGCAGTTATAGATAGTATTGTTGGCCTCATCGATTTCACGAATCACCTGCCATTGTTGTTGATATGTAATCGGTATAAAACTGGCCATGCCGGCATCGGCGAATTCACGCTGCAGGGCGCTGCCTTCCCAGTTGAAGCTGAAGAATGCCTCTCTGATCCTGGCTGCCAGTTCGGGTTTCAGATTATATGCCATACCGTAGGCGGTAGTCGGAAAGGTAAGTGATTTATAGATGGAGCGATACTGATCAGCGCGGACAACGTCACGCCCCTGCATTCTGCGCAGCACTTCATTGGCGATTGCAGCAGCCTCATAGTCGCCGTTGACCACTCCCAGAATGGAATTGTCGTGACTGCCCGAATAGGCGGTTCGGTAATCCCGGTCCGCAATCAGACCAAATTCGCGGTTCAGCAATGTCGACGGTGCTTTAAAACCCGAGTTGGACGTTGGGGATGTGAACGCCAGTTGACGCCCTTGCAGATCAGCAGCCGATTCGATGCCACTGTCAGGATACGTGATGATTTCCATTTCATAACCATAACTGCCATCCTTTGCTGCCATCATGGCGAATGGTACAAATCCGGTACAGTTGACTGCCACCGGTGTTGAACCGGTATTGAATCCGGCGACATGCAAGCGCCCGGCGCGCATGGCTTCCAGTTGCGCAGCATTTGACTGGACCGGAAAGAAGCGCACCTCCTTGCCCGTCAGCGCCTCCATATGCGCAATAAATTCATCCCATACCCGGGAATACAGGGCGGGATCTTCAACCGGGGTATAGGCAAACACCAGAATGCGTGGATCGCGCCAGTCGCCGGCATCCGTCGGAGAATCTGCCACCAGATCTAAATCATTGTCCTGATAGCGCGGCGAAAGCTGCGCGAAAGCGCCCGTACTGACTGTCAGCATCGCGGCCGTCGCCAGCCCGGCAAAAAGTTTCATTCCCCGGCGCTGGCCGGACCGGCTATCAGAAAGGATCACAACGTCTCCGCACTGCATCTTTTGTCGATACATTTTTGTAGTACTGTTGTATTGATACTGCCGCACAATGACAACCCATCGATCATAACATCTGGCCCTGACGGGTCAACTGCAGCTCAGCCTGAAACTGTGACAGCACACGCCGTTCATCACCATCATTGATCAGATGCAGACAGTCACCGGTCGGAGGCTCAAAGTCCCGTAACAACGCCTGTGCGCTTTGTGCACTGATTCCCGCCTTGCGCAGCAGCAGTCGTCGCTGTATGTCGGCGATTGCTGAATCTATCCACACAAACTGCAGGCCCTCTATGCGCGACATCAGATAGTCCCTGTGTTTTTGCTTGTAGGCACCCTGTGTAACAATCAGTGGCACCTGCCCGTTGCCTGCTGAATCCGGCACATCGGCGGCAAGGCGCTGTAATATCCTGTCTGCCAACAGGGAAAAAAACTCATTGCGCATGGCATCCGTGAATGGTCGGGCCTGATCCAGCGCTTCGCGCATGGCGGCGGTGATATCGTCATCCGCATGGTAAACAGGCCAGTTGTAATGCCGGGCCAGAATGTCGCCCGCAAATGACTTGCCACTGCCGGATAAACCAAACAAAAACCAGACTCGCGTTGCGGCCGGTGGTGTTGCGAAATTGGACATCAGATACGCTCGTTGGTCTGAGACTGCAGAGTTTACAATGGATTTCAGAGGCCTGCTGCGTGTATTATTCGCCTTTTACCGCAGATCTGTTACAGGTGCGTACAATGGGCAGAGCTTACCAGAACCGCAAAGAGTCAATGGCTAAAACAGCCGCGGCCAAAACCAAAGTTTACAGTAAATATGCACGGGAGATTTATGTTTGTGCCAAATCAGGTGGAACCGACCCGGACGGCAACCTGACCTTGCGCGGACTGATCGAACGGGCCAAAAAAGACCAGGTCCCCAGTCACGTCATTGAAAAAGCCCTTGAAAAGGCCAGGGGCGGTGGCGGCGAAGACTTCTCCACAGCAAGATATGAAGGATTTGGCCCGGGCAATTGCATGGTCATTGTTGATTGCCTGACCGATAACCCCAATCGTACATTTGGCGATGTGCGTCTGTGCTTTACCAAAACCAAATCAAAAATCGGTGCCCAGGGCAGCGTCAGTCATATGTTTGACCACTGCGCCATACTCTCGATCGTTGGCGACGATGAAGAAACTGTGCTGGAAGCATTACTGAATGCCGATGTCGATGTTACTGACATAGAAAATGAAGATGGCATGATCACTGTGTTTGCACCACATACTGAATACGCCAAAGCCCGCCAGGCGTTGCGGGACACCTATCCTGATGTGGAATTTGAAATAGACGAAATACAGTTTCTGCCACAGACGCACACCGATATCAGCGGAGAGGACATCATTCTGTTTGAGCGTTTTATGGAAATGCTGAATGACCTGGACGATGTCCAGAACGTGTATCATAACGCTGTCATACCCGAATAACAGTTAAGGCAGAACTGATATTTTACCTGCATTGGCGCGCAGCGTTTCGCGCCATTGCGGCTCGGGCAGGGGTCGACCAAAATAATAACCCTGATAATTGTGACATCCCAGCCTGCTCAGCCGTTCCGCCTGCGCCAGGGTTTCGACCCCCTCTGCAATGACCCTCAAATCCAGACTCGCACCCAGCGCCAGAATTGTGCTCACAATCGCCTCGTCATTGGTATCAATCAGGAGATCGCGTACAAACGACTGATCTATTTTTAGCTGTGTCAGTGGCAGGAGCTTTAAGTAACTCAATGAGGCATAACCGGTTCCAAAATCATCCAGTGCAAAATGGATGCCTTCTGTGAGCAATTCGTTCATTTTCGCAACCGTTGCGGGCATGTCATCAATCAGCAGACTTTCCGTCACTTCCAGTTCGAGTTTAGAACCACTTACACCATTCAAGTCCAATTGCTCCTTGATATGCAAAACAAACCTGGGGTGATGGAACTGCCGGGAACTGATATTCACGGCCAGAATTTTGTCCACCATACAGGGCTCATTTTCCCAGTCAGCCAGTATGCGACAGGCCTCTGCGACAACCCATTCTCCCAGTGGCACAATCAACCCGGTTGCTTCGGCGACGGGAATAAAGTCGGCCGGTGACACATCGCCCAGGGTTTCGTCACGCCAGCGCAACAAAGCCTCCATTGCCGGCACATTGCCGTCGACATCTACCTGTGGCTGCACATGCAAGGCCAACTGGTTGCGCTCAATCGCCTTGCGGAGCGCTTTTTCGATTTCAGTGCGGCGGGTGACTTCCGTTTGCATCGTCGGATTAAAAAACTGCACAATGTTGCGGCCACTGTTTTTTGCGGCGCCAAGTGCCAGATCGGCCGCTTTTAACAGTTCATCCACATCGCCCTGTGAATCAGAAAACAGTGCCACACCCACACTGACGGAGCAGGTATATTCTGTGCCGTTCAGATCAAATGGCTTGCTCAGCTGCTCCCGCAGCGCCTCTGCCAGCTCGTGCACGCGACTCAGTGCATCATCAATACTTAATGCCAGATCTTCCACAATCAGAACATACTCATCGGCACCCAGTCGCCCGGCACTGTCGGTGTCCAGCAAACCGCGTTCGATACGCCGGGCCACCAGCTGCAACAGCAGATCGCCCTGGTAGTGTCCCAGTGTGTCATTGACTGTTTTAAAATTATCAACGTCTATCAATAACAACGCACCCTGATACCCGGTCCTGTTATGACTGGCCAGAGCATGTGTCAGGCGATCCAGAATCAGGCGCCTGTTGGGCAGGCTAGTCAGTGGATCAAAAAACGCCAGTTGATGGAGTTGATTACGGATCTGGCGATGTTCGGTGATATCTGTGGAAATACCACACAGGGCGTATATTGTGCCGTCCGGGTTCCGTAGTGGCAGCTTTACGGAAAGGAATGTGTGCTCCTCCGCATCCCCAGGTACAACATTTTTTTCCTCATCGGCCACTCGCTCGCCTTTACGTATCACCTGCAGGTCATTTTCCCGCAGATGCTCACAGGTCTTTTCATCAAAAAAAGCATCATCCGTTTTGCCGATGATCTCCTTCAATGGTAAACCAAACAGCTCACATACCTTTCGATTGGCATACTGATACTGCAGCCGGTAATCCTTGATGTAGATATAGGCTTCAACGCTGTTCAGAATAGTATGCAGACGGTTTTCACTGGCAGCCAGGCTTCGGGTTCGCGATGCAACCTGATAACGCAGTGCAACGTTAAACGCCAGCATCACCATTGAGGCCAGCAGCAGTATACCCGCCGCCCACCACACCCAGAGCGGCACCCGGACTGCAGGTTCTTCGAAACTCCATTGCCTGAGAATACTGTAATACCGGGAAGTTTCATCAGCCTGCCAGTCCTGCAGGTATCGATCAAGCGTTACCAGGACATCAGCATGTTGCCCGACAGGCGTTGCATAGAATAACTGGCTTGGCTGAAAGATGATGGGGGTTGCCGTCAGCCCAAGGCGAAACGCTTCCATATCACCAAAATTATGGTTAGCTGCGACAGCGTCAACCTCACCGTTGACGACCGCATCAAATGCCACGTCAAGGCTACTGTAAAGCGTCCAACTGACGTTCAGTGCAAAACTTTCTGCCAATGTTTGCAGGTAACTCTGCTGAATCGAACCTTCCAGCAAAGCAATGCGCTTGCCGTCCATATCCAGCAGGCTGACCATGTCGACACCGCGCGCCACATAGACCTGTGACCAGCTGAGCAATGCAGGGGTCTGGTGAAAATCGAAGCGACGGTCCCGTATACTGGAGATGGCCACATCGGGCATCAAATCAATCTGCCGGTTATCCAGCATGTCCAGGCAATCGTTCCAGTCACATTCAACCGGGACAAGCTCCCAGTTTTCAAGCAAGGCAATTTCGTTCAGCAGTTGCCCGAGGAATCCTGTTGGCTGGCCGATATCATCGGCAAATATCTTGGGAGGGTTTTCGTAAACGCCAACCCTCAAAGTGACCGGTGCAGGTTGCGCAACAGCCTGTGTCGAATACTGACAAACGCATGCCATCAGTGCGGCGCACAGGACACCAAATATTCGCACACCAAATATTCGCACAACCAACTCACCGGACATCGCCATGATATCGTTCCGTTAAGCACTAAGCGTCAGGCCTTTTTTACAAACTCTGACTTGAGTTGCATGGCACCAATGCCATCGATCCTGCAATCTATATCGTGATCACCGTCTACCAAACGGATATTCTTAACCTTGGTGCCAACTTTTACAGTCAGGGAAGAGCCTTTTACCTTCAGGTCCTTTATGACCGTCACAGTATCACCATCTGCCAGCGCATTGCCATTGGAATCACGAACGGTTGCCGCCTCGGCAGCCTGTTCAGTTTCTTCTATGGTCCACTCATGAGCACATTCAGGGCAGGTCAACAACGTTCCCTGTTCGTACGTATATTCTGACTGACAAAGCGGGCAAGGTGGCAATTTCGACATGATTATTCCTTGGTTAAATAATTGCGGGTATACACGGACTGTCCCATACGCCGGATCTGCTGGTCAATCACCCGATCCATTACGTGCAACAGGTTTGCATAGTCAGCACCATGCGGGTCCAGCTTCAGCAACGTGCGGGCAACAGCCTCAAGTGTAGACAATGACTGATCTGACGGAGCCTTGCGAATCCGGTACCGGCTCGGCGGTTCATCATGCAGCGCGTATCGCGGCAACCGGGACAGCTCCGGATACTGAAATAGCATTTTGCGACTTCGGCGCCAACTGGCGTCGATAAAGACCAGAGGACGGGGAGTGGTGGCCTGCAACGCTGACACGGGCTCTGCATCCTGTCCGGGATAGATCAGGGCAGCCTGTTCCGGAATATCAGGGAAAATTCTGCCTGACGACGCCTCATCAGGGTTGATAACGGTCAGTGTGCACGCCTGCAGGGCCAGTGCCACCATCCGCGCAGTACCCAGGGCATGCGATGCTTCGCGCTGATCCTGAATGATATGGACCGGCCACAGGTTTGTCAGCGGCGTAATAAGGTGGCAATAACAATAGTCAACGGGGCGTTGACAGGCGGGACATTGCTGACGGGACATTCGGGGACCTCCGATCGAAGGACCCCGCCGCAGGCATGAAGCCGGCGGCGGTGCCATTTTACGATCAGGTTTCATTGGCCAGGTTCTGATGACCCGGCTGCAACGATCCGTTTCTGGCGATCAGGCTTCTTCGAAAGACGCTCTGTCTTCGTCAGTCACTTCCTTGATGCTCAGCTTGATACGGCCACGGGCATCCAGATCCATTACCTTGACCACAACTTCCTGACCTTCCGTCAGGTATTCGTTGATGTTTTCGACGCGGTCGGCGGAAATCTGGGAGATATGAACCAGACCATCCTTGCCGGGCAGAATTGTAATGAACGCACCAAAATCAACAATGCGGGCAACCTTGCCCTTATAAAGCTTGCCAACCTCTGCTTCAGCCGTAATGCGCTGAATCAGTTCGATGGCCAGGTCGCGTGATGCTGCATCTTCACCGTAGATACGGATATTGCCATCATCATCGATATCAACTGACGCGCCGCTTTCCTCGGTGATTGAGCGAATGGTTGCACCACCCTTGCCGATTACATCGCGAATCTTGTCTGAATCAACTTTCATCATGGCCATGGAAGGTGCATTCTCGGACACTGTTTCACGTGCCTTCGGCAATACCTTGTTCATGATGCCCAGAATATGCAGACGTGCTTCAAGCGCCTGGCTCAGAGCAATCTCCATGATTTCTTCGTTGATACCCTGAATCTTGATATCCATTTGCAGTGCAGTGACACCTTTTTCGCTGCCAGCCACTTTAAAATCCATATCGCCCAGATGATCTTCATCACCCAGAATGTCAGTGATCACGGAGAAGCGATCGCCTTCCTTGATCAGACCCATGGCAATACCGGCAACCGGCGCAGACAGCGGAACACCCGCATCCATCATTGCCAGCGAGCTGCCACAGACCGAAGCCATGGAGCTGGAGCCATTTGATTCAGTAATTTCCGACACAACGCGTATTGCGTAGGGAAAATCCTCTTCCTTTGGCATTACTGCCTGCACACCGCGCTTGGCCAGTTTGCCGTGGCCAATTTCACGACGCTTGGGGCCCGACATAAAGCCGGTCTCACCCACGCAGAAGGGAGGGAAATTGTAATGGAACATAAATGACTCTTTTTTGGAGCCCTCCAGTCCTTCAATCAGCTGTGCATCGCGAATCGCACCCAGCGTTGTGACGACCAGTGCCTGGGTTTCGCCTCGCGTAAACAGAGCCGAGCCATGTGCCTTGGGCAGAATTCCGGTTTCAATTTCTATCGGACGAACCGTACGGGTGTCACGACCATCAATACGCGGTGCACCATCAAGAATGCGATTGCGCACGACTTTCTTTTCCAGCTTGCCAAAGACACTCTTGACTTCGTCAGCACTGACGCCGGACTCTTCACTGGCAAACTGCTCTGCCGCCTGAGCCTGCAATTGGCCCAGCGCATCGTAGCGCTGCATTTTGTCAGACACCTGGTAGGCTTCCGAAATACCATCAGCAAACGCAGCAGCAATCGCATCTGTCAGTGTCTGGTTAACAGCCGGCGCTTCCCAATCCCAGGCCGGCTTGCCCGCTTCAGCTTTCAGTTCGTTTATCGCACTGATCACACCCTGCATGGCCTCATGACCAAACAGAACTGCGCCCAGCATCTGATCTTCAGTCAGCTCTTTGGCTTCTGATTCAACCATCAATACTGCAGATTCAGTACCAGCAACCACCATGTCCAACGCAGAGGTTGCCAGCTGTGTGGTGCCCGGATTGAGGATATAACCGTTTTCCGGATCAAAACCTACACGGGCAGCAGCGACCGGACCCTGAAAGGGAGCGCCGGAAATCGCCAATGCAGCAGACGCACCAATCAGGGCAGCAATATCCGGATCCTGGTCCTTGGTGGCAGAAATCACGGTACAAACCACCTGCACTTCGTTTTTGAAGCCAGCCGGCCACAGTGGTCGGATAGGACGGTCGATCAGACGGGAAACCAGTGTTTCCTTTTCTGTCGGACGGCCTTCACGCTTGAAAAAGCCGCCGGGGATTTTACCGGCTGCATAGGTTTTTTCCTGGTAATTGACTGTCAGTGGAAAGAAGTCTGCGCCCGGATTGGCCGTCTTCTTTGCCACCACAGTTGCCAGCACCTGAGAGCCACCCATGGTGACCACCACAGCGCCGGTTGCCTGTCGCGCAATCTTGCCGGTTTCCAGTGTGACTGTCTGGTCACCATACTGGAATGTCTTGCTTACAATATTAAACATATACTCTTCCTGTTTTTTATTTGAGACCCGGGCAGCATTGCAACAACATCCTATTTACCAAGAGTCTCTTCTCACTTGCTCATCGTTTTGGAAACGGTGTGCGTCTTAACGACGCAGGCCCAAACGCTTGATCAAAGTGGCATAACGCTCAACATCCTTGCGCTTGAGATAATCAAGCAGTTTGCGGCGGCTGTTTACCATGCGAATCAGGCCACGACGTGAATGGTGGTCGTGTGAATGCTCGCGGAAGTGACCCTGCAGCAGGTTGATGTTTTCGGTCAGCAGCGCAACCTGTACTTCCGGTGAACCGGTGTCGTTTTCGCCGCGGCCGTAGTCTTTGACAATCGTCTGTTTCTGTTCAGTAGTTAAAGCCATTGTTAAATCTCCAGTTTAATATGCATAAAAGTATTTGACGTCCAGTCAGCCAGCATAACCGTGCATAATTACAGCTATCTGGTGTCTTCCCTCATTAACCGGCGTGGTGCGACCCGACCATCGTCGAGCACTTCACCGATGCCAATAAATTCTTCTTCGTCGTACAGTCTGACCAGCCCCTCGGGCGGCAGATGCCTGACCATAACGGCCTGACCCTGCCTGATGTATGCTGCCGTTTCAGTCGGCATACGGACCTCCGGCAAGTGGCCAATTGCCTGATCTGCCGGACGCAGCAATGTATCAATGCCGTCCAGACCATCTTTTTCAAAAATTTCGTTCAACATCTCTGGCGTTACGCAGTCTTCCAGGCGGAAAATGCCCGCCTGCAGACGTCTCAACTCAGTCACGTGTCCCCCACAACCCAGAGCTTCACCCAGGTCGTCGGCTATAGTACGCACATAGGTTCCTTTGCTGCAATGGATTTCCAGAGACAGCTCGTTACCGTCAAACTCGTGCAGAATCAGGTCGTGAACCGTGATCAGCCGTCGCTTGCGCTCTACTTCCTGCCCGGCCCGGGCCAGTTTGTAGAGTGGCTGCCCTTTATGTTTGAGCGCCGAATACATCGGCGGCAGCTGCTCAATTTGACCTTTGAACTGTGACAGGCAATTGACAAGCACCTGTTTTGTTACGTTTTCAACCGGCCTGGTAGCGATCACCTGACCTTCCGAGTCTGCAGTATCTGTGCGCTCCCCCAGTTTGATCCGGGTCAGGTAACGCTTGTCGGCGTCCAACAGAAACTGCGACACCTTGGTAGCCTCACCAAAACACAATGGCAATACACCCGTCGCCAATGGATCCAGGGCGCCAGTGTGACCGGCCTTGGCTGCCTGAAACAGACGCTTTGCCTGCTGCAGGGCTGCATTGGAGCTCATGCCCTGCGGCTTATCCAGTAACAGAATACCGTTTATATTACGGCCCTTCTGCTTTCTCTGACCCGCCAAATTACCTGTCCCCACCTTCCGGCTGATCATCATCTCCGGATGTATCATCGTGAGGGTGTACACTGTCCTCAGCCAACGCCCTGTCTATCAGTGATGACAGATACCGGCCTCGTGCAATGCTGTCATCATAACGGAACTGCAAGGCCGGCGTGGTTCGCAGACTGAGTTCTTTACCCAGCAGACTGCGAAGATAACCGGCAGCCTTGTTCAGAACCATCAGGCTGTCTTCAATCTGTTTACGGTCCAGCTCACCCATATCCTTGAGTTGCATGCCAAGACTGCCGCCATCGCGCATCATGACCGTCACATACACGGTAGCGTAGGCAAAATCCCGACTCACATCGACACCGGTGACAGAAACCATGCCAACCCGCGGGTCCCGTATTTCACGCATGATCAGATCAGCAAGAATCCGCTGGATCTGGTCTGCTACGCGTTGTGCCCTTGGCGAAGGTTTGCTCATCAGAGAGTTCTTGCCACCTCGGTTGTCTTGTAGACCTCAATCTTGTCGCCGGCCCTGACGTCGTTGTAGTTCTTCACACCGATACCACACTCCATGCCATTGCGCACTTCGCTGGCATCGTCCTTGAACCTGCGCAGGGATTCCAGCTCACCTTCATAGATCACTACGTTATCGCGCAACACCCGGATAGGTTTGCTGCGGTATACCGTGCCTTCCACTACCATACAACCGGCAATCTGACCGAATTTTGGCGAATTGAAAACATCACGCACTTCCGCAACGCCCAGGATCTCTTCGCGCAATTCGGGCGCCAGCATGCCGCTGAGGATCGCCTTGATATCGTCGATGACATCGTAGATCACGTTGTAATAACGCAGGCTGATACCTTCGTTTTCGATCACATCACGGGCGCTGCGATCCGCACGCACGTTGAAACCAATCATGATGGCGCTGGAGGTGGCGGCAAGGTGCGCATCAGTTTCGGATATTCCACCAACGCCTGCCGCGACCACATTCACTTCCACTTCATCAGTACCCAGTTTCTGCAGCGAACCGACAATCGCTTCCATGGAACCACGCACATCAGCCTTGATGATGACATTCAGAATGCTCTTGCCTGCTGTACCGATACCGGCAAACATGGCTTCCAGCTTATTGCCCTGCTGCAGAGCAACCTTGCTGTCCTTGTGACGCTCACGACGGAATTCGGCCACTTCGCGGGCTTTCTTGTCGTCCGCAACCACAACAAACTCATCTCCGGCCTCAGGGACGCCATTGAAACCCAACACCTCTACCGGGATGGACGGGCCTGCAGATTTGACGGAGCGCCCGGCTTCGTCGATCAGAGCGCGAATCCGACCGTACTCATGACCGGCAAGGATTATGTCACCCACATTCAACGTGCCATTCTGCACCAGTACCGATGCAACCGGACCACGCCCTTTGTCCAGGCGGGACTCAATGACTACGCCTTTACCGGGAGCATCAATGTACGCTTTCAACTCAAGCATTTCGGATTGCAGCAGGATGGCTTCAAGCAATTCATTGATGCCTTGTCCGGTATGGGCAGACACCTGTACAAACTGCACATCACCACCCCAGCTTTCCGGAATCACATCCCTGGCAGCCAGTTCGCTGGTCACTTTGTCGATATCAATATCTTCTTTGTCGACCTTGGTGATCGCCACCACGATCGGCACACCCGATGCGCGGGCGTGCTGGATTGCTTCCTCAGTCTGCGGTTTGACACCGTCATCTGCAGCCACAACCAGTACAACCACGTCTGTGGCCTTGGCACCACGTGAGCGCATGGCGCTGAACGCCGCGTGTCCCGGCGTATCGAGGAAACTGACCATGCCATGATCGGTTTCCACGTGATAGGCACCAATGTGCTGCGTGATGCCACCGGCTTCACCGGAGGCAACTGATGCTTTACGTATATAATCAAGCAAGGATGTTTTGCCATGGTCGACGTGCCCCATGACAGTCACCACCGGCGCGCGGGTGACCGCTTCTTCACCGCCGGCATAACTCAGCGACTCATACAGATCATCTTCAATAGCGTCAGCTGACACAAATTTGGCGGTGTGCCCGAACTCTTCAATCAACAGCGTCGCGGTATCCTGATCCAATGCCTGATTGATGGTTGCCATGACACCCATCTTGAACAGGGACTTGATTAGCTCTGCCGACTTGACTGACATTTTCTGCGCCAGGTCACTGACCGTATTTGTCTCACCAATGATGACTTCACGTGAGATAAACTCAGTTGGCTTTTCAAAGCCATGCTGTTTGCTGCGCGGCTTTTTGCGCGGACCACCACGGCGACCACGACCGCTGTTGTCAAACTCGCCCTCTTCAAGCACAAAGTCGTCAATACGGGCTTTTCCAGGCTTCTTCACGCCTGCAGACTTCTTGCGGAAACCGGACTTCTTGTCATCATCCTTGTCATCAGGACCGTCTTTGCGGCCCGGTTTGGAGGCAGACTTTGGTTTTGATGAGGGAGCAGGTGCGGGAACAGGCTCACCATGGCCACGCGTGCTTTCAGGCTTCCTGGGCTCAGGCGCGGCAGCGGGCGGCGTCGGTTCGGTTCCGGCATCAACAGGCTCAGGCGTTGCTTCAGCATCATCGGCAACCGTATCGACCGGCGCTGAATCACCTTTTTCTTCGACCGCCACAGCGGCCTCGGGCGGCTGAATCGCCTGAACTTCCGATGTCACTTCTTCCTGCATAATTTCAGGAGAACTGACTTCCACCTCTTCAGCCGGTTTTTCCGGCTGGAGCTCACTGCGTTTGACATAGGTGCGCTTTTTGCGCACTTCTACGCTCACAGTCTTGCCACGCCCGTGACCTGAAGATGTCTTCAGAGTCTCGACTGTTTTTCGCTTCAGCGTGATTTTTTTCGGGGCAGCATCAACCGACTCTGACGCACCATGACTGCGACGCAAAAACAGCAACAAAGTGTTTTTGTCCTCGTTCGAGATCGAATCTTCCACACGCTTATGCGGCAGACCGGCCTCTTTAATCTGGGCCAGAAGCCGTTCCGCGGTTACACCGACCACTTTGGCAAGTTCACCGACTGTTACATCTGCCATCTAGTTACTCCTGTCTGCTCATACCTTCGGTTTATTCAAACCAGGGGGCACGGGCCGTCATAATCAATTTGCCAGCACGTTCTTCATCCATGCCGTCAATATCCATCAATTCATCAACCGACTGTTCTGCCAGATCTTCCATGTTCAATATTCCTTTGGCTGCCAGCGCCATTGCCAGAACATCATCAATACCTTCCATATTCAAAAGATCTGCTTCCAGATTGGCGCTGGAAAGACCTTCCTCGGACGCAATGGCCTGTGTCAACAATGCATCCCGGGCGCGGTCACGCAACTCTTTGGCAATATCTTCGTCAAAACCATCAATATTGAGCAGCTCGTCCATCGGCACGTAGGCGATCTCTTCCAGCGACGTGAATCCTTCGCTTACCAGAAGCTCTGCCACATCCTCGTCAACGCCCAGCTTGTTCATGAACGCAGTGATGAACGTGCTGGCCTCAAGCTGCTGTTTCTCCTGGGCATCATCAATACTCATTACATTGATGGCCCAGCCGGTCAGTTCGGCTGACAACCTTACATTCTGGCCGCTGCGACCAATGGCCTGTGCCAGATTGTCTTCTTCAACGGCAACATCCATGGTGTGGCTGTCTTCATCCATCACAATTGATGCCACTTCGGCTGGCGCCATGGCATTGATGACCAGTTGCGCAGGATTATCATCCCACAGAATTATGTCAATCCGCTCATTGGAAAGCTCATTGGACACTACCTGTACACGTGAACCCCGCATACCAACGCAGGCACCAACCGGATCGATTCGACCATCATTGGTACTGACCACAATCTTGGCCCGCGAACCCGGATCGCGCGCAGCTGCCCGGATCTCGATAACTCCGTCAGCAATTTCCGGCACTTCGATTTTAAACAGTTCGATCAACATTTCCGGCGCTGTCCGGCTCAGAAAAAGCTGCGGACCACGCACTTCCTGGCGCACATCCTGCAACAAGGCGCGGATGCGGTCCCCGGTCCGGAACATTTCGCGCGGAATCATCTGATCGCGCGGCAAAACCGCTTCGGCGTTACCGCCCAGATCTACCAGCACGCTTTCACGCGTAACTTTCTTGACAGTCCCCGATACCAGCTCGCCAATCTTGTCGCGATATTCCGCCACCACCAGGTCGCGCTCCGCTTCCCGGACTTTCTGGACAATGACCTGTTTTGCCGTCTGCGCAGCAATCCGGCCGAACTCCATGTTCTCAACATGTTCTTCCCAGACGTCACCTGCGACCAGCTCAGGATTCTTCTCCCGCGCCTGCGTCAGTGTCAACTCGTGACCAGGCTCTTCCAGCTCATCATCGGCCACCACATTCCAGACCCGGAAAGACTCGTATTGGCCGGTCTTGCGATCAACCGCAACACGACAAACCGCCTCTTCGTCTTCAAACCGCTTCTTGGTCGCAGTCGCCAGGGCTATTTCAATGGCCTCAAAAATAACATCACGAGACACCCCTTTCTCATTCGAGACGGCGTCTGCAACTGCCAGAATTTCTTTACTCATCATAGTAGTGTCACCTTACAAACGGAACACGCGCATCAATACGCAATGTTGGCCTTTTCTACCTGTTGAAACGGAATATCAAGCTGCTCACTGTCGACTGTCATGGTTATGACACCGGCCTCAGCCTTTTCCAGAACACCTTTAAACTTGCGTCGACCATTCAGTGGCGCCCGCAGACGCAGACTGATCACATCACCAACAAACCGCGCATACTGTTCCATACTGAACAACGGACGATCCAGACCAGGCGAAGAAACTTCCAGCGTATATTCCCCGGACAACGGATCCTCGACATCAAGAACGGCACTGACCTGCCGGCTTACGCGTTCACAGTCATCGATAGTAACGCCATCGGGACCATCGATATAAAGCCGCAATAACGACGAGCGTCCGCGGACGAGCAGCTCGACACCCCACAGCTCCAGGTCCAGCGCCGCTACCGTTGGTCTCAGGAGTTCAGCAATGTTTTCGGTTGACGCCAGCACTGTACCGTTTTCACCCTGCAAGAAACCTGTTTCACAAACAAAAAGTGGGCCCATGGCCCACCACTAAAATACTTTTGACGTCCGTCCGGGCCAGCAAACTTTCAGACCACCTAACAAAAAGCCCCATCAAGGGGCTTTTTATAGCAGCACCGCGCCCATCAGCTCAGTGACTGCAAATTGGTAGCGGGGGCAGGATTTGAACCTACGACCTTCGGGTTATGAGCCCGACGAGCTGCCAGACTGCTCCACCCCGCAACAAAACTTAAAATTATTTCACCGGATTCGCTAAATGAATCCTGGCAACTTCTGGCAAAGCCGCCATCTGAGGGACAGTATTCTAGTAGCCTGAGGCACTAAAAGTCAAGCCCGTTCTACAATCCATTGCTGATACTGATTGGTGCCGAAGGCGAGACTTGAACTCGCACGACCATAGGTCACTACCCCCTCAAGATAGCGTGTCTACCAATTCCACCACTTCGGCTTTACGTCTTACTCCACTGATCCGGGCACTGCCGGCACATCATCAGCCGTCGCTTCCGGGGCTGATATTTGCGGGATGTCTGATTCCTGCGCTTCCCGCAACAATTCCGGATTAACGATGGGTGCTGAACCATCTATTCCGGCACCTACGCTGTACTGCTTGGCATAGATTGCCAGCGTCAGACTGGTAACAAAAAAGATCACCGCAGCTATGCTGGTGGATCGGGTCAGAAAATTTCCCGACCCCGACGCACCAAACACAGTTTGTGAGGCACCACTACCGAATGCCGCACCTGCATCAGCGCCTTTGCCTTGCTGTAACAACACCAGGCCGATAATTGCTATCGCCGCAATGACGTGTACAACTACAATAAGCGTTTCCATAAATCAGCTCACACTATTACAAATTCTGATAAAGGCCTGCGCATCAAGCGAGGCTCCGCCAACCAGTCCGCCATCAATGTCCGGACTCGCAAACAACTCTTCCGCATTCTCCGCGGTGACACTGCCACCGTAGATTATCTGTATTACATCGGCAATCGATTCGTCGTGCTCAGCAATTGATTCCCTCAGGAACGCGTGCATTTCCTGAGCCTGAGCAGGGGTGGCTGACTCACCACTGCCTATTGCCCACACCGGCTCGTAGGCTATCACCGCACCATCAAAAGCCGCTATTCCGCACCTCTCCAGCACCGCCTGCACCTGACCGGCTACGGCCTTTTCAGCCTCACCGGCATCCCGCTGCGCGCGTGTCTCTCCCACGCACAGGACAGGGATCATGCCTGCCTGCCGGACTGCGGCAAACTTGGCCGCAATCAATTCATCATTTTCGCCGAATATCTGGCGTCGCTCAGAGTGTCCGACAATGACATAGCGAACCCGAAAGTCCGCCAGCATTGCTGCCGCCACATCCCCGGTATACGCGCCTTTAGCCGCGACCGAGACATTCTGCGCACCCAGCACCAGTTCGCTTCCGAATGCCGCATCTGCAACCTGATCAAGGTAAGGGAACGGCGGACATACCACCACATCCACACCATTGATACCCGAAGCAATCGCCGGCAACAATTCAGACATCAACGCTTTGATGCTGGCCTGTGTACCGTTCATTTTCCAGTTACCTGCGACCAGAGCCCGACGCATATCAACATCCTTTACAATGCGGGCACCCGGCATCGACAAAACGGGGCGCCACTATAACCAGTTTGCAGCAACCTTGCAAGACGGCGCTGTCAGCTTATTCCACCGCTCCGACTACTGCGGCCAATTCTTCGGCATGTTGCCGCACAACTGCTGCATCCTCGCCTTCCACCATCACACGCACCAGTGGTTCAGTGCCGGAAGGACGCAACAGAACACGCCCGCGGCCTGCCATTTTGCTTTCCAGCAGCGTCGCCGCTGCGATCACCTTTTCGTCCTGCATCACTCGCTGTTTGCTGGCAACACTCACATTGATCATTGTCTGCGGCATCTTCTGCATCTTGCTGCGCAACTCCAGCAGTGTCCGGTCGCTCTGCACAATTGCCGCGAGCGCCTGTAATGCAGACACAATACCGTCACCGGTGGTAGTCACATCCAGACATACAATATGCCCCGAAGACTCTCCACCCAATTGCCACCCTTTTTCCTTGAGCGCCTCCATCACGTATCGATCGCCCACTTTGGTACGACAAAATGGCACATCCAGCGCAGCCAGGCCCAGTTCCAGCCCCAGATTACTCATCTGGGTGCCAACAACACCACCAAAGCTCACATGCCGGCGCCGCCTGTCCCGGGCAATAATATACAGAATCTCATCGCCATCTATGATGTTGCCCTTATGGTCCACCATGATCACACGATCACCGTCGCCATCGAATGCAATCCCCAGATCGGCCTGTTCAGCGATGACCTCCTGAACCAGGCGTTCCGGCGATGTTGATCCGCAATTCTCATTGATATTCATGCCATCGGGCGATACACCGATCGCCTTTACCGTTGCACCGAGCTCGGAGAATACATTGGCAGCGATATGGTAGGTTGAACCATTGGCACAATCTATCACCAGCTTCAGGCCGCGCAACACCGCGTTGCCGGGTACCGTGCGCTTGCAGTATTCAATATAGCGCCCGGCCGCGTCAGTTATTCTGGATACCTTGCCAATACTGGACGAACTGACGGTTGTCAGATCCCGTGTCATGTATTCCTCGATCGCCAGCTCGGTCTCATCGGGCAGCTTGGTACCATCGCCAGCAAAAAACTTTATGCCGTTGTCGTGAAATGCGTTGTGCGAGGCGCTGATCACGATGCCGGCCTGCGCCTGAAAAGTTCGCGTCAAATAGGCAACTGCCGGCGTTGGCATCGGACCCAGCATGTTGATATTCACGCCCGCCGAGGCCAGCCCGGCCTCCAGTGCTGCCTCAAACATGTAGCCGGACACACGGGTATCCTTGCCTATCAGAATTTTGCTGCGCTCCCCGCCGGAGTGCGCAAATACCTTGCCGGCGGCCCATCCCAGCTTGAGCATGAAATCTGGCGTAATGGGATATTCACCGACCCGACCACGGATTCCGTCAGTGCCAAAGAACTGTTTTTCCTGCATGTTTTGAGAGTCCATGTTTATCTCTGTTATTGGTCATAGTTGTCCGTTAACGGATTTTTCATTGCGCTGACTATCCGCATTGCATCGACGGTCTCTTTCACATCATGCACCCGGATAATACTTGCACCCTGCCCGGCTGCCAGTGTAGCTGCAGCCAGACTTCCGGCCAGGCGATCACCCGCAGACTGGTTCAACACACGGCCAATCATCGATTTGCGCGACATACCAACCAGTACCGGCCAACCCATATCTACAATCTGCGACAGTGACGCCAGCAACTGATAATTGTGGCTGACAGTTTTACCAAATCCAAACCCCGGATCAATGCAAATTCGTGAACGGGCTATACCTGCCAGATCACAATGCTGCGCCCGCTCGCGCAAAAACTGCATAACTTCATTTACCACATTTTTATAGTCAGGCTGCAATTGCATATCACCGGGCTCGCCCAGCATGTGCATAACACACACCGCCATTTGTGTGCCAGCAACAGCCGCAAGCGCACCGGGACGCCTGAGCGCCCTGACGTCATTGACCATACCGGCGCCCGCAGATGCCGCAGCGGCAATCACCGCAGCCGTGCTGGTGTCAACCGACACAACAACATCCAGCTCAGCGGTGATTGCCTCAACTACCGGGATGACGCGATCCAGCTCTTCCTGCTCACTGACTGGCGTGGCGCCCGGTCTGGTTGATTCGCCGCCGACATCAACAATGCCGGCACCGGCATCTGCCATCGCCCGGGCAGCGTGCAGCGCCTTTACAACAGACACATGAAAGCCACCGGCAACGGTCGAAGCCAGCACACCACCATCAGAGAATGAATCCGGGGTTACATTAAGAATGCCCATCACCGTCGGGCGGGAAAGATCCAGCCAGCGGGTGCCGCATTGCAGCCCCCGCAAGCCAGAAACTTCAGAAGCCGGCTGACCATCCATCACAGTTTCCTGCGCGTCTGTCAGTGTTCGCCAGCCGGACCACCGATAGGTTTGTCCGCAGCCCTGCCGTTGTCATTTTGCGACTCCGCCCGGGCAGAACCTGAACCACTATTGTCATCAGACCAGTCTGCTGGCGGTCGTGGCTTGCGTCCGTCCATGATGTCGTTGATCTGCTCAACATCAATGGTTTCGTACTCCATCAGCGCATCTTTCATCAACTCAAGCTTGTCGCGATTGTCTTCCAGCAGCTTCTTGGCAGTGCTGTAACAGTAGTCAATGATGCTTTTCACTTCCTCATCAATCAATTTGGCAGTTTCGCCCGAATGATGCGTCTGCGAGTTGCCGGCCGAGCGGCCGAGAAAAACTTCGCCGTCATCTTCCGCATACATTTGTGGACCAAGTTTTTCCGACAGTCCCCACTTGGTTACCATGTTGCGTGCCATTTCCGTGGCGCGCTGAATATCGTTGGATGCACCGGTTGTCACGCCTTCCTCACCCAGCGTCATTTCTTCGGCAATACGACCGCCATACAGACTGCAGATCTGACTCTTGATAGCCCGCTTGCTGATGCTGTACCGATCTTCCTCTGGCAGGAACATGGTGACACCCAGCGCACGACCTCGCGGTATGATGCTGACCTTGTAAACAGGGTCATGCTCCGGCACCAGACGCCCCACAATCGCGTGGCCTGCCTCATGATACGCCGTATTGGTCTTTTCCTTTTCAGACATCACCATGGACTTGCGTTCGGTACCCATCATGATCTTGTCTTTGGCTTTTTCAAACTCTTCCATGGTGACCAGACGTTTGCCGGAGCGCGCTGCAAACAAAGCGGCCTCATTGACCAGGTTGGCCAGATCCGCACCGGAGAAACCGGGCGTACCGCGGGCAATGACTCCTGCATCCACATTGTCAGCAATCGGCACTTTACGCATATGCACTTTCAGAATCTGTTCCCGGCCGCGGATATCCGGCAAACCAACAACGACCTGCCGGTCAAAACGACCCGGACGCAGTAACGCGGGATCCAGCACATCAGGTCGGTTGGTTGCTGCAATAACAATGATGCCATCGTTGACTTCAAACCCGTCCATCTCCACCAGCAACTGGTTCAGTGTCTGCTCACGCTCATCATGACCACCACCCAGGCCTGCGCCCCGATGACGACCAACCGCATCAATCTCATCAATAAAAATAATACAGGGAGCCTGTTTTTTGGCCTGATCAAACATGTCGCGCACCCGCGACGCACCAACACCCACAAACATTTCCACAAAGTCGGAACCGGAGATGGAAAAGAATGGCACTTTGGCTTCGCCGGCGATTGCCTTGGCAAGCAGGGTTTTACCCGTACCGGGCTGTCCCACCATCAGTATGCCGCGGGGAATGCGTCCGCCCAGACGCTGAAACTTGTCCGGCTCACGCAGGAAATCTACGAGTTCCTTGACGTCCTCCTTGGCTTCGTCAACGCCTGCCACATCAGCAAAGGTAACCTTGATCTGATCCTCTCCCAGCAGTTTGGCTTTGCTTTTGCCAAACGACATGGGACCACCCTTGCCGCCACCGGCACCGCCCTGCATCTGCCGCATAAAAAAGAAAAACAGGGCAATAATGATCAGTATCGGGAAGCTCGCCACAAGCAACTGAGTCCAGAGACTCTGACGCTCAGGCTCCGAGGCGCGAATTTCAACCCCGTTGTTAAACAGGTCAGTCATCAGCTGATCGTCACCAATCATGGGAATGGTCGTGGTAAAGCGTGTGTTGTCGGTACGAACACCGTTTACCGATACGCCCGCAATATTGACGGATGTGACCTGACCGGTCCGCACTTCACGTATAAAGTCGGAATAATTGACCTGAGAGGTCGCAGGCTCCTGATTAATATTGTTAAAAACTGTCAGCAATACTGCTGCAATCACCATCCAGAGCAGTAAATTCTTCGCCATATCGTTCAAGGGAAACCCCCTTCTCTGTGCATTTCAATCTGATAAGACCGTCTTGACGGCCTCTGCCATTCCCTCAAACCCCGGAATATTTATTGGTATCCTGGTGGCTGCGTGTTTGTTGTTGTAACCGGGCTGTTACCTTGGTTAGATGGGGCCGTTTCCCGATATTACAAGATAGAACTCTTGATTGTCCAAGAATTGCTGACCTACAATGCACTCCCCGACGCCACTGGCGAAATCCCCTATCAGGCACATCTGCCGGAATCATTATGACCACTGCCAAGCAAACGTCCAGCAATCAGGAACTTAAGAAATTTCGCGCCATCGCGCATGGCCTGAAACCCGTGGTAACCATTGCCCAGAATGGTCTGTCGGAAAGCGTCAGCAAGGAACTTGACCGCGCCCTGAGCCAGCATGAGCTGATCAAGGTCAAAATCAGCGCCGGGGACCGGACAGCACGCCAGGCAATTATCGGCGAAATCTGCACTGCGACCGGCGCCGAACGGGTGCAGAGTATCGGCAATATTGCAGTACTTTACAGACCAGCCCGCAAGCCCGATCCGCGCCTGTCCAATATTCTGCGTCATGGCCAGGCTGGTAGCTGACGCCAGCTGGCTGCAATAGCACCCTGACTTTAATCGCTCCTTGGAATAACTGCGTTAACCTGGCCTGGTCGGGGCAGTACTGCCCCGGCATAACGCTTCAGATATGCTCAACCGCGTCGATTTCGTAGTCAATATCGCCTGACGGCGCTTTGACGACCACTTCGTCACCAACTTCCTTGCCCATGATGGCACGTGCAATGGGTGATCCGACCGATATCTTGCCGGCTTTGACATCAGCCTCGTCTTCACCAACGATCTGATACCGCACGGTGACATCCGTATTCAGATTGAGCAACGTGACCGTCGCCCCAAAAATCACCTTGCCGGACACCGGAATGGCTGAAATATCGATGATCTCGGAATCAGCCAGCTTGCCCTCAATCTCCTGGATACGTCCTTCACAGAAGCTCTGCTGCTCGCGAGCTGCGTGATATTCGGCATTTTCCTTAAGATCACCGTGCTCCCGGGCCTCCGCGATTGCCTTGATAATGGCTGGTCGTTTCACGGACTTCAACTCATTGAGCTCTGCGCGCAAACGTTCGGCGCCGCCAATGGTCATAGGCACTTTTCTCATAACACTCTCACAGATCCGGAGGATCGAAAAATCAAGGAATAAAAAAAATACCGGCGGCATCCCCGATAGGGGATCCCGCCAGCACTCGGTTTAAGTCTGTATATAATGCTTAGTTTAAGCCGGCTTGTCCATAGCAGGCATTTCAGCCCGCTGACAGCCGCTGATGCAGCTCCTGCAGCGTATAGACCGACAGCTGATCGCCAAATTCCAGCGCGTCACACACCGCACTGGCACTGGCCAGCGTCGTTGTGCAGAAAACATCATGGCGCAGTGCCGTTCGGCGAATGGTTGATGAGTCGGCAATGGCCTGTTTGCCTTCCGTTGTATTGACAATGAGAGCAATCTCATCGTTCTTGATCATATCCACGATATGCGGGCGACCTTCCATCACTTTGTTCACCCGTGTTACTGAGATCCCGGCGGCCTCAATAATGGCAGCGGTACCCTGGGTGGCCACCACGGAAAAACCCAGCACCTGAAAGCGCCGCGCGACCTCGGCCACTCTGGGCTTGTCAGCCTCGCGCACACTGATAAACACTGTGCCGCTTTTGGCAATTTCTTCGCCAGCACCCAACTGGGATTTGGCAAATGCTTCAGCAAAGGTCTCGCCCACGCCCATCACTTCACCGGTGGATTTCATTTCCGGCCCAAGAATCGGATCAACACCCGGGAACTTGTTGAACGGGAACACAGCTTCTTTCACGGCAAATGTTCTGGGGATGATTTCTTTGGTGAAACCCTGCTCTGCCAGTGACGTACCCGCCATACAGCGCGCGGCCACCTTGGCCAGCGACACGCCGATGCACTTGGAAACAAAAGGCACCGTACGGGAGGCGCGGGGATTAACCTCAATAATGTAGAGATCACCGTCCTGGTACGCCAGCTGCGTGTTCATCAGGCCTACCACGTTCAGCTCTCGGGCCAGGGCGGTCACCTGTTCGCGAATCCGGTCCTGCACATCGGCCGGCAGATTGTAGGGCGGCAAAGAACAGGCCGAGTCACCTGAGTGAACCCCCGCCTGCTCGATATGCTGCATGATGGCGCCCACCACCACCTGCTTGCCATCACTGACCAGATCCACATCAATTTCGATGGCAGCGTTGAGGAAATAATCCAGCAACACCGGGCTGTCGTTGCCGACCTTGACCGTGGTGCGCATGTAGCGGTTCAGCTCTTCCTTGTTGTAGACGATCTCCATGGAGCGGCCGCCCAGTACATAGGATGGACGAACCACCAGCGGATAGGAGATTTTTTCCGCTTCCGTGATGCACTGCTCAACGCTGCGCACGATACAGTTGGGCGGCTGTTTCAGGCCCAGCTTCTGGATCATTTTCTGAAAGCGTTCGCGATCCTCGGCCAGGTCGATGGCGTCGGCGCTTGTGCCAATCACCGGCACACCGGCCTGTTCGAGTCTTGCCGCCAGGTTGAGCGGTGTCTGACCACCAAACTGCACAATCACGCCCACCGGTTTTTCCAGAGCAACAATTTCCAGCACGTCTTCAAGTGTCACCGGCTCAAAATACAGGCGGTCGGAGATATTGTAGTCGGTTGATACGGTCTCCGGGTTACAGTTGACCATGATGGTCTCGTAACCGTCTTCACGCATGGCCAGCGCTGCGTGCACGCAGCAGTAGTCAAATTCTATGCCCTGGCCGATGCGGTTGGGCCCGCCACCCAGTACCATGATTTTTTTCCGGTCGCTGGGTTTTGACTCACACTCTTCTTCATACGTCGAATACATGTATGCCGTGGCTGATTCGAACTCAGCAGCGCAGGTATCGACACGTTTGTACACCGGCCGCACACCCAGCGCATGGCGGTGTTCGCGCACCATGTGCTCCGGCTCCTGCAACAGTGCCGACAGGCGTGAATCGGAGAAGCCTTTTCGTTTCAGCGCATAAAGCGTTTCGCGATCCAGATCCTTCAGGGTCATCTCGCTGATGCGCATTTCTTCCTGAATCAGGTCTTCGATCTGGGTCAGGAACCAGGGGTCAACACCGGTCATTTCAGCGACCGTGGCCACCGACCAGCCCTGGCGGAAGGCATCACCAATGTACCGAATTCGGTCACTGCCGGCATCCATCAGTTCGCCGCGCAGCGTGTCCATGGCATCGCTGACACCCGTGTCCAGTATCGGGTCAAAGCCACTGATACCCACCTCCAGTCCGCGCAGCGCTTTCTGCAGAGATTCCTGGAAGGTACGGCCAATCGCCATAACCTCTCCCACAGATTTCATTTGTGTGGTGATGCGGTCATCGGTTTCGGGGAATTTTTCGAAGGTAAAGCGCGGGATCTTGGTGACCACGTAGTCGATGGTCGGCTCAAACGATGCGGGAGTTGCGCCGCCAGTAATCTCGTTTTTCAGCTCATCCAGGGTGAAGCCACAGGCCAGCTTGGCAGCCACCCGGGCAATCGGGAAACCCGTGGCTTTGGAAGCCAGCGCCGAGGAGCGGGACACCCGCGGGTTCATTTCAATCACAACAATTCGACCGGTTTTCGGACACATGCCAAACTGCACGTTGGAACCACCGGTTTCCACACCAATTTCGCGCAGAACCGCGATCGAGGCATTACGCAGAATCTGGTATTCCTTGTCAGTCAGGGTCTGAGACGGCGCTACGGTGATTGAGTCACCGGTGTGCACACCCATGGCATCAAAATTTTCAATGGTACAGACGATGATGCAGTTGTCATTTTTGTCGCGGACAACTTCGGTTTCGTATTCTTTCCAGCCGATCAGTGATTCGTCAATCAGCAACTCGTTGGTCGGTGACAGCTCCATGCCGCGGGTACAGATTTCAACAAACTCTTCCTTGTTATAGGCAATACCACCACCGCTGCCACCCATGGTAAATGACGGCCGAATAATACAGGGGAATCCCACCAGATCCAGCGCTGCAAAGGCCTCGTCCATATTGCGGGCGATACCGTGGCGTGGTGTTTCCAGGCCTATGGCTTTCATCGCATCGTCAAACAGCTCGCGATCCTCGGCCTTGTCGATAGACTCGGCGCGGGCACCAATCATCTCCACGTTGTATTTGGCCAGCACACCGTGACGCTCAAGATCCAGCGCGCAGTTCAGTGCCGTCTGTCCGCCCATCGTAGGCAGAATAGCGTCAGGACGCTCTTTTTCAATGATCTTCTCGACAATCTGCCAGGTGACCGGCTCGATGTAGGTGGCATCGGCCATCGCCGGGTCTGTCATGATGGTAGCCGGGTTGGAGTTTACCAGGATAACCCGATACCCCTCTTCGCGCAGCGCCTGGCAGGCCTGGGCGCCGGAATAGTCAAACTCGCAGGCCTGGCCGATAACAATGGGCCCGGCGCCGATAATCAGAATGCTTTTTAAATCTGTACGTTTTGGCATAACTTAACCGTGTCTGTATGTGGGTTGGCCGGATCAGCGCGCGGCGCGTTTTTCCATCAGAGCAACAAATTTGTCAAACAGGGGTGCAATATCATGCGGCCCGGGGCTAGCCTCGGGGTGCCCCTGAAACGCGAACGCCGGCTTGTCCGTGCGCTCAACACCCTGCAGGGAACCATCAAACAACGAGCGATGAGTGGCACGCAGATTGCCGGGCAGTGATTGCTCATCCACGGCAAAACCATGGTTCTGGCTGGTAATCAGCACTGTGCCATCATCCAGATTCTGGACCGGATGGTTGGCACCATGATGACCCAGCTGCATTTTCACAGTCTGCGCACCACAGGCCAGCGCCAGCAACTGACAACCCAGGCAGATGCCAAACACCGGGATATCTGTCTCCAGAACGGCCTTGATGGCAGTGATGGCATAGTCGCAGGGCTCCGGATCGCCCGGGCCATTGGACAGGAAAATACCGTCCGGGTTCATCGCCAGCACGTCGGCCGCAGGCGTCTGTGCCGGCACCACGGTAACCTTGCAGTTTCGCTGCGCCAGCATGCGCAGGATATTGCGCTTGACACCATAGTCCCAGGCCACCACATGGAAGGGTTTCTCGTGCGCCGTGTCCGGATAACCGGCACCCAGTGGCTGCCACTCGCCCTGCGACCACTCATAGCCGGTTCTGGTTGACACTTCTTTCGCCAGATCCATGCCTTTCAGGCCCGGGAAAGCCTGTGCCTGTTCAATGGCGTATTGCTCACCTTTACTGGCCAGTTCTTCACCGCTCAGAATACAGCCGTTCAGCGGGCCTTTCTCGCGCAGCAGGCGCGTCAGGCGGCGAGTGTCGATCTCGGCTATTGAAACCACATTCTGGGCTTGCAGAAATTCTTCCAGAGACTGCTCGCTGCGCCAGTTGCTCACCGTCATCGACAGGTTGCGAATGACCAGGCCGGCAGACCAGACGCGGTCCGATTCATTGTCCTCGGCATTACAGCCGGTATTACCGATATGAGGGTACGTCAGTGTGACAATCTGTCGTGCGTAGGAAGGGTCGGTCAAAATTTCCTGGTAGCCGGTCATGGCTGTGTTAAAAACAACCTCTCCGCTGGCCAGACCCAGGGCACCGATAGCCTTGCCTTTGAAGACGCTGCCATCCTCAAGGGCCAGAACTGCTGGATTATTCAATGTGATCTCCCGGATAGAAGACAGGCGAAAAAAAGCGGAATGAAAGCTCTCTCTCATTCCGCTTTTGGATGTGCTGTCTGGTATTGTGCTCAGTGTTAATCATACTGAGGCGTAATTGTACGGGATAACCACGTCCAGGTCTACGCCGAAACGACACTCACCTGTCAATTTCGCGGTTCAGTTTCGGCATGTCACAAACCCAGCACATCATCAATGGAATACAGTCCGGCTGGCTTGCCACCCAGCCAGATGGCAGCACGGACAGCGCCGCTGGCGAAGGTCATGCGGCTACTGGCCTTGTGAGTGATCTCCAGTCGCTCACCATTGCCGGCAAATATGACCGTATGATCACCAACGACATCACCGGCCCTGATCGTTGCAAACCCGATGGTTTTGCGATCACGCTCTTCAGTGATGCCTTCGCGCCCGTAAACAGCGACCTCATCAAGATTGCGCCCCAGTGCATCCGCGATCACCTCACCCATGCGTAATGCTGTGCCCGAGGGGGCATCCTTCTTGTGGCGATGATGCGTTTCCACAATTTCGATATCGACGTCATCACCCAGCGCTTTGGCAGCGAGCGCAAGCAGGCGCAGGCTGATATTGACGCCGGCACTCATATTGGGCGCAAACACCACCGGGATATCCCTGGCAGCATCGCTGATCTGCTGTTTCTGTCCGGCCGTAAAACCGGTAGTACCTATGACCATCGCCTTGCCCGCTGAGCGGCACAAATCCAGGTGCATCAGAGTAGCATCAGGCGATGTGAAATCTATCAGCACGTCAAAGTCATCCAGACAGGCTAACAATGATGTGCTGGCCACAACATTCAACTGGCCGACACCGGCGATCAGACCAATATCAACGCCAACCTGAGGATCATCCGGCAACGTTGTACCGGCACTGACGGCAGCGACGCCGCTTCTGTCGCAGACCGCCTGCACAAGCGTGCGACCCATGCGTCCGGCTACTCCGGCAATTGCTATGCGAATCATGTAATTACTGTATCTCTGTGGGGAAGTAGGTTTTTCAGCAGACCGAAGTATAACGCGTAATGGGATTAGCCAACAGCGCCAGACTCGGCTAAGCTAATTCATCTGAATGGAGCAATGACGAAACAAAATGAGTAACTCACCGGTCTCAGGGCCAGACCAGCAACGCCGACAGCGCTATGAATCTCTGGTAGCAGAGCTGTATCAGGACGTGTACCGCTACGCTTTCTGGCTGACGCGCAACAAAAGCGTCGCCGAGGATATCGTTCAGGAAACATTCCTGCGCGCCTGGCGGTCGTTTGACAGTCTGCAGAATGATGCCGCAGCAAAGGCCTGGCTGTTTACGATCCTGCGACGGGAAAATGCCAGGCTTTACGAACGTTACCGACCTGAATTGGTCGATATCGACGACGTTTCTGTTGCTGAAGAGAGTCATAGCGATCCGGATCAGCGACAGAAACAGGCCGAACTGCACCATGCAATCATGCGTCTGGATAAAGATTATCGTGATCCGCTGCTATTGCAGATCATCGGCGGATTCAGCGGGAAAGAAATTGCCGGGATACTCGATCTTAATAACAACACGGTCATGACCCGGCTGTTCCGGGCCCGCAGCAAACTCAAAGACATGCTGCTGCCTGATCCGGCCCGGACAGCAGACCATACAGCAGACCATACAGCAGACCATACAGCAAACCAGGGCAATAAAGATAACAGGCAGGCGAACGACCTGCCGCCACTATCAGAGAGCGACTGACACAATGGATGATCTGGAATTCCACAAGCGGGCGTTCAGCAACCCGCTGGATGACGGGGCCGACTTTATTTCGGCAACTGACGCTGACCCCGCCCGCCGGCACCTGATTGACGAGTTGACACATCTGGAGCAGGAGCTCAAAACAATCATTCACACAATCCCTGTGCCAGACGGATTGCAGCAAAAACTGCTGGCCCATGCGCAGACAAATTATCAACGTCACGAAGGCACAAAACGTCAGATGTTCGGCAACCGCCTGGCCTACACGGTGGCAGCAACCCTGATTGTGAGCGTCGGCCTGGGAATCAGTCTGGTGCAGTCACGACCCAGTGCGCAGGATCTGGCGCTGCATGATGCTGTACTTGAGCACCTGTACCATGAAGAACCGCGCTACGCCAACGCACTGGAAATTCCGGCACCTGAACTCTCCAGCGTGCTTGCCGAAGCCGGCGCCACGCTGACCTCGAGCGAGGATATCATTCGTCTGCATCTGATTTTTGCAAACTACTGCGGGTTTGGTGGCGATCAGCGCGGCGCCCACCTCGTCATCCGCGGCGAACATGGCCCGGTATCCTTCATTTTCATAAAGAACTCTCCGGTCAGCACCAACGTAAAACTTGATGACCAGCGATTCAAAGGGCGCATAATCCCCTGGCAGAACGGCAACATGGCCGTTATCGGAGAAAAAGCCGAGGCGCTGGAACCATACGAAAAAATACTGCGTGACAACCTCGAATGGTCGATCTGATCCCGAACAGCTTTACGAATCAGGGATAGTCTGGCGGCTCAAAAATGAGCCGCGTCCAATGCCATCAGTACATCACTGCCTGCGCGGATCTCTTCAGACAGAGACTTGTAGCGCGGCATCAGTCGATCGAGAAAATAACAGCCAACGTGAACTTTTGACTGATAGAAGTCCTTGTCGCCGGCACCGGATTCCAGAGCCTCCTCAGCCACCTTGACCATGCGCGCCCACATATAGCAATACAGAATCAGCGTCATCAGATCCAGATAGGGCACTGATGCGGCACCCACTTCATGTGGATTCTCGGCGCTGGACTTGCGTATCCAGTCAGTCGTCTGCACCAGACAATCCAGGGCCTGGTCGAGCACGGCAACAAATGCAGCCACCCGGCCATTCTTCTCTTCGCGCACAAAGTCGCGAATCTCCTGCACCATCTCGTCAAGCAGGCCATCCCGATCAGATACAACCTTGCGCCCCATCAGGTCCAGTGCCTGAATTCCGTTTGTGCCCTCGTAGATCTGTGCTATCCGGGCATCGCGTACATGCTGCTCCTGCCCCCATTCCCGCACATAGCCGTGACCACCAAGAACCTGCTGACCAAGCACACAGGCTTCAAAGCCACGGTCTGTAAATGCCGCCTTGGCAATCGGCGTCAGCAATGCAACCAGTTTGGCGGCGCGCGCCTGCCTGGCAGTATCGGGATGAAAATACACAATATCCAGCTGGCTGCCCACATAAGCTGCCAGTGCCCGGGCACCTTCAGTATTTGCACGCATCGTAAGTAACATGCGCCTTACATCCGGATGCACCAGCAAGGGATCAGCGGGACTGTCCGGCGCCACAGGACCACCGGGTGACCGCCCTTGCAGTCTGTCCCGTGCATACGCTGCTGCTGTCTGGTAAGAGGCGTCTCCAGCACCCAACCCCTGCAGACCAATGGTCAGCCGCTCATAATTCATCATGGTGAACATACAGGCGAGGCCTTTGTTGATCTCGCCCACCAGATAACCTGTTGCGCCATCAAAATTCATGACACAGGTCGCTGAACCCTTCAGCCCCATTTTATGTTCAATAGACCCGCAACTGACACCATTGGACTGGCCTGCCTCTCCTTGTTCATCCGGCAGGAATTTTGGCACCAGAAACAGGGATATGCCTCGCGGACCCGCAGGCGCATCAGGCAATTTCGCCAATACCAGATGAATGATATTGCTGGTCAGATCATGCTCACCGCCAGTAATAAAAATCTTGGTACCGGTCACTTCAAAGCTACCATCGGCCTGTGGTACCGCACGGGTCTTGATCATACCCAGATCCGTCCCTGCATGCGGCTCTGTCAGGCACATGGTGGCACTCCAGGCGCCATCGTAGAGTCTGGGCAAATAGGCCTGCTTGAGATCGTCAGTAGCATGGCGCGCAATTGCCAGCGACGCCCCTGCGCTGAGCACAGCATACAGTGCCAGCGAACTGTTGGCCGCCATGATCATTTCTTCAAAACACACCGCCAGCATTTTGGGCATGCCCTGACCGCCAAATTGCGGATCTCCCGCCAAACCGATCCATCCACCTTCAGCAAATGTCCGGTATGCGTCCCTGAAACCATCTGGCGTAGTGACTGCGCCACTGTCAAAGCGGCAGCCAATCTCATCGCCCTGCCGGTTCAGCGGCGCCAGCAAGCCTTCAGCAACTTTACCGGCCTCCTCAAGTACGCTGTTGATCAGATCAGTATTGACCTCTTCGGTACCCGGCATGCTCGCCAGCAACTGCTCGGCTCCGAGCACTTCATTAAGCACAAATTTCATATCGCGGATGGGCGCTTTGTAATCTGACACAGTCATACTCCGGCTGTTGAAACACTGTTTGCGCATAACTTACCGGCAGTTGACGTTAACGTCAACGTCAACTTGCTGCCGGCTCGCCCGCACCTGAGCTGTCCGCCGGATAGAACCGCTGCTCCGGCCTTAAACCCAGTCGATTGAATAATGCCAGATCACTGCTTTCCTCCGGCAGAGGTGTTGTCAGGAGTTTTTCACCGTAAAAAATGGAGTTGGCGCCGGCAAAAAAGCACAGCGCCTGCATCTGCTCGTTCATCTGCTGACGGCCGGCAGACAGGCGTACGTAGGATTTCGGCATCAGGATGCGTGCAACCGCAATCGTCCTGACAAACTCGAATGGATCAATGTCCTCAACATTGTCCAGTGGTGTACCTTTTACCTTGACCAGACTATTGATTGGCACACTGTCAGGCTGTGCCGGCATATTCGCCAGTTGCTGCAACAGACCAACCCGATCCGCCGCCGTTTCACCCATGCCGACAATGCCGCCGCTGCACACCTTCATCCCGGCACCCCTCACCCGACCAAGTGTATCCAACCGCTCCTGATAGGTGCGGGTAGTAATGATGTCCCCGTAATACTCCGGTGAGGTATCCAGATTGTGGTTGTAGTAGTCCAGGCCTGCCCCGGCCAGTTGCCGGGCCTGCTGTTCGGTCAACGCCCCCAGTGTCATGCAGGTTTCCATTCCCAGGGAACGGACCTGTCGTACCATTTCCAGCACATGCGGAAAATCCCTATCCGACGGATGCTTCCATGCCGCCCCCATACAAAACCGGGCCGCGCCATTGTCACGCGCCTGTTTTGCCTGCTTAACCACGGCCTGCACGGCCAGCAGCTTCTCCTTTTTCAGCCCGGTATTGTAGTGTCCACTTTGCGGACAGTATTTACAGTCTTCCGGACACGCACCGGTCTTGATCGACAGCAGCGTACTCATCTGCACCTGATTGGGATCAAAGTGGCCGCGGTGGACGGTATGCGCCTGAAACAGCAAGTCCATCATTGGCATGTCAAACAGGGCCTGTATCTCGCTGCGCGTCCAGTCATTGCGGGGTAATTCCATTTCATCTGTCATGTTTTCTGGTGTTTCTCCTGTCATTTTTATCTTGTTGGTTACGGCCAGTTGGTACATGCCGGACAAACGCCGGCAGACGGTCCGGCCATTCACTATAATTTGTGAGGATGCGAGCGATTCATTCTAGGGTCGGTCCGTCACTTGTCAACTTTTAAATGAATTTTTGATTTACATGTTGAACGGCAGGAGTCTGATGACCACCAACTGGCTGGAAAGACGCATACAAGCCCGATTGCACGCCCTGCTGGCTGAGCCCTGTCTGATCTGCCTTGGCATGGAAACCCACGCCGATGGCATCTGTGCGTTATGTCAGAATGAGCTGCCCTGGCAGCCGCCAGGTTGCTCCGTTTGTGGGGTTGTTCTTGAAGACACCATGAGCGCGGGTTCACTTTGCAATCGCTGTATGAGTAATCGCCCGGCCTTTGATCGTTGCCTGGCCGTCTTCTCACATGAATTTCCGGTGGCCAGTCAGGTCAGTAGTTTCAAGGACAGGGCAGGATTCGGTGCGGCGCGTACGTTCGGAATATTGCTTGCGAGACAGTTTCTTGCGCATTACCGGATCAATGATTTACCCCTGCCCGACCTGCTGGTTCCGGTGCCGCTGCATTCATCCCGTTTGCGCAAACGAGGTTATAACCAGGCCGCCATGCTGACCCATGTGCTGGGTCGAAGAACAGGTATTCGGGTGGCTCTTGATATATGCAGCCGTCACAAGACGGAACATTCCCAGCGAGGTCTTGATGCAAAAGCCAGACTGGCAAATGACGGGAAATTGTTTACTGCTAACGGGCTGACCGGGACAGTGTGTGACCGGCGTGTAGCCATCATTGATGATGTAGTGACAACAACAGCCACTGCGCGGGATATCTCGCGCGTCATCCGGGCAGCGGGCGCCAGCAGCATAGATGTGTGGGCGCTGACGCGACGCAACTGATACAGATAGTTACTACAGGTGGTTACTAAAGGTGGTTACTGCAGGTGGTTACTGCTACAGATGGCTACGGCGGTTCAGAACTGATACTTGATGGTACCGTAGGCGACCCGCTCCGGTGTATCGATGTTGCGGGCGCGATCGAGAGATACCGGCAGAAGTTGTCGCCGGTCGAAATTATTTCGCACACCGACAGAAAAAGAGGCGTTCCCCTGTCGGCCGGCCCTGACGTTGTAACCGTAGCGAAGATCCAGGGTGGTGATTTGACCCACCAACTCATTCAATTGCTCAATGTTCAGCTGATCTACACTCAGCCTGCCAAAACTCTGCATGGCATCAGTGTAGCTGGTCACCGCTGTTGCTGTGTGATTGCCAACCTGCCAGGTGAATGTAAGACTGCTTTGAAGTTCAGGCAACTTGCCAAAAAGAGCCGCATTGTCTGGCAATTTGTTGGCCGCAACCGCTTCACTCACTGCATCGGCAACGCGTGCGTTGTAAACATAAGTAGTATTGGTGCTCAGGACAAACTGTCCGAACCGCGGTGATTCCCAGACATAGGACGCACTGACGTCGAGTCCCGGCGCTCTTCCGTTATCCAGATCGCCGGGCAGCAGGGTGTGCTCATGACTGACATCCAGCAGACGCAGAGTATCTTCAGCCGCGTTCAGAGCAGGAAAAGCATCCAGTCTGAGTTCGGGTGAAATGGTCAGGTTGATGGCGCTCTCATCTGATCCGGAATTGCTCTGGGCGGTCGCAAATGATGCAAATGCCATAGCACAAAACGCAAGCGCCATGCGGGCAGCCTGCAGTGCCGGACGATGCCTCTTGGCGGACATCTTTGTTGTAAGCAGCTTTTGCAATGTCATTTTGCTCTGCATCAGAGTTCTAAAGATTCAAGTCACGGTTTATGTCAACCGATCCAATAGTATACATACTTCAATTTGAGTATCAATACATGACTTATGCAATCAACAAGGCTTGCGCTGTTGCTGTTTGTCCCGGGAAAACATAGTCCGGCCAGATACTGGCCAGTGGCTCCAGCACAAAGCTGCGCTGATGGGCCCGCGGATGCGGCAGACACAGGAAATCCGTGTCGCGGCGCTCCTGCCCGAAAGCCAGCAAATCCAGATCCAGCGGCCTTGCCTCATTGCGAATTCCGGTGCGGACACGACCAAAATTACGTTCGATTCGCTGCAGGTCACGCAAAAAGTCTTCCGGCGATTGGCCAGGCCCGGGAATCAGAACTGCCACTGCATTTGAATAGTCCGGACTCCCGGGCGGGCAGTCCACCGGCCTTGTCCGCACTATCGGCGAAACCAGCACCGGCAAGTCAGAAAGCTGCTGGATTTCAGTTACAGCAGCATGCAGAGTGGCATCGGGGCTGCCGACTGATGAATCCAGATTGGCACCAAGTCCAATCAACACCAGACCGGATGGGTTGAAGTCTGCCGCACCATTATTGCGCAACCACTCATCGATGATAGTCGACGGACAACTCATGAACAGCGTCCACAAAAGCAGATACGTTGGCCGGATCCACATGCGGCGTAATCCCGTGACCGAGATTGAACACATGACCGTTGCCCGATCCGAATGACTTTAGAATTCTGCCGACCTCAGCTCGAATGCTGGCAGGTGACGAGTACAGGATGGCCGGATCCATATTGCCTTGCAGCGACACCTTGTCACCGATCATGGCGCGGGCCCGACCCAGCTCAATAGTCCAGTCCAGCCCGACACAATGGCAGCCGATGGCAGCGATCTCGTCCAGCCAGAGACCACCATTCTTGGTAAACACGATAACCGGCACGATGCGGCCTTCCGCTTCACGCGTTAATCCCTGCACAATCTTTTGCATGTAGGACAGGGAAAACTCCCGGTACGCCGTTGTACTCAGTATCCCGCCCCACGTATCGAAAATCTGCACAGCCTGGGCGCCAGCGGCAATCTGTGCATTCAGATAAGCAATGACGGCATCAGCAAGCTTGTCCAGCAGCGCGTGCATGACCTCCGGCTGGTTGTACATTAATGCCTTGGCATGGCGGAAATCCTTACTGCCGCTGCCTTCAATCATGTATGTTGCCAGTGTCCACGGACTGCCGGAGAACCCGATCAACGGCACCGAACCATTCAACTCACGACGGATGGTCGAGACGGCATCGGTGACATACCCCAGATCTTTTGCCACGTTCAGAACTGGCAGTGCTGCCACATCTTTTTCGTTGCGAACAGTTTTATGAAACCGCGGCCCCTCACCCTCGGAAAAGTAGAGTCCCAAACCCATGGCATCAGGGATAGTCAGTATGTCCGAAAACAGGATCGCGGCGTCCATCGCATACCGGCGCAGCGGTTGCAGCGTCACTTCGCAGGCCAGTTCAGGGTTCTGACAAAGACTCATGAAATCGCCGGCCTGCTGCCGCGTGGCCCGGTATTCCGGCAGATAACGACCGGCCTGACGCATCATCCAGACCGGCGTCACATCTACCGGCTCGCCACACAACGCGCGCAAAAATCTGTCATTCTTCAACGGAACCACTGCTTACTCCTGAATATCTGAAAACCCGGGAAACGACTGATCATTTCCAAACAATAGCCGCGCATTGTACACGCAATTTACTGACAAAGCCGATCACCTGCCTGCAGAGTTTCCTGCAACAGGGCCGGTGGGATGTCCGCCTCAACCACCGCATCACCCAGCTGACGCAGCAACACAAATCGTATTTTGCCTGACTGGACTTTCTTGTCTACGGCCATCAGATCCATAAATTGCTGTGCCGTCATTTCCGGCGGTGGAACAACAGGTAATCCTGCACGCCCGATGAGTTGCCGTGCCCGCCACGCATCGTCCTGCGATATCCAGCCCAGCCGGCGGGAAAGATCAGCCGCCATCACCATGCCTGTCCCCACCGCTTCTCCGTGCAGCCAGACACCGTAACCCATCGCCGCCTCGATCGCATGACCAAAGGTATGTCCCAGATTCAACAGCGCGCGCACCCCGCCCTCGCGCTCATCAGCAGCTACAATGCGGGCCTTTTCCTCACAACAGATTTTTACTGCCTCGGCCAGTAATTCCGCATCTCCGGACAGCAACGCATCAATATGCTGCTCCAGCCAGCGAAAAAATCCGGCATTGCCCAATAATCCATATTTGATCACTTCAGCCAGGCCGGCCTGCAATTCCCGGCGTGGCAAGGTGCCCAGAACATCGATATCAGCCAGCACACACTGTGGCTGATAGAACGCACCGATCATGTTTTTGCCCAGTGGGTGATTGACGCCTGTTTTACCACCTACGGAGGAATCGACCTGCGCCAGCAATGTTGTAGGCACCTGGATAAAGTTGACGCCGCGCTGGTAACAGGCGGCCGCAAATCCGGTCAGATCGCCGGTGACACCGCCACCCAGCGCGATCAGTGTGGTGCTGCGCTCATGACGATCGGCGAGCAGTTTATCGAATATCAGATTGACGGTTGAGAGTGTTTTTGTGTGCTCACCATCGGGCAACACGATGCTGTCGCACCCGATGCCAGCCAGAGATGTCACCAGCTTGTCCAGATAGAGCGGAGCCACCACATTATTGCTCACAATCAGCGCGCGCCTGCCCGGCACATAGCTGCTGAGCAGACCCGGCTGATCCAGCAGTCCCGGGCCAATCAGGATCGGATAGCTGCGCTCTCCGAGGTCAACGGTCAGTTTAATCATGTCAGGTTTGTTCCGTGGTTGAGCGGCGTATTATAGGCCAGAACAGGCCAGATTATTCGGAAGCGTCTGGCTCAGACTGACCTTCCATTTCCTGCAGACGTCTGACTATTTCATTGACGACTGTGCGCGGACCACGGCGGCTGGTATCCACGGTGATACAGGCAGTTTCAATATACAGGGGCTCACGAATTTTCATCAATTCGCGAATCCGTGACTGCGGATCAGCGGTCTGCAGCAAAGGACGATGACGGTCTTTACTGGTACGCTCAAACTGTTGTGCAATGCTGGCCTTCAGATAGACAACAATGCCACGGCTGCGCAGGTTTTGCCGTGTCACCTGGGACAGAATGGCGCCGCCACCGGTTGCCATGACAATGTCTTCTTTTTGTGTCAGTGAATCTATCATTCGCTCCTCGCGAATCCGGAAGCCCGCCTCTCCCTCAACGTCGAAAATCCAGGGAATATCCGCACCGGTCACCGCCTCGATTTCACGATCGGAATCAAAAAATGGCTTGTTCAGCGCCGAAGCCAGCATCCTGCCAATCGTACTCTTGCCTACCCCCATGGGGCCGATCAGGAATACATTTTCTGATGAAACAGCGGAAGTAGTCATTGGGCCATTTGTCGTTGATCGTTGGTCATTGATAACGTTTCACATTTCGCGCAAGCGCGCAATCTAACCCGCATCCCCTCCAAAACTCAAGTAAAAGCGCGAGCATGCATGTAAACGTGTTCATGGGTCCGGCACAATCTGTGGTATTATGAATATCAGCAATTCCGTGCGGCGCGCGGCATTCACAGTACGCCGGAACAACCCCCCCAGCAGTGGCAACTGCCTTAAAACCGGTGTGCCCACCTCAGTCTCGGTCTGCTCCTCACGGAAAATGCCGCCAAGTACCAGTGTGTCGGCATTGTCAATCAGCACCCGGGTCGCAACTGTATTGGTGTTGATTGCCGGTACGTCACCGCTCCCTGAGGCAACCGAATCCTGGCGGATATCCAGGCTCATGATAATGCGCCCGTCGGGCGTTATCAGCGGCGTGACTTCCAGTGACAGCACAGCATCAACAAACTCGGTTATTGATCCCCCCGCAGTGCCGCCCGCCTGTGCCTGATAGGGAATCCGTACACCGGACCGGATACTGGCCGGGGAGTTGTCCTGCGTCATAACTCGCGGCCGGGCAATCAGTTCCGCCTGCCCCTGACTTTCCAGCATCGACAACTCCCATTCCAGCAAACGCCTGTTACGTACAATTCCCAATTGCAGAGAGCCGGCATCCCGTTGGCCCATCTGTAACTGAACATCCGCGGCTCGTACAGACTCCTGAGGTGCCGCTGCAATTCCCCACCGCAGCCCCAGCTCCCGTCCGCTTTCCAGTGAGGCGCTGACAATTCGCGCTTCTATCAATACCTGACTGACGGGCACATCCAGCTCGGTTAACAATACATCTATTGCGGCAATTCGGGTCTGCGTGTCACGCACGACCAGCGTATTGGTCCGCGCGTCCAGCTGAACATTGCCACGCCCGGACAACATACCAGTACGCCCATCACCGGCAATCAGATCCAGAAGCGCCGGTGCATCCGCATAGTTGATCTGAATGTAGCGGGTCATGACGGGTTGCAGGGCCTCGTTGCGCTGCCTGCTGATTTCGTCCTGCTCCAGCAATTCATCTGCCTCACCAATTTGCAGCACATTACCGCTCAACCGATAGTCCAGTCCATACGGCGTCAACAACGCCTGCAACACCTGCGGCAGGGTGCCCTGCTCAACCGTGAGATTTATACGGGACTGACTCTCTATCATGTGCGCATCCATCGCCAGCACCAGCCCCTGATCACGGGCAAGCAACTCAAGCGCCGGGGCCAGCGGCGTATCTGTTAACTGCAGACTGATCGGCTGCTCCTGGGCAACGGCTGCCGGCAAGACTGCCGTCAGTCCCACCAACAACATCACAGCCATCGCCACAACACGCAATTTCCGACCCCTGCCGGCAGAACTCGCAAATAATAATCTCATCAATTCCGGCTCCCTGTGCCTGATACAGCGCGAAGCTCTCCCCGGGCATTGACCAGCACCTGACGGCGATACCCATGACTCTCCAGAAAACCGACAACCCTGTGCCCGGAACCACTCCGGCGCCCAGCCTCCGCAACAATCTTTCCCGGCACTGACAGCGATACTGTGATGATCCGCTGCGAACTGTCCGGGTCCGGCAGCACGTGTAAATGCTCCAGACTCACACCTGATTCTGCTGCCCACAAGTCCACAACAAAACTCATGGCGCCGCGTGTTTCGCCGCGCAGAACAATAGTCAACCCCCTGCGCCCGGCGACAACGCTCTCCGAATACATCGTGTCTACCTGCAGACCGGCAGCATTTGCCTGTGCGCTGATACTGTCCAGCAGCCAACCCGGCCCACCGCCAAACCGGTAGGCCTGTTCTGCCACCAGCATGGCAGTCAGACGCAGACCTAGCTCATCAGACCCGGAAATGCCGGCATGCAATTCTTGCGTCAACCCGGTAATTTCCGTTAACAGCTCATTGCGCCGGTTATCCTCACCAGCAATCTGGTCCGCGAGCAGCGCACGGGTTATCAACAAACCGGCCAGCAACATGGTCAGCGCCGGGACAATACCCAGCAACAGCTGGATACCGGACGTAAATCCCGGCCACAATCGGGGCTTCAACACCTGCCGCAGTCGCGGATGCATCACAGATCACCTCTGACCACGAGTATTTCAAAAGCAGCGCCAGACGCGGTCAGCTGCAATGCCAGCAGTTGCCAGGAGATTGCCGACCGGTTGCCGGCAGTGAATTGTCTGCGGGCAACCAGCTCATCGACTGCAACCGCAGCGGGAGCCAGTCCTGACACCCGGATACCACCATCAACACGCACCAGTTCAGTAACGGAATACAGAAACAACTCACTGTCCAGCACATCGTTCAGCACCTCCTGCAGTGACTTGTTATCTGTCAGTTCACTTACCATGGGTTGCAACCCATCAATCAACTGCAGTTGCTGCTGTCGGTTATCCATCACCCGATCGAGCTCGCGGCGCACCCGATCACGCCGCTCAGTGAGCTCAACCCGCTGGTGATGCAATCGAACAATCTCTGCCGAACCCTGCCGCCACACCGCCGAGGTTACCAGCAGCGCCGCAAGGATACCCAGACCGAGCATTTGCAGCAGGAATCGACTTCTGCCCCGGAAATAGGGTTCTCGCCAGGGCAGCAGATTGACGGACATCAGCGGAACATTCCGGAGAAACCTGTTAATGCGTCGGGGTTGATGATCCGGTGACGGGACGCCAGCCCTCTTGCCAGTGCCAACTCTGCCCCCATGCCGGAATTGCCGGCACCATCAATTACCTGCACATCCGTTCCACAGTACTGCGCCAGCGAGCGGGGCAGACCATCAATCCCTGCAAGGCCACCCGCCAGCAGCGTCTGCTGCGGCAAAGCCTGCCCTGCAGTAATGGCGAACAATTGCATGGCACGCCGCACTTCCTGGGACAGACGCTCTTTTATTGCCAGCGGCTGTCTGGGCAAACTGCCCGTATAGGGAAATCTGCGACTATAGAGCAACTCACCTGCATCATAGGCGTGCAGGGACAAGGCCGACTGCCCCAGGTCGAGCACCACCCGCAGACCGGCAACTGCGGCATGCCGGCAACTGCGCAGCAATGCAAACGCTTCGGTATCCACAACATCAACAGTAACCGCCAGATCGCGGAACAGTCGCAGGCGCCGTTGCAGCGACTCGCGAGGGCATGCCACCAGATCTATTTCCCGCTCTCCGGACACATCTTTGCGGGCACGTAAAATGTAATCGAAAAAAATGTCTGCCGCGGCCAACGAAAACCATCCCGGTGCCTCCGCAGCAATCAGGGCGCATATTTCCACATCATCAAAATCAGCCGGCACACTGATTTTCCTCAGCATGATATCGCTGGCTGGCAGGCATATCACCAGCTTGCGCTGGAATCGTGGCAATGCCGGCAGTGTTTGCCGAATGCAATTGTGCAGGACGGTCTGAAGATCGTTCTGTGCAGCACCCCCGACCGCCTCCAGCGCCCAGGCGCAACAACGCCAGCCACGCATACCCCGCGCCATGGCTACCACCTTGACCGATGAACTTCCTATATCAATGCCCAGCATGCCGTCCTCCCTGTCAGCACTTCTACTGCATGTTGTAGCCTACTCCGCGACGATTTGCTGAAAATTTCCTGATCCGATTTGAGTAAGGAAATCAACGCACAGACGGTATATACTACGAGGCCTTGCGCGGACAGGTAATCATGAAGAAGCTCGTTATAACGTTGGTCTGGTTTGGTGTGTTCTGTGTCAGTGGTGTCTTTATGGTCGCCTCCGCCGCATACCTGTACCTTTCTCCACAGCTGCCGTCGGCAGAGACCTATCGCAATGTCCAACTGGAAACGCCGCTGCGCATTCTCACCGCAGACCTGAAACTGATTGAAGAAATCGGCGTTCGCCGCGACCCGCTGCGTTACGAAGATATCCCCCCCATGATGATCAATGCTGTCGTCGCCAGTGAAGACTCACGTTTCTACTCGCATCCGGGTGTCGACTTTCGGGGACTGGTGCGTGGCTTCTACGGTTTTGTGCGCGGTGTGAACCTTGGCGGCGGCAGCACCATCACCATGCAGCTGGCGAACAATATTTCATTCGACAGTGACAATGTGTATGCCCGCAAACTCAAGGAAATTCCCTTTGCACTCAGACTTCAGCAGGAACTGAGCAAGGCGGAGATTCTGGAACTCTACCTGAACCTGGTATTTTTCGGCCAGGGGGCTGAGGGTATCGGGGCGGCAGCCGCGGTGTACTATGACAAAACAGTGGATCAGATGACCATCGGTGAGATGGCCACCATGGTGTCGGTACTGCCGTGCCCCTCGGTTTGCAATCCGGTCACCAATCCTGAGCGCGCCAAAACCCGTCGCAACGTAGTGATCGATAAAATGCTTGCGCAGGGCATGATCTCCCGCCAGCAGCATGCCAGCGCGATTGCCGAGCCGGTTGTTGCCCGACGCCATCTGCGCAACATCGAGGTCAATGCGCCCTATGTTGCCGAAATGGTCCGTCAGGAGCTGTATGACCAGTACGGGGAAGACATCTATCGGCTGGGCATCGAAGTCACCACAAGCATTCACAGCGAACTGCAGAACGCAGCCACTAAAGCACTGCAGGACGGACTGGAAAACTATTACGATCGCCGCCATGGTTATCGCGGACCGGAGGATCATGTGCCGCCAATGGGCGAAGATCCAACCGAGCGCTGGCTGGCCGATCTGAATGTTATACCCTCGCTTGGCAATCACCTGCCCGCATTTGTCACCGCGGTGCACGACCGGGCCATCGAGGTGCTGCTGAGCGACGGGACGCAGCAAACCATCGACTGGCTCGGACTGGAATGGGCGCGCCCCTACATCTCGCGCGAAAACGCCTGGCCACCCCCCACCCAGGCCAGCGATGTGGCACAGGTTGGCGACCGGATCCGGATTCGTCAAAGCAGCAACGGCACCTGGCAACTTGGACAGATCCCCGAGATTCAGGGCGCTCTGGTGTCCGTTTCACCGGACAATGGCGACATTCTGGCATTGGTGGGTGGATACGACTTTCGTCAAAGCCAGGTCAACCGCGCGCTTGCCTCGCGGCCGCCCGGATCAGGCTTTAAGGCCTTTCTTTACGGCGCCGCGCTGGAGAATGGCTACACCGCAGCAACACTGATCAATGATGCGCCCTTCGCGCGCGCGGAATACCGGCCACAGAATTTTGAGCGCAATTTTATCGGACCGATTACGCTGCGCAATGCCATCAAGGATTCACGTAACGTGCCGGCAGTGCGGCTGTTTGATCAGCTCGGTTCGGACAAGGTCCTCGATTTTGCTGCCCGTTTTGGTTTTGATGTCAGCAATTTCCCGCGCAACGACCTGACCGTGGCGCTGGGCAGCCAGGATGTCAAACCCATCGAAATGGCCACCGGATACGCCATGATTGCCAACGGTGCCCGACGCCTGGAACCCACTCTCATTAAAAAAATTGAAACATTCGATGGTGTTGTATTTGCCGCCGAACCTGTGGCCGTTTGCGAGAACTGCGAGACAGAAACTGTCACCGACCCGCGGGTCACCTACATCCTGGGCACCATGCTGCGCTCTGTGATAGAGGAAGGCAGCGGCAGGCGGGTCAATCGCGAATTCGAGCGCCGCGACCTGATGGGCAAGACCGGCACCACCAATGGCCCTGCAGAGTTGTGGTTTACCGGCTTCAACCGGGACATTGCAACCAGCGTATTTGTCGGCTTTGACCAGCCCGAATCATTAGGCGAATCCGAGCAGGGTGCCACCGTTGCGGTACCCATCTGGATCGATTACATGAAGCAGGCCCTGCGTGACAAACCGGAAAACGGCATGCTGCGCCCCAACGGACTCGTGGATCGTCTGATAGACAGGCACACCGGCCAGGTTGCAAGACCCGGGCAGTCGAACACAATGTTTGAAGTGTTTACTGAAGAAAGTGCGCCCTCTCCGCAGAACAGCAGGCAGGCGGATGAAGACGAGCAATCGGAAGACAATACCCTGTCGACAGAAATTCTTTTTTAAGAACTTCCGCTGACAGGGATGGTTCGGGAAGGTGCCCTAGGGGCTTACCTGCCTGGGCTTTACTTGGCTTTACTTGGCTTTACTTGACTGAACGGCTGCCGAAACGCTTGTTGAAGCGGTCAATACGGCCAGCACTGTCCATAATCTTCTGCTTGCCAGTGTAGAACGGGTGGCAGGCGGCACACACGTCCACCAGGATGTCCTTGCCGATGGTGGAACGCGTTTCGATGACGTTTCCGCAACTGCAGGTTGCTTTGATAGCCTGGTACTCAGGATGGATATCGGCCTTCATGGTATTACCTCGTATTAACTGGCATCGCTACAAAACCGGGCATCAGCAAACGGTTATGCACCATACCTGTTTTTAGTTGCTGCGGCAGAAACATCCGCCTCAAGACTATGGAAAAAGGGGCGACATTGTAGCAGAGAATCGGTTGTTAGCAAGCCTGAAACACGAACATTAACGCTCCGGCGCCAGATCGGACCGAATTTTATCGTGGTTGCGGACGGTTTCTCGCATGATTTGCGCCAGAATATCAGCCACCAGTTCAGCATTCAGACCGTGAGTTTCACAAAGGCGGCGAATGTCGGCCAGTTTTTCCGCCTCGCGCTGCGGGTCAAATGACTGCAGCCCGACCCTCGCCTTGATGCTGCCGACCCGGCGGGTCAATGCAAAGCGGTTGGCAAGCATCAGCACCAGCCCCTGATCCAGCCGGTCGATCTGCTTGCGTAGATCCTGCAACTCAGACTGCCATTCGGCAGGACTCCATTCCACGGATCGGTTTTCTGCTGATTCAGGACTCATGTGTTCTCCCAACTGGCGGCTTGCATCTGGCCGGTGATATCTGATGACGCGCGTCTTTTGTCCGCAGCCTTGCGGCCAGCGGCTGTCAGTATAATGGAAGCAGCCACTGTCTAAAACCAGTTATAATCATCAATCCACATGCTTCATCGCCACCGGCCGGATTTCAGATGCCCGCAACAGTCCAACGCATAGCACGAGTCGCGGTACCATCGCCATTGCGCCGGATATTTGATTATGTGTTGCCGGATGCGCTTTTACCGGAACCCCAAACGAATGAACCAGTGCCCCCCACAGCAGAGCAACCATTGCCATTGCCCGGGGTCAGAGTCAGAGTGCCATTCGGCAATCGCGAACTGACCGGCATTCTGCTGGAAATCTCCCTGCAAACCGATATCAGCCAGCAGAAACTGCGCCCGCTGTCTGCCATTCTTGATGACAAACCGCTGATCCCCCTACACCTGCTGAAGCTCTGGCTGTGGGCCGCGAGTTACTACCAGCACCCGGTCGGCGAGGCCATGCACACGCTGCTGCCCGCCGGGCTGCGCGCAAAGGAAACAGCGGCAGTCAAACGTCGCAAATCAGACTCTGCCATTGCCAGCACTGTGTCTGATAAACCGCTGCAACTGAACGCCGAGCAACAGTCGGCGTGTGATGCAATCCGCCAGAGCCGGGGAAACTTCAACTGCTTTCTGCTGGACGGTGTCACCGGCAGCGGCAAGACTGAAATCTATCTGCAGGCGATTCAGGATACCCTGAATCAGAACCGCCAGGCACTGGTGCTGGTGCCGGAAATCAGCCTGACTCCACAGACACTGACCCGCTTTCGCAGTCGCTTTGATACACCTATTGCAGTCATGCACTCCGGACTGACGCCGCGGCGTCGACTCAATGCCTGGCTGGAAGCTGCCAGCGGCGAAGCCGGGATCATCATCGGCACCCGGTCGGCGATATTCACCCCGCTGGCGCGCCCGGGCCTGATCATACTTGACGAGGAACACGACAGCTCCTTCAAACAGCAGGACGGTTTTCGATATTCAGCCCGCGACCTGGGCATCATGCGCGCGCGCAGCGAACGCATACCCATTGTGCTTGGCTCAGCAACACCCTCACTGGAAAGCCTGCACAACGCCAGATCCGGCCGGTATCAACACCTGCGGCTGACCGAACGCGCCGGCACCGCAAACATGCCGCGTTACATCCTGGTCGATACCGCACAGCAGCCATTGCAGGACGGGTTTTCCCGGGAACTGTTAGACGCGATTCAGGCACATGTACAACGCGGGCAACAGGCACTCATTTTTATCAATCGCCGCGGATTCGCGCCAGTTCTGCAATGTCAGGACTGCGGCTGGACCGCAGAGTGCCAGCACTGTGACGCGCGTATGACCCTGCACCGGCACCCGCCGCATTTGCGTTGCCACCACTGCGATCGTCGCGAACCCGTGCTCAGACATTGCCCCTCCTGTCAGGGCAAATCCATTCACGCCGTCGGCACCGGCACCGAACGCTGCGAACTGGCACTGCAACAGCGCTTTCCGGACATTCCGGTGGTGCGCGTGGACCGCGATGCCACCCGGCGCAAGGATGAGCTGGACCGGCTGCTGGAACAGATCAATGAAGGCCAGCCCTGCATTCTGGTTGGCACCCAGATGCTGGCCAAAGGTCACCACTTTCCGGCAGTGACACTGGTCGGAGTACTGGATGCTGACAGCGGTCTGTTCAGCGCCGATTTTCGCGGCCAGGAATTCATGGCTCAGTTGCTGATTCAGGTTGCCGGGCGCGCAGGTCGGGCAGAGATGCCCGGTGAAGTGATGATACAGACCCGGCACAGTACCCATCAGAACCTGCAGACGCTGATCCACGAAGGCTATCATGCGCTGGCGGACCAGTTGCTTGCAGAACGCAAGCTGGCCGACATGCCGCCTTTCAGTCACCTGGCCGTCATCCGGGCAGAAGCGATCAGCGCCTCTGCGCCTGCTGATTTTCTGCTGCTGGCGCGACAGACCGCCATACAATTGCTTACTCAGTCCGGAACCCTGAACCGGGTAACGATAAGCGGACCGTTACCTGCCCCCATGGAAAAACGTGCCAACCGGTTTCGCCAGCAATTGATACTGCGCAGCAGTTCCAGGTCCCACCTGCAGAACCTGCTCAGTGCGCTTTGCGTGGAATTAGAGCATAGTAACAACCAGCGCAAGGTTCGCTGGTCGGTGGATGTTGATCCGCAGGACATGATCTGAGGTCGAAGCTCTTTACCCTGCATGCCCGATGCCTGCATAAGCCATCATAATGATATACATTTAACAAATTGACCTGAGTCAGCTCACCCAAGGATAATGTCTCTCATGGATCAGGATTTTGCAAAAAGACGCATTCGCACACCACTCGCCGACCCGGGCCCACCACCAAAATCATCGGGACTGGTACTGCTGCTCACTGGTGTGGCGACCGGTATTGTCATTGGTATGTTTATCAGCCTGCTGGCCTATCTGGGCGGCATGCTGCCGCCGGCACCAGGGCATGTATTGGCGGATCAGAATACCAGCCGGGACACACCGTTCACTGCTGCAGCCACCAATCCGGATAACTCGACCGGCGCATTGACTGATGAACTTGAACGCGAGGCCTCACGCCTGCAGCTGGAGTTTTATCAGGAGCTGCCCAATTATGAGGTGGTCGTCGATGTGACACCGGTAAGTGTGCCGCAACCGCGTCAAAGCCAACCAGAGTCCGCGGCAGAATCCATCACAGCGGCTGCGAATACCACTGCAGCGCCCGTTACCACAGCAACCCCTGAAGTCATCGGCAGCGGTTCATTCATGCTGCAGGCCGGCGCGTTTCAGCAGCAGGCGACTGCCAGTGCCCAGCTCAACCGCTTGCTGAGCCTTGGTCTGAGTGCGCGCATTCGTCAGGAAAGTCTGCCGGGGCGCACACTGTTTCTGGTTCAGGCCGGACCTTATGCCAGCCGCGAGGAGATGCTGCAGGCAGAGCGGGTGCTGCGCAGTAACAGTATCGATACCATGCGGATCACACTCAACCAGCCTTGAAACTGGTGTCACAGACCCCCATAACAGTTTTTCATACATTCCCGCCTGTCGAAAGGAGATGCGGTTTGGAGCAATACCGAGGAACAACCATATTATCAGTGCGCCGCGGGAATATCGTGGTAGTTGGCGGCGACGGTCAGGTCTCGCAGGGCAATACCGTTCTCAAGGGCAATGCCCGCAAGGTCCGCCGTCTTTACAAAGATCAGGTGCTTGCCGGGTTTGCCGGTGGCACCGCGGATGCGTTCACCCTGTTTGAACGTTTTGAAGAACAACTGGATAAACACCAGGGCAAACTTGTCCGTTCGGCAGTGGCCCTGGCCAAACTCTGGCGCACCGAACGCTCCCTGCGCCGACTGGAAGCACTGCTGGTCGTCGCGGACAAAGATGCCTCACTGATCATCACCGGCAACGGCGACGTGATCGAGCCCGAGGACGGCCTGATGGCAATCGGCTCGGGCGGCTCATTTGCGCTCTCGGCGGCGCGTGCACTTTATTTCAACACGGACATGGACGCACGCAGCATTGTCGAAAAAAGTCTGGGCATTGCCGCTGACATCTGCGTCTACACCAACCACCAGCATGTGGTTGAAGAACTCGATTACCAGGATGCCACCCTATGACTACCATGACGCCGCGAGAAATCGCCTCCGAACTGGACAAACACATTGTTGGTCAGCAGAAAGCCAAACGCGCGGTAGCCATCGCATTGCGCAATCGCTGGCGCCGCATGCAGCTGGGCGCTGACATTCGCCAGGAAATCACACCCAAGAACATACTCATGATCGGCCCCACCGGTGTCGGCAAGACCGAAATTGCCCGCCGGCTTGCCAAACTGGCGAATGCACCGTTTATCAAGGTAGAAGCCACCAAATTCACGGAAGTCGGTTATGTCGGCCGGGATGTGGAGTCAATCATCCGCGACCTGATCGACATCGCTGTCAAAATGCTGCGCGATGAGCAGATCAAAAAGGTGCGCCACCGTGCCGAGGATGCCGCCGAAGAGCGCATACTGGATGCCCTGCTGCCACCCGCCCGCAGCGTGGCCAACGACGCCTCAACCACACCGGAGAATTCAACCACCCGGCAGATGTTCCGGAAAAAATTGCGTGAAGGCGAACTGGACGACAAAGAGATCGAAATCAGCGTCAGTGACAATGTCGGCGGTGTGGAGATCATGGCGCCACCCGGTATGGAAGAGATGACCAGTCAGCTCAAGAACATGTTTTCATCCATGAGTGCCGGCCGCAAAAAGAACCGTCGCCTGCCCATCAAGGCTGCGTTCCGTCTGCTCAAGGATGAAGAAGCAGCCAAACTGGTGAACGAAGAAGAAATCAAGAACCAGGCAATCGAAGTCACTGAGCAGACCGGCATTGTATTTATTGATGAAATAGACAAGGTTACCGAACGTGGTGAAAGTGGTCAGAGCGGCGTCTCGCGCGAAGGCGTACAGCGCGACCTGCTGCCGCTGATCGAAGGCTCCACCGTCACCACCAAGTACGGCAGCGTGAACACCGATCACATCCTGTTTATTGCATCCGGTGCCTTTCATCTGTCCAAGCCATCTGATCTGATACCTGAGCTGCAGGGACGACTGCCTATCCGGGTTGAACTTGAAGCCCTGGATGCAAAAGACTTTGAGCGCATTCTCACCGAACCCAACGCATCACTGACAGAACAGTACCGCGCACTATTGAGCACCGAAAATCTGCAGATTCGCTTTACCAGCGATGGCATAACCCGCCTGGCCGAAACCGCCTGGGAAGTAAACGAGCGGACCGAGAACATTGGTGCACGCCGCCTGCATACCATCATGGAGCGACTCCTGGAAGACGTGTCATTCACTGCAGCCGACCTTACTGCCGGTGACCAGCATGAACTGGTGATTGACGCGGAATACGTCGAGAAACAGCTGGGCGACCTGGCGCGTAACGAAGACCTGAGCCGATTCATCCTCTGATGAACCGGCAACCGACCAGCATACGCCTCAGAAAAACCAGCAACGTGCTGGAACTGGGCTATGCTGACGGTACCTGCTACACACTGCCGGCAGAGCTGCTGCGGGTCTATTCGCCCTCCGCCGATGTGCAGGGCCACGGCAAAGGCCAGGAAGTGCTGCAACATGGCAAGCGCCACGTGCGCATGACCGGAATAGAAGCGGTGGGTCATTACGCCGTACAGCTGACGTTTGACGATGGCCACAACACCGGCATCTATTCCTGGGACTACCTTTATCAACTGGGTACCCGGCAGGATGAGCTGTGGCAGGACTATCTGGACAGACTTGCCAAAGCCGGTCGATTGCGTGATGACGCGCAAGTGATTACCATTGTCGACCCAGCAAAAACGGATTGACCATGAGCAAAATCAACAACACCCCCGACACTGAGCCTGAAGAATCCACACATTTTGGCTACCAGACTGTCAGCCCGACTGAAAAAACCCGGCGCGTCGGCCAGGTATTTCATTCGGTTGCCAATCGCTATGATGTGATGAATGACCTGATCTCCATGGGCACCCATCGGGTCATCAAGCGCTTCACGGTAGAGTTGAGTGGCGTCAGGGCGGGCCAGAGGGTGCTCGATCTGGCGGGTGGCACCGGCGATTTCACCATGCGCTTTGCCCCCCTGGTGGGTGCCGATGGCCATGTAGTGCTGGCCGATATCAACGACTCTATGCTCAAGGTGGGCCGTGATCGCCTGATAGACAAGGGGATTACCGGCAATGTCAGTATCGCCCAGGTCAATGCCGAAAAACTCCCCTTTGCAGATGACAGTTTTGACTGCATCTGCATCGCCTATGGACTGCGCAACGTCACCGACAAGGATGCCGCACTGCGTTCCATGTATCAGAGCCTCAAACCCGGGGGTCGGGTGCTGGTGCTGGAGTTTTCCAAACCGGTCAATCCGGCATTGGGCAAGGCTTATGATGCCTGGTCAGCCCTGTGGCCGGTAGCCGGCAAAGCCGTGACCGGTGATTCCGAGAGCTACAAATACCTGGTTGAGTCCATTCGCATGCACCCGGACCAGGAAACCCTCAGAGACATGATGCAGGCCGCAGGTTTCAGCGACTGCAAATACCACAACCTGCTGGGCGGCATCAGTGCCATCCATGTAGGGTATAAGAGAGACGGTATCAGCTAATGAGCTCCCTGCTGAAATTTGCATTGCTGCAACCACTTGAGCAGATGATCAGCCTGTACCTGTCGCATGATCCACAGATTCTGCGGACATTGAATACTGCTGGCGGTGACAGAACCATTCAGCTGACATGCACCAGTGCGCCCGCATTTTCGCTGGGACTGCGCATTACCCCTGACCGGCTGGTGTTGCTCAGCCAGACCGAAGACCCCGCAGACGCCACGCTGTGTGGGAGTCGCAATGCCCTGCTGGGTTTGCTGCTGAGCGACGATCCTGCCACCGCCCTGTATCATCCCGAGCTGGCGCTCAGCGGCGATGTGCATCTGATTCAGCGCCTGCACCGGGCGATTACCGGACTGGAACTCGACTGGGCGGATCTGTTTGACAACAGTGCCTGGCACCTGGCAAGCAGCGCGCTCAAAAGGTCCGGCGCCCTGCTCAATCACAATTTACATAGCCTGCAACTCAATACCACAGATTTTCTGCAACAGGAAAGCGCATTGCTGCCCGCGCCGGCCGAGATTACACATTTCAGCGAGCGACTCGCTGCATTGCGACTACGCATCGACCGGGCACAGGCACGGCTGCAGCAGCTGACGCCGAGCATGCCCGGTGCCAGAACGCCAGGTGCCGGAACGCCAGATACAGGAATAGCCGCGCCCTGATGTGGCAAATTGACGCACAAACCCGTTTCAGTCACCGGGCATGCGATAATCCGTACCATGTTGCCATTCGTAACAATATTCAGGTTCTATTCAGCCGCTTGAGGCGCATAATTGGCTCTCAGGTTATATGAACCCCAGGCACAGTTAACGCTTTTTCAGGAGAGAGTCCGTATGAATCGCACAAACGTGAACCGCACCAAAATGTCTGATGGCTTCAAACTGGCGACGGCCGCTGCCGCATTGCTGATGACAGGTTCAGCTGTTGCTGCATTCGACTCGCTGGAAAACAACCCCGACAACCCGGTAAAAATCAGTGTCTGTCAGGATATTCAAAACGACGGCAAAGCAGCCGGTTTTGTCGCGGTAAGCACTGGCAATGAAAATTTTTCTGCTGTGATGTGCCAGGTACTCGGCGGCACGCAGGCGAAAGCGCTGACGGCCACGCCTGCGTCGGATCTGGCCGCTGATGCAGTGAAAGTCGCCTACTGCAATGATGTATTCACCTGTGCCGGGCTCAGTGCCTGTAAAGGCAACGCCAACGCCAGTTGTGCCGGACAAAACACCTGTCATGGCATCGGTTTTGTGGGCGTTTACAGCAGCGATGAAGCCCTGTCTGAATCACTGTGTGCAAAACTGGGCGGCACGGTGCTGTCCTCCCTGTAAGGTAAACCATGCTCGGGTTCGGACTCGGATTACGCAGCCCTCATTATGATTATGTGCTGGAGAACCTGCCGGCAGTAGACTGGTTTGAGCTGATTACCGAGAATTATCTGGCACCGGGCGGACGACCCCGCGCCATTTTACGTAAAGTCCGTGAGCACTACCCGATTGTGCTGCACGGACTTTCGTTTAATATCGGCTCGGCCGAAGCGCCCGACTTTGAATATCTGGCGCAGTTAAAAACCCTGATTCACGAATGCGAACCGGCCTGGGTGTCCGATCATATCTGCTGGACGGGGCTGCACGGTAAAACGTCTCACGACCTGTTACCTATCGCCTACAACCAGGAAACGCTGCAGCAGGTCAGCAACAAAGTCAGCATGATTCAGGACGCCCTGCAGCAACCGGTCGTGCTTGAAAATCCGTCAGTGTATCTGCAGTTCCGGTCAGCCAGCATGAGCGAGGCAGACTTTATCAACTCGCTGGTCAAAAACACCGGCTGCAAAATTCTGCTGGACGTCAACAATGTTTTTGTCAGCTGTTTTAATCTGGGTAACGATCCCTATGCTGAAATCGCCGCGCTGGATCGGAACTGTGTGCAACAGTTTCACCTGGCCGGCCACACCCACAACATCAGCCATATCATAGACACCCATGACCATCCGGTCAGTGACGAAGTCTGGGAGCTGTATGCGTTTGCCTGTCGGCATTTCGGCGCAACCGCCACGCTGCTGGAGCGCGACGATCACATCCCGCCCTTCCCGGCGCTGATGGCGGAACTGGATCAGGCCCGCGCATTGCAAACGACAGCGTTGGCAGTTGCATGAGCACCAAGTGGGCAGATGAACAGGAAGCCTTTTGGGCATGGATAACCCGACCACAGGATCTGCGCGCCTCGGCAACCCGCATCAGCGATCTGTTGGCACCACACCGGGAATTGAGTCAGGTGGAAGCGCTGGGCATTTACAACAATGCCTATCACCAGCGGCTGATACAGATTTCCGCAGAACTGTATCCGGTCACCTATCACACTCTGGGGCATGACGTTTACTCGCGCTTGTGGCTGGAATACCTGGCGGAATATCCACCACGCCCGGGCCCCATGAGTCTGCTGGGCGAACATTTACTGACGTTCACCCGCAATCACAAACAATTTGGGCAACTGCCGGCACTACTCAGCATCATTGAACTGGAAGGTTTACTGATTTCGCTGTTTGATCTTGCCGATGAAGCGCCCTACAGCATTGCACAATTGCAGGCACTGCCACCCGAACAATGGGCAGAAACCCGCTGGCAGCCCAAAGCAGACTGGGCCGTCATCAACAGCCGCTTTGATCTTGAGCGCTACTGGGCACAGATGCAGAGCTATCTGGCAGGCCCCGACCCGCAACCGGGGGCAACGGATTTTGGTGTTGAACCGCTTGCCGATGCAGAGTCCGTGTTTTACCTGGTACGGCGGGTCAATCATCGTATGCAGTTTCAGCGTATCAACGCGGCCATGGCGGAATTCCTTGATGGCATCAAAACCGGCCACACCTTTGCTGATATATGTGAGCACCTGACTGTGCGCTTTCCTGACCAGGACATTGCCTCGCTGAGCCTGACGCTGTTATTAAAAACCATCGAACTGGAATTAATAAAAAGCTGACTCAATCGAATTCAGCAATCTCAACCGTGTGCGTGATCTTCACGCCGGCTCCTGCCAGCATGATAGAGGCTGAACAATATTTTTCTGCCGACAGCGCCACTGCGCGTTGTACCTGTTTTTCACTGAGATTTCTGCCCGTCACCCGAAAATGCATGTGGATAGACTCGAAGACAGCCGGCACAGCATCAACACGGGTGGCCTGCATTTCCACTTCGCAGTCAACCACATCCTGACGCGCTTTTTGCAGAATACTGATGACGTCGAACGATGAGCAGCCACCAGTGCCGATCAATACCATTTCCATGGGTCGCAGTCCCATGTTGCGGCCACCATTGCTCTCCGGACCATCCATCACGACAGCATGGCCACTGCCCGACTCGCCCAGAAACATCGCATTATTCACCCAGCGTACTGTCGCTTTCATGTTGACTCCTGCATCCCCTGACGCCTGCATACCAGTGCGGCCCTATACATCAGGCCTGAAAAATTGCAGCGCAAGATTATCACAGTCTATCGGTCAGGGTTAGCGAAGTTGTGCCCGCTTGCGTTACAATCCAGCGCATTAGTAAGTCCAGTGCTTGTAAGACCGGTGCTTGAAAGACCAGTGCTTGTAAGACCAGTGCCTGTAAGAAAGGGAACGCCTTACCGGAACACCGTCAGGAGAACGATCACATGGCACTCATGGCCATCACACCACATATTGAAGATCTGAAGAACTTTCTGTCGCATTGTCAGATCAGAAATTACGATCGGAGTCAGACCATCATTTATGCAGGAGACCTGTCCAGCACGCTCTACTACCTGGTCCGCGGAACTGTGTCAGTTTTTCTGGAGGAAGATGAAGGCAAGGAAGTCATCATTGCCTATCTCAATCCGGGTGATTTTTTTGGCGAGATGGGTCTGTTTGACACCCGCAAATCGCGCAGCGCCTGCTGCCGGGCCAAAAGCGACTGCGAGATCGCTGAAATCAGCTACGAAAAATTCAACGACTATGTTCGTGAACACCCGGAAATTCTGTTCACCATTGGCAAACAGATGGCAAGCCGCCTGCGCAATACCACTCGCAAACTTGGTGACCTGGCGTTTTATGATGTCACCGGCCGCATCGCCAGGACCCTTATAGAGCTGAGCAAGGAACCCGATGCCATGACCCATCCCGATGGCATGCAGATCAAGATCACCCGCCAGGAACTGGGTCGACTGGTCAATTGCTCACGGGAAATGGCCGGGCGGGTTCTGAAAACACTGGAAGAACAGCAACTGATCAGCGTGCATGGACAAACAATAGTTGTCTTTGGCACCCGCTAGCGAATACCCCGGCTTTAATCACCAGATGCCAGCAATAACAACCCCCTGCCGCTTTGCGCAAACAGACGATCTCGCTCGGCCTTGATGTAAGCCTGTTTTTCCTGTTTCTCCGCCACCGGCAGCCCACGCATGCCCAACAGACTCTCGGCCCGGCGGAAGCACGACATCGCCCGCACGCCGTCCTCCTGGTCAACCGCCCTTTGTGCCATCAGCAGACTGGAGTTCACCGCTACCCGTATGCCAAGCATGCGCAACTTGTCTCTGGCTGACTCAAACTGACTCGCACTTATTTTTTCGGCTTTGTACAGGTCAATAAAAATCTGCATGGCACGCTGAATATGGCGCTGCGCCACGACCAGCTCCTGCTCGGTGGCGACGGCGGCACTCCCACCGCTGGCGTGACTGGCCTGCTGACGACTGCCGGCCTCAGCTTCCTTCAGTTGCCGGTCCAGATCGGTGCGCGCCGGATCGAGCGTCTGGATGCGCTGAATGTCCTGCAGCAACGTGGCAAATAGCAGGCTGAGCACTTCCGGCTCAGTATCCATTTGCTGCAGGGCGCGACCGGCCTCATAGATCTGCTGACGACGATTATCCAGCTCTGACAACTGTCGCAGCTTCCAGTATTGCTCGGACTGTTGTGTCAGTGCCCATTTTGCCAATAGCAAACCCGCCCACAACAGGCACAGCAGCAATACTATAAACAGCAGGTTGGGAACTAACATGCTCAGCCCGATTCGTCAGCCAGAGGAATACCTCATCAGACAGGGTATCGGCTGACCGGGCTGGTTATTTAGGGACTGGCTGCCAAGGACTGCTTAGCCGAAAATCTCGTGCAATTTGGCGCCCGGATCTTCGGCCCGCATAAATGTCTCTCCAATCAGGAATCCGTAAATTCCCTGTGACATCATACGCTTGACATCAGCCGAGGTGCTGATGCCACTTTCCGTCACAATCAGCTTGTCATCCGGCACCAGCGTAGCCAGACGGAAGGTGGTTTCCAGGTCCGTGTGGAAATCGTGCAGATTGCGGTTATTGATTCCTATCAGTTCAAAGCCGATTGCCAGCGCGATATCCAGCTCGGTTTCATTGTGCACTTCTACCAGCACGTCCAATTGATACTCCGCCGCACATTCAGCCAGATCACGCAGCCGGGGCGGATTCAGCGCAGCCACAATCAGCAGGATGCAGTCCGCACCTATGGCGCCGGCCTCAGCAACCTGGTAAGGGTCGATAATAAAATCCTTGCGGATCACCGGCAGCTCACACGCCGCGCGTGCCTGCTGCAGATACAGATTACTACCCTGAAAGTACTGCTCATCGGTCAGGACCGACAGACAGGTTGCCCCTCCCTCTGCATACTGGGCCGCAATGCGTGCCGGATCAAAATCCTCCCGAATCAGGCCCTTGCTGGGAGATGCTTTCTTGATTTCGGCAATGACCGCCGCCTGCTGCCGATCCATTTTCTCACGCAGGGCACGAATAAACCCCCGTCGTGAAGCCGCATTCTCCCGCGCTCGCTTGTCCTGCAAGGCCATACTGGTCTGCTGGCTGTTCTGCTGAATTTCGTATTGCTTGTGGGTCAGTATTGTTTCCAGAATTGTGCTTGTGTTCACGCGTTCATTCTCTTGGTAAATTCAGCCAGTTGTTCAAGTTTTGCCAGTGCGGCACCGGTCCGCAGAATATCCTGGGCCATTTTGACGCCGGAAGGCAGATCATCACACAGGTTGGCGGCGTAAATTGCCGCGCCCGCGTTTAATGCCACGATATCACCCGCCATTTCATCCTCATAGGTCAGCGCCTGCCTGACCAGCGCCAGACTCTCCTGTGGCGAACTGACCTGCAGATGACTGTAGTCGGCACGCTGCTGCATGCCAAAGTCGGCAGGCTTAACCGTGTACCGCACCAGATGGCCGTCGCGCAGCTCGCCTATCTGCGTAGGTGCAGAAACGCTTATTTCATCCAGCCCGTCATCGGCGGCGAGCACCAGCACGTGGTAGCTGCCCAGCTGCTTTAATACATCCAGCACCGTATCTATCCATTCGGCACCGAATACACCCATGACCTGATTGGGCGCACCCGCCGGATTGGTCAATGGGCCCAGCATATTAAAAATTGTGCGCACGCCGATTTCCCGGCGCGGACCAATCACATGTTTCATGGCACTGTGGTGACCGGGGGCAAACATGAACCCCACCCCCAGCTCATCAATACACTGCGCCACCTGCGCCGGAGTAATCGCCAGATTGACGCCCGCCGCCTCAAGAACGTCAGCACTGCCACTTTTACTGGTGGCTCCGCGATTGCCGTGTTTGGCCACCTTTGCCCCCGCACAGGCTGCCACCATGGCCGCTGACGTGGAAATATTGAAGGTATCCGTGCCGGTGCCGCCGGTGCCGCAGGTATCCACCAGATGGGCGTCAGGCGGAATACTGACGGGAGTCGCCAGCTCGCGCATGGTTTTGGCAGCGCCGAGCAACTCGGTTGGTTTGATTCCTTTCATCTGCAGCGCCACCAGAAACGCGGCAATCTGCGCATCCGTGCACTGTCCGGTCATCATTTGCCGGATCATGACCGAGGCCTGATCCGCCGTCAGATCCTGTCCGCCCGTCAAATGTCTGATTGCCTGTTTGATATCCATCATCAGTCTCCCGGTTTTTGTCCCTTATTTTCCCTGCAGAAAGTTGTTCAGAAGCTGGTGTCCGTGCTCGCTCAGGATGGATTCCGGATGAAACTGAACGCCTTCTACCGCCAGTGTTTTGTGACGTACACCCATGATCTCATCCTGGCTGCCATCGGCATGCCGGGTCCACGCCGTCACTTCCAGGCAATCCGGCAACGTATCTTTGTCTATCACCAGCGAATGGTAACGCGTCGCCGTAAACGGGCTGGGCAATCCTGAGAATACACCGGTATTTTCATGATATATCGATGACAGCTTGCCATGCATCACCTCTCTGGCACGGATGACATCGGCACCATAGGCCTGCCCGATGGCCTGATGGCCCAGACATACCCCTAACAGCGGAATACGCCCGGCAAACGTCTTTATGACATCAATGGATATGCCTGCTTCGGACGGCGTGCAGGGTCCCGGTGAAATGACGATTTTTTCCGGCGCCAGCGCCTCGATATCTTCCAGCATGATCGCATCATTGCGAAACACCTGGACATCCGCCCCCAACTCGCCCAGATACTGTACGATGTTATAGGTAAACGAGTCATAATTATCGATCATCAGGATCATGTAGCGGCATCCCCTCGAGGTGTGTGCTTGCTGGGCCAGTATAATTAGCTCAGTGTAGTTAGCTCAGCGCGCATTTTCGCCGATATCGGACCGAACATAAACCTTCTATTTGCGCCAGAGCAAAGTCTGACCCCTCCATCAGTTGCGCTGCTTGAGTAATCAGTATTAAACCCGCTATCCTGAAGTACTGAATTCAGGCACGATCAACAGGCATGAACATGGAATTCAAGGACTACTACAAGATTCTGGGTGTTGAACCGGACGCCGACCTCAAAGCCATCAAAACGGCCTACCGCAAACTTGCCCGCAAATATCACCCGGATGTCAGCGACGTGAAGGACGCCGGCGAGCGTTTCAAGGAAGTTGCCGAGGCATACGAAGTGCTGGGCGATGAAAAAAAGCGCGCCGAATACGATGAGATCCGCAAGTACGGTGGTGCCCGGGGACAGGCCGGAGCCGGCTTTGGCGGCAGCACCTTCAACGAGGGCGGCGGCTACAGCGAACAGGACTTTTCTGATTTCTTTTCCTCGGTGTTCGGCAGTGCGGGACGATCCGGCCAGTCAGGCAGATCCACAGCGGGCGACGGGCGATTCAGCACCCGCGGGCGCGATCTGGAAGTAGAGATGCCCATTTTTCTTGAAGACACACTGTCAGACGAGTCCAAGCAGATCAGTTATCAGTTGCCTCATTACGATGTGAACGGTCAGCGTCTGCAGGACATCACCAAAAGCCTCAAGATCAAAATTCCCAAAGGCACCCGCGACGGAGAGCGCATCCGGCTGAAAGGCCAGGGGGCTCCCGGCATTGGCAATGGCCCTGCAGGTGACCTTTACCTGCGCATCAGACTGGTGCCGCATCCACTGTTTGATGTAGAAGCCCACAACCTGCTGATCACAGTGCCACTGGCACCCTGGGAGGCTGCGCTGGGTTGCAAAATTACCCTGCCCACCCTGCACGGCAAGATTCAGTTGACCGTCCCCCCCAACAGCCAGACCGGACAGCGCCTGCGTATAAAGGGCCGTGGACTGCCCTTGAAAGATACCCATGGGGATCTGTTTGCGGTATTAAAAGTTGTGATGCCGCCAGCTACCGACGACAAAACCAGACCGCTGTGGCAGCAACTGGCTGACGGTCACTCATTCAACCCGCGTGCAGACTGGAGTTGAACAACCCATGACATACATCATCACAAGCCATGAAATCTGTCTGGAAACCGGCCTCAGTGTCGACACCCTGATAGAGGTGGTTGAACACGGCATTGTTGAACCGGTGATTCAGAATCACCAGAACATGCCGGAAAAGTGGACGTTCTCCGCCAACTGCCTTGGCACTATCCAGCGTGCTACGCGCCTCCAGAACGACCTTGGCCTGAACTGGCAGGGTATCGCGCTGGTGCTGGATCTGCTTGAACAGCGCGATCAGCTGAAAAATGAAAACATTGCCTTATTGAGGCGACTACAGCGCTTTGAGGAGTCGGACTATTAACACGCACACCCTGCGCCCGGAGTAACACTCATGTCCCGTTTGACAAGTTTTGACAATGCCGCCCATGTGCTTGATGAACTGATAAACCTTCATGAACAACTCGCGAAGCTTTATGAAGATCTGGCAACCGGGGCAAACAGACCGCTGTCCAAAATGCTGCTGGACTTTCTGGTCAGCAGGGAGAAAAAACTCGCTGACACCCTGGAACGTTATGCCGACAATGCGCCCGACAAGGTGTTAAAAACCTGGATTCAGATTCCGTACCCTGAAGACCCGGAAGCATTTCTGCAAGAATTCGTAACCGGTGCGTCCGCCGATATGGAACCACTGCAGGTTTACGAGTTGGGCGAAAAGGCTGATGACTTTGTTGCGCGACTGCTATCGCATGTTCACGAACGCTGCGAGATCAAGGAGGTCAAGGCGCTGTTCGCGGATCTGATGCAGGGTGAGCGCAACGAGAACATTGCGCTGAGCAAGGCGTATAACTCCTTGCGGGAGATGTAATCACCCAGGCGCGCTGCAACTGGCACCAAAGCGATAACAACTGAAGCAGCGCGGATGACGCAGCATGATGCGGGTGTCCATGCTCTCCCGCAGGGTGCCACCCAGATCGTAGTCCGGGTCGTCGTCCACCAGGGTACAGGCGTAGACACGCACGCCGCGATCGGTGTTGACCAGCATGCGGGTATAGGTACACATAAAATGGGCACGGCTGTCGCGGGAGGGGTACTTCTCCATGCAGGTTTCCGTGACTTCCGGACTGCCGTCCTCAGAGCCCGGCGTGCCCAGATCGGGGAAGGAGGTAAACAGCAGACTGTCTGGAATGCCATGCGCCCGGAAGATTTCACGGAACTGCGCTTCCACCGCCTGTGGATCTTCACCGGGATCAGTCTGCCGTGCAATCGATACTTTAAAACCACTATCATGCAGCCAGCGAATGCAGTCCAGCGATTCGGCAAAACTGCCTTCACCGCGACCGGCATCGTGGCGGACAGCATCCGGATAATCCAGACTGATGCGGAAATGGATGGGGTGCGGATTCGTTAGCAACGGCAGAATCTGATGTCGGCGCTGCATCACCACGCGGGTGCCATTGGTGAGCACAAAGCAGGGTTTATGCTGGCTGGCATAATCCAGAATGCTGACAAAATCACGGATTACAAAGGGCTCCCCACCAGTAAAGGAGAGCTGCTGCACACCCATCTCCACCGCTTCCTGAATAAAGGGTTTCAGCAGCGCCAGTGTCATGGCCGGAATGCGGGTATCGCCGGGTTTGGAACCCTCCAGGCAGAACGGGCAGGCCAGGTTGCAGGCGGTGCCGGTATGAATCCACAATTCTTTCAGTGCGTCGGCATCAATGTAGCCACGCGGATCACCGGCGCGGGTATGGGTCCAGCTATTCGCGTGACGCGGCGAGACCAGATTGACCAGCGGAATGTCTTTTAAGCGCGCCTCAGTGACTGACATATTTGCCTCTTTTCAAAATCTGTTACTCCTCAAAATCCTGCAATTCAGCCAGCTCATCCTGCCGACGCTGAAACGCATCACTGAAGGCCGCTGCCAGCACGCCGGTGGGCATGGCTATCAGACCAATGCCGGCAATGGCCGTAAGTCCGGCGCATATCTTTCCCAACGCGGTTATGGGAGTTACATCACCATAACCCACGGTCGTCAGCGTCGCGATACTCCACCACAATGCGCGCGGTATACTGCCAAATGCCTCCGGCTGATTGTCTGCCTCAACCAGATACAGTACAGAGGCCGACGCGATCAACAAAAACCCCGCGGCCATCAGGCTCAGTATCAACTCATAACGCCGCACACTGACTGCCTCAATCACGGCATCAATGGCGTTGCTGAAACGCCCCAGTCGCGCCAGTCGCAACAACCTCAACAGGCGGGTCAATCGCAGCGCAAAGGTATTGCTTACACCGATGGTCACCAGGAACGGCAGCAATGCCAGCAGATCGATGATCGCCCAGAAACTGACACAATATTTAAGGCGGCCGGCAAATCCTCGGTACCGCTCGTCTTCACCCGCGGCATATACCCTGGCGGCATACTCAACCGAAAAACAGACAAACAGCACCAGTTCTGTAAAAAAGAACCAATTCTCGAACCGGTCACTCAGGGTCTGCTCGGTATCCAGAATGGCCGCAGCCGAGCCAATCAGAATCAGCGCACTGACGACCAGATTGACCGGCGACATGCCCTGCCCGGGCCAGGCACCGGGCGACAGATACAGATATAAACGTGCGCGAATGCTTTCCGGATTACTTTCACCCATGTTTAATCCACCCGCATACAGTGACTCTGTTCATTGATGTACACCCTGCCCATACAAATCTGCAGTTACCAGGATTTTGTGCTAAACAACTACTAACTGTGTTCATAGGAACCATAGACCTGTTCATAGGTTCCCTGACCAATGACATTATTGCCCAGACAAAAGAGGAAGATAGCAGATTTGACACGGCAGATGCCAAAACCTTACTGATCCCGCGTGCCGCACGTGACGTACAAGGGTGGCGTAGAATGATGAAATGAATAAGCAACCATGAGCAACCATAAGTAGCCATGAGCGATCACAAGCAGCCATGAGCGATCACAAGCAGCCATGAGCGATCACAAGCAGCCATGAGCGATCACAAGTAGCCAGGAGAGCACAGATCAACACCTCAGAAAATTTCACCACCATCGTCTGGTTCAGACAGGATCTGCGACTGAGTGACAACCCTGCACTGATGCATGCCTGTCAGCAGGGGTCTGTGCTGCCCGTGTACATACTGGATGACGTCAACGCAGACCCGTGGACAATGGGCGGTGCCAGCCGCTGGTGGCTGCATCACTCATTAACGGCCTTGTCTGAATCTCTGGATAACCGATTGCTGGTGCTCAATGGAGATCCTCTGGAACTGCTTCCCGGGCTGCAGCAGGCAAGCGGTGCACAGTGTGTTGTCTGGAACCGTTGTTACGAGCCGTGGCGTATCAGACGCGACAAGGCGCTTAAAGAAAGTCTGCGGGACAAAGGTGTTCAGGTCGAAAGTTTCAATGCATCCCTGCTGTGGGAACCCTGGCAGGTGCTGAAAGAAGATCAGACGCCCTACCGGGTATTTACCCCGTTTTTCCGCAAGGGATGTGTACGGGCTGGTGAGCCGGCACAACCGGCCAGCGCACCGGCATCCATTCAATATGCCTATGACAGCAACGTGGATCTACCAGGTTTTCCGCTGCAGAAGCTGACCGGCCCGGCCGGTATTGATGCCCTGCAACTGCTGCCCAGGATCGCCTGGCACACAACAATGCAGGCCACCTGGCAGACAGGTGAATCAGCCGCGCAGCAACGTCTGGATGAGTTCCTGAGCGCCGGGCTGCAAGGCTACAGGGAGGGGCGCAACTTTCCCCAACGACGCAATGTGTCACGCCTGTCGCCGCATCTGCACTTCGGGGAAATTTCGCCACGCCAGGCATGGTACGCCGCCCGGGCCGCCGGCAGCGCCGCTGCCGCGGAAAACGACCTGGACACGTTTCTGGCAGAACTGGGCTGGCGGGAGTTCTCCTATTCCCTGTTGTTCAACAACCCTGAATTGCCACACAAGGCCATTCAGCAAAGATTCGATCACTTCCCGTGGACATCCGATCCGGCGCTGCTTACAGCCTGGCAGCGCGGCCAGACCGGTTATCCGCTGGTAGATGCCGGCATGCGTGAACTATGGGCTACCGGCTACATGCACAACCGCGTGCGCATGGTCACCGGATCATTTCTGGTCAAGAATCTGTTGCAACACTGGCATGACGGCGAGGCGTGGTTCTGGGACTGCCTGGTGGATGCCGACCTGGCCAGCAACAGCGCCAGCTGGCAATGGATAGCGGGCTGCGGGGCCGATGCTGCGCCGTATTTCCGGGTATTCAACCCCGTCACACAAAGTGAGAAGTTTGATGCGGATGGCGACTATATACGGCGGTATGTGCCCGAACTGGCAGGGCTGCCCGCCAAACATATTCATGCACCGTTCAAGGCGCCGGCCAATGTACTGGCTGCAGCGGGTGTGCGTCTCGGGGAAAACTATCCGCTGCCGGTGGTTGACCTGAAGGAATCACGGGAAGCCGCGCTGCTGGCGTTTAAAGCAACCCAAGGTTGATGGCACGCAGCACTGCCTGGGTGCGATCACGCACGCCCAGCTTCTCCAGAATAGACGATACCTGGTTTTTTACCGTGCCTTCGGACTTATGGATGGTATTGGAGATTTCCCGATTGCTGAATCCGCCTGCCATCAGGCGCAGAACTTCGATCTCCTTTTCGCTGAGTGTTTCCGGCGCAAGCAGATTGTCGAAGCGCGGTTCCATGGAAGACAGACCTTTCAGAATGCGCTCGGTTATGGCCGGCTGCACCAGCGTCCCACCCGCATGCACACACTCGATGGCGCCGACCAGTGAGTTCAGCGACACATCCTTGAGCAGATAGCCTTTGGCACCAGCCTGGATGCCCTCCAGTACCAGCTGGCTGTCATCAAATGTGGTCAGGATAATGCTCGGCACCATACAGTCTGCCTCGCCCATGGCGTGCAGCGCGTCAATCCCGGTCATTTTTGGCATACGAATATCCATCAGCAGGACATCGGGGCGGTAGCGCTGGATAGCCTCTACCACCTGACTGCCATCATCCACCTGGCCGACCACTTCGATTCGCTCGCTCAGCTCCAGCAGACTGCAGATTCCCAATCTCACCAGGTTCTGGTCTTCTGCCAGCATCACGCGTATTTTGCTACCGTCGTTCATTTATCCTCTTGCGATCTGTTTGCTGTCTGTTAGCTTTCTGTTGAAAAACACTATCAACATTATGGCACAGAGTCGCCGATATCAGCATATGTCTGAAGTCACGGCGCTGGACGCACAATCCTGGACTCACAACCCTGAACGCACAAATCCCAAACCATATCAGGTAACCCGGCTGCGCTGCCGGTAACGCGGCTCACGCCAGGCCTGCGATGCAACAACATCCGCCAGCACGCGCACGCTGCTGTAGATATCCTGAAAACTCAGATACAGCGGATTAAAACCCACCCTGAATATATCCGGTGCGCGGAAATCACCAATAATCCCGCGCGCGATCATTGCCTGGCAGATGGCGTAGGCCTCAGGGTGACGATACGCCAGTTGGGATCCACGTTGATTGTCGTCGGCAGGTGAATCCAGTACAAGTTCGCCGAGTGCGGACGACTCTGCCACCAGACGCATAAACAACCGACTCAGCGCCAGGGATTTTTCCCGTATCTGGCACATATCCACATCCGCAAACACATCCAGCGCGGCATCAAGTACACTCATGGAGAGCACAGGCGGTGTGCCCGCCAGAAATCGGGCCATGCCATCCGCTGCCACGTACTCGGCATCAAATTCGAAAGGGGTCTTGTGTCCCATCCAGCCGGTCAACGGCTGCCTGATGGTATCCTGATGCCGCGTGGCAACGTACATGAATGCCGGCGCACCCGGCCCGCCGTTCAGATATTTGTAGCCGCAGCCAACGGCAAAATCCACATCACAGGCATCCAGCTGCACCGGCAGCACTCCGGCGCTGTGTGCCAGATCCCAGATCACCACAATTCCTTTTGCATGCGCCAGCTGTGTCAGCCTGTGCATATCATAAACAAGTCCGGAGCGGAAATTGACATGTGATAGCAATAACACCGCCACATCTTCTGTCAGGCTGTCTTCAAGATGCTGATCTTCAACCGACTGCAGCCGACAGAGATCTGCGCCCAGTAAATCCTGTAATCCCTGCACCATATACAGATCGGTCGGAAAATTTCCCTGCTGTGAGACTACAATGCTACGTCCCTTCTGCATCATCACGGCGGCGCTCAACAATTTGAACAGATTGACTGAAATGGAGTCGCAGCAGATTACCTGACCGGGGCCAGCGCCAATCAGGCGGGCAATCTTTTCTCCACAGGAAACCGGCAGGTCAATCCAGTGGTGCACATTCCAGCTCTTGATCAGGTCCTGGCCCCATTGCTGTTCGACTACCTGATACGCACGCTGCTTTGCGGCCAGAGGCAGACAGCCCAATGAGTTGCCATCCAGATAAATTGTATCGGCGGGCAGAACAAATTCCGCGCGTTTGGGCGCCAGAACATCCGTAACATCCATCGCCACCACATCATTGAGTGTCATTCGGCAAACACCTGCCGCAAGGTCGACAGCAGCATCCCAAAGGCCGGGGTCCCCGGATGCACCCAGTCAAAATGTCCTGCTTCTGCTGCTATTACCCGGGTTGCCTGCGGCAGCTGCGCCTGTTCTATCGGCACAATCGCATCGGCACTGCCATGTAACAGAATTGTGTTTGCATGCCTGGTTTGCGTGACGGGATTGGCAGCCTGGTAGTCAGCACGTTTTTCCGCCGGCATGCCGCCCATAAACTGTGGCGTTGCAGTCTGGCAACTGTTGTTGCCAGCTGCATAAGTTTCTATATTGGTGATGGCCGCCAGACCTATGACTGCGCGGGCCGCTGATACCCGGGCACCGGCCAGCAGCGCCAGATGCCCACCGGCCGAATGACCGGCAAGCACATACTGATCGGTTGTCACCCCGTATTCTGCAAGTTTGTCCACAAACGCCAGACCGGCCAGAATGTCTTCGAACGTGCCGGGCCAGCCGCCACCGGGGTCGCCGGTGCGCCGGTACTCCAGCGACCAGACAGCATACCCCGCCTGGGTCAGCGCAGTAGATAGTGCATACGTATGCTGCACATCGTAGGCATTGAGCCAGCACCCGCCATGCACAAACACCACCAGCGACACCGGTTCGGCTGTCGCCGGCAACCACAGCTCCCCAAACTGCAGCGGATCGTTGCCGTACGCCAGTCGCACGGCGGGCGGGTTTGCCGGCAGCGAGGCGACCGCACCATAGGGTACGTTGGCGTCAACCGCGGCATAGACCGGATCTGCCTGGGCGCTCCCTGCGGAGCACGCTGCCAGGGCAAGCATCACCGCCGGCGCACCGATAAATAGTTTCTGCCAGACTGAATCGCGTAATTTCATCTAATGAAAACTTCCTTCCTGCCGCTAACCATACGAATACCATCAATTTATTTTGTGTTTGCTCTGCTTGCTGGCACGCCATTATTATCGCCACCAGCATAACAAAAAAATTTGTTCAGGATAGATCTTTGACCATTCAGGAAAGTTCAGACAGCGCGGAAAACCTTGCACGGGCTCAGAGGCTGCGATTTCAGCGCATGACCTGGGGATTCGTCAACCAGTTCTCGGCCATCCTTGTGGTGCTGGCACTGTACTGGTTTGACCTGTTGCCTCTCGTACCAGTGATTGTTTATGTTGCAACCCTGATGATATCCAACACTGCGTTGCTCATCATTCTGAAATCCAATCTCAACCTGCGCCTGCGTGATCCGAGCATGACCGCAGCACAGATCGTTTCTCCGCTTTTCCCCAGCGTATTTATCATGTTTTTTGTGGACGATCCCCAGGCGCGTAGCGCATTCCTGCTGATCGCAACGGGTGGCCTGCTGTTTGGCATGTTTGCGCTGACCCGGCGTGGCATGCTTCTGATCAGTTGCGCAATTGTCGGCAGCTATCTGATCCTGTTGGCCGCACTGCAGACGCTTGCCCCGGAACGCATCAACTGGCAAGTAGAGACTGTGATTGTGTTTGCCTACATCACAGTGCTGGTAACAGTGGCCTATCTGGGCAGCTTTATCGCCGGCATGCGCGCAACGCTACGTGATCGCAACCAGAAACTGGCTGACCTGGTCGGACGTGACCCATTGACCGAATTGCCCAACCGGCGCTCATTGATGGCGCAGCTGACCACGGAAATGTCACGCATTGACCGGCGTTCACCCGATAAAAACTCACTCTGTGTCAGCATGCTGGATATCGACCACTTCAAGCGAATCAACGACACATGGGGCCACGATGCCGGCGATGCTGTCCTGTGCCGGATCAGTGCAGGACTGCAGCAGAGCATGCGGCAGGGAGATTTTATCGGCAGATTCGGCGGCGAGGAGTTTATTGTGATACTGCCCGAGTCCACCATTGAGGCTGCTCTGCATACCGCCCACCGGATTCAGGCGTGCATCGCAGCAATGAATTTCCCGGAACTGCCTGACGGCGAACAGATCACCGTATCACAGGGACTGGCCATGTACATGCCCGGTGAAAAAATTGAAGTCACGCTCAAGCGCGCGGACGATGCTCTGTACAGAGCCAAAGCAGCGGGGCGCAATCAGGTTGTTGTTGATGACACCGCCAATGCCGGATGAACACTATAGCTGTGTAAGCGGAATTCGCCCGACAACACCCGTATCCGGCACTACCGGTACCGCCGGCACTGCTGGCAAAGGTATGCCCAGATTGTTTTTCTCGAAAACGCGATCCGCCCGGTAGCTTGAACGCACCAGCGGTCCGGACGCAACCTCCATAAATCCCTTGGCCAGACCCAGTTCCCGGTACCGATTGAAATCTTCAGGGCTGACAAACCGCTCGACAGCCAGGTGATTGCGGGTAGGTTGCAGATACTGACCCAGGGTCAGAATATCTACTCCAATGGCGCGCAGGTCGTCCATTGTGGTCAGAATTTCTTCATCAGTTTCACCCAGCCCCAGCATCAGACTGGTTTTAGTCAGGACATTCGGGCGATGTTGTTTGGCAAACGCCAGCACATCAAGTGTGCGCTGATACCCGGCGCGCGGGTCGCGCACGGGATGTGTCAGCCGCTCAACGGTCTCGACATTCTGGGCAAACACTTCCAGACCGGACTCTACCACGCTGGCTACGGCCGCCAGATCACCCCCAAAATCGGGCGTCAGGGCCTCCACGGTAACCTGCGGGGTCCGCTGTTTGATTGCCATTACACAGGCCGCATAGTGCGCCGCGCCGCCATCATCCAGATCATCCCGATCCACGGAGGTCAGAACTATATAGCGCAGCCCCATCAGCTCAACTGATCTGGCCACGTGATCCGGCTCATCCTGATCCAGCCAGCCACCCGGGTTCCCCGTATCCACCGCACAGAATTTGCAGGCCCGGGTGCATACCGACCCCATGACCATGATGGTTGCCGTGCCATTGTTCCAGCACTCGCCAATATTCGGGCAATGCGATTCCTCACAGACGGTGCTCAGGCGGTTGTCACGCACATTCTGCCTGACCGCCTCAAACCGCTCGCCACCGGGCATGCGTGCGCGCAACCATTGAGGTTTGCGCTGCACGGGCTTCGCGGCGCCGCCGGCGGATGAAGCCTTGACGCCGTCCTTGATGGCGGCAAACCCCTGCTCACTGCGAAACTTGGTGCCGCTGGGAATGGAGGGCGTGGAATTCCGACTGCTCATTACGTCAACTCTTGTGGGGCGGTAAAGTGTCCATGATAACCGATTTCATGACCCCGATATAAGGGTGGTATAAGATAGGCGGCATACAAACAACAACGAGATCAGACCCGCATGAACCTGGAACTGACCGAAAGCCAGCAAGCAATCGCCCGTGCCGTCGAACATTTATGTGCCCGCTTCGATGCCGCCTACTGGCGCGACTGCGACGCCAATGCCCGATTTCCGGAGGAATTTGTGGCCGCCATCACCCAGGCTGGCTGGCTGGGTATCGCGATGCCGGAGGAGTATGGCGGCGCAGGGCTTGGCATTACCGAAGCAGCTCTGCTGGCTCACCGAATTACCCGCTCAGGCGCCGGCATGAGCGGCGCGTCTGCAGTGCACATGAACCTGTTTGGTCCGCACCCGATCGTGGTATTTGGCACGGATGCCCAGAAAGCGCGTTTCCTGCCGCCGTTGATTCAGGGTACCGAACGGACCTGTTTTGGCGTCACCGAACCGGATGCCGGCCTGAATACCACCGCGCTGGAAACACGGGCGAAACGCCAGGGCGATCACTATCTGATCAATGGCCGGAAAATGTGGACCACCACAGCACAGACGGCCACCCACATCATGCTGATTACCCGCACCACACCGCTGGCAGAGTGCAAAAAACCGACTGACGGTCTTTCGCTGTTTTATACGCCACTGGACCGGAACCGTATTGAAGTACGCCGCATCCCGAAAATGGGTCGTGCCGCAGTGGATTCCAATGCGCTGTTCATAGACAACCTGGAGGTACCTGCAGACAACCTGATTGGTAAAGAAGGTGATGGCTGGCGATGCCTGCTGCACGGCCTTAATCCCGAGCGTATTCTGGTGGCCGCAGAAGCAGTCGGAATCGGTCAGGTCGCGCTGGAAAAAGCCGCCAGTTATGCACGCGAGCGCATTGTGTTCGGTCGACCCATCGGCCAGAACCAGGCCATTGCCCACCCGCTGGCCGAATGCTGGATGGCACTTGAAGCTGCCTGGCTGATGACCTGCAAGGCAGCCCACCTCTACGACAGCGGCCAACCCTGTGGCGTAGAAGCAAATTCCGCCAAATACCTGGCTGCAGAGGCTGCCTTTAAAGCCTGTGAACGGGCCGTACTGACCCTGGGCGGCATGGGTTATGCCAAAGAATACGACGTGGAACGACTGTTCCGCGAAGTGCTGATTCCGCGTATTGCGCCGGTGAGCCAGGAGATGATCAAGAACTTTATCGCCGAGAAGGTGCTGGATCAGCCGCGTTCGTATTAACAGGCTTGCCAGCACCCGAATTGCAACGTAATCACAGCCGCAATCCGCGCTCCGCCAGCGCCACCGCGCGGAAGATCGCGCGCGCCTTGTTCAACGTCTCCTCCCACTCCAGCCGCGGCACCGAGTCAGCCACCACCCCCGCACCAGCCTGCACAAACAGCGTTTCATTCCTGATCACCGCCGTGCGGATCGCAATCGCCATATCCATATTGCCATTCCAGCCAATGTAACCCATCGCGCCACCATAGACACCGCGCTTGACCGGCTCCAGCTCATCAATGATCTCCATGGCCCGCACCTTGGGCGCGCCACTCAGGGTGCCTACCGGCAGTGTTGCCTTGAGCACATCCAGTGCTGTTTTATCGGCGCGCATTTCACTTTCGACAATCGACGCGATATGCATCACGTGCGAATAACGCTCGACAAACATTTTCCTGGGCACAGTGACACTGCCGGTTTTGGATACCCTGCCCGAGTCGTTCCGGCTCAGGTCAATCAACATCAGATGCTCGGCTATTTCCTTGGCATCTTCCAGCAACTCCTTTTCAAGCGCCAGGTCTTCCTCTTCCGTGCTGCCGCGCTTGCGCGTACCTGCCAGAGGCCGGACAGTAATCAGTCCATCTTCCACCCGTGCCAGAATTTCCGGTGAGGCGCTGACAATATGGTGATCACCCATATTAAAAAACACCATATACGGTGACGGATTCAGGTAACGCAGTGCCCGGTAGGCATGAATGGGGTCGCCGGCAAAGGGGACCGACATGCGCTGTGCCAGCACCACCTGCATCACATCTCCGGCCAGAATATAATCCTTGATGCTGTCAACAGCAGCCTCAAACGGTTGCTGCTGAAACCCCGACTGAAAGTCCTGCTCCTGCGAATTATTTTCTTCGTTCGCTGCCTGTTCAATCAACGGCTGACGAAGCGGCCTGGCCAATGCCTCCTCAATCTCGTCAAGGCGTTGCTGAACCCTGTCGTAGGCACCCGGCTCAGCCGGATCTGTATTGCAGACAATCGCAATCGTACCGCGCAGATTGTCAAATACCACGACTTCCTCAGAAACCATCAGCAGAATTTCCGGTGTGCCGATTTCATCCCGGCCGGGTGCCGGACCCAGTGACGGCTCGACATAACGAACCGTATCATAGCTGAAATAACCGACCAGTCCGCCACTAAAACGCGGCACATCCAGCAAAGGAGCCACGTTATATTCTTTTTGCAGCGCCTCAACAAATAAAAACGGATCGTCGTATTCTTCCGAGGAGACTGCCTTGCCATCTGTTTCAACACTTACCTGCCGGCCATGCACTTTCACCACGGTGCGACACGGCAGCCCGATCATGGAGTACCGACCCCATTTCTCGCCACCCTGCACAGACTCAAACAGATAGGTGTATTCACCACCGGCAAGTTTCAGATAGGTGCTCAGCGGTGTTTCAAAGTCAGCCAGCACCTCTCTGACAACAGGAATCCGGTTATAACCCTGGCTTGCCAGTTCATCAAACTGACTGCTGCTGATACGTCTGGCGGAAATACTTACTACCGGCTGTGTCACCGTTGTCATGCTGATTACTCTCCCGGACCTCAGACTGCCTGTGACAGTTGTGCACGCATGGCACTGATCGTTTTTTTGTAGTCGTCACTGTTAAAAATGGCCGAACCTGCCACAAACATGTCCGCGCCGGCACGGCTAATATCGGCAATATTGTCGACCGTCACACCACCATCCACTTCGAGCCGAATGTCATACCCGCTCTCGTCAATGATATGACGCAGCTGAGCCAGCTTTTTAAGCGCTGACGGGATGAATTTCTGGCCACCGAATCCCGGATTTACCGACATAACAAGGATCAGGTCCAGCTTGTCCAACACATATTCCAGACATTCAACACTGGTGGCTGGATTCAATACCAGACCGGCCTGACACCCGCTGTCGCGGATCAGCTGCAGTGACCGGTCGATATGCAGCGAGGCTTCCGGATGAAAACTGATAATACTGGCTCCGGCTTTGGCAAAATCCTGAATCATCTGATCCACCGGACTGACCATCAGGTGCACATCTATCGGCGCTGTCACGCCATGATTACGCAGTGCCTTGCACACCATGGGACCAATGGTCAGGTTGGGCACATAATGATTGTCCATCACATCAAAATGCACGACATCGGCACCTGCTGCCAGCACGTTATCCACTTCTTCACCCAGCCGGGCGAAATCAGCCGACAAAATGGAGGGGGCTATCAGAAAATCTTTCATAGTCAGAGGTATCCTTCAGACGCACATTGCCAGCCAAAAGCAGCATTTTAACGACTATTTTGTTAAATTGCCCGTCACACTTCCATCCAGTGCGGCCAGACGTTCCGGCGTGCCAACATCCTGCCACTCCCCGCCGAACAACTCGCCGGTCACCTGTCGCCGCTCCATGGCCAGGCGCAGCAATGGGGTCAATGGCTGAAATTGTGTTGCGAGGCCTGCAAACAGGGCCGGATGCAACAGGCTGATTCCCGCATAGGTCAGCCGGGATCCGTCCTGGTCACGCACACAGCCGTCACTCTCCAGCACAAAGTCTCCGCCGGGATGATGCGCCGCATTGGGCACCATCACCAGATGCGCCAGTATCGGGTTTTCTGCAGCACGCTGCATCAGTTCAGCCCGCGTTATCAGGCGTCGGTAATCGAAGTCCGTCCAGACATCCGAATTGGCAATAATGAAAGCGGAATCACCCAGCAACGGCAGCGCCCGGATAATACCGCCGGCCGTCTCCAGCCGTTCAGTTTCCGCTGAATACGCCAGATTCACACCGTATCGACTGCCGTCCCCCAGAGCCTGCTCAATCTGCTCGCCCAGATAATAGTGATTGATCACTATATCTGTAACACCAGCTGCAGCAAGCCTGTCTACCTGCCACTCAATCAGGCAACGTCCACCCACGCGCAGTAGCGGTTTTGGTGTATGCGCAGTCAGCGGCAACATTCGTGTGCCCAGTCCGGCAGCGAGGATCATTGCCTTCATATCGAGGCGCTCTTGTGGCCGACGGCGCCTTTGGAACCGGCCGCTGCCAGGCGGGCCAGCATCATCGGTGCCGGGCCCCGCCGGAACCAGGCCAGAAAATCGGCCATCTCCGGATGCAGCGCAGCCACTTCCAGCACATAGTTGATCACCACTGGCAGATCATCCAGGTACCGAACCTTGCCATCACGCAGCGCCAGACGACAGAATATCCCCAGCACTTTTATATGCCGCTGCAAGCCCATCAGATCAAAATCACGCTGAAACTGCCCGTCAGTATATGACGCCGGTATTATGCTCCGCCCCCGTGCCTGCCTTGCGTAGGCGCCAACCCAGTCGGAAACCTGAGATGCAGGCCAGACGATATAACAATCACGCAACAGCGACACCAGATCATAAGTTGCGGCGCCAATGACGGCATCCTGAAAATCGATGACGCCGGGAGCCATGTCTTCCGGGAACGATCCATCAGCTGCGCGGCGCACCATCAGGTTACGGGAATGATAGTCGCGATGGACGCGGGTTTGCGGCTGCGCCAGGGCGGAATTTACAAGGATATCCCGGGTGTCGGCCAACAGGGTCTGTTCATCCGCAGACAATGTCATGCCCAGCATGCCCTCACAAAACCACTGATCAAAGAGCATCATCTCCTGGTTCAGCAACTCCCGGCTGTATAGCGGCAGCTCACTGGGCAGATCGTTTGCCTGCAGCGCCAGCAATGCGTCGGTTGCCTGTCGGTAGAGAGTCTGCACCCGGGCCATATTCTCCCCCTGCCGGGCCTGCTGCAGACAGGACAGATAAAGCAGATCCCCAAAATCTTCCAGAATCATGAATCCCTGACCCAGATCTGTCGCAATTATGGTCGGCGTGCACAGACCGGCCGCCCTGAACTCGGCGGCGGCTTTTACAAAGGCCGGATTGTTTTCCCTGGCCGGCGGGGCGTCCACCAGCAGTATCGTGTCTCCGTTGACAGTGCAGCGGAAGTATCGACGAAAACTGGCATCCCCTCCCAGCGAAGCGGCATGCAACGGACCGGGATCACTGCCCAGATGTATCGTCAGCGCCTGTCGGGACCACTGCTGCAGTGCCTGCAAGCGTTGCTGTTGATCGGAACTGTCCTGGAGACTCATACACATCCTTGCTTTATATCAAAACACCAATGAATTATCATGCGGACGCTGCCACTGACGCCGCCCGGCACGGATCAAGCGCTATTCTATTGCCGATTGGATTGCCTGCAACTATGCCACGCAAATTTAAGTCATGTCCTTTTTCCGCCCGCACCTCGTTTCGGGTCATGACAACACTCAGCAGCCTGATGGTTCTCACGCTGGCAGGCAAGCCGCTGTTCGCGCAGGACTCCCCCGGCGCCGATATTCTGTCAGACTGGCAGACCCGTGAACAGTTGCCTGCAGAGTTGCTGTTGCGCCTGCGCAATGCCTGTTGTGGCATGTTTGTCGAGCCGGAACTGACCGGCGATTTTATCGGCCTGGAGCCGGATCTGGCACCCACCGAGATAGAAACTCAATCGCCGGTGCGGCAACCGCAGCCACAGCAGTTTTATGTCGATGGCGCCGTCACCGTGCAGCAGGGTTATCGCAGCCTGAACGCCAGCCAGGGCATGCACCTTAACGAAGAAACCAATATCCTGACACTGCAGGGTGACGTTATATTCAGGGAGCCCGGCTTTCTGGTCACCGGCGAAGGCGCCAGACTGGATCAGACTACCGGCGACAATGAAGTCAACAATGCCAGCTACGTCATGCACGCAACACAGATTCACGGCAGCGCCAGCCAACTGGGTTATAACAGCGACAGCGGCATGATGACCCTGGAAAACGGTCAGTTCAGCCGCTGTGAACCAATGGACCCGTTCTGGGTGATGCAGGCGCAGACGCTGCGGCTGGACAATGCCCGCGGTGTCGGTTACGCCTCTGATGTCACCCTCAGAATCAGTGACGTGCCGGTATTCTATTATCCCTGGACACTGCAGTTTCCGATCGGTGATCAACGCGTGTCAGGCATATTGCCGCCATCACTGAGCAACAGCAGTGACGGCGGGATAGACCTGGCCGTGCCGTACTATTTCAATCTTGCGCCCCATTACGATGCCACGCTGACGCCGCGCATCATTTCCGAACGCGGACCGATGCTCAGTGGCGAGTTCCGCTACCTGGCCGACTGGTCCATGAACACCGTCAATCTGACCCTGCTGCCGAAGGACCGCACGTTTGACCCTGCCCGGGCCAACCAGGCCGGCAGTGATACTGCCCCGGTCGAGAAACGCTGGTTTGCCGGTTTTGAACATGAGGGTCAGATAGGAACCAACTGGCGTACCTACGTTGATTTCAATGCCGTCAGTGACACCGATTACTTCCGCGATCTCGGCAGCCGTGAATTGAATATTGAAAGTCGCACCCATCTTAACAAGGAAGGTGTGCTGTCCTGGCAGACCAACAGCTGGCAGGCAGATGCGCGGGTTCAGCGCATAGAGGTACTGGATCCCTACGTCGCCTCAATAGACGTCAACAAACCGTTTGATCGTTTGCCCGAGTTACGCCTGAGCAATCAGTTCATCACCGACAGCGGACTGCAGTATGGCCTGGACAGCAGCCATGTAAGGTTTGACCGGTCCCTGAATCGCAACCTGTTGAGCACCGATCAGATCAGTCGCGGCGCCCTGGTTACAGGTACCCGCCTGACCGCAGAACCCTGGGTGAGTCTGCCACTGCGCCGGCCGGGCTATTTTATAGTTCCGACTGCCCGCTATCGCTATGCCAACTGGCAACTTGATCAGCAGGCATTTGCGACGCCCGACAACCCTGACCGGAGTGTCGGAGTGTTCAGCCTGGACAGCGGTCTGGTGTTCGAGCGGCCGGTGCGGTTCTCTGATCAGAGCATGACCCAGACCCTGGAGCCACGGCTTTACTACCTGTACAGCGAACGCAAGGCACAGCAGGATCTGCCCAACTTTGACACCGCACAGCTCAATTTCAACTTCAACCAGCTGTTTCGTCACGATCGCTTTAGCGGCCCGGACCGTATCGGTGATGCCAATCAGATAAGCGCCGCCGTTACTACCCGCTTTATCGCCGAAGACGGCGTGGAGCGTGCGCGACTGAGTGCCGGGCAGATTTTTTATCTGGAAGACCGGACGGTGTCACTGGATAGCCCGCTGCAGAACTGGCTGGTTCTGCAGCCAATGGACACAGACCGTTCAGCACTGATACTGGAAGCCGCCTATCGGCCATTTCAACGCTTTCAGATGACCGCTGATTTGCAATGGGATCAGGAAAACAGCAATATTGACGAAGGCAGCATGGCGATCCAGTTCAATATGGATGACGAACGGATTGTGAACCTGGCCTATCGCTATCGCGAACGCACAGATATTTTCCTGCAGGCCCCACCGCTGCTGGATCCGGTAATCCAGCAAACAGATATCTCTGCCGTCTGGCCACTGAATGATAACTGGCGTTTGTTCGGTCGATGGAACTATGATCACAGCAACAGCCGGAACCTTGAAACCTTTGCGGGTGTCGAATACAGTAATTGCTGCGCCACCATGCGTCTGGTTGCCCGCGACTGGGTTAATGAATACGAATTTTTTGAACAGAACACCCGCCAGAACCGGGGTATATTTTTCCAGTTGACCCTGCTTGGACTGGGTGATCTGACCGGCGGAGGCCTGAGCAATCTGCTCACCCGAGGCATCCCCGGCTTTAAGGAGTACGATGTTAATGATTAAGCACACCCGCCGACAATTTTCCCGTTTTCGCAGTGCCGGAATTGGCGCCCTGGCCGCCCTGGTGCTCCTCAGTGCCCTGCCCGCAGCCGCCGAACGACAAATGCTGGACCGGGTCATCGCCATTGTCGACGATGGCGTCATTCTGCAAAGCGAATTTGATTCCCGCCTGCAGGAAATACAGCAGCGGGCAGCGGAAGCGCAGATGCAACTGCCGCCGCCCGATCTGCTGCGCGAGCAGATCATGGAAAATCTGATTGTCGAAAATCTGCAACTGCAGATGGCCGAACGCGTAGGCATCCGTTTTGATGACGACACCCTGAACCGTGTGATTGCAGACCTGGCGCAGTCCAACAACATGACCTTCGACCAGTACGTCGGCGCACTGGAAGCGCAGGGTGTCTACCTGACTACCCGTGAACGGATTCGCCGCGAGCTTGCTGTCAATGAAGTTCAGCGCGGCATGGTCAATCGCCGTATCAATATTACCGATCAGGAAATTGAAAACTACCTCAACTCGGAAGCCGGTCGGACAGCAATGTCTGCTGACTATCTGGTGGATCAGATTCTGATACCCGTACCTTCCTCTGACTCTGCCGCCATGGCCGAAGCGAAGGAGGATTTTGCCAATCAGATTTACCAGCAGGCCATGACCGGCGCAGACTTTGCCCAGTTGCGCATGCAGGCCCAGCAGGTCGCAGCACAGCAGGGATTTGCGGTCAGTGGTGGTGAACTCGGCTGGCGCAAAGCGGAACAACTGCCCACCCTGTTTGCCGGGATTGTGCCCGATCTGACCATTGGTCAGGTACATGAGCCGGTGCGCAGTTCAAACGGCTTTCATGTCATCTATCTGTCAGATGTGCGTGGGGACTCCAACCGCCTGGTCAAACAGACCGAGGCGCGGCATATTCTGGTATCTCCGAACGAAATCCGCACGGAAGAGCAGGCTCGCCGGCTGATCAATGATATTCACCAGCGACTGAAAGATGGTGAGGAATTTAACGTGCTGGCGCGACAGTATTCAGACGATACCATGTCGGTTGTTGCCGGCGGCGATCTGGGCTGGGTCAGCGATGGCGGCATGCCACCCGGATTCCTCGAACAGATCAGCGAGCTGGAAGTAGGGGAAGTGAGCGAACCGTTTATCACCGAATTTGGCTGGCATGTCGCCGAGGTGACCGGCCGCCGCGAACAGGATCTGAGCCGTGCCTATCAGCGTCAGCAGGCCGAAAACGCATTGCGTGCCCGCAAATTCGAGCTGGAACTGGAAAACTGGACGCTGGAAATTCGTGACGAAGCCTACGTCAAATTCATCAATTGACCGGTGAGGCCGTGAAACTCCGACTGGCGGTAACGCCGGGTGAACCGGCCGGTATCGGGCCGGATCTGCTGATCAGCATCATGCAGCAACCACGGTTGCTGCCGCCCGGGCTGGAACTGATTGCTGTCTGTGATCCTCTGCTGCTTCAGCAGCGTGCGGCCATGCTTGGCCTGCCCCTGACACTCAACATCATGTTACACGGGCAGCAGTACAGCCCCCCCGAAGCCCAGGCAACCAGTCTGGCCAACAGCGGCACTCTGAACGTACTCCCGGTCACCATGACCACACCCTGCACCGCTGGCGAACTCGCTGTCGACAATGCCCGTTATGTGCTTCGCACGCTGGAAGTTGCCGCACAGGCCTGCCTGGATGGTGACGTCGCCGGTATGGTGACGGCCCCTGTGCACAAAGGCATTATCAACGATGCCGGCATAGCGTTTTCCGGACACACTGAATTCCTGGCTGATTTCTGCCATGTTGACCTCACGGTGATGATGCTGGCTACCGAAGGACTGCGGGTTGCACTGACCACCACACATCTGCCCCTGAAAGATGTTGCGGCTGCCATCACACCAGAACTTCTGCGCAATGTACTCAAGATTCTGAACAAGGATCTGCAGGACAAATTCAAGCTTGCACAGCCGCGCATTCTGGTCTGCGGCCTGAATCCCCACGCGGGAGAAGGTGGTCATCTGGGCCGGGAGGAAATCGACATCATTCAGCCCGTGCTGGAATCACTGCGGCAACAGGGCATGCAGTTGACCGGACCATTACCGGCAGACACCCTGTTTACGCCCAAATATCTGCAGGACACCGATGCCGTGCTGGCGATGTACCATGATCAGGGGCTGCCGGTGCTCAAATACAAGGGTTTTGGCCGGGCCTGCAATATCACGCTGGGCCTGCCCATTGTGCGCACATCAGTTGATCATGGCACTGCGCTGGACCTGGCAGGCACCGGCAAAGCTGACCATGGCAGCCTGCTTACCGCCATTGATGCAGCCAGCAAAATGATCACTGCCATGACTGATGCCAGACATGGCAGTGACATCACAGGCACACGCCACGGAGCCTCATGAATACGCGCAGTAGCAACGAATCCGGTCATCTGACGCTGCCAGAGCATCGCGCTCGCAAGCGCTTCGGACAGAATTTTCTGCATGACCAGAATATCATTCGTAAAATCGTCGACGCCATTCATCCACAAACCGGGCAACACATTGTGGAGATTGGTCCAGGTCAGGCTGCCATCACCGCCCCGCTGGTCGCCAGTGGCGCGACAGTAGACGCCATAGAACTGGATCGCGACCTGGCCGCCTGGCTACAGCAGCGTTTTGTCAGCAATAGCAATTTTTCCCTGCATCAGTCCGACGTGCTGAAGTTCGATTTTGCCACGCTCACACAGACGCCGCGCAGCCTGCGCATCGTGGGGAATCTGCCCTACAATATTTCAACACCCTGCATCTTCCATCTGCTGGAATACGAACCACTGATTGATGACATGATTTTCATGTTGCAACTGGAGGTTGTGCAGCGCCTGGCTGCCGTCAGTGGTGATGATCAATATGGCCGGCTCAGCATCATGACCCAGTATCATTGCCAGGTTGAGCACCTGTTTGATGTGCCACCCGGCGCGTTTCGGCCAGCACCCAAAGTGACCTCGGCAATTGTCCGGCTGCGACCTTTACCAGAGAAGCAGAATATAGCCCGTGATACGGTACTTTTTCACAGGGTTGTGCGTGAGGCATTTTCCCAGCGACGAAAAACCTTGAAAAACTGCCTCAAGACACTCATAAAAGAATTCAACGCAGCTGAACTTCCGGTAGACTTGAGCCTGCGTCCGGAGAATCTGAGCCTGGCCGATTTTGTCAATCTCAGCAATGCATTTACAGATTTGCAACAAAAGGTGTAACCGTGGACGACAGTCCGATCGATATTTCCGTCACCACCCAGTATCTGCACGAGCAGTCTGATCCCAAAGAAGGCAAATATGCGTTTGCCTACACCATTGGCATTGAGAACCGCGGTGAGGAACCTCTCAAACTGCTGTCACGGCACTGGATAATTACCGATGACAACAACCAGGTGGAAGAGGTACGCGGACCCGGTGTGGTCGGGCTGCAACCCCTGATCCAGCCGGGACAGAAATTTGTTTATACCAGCGGGGCTGTTTTGACGACACAATTTGGTACCATGCAGGGCAGTTATGAAATTCTCAAACCTGATGGCAGCAAATTTGCGGCGCCCATTCCGGCATTCCTGTTGTCACGACCCCATTCGGTACACTAATGGCAACGTACGCAATCGGTGATATTCAAGGCTGTTTCAGACCGCTACAGAAGTTACTTAAATCCGTCAATTTCAGGCCTGGCCATGATCAGCTGTGGTGCGTTGGCGACCTGATCAATCGCGGTCCCAAATCACTCGACACGCTGCGCTACCTTCGTGAACTGGGCCCGTCCGCTACCATTGTGCTGGGCAATCACGATCTGCACTTTCTGGCGCTGTACTATGGTTGTACACCGGAGACAGCAACAATACGGCATAACCTGGATCAGTTGCTGGCGGCACCGGACTGTGGTGAACTGGCGGAGTGGTTACGACAAAAACCACTGGTTCACTATGATTGCGTCACCACTGACCGGGGCATCGAACATTTTCTGATGGTGCATGCCGGCGTGGCCCCGCAATGGAACCTGCAGACCACACTGGATCTTGCCGCCGAAGTGGAACTTGCCTTGCAGGGGCCGGATTTCCGGAAATACCTGAGCAAGATGTACGGCAACAAACCCATTCGCTGGGACAAGGACCTGACCGGTTACAAGCGTTTGCGGCTGATCACCAACTACCTGACGCGACTGCGTTTCTGTGACCCCGATGGCACCATGGATTTCCTTATAAAGGAAGGTGCCAGCAAGGCCCCGGAAGGATTTCGTCCCTGGTTTGACTATGAACAGCTGACACCCAAAACCAGCATTCTGTTTGGTCACTGGGCAGCGCTGCAGGGGGTGACCGACAAGGATCATGTCTATGCGCTGGATACCGGCTGTGTCTGGGGACGGGAACTGACGATGATGCGGCTGGACGATCACAAACTGTTCACTGTCTGATAGACTCACACACATGAAAATCTACCTTGTTGGCGGCGCAGTACGTGACTCCATGCTCAATCTGGAGGGTTACGACCGTGACTGGGTTGTCGTCGGCAGCAGCCCCGAGCAGATGCAGGCGCTGGGTTATACGCCAGTTGGAAAAGACTTTCCGGTTTTTTTGCACCCTAAAACAAAAGAAGAATACGCACTGGCCCGCACCGAACGGAAATCCGGCAAAGGTTACAAAGGGTTTACGGTATATGCTGCGCCCGACGTTACTCTGGAAGAGGATCTGCAGCGTCGTGACCTGACCATCAATGCCATGGCGCGCAGTGAAGATGGTGTACTGGTTGACCCCTGCGGCGGCGCACGCGACCTGGAACAGCGAATTCTGCGCCATGTCTCACCTGCGTTCAGTGAAGACCCGCTGCGGGTACTCAGGGTTGCCCGGTTTGCCGCGCGCTTTGCGCACCTGGGGTTTGTCATTGCCGACGAAACCCGGCAACTGATGTCGCAGATGGCAGACAGCGGCGAGCTGAAACACCTGATCGCAGAGCGGGTCTGGCAGGAAATCCGGACAGCCCTGACCGAACCGGATGCTGCTGAATTCGTGCGCGTGTTACGGGACTGCAGAGCACTGGCGGATATACTGCCGGAAGTCGATGCGCTGTTTGGTGTACCACAACCCGAGCGCTGGCATCCGGAGATCGATACCGGCATTCATACCCTGATGAGCCTGGAACAGGCCTGCCGGCTCAGCACTGATCCGGCGGTGCGTTTTGCAGCACTCATGCACGATGTTGGCAAGGCAACCACCCCGGCGGAGAACTGGCCCCAGCATATCGCTCATGAAGTGCGCGGTAAAAAAATCATTGCGGCGGCCTGCAAGCGTTTACGCGTGCCCAATGATTACAGCGAACTGGCAATGCTCTGCAGCGAATACCACACCCATTGTCATCAGGCGCTGTCCCTGAAACCGTCAACCCTGCTCAGAACACTGGACTCACTTGATGCATTCAGACGGCCGGAACGGTTTCAGAAATTTTTGCTGGCCTGTGAAGCGGATGCTCGCGGCAGAACCGGATTCGAGCAGACGCCCTACCCGCAAGCGGCATTCATGACGCAGGTATGGCAGGCAGCCGACAGGATAAAAGTCCCTGATCTGCTGAAAGACAAACCGGTAACGCCGGGGCCCGCCGCGGGTGAGGAAATTCGTCAACGCCTGTACGAGGCGCGTTTGCAGGCCATAAAAGGCGCGCTCAAATCCCGGGAACCTGTGAACCTGTGAACCTGTGAATAACCAATGACAACATCAGCAGCGGAAAATGCGCCCGTGGTATTGATCACCGGCGCCGCCAGACGTATTGGCGCAGCCACAGCCAGAGTGTTTCACCAGAATGGTTATCGGGTGATCATTCACTATCGCCACTCCGCCACTGATGCGCTGGCCTTGCAATACGAGCTAAACAAAAACCCGGACAAAAACAGGCCGCACTCTGCCGCTACGCTGCAGGCCGATCTGGACGACCCCAAGGCAGTCCTGTCACTGGCGCGCGACGCGATGGACTGCTTCGGACGCATTGATGTACTGGTAAACAATGCAAGCACGTTTTTCCCGACTGCCGTGGGCAGCATCACCCATCAGCAGTGGGATGACCTGTTCAACAGCAATGCCCGCGCGCCGCTGTTCCTCTCACAGGCGCTGGCTGCAGCCCTGCGCGAATCGCACGGCAGCATTGTCAATCTGACCGACATGAATGCGGACCGCGGCATGGGAGGATTCACTCCCTATACCATGGCCAAGGCTGCGCTGCAGGCCATGACCCGGTCACTTGCCAAAGAACTGGCGCCGGAGGTGCGCGTTAATTCTGTGTCTCCTGGCGCTATTTTATGGCCTGAGCACACAAACGATGCCAGTGACCAGGCCGGGCAACATGCGCGGATTCTGGCTGGCATTCCGGCAGGCAGGCTGGGCACAGAAAACGATATTGCCAATACCGTCTACTTTCTGGCGCATGACGCCCACTACATTACCGGCGAAAATATTCGCGTCGATGGCGGACGTGCGCTGACCTGACTTATTCAGCGGCTCCCCGGACCTCGTCTTTCAGCAACTCATTGATGGCTTTTTTGTCCAGTGTTTCACGGGCCAGCAAGGCATCCACCAGTCGCTGCAGTCCCGCCCTGTTTTTCTCCAGCAGGCTCATGGTGCGCTGCTCCGCCTCCACAACAAGACGCCGGACTTCTTCATCAATACGCCTGGCAGTATCTTCACTGAAGTCTTTTTCCTGCGTCATCTCATAACCCAGAAACGGATGCTCCGCGCCCAGATGAAAATGCACCGGCCCCACCTTCTCGCTCATGCCCCACTGGGCCACCATCATCCGGGCCAGGCGGGTCGCCTGTTCCAGATCATTGGCTGCGCCACTGCTGATATTGCCCAGCATCAGTCGTTCAGCGCCGCGCCCGGCCAGCAACACTGACAGGCGTGACGCCAGATAAGGCTCGGCATAGTTGTGACGGTCCTCTGCCGGCAACTGTTCAGTCACGCCCAGCGCGCGGCCACGCGGTATGATTGACACCTGACGCACCGGATCGGTATCCGGAAGCAACATGGCGACCAGAGCATGACCGCTTTCATGGACTGCGGTGCGCATACGTTCGGCCGGATTCAGCAGGTCCTTGCGCTCACTTCCCATGACTACCCGGTCGTGAGCCTTGTCCAGATCATCACTGGTCACCTCTGCTGCGCTGCGTCGCGCCGCCAGCAAAGCCGCCTCATTCACCAGGTTGGCCAGATCTGCACCAGAGAAACCGGCGGTCATGCGGGCGAACACATCCAGATCGACTTCGTCGGCCAGCGGTATTTTCCGTGTGTGGACTTTCAGGATCGCCAAGCGGGCCGATTGTTGTGGTAATTCCAGCGTTACTTTGCGATCAAATCGGCCCGGGCGCAACAGCGCGGGATCCAGCACATCGGGCCGGTTGGTAGCGGCCAGCACCACCACAGCTTCATGGGCGGAAAAACCATCCATTTCAGCCAGCACCTGGTTCAGTGTCTGCTCTCTTTCATCGTTGCCGCCTCCCATACCGGTGCCGCGCATCCGTCCAACGGAGTCAATCTCGTCAATAAAGATCAGGGCAGGCGCCCGTTTGCGGGCCTCCAGAAACATGTCACGTACCCGCGAGGCGCCAACACCAACAAACATTTCAATAAATTCTGAACCACTGATGCTGAAAAACGGCACGCCTGCTTCATGCGCCGTTGCCTTGGCAAGCATGGTTTTACCTGTTCCCGGTGGGCCCATCAGCAAAATGCCACGCGGCATGTGTGCGCCCAGTTTGCGAAACTTTTCCGGGTCTTTCAGAAAGTCGATAATTTCCTGCAGATCCTGTTTGGCAGAATCCACCCCGGCTACCTCATCATAACCAATCGCATTATCGGTAATCTCAAACAGACGAGCCTTGGAACGGGAGAAACCAAACATGCCATCCCGCCCGTTCCCCATTCGCCGCTGCAATGACCGACTGAAGTACAGAAACAATCCGATCATCAACAACCATGGCAGAATGCCCAACAGGAGTTGGACCCAGACCGGCTGCTCTGCCGACTCGGCACTGATGATCACATCGCGCTGTTCCAGTTGAGTCAACAACTGATCATCACCCATGGCCGGCTGGACTGTCACAAATCTGGCTGTATCGGTGTTGCCATCGCGGAAACTGCCCAGTATCTGATCGCCACGAAACGTGACTTCGGCGACCCGATCCTGCACCAGCGCCTGCTTGAATTCAGAATAGTTGATCGACTCACGCGAAGGCTGGGAAAACGAGAAGAAGAGATAATAGGCAATAAAAACAAGTGCCATCCAAAAGAACGTGTTTGCATCAAATGGACCCGGCGCATTTTGCGGTGCCGGCGTCTGTGGCCCCTGAGGCGGCTTGTTTGGCGGCGAGGTTTGCGGCGGCTGACCGCCTGATTCTGGTGATGTTGTCATTGCCAACTCTCCTGCATCCACATAGATGAGAACAGTCTAGTCGAGGGCTTTAAAGAAAGCGACGAATCCCTTTGCCCTGTCCTGACTTGTTAGATAAGATCGGTCGGGTCAACCAATAACACTTACAAGAGACTCCGATTATGCTGACAGTTCGTCGTGAGGGAGAAATTCAACCCGGAATCAAATGGGGCCCCTTTGTACTCCGTATTCCGTTCATACATGCCCGGTTTGCGCTGCCAGAGTTTTTGCAGGGCATCTGTGTAGCAGGTGCTACCGGACTCGCACTGGTGCCGGTAATGACCGCATCATTCGGCCTGACGTTTGAAGAAGCGGTCACCATGGCCATGTTCCACACCCTGCTGATTTCCAGCGCCTGGTTCTTTTTTGGCGATCCTGTAGCGCCGGGCTGGCTGACACCTGCACTCCCCTTTATTTTTGCCTTTGTGCTGGGCGGAGGCAACACCCCGGAAGAACAGTTCCAGCTGATGACGGCGTTGTCGCTGAATTTTGCGGCGTTGCTTCTTATACTGGGCACTACCGGATTAGGAGCCAAGCTGATCGCCTGGGTACCCAACGTGCTCAAGGGCGGCATTATCCTTGGTGCAGCGGTGGCAGCGTTTATCCGGATTTTTGATCCCAACGATGCGGCGGCGGCGCTCAACCTCACCCCCATCGCAGCCATAGCTTCTCTGGCGCTTTGCATGTTTCTCACTTTCTCCAAACCATTCCAGCGCCAGGCCGCACAGATGCCCATACTGGCCAAAATAGCCGGCCTGGGTCTGCTGCCGGCATTTCTGGTCGCTGGTTTTGTAGGTTTTTTCACGGGCGAAATGCAGTTCAATATCCAGTCCGGACTCCTGGATGTACCCGCACATGCCGCTACTTTGTGGCAAAAGGCATCGCCGCTGGTGATTGGCTGGCCTGACACAGCCATGTTTCTGTCAGCACTGCCACTGGCGTTTATCACCTACATCCTGTTTTTCGGTGACGTGGTAACTGCCGAGGAAATGATCAAAAATTCCCAGCCTATGCGCAAGGACGAAAAACTGGACGTCAACAGCAACCGCCTGCACATGTCCACCGGTATTCGCAATGCTGCAATGGCTGTTGTTGCACCGTTTTTTGGCACACAAGGTGTACTGTGGACAGGTATCCAGGTTATCGTCCTGAAGCGCTGGGCCACCGGACGCGACAAAGTAGACTCCATCTTTGACGGCATCTCTGCCTACTATGTGTATGGCTTCCCGGTACTGTTCATTGTGCTGCCGATTGTTACCCTGCTTCAGCCGCTGTTGCCGATTGCCCTGGCGGTGACGCTGTTGCTGACCGGTTTCGCCTGCGCCACGCTGGCGCTGACCACAGTGACTGACACCACCGAGCGTGGCGCAATGGTACTGACCGCAATGGCTTTTGCGTTGTTCGATCCCTGGACAGGTTTACTGGCCGGTCTGGCCACCATTCTGGTGGTGGTGGGGCCGCAGGTCTTCCTGCAGAAGAAGAGCAATGTCGGCGTCCCGCTGGACGAGGAAGTCAACGAGGCCTGAGCGCGCAATTGCAAACAGGCGATCAGGTTACAGGGGCGCTGGATATCCGGCGTCCCTGCCAGTGAAAGTCCACCGGCCAGAGTTGCTGTCGGGTTTTATCGTAGGCTTGCCATAATTCCCGATAGCTTCTGCCTGAATGTGGATCAGTCTGATCCCCACAGATTTCTGACATCGGCCAGAGCACAAAAGCGTTCTCGGTAATTTCCGGTCGCGGCAGCTTGATGCCGTGATGCTCCCCGTGCAATGCATCGTAGGTGAGGATATCGATATCCAGCGTCCGAGATGAGAATTTGACCGGGTTTCTCAGGCGTCCATTGGCAACCTCCAGCGCTTTAATAGCAGCACTGATATCCGGCAGATCCCTGTCCGTCTGCACGGCAACCACCATATTCAGGAAATTGCCCCCGTCAAAACCAACCGCCTCGCTCTCGAACACTGACGACAGAACAAGCTCGCCAAACTCCCGGTACAGACCATCCAGAGCCTGACCGATATGGTACCCGGCCTGCTGGTTGCTCCCCAGACTCAGTGTTAAACGCGCCATGACAATCCTTTTAGCTGACTTATACCGGCAGGTGTACGGGCCGATCACCGCGCTCAATGATGACGCCTACATCACGGGCACCGGTAACCGCGCCGGGCTTGCCCAGCCGCAGTCTCAACCAGCAAACCGGAAATTCATCCAGAACAATTTCCGCCACCCGCTCGGCCATCGTTTCGATCAGTAGAAATTGCGCTTCTTCAATAAAACCAATCAGGCGCTTTGACACCGCTTTGTAGTCCAGTGTGTTTTTTATATCCTCGCTCGCCGCAGCAGCGCGAATATCGGTCGCCATATCCAGATCCAGGCTCACGGTCTGACGAATTTCCCGCTCCCAGTCGTAGATCCCGATCACGGTTTGTATTTCCAGCTCACGAATGTAAACAATATCCATTATTACGCCTTATTCATTACACCTTGCTGACAGGAACCGACAAACCACTGGCCGGATCAAGCAACTGATTAAATGCCGTCAACGGCGGCAGCGTTTCCATGGGCCAGCGCGCGCGTGCCCTGATCGCCAATCCTTCGCGCTGCCCGGCCATCAGCCGCTGGCACCCCGCGAATGCAATCATGGCGCCGTTGTCTGTACAGAACTGTGGTTTGGCATAAAACAGACGACAGCGTTTTGCATCTACCATGGCCTGCAAGCCAGCGCGCAGACGGGTGTTGGCACTTACGCCACCGGCTATGATTAGCGTCTTCAGGCCTGATTGCTCCAGAGCCCGCCGGCATTTGATCACCAGCGTCTGTACCACCGCCTCTTCAAACGCCAGTGCCACATCAGCCTTGTCCTGCTCCGTCAACCCGGCAGGCGCTCGGGCGAGTTCCGCCAGTGTATTGCGCACAAAGGTTTTTAAGCCACTGAAACTGAAGTCCAGCCCTGGCCGGTTGGTCATGGGCCGCGGGAATACAAAACGTCCGGCCGTCCCCTGCTGAGCCAGCGCTGCGACCCGTGGCCCGCCCGGATAGGCCAGCCCCAGCATTTTACCTACCTTGTCAAAGGCCTCACCCGCAGCATCATCCAGAGACTCACCCAGCAAACGGTATTCACCAATCGCCTTGACGGCCACCAATTGCGTATGACCTCCCGACACCAGCAATGCCACAAATGGAAATTCGGGTGGATTCTCTTCCAGCATCGGCGCCAGCAGATGCCCCTCCATATGATGGACACCCACCGCTGGCACATTCCAGGCCATGGCCAGTGAACGCCCCAGTGATGCACCGATCAGCAGTGCACCGATCAGGCCCGGACCGGCGGTGTAGGCTATGCCATCTATGGTCGCCGCCGGAATATGCTTTTCTTCCATCAATTGCCGGATCATCGGCAGGGTTTTACGAATGTGATCCCTTGATGCCAGCTCCGGGATCACGCCACCGTAAACGGCATGCATGGCAACCTGGCTGTACAGGGCATCGCCCAGCAAACCCTGTTCGCTGTCGTAAATCGCCACCCCGGTTTCATCACAGGAGGTTTCCAGTCCCAATACCCGCATAGATTTGATCGCACCCGCGTAAAAACGTGTTGATTTATCAAAAAAGACGTGAATAATACGGCAGCCTCCGCTGTTTAGCCAGCCAGGACCCGGCAAATGCAATTTAGTTTTTGCATTTCCAGCCAAGTCGCATTACCATATGCGCCCTTTTAAATTGAATGCAAAGGTGTCTGTACCACTATGCCAATGGTTAAACTGAAAGAAAACGAGCCGTTTGATGTGGCTCTGCGTCGTTTCAAGCGCTCATGTGAAAAAGCCGGTGTTCTGGCTGAAGTCCGCCGCAAGGAATTCTACGAAAAGCCTACTGCAGCACGTAAGCGCAAAGCAGCCGCCGCGGTGAAACGTCACCTGAAAAAGCTGTCTCGTGACAACAAGAAGACCAAGCGCCTGTACTAATCCCTGCACCAGTCAGCGATACCGGAATCTTTTATGGCCGACAGCGAATTAAAGCGTCAGCTTACTGAAGCGATGAAAGACGCCATGCGAGCCAAAGACAAGGCTCGCCTCGGTACTGTGCGCATGGCGCTGGCCGAAATAAAGCGGGTAGAGGTGGACGAGCGCATTGAACCTGATGATGCGCGGGTACTGTCACTGCTGGAAAAAATGATCAAGCAGCGCCGCGAATCGATTCGCCAGTATGAAGCGGCCGCCCGTAACGATCTTGCCGACATCGAACAGGCGGAGATTGTTGTCCTGCAGGAGTTCATGCCTGCCGCACTCACAGAGCAGGAAATAGACGCCATCATTACCAGGGCACTGGCCGACTCGGGCGCCAAGAGCGTTCAGGACATGGGCAAAGTGATGGCCGCCGTTAAGCCTCAGGTAGCCGGCAAGGCTGATATGGGCGCAATCGGCCAGATTATCAAAAACCGTCTTTCCAACGCCTGAACTGCCGGACTCAACCACTCTTATCACCTGAACTGTAACAATAGACCCGTAACAATTGCCCCTTAACAATTGACCACAGGGACTCGACATGGCCGGTCTGATTCCCCAGAGCTTTATCGACGACCTCCTCAGCCGGGTCGACATTGTTGATGTCATCGACAAGCGCGTCAAATTAAAAAAAACCGGCAAGAACTATTCCGCCTGCTGCCCCTTCCATCAGGAAAAAACCCCATCCTTCAGCGTAGAGCCAGAAAAACAGTTCTATTACTGCTTTGGCTGTGGCGCCGGTGGCAATGCGCTGGGTTTTGTGATGGATTACGATCACAAGGACTTTCCGGAAGCAGTCGAAACCCTTGCTGCCGACTGCGGCCTGACCGTACCCCGCGAAGAACGCAGCGGCTCCGAGCAACGCCGTAAAAGCGAAAACGACGAACTGATCAGCGCCCTGGAACAGGCCAGCCTCTTTTATCAACAGCAATTGCGCCAGCATCCGTCACGCGAACGCGCCGTCAAATACCTGAAATCACGGGGCCTGACCGGTCAGATTGCCAAACGTTTTGCTATCGGCCTGGCCCCGCCCGGCTGGGACAACCTGCTGGAACACCTGGCACAGTACAATATATCGCGGTCGCTGATGGAAAAGGCCGGCCTGGTGATCGAGCGTGAAGCCGAACGACGCCAGAACGACAACGACAGCCACTACGATCGTTTCCGTGACCGTATCATATTCCCCATTCGTGATGCCCGCGGCCGCGTTATCGCGTTTGGCGGGCGGGTTCTGGGTGACGACAAACCCAAATACCTGAACTCCCCCGAGACACCGGTCTATCACAAAGGCCGGGAACTTTACGGATTGTTCGAATCCCGAAAAGCCAAAACCAAACCTCAACGTTTCCTGATTGTTGAAGGTTACATGGACGTGGTGGCGCTGGCCCAGCACGGGATAGACTTTGCCGTTGCAACACTCGGCACCGCAACCAACAGCACTCATATGACACGCCTGTTCCGGCTGGTGCCTGAAGTGGTCTTCTGCTTTGATGGTGACGATGCCGGCCGTTCCGCCGCCTGGCGCGCATTGCAGGCATCACTCCCGCTAATGGAAGATGGCCGGCAGATTCGTTTTCTGTTTCTGCCCGACGGCGAGGATCCCGATACACTGGTTCGCAAAGAAGGGGCGGAAAAGTTTCTTGCCCGTATGGAAAAAGCCCGCTCACTCTCTGACTACTTTTTCGAGCGCCTGCAGCAAGATGCTGATGCCACCACCATGGCTGGCAAGGCAAAGCTGTTCAGCACCTCCATTCCGCTGATCAAACAACTGCCACGCGGCCTGTTTCAGCAACTGATGCTGGATCAGCTGGCACGCATCACAGACAGTCAGCGCGATACGATCACTGAACTGGTCAGCAGCACGCCGGCCGCACCGATCCGGGACGATGCAGCACCACCACCTCCGCCAGACTGGGCTGATGCACCGCCGGAATTTGCCAGCCCGGCCCCCAAACCGGCGGTCAGACCCGGCCAGCGCATCAACAAACCGGCCGCGCTGGTTGCCATTGAACTGTTGTTGCATCAGCCGGATCTTGCAAAAACAGAAAACATAGATGTTGAGGAGCTACGTCAGCTGCAGGAGCCAGACGTGGATTTGTTGCTGGATCTGCTTGAATTTGCCCGCAGCCATCCCAATATAACCACCTATGCGTTGCTGGGCCATTGTTATGGCACACCACCAGGCAAACGTTTGACTCAACTACTGAAGAACGAAAAGATTACCCCGGCAGCTGGACGTGCCGAGGAATTTTCCTTTGTAATCAAAACACTGCAGCAAGAATCGCGCAAACAGGCGATGCGCCGGCAGCTACTTGAACGATTAAAACCGCATGGGCGGTCAGCTAAAAACGACGCAAGCAATACGTGAGATCAGCTGGCATATAAGCGCTTTGACGGCTATAATGCCCGGCTGATTTTTATCTTTTGAACCGCCATCATTTCAAACCGAATGGGAAGCTATGTCTGATTCGCGCCTGAGTTCACCTCAATCCGGCTTAAAAGCCCTAATCGCCAAAGGCAAGGAACAGAGCTATCTGACCTATGCCGAGGTAAATGACCACCTGCCTGAGTCGATTTCCGACCCGGACCAGGTCGAAGACATCATCCAGATGATCAACGACATGGGCATCAAGGTGTATGAAACTGCCCCTGATGCCGATGCGCTGCTCCTGGGCGACGGTGACAATGAAAACGGTACAGACGAACTGGCGGCTGCTGAAGCCGCTGCTGCGCTGGCCGCCGTGGAAAACGAAGCTGGCCGCACCACCGATCCGGTGCGCATGTACATGCGCGAAATGGGTACAGTGGAACTGCTGACCCGTGAAGGCGAGATTGTCATCGCCAAGCGTATTGAGGAAGGCCAGCGTGAGCTGATGAAGTCCATGGCCAGCTTTCCGGGCATCATCGATCATGTATTGACTGAATACGAACTGGTCGCTTCCGAGGAACGCCGCCTGAGCGATATCATCACGGGTTATCTCGAAGAAGACGAACCTGTGCTGCCTGCCGCTACAGAACCTGATGACACTGCGACCTCTGCCGCAGACAGCAGTGACGATGATGATGACTCGGTCCCTGTCGACACTGACGACGAGGAAACCAGTACAGGTCCGGACCCTGAAGAGGCGCGCCTGCGCTTTGTTGACCTGAGGGCGCAATACGACCTGACTGAAGCTGCACTGAAGAAACACGGTCGTGGCCACAAAAAGTCACTTGCCGAACTCGACAAACTGGGCGATATGTTCAAGACGTTCAAGCTGACGCCCAAACTGTTTGACAACCTGGTCAACCAGGCACGTGTTGCACTGTTCCGCGTACGTCGTCACGAGCGCGCCATCATGACCCTGTGCGTGCGCAATGCCGGCATGCCCCGTAAAGTCTTTGTCACCACCTTCCCTGGCAGCGAAATCGACGAAAAATGGATCGATCAGTTCGCCAAAAGCAAGGAGCCCTGGGCGGCACGACTGCATGATGTGATGGAAGAAGTTCAGCGCACCCAGCGCAAGATGCAGGCCATGCAGGAAGAAAGTGGTCTGACCGTCGCCGAGATCAAGGAAATCAACCGTGGCATGTCCATCGGTGAAGCCAAGTCGCGTCGTGCCAAAAAAGAAATGGTCGAGGCAAACCTGCGTCTGGTGATTTCCATTGCGAAAAAATATACCAACCGTGGTCTGCAGTTTCTGGATCTGATCCAGGAAGGCAACATCGGTTTGATGAAAGCTGTCGACAAGTTTGAATACCGTCGTGGTTACAAGTTCTCAACCTATGCCACCTGGTGGATCAGACAGGCCATCACCCGCTCGATCGCCGACCAGGCTCGCACCATCCGTATTCCGGTGCACATGATCGAGACCATCAACAAGCTGAATCGCATCAGTCGTCAGATGGTGCACGAAAAAGGTCGCGAGCCCACCCCGGAAGAGCTGGGTGAGCGCATGGAGATGACTGAAGACAAGGTTCGCCGCGTATTAAAGATCGCCAAAGAACCAATCTCCATGGAAACCCCGATTGGTGATGATGAAGATTCACACCTGGGCGACTTTATTGAAGACTCAACAGTTGAATCGCCAGTCGACTCCTCCATCGAGGAAGGTCTGCGAGAGGCAACCCGCGAAGTGCTGAACAGCCTGACCGCCCGCGAAGCCAAAGTGCTGCGCATGCGCTTTGGTATCGACATGAACACGGACCACACGCTGGAAGAAGTCGGCAAACAGTTTGACGTGACCCGTGAGCGCATCCGTCAGATAGAAGCCAAGGCGCTGCGCAAACTGCGTCATCCGACCCGATCGGATCACCTGCGTAGTTTCCTGGACGAGTAAAAAGGGACGAGTAAAAAGGGACGGGTAAAAAAGGGGACGAGGGGTAAAAAAGGGGACGGAGGATATTTTGTTTACGCACGGTGGAGTTTTTTGCTTCGCAAAAAATACTCCTCCGGCCTAAACAAAATATCCTCCGTCCCCTTTTTTACCCGTCCCTTTTTACCTGTCACTCAAACACGGCCCATCCCCACACACATTCACCACCACACCTCCGGTGGTCATAAACGCCGACTTCTGCAGCCTTGCACTTACCGTATTACGCGGCGACTCGTGTGGATCACTGCCTACACTGACGTCCGGCCCCGTATTATTCACAGGTGGTAACGGGTTACCCCGCCCCGTTGCAGGATCCACATCGCCCGAATCCCAGATCATCAGCGCGTGCCCACGGTGCGGATACTGCTCAATCAGAGGAATTGCAAAGTACGGGTTATCATCAGTTGTGCGTCCCAGCCGGACGGTAGGTTCATGGATTGCCGCACCAATGGTGCGCGCCATAATCTCCGCGCTCCAGTGCGTCACCTGATAGTCACCCAGCGCCACATGCAACAGCACATGTTTGTCAGTGGGTGTATTGGGCAAATACCGGCCCGCCAGATGGCTTAGATAACCATTGTTCTCAGCGCGGTCCCACAGCATCTGCATCAATGCAAACACCGCTGATCTGTCCAGCTCATCCTGGTAGGCCTGATACATGATAAACCCAAAGCGTTCCGCAAACGGCCCATACCGCCTCAGCAACAAACTGTAGTTGCTGCCGGGTACACCCAACACGCCCCGGTGAATATTTGGCGCGGTGGCCACCAGTGCGCCGCCAAGAATGCCTCCCTGACTATTGCCATCGTAGAACACCTCGGAGGGATCAAAAAGCAAAGTATTGTCGGACCCATGCCGGAAGGCCGCATGCGAGGCAAACCCGTCAGGATGGCGCAGCAACTCAGCCAGGAACATGGCCGCCAGCACACCCTGCTGGCTACGGTCCACCTGCCGCGGAAACTGACTGATATCAGCCAGAATATTATGCATCACGCCCGCCACAAAATCCTCGGTCGCCATACCGGACCAGTCAGTGGCGCAGAACAGTATATTGTGCTCAGTCTGCATGGCACGCACGTTGCCGGAGCGGAACTCTCCTCCCGGGCCTTCACCAAACAACCCATGGCCATACAAGGCCGCACGGGCGGGATTGACCGGTGCATCAGGATCCGAAAAGTCCGCCACCGTGGTTTCCGGCACCTGGCAACGGAATCGTGCAGTGAATACGTCATCTCCGTTGAGCACCGTTGGCAAGGCATCAGGCGCGGTATCCGGATAATTGAAACGGGATCCCGGACCGCCACCCATCTCGTCAAGATAATTAGGCACTTCAAAGGTGCCCGTTATCCCACGACTAATGCCGTCTCGCACAGAACCCTCAATCTCCGGTCCCACTTCATCAATGGTGAAGCGCGGTGCTCCGCCGTCGAGTCGTGCAAACGCATCATCACGAATACTCAGCAACCGCCCGGTCAGCGACTGCTGACTGGCAATGGTAAACTCCCAGGCCAGCGTCAATGTCTCCCGCGAAATCCCGTGACCTGCAAGTTCACTGAACATCGCCTCCATTGCCGGCCGACGCTGTTCATAAACAGCATGACCTGTGGGCACTGCATCGCGATAGGCCTGAAACAACGCGCCGGGTGCCAGCAGGTCGCCCGAGCTGTCTCTGGCATTGCGGATCACTGCGATATAGCGCTCACCTTCCATGAAATTTTTTGCCGGACGCATGATCAGCGCCTGACCGTCTGCTGAAGTTGCATTGGCGTCCAGCTCCGTCCACAACAACTGTCGCTCCCCACTGCGTGCATTGATCACCAGTATCGGCGCATCTTCATCCAGCGAATCGGCAACATCGGTAATCCTCGCAGCACCGGTACGCTGCAGATCTATACCCGGCATGTGCGCCAGCAACATTGAGCCGGGCGAGAATCCGTCATTGCGATTCCACTCAGTCGGATCAATTGCCCCACCGTTGGTCTGTACACCGGCTGGCGCGCGCTGACTGGGCTCAATCGAAACCGGCACCGCCACCGGCATGGCTCTCACATCAAAATTGATGCGCAGCCCGGTAGGTGTAGTGGCATCAGCTCTGGTGAAAAAATTGTTCGGAAAAGGATACAGGCAGTGGGTCGGCACAAGCCCGTCACAATAGCCAGCCTGATCCGGCGCGGGAATCGCCAGGTCAGACCCGCCTGCCATGCCATCGGTGGCTACCGGGCCACATGCGCTCATTGCCAGCATCAACGGCACGATTACCGCAACCGGACAGCGCCTGAACAGTATTCTGGCCTTCAACATTAACGCTGACATTCACTATTCTCACTTTTTGTTATTGGATTCGGTCATGTGACAATGCCAGATAACATGCTACATTTAAAGCCGCTGGCATAAAAACAACGGAGCAGCCCGACGTGCAGGAAGTCTTTTCCACCATCAACAACTTCTTTGGCTTTATCGGCCCGATTTCCGACGCAGTCTGGGACTTTCCCACACAACTGACCTGGTACAGCCGTATCCCGATCGTCGGCCAACTCTCGGTTGCTGTCATCCTATTGCTGGGCATGGGCATCTGGTTCACGATACGAACCGGGGTTGTGCAGCGCCTCAGCTTTAAAGAAGCCATTCCCACCATGCTGCGCAAACGCAGCGATAGCACCGGCATCAGCGCACTGGCCTCCTTCATGCTGGGACTGGCCATGCGGGCAGGTCCGGGCAATATTGTGGGTGTCACCGGCGCCATTACCGTGGGCGGCCCCGGCGCCCTGTTCTGGATGTGGGTGGCAGCGATTTTTGGCATGGCAACTGCTTTTATGGAGTCGGTTCTGGCCCAGCTGTTCAAGGAACGCAAGGACAACGAATATGTGGGCGGACTGCCTTTCTACGGCCGCCGCATTGTCGGTAACAAACGCTTTGTTGGTGTTTTCCTGACCATCGCCTTTATTACCTACGCACTGTTTAACGTGCCGGCCCAGACCTTTAATGTCTTTACGGCCATTGGCATGATTGCCGACACCGCCACCGGCAATACATCAGACCGGCAGTCGCCGCTCTACTACGGTATTGCCATAGCGCTGGTCGTCAGCTGCGCGTGGCTGATTCTGGGTGGTATTCGTCGCGTCACCGCGTATACCAATCTGCTGGTGCCCATCAAGGCCACCGTGTTCTGCGGTATCTCCCTGCTCATTATCCTGATCAACTTTCCGCTGATCCCCAGCTTTTTCAGCGCCGTGGTGATGGGCGCCATTGCGCCTGATGCCCTGTTTGGCGGCGCCATGGGTGTCGCGCTGGCAGAAGGCGTACGACGCGGGCTGATGTCCAATGAGGCCGGGCAGGGCACGATCACCATGGCGGCGGCAGCGGCCGACAACAATCACCCCTGCGAGCAAGGGTTTGTGCAGAGCATGGGGGTATTTTTCGACACGATCATCATCTGTACACTTACCGGTTTTATCGTCGTACTGGCTCATGTGTGGACAGGTTCTGCTGACGGCGCCGAGTGGGCGAATGTCAGCGCCTCACGCATTGGCACCTATCTGACATCCGTCGAAGCGCTGGTGCCCGCCTCCATCGCAGCCACAGTCATTATCATATTGGCGGCCTGCTACGCCCTGTTCGCCTTTACCACCTTGCTGGGCATGATCTCCTTTGCCGAAATCTCGGCCAATTTTATTTCACGCTCACCGCACTTTATCACGGCCATCCGTGTGCTGGGGTCACTTGTGTTTGTGCCCTTTGGCGCCCTGACAGTGCTGGCCGGTCTTGAACTGGGCAACCTGTGGGCCATCACCGATTTAACCAATATAGTGATGGTCTACCTTAATATCCCGATACTGCTACTGGGCGCTCCGCTGGTCTACAAAACGTTGGCCCACTACCGTGCGACCAATGGAGGCAAGTTCATTTCGGCGCAGATCGGCCTTGAGACCGAGCACTGGACGCACCAAAATCAGGCACACCTGCCCGACTAACCGTTTTCTTGCAAATCCATTCAAAAAATACTTTTTTTTCTGGCGTTTTTCCCTATATTATCCGGCCTTGGCGGCAACAGAGCCTGCACACCCGGCAGGTGGTCACACATACGCCTGATAACTGACCTGTTCCTTAAAACGATTTACGGGATTGTGCCCATGTTGCTTACTCTGGTTGTGATCTATCTGCTTGTCTCCATTGGTATTGGTGTTGCCGCGGCACGCAAGGTGCACTCCGCCAGCGACTACATAACCGCCGGGCGCAGCCTGCCCATGTTCATGGTCATCGCCATGGTGTTTGCCACCTGGTTTGGTGCCGAAACCGTGCTGGGTATCTCCGCCACCTTTCTGGATGAAGGTTTCCGTGGCCTGATCTCCGATCCCTTGGGCGCGGCCATCTGTCTGGTGCTCTTTGGTCTGGTATTTGCGTTACCGCTGTACCGGATGAAACTGCTGACACTGGGTGATTTTTTCCACTATCGATACAACAAAAAGACCGAAATGGTGCTATCGGCGTGCATCATGCTGTCCTACCTTGGCTGGGTTTCTGCTCAGGTCACTGCGTTGGGGCTGGTATTCAATGTCCTGTCCGAAGGTGCCGTCAGCATGACGGCAGGCATGATCATCGGCGCCACGGTTGTCATGACCTACACCCTGGTGGGCGGCATGTGGTCCGTCGCCGTCACTACCTGCGTGCAGATGGTGGTGATCGTTATCGGACTGCTACTGGTGACCGGCTCTGCCACCAACATGGCGGGCGGCATTGGCAATGTGGTCAGCCAGGCCGCAGCGGAAGGCAAATTCCAATGGCTGCCCAACATGGACCTGATTGATATTCTGGGTTGGACGGCTGCACTGTTTACCCTGGCACTGGGTTCAATCCCACAGCAGGACGTATTCCAGCGGGTAAATACATCCAAAAATGAAAAAGTCGCCATTTGGGGAACAACCCTGGGTGGTGTCGCCTACTTCTTTTTTGCCGCCGTCCCCCTGTTGCTGGCCTACAGCGCCGGCATTGTTGACCCGGCGCAGACCGCCGAGCTGATGGCAGATGACTCACAACTGGTGCTGCCGACATTTGTGTTTACCCATATGCCATTCTGGATGCAGGTGGTCTTTTTCGGCGCGCTGCTGTCTGTGATCATGAGCACCGCCTCCGGCACCTTGCTGGCCCCATCGGTGACCTTCACCGAGAATATTCTGCGCAACTTCCTGTCCGATATGTCCGACAAGCAATTGCTGCTGTATACCCGCCTGACCGTATTCGGGTTCACACTGCTGGTGGTGCTCAACTCGGTCATGTCCAGTGGCAATATCCACAGCATGGTGGAAAACGCCTACCGCATCACACTGGCCGGTGTATTTGTCCCCCTGACCGCTGGACTGTTCTGGCGTCGGGCCAGCAATTTCGGGTGCACATTGTCAATTGTGCTGGGACTCGGCAGCTGGCTGCTGCTGGAAATCTTCTACCCGGAGATACCGTTTGAGCCACAATTTGTAGGCCTGGGTTTCAGCCTGCTGGGCATGATTGCAGGCTCCATTGCAAAGCCCAACCCGCATATTGCAAATTTCCGCGGACTGGCTGAGCCGCGCGGCATGGCGGAAAGCTGATTCGGTAATAAAAGTTTCACATACACAGACTAGACTGTGGGGTAGCGATCCTGTTGTATTTACTCGCCATCCCACAAGGTTCTTACTATGTTCATGAAACGCCCTATTTCCCTGCTTGTTGCCAGTCTGCTGTGCGCCGGCGGCGCATCTGCCCAGGATGCAGCAGGCCCACAATGGATTGCCGGTGACCACCATATCCACAGCCGCTTCAGCGTCGGCTGGGACCGTGACCAGAATCCACCAGCCCCCATACTGGGCGGCGACGCCATCTATCCCACACACATGAACGCCCTGATGGCCAAATACTTCGGCCTGGGCTGGATGGTCACCACAGACCATGGCGGCCCCAATCACAGCCAGGTCAATCTTGAGAAGGCGTATCCGGAACTACAGCAATCACGCCTGGTGGTCCCCGAGGTGATTCAGTTCTACGGCATGGAATTTGACACACCCGGCGCCGACCACTCAAGCATCATCATTCCGCACACCCACGACGAGGCCGACCGGTTGCACAGCATAGAATCACAATTTGCCAAACGCGAGCCCTGGCCACCCAACCCCGACTGGGACACCGAGCCGCGCATGCTGGAAGCGCTGCGGTTTATGCGGGACTTCCCCGAAGCGCCGCTGGTAATTGCTCACCACCCATCCCGTTCGGCCCAAGGTGAACGCCAGTATGGACTGGATCACCCGGCAGAACTGCGCAGCTGGAACGATACAGCACCGGAAGTTGCCGTGGGCATGGAAGGCGCGCCCGGCCATCAGGCAGCAGGTCTGAATCCGGACGGGTCACTTGACCCCAATGGTGCCCGAGGCGGCTACCGCAACCACCCCACCATGGGTGGTTATGATCAGATGACTGCCATTGTTGGCGGACTGTGGGATTCCATGCTGGCCGAGGGTCGCAACTGGTGGATCACTGCCAATTCTGACTCTCACGTGCACTACAGCGAAGGGGGCTCAGATTTCTGGCCCGGCGAATACTCAAAAACCTATGTGTGGGCAGAAAAAAATCACGACGCCATTCTGGACAGCATTCGCGGTGGTCGGGTATTTGTCACCACCGGCGACCTGATCAGTGAACTCCATGTCACGGCCAGTGCCGCGGGCAGCGAGGCCAACATCGGCGGCACCCTGAGCGCACCCGCCAATCAGCCTGTTGATATCACCATCCGCTTTCTGGATCCCGAAACGCCCAACCACCACGGTGACAACCCGGAGGTCGCACGCGTAGATCTGATTATCGGCAAAATGCACGCCCACGGCCACAGTCACGATCCGGCCAGTGATACCCACACCCATGTTGACGTGGCAGCCCGCTTCACCGCTGCAGACTGGCAGCAGGACGGCGATTACAAGGTGATGAGCTACCGTATCGATGCGCTGGACTCGGATCAGTACATCCGCGTACGCGGCACCAACACCACTGAGCTGGAACCCGAGCTGGATCCACTGGGTGAAGACCCCTGGACTGACCTGTGGTTTTACTCAAATCCGGTCAGGCTGATGGCTGAGTAACAGATTGTCGATGATTCGTTAATCATGCTGGCAAGATGGCTCGTTCAGACTTATAATTCGCGCTTCGCAAGTCTGAGCGGGCCTATAACTCAGTTGGTTAGAGTAGCGGACTCATAATCCGTTTGTCCCTGGTTCGAGTCCAGGTGGGCCCAC
>TARA_R110002072_G_scaffold64203_5_pt1 | contig 135142 bp, 124 predicted proteins | sample TARA_R110002072 | Tara Oceans TARA_R110002072 (sample SAMEA4397118) | marine metagenome | biome: Polar Biome; feature: [SRF] surface water layer (ENVO:00010504); material: water (ENVO:00002006), including particulate matter (ENVO:01000060) such as... | depth 5 m
ACTTTTGAATATATAGTTAAAGTAATTACTTGTTCTGTGAGTGGCTTTCTTTGTTAAAATCGTGTTGTATTTCGTAACTTTTTATGACTGAATGTCCCGAAACTCGAGTGTTATTATTTTTTATATATTCAGCACAATCCTTAGGACCAAAGATATCGATACCTTCGAGGGAGTTGTTCATATCAAAGTAAAATTTTGAAAAGCTTTTGGAGTCTTTCAGAATGTTACTAACTTTTTCAAAGTGAAGGACATTCTGGGGCGCGTCTCTTATTCCTAGAAATGCGTATGCAGTTACCAAACTTAATATATAATCTGTTTTAACTGAGACAAGAGGTTTTTGGTTTTGGTCTAAACGAGAAGTGAATGTTGATTTAAATCCAGTCTTTTGTAACTCTGTAGCACTCCAGTCTTGAATTGTTTTGAAAGAATTCGGTTTAATAACTGTTCTTGCAGTAATAGCATTATCTTTTCCAACGTCTAGGTATGTGTAGTACCTATATTCTTTACCTTCTGTAGTGATTACTAATTGATTACCATCCATTGCTTCTTCTATTTTATGTCCAGCAAGGAGACTGTCAAAGCCTATTGCTTTTCTTAGCTCATACAATTCACTTTCTTTTTTAGAAACCTCGAGTGCTTTAACTTTATTGTTTGCCTCTTCCCAAGATTTTTCCGAGTCAGAACTTTGCGCTTCTTCGTATATATCTTCAACTTTTTTATATAAATCAGTAAGAGTTTGTTCTCTTTGACTACTGAAGATTGCAAAGTCTTTTAGCACTTTTCCTTTTCCTACACCTTGATCAATTAGTCCTTGAATCTTTCGATTCATTTGGAGCTCTAAGTACTTTCTTTTTTTGAGCGTTCTTTCTATAGGAATAAGTACTTCTTGGCGCCTCATGTAAATATGGTAGGCCTCTTCAAGTTTTCCGAGACATTGATAACTTAAAGGCTTTGATTTTAGAGTTTTTCTAGCTTGACGTAAAAAGCTAATATCTTGAAGTTCGGAGTTAGAGAAAGCTGATCTTGCTAAAAAAATGATAACTAAAAGTAGATGGAATGGAAGCTTTCTCATACCTTCTATTTCGGAAAAATTTCGTAATATCTTTAACTTAAGACCCTTAAAGAGAGCTTTTCTTTGTAAGGTATCGTTATTAGACTGTCTTGAGTATTCTACTTTAATGAGTTAGCCATATAGATATGAAAATCTTATTGAATGAAACTTATGGATAATATATTCAAGACGTTACTGGTATAGCAAAAGAATTAAATCATCATCCAAAAATTACTTGGGACTTTAAAAAAGTAAAATTAGAGCTAACGACCCATGACAAAGGCTGTATTACTTCGTTGGACTATACGCTAGCTACAGCTATTGATAAAATTCTATAGTCCGGCTTCATTTCAAATATAGAACTATTTAGTGTTTGCTTAGGGAGATATTTTGATTTTTATACCGTTTATCATTATTTTTGCTCTCCTTATTGGTTATCTCTTATATAAGCAATATTCTGTTGAGTTAAAGAGAATGCTTTTCAAGAGACGCTCTAAGGATTTATGGCCAAAGTGGAAGGAATTACTTTCTGATAGTTTTTCTCCTTTTGATAAGCTAACAAAACTTGAGCAAAAAGTATTTTTAGAAAAAGTTAGTGTCCTTTATTTTGAAAAAAGTTGGGACGAAAATCTTAATGATAAGGAACGACTTCTTATTTGTGCCAGAGGGAGTCTTCCACTAATTCATCGAAGCACTAATTATTATCCAAATATTAATAATATCTCCACAGATCAAGATGGCTTTCTTTGGTATCGAGAACTTAAAAAACAATTTGAAGTTGAAGAAGGTAAAATCGTTGATAAGTCTTTTCGGGATAACTTTTGTCAAGCCTGTCATGACTATTTCTATTCTCATAAAGAAGCTAAAAGCCTCTATCCTCAGCAATACAAAAATTTAGATAAGTTTTTCACTAACGAATAAAGAGTGTAAAAATACAAACTCCTTTTCAATATTATAATATTCATATTTAAGCGTAGGAAATAAACTCAGAACTCACAATTAAAAGGTTCATAAGGTCAGTAGAAGTGACAATACCTTTTAAGTTAAGCTTTTCATCAACGATAGGAACGCAGTTAATTTTTCTATTCAAAAAAGCTCTGGAGATATCGGTGATACTTGTATTTTCAAGTGCACTAATAACTTCTTTCGTCATAATCTCTTCAAGCTTTGTTCCTTTTGTTTTTCCCTGTGAAAGTAGCTTCAAAATAAGTCGATCTGAGATGATTCCGTAAAGCTGCTGATCTTTAAGAATAGGAATATGTCGGAACTTTCTTATATCAAGAAGTTCAATAGCATCTTTCAATGTATGTTCAACAGTTAACGTTTCAACTTCTGTTGTCATAATATCTCTGGCATAAAACTTTCGCTTCATGTTTTGTGCTGACTTTTGATAGGTCTGAACTTTCGCAGAGGCCTGCTTTAAATTTTGAGTTGTTTCTTTTGGTAAGTCCTCTGAGCTGATTTTATTAAGAAGATCATTGAATAAAGGATCCATTTTTCGGATTCTTCTTAATTGATGAGAGTCATCATAGGGAATAGGGTTTGGTTTAAATTGACCATTAAAAGTTACTATCAATGACACGAAGGCTCCTTCTTCTGTTCAGATAAGCTTCACTGAATTGTTAGAGTAAGACCTGTTTTGCCTTGTCTCTAGTAATCAAGACCTGTTTTTCGCAGGTGAACTTTGGACTTACTTTTTTCTTCGTGGGTAAAACTTGCAATAACTTCGGCCACAACAAGATTGTGATCGCCGGGTTGACTAATTTCTTTAGGGCGACAAATAAGAGTTGCTTTTGCGGCCTTTAAAACCACACCATTATCAGCTGTTAGTTCATGATCAAGTTCGCCAAATGGATTTTTATTTTCGTCATAACCAGACCAAAAATGTTTAAGATAGCTTGTGTCGTGATCGCCTACGATATTTATAGAAAATGTCGACTTCTCTAAAATCTGGTCGCTGCATGGTCTGCCTGGTTTAACGGCTAAGGTGACAAGTAGGGGATCGAAAGAAACTTGTTGAACCCAGCTGGCAAGAAAACCGTCAGTTATATCAGAGTCTTTGTCATGTGCACAGACAATGAAGAGACCAGAAGGGATATTTCCAACGGGAACGGCAACTTCTTTATTTTCGCTCATACTTTCTCCTTAATTACTTTTATACAACTTTAAAGCAATTATAAAATTCTTCAAGGAGCTAGTCTAATTGCACCACATTACGCGATTTTAGTTAATCAACATCTCCAAAACTTCAATAACAGCATTACCTATGGATGTTTACTTTAAAAACTGATGGTGAGTATCTCTTTTTTGGATTATTGCTCTTAAAATAGTATAAAATCAGCTGCTTATACTATGTAAAAAAGAATATGTTGTTGAGCATCATGTTGACGCTGATTCTTCAATATGGGACAAACTTCTCAGATTCAAATGAATAGGAGATAGATATGAGTGAAAGACAAGTCCCAGAACTAAGCCTTCTAAGTTATGTAAATGGTTCTTCAAATGATCAAATTGATTTTGTGAATGGAATTTACAATGGTCTTAAAGACTATGGTTTTATTATTTTAAAAGATCATACTGTTGATCAAGCGAAAGTAGATAAGGCCTATGAATATGTTCATGAGTTCTTTCATTTAGATCCTGAAGCTAAGATGAAGTATTATGATAAAAACCTTGGTGGACAAAGAGGTTTTACTCCTTTCAAACAAGAGCATGCTAAGAATAATCCTAATCCTGATTTAAAAGAGTTTTGGCATGTGGGAAGAGAGCTTGCAGCTACTAGTCAGTATAAAGGTGTATATCCAGAAAATATTTGGCCTTCAGAGATAACAGAATTTAAAAATGCATTCCAAGAACTATATAGTGCGATGGATGCCACAAGTGTTATTTTATTAGAAGCAATCGGTAAGGGTCTTGATTTACCAGAAAACTTTTTTAAAGAAATGGTTAATGATGGTAACTCTATTCTAAGAACAATTTGGTATCCACCTACAGATGGTGAAGATACTAAGAACTCTATTAGAGCGGCAGCTCATGAAGATATTAATCTTATCACAATGTTAGTTGGTGCAACTGCAAGTGGCCTTCAATTATTAGATCGCGATGGTACTTGGTTAGATGTAAATTCTAAGCCAGGTCAGATTGTTGTTGATTCTGGTGATATGATGTCTCGTCTTACGAATGATGTTCTTCCTGCTACTACTCACAGAGTAATTAATCCTGATGATGGTGGAAGTGAAAGATATTCAATGCCTTTCTTTGTTCACCCTCATTCAAAAGCAAACTTGAGTTGTATTCCGAGTTGTGTTGGTAATGGTGCAAAGTATGAAGATATCACTGCTGGAGATTTCTTAAATCAAAGATTACGTGAGATTGGATTAATAGACTAATTAGAATCGAACGCCCACGGAGAGTTTTGAACTAACGATATTTGTTTGTTGAGTATCAGTATTTGCGAAACTCTCACTGGCACTAATGGCCTCAAGTGAGCCTTCTAAAACAAGAGCATAGCTTGCGGCCACTCTATTGATATAACCTAATCTTACGATGGGACCTACTAATACTTTACCCGTAGAAACAGATTCATCTACTGTCGTTGATGAAAGTCCGTAGGCCAAACCAGCTCCAACATAAACGTTATTGTCAGATCTTTTAAAGTTATCAAAGTGATAGGTTAGTTGAGCTGAAAGTAAATTTCTTTGTGTTGGAATATCAATAGGGTCATTTTCTAAACTTGTATTTTCTCTATCGAAACGTAGCCCAACTCCCCATTCCCAATTAATATGAAATCGTTTGGTGTAAAGTATTTCTAATTGAACACCAGTTCTGCCATTGTAACGAGTACTTTCTGTTTCGGAAACAGATTCTGATAACGCTACAGAATAGTTTCCTTTCACAACCCACTCATGAGTGGCCTTAAAGTTAAGCTCTTTAGGTGGTAGCAAATGAGTCTTTGGTATTTCAGTCCAAATGTTTTCAATACTTCTACTAACGGTAACAAAGTCGCCTTTTTCAAAGGGAATACTTCCTCTTTGATCTTTAATTTTCCAAACAGAAAATTCTCGACTGACTTCTACTGCTGTGGCCGAAAAGCTAGAACTTTTATTTGTAAAAAGACTTTCTTGTCCATTAATAACACCATGAATTTGTCCTCTTCTTACAGCGAATGATTTCTTGGTATTACTGACGGCTTGAATGATGACGAGCTGATCTTCTGCATGAGTGCTATGAAATATTGAAAGCATCAATAGTGTGACCGTGAGAATTGTTCTAAGCATTTTACTCATATAACAATTTTAACCTGATCAGGAAAAATTTTCTATTCATTAGGGAAATAGGCAATAGTCTCCTTATAATGTAGGTTATGAAAAAATATCAATTCCTTTATATTTTAATCTTTCTGTCGGTCACAGCAGTAGTGATCTATTCTATGAAAGGTAAGTTTGAATTTTACCCAGATAAGAGTAGTGAAGAGAAATACTCGGAAAAGGTCGCTGGTACTCAAAACAGTAAATCTCATAAAATGACCCGTGTTCTTTCAAAAAAGGGAGCATCTTTTGATAAAGCACAATCAGCTACTGAAGTTAATAAAATTGAAGATAGATTAAAAAATTTTACACCTGAACAAGTCATTCTTTTTAAGCAGCGAATGAAGAGAAGAGGAAAACAAGACCAAAAAAATATTTATGAAGATATGTCCCATTGGGAGTTTGAAAAAATAAACGTCACAAATAAAAAAATGAAAGTGGCCAAAAATCATTTTGTTGTGACTAAAAAAGAAGCACAAGAAAAAGGTCTTAACATTGTTAATAAAATCAATGATAAATTTGTTGTGGTTGAGTCAGATACAAGACCAAGTAAGGGTATGTGGCTAGTAGAAAAGAGAGAGAACTTAGTTGGAATACTTACGGGTCATATAAAAGTTCAATTGTTAGACATGGGCCTCTTAGATAATCTTAACTCTACACTAGGGATGCAACCCTATGATCAGTTTGATCATCTTAAAATCGTCTTCTATAAATACGAATCTTTAGATCAAATGAGAAAGCTTGAATCAATCCTTTTAAAGACGGATCTTGTTACATCTTTTGACATTGAAGTAGTTGAAAATACTAGATCTAACCAATGATTTCTCAATAAAATTTAAGAACTTACCGAATAGTTTACCATAATGGTCTGATATAATTGACCATAGGAGATTATTTGAAAGCTTGTGAGAGACTTTTCACTTTTCTTATTGTTCTACTGGTTTGTAGTTGTGTTGCAACTGAACAGAAAAAACAAGCAACTGTTTTTCAAGAGGCAGCAAAAGAACCAGTTAATAATACAAGTCCCATTATTTCGGGTACTCCTGTTAGTAATGTACGAGAAGGTTTTCTCTATTCCTTTTCACCTACAATTCTTCAAGCAAATGCTACTTATTCACTAATTGGCGCTCCTAGTTGGCTGAGTATTAACTCATCCACTGGGCATACTTATGGTTATGCTAATGATCCTGGTATATTTAATAACATTACCATTAGGGCCTTATTGAATGATAAGAAAACAGATCTTGGCCCCTTTTCTATTTATGTTTCGGGAGATCCTCTCGCTCAATATCAATGGCACCTCAATAATAATGGTCAAAGTTCTTTTGCTTTAAACTCAGGAAGTACCGGCTATGATATTAATATTTTGCCAGCACTTAATTTAGGGATTACAGGAAATGGGGTGAGAGTTGCTGTCAGTGATACTGGGTTAGAATTAACTCATGCTGATCTCGCTAATAATATCTACAGTAATAATTCAAAGAACTATTCACTATCTCCCCCTTACTTAGGTAATCCAGCTCCTACAGGTGTTTCGGGAGATCATGGAACAAGTGTTGCTGGGATTATTTCAGCTGTTGGCTGGAATCAAATTGGAGGAAGAGGTGTTGCTCCAGATTCATTAGTTGCGGGATATAACTTTATTGACTCTGATCAGACCAGTGCTATGCAATTGGATCAAGCACAAGGAGATGTTGATCTCTTTAATTACTCTTATGGAAATAGTTATATTCCTACTTATTTAACTTATGACTTTGTTTATGAAGCACAAGTAAAAAATGGTTTTTTAAATCAAAGAAATTCAAAAGGGCAGGTTTATGTTAAGTCGGCAGGGAACTCATTTTTAGAGTGTGACCTCTTTCAAAGCTTTTCTTATTTAATAGATAGTAGTGATAGTGGGTATTTTTGTTTTTCTCACAATGCGACTGCAGGTAATGAAAATAATATTCCTTATATGATTATTGTTGGAGCGCTAAATGCTAAGGGTGAGAAGTCCAGTTATAGTTCTACTGGAAGTAGTCTTTGGATTAGTGCCCCTGGTGGAGAGTACGGTGCTACTGATCCTGCCATTGTGACAACCGATCAGTCTAGTTGTGCCATTGGATATTCAAGATCAGATGGTAGTGGAACTGATTTTCAAAATGGTGGAGATACGGCTTTGAATCCTGATTGTGATTATACTCATACTTTCAATGGAACTTCTAGTGCGGCCCCAATGGTTTCAGGAGTTGTAGCTCTTTTAATGCAAGCAAACCCAAATTTAACTTCTAGAAATATAAAAGATATTTTAGCGAAAACCGCAACGAAAGTTAATTACTCCACTGCATCCATTTCTCACTCAAGTTTAAACTCACTAAATTTAGATTTAAATTTAAGTGGACATGTCTATGAACAAGGTTATGTAACAAATGCAGCTGGTTATAGTTTTCATAATTATTATGGCTTTGGTGCAGTTAATGCAGGAGCTGCAGTAACAATGGCCCAAAGTTATGTGAATACGATGGGTACTCAGCAACAGTTAAATGAAACTTTTAGTGATAATAATTATAAGTCGACAGTGGGTCAGGCCATACCTGATGCAAGTGCTACCGGACTTTCGAATTCTATTAATGTAGCAACAAACTTAACAATAGAAGCGATACAAATAAAAGTGAATATCACTCATCCAAGACCTGGCGATATCGGAATTGAATTAACCTCACCAAGTGGAACAAAAAGCATCATAACAAATATCAATAACAGTTTCTTAATGCCTATTGATAATAGTGGGGCACCATATTGGTTTGCTGACTTAGTCGACTATGTTCTTTTAACAAATGCTTTCTATGGTGAAAGCTCACAAGGTAATTGGACCATTAAAGTGATCGATGGGTTGGGACCAAGTTTGGGTAATGATTTTGATCTTGCAAGTGGCCAAACAGGGACTCTTGATGACTGGGCCATTAATGTGGTTGGTTATTAACGAATATCTTATTTGCAATTCTTAAACAAAATGTTACTAACGATACATGAAAAATCTAATCTTATTTATGATCGTTTGTTCTACTAGTCTCTATGCTTCGGTAAATGTGGATTTCATCGGTATTTGCCAAGAAACACCTCTTTTATCAGATTCAGCTACTTTTAAAGAAGAGATGAACCTAGGGCAAGCAACAGTTGAGGTCCTTATAGAAAATAATGTTAACTTTCAAGGTAACGAAAAAGGCATTAATACGGCCTTTGGAAGTCCTTTTGGTGATGACTCAATTATCATCGTTAGTGATACTGAGATGAAAGCTTATGGATGGTGCTTTTCTATAAATGGGATGGTTCCAGAAGTGTTTGCTAATGAAGTAGCTCTTGAAAATGGCGACAATATTGTTTGGTTCTATGCCTTTGCTCATTACAAAGAAGGAGAATGGATTGCTCAGTGTTCTCCTTCATGGAAAAATCCTTTACCAAAATGGTGTGATTAAAAGCTTGTTTAATTTATAATATTTAATATCAAGAAAATCATAGAATATGCCGATAAATGATTGATGTTTAATTTGTATAAGGCACCTTATGAAAAACCTATTAGTAGTTGATGATGATGAGATGCTTAGGCAATTGATCACATCTCAATTTGAAATTTTAGGGATTACAAGACTTATCAATGTTTCTGAGTTTGAAAATGGCCTAGAAGCTTTAAATCATATTCGTGATAATAAAAAAGAAGACATAGATCTTCTGATTACTGATTTAAAAATGCCTGAGATGGAAGGTAATGATCTGATCGGGCATATTATGAGAGAAGGCTTACCAAAACCTAAGACAATAATTGTCATCTCTGGTTATATGGTAAAAGATCAAAATATTAATCTAGAGGGAGTTTATTTTTTGAATAAACCGTTTGATATGAATTACTTTAGAAGCCTAGTAAAAGAAAGATTAGGTGTTTAAGAATGTGCTTAGTATGTGAAACAGAAAATATACAGAGACTTCCTATGAAGGGTCATAAAGGTAAGACCTTTAAAAGGCGACTGTATTCTGTTTATCAAAGTAAGGTGGCCCTTATTAGTTTATGCTATCTTCACGATATTGAACTTTTCCTATCTGGTGAAAGTGCCTTTCTTAAGGCCCATATTCCTATGGCCCAAGAGCTTGTGACTTCTCCTGGCAAATATAGCGAGGGCAGTGCTGGTGATGATTTTGCCTTTTAATTAAGGCTATATATCTATGATCAACTAGTGTCTTTTCCAATACTTATCAATATTTCTACCTATCTATCCTGTTGTTTTTTATAATGGTCTCATAGGAGTTTCTTATGAGTAATATCATTTCGAAAAATTCAAAAAGTAATTTAGAAAGAACTCAGCCCAATACAAAAGCTCTACAGAAAGAGCGTCAGGAAAGTCTTCTATCGTTAAATGTGAGAACAGAATTAAATATCTGGGGGCGACTTGCAATTATCGGTTGCTACTCCCTTCTTGTTTTTATTCTTGGGTATAAACTTGCAGTTTCAACAGTTGGAAATGTGGAGTCTATAACTGAAGTTGAGGCCCAAAATGAAAAAATATTAGAAAAGCTTGCAGCTTTACGAGCTAATGGAAATGGTAATAGCTTTAGAAACGAAGCTGAGTTATTGCGAGCTTTTGATTCGAAAATACAATCTCATATGGAAAGACAAACAAACGCTCTCTATGAAAAATTAGATGGCACCTTAGATGTTAATGACAAACTCTCTAAGTTTTATAAAGGTTACTTTGCTAAGCGAGCACCGGGAAGTGTAAGTGGTGACTCTCTAGATACAGAAGCAATGATTAACGGTAATGGAGTTATTCAATATTCAAATGCAGAAAGTAGGGTCTTGAGACATATTACAAGTAACTTTGAAAGAAAGTTAAAAATGAAACAATTAGAAGAAGTTAATGCTTTTGTGGCCTCTCATAAAATGAGCGATCAAAAGAATGTTGATAGGCTAGAGTCCTTGAAAACAAAGCATGACGTTGAGATGAAGAGACTAGAGTCTAATCATGCCGTTATGCGTAATAAGTTCTATAGTGATGGCTACCGTCTACCGTATAAAGGCCTATAATTCGCAAAAATTCCTGTTTGAAAAGTGTCAAATTTGGTATGTTTTACCTCTGAAAATCAGATTTTAGGTGATGCATGCTTTACAAGAAAAAAGACAAAATTACAGATTCATACGATGTCATCGTCATTGGTAGTGGCCTTGCTGGGATGACTGCCGCAAATAAGTTAGCAAAGAATGGCAGAAAAGTTTTGTTACTTGAAAGTCACAATAAGCTTGGTGGTTTTGCTACATGGTTTAAAAGACAAAAAGGTGATCATATCTTTGATGTGAGTCTTCACGGCTTTCCTGTAGGTATGATTAAAACTTGTAAGAAATATTGGAACAAAGATATTGCTTCAAGAATAAGGCAAGTTAAAAGAGTTCGCTTTGTGAATCCTCAGTATCAATTAGAAACTGATTTTACGAAAGAACATTATACAAAATTATTAGTTGAGCATTTTAAGATCGAAGAAAAAACTGTGAATGCTTTCTTTGACGAACTCGCTAATATGAATTTCTATGACGACCAGTCAATGACCAACCGTGAGCTTTTTGAAAAATATTTTCCTAATCGAAATGATGTGACTCGTTTTCTTTTAGAGCCAATCGTCTACGCAAACGGCTCCACTCTAGAAGACCCTGCTATTTCTTATGGGATCGTTTTTAGTAACTTCATGAGTAAAGGTGTTTATATCTATCGCGGTGGAACTGATCAGCTTATTGGAAAAATGAAAGAAGAGATGCTTGAAAATAGTGTTGATATAAAGCTTCATACTAAAATAGATAAAATAGCCATAGAAGAAACACCAAATGGACCTGTTACAAAAGGTGTCATGATAGGCGATCAGTTAGTCGAGGCCAAAAGTGTTCTAAGTAATTCAAATATTCATAACACCATTTTGAGTATGGCCGGTGAAGAACATTTTTCAAAAGAGTTTGTAGAGGAAACGAAGAAGGTGAGGCTTAATACTTCTAGTTGCCAAGTCTTTATGGGAATTAAAAAAGGTGAATCAATTCCTGATATTGGAGAGTTAATTTTCTATAGCGAGGATGAAGAGTTTAGTACAGACCTAGTGCTATCACCAAAAGTCGGTAGTCAGACTTTTAGTGTGTATTACCCTGAAATGCGTGAACATCTTGATGGAGAACGCTACGCTATAGTTTCAAGTATTAATGCTCGCTATGAAGATTGGGAAAATCTTTCAGAAGAAGAGTACCTCCAACAAAAAAAATATAATGAAGAAAAAGCATTAAGTACTTTAGAAAAACTAATCCCAGGTGTTCGTGATAAGATCGATTATGTAGATTCTTCTACGCCACTAACAGTTGAAAAATATACTCACCATAAAAAAGGATCAAGCTTTGGTACAAAGTTTGAGGGCCTACCAATAAGTATGAATTTGCACAAACAAGTAGCCGGTCTTTTTCATTCAGGCTCTGTTGGAATTATTATGTCGGGTTGGTTAGGAGCTGCAAATTACGGGGTGATTCAATCTCATGAAGTTGATAATTACTTAGATAGAGTTTAAGGAATAAATATGGAATTTGAAAAACAAAATATTATTGTAACTGGCGGAACAAGAGGTATTGGTAAAGGAATTACTACTGCATTTCTTAAGCAAGGGGGGCATGTTATTGCAACCTATGCTCGTAATGATGACGCTGCTAAAGAGTTTGAGGCCAGCTTAGGTGAGTTAGCAAAGAATTTAACCCTAAGAAAATTCGATATTTCAAAGAAAGAGGAAGTTGATGCTTTTTATCATTGGTATCAAGGTGAATATGATTCTCTTGAGGTACTAATTAATAATGGTGGAATTCGAAAAGACCAAATTCTAGCCTCAATGGAAGAATCCCAGTGGGATGATGTTATGAATATTAATTTAAAAGGCACTTTTTTAATGTCTCAAGGAGCGACTCTTCTTATGATGAAGAAGAGATATGGTCGTATTGTTAATATGAGTAGTGTTGGTGGAAAGCTGGGACTTGCTGGGCAGTCTAACTATGCAGCATCTAAAGCAGGACAAGTGGCCTTAAGTCAAAGTCTAGCTAAAGAAGTTGGAAAGAGAGGAATCACAATCAATAATGTACTTCCTGGTTTTATTGAAACAGAGCTCATCGCCGATCTTCCTGAAGAACAAGTGAAAGAATATAAGAAACAAGTTCCTTTAAAAAGATTTGGAACTGTTGAAGAAGTGGCCCATGCTGTAGCGTTTTTAGCATCTAAGAAGGCCGGCTATATTACTGGTGCCAGTCTTGAAATCTCTGGAGGCCTATAGTGTATTCTTCGGCAGATAAAGTGGAACAAGAAGTATTAGATTTAATTCCTCAAAGAGATCCTTTCTTATTTGTTGATAAAATTCTTGATGCAACGGACTCTCAGATTATAACTCAATACCAAGTCACTGGAGAAGAGGACTTCTTTAAGGGTCATTTTCCTAATAATCCGATTATGCCGGGAGTTTTATTACAAGAAGCAATGTTTCAGTCGGGAGCTCTTTTAATGGGCAAACTTGATCAGAGTGAAGGACAAAAAGATAATAAAAAGACAGGCGTCGTTACACGAGTCCAAGATGTAAAATTCAAAAATTTTGTAAAGCCTGGTGATCTTCTAGAAATGGAAGTCACTCATAAAGATACACTTGCAAATGCTTTTTACTTTTCAGGAAAAACCAAAGTAAATTCAAAAGTAGTGATGGCCATAAGTTTTACCGGTGCTCTTGTAGAAAACCCTTAGGAATAGATGATGTTAGATCTTATAAATGTAAAAGATAAAATTTATGTAATTACTGGAGTCGCAAATAAGAAAAGCGTTGCTTATCATGTGGCCAAAGATATTCAAGGACAAGGCGGAGATCTTATTCTGACGGTTCAAACAGAACAGCATCTTGCAAAAGTGAGATCTTTATTTCCAGAACTTGAAGAAAATAAGTTTTATATTGTTGATTGCGAGAATGAGAGTGATATAGAAAACTTTAGTAAAACTATTAATAGTCGTAATATTAAAGTTGACGGGCTTCTTCATAGTATTGCTTTTGCAAATTACTCTAAAGGGTTAGTTCCTTTTCATGAAACAAATTTACAAGATTATTTACAGGCCACAAATATTAGTTGTTTTTCTTTAGTTGCTCTGTCAAATGCTCTAAAGGATTCATTCAACCCTCACTCAAGTGTTGTTACCGTTAGTATCTCTAATACAAAGGCCACAAACTATGGCTACATGGGGCCTATTAAAGCGGCTCTTGATTCTACTGTTGCTTTTTTAGCGAAGAGCTTTTCAGAGCTAAATAATGTAAGGTTCAACGCAGTCTGCTCAGGACCTCTGAAAACAAGTGCCTCAGCAGGAATACCAGGTTACGTAGACAATTATATTTTTGCTGAACAACTAACTCTAAGAAAGAAAGCGTTGGCCACCAGTGAAGTTTCCAAAAGTGCCTTATTTCTTTTAAGTCCTATGAGTAGTGGAATAAATGGAACGGGTCTACTCATTGATGCAGGAATGAGTGTAAATTACTTTGATCAAAAAATTGTAAAATCTGCTGTTAATAATTTGGAGTCATAATGAGAGTTTTAGCTTTTCTTTTAACTATTTTAATTTTTACTAATATCAATGCTACAGAAGTAAAGAAAAAAGGAGTCAGTGATTGGACCTTTATTTTTAATCCAGCAAAGGTAAATGTGAAAACTGATCGTGATGCAAATGAATTAAATGGGCTGGCTAGAGAGCTTATTAATAGAGCGAGTAGCGGAGATTTCTTAGAGATTGGAATTAACACTGGTTATGTTGAGGCCAAAATCAAAGAGACAAATGCTAGTTTGAAGTTTTTTAAAAATCAATTTGGTGCAAACGATAAGGCCTTAAGGGTTTCCATAAACACTAGAGATGGAAAGCTCTATATAAAACTTAAGATGTACTACAAGCATATAAAGCATATGTTTAAGAAAGAACGTGATGCAGGTTTTGATAGAAACCGTTGGAATTATAGTAATCTTATGGAAAAGAGAATTGAAGAAACATTCAAGTCACTTCTTAAATCACTTCCAAGCTTAGGCCCTAAAATCATCAAGAAGCCCTCTGCATCGATCATGAACAACTAAAATGGTCGGTTTTAGTTAGTCTTTTATAACAACTGTATAAGTTATTGAATCTATTTAATGTATGGATTTTATTAGAAAATCTATACTCATTTCCTCATTATAAACCTCATATCTTATAAAAATTCTTCGATACGGTATATTGAGACTCCTAGGATTAGGAGCATAGAAAGGACGTACTAATGAAGCTTTGGCGGTTCGTTCTATTAGTTGTAGTTGTTTATCTATCTGTTAAAACATCTTACGCAACTAATGGATTTGATCCCCAAAATTTCGCAATCAAGGATGAAGCCAGTTTAGAAGATTTTAATCTCAAAGCTGGAAACAAGGAAGCTAGAAGTTTTGGAAATTCCCATGATTTGAGTGAAGATAATCCCCTTTACAGGGAAATTCTCGGTCACTTTCAATCACGCTATCAGCAAATAGGTAAAGACCAGATTGCTGCAATTAACAATGGTAAAAAACTAAGTGTCACAGGTGGTCTAAACCATGTTGGTATTTCTTATCATAAACCATTTGCAAACTTTTCAGTAAATTTTAACCGACAAGTTGCTCCAGATTTATTTCACGATACTCGTTGGATTGTCACAGATACAATGGATATTTATATAGATGCTCAAAAACTACTTACAAATATGAGTGATCATGATGTTATTGATATAGATGAAAAGCAATATGCTCTTTTTGCAGGTATTACTTTCAAAAGAACTTATCGTTATGTGCACTTCGCAGAGTCTTATGAGAAAGGTTTGGCCTTTAATCTTGATAATCTTTTTTTAGGATTCACAAACTTTAGATCGAAAAACTTTCTTGAAATGCAACCCTATGAATTTATGACTAAAGAAGATAGCTTAAGTTTTAGTGCTGGTGGTGTGGGAGCGATTCCTCTAGGATACGGTTTCAATGCTTCAGCTGGTGTTCTTGTACAATTTGAGAAACTCTCTAAAGTTGAAGTGCAGTCTATAGGTATTGAAGATAATGGTGAAGAAGGGGAGTTCTTACGAGTTTCTTATGAGAAAGAAAAGTCAAAAAAAGTAGGAGCGAGTGCTAGTCTTGTTTATGACTTCTTAGGCCTTTTAAGAATTTCTCTATTAAGATACGATTTTTCCCTTGAAAAAAAATCATCAAAGAGAATTAATCTTAGATTTCTAGAAAGTGACAAAGAAGAACTTCAAAGTAAAGGAACCCTTGCAAAAAATGTTCACAATATGCTTCGACTGAAAGACCCAAAGTCTGAAGTTATTCAAGACTATGTGGTCTCTAAAGAAGAGAGAGAATCTGAAATAAGAAATTCAAAATACTCGGCCCTTATTATTGGTGGTTATAAGAAACAAAAAACTCAAATGGTGAATATTGAAAAAGATGGTATTTTGAAAACTTTCTTTACACATAACTTTGAAAAAACGAAATATGTTGAGAACTTATGGTCAAAAATATTTGGGATCGTCTTAAAAAGCTTTTTAAAGCTAGACTCCGTTGTTAATAAAACATTTACTGATACTAAAAGTTTTCGTGTCGAGTATGAATCAGTTGAGAACCTGGTTAAGTCAAAAGGTGATATTGATTTAACCAGTGAGAGTGAAAAACTATCAATTAACTTTGTAAGAGATTACTACGCCTTCAATACGACAAAGGGTCTAGGGAGTCGTCATCGTAAAAAGATAGTAGATGTTGCCAATAGATTCAGTGGTCTAGATCCGCTTATTATTGATTATATAGAAGATAAGAGAATTGTTGGACCTTTGAACCTTGAGATAAATTATGTTGTAGGTAAAGATGGTATCAATTACTTTAATCATTTAACAGTTAATAATGTTTATGACTTAATAAAAGAGAATTGTGACGGAGAAGCAAAAGGTATTTTCAAGTTCTTTAGATCTCTGTTTTCTAGTTGTAAAAAGAAACTACAAAGAAAGTATGATAGATACTTAGAAGAAAGAGATGCAGATGATTATACAAAAGAAGTATATGAATTATGCAGAAAGAAAGTTAAAAAGTATTATAAAAAGAAAAGAAGAAGGTTTAGATTTTTATCTTTTAGAAAAAAATATATGATCAAAAGCTGTATCAAGAAAAATACAATAAGAGATAGGGATATTGCCCTTAAGCAAGTTCCTCTTTGGAGATATCAAGAATTCATGCAGGCCGTATTTGATAAAAGTTCTCATAAGGCTTCACTTTTTAATTACTTTGGTTATCAAAATGTTTATCAAAATGGTCAGTTAATGGCACGGGATACAGAAGATAATAGCTTTGTCCGTTACTTCTCAGAAGGTGTTTTTAAGGGGACAGGACTGGTTGATAACTACTTACGCTCTCAACAGGTACGCTCTCCTGCAAGTATCTCTGTGAACTGATCATTCTTTTAAAAATCAATATATCCTTAAAGATCTCTATGTCCTAAACTTCAGTTAATCCTCGATAATGTCGATAAAGACACATAATCTTTATAAAAGGTGCATATGAAAAGAACAATCCTTATTGTTGATGATGATCAGATAAATGGAAAAGTATTATCAAAAAGATTAACAAAACGAGACTATGAAGTAGAACTTGTTCATAGTGGAAAGGATTGCCTTGAGGCCATAAGTAATAACGATAATGTCATTGTCTTACTTGATATTGTTATGCCTGAAATGACGGGTGTTGAAGTACTTTTAAAAATAAGAGAGAAGTACAGTCATACTGAGTTACCCATAATCATGATTACCGCAAAAGATGATACAGAACAAGTGGTTGAATGCTTAGAATTAGGGGCAAATGACTTTATCGCTAAACCCGTGAATATCGATATTGCAAGCGCAAGAATTAATACAATTCTTAATTTATTAGATCTTTCCGAAAAATCTGTAAAAGCAAAGCAGCTATCTACAATTCAATCAATGGTTGCAACCTATAACCATGAGATTAATAACCCTTTAACCATTGCACTTGGTTTTTTAAAAAGAGACTTTTCGTCTCTTGATGAACGAAAGGTAAATATCGCCATTGAAGCTCTCCAGCGTATTGCAGGAATCACAAAAAAAATTGAAGGCTTAACAAGAGAAGATGCAGAAATTGAAGAAACAACTTATGTGGATGAGTCAAAAATGATGAAACTCGACTAGATTTGTTACACGGAGTGATTGATGGATATCGAAAAAATAAAATACGAATTTGGTGATGATATCGAGATCTTTTCTGAGTTAGTAGATGATTTTAAAATAGAAAGCAAAAAAATGATTGCTGATATAGAAAAATTTATTTCAGATAAAGAGTATCACCAATTAATGATCGTCGCTCATACTTACAAAGGGGTTGTTGCGAATTTCTATAGCAATGAAATAGAAGAGTGTGCCTTCAAACTTGAAAAAATGGGAAGAGAGGAAGACATCTCTAATGCACAAAACATACTTATCAAGCTTATTGAATTAGATAAAATTTTAATTACAGAGCTAGAATCATTTTTAAACGAAAAGAAAGCTAGTTAATTCTAAATAACTTCTAATAATTCATCGATTGAATATTTTGGTTTCCAATTAAGTAGATTTGACGCTTTTTGATGATCAAAGAAGTGATCTTTGTTTAGTTGAAGGGCAACAAATCGAGTCATCGGTGGTTCTTTATCCTTAATATTTAATACTTTGTATATAATCTCGAAAATAGATCCTGCTAGGTAAGCCACTTTAAAGCTGACTTTTTTATCAATCTTATTTTCACCTTTTTTGATTAGAATTTGGTTAATGAATTCCCAAATCTTAACTGGCCCTTGGCCGAGAAAAAACGCCTCATTCGTTAAGGTAGGGTTATTAATCATACTTTCTAGAGCACATAGGTGAGCTTCTGCAGCATTTCTAACATCAATAATATCGACTCTATTTTCTCCGTCGCCTACGATTTTTAATAATCCTTTTCTACTTTTTTCTATTATATTTGGAATAAGGTTTTTCTCTCCTTTTCCTAAAATTAGGTGTGGTCGTAGGGCAACCATTTGGAAGTTCCAGTCTTGACCTAAAATCCATTCCTCTGCCATTCTTTTAGATTTTCCGTACATCCCATAATGTTTTTTAGGATAGCTCATTTCTTCGTTGCTTCCTTTTATAGATTCATTTCCAAAGACAACACTTGGGCTAGATGTATAGACGAGGTATTTTACTTTTGTACTTTGAGCATATTCACAAATCTTCTTTGTTGCTTCTATATTAGTTTGAACAAAATCATTCCAAGGTCCCCACATAGCAACTTTCCCCGCAATATGAAAAATAGCATCATATTGTTCATTTAGAACGACATTCAGCTCATGGTTACTACTTAAGTCAAATTGTATTTGCTTAGAAACATATTGATTGAGATGGGGGTATTCATTACGTGAGAGTGTATGTATTTCATACTCACCTTTAAGGGCCAATTGTTTTGTGACTTCTGTGCCAAGAAAGCCACCAGCACCAGTAATTAGAACTTTCATCTTAAAACCTTTAATTTATTATTTATTGCTAGTTGAGAAAGCTTAAGTCTATCTATTTTTATATTATGTCTAATATCAACTGGTAACTTTTTGCACTCATAGAACTCCGTTATAAAGTCATCCTGTTGTATTTTTTTTGTAACAAGAATTAAATCATTTTTGAGAGTAGAGTTTTTAACCTTCTGATTCCTTTCGACAACCACAGCAGCTTTATTTACATTATTTGGATTAGGGATAATGGCGACTTTATTTACACCACTTACTTGTTGATAAGGTAGCTCATTGGGAATACTACTTTTAAAATTGTTATTCTCTGTTTTTATCCGATGAGACTTCCTCCCACAAAACCACAGGTTACCATTTTCATCAATGAAGCCTAGGTCTCCCATCCTATGCCATGTTCGCATACCTGTATCTTGTATCTTCGCTTCTTTCGTTTTCATTTCCATTCCAACGTATTGCTTCGTTGTGGTTGGACCATGAACAATAATTTCACCTATGGTATTGATTGGTAGTTCTTCTATCTCATCCCATGAAAGGGCCTTGTCAGTTGTTGCAATAATTTTCAATGAGTTTTCATCGATGGTCTTTCCAATAAAAGTACCTTTTGTTTGAAAATTATCATTGAACATGGATAAAATTTCTCTTCCACTTGTGTTACTGACAGGTAAGCATTCTGTAGCACCATAGGGAGTATATGTTGTTCCATTAGTAAGAACTTTTGCAAACTTCTTGTGAAGTTCAATATTAACGGGAGCACCAAACATAACTAAATATTTGACAGTATCAAGCGTAATACTATTTTCAAGACAGTAATCAGCAACGCTTACCCATATTGCAGGACTTCCAGCTACAAATGTTGCTTTTTGATCTTTTATATTTTGAACAAGATCTTTGGGATTTGCACTAGCCGGTTTAGATGGATTCATAAAAGGAATGGAACTTTTCATACCCATTGCAATGGTAAAAAGACTAAATAATGGAAATCCAGGCATATCGATATCTTGTGGGGTCAGTTGAAACATTCTCTTTAAAATATCAGTCTGGGCGTTAAAAATACTGTGGGTATATTCAACACCTTTGGGAATACCTGTTCCACCACTAGTGAAAAGAATTGCTGCTTGATCTTCAGGTTTTAATTTTTCTAAAATAGATGTTTCATTCTCTTGAATATTTTTTAATGACTTAATTTTTCCAAACTCAAGACTACCAATATTGAAGGATACTTTTATAGATTTGAATTTTTTTGAATATAGAAATGATATAAGGTGAACAATTGGCTCAGCAACCATAAATTCAGGTGAAATTTGTTCTATGGCCTGTAGTAAATTCTTTTTTCCCATACCTGGATCAATGAAGATAGGAGTCGCTCCAAGTTTAAAAAGTGCGAAAACAATTGCACTGAAATCTTTTGTGGGTTTTACAAATGTTAAGACTTTAGAGTTCTTTGTAATGCCATATGATTTGAAGAAATGTGCGATATTATTCGCACGTTGTTCTAATTCACTAAAAGTATAGGAATCGTAGAGAAACTTTCCGTCCTTTTTTACAGGGTGGTTCACGGCAACGCTATGAGGCGTTTTTTCTGACCAATCTTTTAATCTTAATGCGATATTTGCATTAATCATTAAGAAATCCTTGAATAAAGGAAGAGGCGTTGCTTTCGTCTTCTAGTACGTAGTGTCCGGCATTCTCATAATATTTTCTTTGGGCTTCAGGGTAGATATCTGTCCAACGTTTATAGAAGTGATCATTAAAGCAAAAATCTTGTCCTCCCCATAGAATTAACTTCTTACCCTTAAGTTGTGGAAGCTCATTTTCAATTTTTGAAAGAACTGAATATGTCTTATGACTTTTCTTCATTGGAATATCTTTTACAAATCTTGAAGTCGCTATTCTGTTTTCATAATTATTATAAGGAAGTATGTATCCTTGTTTTATATTCGCAGGCATTGGTTTTTTGACGGCCATGTAAAGAGCAGGGTAGGCAAAGGCATTAAAGTGCCTCACAAGCTTTTCTCCTAAGAAAGGAATTTTACAAATATTTATTCGTGCAGGGATATTTATATCGGGAAAAGCCGCTGTATTTGTAATGACAATTTTTTCCACTTTCTCTGGATTCTGTGTGGCCCAGCCTAGACCAATAGCTCCACCCCAATCATGAACAACAAGATGACTTTTCTCAACACCAAGATTTGAAAGTATTTCAGTTAGATTTGAAATATGGTTTTTTAAACAGTAGTCATAGTCTTGTGGTTTATCGCTAAGTCCGCAGCCGAGATTATCTACCGCAATGACTCGATGATTTTGTCTCAGTTCTTTTATTAAGTTTCGATAGTAAAAAGACCACGTAGGGTTTCCATGGACAAGTATAACGATCTGGCCCTCGCCTTCGTCAATATAGTGTAATTTTTCCCCAGAGGATAGTTCAAAGTGGTTACTGGAAAAAGGATATTCTTGTTTTAAAGTTTCAGGTATTTTCATATTCTTTTTGCCCCTAGAAATATAGAAGTAAGTCCACTTCCAATTCCTAATAGTATGACGTTATCATTTTTATTAATTGTATTGTTTTCAAGTGCTTCTTGAAGTGTGATTGGTAGCGCTGCTGAACCTGTATTACCCATGGTTGGATAGGTTATATGGGTTTTATGTTTGTGAAAGCCTAATGAACTCATGATTAATTCTTCATGGGCCTTACCAACTTGATGTCCAAGGGCAACTTGATAATCACTTTGCTCTTGATTTGACTGTGTTGCAAACTGAATCCAATTTTCTTTGGCGAGCTTAAGCCCTGCCTTTAATAGTGCTTCACTATCTGTTTCCATAACCAGACCGTGAATACTACCGTGGCCCTGGCAAAGTGAGCTGGCCTCTGAATCCGTTTTAGAACTACCATGTGTAATTTCAAAAATGTTCTTTTCAGAGTCTATATCTTTATGTGATAGGACGATGGCACTTGCTGCAGAGCCAATGGTTAAGTTTGCAATAAACTTCTTAATATTTTTACGAGTAATGCTTTGATTTTCGTTTAGCTCTTTAATGGTATCTTCTAAAAGGGGTCCACTGTTTTCAGCGCTTACGATTAGTGCCTTTTTTATAGTTCCAGATTCAATCATATCAGCAGCTACCCAGATGGCACTAAGCATACCGAGGCAGGCATTAGATAGATCAAAAGACATGCATTCATTTTTAAGGTTTAGCTTTTGATGAACCACTGATGCAGTCGCAGGTTCAAGGAAGTCTCGACAAACGCTTGAATGTATTACAAGATCAATATCTTCTTTTTTTGTATTTGAAGTTTCTAATGCTTTTTTGGCTGCGATAGATGCAAGTTCGCTAGGTCTTGTTCCTTTTGGCCAAAGGCCACGTGACTTAATGGCCGTCATTAATTCTAGACGACCTTCCGGTAATTTTAGTCGAGAATATATAGGGGTAAGTAACTCTTCTATTTTGGAGCTGGTAAGGTATTCATCAGGATAATGACTTTCAATAGATTGAATAGCAATATTGTCAAAGCTTTTATACATTTCTACTCCATTAGTCCGTAGAGGTTTGCCATAGAAACTCCGCTTAACATTGATCCTACAATTCCTAAGAATCCTTGATCTGTTCCTATTAAGATGAGATTTTCATAATCTGTTTTTCCATCTCTTTTCTTATCTGTACTGCCATAGACAGTTCCTTGAAAGTGACCAGTATATCGCTCTATAGTGGTTGGGGAGAAGACGTCTTTAAAATTAAACTCTTCATTCCAATTTGGAAGAAAGGTCTTTGCTATTTTTATAGAATGTTCTAATACTTCTTTCTTTTGTTCGAGGTATTCTTTTCGTTCTAAACTTTTCCACATGGGATAGTTGGCCATCATGGTGAGGCGAATCCATCCTTCGTCTAAAGTATCATTATTAAAATTATTTGGGAGGCAAATGACTGAGCTTCTGTTGTTAAAAAGTGTCTCAGGTCTTTTGTATTCATAAGTATCTTCACTATTATAAAAAATAATGGTTGCATCTTGCCCCATGGATGCCGGCTTCTCTTTTGTGCAAAGAATGGTTTCAGTGAAACTTAACTTTCCAATAGCAGGTTTTTTTTGTGTCTCATCAATGAGGCTCATTGTTTCAGGGTTACCTGCACTAGATAAAATTTTATCAGCAAAGATTTCATCACCATTTTCTGTAATGACTCCTATTGCCTTTTTATCATGTGTGATAATTTTACTTACGCCACACTTAAAACGAACTTCACATTCAGACTCTTCAAGTCTCTTAAGTAGAGTGTTGATGATTTTTCTCACTCCGCCTTCAGGTCTTGAGAAACCTTCTTGATAGATGGATTTAAACATAATCACAAATTGAGAAAAATCCATATCATTTTCCCATGCACTTCCATAGATGAGAAGAGGACAGAAAATCATCTCTATCAAATCACTATTTTTAATATATTCAGAGACAACATCTTTTGCCATCACTGTTTTGTTTTCTAGTGAGACTTCGTTATAGCTTTCCATATAACTAACAAGCTTTGCAAAGCCGTCAATTTCTTGTGGAAAATTTTGTGCAATCTCTTCAACCAGCTCATTAAAGTCATTACTAAATCTAAGTGTATGCTTAGGAAAGTGAATGAGTGAGTGAGATTGTTGCTGTAGTTCTAGAGAATCATAAGGTATTCTTAATTGTTTAAGAAGTTTAGCAAGAGGCTTCTTTCTCTCTCTTGGTCCACTGAAGTTAGTAAGAGCATGCAGTCCAACATCAAAGTGTCTCTTTCCTCTTTGGTAGTAACTATTTAAACCACCTGAAATCATATGTTTCTCAAGGATAAGAGTTTTCTTACCATAGTGTGCTAGTCGAATGCCCGCGGCCATGGCGGACATTCCAGCACCTATAATAATAATGTCGTAGCGCTCACTCATGTATTACTGAAACTTTGGAGTTAAGTAATCTACACATGATTGCATAGTTGCAAGTTGTGGGTAATCTTCTTGAGGAACTTCTATCTTATGTCTTTTCTTAAGCTCCATAACTATATCTAGAAAGTCCATGCTATCTAGGTCAAGTTGGTCTCTAAGTGAAACTTCATCTTTAAGAGTTGAAAGGTCTTCGTCTAATGCTACGTCTTCAATAATCTCTAGTACTTTTGTTCTTACTGCAGTTGCTTCCATTTTATTCTCCTTTAAATTTTTTGATGATGACTGAAGAATTAATTCCAAGCATCCCAAAACTATTATTTAGTATATAATTTACTTCTTTCTTTTGTGGTTGATGTAAAACGAGACCTTCAATATGACAGTCAGGGTCTAAGTTCTCTACATTTGCAAAGTGGTGAACTTGTCCATCTTCAAATGAAGGGATGTTACCGGCCAGCTCAAGTGCTCCTGCAGCTCCCATACAATGACCAATTAATCCTTTCGTTCCATTTATTTTTGTTTTATCACTATGGCCAAAAACATTTCTGACTGCGGCACATTCTTGAATGTCTCCCATTTTTGTACCTGTTGCATGCATATTTACGATATCAATTTGGTCTGGTTGTAAGTCCGCTTTTTTCATCGCCTTGTGCATGCATTCACTTTGTCTTTCTGGGTTCGGTAAAACAAAGTCAGTAGCATCACTATTAACGTGATATCCAATAAGTTCCCCATATATTTTTGCTCCTCTTGCTTGTGCTCTTTCTAATGATTCAAGAATATATATACAACCACCTTCACTGACGACAATTCCATTACGGGAAGTATCAAGTGGCTTTGTTGCTTTTGTTGGGTCTTCGTTTTCTCCTAAAGCTCCTTGAGCTGCAAAGGCCGCAAAAATTCCAAAGGTTGATGTGGACTCACTAATTCCACCAGCAAGACAGAAGTCAACTTCACCAGCTCTGATCATTTGAGCACCATGAATAAGACCGACATTTCCTGCAGCACAAGCAGCACCAATAGTGTATGCAGGTCCTGTAACTCCAAGGTTAAGCGAAACTTCACCTGCAGGAGCATTTGCTACAGTTCTTGGGTTATGGTGATGAGACCATAGGTCTGTTTGTAAATCGTTTTGATAGAGCTCATGAATTTCATTTTCCGTTTCAACATTTCCATGCTCAGTAATTCCTAAGTAAATACCAACACGGTCTCTATCTGCTTCTTCAATATTAATTCCAGCATCATGGAGAGCTTCTCCAGCGCAATAAATTCCGATAGCACCAGCTCTTGTTCCACGTTTTCTCATTTTCCTATTTTGATATTTTCTTTCATCAAAATCACAATTACCTGCAGCAACTTTTCCCATATGTCTTATTTCCATATGAGAAATTCCACTTTTCCCTTCAAGTAAGGAACCTCTGAATTCTTGTAAAGAGTTTCCATTAGGGGATGTTAGTCCGATACCGGTTATAACTATTCTTTGCATCATAGCTCCTATATTTTTTTACTAATTTGTTGTTTTAGTTTTTGAGTGAAGGCATTCTTAATATCTGATGTAATCTGAGTAAGCGGTTCTTGACCTTTACTTAAGAAATCTAAAACTTTTGGAAGCTTATTAACAATTTCGTCATAAAAAGGAGATTGTGCTTTTTGTGTTAGGCCTATCACAAAATTCATCACTGCTTCGGCAATTTCACAAGTTGCGATAATTGACTTAAGTCTTCTTGATCTAGGTTGATCAGTATTCTCTGTTGCTTTATAGGCCCTCGTTGCCATGGCCTTGAACTCTTCAATAGTTTCTTGTTCTCTCTTTCTAAAAACAGTGGCAACAATATTTAAACTATCTTCTTTCGCTCCATAAATCTTAACTCTATTATCAGTAAAATATGGATAGAGATGTGCAACGTCTCGAGACTCTTTCATTTCAACGGCACCAAAGTGAATGAGGTTTCTCAAAGCAATACTTACAGCGGACTGGCTTAGGCCAAGAGTTTTAGCGATATCGTCACTAGCAAGGGGGCGCTTTGCTAAAACCAGTAAACCAAAAATTGATCCATCAATTCTTTTGAATCCAATTTTATTTAAAAAAGTTTCAAAAGCGGCAATCTCTTGAAAAAGCTCTGGTTCAATAATGATGTCTTCTTGTTCTTCAACACTATGATCACTTGTTTCTTGGTTCAGCATTTTCATCCCTTAAATATTAGAATTTATTAACTTATTATACATATTACAAAAATGTAATATATGTAATATCTTAAAATTTGGAAAGAAAAATCGATGATTTATTTATGTTGCAATAGGTTATTTTATGAGCTTAATATCTGCAGAAATTGGAAAGTGATCCGATGCATCCTTGTAGTTCTTAAACTTTTTACTAATAGATACATAGCATTTCTTACCAACGGACTTGTCGAAGTAATGGACCAAAACTCTATGGGCAGGAAGTTTTAGTTTTTCTAGGTTTGGTGGCTCACAGCCTAGAAAGAGTCTCTCCTCACTAGGAGCATGTATTTTGCCTTTAATGATCTTCATATTTTTAGATGTCACAATATAGTCTAATAATAATTTAAGTCTGTTAGGATGGTAACCATCTGCCTCATGGGTTAAATCATAGTTCTCACCAATCCAAACATTCACTTTTTTAAAGTAGTTTTTCAAAACTCGTGAGCCTTGATTTTTAAGGTTTCTAATATCCGTATTCCAATCTCCCAAGGCCACAAAGTAGCTATTTGGAGGTAAAGGCTGAATTCCAGGTAGGGAAACCTCTATATCTGTCTTCCCAGTTGTGTACCATTCTAAAAATCTAAGTTGATCAGCATTTCTTTTATAATTAGGTGAGCTCTTATTTCCAAAATGATAAGAAGGAACTGTGTGCAGAGTGATAATATGAACAACCTCTCCATCAATTTCTACAGGCGTATCAACAAAGTTTTTATCAAAGAGTTCAATATTCTTATTGATAACAAGTCCATCTGCTTGTTTGAACTTATTAAGATTTACTTTAGGGTTGAATTCTTTCCATTTAAGTTTATTAATGACAATAGGGTTACCATAAGGAATTAAATCAAAAGAAAGGCCAGAGCTGTACTGACCAGGATAAATTCCAAAATTCCATTGATCAGCATAATTCATAATATTTGGAGTCTGAAAATTAGCAGGATAGTTTTGATTATTAAGCTTCTGTGCTCTTTGGCCGGTGTTGGCCGGGTAGAAACTCGTTTTCCATAGCTCATAATCTCTACCTAGTTTCATCATGAACTTTTTTATATTTTCACCTTTAGAGGTGAAGCTTTTATTGGGAATATTTGGGTAGTCGTATTGAACTTCATTTAGAGAAAGAACATTAAAATCAAACTCTTTCAGAATTTCATTGGCCTTTTGAACTTGTATATCAAAGTCTTTAATTTTCTGTGAATCAAGTTCTTTAATATTGTAGTGAACGACTTTTAAATCGGCCCTACTTTTGAATAAGCTTGAACAGGAGGAGAGGAGTAGAATGAGGGCCAAAAACAAGTAAAGATTCTTCAAAATATGCCTACCAATAAATTGTATTTTCACTATAATACTTACTATACACTCCATGTAAAGGATAGGTCTTGTGAAATCAAATAATCTTAAAGCACTCATTTTAGGGGCTACAGGTCTTGTCGGGGGAGAGCTTCTTATTCAGCTTTTAAAGGATGATTCTTTTACAAGTGTGACCAGTCTGACTCGTAGCCCTACAGGGATGAATCACCCAAAGTTACAAGAAGAAATCGTTGATTTCGAATTGCTTGAAAACTCAAGTGAGTTCTTTAAAGTTGATGTTGTCTTTTGTTGCTTAGGAACGACCATTAAGAAAGTAAAAGGAGATAAGAACCTTTTTAGAAAAGTAGATTTAGATTATCCAATAGCAAGTGCTAAACTTGCCCTTTCTCATAAAGTGAAACAATTTGTTTTAATAAGCTCTCTCGGTGCGGATTCTGATTCTTCTGTCTTTTATAGTAAGACAAAAGGGGAATGTGAGAAAGAGCTTAAGAATATTGGAATAGAAAGAGTTCATGTTATTAGGCCAAGCTTACTTTCAGGTCATCGAAAAGAATCCCGGCCTCTGGAGCAAATATCAATTCTTTCTATGAAATTCATTAATCCACTTCTAATGGCAGACCTAAAAAAGTATCGCTCTGTAGATCCAAAGAAAGTTGCCACAGTCATGATTGATTTAGTTAAGGGAAGACCAAAGTCTCATGAAATAGAAACTCTTACTTTTTAAGAACGAAACAAAAAGAAATAGGGTCGTGGAAGTCAGGTTTTTCTATAGAATGCTTTAATGCAAAGTAGTAGGTGTCTTTCTTCGTTTCAAGCACACAGCAAAGTCCTAAGAGTGATTCATCTTTTAAATCTAGTTCATATGAAATCGTTGTCTCTGTAGTATTTGTTTGAATATTTTGAACTTCAAGTTTTGATTTTTTAAGAGGCTTTGAGCGATAAGATTCAAAAGCATAAGTATTCCAGTGGTGACTTGTGGTAACGTTTACTTCGTCATAGCCATTTTCGTGTTTTTGAAAAACTTCAAAACATGTGTGCTGCCAAAGATTATCTTTTCGAGAAGAGACATCTTCTTTTTTGGGAAGAATAACTTCTTTAGCGTCTTCACCATAAAGACTCCACTCAAATAGAGTAAGAGCTCCATCACTGCAGATTTTAACTTCTACAGTGATGTCTTCTTTTATTTTATCAAAAGGAACAAGCTCAAGAGTTATACTCATTTTTGAATTTGATCTTGTGCAATCTTTGTAAAGCTTTCAAGGAAGTTTACTGGTAGTGGAAAGAAAGTCGTGGACTTACCGTCACCAGAAGAAATTTCTTTCATAGTATCAAGGTATCGAAGAGTGATGGCGTTTGGTTGTCTTGCTAAAATCCCTGCAGCTTCAGAAAGTTTTACGGAAGCTTCAAGTTCACCTTGAGCACTAATAACCTTTGCTCTCTTATCTCTTTCAGCTTCTGCTTGCTTGGCCATGGCTCTTTGCATTTCTATTGGAAGGTCAATCGCTTTAACTTCAACTGAAGATACTTTAACTCCCCAAGGTTCTGTTTGTTCATCCAAAATAATTTGTAGAGACGAATTAATTTTATCTCTTTGCTGTAGAATTTCATCAAGTTCATACTGTCCAATAACAGTTCTGAGAGTTGTTTGAGAAATTTGAGCAGTGGCACTGTAGAAATCCTCGATAGCAATAACTGCTTTTTCTGGATCATCAACTCTAAAGTATACGACTCCATTTACTTTTAAGGTGACGTTATCTTTTGAGATAATATCTTGGGAAGGAATATCCATGGTAACAGTTCTTAGATCAACTCTTACCATCTTTTCAAGACCTGGTATAAGTACGATAAGGCCTGGACCTCTGATTGAGGTGAAGCGACCAAGACGAAATACAACTGCTCTTTCATATTCCTTTAAAATTTTAACAGTATTAAATAGTAAAATAATCAGTACTAGGGCAAATAATAACATTGGGTTCATATAATCTCCTTATATTTCATATATTAATTCATGTTTCACTTTATTTTTTACTTTCACTACTTGGTTTAGTTCATATTCATTTTTAGAAATGGCCTGCCAAAATTCACCTTGAATTTTTATTTGATAATGATACTTATCTCCAACTTTTTTGATTTTAATAATAGTTGCCTCTTTATCTGTATGTTCATTGAATTTTTCTTTTCCAATAAATTTATGGTCTCTTGAAATGATCCAAAAGATAAAGAGTAAGAAAACAACAATGGCCAAGACTGAACTGAGGATGACATCAAATCCAATTTGCATCATTGAGTCATCAGTTCGATATAAAAAGAGAGAGCCTGAGATCATTGCGGCTAAGCCTGCAATACTCAGTATTCCATAACTTGTAATATAAATTTCGATGATAAAGAGGACAAAAGCTGAAACCAGTAGGAGGAGGGCCCCCATGTTTATGGGAAGAACTTGAAAACCAATTCCTGATAGTATCAGGGCAACGGCTCCAACAGACCCTGCGATAAAACCACCTGGAGATTGAAACTCTAAGTATAAAAGTGCTGCTCCAATTAAAAATAAAATATAGGCCGTATTAGGATTAGCGAAAGTATTTAAAAGAGCTTGTCCTATATCCATCTCAACACTTTTGACTTTTGGATTTGAGACTGAAATTTCAAATGGGTTACCTAGTATCAAGATTTCTTTTTTATTCATAAAGTTAAAAATATCTTCTTTATTTGAAGCAATTTTATCAATGAATTTTTTTTCAAGCCCTTCTTGTGCACTTAAGCTCTTCGCTTCACTTATCATCTTTATGATTGGCTGAGGATTTCTTCCCCTCGCTTCACTTAAACTTTTTACCAGTGAAGTTAAATCATTTATGGCCTTCTTTCGAGCATCAGACTTCTTATCAATGTCGCCACTAAGTTGGATGGGAGTTGCTGCTCCCATATTTGTTCCCGGGGACATGAAGACAAAGTGAGCTGCACTACTTAGTATGGCGCCCGCACTTGTGGCAGATGCTCCTTCTGGCGTCACCCATACGACTGTAGGCTTGTCGATTTTTCCTAAAGTTGTGATGAGGCTTTTTGTAGTAGAAACTAGTCCACCTGGAGTATTTAATTTTATTAATAAGAGGTCATAATCTTTGTTAGAGGCCAATGAATCTTTTACGTAGTTTTCAGTAGCAGGGTTTATTGAACTATCAATATTTAATTCTAAGACATTGTTTATTTGGTAAGTCGGTGCAGCCAATAAGTTTGTACATAGAAATAGACAAAGAGCAGATAATATTACTGGAATTTGCTTTAAGGTGTGGTATTTTGTCATTGTAACCTCTATAAAATTAACGAATGCGAGAACCTATGAGCGATTCTATAATAACTATTCTTATCTGTGATTATATTAATCCCCACAATGATAATGAATGTGAGTACGTTAGGGAAGGTGCTATTGCTTGGACAAATGAACCAAAGCATCAAATACTTATCGCGTCAAAGAAGAATATAGTTTTAAAATATGTAGAAACACTGAATAAAAAGAAAAAGTCCAATATACAGATCATTGACCGCACAGGCTTCACCGCTTTCCCAGGCTTTATCGATACTCATTTTCATTGGGTTCAAGATGATGTGAGGCTTAAGCCAAAAGCTAATCTATTAACCTGGTTGGCTAAGTACACTTGGCCCTACGAAAAAAAGTTTGCAAGTAAAACATATTCGCAAACGAGAGCAAAAAAGTTTTCTCAAGAACTCTTGGCCTGCGGTACTTTGGGAGGAATGGTTTACTCTAGTATTCACGGACACACTGTGGATCATGGAATACAAAACTTTGTAGGGCACTTTTGTGTAGGAAATGTTTTGATGACGATGAATAGTCCAGACTACTTAACCCAAACAAAGAAGAATGCTCTTTCTTTAGTTAAGAAATATTCAAAAAAATACAAAGCACAATATGCTATGACTCCACGCTTTGCTCCAACGACCCATCCAGATGTTATGAAAGAAGGAGCAAAAATTGCGAAGGCCAATAATTCTTTTATTCAAACTCATCTTAGTGAAACGAAGAACGAATGTGATTATGTTTTAGGACTTTATAAAGAACATAAAGGTTTTGAAAAGATAAAATCTTATACTCATATTTATAAAAAATGTAATGTACTAGGGCCAAAAACAATTATGGGTCATGGTATTTATCTCAGTGATGAAGAACTAAAAATCTTAAGTGGGTCTAAAACTTCTATTGCCCATTGTCCGACGTCCAATGCAGCCGTTGGACAAAAAGGTTTAGGAAGTGGACTCTTCGATTTTCAAAAAGCTAATAAATTTAAAGTTAATTGGTCTTTAGCATCTGATATTGGTGGTGGACCTTTCTTAAGTATGTTTGATGTGATGAATAGCTTTGTGAAACAAAATAGAAAAACAAAGAAGAGAGTTAGTTATAAAATGGCCATTTATAGATCAACTTTAGCTGGAGCAAAGTTGATGAAGCTTGATAAAAAAATAGGTAATTTTACAAAAGGTAAAGAGGCTAACTTATTTCTTGTTCGTTCACCAAAGTTAAAGAGTACTGCAGAAGCTGTTATTGAAAATATCGCGACGAGGAATAGTCGGGCCAACACAGATAAGCTCATAAATGAATCTTATTTTCTAGGAAAACAAGTCTATATCAAGGGATAGGTTCCATTATTTTTTATTGTAAAAGTAAAACGTGCAAGTGTCTGATATTGTACGGAACTTAATCATAATTCTAATAAATTTAGATAATATTTATTTTATCTCATGCATATTTAATCTAATATAGATCATGAAATCTTAGTTATAAAAAAGATTTTGGTAAAAAAATAAAAATCAAAGGGATTCATATGGAAACAAAGAGAAGCTTTCAAAATATAGCAAAACTCATTAGAGATAAGAGAATTAATCACCCTAAGAATTATTCTCAATCAGAGCTAAGTCAGTTACTTGGTTATAAGAATGGTCAGTTTATTTCTAATGTTGAAAGAGCTCTTTGTAATATACCACTTAAGATGTTGACCAAAGTATCTGGTATTTTAGACATTCCAGAAAGAGATCTGAAAACGGCGATCCTAAAAGATCATGAGATCACACTAGATAATTTCTTAGAGAGTAATGGAAGTAATGCAAGTGTAGGGCAGAGCGCACATTAATCTTTCTAAAGAAATGCATTTTCTAATTCTATAGACCTTTATACTTTTGATAATCTTCAATTGAACCCATTGATTCTTCCGTATCTTCTTGAAAATTACTATCTTTCTGTGAAGGAAGGTAGTGAGGCTCTTCAGGAGTCGTTAGGTTTTCTGTAGGTTCCGTTTTTTCTGGATCAATTCCGTGATTGCTTGAATACGTTATATCTGGCTTGTCTGCATTATATTTCTTTTCAAATTTTGCCTTAACTTCTGGAGTTAGCTTGTCTTCAAAGTCTCTCATTTCTTTTGCACTATTTGAAAATTGTCTTTCTAGCTTGGCTAATTGCTTTGGGTCAGCTCGATGAAAGAGGTCAAAGTATTTTCTTCGCATTTGGAAATGCTTTTCGAGTAAATTGATATAAGTTTTCTCAGCTTTTTCTAAGCTAGAGCCCTTAGGCCTATTTTTATTATAAGGTCTTTTGCGCCTTTTCTTATTGAAAGGTTTTTTCTTTTTATTATTTGGATTACTACTTTGGGCCGTTTTTTCGTTCATGTATGCTCCTCCTTACAATTTAAGTGGAAGAGATTAGAGCGTCAAGCTCTTAAATTATACGTAATTTCGAATAGATACGATGGTGAGTTAATTAATAATTAATGATTTATATGCCGATAAGCCCTATGTGAAGGTGTTTGTTATTTTAAACTTATTTTTAATCTTACTTTTAGGTGCTTGTTCAAGCTCTAGTGCTTCAAATACTCATGTTATCAAAGGTCAGCATTTATCTTTGCAAGTTCTTTCCAATATGAAGAAAAGAGTTAAGGGAAAAGTTGTGACTAGAAGTAAGTGGTTAGATATGCCCAAGGAACTATCTATTCATATGGGAAGCTATGATCAGTTAAGAATTGATAAAACAAATTCAACATTTTTAGATGTTAAAAAGGTTGTCTTAACCTACTCTTCAAAAAATAAAAAGGTCTTTCAAGAAACATATAATATTAATCAAAAGAGTTATGTGGTTGAAAAATTAGATTTTGATGATGTCTTTGAGTTTAAGATGTTGCCACGACCTGGAAGTTTAGAACTCGTTTTTAAAGATAATAAAAATAATAAAAAGAAAATAATAATACCTGTACTAGGAAGCCAGCATGACTAGATATTTTAATATATTCTTAACGATAGTTTTTATTCTAAACTTTAAAGCTTATGCTGAGGAAGTTTTTTGTAACGATGCTACGATAGAGGATCCTCCATTCTATATTTCAGACGAGTATCGTCAGGGTGATAAGATCTGGGAAAATCTTAGAGATATTGAAAACCATTCAAAAGTCTCTGAGTATATTCCAAGAGGGACAATCGTTCATGCACCTATTGAATTGTCTGAGGTCTCATATGCACCTAACTACCGGATACCGGTTGAGGTTGTTTCTGTACCAAGTCAGGAATGGGAAAATGATATCAAGGGTACCAATAGGAGTAATCAGAGAAGACGTTTTCGTCATACCGCCTTGACTCCAAAAGGTTTAGATAGAGCAAAGGCAGGTAGTAAAGGCTTTCTTGATAGGAGGGCCTTAATGCCAGCTGGAAAGTTTACTTTTTTTGTTAAAAACACAATGCCTCTTGAGAAAACACCTAGTGGCCGTGATTATAAAGGGCTTCCACTTACTCTTAAAATGCAGGGAGACGAATATGTTGGTCAAAATTGTTGTGAATTATCAGACGAGCCTCAGTGTTTTTTCAAATATACTTTTCAAGCACTATCAAAAGATCAAGTTGTTTTAGAAGAATTCAATATTAACCCTCTGGCCTGTCAGTTACTTGAACATATTCAGCCGGTTCCCAAAAGAAAAGAAATTGATTCAGCAGTTTTAAATATCATGGCAAAACTTGGAGAAGAATACCCTGGTTTCGGAATTGGAGAGGGAATTGAAACGGATGATATTAAATTATCTGGTATTCGCTATCTACCAGAACATAAAGGGTCGAGTATCAGTAGGATTCATAGAGATTATATGGTGAAAATTCCCCTTGATCCTGATACTGATAAAGGTCCTTATAATTCATTTCATTATAAGCCCGATGATGACAATAGTAGTGATACTTACTTACAGCCAGAAAGTCTGTGTGCCTTTACAGAAGTGTTAAAACAGTTCAATAAAAAATGTACAGGTGCAGGTTGTCAGGTACAATTTGGAAATTTTTATCATAGTCCAAGTTGGAATACTCACAAGACACATGGATCAGGTCATTGTGTAGATATTAGACCACAAAGAAAGAATAGTGATTTAGACGTTTCATTAAATTATAACACTACTAATACTGGTCGTTATTCTAGAGAGAAAACAAAGGACCTTGTTGATATTTTAGTGAAAGCAGGTGGATCACCAATTTATTTCAATGATAAAAAAATCAAAGGGGTGACTCCTTTAGCGCGTCATAGTAATCATATTCATGTTTGCTTTAAACCGGAGCGTCAAAAGGTAAAAGATGCATGTCGCAAAGGTCTTTGAAAGCTCTATAGCTCTATGTTATATTTCTTAGGAAATTTCAAATAACAGGAGCCTTAAATGAGTAAAAGAGTAAAAGTAGCGGTTACAGGTGCCGCAGGTCAGATTGGTTACGCCATCCTTTTTAGAATTGCTTCAGGTCAAATGTTCGGACCAGAAACAGAAGTTGAATTACAATTATTAGAATTACCTCAAGCGCTAGGTGCTCTTGAAGGTGTAAAGATGGAGTTAGACGACTGTGCTTTTCCATTACTCAAAAATATTGTCTGTACTGATAAAATGGACGTTGCTTTTAAAGACGCCAATTGGATTTTAGCGATCGGTGCTGTTCCAAGAGGTAAAGGAATGGAGCGTGGAGATCTTTTAAAAGTTAACGGTGGAATTTTTGGTCCATTAGGTAAGTCTATGGCCGCTGTTGGTGCTGATGACTGTAAACTTTTTGTTGTCGGTAATCCATGTAACACAAACTGTTTAATTGCAATGGAATCTTCTGGACTTCCTAAAGATAGATTCTTTGCTATGACTATGCTTGATGAAAAGAGAGCGAAAACTCAATTAGCTCAAAAGGCAAATGTTGATGTGACAAAAGTAACGAATATGACAATCTGGGGGAACCACTCAGCAACTCAATATCCAGATTTCTTCAATGCTAAGATTGATGGTAAGCCAGCTAACGAAGCAATTGGTGATGATACTTGGTTGAAGTCTGAATTCATTCCTGTTGTTCAAAAGCGTGGTGCTGCTATTATCGCTGCTAGAGGAGCTAGCTCTGCTGCGTCTGCCGCTAATGCTTGTGTATCAGGTGTGTATAATTTAACTCACGATACTCCTGCAGGAGAAACATTTTCAATGTGTCTTTCTTCAACTGGTCAGTACGGTGTAGACGAAGGACTTATTTTTTCTTACCCATGTCGCGTAGAAGGTGGAAAGTTAAAAGTTGTCGAAGGTATCGAGCATAATGATTTTGGGCAAGATAAATTTGCAACAACTCTTGCTGAGTTAAGAACAGAAAGAGACACCGTAAAAGATCTGGGCCTCATCTAAGAAAATGTCTAATAAGTATATTGCTTTTTACAAGCCTTTCAATGTCCTTTGCCAGTTTACTGGTGAAGGGCAAACTCTTGAAGGCTTCGGGTTGCCAACAGAAGTATATGCAGCCGGAAGACTTGATAAGGATAGTGAAGGGCTTTTGCTTTTAACAAATGATGGACCTTTTATAAAAAAGGTTACAGATCCTAAAAATGACAAAGAAAAAGCCTATTGGGTACAAGTCGAAAATATTCCATCAGAAAAAGATTTAGAACAATTAAGAGCTGGCGTTGAGATTAAAGACTACAAAACTAAACCTGCTAAAGTAAAAATTCTAACTCCAGAACCAAATGTTTTTGATAGAACCCCCCCCATTAGAGAGAGAAAAAATATCCCTACTTGTTGGTTAGAGTTAAAAATTACTGAAGGTAAGAATCGCCAAGTGAGACGGATGACGGCCGCGATTGGTTTTCCAACTTTAAGACTCATTAGAGTGTGTATTGGAAAATTAGAACTTGGTTCACTGGCACCAGGAGAGTTTCGAGAAGTTACTAAAGAGGATGTTATTTAAATTGTTTTCTGTCTTGGTAATTATCTTTAAATAGGAGCTGCCCTTCAGTGACGCCAAATTTTTCTAAGACATTCAATTTATCAGTAAGCTCTTCAAGCTCAATCTTATTATCTAAAAACTGCCCATAGAGGTCACACTTTCTTGCGAGCTCTTCTCCAGATTCGTTAAGAGCTTCTATCCTAAAGCTACCTATATTCACTGTCTGCCACTCTTTCATTTTTGAAGTCATGGCCTGAGGAATATTTTTATAAAGGGTATTTCGACATTCCTGATCTGCTTGCAGTGTGTGATAATTTCCGTAAGGGTCTTTTAATTCAACTTTATGCTTTTCACATGGTTTGCCGCAGTCTTTGAAACTGGACCCTTTACTAAGAAATGCTGCAAACACACAGTGTTCCATATGAAACTCTGGCATATATTGATGGATATTAATTTCTAAAAGTGGATTATTTGTCTTCTTCAATAGCTCTTCCACTTGATTGGCATTTAAGTCATAGGATAAGCAAAGACTATTAAAGCCTTTATTCATTAAGTAATCTGCCGTAATTGAATTTGTGATATTTAAAGAAAAGTCTCCTAATATTTCACCTTCATAATTTAAACTTTTTAAAAAGTGAAAGGCACCTAGGTTTCTCGCCAATACAGCATCTGGGTTTAAGCGATGAATGTGTTTTAGGTGATGATATTCTCCAGGCTTTAATATCCTCGTGGTTGCGATTGCAACTTTCAAGCCTTTTGATCTTACTAGCTTTACACCGGGGTCATAATCTTTACCAAACTCGTAATCTAAAATAATATAACCTACATTCTCTATGTAGGTTGCCGTCTTTAAGAAGTCTTCTAATTGGTGTGCACTTCTTATTAAGATATTCATTTTACTTTTATGAGGAGTCTTTTCAATTATTTGTTTATTCTCATTAGATATCTCATTAAAAGGAAAGATTTGCTTTTCTTTGATGGCCACCCTCTGAGTATATAAGTCTTCGATCATTCTTTGACGACATTGCTTTAATTGCTTGTTTGCTAAGAAAAGACCTTCTGGTAAATCTATTTCAATATTTTTTAATAAAAAACAAGTTTGACCTAGCTTTGAAAATTCTTTGGTAAGATCTTCTTTTGTGATTGGTCTATTTTGAGCCGCACTAAGGTTTTCTTCACTTTCTACTGATACGGTATGCATTTCATCAGAGGCAGTGATTCTTAACTTTTGATCTTCTTTAGCTGTTACTTTAATTGTTAAAGGTAATCTTTTGAGAAGACTTTTATCTTGATAAGTTTTTTCTAGTTCTTTTTGAAGCTTAACGTCTTTGTTCATAAAGACTCTCATGGCAGGCATCACTTTTCTGATACTAATATCATTTTGGAATTTTAAACCATAGAGATTATCTTTGAGGTTCTCTTTGGGGCTCTCTTGAATGATGACATCATAAACATTAGCACCTAAATCAAATTTTCCTGCAGACTCTTTATCTTCAGTGATAAGGATTCCCATACCACGGACAATTTCTTCTTTTGATTCAACCCAAACGACATTCTTAATTGAATCAACTTTATGGACCTTGCCGACTAAAGGTCCGCGATGATTACCATAACTTCCTTCAACTAATTGCTGATGATCAACACCATTGAGCCAACCACTAAAAAAGCCACGAGAAAATGTCTTTTCCATCATGTTAAAACTTTGGGCCTTTTGCTTTTCGTCTGTATTTTGATCTAATTCCTGACGGTAGCTCTTTGCACAGCTGGCAACGTAATCAGGGCCTTTCAAACGACCTTCTACTTTTAGACAAGCGACACCAATCTCTTGAAGTTGCTTCACTTCATTTATTCCACAAAGATCTTTTGGACTGACAAGATAGTCTCTATTATAGGTATTATATTTCTTATCATCTACAATGAGATCGTATTCAAAGCGGCAGGATTGAGCACATTGTCCCCGATTGGCACTCCTACCACCAAGAGATTCAGAAGTTAAACATTGTCCGGAGTAGGCAACACAGAGTGCACCATGGACGAAGACTTCTAACTCTTTATCTGTTTTTTCTTTTATTTTTTTGATTTCTTCAATTGATACTTCTCTACCTAAAACAAACCTTTTGATATTCAAATCTTCAAGCAACTCGATGGATTGTGAGTTTGTGATGGTCATTTGGGTTGAGGCGTGGACAACTTGTTCGGGACAAATTTCTTTGATTATTTTAGCAAGACCTAGATCTTGAACAATGAAGGCATCTGGGCCTAGAGGGATGATGTCTTTTAAAACATTGATGCAAAACTCTAGTTCTTGTTCAAAAATTAGAACGTTAAATGCTAAAAGAACTTTTACATTATAGAGATGACAAAGATCGATTAATTCTTTTAATTCTTCTTTGCTAAAGTCCGTAGTTCTCCCTCGAGCATTGAATCCTGGTACACCCATGTAGACTGCATCAGCACCATTATGAATGGCGGCAAGACACATCTCTTTGGTACCTACTGGAAGAAGAAGTTCAGTCACTATAATTTACAGTTATTAATTTCTGACGATATTTCGTTTAAGTAGTATCTTGGAAATCTTGGGTTTGCGATATTCGCATCTTCAACTAGTAAGCTAATCTCATAAGCTTGTGTTGTTTCTGATTGAGCTGTGAAAGTCATATAGTAATAAGTATCGTATTTTCCTTGGTCGTACTCATCAACTTTTACTTTGATCCCACTCATCATCACTTTTGCATTTTCTTCAATTGCACATTTTGTTTCAAGTGACTTAACAATAAAGTCTTTCAGTTCCTGATCAAATTTTATATTTGATGGGAAGACAACATTTGAAAATGAGTTAAGTGAGAAAATTAATGCGGTTAAAGTGATAAGTGCTTTCATGTTAAAACTCCAATTTAATTGTTTAATTGAGTGTTTTATAGATGGCGATGCTCATTTTGGCCATGAAAGACTATCAAATTTACATGGAGATTTTGTTAGCGTTGTGAAAAACAGCAAATGGAGCCTCTTGCGGAGACTCCATTCACACTTCGAGAGAGAGAATTCTATCAACGCCTATAGGCGCGATAATGGCTGTACTGTTCCTTTTTGTTTGTCGCTAGTGACTTTGAGTTGTCACTATCATGAGGAGCTTTGGCCACCGAATTCGTAGAGCATGAGCTCAAAAGCCAAGTCACTGTGAGTAGAAAAAATAATGTAATTCCATTTTTTTTCACATATACCTCCTTGTATACCTCAAAGGACGACCGATCCTTGGTCTGTCCTTACTTACTTTTATATATTGCTAATTACGTGCCAACTTTTGAGGGGGAAAATAGAGCTATTTTAGGCAAATTGGTGTCTTTTTATGGTGGCAAAGTGAAACTTTGCGACAGAGTGTCCCCGAGTATTTTAATTCAGTGATTTACTCTAAAGTGATATTATTATCAGAAGCATAGTTTTGTAGAGATTGATAGAAATGTCTTTGTTCATCTATTGATAAAGGCTTCATCGATTCCACATTTTGTTTTCTAATTCCTTTTTGTCGAATTAGGTCACTGGATTTTCTGAGTTTATTGGTTATTGAATGGGCAATGGTTTCTAACCATCTTGGAAATTGCTTTTCTTTTTCTGTCACAGGAATTCTTATGAGGGTACTATCTTCAACACAAATAACATGTGCGCTTCGAGGTTCTTTATCAAAGAAGCTTAGCTCACCGATATATTCTCCTGGTCCTAAGTAGGCAAGGGGGGTAATCTTTGTTCCATTATTAACAAAGACTAGAAGTTTGCCCTTATTGATAATGTAAAGATCGCTATCATGTTCACCGGCGGCACAAATCATTTCATCTTTTTTTAGTTTTAAAGTCAGAGGTCCACTTACGCTACTATTACTCATACAATTCCTTTAAAGTTTTAAGAGACGCTTTAAGCTTTCATAAACGTTATCATTTAACCTTTCCCAAAATAACGGCTGAGGATAAATTTTATCTATGAATAGCTCATTCTTACCAATATTTTTATTAATGAGAAGGTTGAAGTCAATGACTTCAAAACCCCTTGTTTCTGCTTCTTCTACAATCATTTTATTGAAAATGATATTTCCTCTCCATAGAGTACAGTCAAAAATTCCTGCTTTATAAAAGGCCTGCCTGGCCTTTAAAGTGTTTCCAAGACCAAGATGTATCTTACCTAATAGGTAGAAGCTCAAACTATTGGCCACTGCAATTTGGCTGAGTTCTCGTGCTGGCTTATAAGCATCTTTGTATCTCTTTTCTTGAACAAGCTTAGTGATTTCATTTTGCTGTATAAGGATATTTTGTGTTTGTGAATTTGAGCACACACTTTTAGGAACAACCTCTAAGTTAAGAGGAGGAGCAATTGCTATTAATTTTCCATCTTTTGCTTTTACGATATTTAGCAATTCCTTCCATTGATGATGAAACATTTTATAGGTGACTTCCATAACATCTTGTACTTGTCTTGATCCGTTGCTGTCTTCAATAGGTGCTCTTGAGATGACACTCTTTTCTAGCTTTTGATAATGGACTGAACGATAAAGAAAGCGGCTAAGGATGGGAGCAGTCATAATAAGAGATGCTTTCTTGTCATCTTCATAGGAATTAAAGTTTCCTAATATTCTTTTAGAATCTTTAATTTCAAATGTTTTTTCCGCAAACTCTTGAGTTCCACCAAGGTAGATAATAACTGTTGGCATTCTTTCCAAAGCACGTACTTTGGCCAAGGTTCTATGGATACCTTCTTTGTCACTAGACCAGTCATAAACTTTGAGAGGGTCTTTAAGTTTTTTACTTAATTGTGTGACGATAGAGGGAAATCCTCGCATAAAGCTTTTGGCCATACGATCGCCGATAATGAGAATATCAGCTTCTTGAGCATTCGTTGCCTCTACACTTTGTTGATAAGGAGTCTCAAAATAGAAAGGTAGTGGAAGAATGGTGGTTCTCGTATTCTGGTATTTAGTGAATAAAAGTCCACCAACTAGAACAATTATGATTAAAAATGAAATTTTTATCAATTTAAGCACGCTAAATTCACCTTATTAGCTAAAATCATAGAATTTTTTCACTACCTATATTGTAAAGGAAAACATTGTTAGTTAAAACGCTTTAATACTTATTTAAATAGGATGCGTAGTGTCAATTTGGGTACCAGAATTATTAAGTCCTGCCGGAAGTTTAGAGAAGCTAAAAGTGGCCATGTGGTATGGTGCGGATGCTTGCTACCTTGGTGGTCAGAAGTTTGGCCTTCGAAGTGCTGCAGATAATTTCAACGAAGAAGAATTAAAAGAAGCACTTGAGTTTGCTCATTCAAGAAATAAATTAGTCTACGTGGTTCTTAATTCTTTTCTACACGATGAAGAATTAAAAGAACTTCCTGAGTTTTTAAAATTGCTAGAAGAAGTTAAAGTTGATGCTGTCATTTGTAGTGATCTTGGGGTTGTTCAAACTGTCCGAAAGCACTCAGATTTAGTGGTTCATCTTTCCACTCAAGCAAGTTGTCTTAATGCTGATGCTGCTCGTTTTTGGAAAGATCAAGGGGTCAAACGAATTGTCCTTGGTCGCGAAGTGGCCATCGCAGATGCCAAGAAAATTAAAGATAAGGTTGATATAGAACTTGAGATGTTTGTTCACGGTTCTATGTGTATGGCCTACTCAGGAAATTGTGTCATCTCTAATTATACTCAAGGGCGAGATTCAAATAGAGGGGGCTGTGCTCACTCATGTCGTTTTGAATACTCCCTCGCAGAGAAAGAAAGTGAAGAGTATAAGAAGGCCTATTTCATGAGCTCTAAAGATCTTGAAGGAATTCGTGTTCTGCAAGATTTTATTGATGCTGGAATAGATAGTTTAAAAGTTGAAGGGAGAATGAAGACTCATCACTATGTTGGAACGATCTCAAAAGTATATTCAGAAGCACTTTCTCATTATAAGAACAATGGTAACTTTTTAAGTAGTCAATTGGAGGAGTGGGAACGTGAGCTTCGTAAGGTTGGTCATCGTGACTATACAAATGCCAGCCTGATTGAAAAGGCCGGTCCTGATAGTGTTTTCAATGAGAGAGAACATATGGAAAATGAGTATGTTGTTGGAGGAGTGATATTAGAAAAAGGTGATGATTACACACTGGTAGAAGTAAGAAGTCCTTTTACTCCTAACGATGAAATTGAAATCATTCCTTTTCACGGTAAAAATGTCACGCTTCAAAATAATCAACTTATGGATGTTGCGGGAGAGGTTCTTGAAAAAACTCGACCAGGTATGATTTTAAAACTTCCTTATATCGAACAAGCACAATCATTTAATCTAATAAGAGTAAGGACTAGACCATGAAGAATGTCTTTACTTTAAAGAACACAGATATTCTTGAGAAGCTCTTTTCTAAAGAGTGTGATGGTATAAGTGAAGTGGTAATTGCTCCAAAAGAGCTGGCTCGTCTTGGCTCCATTGAATTAAAAGAGGTGAACGCTCTAGCTTCAAAGTTAAAGCAACATGGTAAGAGAGTTTTTCTTCAGTGGGATATCCTTATGACTGAAGGAAGCTTTGATTTAGCTGTAGAACAACTTAAAGAAATCGATTGGAACTATATTGATGCTATCAGAGTACAAGACGCTGGGGCCTACCACTATGCTCTCGAAAATTTAGAAACGGAGATTCATCTCATTCTAGAACAAGGGAATCATAATCTAACAGGGATTCACTATTGGATTGAGTATGCTCAAAAATATCAGAGCAAAAAGTTAAAGCGTCTCGTTCTTTCTATGGAGATTCCTTATGAAAGATTTACTCAATTTATAAAAGAAATTCACGCTAAGAAGATAGAAGTTGAAATTATGGCCTTGGGCCAAATTCTTCTCTTTTATTCACCTCGATCACTTGTGAAGCCACTTTTTGAAGATATCACGAGTGATGAACTGAATAATGATGAAATAAGTGTTATCGGAAACTCGGAAGAGTCTCCTCACAAAGGCTTTCCGATCACTGAAAATATTCATGGAACATTTATGTTCAATACGAAAGATCATTGTATTGTTGAATATTTTGAAAAGCTTAAGCTTATTGAGCTGGACGCGTGGAGGTTTGATCTCTCTAATGATCAAGCTCACACTTTAATCACGGATATTTCTCTGGCGACCACAGAGGAAGCTTTTCAAGGGATTAAAGAAGCTTATCCTGAAAAAGTCATTCAAGGTTTTTTTAAAACCAATAAAAGTGATGTGCTCTTTAAGAAACTAAAAAATAAGAGAATTTCAAGAAAGGAAGTAGGCTTTCTTGGAGAAGTTGTTGATGTAAAAAAGAAAGAGCATATTGGTATTCATTTAAAAAACCCAAAGGTCTCTTTTAAAAATGGTCAGTCTTTAACTTTCTTCACTCCTGAAGGAAAAGAGAAAACCACAACTGTTGTACAGGCGTGGCAGGCCAATCAAAAAAATATAAGTGAAGCCAGTATGGGGCAAGTTATATTTATTCCTCACCTTGGAGGAATATCCACTAAAACCATGGTTTATGACTCTAGCCTTCTATAATCTTCTGAGACTTATAGATCACAAATGAAACTTTGATACCACCGTTAATAAAATCTAAATTCTTTATGACTTCGTAACCTTCTACTAAGGGTGGCGTTTTTGTTTGTGGAATGATGACCCCCATGAGTACAGGAGAGTATTTCTTCGCCATCTGTGAAATAAGTTTTTTATTTCCGGTAGCATTCTTTATTCGAACGTTATAAGGAAGATTGGTGATAAGAAGTGTTTCATTATCATTCTTTATTTTTATTTCTTCACTATATAAGTCATCTTCTAGTATTTCTATTTTTTCTTCACTTGAAAGCTCAATTTCTTCATAAAGAGCTTCTAAGTTTTTTTCAAATTGTTCAAGTTGTTTGGCATCTTTATCAAGTCCCGTATACTGAAACTTACTATCAAAGAGAGTATCGTGAACTTTAAGCTCATTATTGTGAGAAGGGAAGTATTGATAAGCAAATTGTCTATGCTTATTGGGGCGATAGAACGTTGCGGCCTCGCTAATAAATGTTCCACTTCCGCATAGAGGATCAATAATATGATAGTCTCTATTTTTTTGTGCCTCATTAATAAGACAATAGAAAAGTGCACTGGCCAGATTTTCCCTGAGCGGAGCTTTACCGATAAACTTTCGATATCCTCTGAGGCCGAGCCTTTCTCCAGAGGTATCAATACTTACTTGGCACCAGTCTTCTTCAAAGCGTAAGTAGAGATTCCAATCTTTAAATTCGGAGACTTTCTGCATGGATTTCTTTTTTACAGGGCTCTTTTGTATAAATCTTTTAAGTCCATCAATAAGAGCACTTTTTATTTTTCTTTCATCAAAGAGTCTTGATTCAGATGATGACACATGAATTTTAAATTCTTGTTCACCATAGTATGGTTTCCAGTCGATACTTGATAGTTTTTTAAAGAGTTTTGGAAAGTCTCGACATTTAAAGGAGGCCACTCTTAATAAAATACGATTTGGGATTTTTAGCCAGTGATTGAGAATAAAACCTTCTTCAGGAAGACATTCAAAAGTGAATCCTCCAGTTTCCAAGAAGACTTCAGGACAGACTCTGGTAGGAAAGAGGCTGGACCACTTTAATTGGATTTCTTGGACAGCTAACTGCTCAAGGCCCAAAGGAATTTGTAGAAAAAAGGTTTGCTTCATAGTTATTCTTATTATACCAAAGAAGTATGAAAAATACTGGAACTCTTTTCTTAATTCCCACTCCTATTGATGAAATCTCGCCACTGGAGCAAACGGCCTTTGGTATGCTTTTGAAGGCCAGTACAGATGGATCTGTGATTACGATTGAAGACCTAAAGCCAGGAAGAAGACGCTGGTTACGTTGGGGACTACCTCGTGAACAGGTGGATAAGTTTGTTCTCTATAACGAACATTCTTGGAAAGATGAATGTGAAGGGCTCATTCAAAAACTGCAAAAGGGTATCAATGTTTATCTTATGTCAGATGGGGGACTTCCTGCTTATTGTGATCCTGGCCGCCAGTTAGTTGAAAAGTGTCATCAACAAAAAATTAAAGTTAGCGCTTCTCCTTTTCCTCATAGTATTGCTCTTGCTTTGGCCATGAGTGGTTTTGAAATTATTCCTTATCAGTTCCTTGGTTTTCCACCTGCAAAAACTGAAGAGCGTCTTGAGTTTTTAAAAGAAGTTTTTAAAAATAAAACCCTTACTGTCTTAATGGATACTCCTTATCGTTTAGAAAAATTTATTGAGCAACTTAAGAATGTATCTAGCGAACTTGGCATTAAGAAAGATATCTTCCTTGCCATGGATCTCAATCAAGAAACAGAATCTTACTATTATGGTCCACTTTCAAAGTGTAAATCTCAAGGACTTGGTAAGCGTGAATTCATCCTCATTTTAAAATAGTCTAAATATCTCTAAAACTTCAAGATTTTAATGATTTAGCCGAAAAGTTACTATGAATTTTTGTAGAACTCGAACTCGAGTTTTCTATCTCTTTTTAGTTTTCTTAAGTGTGACAAATATTGTTGCAAAAGATTCCTATCATATTTGCTACTTCTCTTTAAATAATGAAAAAGAATTTAAAGTAATGGATGAGTTTACTGAAAAACTTAACAAGCTCTCACCAAGAAAGATTACCGTAAAGGAATACCTATCTGAAGGTGGAGAACCAAATAAGTCCTTTATTAAAATGATAGAAAGTGGTGAGCAATGTGATGGTCTCGTTATTAGTGGTCACCATACTGGATCGTTTGGAGGAGCTAGGGCCAGTGGTTCTCTTGGAATTGATTTTTTAGAAAGCTTACGCTGTAAGCCTGAATATCAAGAATGGTTTGAAAAAATTCAAGCACTTTGGCTTCAAGGTTGTCGAACTTTAGGAGTCAATATTTCTGCTGACGATACAAATGCTCAAGATGTGAACGCTGATGCTCATATGTTTCGCGTAGGAGCAGTATTAGAAGAAGATCATTTAGATCAAAGTTTTGCGGATTTAGGAATAGAGTTTTCTGCCACTTTAGATCAAGATAATCCACTTTCTAGTCGCTATCTTAAACTATTTCCACGCTCGAGTGTATTTGGTTGGACGAAAACAGCTCCTGGTGAAAAGTGGAATAGTGAATATTCAATTCCTTATCATATGGCCCATATTTCAAGACTAACAGATGATAGAAATAAGCATTTCAAAAATCCACTTAAAGATGAACTTGATCCGGCAACAGCTGCTAAATATGCCAATATTTTAATTAGTGTACTTAACGACAAATCCAGTAAATCAAAAGATTCAAATTGTTATAATGTTGTGGATGAAGATACAGCAGTTAAGGGATGGATTAACCATGGTTCTTATGAAAAACACAGTCTTCCTTTCTCTTTTGCAAATGATGATCTAACGGCCTATACCTCACTTTTTAAGGATGGGAATCCTCTCTTAGATAAATCACGAGAGATCGATTGTCTTCTTAAGGGTGAACAAGATAAAGAAAATTTAGATCTAGTTTTTAATGTGATTTTATCTGATGAAAGGTTACTTGGGTACTCTTATAATTCAGTATTTGAACTTTTAAAAAGTTTAAAATCTAGTGGAGATATTAGTTCTTATGTCTTTCTTCAAAACAAATTGAAAAATTCGCAAACCTTTACTCACTTTATCCAAAGAAAGCTTGCTTCAAATCAACTATCACTCATTAAAAAAATTGAGTATCTTGCTTTCTTAAAAGAAGTAACGGGTAACGAGTATACTCAGGTCAGAGAGAGTATGCTTAGTTTGGCCATTGAGCAGTTGAATGTTAAGAAACGCTCTGAGAATGATTATGATCTTACTGACTATAAATACACGCTTATTGAAGCACTTGGAAAACATAAATTTCTAGATCAGAAAACATCTGTAAAAATCATGAACTTAAGTAATTTATCATTAAAAGATAAAAGCTTGATCTATGGTTACCTTACAAATGATCTGGGTTATGAGAAAGATGAGTCAATAGAGAATGATTTAATTTCTAAACTAATTACTTCTGCCAAGAAAAAAGTTAAACTCAATATAGATACAGAAGGAGAGATTACAAGTTATGTACAGAGTGTTTATGAACGTAGAGATGACCTTATTGAAAGCTTTTCTTCTACTGGTATTCTAAATGCTAAAAATATTTTAAAGTTTTTAGATAATAATCCTGATGAAATTTATACTACAGCGATATTGAGCTATATTCCCTATGACGTATCGCCTAAAGATAGAATAAAAATACTGAAAACTATTGAAGAAAAGCAATTGATTCCTGAAAAGTATCAAAATGAGCTTATGTATCAATTTTATAACTCACTTGAAGATGCAAAAGACGTTACTCCTGAATTATTCAATCTATCATTAGAAATGGCAAATAAGTATGATATGCATCTATCACTTCGATATATGCTCGAAGATCTTATGAGTAGTGGTGAATATCAAAATGTTGATAAGAACTCTTTACTAGATACTTATATAAAGCTGTATAAAGATCACGGTGAAAAGCTAACTGGCACAGGGAGTGCCCTTGATTTTATCCATCAAGAATCTGAAAATTTAGACAATATATCTTCAAAATTAGGATTTTTATTAGATAAAAAGATGTACTGTAATAGTAATTGCTTTAAAAATCTTACTTTAAATAAAGATATTCGATTGTTAGATCGTAATCCTAAATTAATTGAAAAAATATTTGAAAAGCTAGAAAGTTATAGCTTTGATGAATACTTAGATAATCTCAATAATCATAGAATAGATTCAGATGTTTCAGATGAGGCCACTCAAGAGATTGTAGAATTTATTATCAATAAAGATGAAATAAGAAGTAACTTAGATAATTTTATTCGTTTTTTAAAAAAATTATCTCTAAATCAAAATATTGATAACTATCTCCTCGCTACAATAAAAGCTGAAAGTTGTAAGTCTAGATGTCGAAAAGATGTTATTAGTTTATTAGCAGATATTGAATATCCTTCAATGATGGCCTTCGAAATTATTTCTTATGCAGAGTCGAGATTAGAGGATAGTTGGGATACAAAGAATTTCATCATAAGTCTTAACAAGATTAAATATCCTATTCCTGGAATCAAATCTATTTATAATAAGGTACAACAAAGAGTTAATTCTAGCTCTGCAGATTACTCTGACTATGATCAAAGAAAGATAAATGATTTATTAAGAGAATCTGAACATCTCACTTTTAAGGATAAGTTCTTTATGTTTATGGATGACCTTTTTTAGGTCTAAGAATATGGCACTTTTTTCTGCCATAATTTAAATGAAGTAAAAAGCCTTGAAAGGCCAATAATGGTATAACTATCTAATATTGTTAATGTTTCGAAAACCTCACATCCTAAATTCAATTTATAGACGAAAATATACTTGAGTCAACTAGTTGGATTCTAAAGAATCTCAATGAAAAAACGATAAGTTGGTTGAGGTAATGTGTAGATTATGAACTTTACGAACAAAAATATTCAACGCTTGTATAAGCAGCTTTCACTTTTCATTGTGATGGTAGGGCTTAGTGCGTGTATTGGCGGGCAAGGTGGAAAGAAGAAGGCCAACTGTGGTGATGGTCAAACATTTGATACCGTCTCTCGTAGTTGTAAAGGCGCGACCATTGTCGATGAAACTCCAAACCTCACACTAAGTGCAACGTCTATTGCAGAAGACTCAGGTGCTAACTCAATTGTATTAACTTACTCTGATTCACAAAATGATAAGGCCACAAGCTGTAGTGTTAGAAGTCTAAATGGAAATGGTCTTATTAAACAAAGAATTCTTCAAGGATTAACAATTAGTTCTGTTGATACTGTGACTTCACCGCAAAATTTATGGATTCAATTTGTGAATACTGGAACTCTCGGAGTTTCCACTGTTGTGGTTGGTTCAAATACTTACATCACAGTTACAATTGATGAAGGAACAACTCAAAGTTTTGATGTGAATACCGCATTAAATGGAGATGGAGATACAGACTGTTCTGATGGGGATGCTTCTTGTTACGTTCTTTCATCTTTCACAACCAACCAATTTGTTACTGGCTATTCAACTCCTCTAGCTTTTGATCAAATATCTTGTGATTGTGTTGGTGGTGTTTGTACCGCAAGTATTGAACCAATTGATAATTACTTTGGTTCAAGTGAGTTTGAATATCAATTAACAGATAATGATGGAGTTACTAGTTATAAGTTAGTTGCTTTAAATGTAACTTCCATAAATGATCAGCCAACAACCTCTTCAACATCGGTGAATCTAGCTGTTACTGAAGATATAACCAGAGCAGGGATGATTACTACTGATGCAGGTTTTACTGTGGCCGACACAAATGACGGTGATCCGCTTGCAGTTCTTCTTTCATGGCAAGTGGTTTCAAGCCCTACTAATGGAACCCTCGTTTTAAGTTCAACAGGAGCTTATAGTTATACAACAAGTGCAAATTATAATGGTGCCGATTCATTTATTATTAAGGCATGTGATCCAGAAGGTTTATGTACAGATAATGTCACTGTAAATCTTATAATTACGACTGTTAGTGATAGTCCAACAGCGACTCTTGCTACCATCTCAGCTTTTTCTGAAGACCTTAGGGCCAATGAGCCAACCAATGATCAAGTGACTTTAACTTATTCAGATCCTGAAGGGGATCTTGCTACTGCCTGTAATATTTCAGCAACAAGTATGGTTTATATTTCTACTGATTGTACTTGTGTGGCCGGTGTCTGTAGCGTTGGTGTTACAGGTCGTGGACATGAAAGTGGAGTTGGTAGCTTTAGTTATGCAGTAACCGCTGGTACTTCAAGTTTAGTTCAAAACGTACTTTTTAGTGTTACGGCCGTTAATGATAATCCATATACATTTGGAACGAGCTCTGCTGGAACAATTGATGGAGATGGAAACGTGCTCTTTAATGAGTCGGCAACACAGCTTCCAGGTTCAGCAGTCAGCTTTACGCTTAATAGTGCAACAGACCCTGACGGACATAGTATCACTCAATATCAAATTGTAGATTCTCCAGTTAATGGAACATTAACAGATTGTATTGGCTTAGGTGGTAGTTCGGCTACGGACTTATCATGTACCTATACTCCTAATGATGGAAATATCAATAATGGTTCTACATTAACAGTTGCAAATAAGGCACAGGCCACTGTGGCCAATTTAACATTTCTTGCTAAAAGTTATGGGACTGGTGCTAACGGAATTATTGTTGATTTAATTGATGCTCAAAATGTTGGTGGCGGAAACGAGTATGCTTGGGTAGATGATAATACTGTAAAAGTTTTATTTGAAGCAGGTGTTTCTACTGAAGGCAATATTGTGACAGCAATTAACGCTTCAGTTAATGCAGAAGTAAGAGATTTAATTTCTGCATCTTCTACTTCTTCAGGAACAACATATAGTACAGTCACAGCTCTTACTCTAACAGGTGGGGCAGCTGCCGCAGATACTTTTAGTTATCGTGCGATTGATTCTTCTGGAGGAATTTCTACGAAGAAATATGTTCCAATTGTCATTCAACCAATTAATGATAATCCTACGATTTGTGAATATACAAAGTTTATCGATTATCCAGAGTGTGGAGTAAGTGGATGTATTAATAATGGAGCTCCAACAGCAACTCTTACGACACCAGTTGTAAATGATATTTACTATTATGATTTACAATCAGGAAGTTGTTGGAAATCAAATACCGCTGTTACTGGTGGTTGGGAAGTTGTTGATAGTTATATTGCGGATCATACCTTCAATGAACTCGAGACTTTAACAATAGATAATGTTGTTGTGGATGAAGGTGGTGGAGATACAAGTGAAGACGCTGAAACAATTTCAATAACTGCTGTTAGTAGTGATAATACAATTTTAATTCCTTCTAATAATGTTAAATTCTATAATGGTTTAACTGATATTACAGGTGGTGGGCTTCCTTACAACTTTGCTGATGCTGGCTCGGCCGATACTAATGATTTAAGAATTGAAATTACTCCACAGGCACCTAATGTTGGTACTGCTAATATTTCAATTACCTTAAGTGATGGAACAAATACTAGAACACTTTCATTTGCAGTAACAGTTTCACCAAACTCTGCTGCCCATAATGGTTGGACTCAAATTACGGCATATGGACCAACTGTTAATAAATATAGTCTTCCGGTAGATAGTACTTACACATGTTCTTATTCAAGAAGTTTTTGTAGTGGTGGAGACTGTAAAGGAACGGCAAGTCCTGTTAGCACTGTAACTCCTTCTGATATCGATGCTATTTATTATGATTCAACAAATAGTAATTGTTATAAGATTGATGAGTCAGCTGTTAAAGTTGCGATTCAAAATATTGATTACTATCCAAGAAAAACAACCGGTGCCACTGTAGAATATGTAAATGGTGCAACTGCTGGCTCGGAAGTGGTTACAGTTAGTGGTAGTGCTATTACAGTTCAAATTCAAAGTGGTGTCTCTACAGAAGCACAAGTGATAACGGCCATTAGAGCTAACTATCAATCAAATGATTTAGTAGAGGTTGTCGATAATACTGCCGGCTCTACTGCTCAAGTGAGCGTGGCCGCAACAACCATTACAGGTTATACAAGTGCCAATTGGTCACTGTTTCAAAGCTATTGTAATATAAGTTTTACTGACGATGAGCCATCTTGTTCGAGTCTCGGTTCAACTTGTGCTGGAGCAGGTTCTCCTGCAACAATTGGTCTAGCTAATCCAACTAAATCAAGTAGCTTCTACTATGATAAAACAAATAATTCCTGCTATCATGCTCTTGATAATGATAATGATGGATCACCAGATACTTGGGCCGCTTACACAGCTCCAGGTTATGTAAAATTAGCTTGGAATGCTTTTTCTCTAAGTGGTTCTGGAAGTATTACCGGTTATAATGTTTATCGTAAAAGTACAAGTGAGAGTTTTAATTATGATAGGCCTCTCAATATAAATGTCATCACAACAACGGCAAATAGTTTCGAAGATAAAGTGGGAGAGTCTTTTTATCCACCAGCTCCGAATAAAGTTTATCGTTATGAAGTAAGACCAATTATAAATTCTATTCCAACTGCTACTGATCAAGATTTTAAAGTGGTACGACTTTTTGTTCCACCTAATAACACTTCTTTTGTTCACAGATGGATGGTGAATCAAGAGATGTGTAGCTTAATGAACTTAACAACTTTGGATGCTGGAACAAACTTTATGAAGTGTGTTTATGACGGTCTAGGTGATACTGGAAATGCACCAGGTTCAAATCATTATGATATTGGTTATGACATGGTTGTAGATCGTTTTGAATCTGGTTGTCCTTACACTGATAACTTCAATAATACTTGTGGCGGTGGTGGAGCTTCTTCTTGTACTTGTTCTACTACTGATGGTTCATGTGTTGGACTTGATGACCCAACCAGCGCAGGTGTTACGGCCAATGAAAATGCTATTTATTATTCACGTAACGAAGGGAAGTGTTATGTAAGAACTGCTGGTGCAACTTGGGCCGACATTGAAACAAATGGAGCTTACTCACCAAGGTTTGCACCAAACACACCAAGACTTCCACCAATGGTAAATGTAAGTGGGGCAACTTCAACAGCTCTTTGTACTCAATATGATACTGATAATTTCTATGGAGCAAATACAGCATTCCATGGAATATCGACCAATCCTACTGTTGCCATACCTACAAGAAAACAACAAATTGCTTTTGCTCAGTGGAATAAGAATGATTTAACTGATGGTGAAATGACCACTCTTGAAACTGGTCTCTCACTAAATAGTTCATCAAAGTGTAACTCTTCTGCCGCAAGTGGATTAGAGTCTGGATATAGTAATATTGATATTCCTGATAGTAATAATTTTTACTCTCTCCCTGCTTCTGCATCTGCCGGTTTCAAAACTATGGTGACTGGTTCCAGTGAGACACAATTATGTCAGTCAATTTTTGGTGTTCAAGATTCTGTTGGTAACGTTGCTGAATGGGCTAAAGAACAAATTGATTGTTCATTCATGAGCGTTTGTGCTGCCAATACTGGGGTCTCCCCTGATATGCAGGCCGGTGATGGAACAGATGCTTACCCAGGTTGGACACTTAATCCTGGAAATGGTCCATGTGTTGATTCAGATTCTGATGGTACTTGTGATTCTTCTATTCCGTCATGGGCGCTTGAAGATGAAAATTATAATGCTGGAAGATTTTTTATTCCTGTAGGTCTCCCTGCTCATGTGGATTTTCCACTTAATAATCCAACTTCTGTTGTGGCAAATTTTATGAGTGAAATTGGACCAACAAGTGGAATTACATCAAGTCAATTACACGATGATACGATTACCATAAATAGTATTCAAATCTTTAATGAAGTAACTGGATCTGAATGTGGTCAGATGGTTTATGGTGGACGCCATAATGTGGGAACTGCTGCTGGTGTATGGAACGCAGAGTTTGTTCCATGTTCTGATCCTGGCAGTACTGCAAATTACGCTGTCATTGGACAAATGACTTTAAAGAGACCTGGTGGGACTTTTACTATTAGACTTGTTGATCCTGGTGCAGGTCCGGTAGCACTTTCAGTATCTGTTGCTGCAAGTGCAATAACTGTAAATCTAGCTCATGATGGAGTGACAGTAACTTCAACATTTGGTGATGTTGTAACGGCCTTAAACGCTGATGGTGGATTTACCGGTCTTGGTATGACTGCAACCAATACAGGAACCAGCACAAAGGTTGCTGGAGCCGTTTCTACCACCAATTCAACCGCTACTATTAAAGATCCAATTGAACCTGATATTGGCTTTAGATGTATGTGGACTATTAATGACGCTGACTATCAAAACTAATTAGGTCTTTTCTTGATATTGCCTCCCATGGTACTATTTCTATGTTTTTACAGTTAGATGGCCAAGGAGAGTTGCTGTGGGATTGTTTTTTAAGTCAAAATCAAAAGATAATAGTGAAACCCTTCAAAATTCAGCAAAAGTGATCGCATTCTTAAATCAAAAGGGTGGGGTCGGTAAGACAACAATGGCCTTTAATACCGCCAGTGCTCTTGCCAATCAAAACTATAAAGTTCTTTGCTTAGACATGGATCCACAAGGAAACTTAAGCCAACTTCTTGGTGTTGATGTAGATGAAACAGATGCACCTCAGGCCTATAATTTACTGATAAATTCAATTCGTGAGTTAAAGGGTTTACATTCACCAGTTCTTTTTCAAGATGTTTTAGTGAAAGGAAAGTTAGACCTTATTCCAAGTGGGCAGGCCTTAAGTGGTTTTGAACTTTCTGTGGCCGGTATTAGTTCTCCAAGACAAATGATTTTAAAAAGAATGTTAGAGAAGACTGGAATTCTTTCGCAATATGATTATGTTGTGATTGATGGACCTCCAACACTTGGTCTTCTTGTTGTTAATATACTATGTGCTTGTGATGGAGTCATGGTTCCTTTTCGTCCTGATGAGTTTTCTCGTAAAGGACTGGGGAATTTCTATGATGTTCTTGAGCAAATTGAAGAAATGGGTGTTACAAAAATACCTCAAGTTCTTGCTCATATACCAAATCTTGTAGACCTTAGAAGAAAGCAAGAGGGTGTAGACTTAAAAAGAATTACTCAAGATTTAGAAGACGAGTTTGGACAAGGTAATGTGGTGGCCCCATTTTTAAATAAGGCACCCCTGGTTAGAAGTCAGGCACAAAAAAAATCTGTCTTTGATTATCAGAGTAAAGAATTTACTCCTCTTCAAGGACAATTTGATCAACTTGCGCATTTAATTACAAGTAATAATAAGTGGGAGATGAGAAGTGAGCATTAAAAATAGTTCTAAGAAAAATCCACTTTTTGTAGTGACTAATAATGGCCAAGATGTTGAAGAAGCAACGAATATGCTTGATGCTTTAATTAAAAGATTAGGGTTAGAGCCGGCAATAGAAGTCTTTGAACAGATCTTAGAGTTTTTACTTTCGCAGGTTAAAAGCTACGCCGCTTTTGAGCAGGCAAAAAAATATGTTGATGATCTCGTTGATCTTCTTGAAAAAATCCTCAAGATGATTGATCCTGTTTTGGCCTTTTCTGTTATTTCTCGATAAGAACTTTTTGGTCATTTTCTAACGTAGTCTCTTTTTCTGGGTTTTGATCAGGCTCCGGTGTCGGTTCTGGTGATTTAAATCTTTTAGAGGCCACTTCACCCCATTTACCTTCTTCAAGAGATATAGAAACTAACATGGTGGTCATTTTACCGTTAAATAGTGCATTGGCAATTTTCTTTCTAATACCGCTATCTTCATTTCGATTTATCACTATAGTATTAATTCCTTTCTCGAATAGAGAACTTTCACTAGTGATGACTTTGAGTAAGTTTTTATATCGTGACCAACCTGGTGAACGATCAATTCTAATAAAAACATTCTTAGGTTTTTCAGGCAGGTTATAGGTAATTTCAATATTATCTTCATCCAAAACTTCAATATCAAATTTTATAATTTTGGCCTTCGGATCAACCTTGACTCTACTTCCAGCTGCATCAAAATCAATTTTTGAATTGGCTTCGTAACTAATAGTATCCACATCATCAATCGTTCCACCTGATTTGGTGATTCTACCAAAGAGATCATCTGCTTTTGCTGTCATAAAGTAGGAGAGTTTCTCGCCTTGGAGTACTTCACGAACAACTTTAATCATTGATAAGTTGAAATTTGTTGAGGTGAAGAGTTTAGCAAGTTTCTTACTTAGTTCTTCAGGGTCCTTTTCATCTTTTAACTTCTTCCAACGAGTAAGAAATCTCTTTGCCATAAAGATTTCTCCACCCTTTTTAATATGAAAACCAAAAAGAGTGAGAGGAAGGTTAAGGGCCGTGGCATAACTATTTTTAAGACCATGCCATAGTCTTCTGGTGGTTGAATCCCATCTTCCTTCTTTAATTTTGAAAGCGACTTCTAGAATCTTCCACATTTTATCTTCAGGATAATCAATGAATTTCTGAACTTGAAGACGTGAGAGTCCAACTCTGTAAAAGAAGCTTGTTTTATCGTAATCTGCAAGTTTGATATACTGACAATCTTTAAGCTGATTTCTCGAGCCTCTTTTTATGGAGTTTTTACATAACTTTTTAACAAGTGGTTCATATAGAGGTACAGGTTTGAAAATATCCCTTAAGCCAGTTGCATACTCTAATTCTTGCATATACTGATTAATTTCTTTCGAATTAGTATTTGTATCTTCTATGGTTCCTTCTATTTTTAGAACCATTCCTTTTTGTGTTTCATCAAAATCGTCTCGATCTATGATTGAAGTAAAGGAATGTCTTTTAATTTCCGAACTTCCCCAAAAAGTATCATAAGCAGTGAAGTTAGAGTTTTCACTATAGTAGATATTATGCTCAACTCCATCTTCTAATATAATTTTTGCTTTGGTTTGTTTTCTCTGTGTTCCCTGTGCTTTTTCAAAGAATACACTTAATTTCATTTTATACTGTCTATTCATATTTCGAGTTCGTTGTTCTCGAGTAAATGACTTTGTTACCCCTGAATCTTCAATCTGAGCAAGTTCATCTGACTTTTTCAGACGTCCCATGGTAGCAAGTAAATAAGCTTTTAATGCTGATTCATTATTAAGATCATATCGATAACCCACATCAAATTGTGTTCTCTTCTCTTTATTAACAACGAGATTGAAAGGGACAATACTCTCTGTCCAAGTAAGAACAGTTTGGTCTAAAACAACAAATCCTTTTAGGATCGTGTGCTTTGACTCTGCTGATCCAAGAGTTGCAGTAAGACCCGCATTTCTTTCTTTTGTGACTTTTAAATGAGCAATGTCTTCACTTTCTTTTAAGACACTTACTCGAAACTTTCCACCAAGGTAAGTCGTTAAACCTAATCCAACTTTCGCTTCAGAAACATTAGTGATAGGGATATCAATACTAGACCAACCAACAGAAGCTCCTAATTGTATATTTCCGTCTAAGAAATAACTTGAGATTTCTCCAGTAGGCATATTCTTAATTTTCTTTTCTGTTACAGGAATTTTAAAAGGGTTCGTAATTAAATTTAATAATTTAGAATATCTAGCTCTTGTTTTTGGGTTTTCAGTGTCCCATTCCATAAAATCGCCAAGCTTTGTTTTTAAATCTCTTTCTTCAGCTTCACTTTCACTAAGAATGATGGCACCTTCTTCATTATTCTCTGAAAGTTCTTGAGCAATACGAGCATCTTCTCTTAATTGTTCAATAGTATTAAGTTTCGTAAAGTCTCGAGGGGCCACTTGTCGAATATTAATAGCATTGAGAGAAATATTGAGGCCTAGTTGAAAGCCAACATTACCTGTAGAAAAACCAAAGTCTTCTGTTTTAATAGGTATTGGGAGTGAAATTGGTAATTGGAAGTAATCAACCACTGTCCATGTATCTAAGATATCGTGATTATCGTAAACTCTTCTTTTAACTCTTACTCCAACATTCACATCACTATAGCTTTCACTAAATAATGTTCTGTCTGTAAGTGACTCAAAAATTGATGTTGAAAGTGATAAGCCGGCGTCTTCCCACTCTTCCCCAAGTTCACTTGTTATTTTCCCAAGAAATTTACTAGGCCAAGGGCTTGGTGTAGGTGTTGATTGAGCATAGCAGTTTACGGTTACAAAAAAGGTAACAAGGGCCAATTTGAAAAATTGCTTAAATAAAAACATCTACATTTCCTAATAACTAATTAAAATCAGTATACCTATATAGGTAACGCAGAGCATTAGTAAAGCCAAAACCTTGTAATATTTACTCATTTTTTTGATCTAGAGCAAGATTTTGAAGTTTTGTAACTTGTTATTATTATGGGATTTTTATTGATATGTGACATAACTCCCTGATAATATTGAAAAAAACTCTTCTTGTCAGGTTATGTCAGAAAGCTTAATTTCTCTCAAAATTGATTTCTATACACTCACTGAGAGGGAGATTTATGAAGAATATTATCGTTTTACTAGCTTTAGTCCTGCTAACTTTTCATGCCAATGCAAATGAAGATGGTGCATTTCTAGACCCTGCTTATGACAACCTTGTTCATCCAAAAGTGAATGATGCTAAATTATATAAATCTGGAATTACAAAGAATAATGTTCAAGCGGTTATTGAAAATATGACAGCGGTAAGAAGCCAAGTTTCAAGAGGAACTTGCTCAATCTTTTCTGCAGTCGCAATTTTAGAAGGTATGCTTGTTATGCAAAAAGGTCTTGAAGTAGATCTTGATCTTTCAGAAGAGTATTTAGAATATATGGCCGTAGGTGGGAGAACATCTGACGGATCAAACTCGTACACTAACTTTTCTAAAATTAGAAAGTATGGTGTTCCTTTTGAAACTACACTTCCATACATTGGACAATCTTGGGTTGATACTCCATTTCTTGGAATGGCCCAACAAAGATGTGGTCACTTAGAAGGAAATAAAAAGAAGGCCTGTTTATTAGTTCACCATGATACTGATCTTAAAAATTACTTAGGAGAAGGTTGGGGAAGTACATACAATCCTGAATATGTTAGTGAGCGTGACCCTGAATTATATGATGCTTTCATTGAAGGAAAAGAACTTAAAGATGAATACTACCCAATCATTGGATCAAGTTTTTCAGTTTATAGTACCCTTGCGGCGAAGACATTATTAAGACAAGGTATCCCTTTAACTATGGGTCATGACTTTTTCTACGGTGCTTATAACCATAGAAAGGCCACTGAGTATGGAATCAATAGAGATCTTGAGAACTGGAATAAGGGAATCATTGGATACCCTGAGTACGGTTCAGTTGATCGTGTAGAGTCACGTAAGCATAGGGCAGGACACTCAGTGTTGATTGTTGGTTACGATGATAATAAAGAAGTGACAACAAGAGTTAAAATGCAAGACGGAACAATCAAAGAGTTCACATACAAAGGTGTTTATTACTTTAAAAATTCATGGGGAACTGGAAGTTTTGGTTCAGAAATGGAAATTGATGGAGTAAGATATCCAGGATATGGTATGATGACTCAAAAATATGCACATGAGTTTGGTAGCTTCTATCAGTTACCAATTAAATAATAACCTTTAGACATTAAAGATTTTTATCGGGCCCGAATGGGCCCTTTTACTTTTTAGGCAGCTTGTTTGAAATCGTCTTCTTTATTTTCATTATTTTCGTCGTTTTCTTCTTTCTCTCTTTCTTCAATTTCTCTTTGTTTTTCTTGCTCGTTTTTAATGGCGACCACATCAATTTGAAAGTGTTGGATAACTTCTTCTAAGTCTGATTTTTCAGGAGTTACCACCAAGACTTTGTCGTACTCTTTGATGACTGTTGAGCCATTTGGAATAATAAAGGAGAAGCCTCTTTTTAAAAATAGAACTTGAGAGCCTTGTGGAAGCCCAAGATCAACCACTCTTTTTTCACAGGCAAAGTCATAATCAAAAATTTGGAGTTCTTGAATACCATTCTTTGTTTTTTGAAGCATTTCTACATCAATAGGAAACTCTGGATCGTAAATAGCATCAATCACTAAATCTAGTCCTTTTGCCATTGGTTTGACTGTCATCCCTTGCACTAAAGCAGAAATCAAAACACTAAAGAAGACAATATCAAATATCAGGTAGGCCTCTGTTCCAACTTCAGTAGCAACCAGAGAGGCAAAGACAATAGGTGTCGCCCCTTTAAGACCGGACCAGCTTATAAAAATTTTACTTTTAAAATCGATTTTTGAAAATGCCGTACTGATGAAAACACTTAAAGGTCTACCTACAACAATCATAAAAATGGCAATAATACTTGCTTGTGGTGCAATCTGCATAAGCCTTTCAGGCTTTACCAGAATTCCCAGCATAATGAAGAGACCAATTTGTGAAAGCCATGAGATACCATCAAAGAAACTAACGAGAGCATTCTTATGAACGATCTTGGCATTTCCTAACTTGATAGCAAATATATAGACGGCAAGAAAGCCATTACCATGAAACTTATTTGTTAGAGAATAAGTTAAAAATAAGAAACCAATTGTTAAAGCAGGATAGAGTCCTTGAAAATCCAGCTCTGTTTTGTCGTTAATATACTTGAAGGCCTTATAGAAAATATATCCAGCAATAGCACCGATGATTGGGTTTAAAATAAAATTAAAACTTAGTGCCGGGCCGAGTTGTGCTTTCTTTAGGTAGAGATCAAGAAAGGTGGTAATCAAGAGGTAGGCCATAGGATCATTACTTCCAGATTCAAACTCAAGAATAGATTTAACATTCTTTCTTACTTGAGAATTCTTATCTCGAAAAATGGTAAACACTGCAGCCGCGTCAGTTGATGAAAGAATGGCACCAATGAGCATGGACTCATACACATCAAGGTTTAAAATATAATAGCAGAAGCCACCAACAAATAAGGTGGTGAGAAGAACCCCTAATGTAGATAGAGAAATTCCTGTTTTAATAATTGGTTTGATGTCTTTTGTCTTAGTCATAATTCCACCGGAGAAAATGACAAAGCAAATGGCTATTAAAGAAAGTGAGTGTGTGAGTTCATAATTTTCATAATCTAAATTCAGTACATGTTGGTTACTAACAAACATACCTATGGCCAAAAAAAGAAGCAGAATTGGAAAACCGAATTTATTAGTAGACTTACTTAGTATGACACTCAATAAGAGGATTACTGAGCCGGCAATTAGTGAATTGTTAAATAACTCTACCATAGCCCTATTTATCGGCTATAAGCTGTTTAAATATTAGGGATTTTGCTCAGAAATGTGATCTTTTTTTAAAATTGTAATGTTACCTGTAATTAGATATTTAGAGATTAGTAATTGAATCAATTGTTTGGTTTTCAGTAAAAAACTCGAGATGAAATGAACTGACTGTTGCTTTTACTTGATCAAGTTGGTTTTTTTCGAATGAAAAAAGATTTCTGTGCTTGAGTTCTGCAATAACCTGATCATAAATATTTTTACGACATTGGTACGCTTCAAAGTCTTTCATAGTTCCCTGAAATAATTGAGGGTCATTTAACGATTCGTAGAAGGGAATATTGAAATACTTTTCTAAGAGAGATGAGTAAACAAGTGCTACACAATATGCTTTAGCAGGGTATATTAAGTGATCATAGTCTTTCAAAAAGTAGTTGATGATATCTTCAACAAGCTCAACATTGTTTTGATTTTCTCTTTGTATTATTTTTTTCACAACTTTTTCTTCTTTGTTAGTTGAAAGAAAAAGAGTTTGTCTCAATTTGTGGTCGTTTAGCATAGTCGTCCAATAAGTTGATAAATCCGTTACAAGAACTCTCTAAAGATTTCACTTCCTGTAAGTGTTCACTTAAACAATTTCCTAAGTAGCGACACTTAGAACAGAAGTTATTGTTCATGACTTTTCTTTTTTCTTCTTCACACCATTTTAAATATTCATTAAAAGAGCTTAGCTCTCTAAATTCTTCATTATTGTCACTGTCAAAATCAAGGATTCCGAATTTAGAGTCTGGTGTTATATAAACGTGATCATCAGACCAGCTTGATGATTCTTTTTCTAGGGCCTGATGAATTTTTTTAAGATTGATAAATTCAAAATTAAAACTTTGAGAGTGATAGAGCCATCGCTTTACAAAATTTTCAAAATCTAGAAAGGATACTTTTTGTTGATTTGATTGATTTGTAGAATAAGGCTTAATTTCGACTGACTTAATATTATTAATTTGGCTTAAAATTGTTATCACTGATTGAAGTTTTTCACCACTCCATTGAATCATTTCTGAAGATGCAAGCATTAGGATTGAAATTTCTTTATTTGAACTAATAATATTTTGAAGGACTCTTTCATGAGACTGTCTTGAATCATGATCATAGCTGACAGATAAGTTAACGAAAGGTTCGTTAAAAAAAGAATTAGCTTTACTAAAGTTTGTAATAATATTGATATCGCCTTGATAGTGATGATAAATGATCTCAGAGAGGTTATATAAATACTCTGATGAAAGTAGGGCTATTTCACCACCATATAAATCGATTTCAGTGATCTTACGATATTGAGAAACTTCATTTAAAAGTTTTTGAAGTTCTTTTAGGTCAAGGCAATTGCTTGATGAAAGTTGGTCTTCTGTAAGATAGCAAAAGTTACATCGAAAGTTGCATTTATAGATGGGGTTTATTGATAGTTTAATTTCTCTCATGCAAAGGCCGTAAGTTTCTTTTCAAACCCTTTCATTATTCGACAGTGCTCTTCTACTTGGCCACTTTCTTTCATGTCTTTGACTGTTTTTCTGCACCCATTGCACAAAGAGAAAAGTGGGCAGGCAAGACACTCTTCTTTCATAGACAGTAAATTTAGATCATCATTAAGAGGAGTGTACTTTTCTCCATTCATTTCTGACTCAAAATCTATTTTATATTCTTTATCATCGCCAAAGGCACCACAGGAGTAATAGTCACCATCTGGTTGTAAACATCTAATGTGAGAATCACAATTTCGAGATCTTGGACAAACAGTTGCTTCTTTACTCATGCCTTTAATTAGTTCTTGAGTATTAAACTCCCATCGAGTAAGACCTTCCTCAATAATTTGAAGATAGAAATTGTAAATTTTAGAAAGAACATAAGGATCTGTCTGACGACCACTACCAACTGCGTAGTTTAGTTTGCAAGTAACATCCATTTTTTTGGCAAGGCGAACATTGTCTAGCGCTTTGTCTTCATTTTCTGGAGTAACAACACTTATAAAATCTGGTCGGTAACCAACTTTTTCTAAAAATAAATTTGAAACTTTCCAGAACTTCTCTTCATCATATATTGTGTTGCGATTAATTTTTCTGGTGGCACCGTAATTAAATGAGGTTCCTACTCCTACATTTTCTTCTTTAAAAAGACCTACCCACTTCTGTGGTCTCAAATAAAAATCCCACAGATTGGTTGTAAAGCTTAGAGTCGTGGCCATTTTCTGAGAATTTATAAAATTGAGGATTTCATAGTAATATTCTGGCTGAACCATTAATGGATCACCACCATTAACTATTATTGTTCTAGTATTTGGGTAACGGATTAGAAACTCTTTTACTTTTTCTAAATCAAGGGTGGATGATCTTGATTCTGATAAATCCGGTGAGCTGCAAAATGTACATGCAAAATTACACAGCTCTGTTGGTTTTATTATCAAGTCCATATCTTCCTTAAGTAAAATTCTTATAAAATACTAAGATTAATGAAACTTATAGGCAAGTCGAGTTCTTGAAGTTAAAATTTGAAAATGCTTAGCGAAAGATATGGCAAAATTGTTAAAGACCATTTTCACAAATACCCTGTGATTATTAAGGATATTCCATTTCTCCAATCAAGTTTTGAAGCTACGCCTATTGATCAAGGCTTTATTTATGAGTTGGCCTATATAGAAGGAAATACTTTGTCTGAGTTGTTAGGTCGGTTATGCCAAAGCTCTAAAACTGATGAAGCTGTTGTTCTAATGAATTCATTCTTGTCGTGGTATAAGAATAATTTTGTGTATTGTATAGGAAATGAAACTCTTATGCTTTGTGGTGATTCTAATTTGGCAAATATTATCTATCATCAAGAATCATTTGTTCATATAGACTTGGTTGAAGATTTTCTTTGTGTCACATCCCATCAAGAGAGACCTTATTTACCCATATATTTGTCATTAATAAAAAGTACTCATATTACAAACGACTTTATAGATAAGCTGGATTGGCCTTTTGCTATTGAGCTTTTAAAAGAATATGAGGATTTAGACCTCGATAAGATAAGCGATTTAAACGATTTTATGATTACAACTAATCGTCAGAAGTTTTATGATGATCTTCTGAATGGCACGATGAGTAAAACTTCTGCTCTTTATCAATTTATTCACGGTGATAATGAAAGTTTTGGTTCTTTTTATCATCAATATTTAAGTCCTTTTTTAAGAAATGATTTCTCTAACTTAAATTCATAAATTTGATTAAAATTGACAAAACAAAAGGTGTTTGGGAACCTCATAAAGTCAAATTACTAAGGAAGGAATTTTGAACCAACTAATGGTTTATCTTAAAACTACGGATACCTGTCAGCTTAATTGCGATCACTGTTTTACAAATGGAAGTAATGGTAAAAAAGGTTTTTTTGATACCCATGCTGTTATTGATTTTTTTCAACGATTAAAAGCTTTTAATCCTCATTTTGAAAATGGAAATATTTCATTTCATGGAGGAGAGCCTTTCTTATGTCCAACAGAACAAATTTTTACTGTTTGGGAAGGGGTCAAGGATCTTTGGCCTAATATATGGTGGTCTATTCAAACAAACTTAACTTTTAAGCTTACAGATGAAAAAATTAGAGTATTAGAAGAGATTTGTGATAAGTCGTGGGGAACTTCTTGGGATTATGGAATTCGTTGGACTAATCCTAAGCAAGAAAAGTTATGGAGAGATAACGTAAGGTTTCTTGCTGATAAAGGTCATGATATTACTGTGATGGTAAGCCTTACTGATAATTTAGTTAAATCTGTTTCTCCTATTGAAATTATAAATGATATGGCCTCTCTTGGAATTAAAAGTATTAATTTTGAAAGAGTTACTCCTGATGGGAATGCTTTAGATAATCTAGATAACGGAGTTATCCCTAGAAATCATGTTTTAGATCATTGGTTTCTAAAAATGTGGGAAGAGACAAAAGAGCACAAATGTTGGGAGTATATAGATAATCTCTTTTTAAATTCTATACTGACTTCTCTTGTTCATAATACCTATGCTGGTTGTCGTTCTCGAACATGTGAGCAAAAGATTTTAACTCTTAATGCAGACGGAACTGTTGGCGGTTGTCCAAATTCGGCACCAACGAGAACCTTTGGAACCATTCATGATGATATACCATCTCTTCTTTTTAGTGAGGGGAGAATGTGTAATATCAATGATGAATGTACACGAAATCAAATTTGCGAGACATGTGATGTATATGATGTTTGCAATGGGGATTGTCACCAGCTTCAATGGCAAGGTGATCTATGTGCATCACCAAAATCGTTGATGAGAGAACTTAAAAACGGAATAAAGTCTCAAGATTCTTATTATAAAGAAGTCCTTAGTGGATTTATGGGACAGGAGTAGTTATGCCCGGTGGAATCGTTAATAAAGATCAGAAGATCACAAAGTTTATAACTGATGTGATGACTTATTGTAGGAATAATGTCCAATGGGATATTAATACAAACCCACTTTCTGCTAGGCCTGATAAGTCAGGAAATTATGATCAACTTGATACAAAAGTTGAACCAACTCCAACGGACTTTCATGTGGTCTCATCACTTGGGGGAAATGTAAATGCTTCTGTGCTCGCAACAGTTTTTCAAATTTTTGCCTATAATATTACTCGCTATCGTCCGGTAAGGATGTATGTTCGTGCTACAGCAGGACAGGCCATCACTGATTTTGGAACAAATCCTACTGCTCTTAATAGTAAGCACACAATGGCAATTGCTACTTTCAATACTCAAGTTCAGGCAACACCTCAGTTGGCAAACTTAGAACCAGGTAATGTTGCTGCAGAAGCGGCTCTTGATAACTTAATTGCGAGACTAAGAAATATTGTTAGTGCAAACATGGCCAGTGCAACACCTTATAGGACTATTACAGCATGTCATAATAGTTGTCACAGTAACTGCCATAGTTCTCGGAGTAGGAGATAATATGCAAGAAGTTCAGATTCCTCTTTCTTCGGAGCAAATGAAGTATTTCTTTGAAAATAAAGAAGAGATATTTTTTATAGATCTTATAAATACAAAATTAAGAGGAAATGTACTCTTAACGTATATTTCTAATTTAGGGCTTAACGCAGAATTTACTTTCAATGATGTTACAAGTGAAGATAAGTTAGACCTCTTGCAACAGTTCATGACCACAAGGCATATCGTCTCATCAAAATCTCTCAGTATCATGACGTTACAAGTCCTGCTTTATAAAAAAGAAATTAAACAAGATAGTGTCGTTGAACAATTGCTAACGAAAAGTGAAATTGAACTTTTTATTAGTATGAATGTTGAGCTCGTTAATAATTGGATCGAATTTTTAGACTCAAGCTTTGTCTTTTTAATGGAAGCATTTGAGGAGTTAGCCAATGAGATTTCTATAAAAGAAGGTCTGGAGGTTGTTGATGACCAACGCTTCATTGGTCTGAATGTGGTTAATATGTTCTTACTACAGGGCTTCAGTGAAATATATTTTAGTGTTCCTGTAGGACCTGTTAAATACTTTGAAAGGCAATTTAACGATTATATGTTTAATGGAAATAAGCTTTTTCATTACTTTAATAACGATAATAATATTTTTTTACATCTAATGTCGGCCCTTGTTAATGAGCAGGTAGATTTAAGTGAGCTTCAATCAGCTAACTTGTTGTAGTAATGTATCACTTTTATGGAAATATATATTTTGATTTAGATTGCTTCTTTCATCAAACGAATGATTATTATATTTTGTCATCAGAATTAGCGGAAAATGGTTTTGTAGAATCTTCGGCCATGAATCAAATCTTTGCAGCAGAATCTTTCCCTTTATTATTGGACAAACATTTTTCTTCATCTCCAGATTGTGAGTCAGTAAAAAAAGGTGAAGCTGCATATCTCTTCAATTTTAATAATGCGTTAGAAGAAACGAATACAGCTAATTTAACGAATGAAGAAGTAATGTTTAATGAAAAAATTGTAAACTTTTGGAACTTCTTGATTAAATCAGATTTCGAAGACAAGAAGCTAATTGTCTATGTTGAAAAAGAAGTCTTTTCTAATATTTTGGCCATGTCATTAAAGATTCAATATCCATTTTTAGATAAGAAAGAATTATATAAACTATATCAGCTTACAGTTTTGAGATTTACAAAGTATTTATCTGGAATTGATCGTAAAACCTCAAAGGATAACTCAAAATATTCAGCAATTTCTGGTATGGATCTTAATTCTTTTAATAAGTACCTTGATCAGTTTTCACAGATCAAAGATGACATTTTAAACTTGAATAAAGAAAAGTATCCTTTTGAAGTAAAGCTTGGACACTTGTTAGATAGTCATAATTATAACGATAAGTATCTTTTGAGTGAACTTGATTCTCTTCTGAAAAACTTTGTGGAGTCTGAACTCGAAGGATTTAGGAGAGATATTTTTAAAAACTTATTCTCACTGTCACAATCATTTGAAACTTTAAAAGATATTGATTTTTTAAATAGTAAAGATATCGTTAATGATATTATTAAGCATGACGATCGTTTTAGTTTTTTAAACCTACCTACTATGCATGTATATCAAAAAGAATTAGATTCTGATGTAAATAAATTTTTAGAAGTATATAATACTTTTAATGAAAGCCGTGGTGAACGGGACTCACTATCGAATCAAATTGTTTCTGATTATCTATCAAAAAAATATTCGAACAAAGCTTTTCTTTATGATGAAATATATGAAAGAAAGGTACCTTTTCTTTTTGAGTCTTCATTTATTGAGCAAAAAGCAAACCCATATATTATTAAACACTTTTATGGCCAATTGGGAGAGCTTAATGTCTTTAAGTAATTCTGATTTTATATTAGCTCATAAACGTGAATCTAGAGGTGAGTTCTTTATCAACTTATTTGAAAAATGTAATTTAAGTTGTTCTTTTTGTTGGCAGGACCATGACGATAACCATGGAATGGATAGTATTAAAGAGCGTGCTTATGACGTGATTGAAGTTCTTAATAGGGATAGAGATAAGTACCGATCATATGATGTAAATATTATGGGTGGAGAACTTTTTTTTGACGAAGTTGATGACGCACTTTTTGAAGATTACTTTCAATTTACAATGACAATTCAGAAATTTGCAAAGACTATGGGTTTTGATTTGTATTTTAATTGGGTTACCAATTTCGTTTTTACTAAGCAGAATCGATTGAAGAACTTATTAGAAAGGCTTTATGGTAATAATGTAAAAACAGGTCTGACAACCTCTTATGATCCAAGAGGTCGTTTTAACAATCAAAGCTATAATTTATTTTTAGATAATTTAGATTTTTTTAAAGACGATTTACGCTCTATTGGTATTGTTATGACCCGGCCAAATATTTTGGCCATAATGAAAGGTGATTCAAGATTAGAAACACTTTATTCTAAATATGACTTATATTTCGATTACTATTCTCCTGAGTCTAATTTTAAGTCGATGCTTCCCCTTGAAAGTGAACTTCTTACCTTTTTCAAATATATGTTCTCAAGCTATCCTCAATCTCAACCGTTTAGAGGTTGGCTTGAGTTTAGAGAAAATAAAATGACTTGCCGTTCTTCTCAGGTTCTTTTACCTAACGGTAGTGCTGGTCAATGCCAAAGCCTGTTGAGCCGAGAGCTTTTCCAGCATTTTGAAAACAATATTCAAGAGAAGACGAATCAAATGATGGAAGATAGTTTTCTGAAAAAGAGAGATTGTTTGACATGTGAATATTATAAAAAATGTGGGTTTGGTTGCTTTTTGCAATCAAGTTTTAAACCACATCAAGATTTAAGTGATTGTTTGTATTTTTTAACTTTCAAGCACATAGATTCTATACAGAGAGATTATGAGTCAATATCAGTTTAATGAAAATTGTTTTCGATATAATTTCAACCTTGAAGTTCTTCAAGGTTGTCGTTGGAAATGTACAGGTTGCTATGTCAATAAAGATGAAAATGTTTCCTTTTCTCCAGCTGGTCTCGATAAATTTGAAGCCTTAAGTAAGTCCATTGCTGACAGTGTCTTTATTCCGAGTATTTTAATCATTGGTCCAACGGATATTTTTACTGCTAATAATTCTTTAGACTTACTCAATAATAAAAAGTTTTTAAATATTTCAAAAATGTATGAAAGACTTGCTTTTAACACCACTTTCGAAGCTATTGATGATGAGTTATTAAATATTATTAACCAAAAATATGGACATCTAGAAGTCGAGTTTAGAATTGTTATTGATTTGCCGCTATTTGAGTCTGATTTTCATTTAGAAAAAGTTCGTAACAACTTTCTACTGGCCAAAGATAAGTTAAGTAATATTGACACTATTGTGATTCATCCTCAACTGAATCTTTTTAATACTTCTAGTGAAGTATTAAAAGAAAAGTTAACTGATTATTTGTCTATTAATAAACGTTCTTATGATTTCTTTGATCAGGGTGTTGATTATGCTGTTTCTTTTGGTAGAAGAGAAGAGATAAGTTTTAATTATCAAAAGAAGGCTTTTCATTTACTTAAAGATTGTTTTGAGAAACTTTTCACTCAAAATTTGAATATTAAGGGTGTGCACTTTGATGCCGCAAGATTAGAAGACATAAATGAGAATATTTTTTCTTATAAGAATGAAAAGTTATACTACGCTCCAAAGCTATATGATGAGTATGTAAATTTCTATGATCGTTATTTTGTTGATTTAAAGAAATGGCATATCGACGAGCTTCGTTTATTTCAAGATGATCTGACTATTTCTCAATACAAAATTTCTGAAAATCTACCTTGTACTGATTGTGACTTTTTAGCCAACTGTGTAAATAAAGGTGTGGTTGATTTCTTAGATTTTATGAAAATGGATGAATGTCTTTTTCCTAGAAATGCTTTTCAAAAATATAATCCTGATAAACTATATCAAGAACTAGGACAGTAACCATCCTGCATTCGATTTATAGGTAAGCTTAAGGTTGGCCAAACTATCTAGGATTAAATCTTCCTTATCACCTAGGATTGGATGACCATCGTATTTAATTGAGGCTGGCTGATCTAAGCTATCCCCGTTAATAGCTATGAAAACGCTATCGCCATGAACAGGGTTTACTGGGAGGCTTATCTTTTGATTTGGTTTCACTTCCAGGCAGTCATTTCTTTTTAAATGACAAGATTTATTTGTCTTTCTTAAGTTAAATAATGAACTTGATGCAAAAGTTGAACTCAAAATAATTGAGCTAGCACTTAGCTTAATAAAGTTTTCAACAAATACTCTTCTTTTTATTTTCATGTTACAATTTTAACAATTATTAAAATTTGTACAACTTAAAAGATGGATTTTTTTATGAGGAAGTTAAAGTCTGATAAAGGTTTTTCTCTTGCTGAAGTTATGGTGGCAGCAGCTCTTCTTGGAGTTATTGCTCTAGGTTCAATGAGAATGTTAAAAACTCAGTCAAAAAGTGCGAGCACGACAGAAGCAAAGTTTGAAATCACCTCCGCACTTAATTCTATTCGAATTTCACTAGCTAACAGAGATGCTTGTTGGAATACCTTTGGTATTACTGCAGGAACTCCTGAGAATACTGGAACCTATGATCCTAATAATCTTGCTGCTGGTACTATTACTGAGATTCTTGATGAGAATGGTAGAGCAAAATATACCTCAAATTTGGTAAAGAACAATGCTCCTCGAATTGGTGGTTCTAACGTTAGGATTCTTAGTTTTCGATTAAGCACTGCCAGTCCAGACATCGCCGCTATTCCTGCTGATTCTACAGGGCAGACAGAGCTCATTGTCAGATTTTATCGTGGGAAGACGACATTTGGAAAAGAAGAGATTGATAGGAAAATTCTCTTAAATGTTAGAACCGATGCTTCTGGAGATATGGTGGACTGTGGATCGGAAGCTGTTGACAGTACGATTACTGACGCTGAGTTTGCTTGTTCTAGTTTAGGTGGAACATTTGATCGAGCAGGTAGAGGTGGAAATGGAGATTGTCATTCAATAGCTCCAAATAATACGACAGTTTTTAATGGGAATGTTGTAGTAAATGATACTTATACAATTGAGCTTCTTTCAGATGCAAGACTAAAGCATAGTTTAGAAGAAATCGATTCACCTTTAGATAGGGTCAACAAACTTGAGCCAGTGACATTTCGATGGAATAAAAATGGTAAAAAAGAAATTGGCTTTATTGCTCAAAATGTAAAAAGTGTTTTTCCTGATCTTGTGTCACAGACTAGGAGCGGATATTACGCGGTAAAGTACTCACAAGTAAGTGCTATCAATGTGGCCGCTATTCAAGAACTCAATACGAAGCTTATGAGCTTAATAGATGAGGTAATGCTTCTTAAAGAAGAAAATATAGATTTAAAAAATGAAATTAAGAAACTTAAGGAGAGTAAATAATGGGACTTTTATCATCAAAACTAACTTCTATTACATTTGGAAATGGTGCGAATTCTCCTCGTATTGAAAGAGGGACCATTGCTACTTCTCCTTTCAGTTTTACAGGTAATGATACTGGAAATAGTTTGCAAGTTGATGATGGTGCAGGAAATGGAACACTACTGGCCACCGGCGGTGTTTGGAATGCTTTATGGAATGACTATGCAGATTTTCAATTACTAAATGACAAACTTGAATTTGGTAAGTGTTACTTTGATACAAAAGATGGTGCACGAATTTGTGATTCTAGATGCCAACTCTCTGTTATTGGAATTGCCTCTGATACTTTTGGTATGAGTGTTGGGAATGGAGCAAATGTAAATGAAGTTCCCATTGCTGTTGCCGGATGGGTACTCGCTTATGTAGACCAAGAATATGAATGTGGGACACCATTAACAAATGATGAAAATGGTAACCTTACGGCCATAACGAGAGAAGAAAAGCTTGAATATCCTGAGCGTATTGTTGCTCTTTATAAAAGAAAAGAAATGCAAGAGCAGTGGGGAAGTACTGCACGCAAAGTTGAAGTGGACGGAAGACATTGGGTAAAGATTAAGTAATTAATAATTCTTTGATAACCACTTATGGTGTTCGCGGTGAATAGGAGACTTACGTAGTCCCCGACGGTTACGTTTTGAGTATTTGATGATTCGCTCTCTCTTTTCAGTGTTAGGGAAAAGAAAAGCAGCTTTTAAATCACTTAAGACTTGCTTGTGACAGTTTAAATTCTCAAGACTACATAATCCATAGAGAGAAATAGGAGCACTGACAAGGCCATGTAGTTGATCGTAGCTAAATCTCTCTTCTCTCACTAGAGATCTCCAGCTTTGCTTCATTTGCTCAGGCATGATTAGCTTAAAATCTAGGAGTAAGGCCTTTTGCTCTACACTTAAGATTCTATTTAAAATTTCAAATTTTTTATTTTCAATGATGCTCTTATATTCATTTAAAAGTATTAGCAGTTTATCAATTTTCAATTCTTTGTAAGGATTGAGTAGGGATTTTTCGAGGCGTTTGGCCAGCTTACTTGGGACTCGGCCAGAAATCCCGAGCCACGACTTATAAGGAAATCCATTGTTTTTTAAGAAGCGATAAAGAGCACCAGCACAATTATTAGAAAGAAAAGTATATTTGCCAAGGCCTTTTACTTTATGGGCCTTAACATCTAGATGAAATACTTTTTGTTCTTCAGGATCTTTAACATTTCTCACAATAACAGAAGTCACCATTTGATTTTCATTTTCATAAGAGACAAGGGGGATTAAGGCAAAGTCGCCCTCTCCGTATTTCTTTTTACCAAATTTTGTTGCCTTCTTATAAATATCTCTAAGCTCTTCTTGGTAATGAGAGGCTTCTTTCTTCTCAATTTCATTCCACCATTTTTTGAGTTGATAGATGAGATCTTCTCTTTGTTTTAAAGTTGAAGGAATGATATTTCTTTTTAGATAACGACCTTGAAGCTTAATATAATCTCGCACAAAGCTTCGAGTTGGCTTTATCAGTGGAAAGACTGGATACTTTCCAAAAATCCCACCTGTGTAACTCATTTTTGGGTCATCTATGTCGGCCACAAAACTAAGAGTTAGATCGTCACTTTGTGAAGCTGTAGTATCAACAAATCTCAGCATGGAGTGGCCAAATTTACTTTCAATCTTTGAATCAGTACTTGCGGCCGTAACAAGTTCAAGGCCAATGATTTGTCCTCTTTCAAACTTTTGAACCAGTCTTTTCACATATCTTTTATTTTCTTTTAGAAGTTCATGGTGATTGAGAGCCCACAAGGATCTCAGACCATCTTCATTGGCAAAGGTGTTCAGGGAAAATAAAAGGGCAAAAATGATAAATTTCATAAGTGAAACCTATCTAATTTCTGATGTTTATGCCATGAAGTGAGTAAAAACTATCTAGCTCGCTTACGAGCCGGTTGAAAGACCTCTGAGCCGGTGGAATTCTCTTGTGATTCCAGTGAGTTAAGGTCGAAATCACTGAGCTCACTATCTGTTGGTTCAACTTCGTTAGCCGGCTTTTTGGCCGCTGAGCCCCTTAGCAGAGCTGCTTGTCCAGTGGAGATTGAGTCGCTTTTAATGTCTGTGATGAGATCTACATTTCGCTTTATTTGGGCCTTATCAGAAACCACAAACTCTAATTCGCTATTGAGTCTATCAGCGATTTGATCGGCGTAGGTTGAGCCTAGGCAAAGGGAAGTAATTGTTAAAACTGCAGCTTGTCTAAAAAGGTTTCTCATGTCACATTCCATGTTATCGGTTAATATTATGATGACACACGTCGAAGGAACAGGTCAAACTTTGAATGACGATTTAAGACTTAGTTCTTATGATTTCCATTTACCAGAAGATTTGATTGCCCAAAGACCAGCTCCTTCCAGAGATGAGTCGCGGCTGCTGGTTTATATTCAAGAGCAAGACAAGGTCATCCATGATCATTTCTATAATCTTGATCAATATCTCCCTGAGGATAGTCATCTCTTCTTAAATCAAAGTTGTGTTTTTCCTTGCCGCCTTCTTGGGAACAAAGAAACAGGAGGGAGAGTTGAAGTTTTCTTTTTAACTCTCGTTCCTGATAGTGAAAAAAGTTATCACTGCTTATTAAAATCAAGCTCAAAGAAATTAATTGGAATGAAGATTATTTTTCCTCATCAGGCCATTGGTACTGTGGCCAAGAATAATGAAGACGGAACCTTTCAAATTCTTATGAATATTGGAAATCTGGAAACATACCTTCAAGAAAATGCCTTGATTCCGATTCCTCCTTATATCCGAGGAGGAAATAGTGATGCAAAAGATGAAAGTGATTATCAAACCACCTATGCTAAAAATGATTTAAAAGATAAGGGCAGTGTGGCGGCACCAACTGCTGGCCTTCACTTTACCAGTGATGTTTTTAAGAAATTAAAAGCAAAGAATATTCTTCCTCACTACTTAACTTTGCATGTGGGAATGGGAACATTTGCTCCAGTAAAAACAGAAAATGTCCTCGAACATAAAATGCACAAAGAAGAATTTTACTTTCCGAGTGATACTCTTGAAGCTTACAAAGACGATTCTAAAAAGAGATTTTGTGTGGGAACAACTTCCTTAAGGGCGCTAGAAAGTGTCTATGAAAAAAGAGATGAATTAAAAGCAGGAGAGTTCTACCCAACTGATATTTTTCTCTATCCAGGTAAGGAAGTAAAATCTATTGATGGACTGATTACTAATTTTCACTTACCAAAGAGTACTTTATTAATGCTTGTAAGCTCACTTATCGGAAGAGAAAAAACCCTCGAATTATATGAAGAAGCTATAAAAAATAAATATCGCTTTTTTTCCTACGGTGATGCTATGTTAATTTTACGTGGAGATGTTAAGGATCACAAAGATGATTGATATGAAGAAAATGACATTCAAAGTAGATGGAAAGTCTGGTCTGGCCAGAGCGGGAACCATTCAAACAGCTCACGGTGAAATCCAAACTCCTATCTTTATGCCTGTAGGAACTCGTGCCAGTGTGAAATGTCTGTGGCAAGAAGAGCTAGAAGAATTAGAAGCACAAATTATTTTAGGAAATACCTATCACTTATATTTAAGACCAGGTCATGAACTTATTGAAAAAGTTGGTGGTGGTCTTCATGGTTTTATGAATTGGAAGAAGCCGATTCTTACGGACAGTGGAGGCTTTCAGGTTTTTTCATTGAGTTCACTTAATAAGGTGACAGAAGAAGGTGTGAAGTTTCAGTCTCATATTGACGGAAGTTATCATCTTATTGGGCCTGAAAAATCCATGGAAATTCAAAAGGCCCTTGGTTCAGATATTGTCATGGTGTTTGATGAATGTCCGGCACTTCCGGCCACGAAAGAGCGCTTACAAGAAAGTATGGAGCTGACTCTTCGATGGGCACAGAGATGTCGAGATTATCATCTACGTGACTATCAAAATTTATTTGGAATTATTCAAGGTGGGCTCCATCAAGATCTTCGTACGGAGTGTATGGAGCGTCTTAATGAAATGAACTTCGAAGGACTTGCTCTTGGAGGTCTCTCTGTGGGAGAGAAGAATGAAGAGATGGTTGATTTTCACCGTCAATTTGTTCCCACTATGCCTGAAGATAAACCTCGCTATTTGATGGGAGTGGGAAAGCCTCTTGATATTTTAGAAGGGATAAAATCAGGTCTTGATATGTTTGACTGTGTTCTTCCTACGAGAAACGCACGTAATGGCCAGTTTTTGACTCATAAAGGCCCTTTAAATATTAAAAAAGAGCGATTTAAAGAAGACACGCTGCCTCCTGATCCAGATTGTCCATGCAAGGTCTGCCAGAATTATTCTCGTAGCTACATAAGGCATCTCTATACTGTGGGAGAGTTTTTGGCAGGGCAAATGATCACTTATCACAATATTCACTTCTATTTGAAACTTTCTCGTGATGCACGCAGTGCAATAATGGAAGATTCATTTGACGAGTTTTATAACAAATTTTATAAATCATATTCCAGTAACGAATATCATTAAAGGATACACACATGTTAAAAGTTTTATTATTTTTATTATCAGCAGATGTAGTGGCCCAAGGTGCAACACCAGCACAGGTAAACCCAATTCAGCAATTTGCACCTTTCATTCTTGTTTTCTTAGTATTTTACTTTCTTATGATTCGTCCTCAGAAAAAGAAGCTAGAGCAAGAGCAATCAATGCTTGGTGCACTTGGTAAAGGTGATGAAATTTACACTAAGTCTGGAATGCTAGGCACTATATATGGAATGACTGAAAAAGTTATTACCCTAGAAATTACAGAAGGTGTTAAGATTAAAGTTCTTAGAAGCCAAATTGGTGGTTTAAGCTCAAAACTTTTTGAGAAAAAAGAAAGCAAATAGGTCGATTATGTTTGGTTTGGGTGCCGGTGAATTATTTATTATACTAGTTTTTGCGCTAATTTTCATTGGCCCCAAAAAACTACCAGAGCTTGCAAAGAGCTTGGGTAAAGGGATTCGAGAATTTCAACGAGCTAAGGATGACTTGATGGACCAAGTCAATTACGAAGCGATTGAAAAAGAAGAGACCCCTGAATCTAAAAAAGAAGAACTTCCTGAGAGTAAAGTTGATACTAAGATTACTGGAGTAAACGATCCAGATGTAGTGTCTGAAGATAAGACCGAAGAAAGCAAAAACAGCTAAAAGTTCTCATTTACACAACTCAGAGTAATCCTTATAATTTATCTGATTTCAATAATTTCTGATTAAAATAGGCAGTGAAGCTGAGGAGTTTACACGATGAAACGAAGTTGGTGGTACCGATTTACCTTTTTACTTATTGTAGGAGTCATCTCTTTAATGATGGTTATTCCTACTGCCCTTAACTTTAAGGAAGACACAAACTTTCCAGTTAAGTCAAAGATTAGTCTTGGACTTGATTTGCAAGGTGGTCTTTACATGGTTCTTGGTATTGATTTTAACAAGGTCTATAAAGACGAAGTGTCTGGATACACTAGAAGGATCGTTAATATCCTAAAAGATGAAGGTATCAGCGCGACTCTTGGTGAGACAGTTATAGGGGAAGATGAATCTGATCCTAGAAGTATTATTAATATTACTAGTGTAGGTGAAGTTGAAAAGGCAAAGACATTAGAAAAGAAATACTTTGCTTCTGTGCTTAGACTTACAAGTGAAAACGGTACGAGACTTGAGTATGCGCTTTCACAAGTAACAAAGACAACTATTGAAGAGCAAGCCGTTTCAAAATCAATTGAAGTTATTAGAAATAGAATTGATGAGTTTGGTGTTACTGAGCCAGAGATCTTTTCTCAAGGTTCAAATCGAATTGTTGTTCTTCTTCCAGGTGTAAAAGATATCGAGCGAGCAAAAGACCTTATCGGTAAGACGGCTAAGCTTGAGTTTAAAATGGTTAATGATGTTGTTAGTATGGCCACTATTCAAGGTTGGCTAACAAAAGCAAAAGAAAGTGGGATTAATTATAAGGCCGGTACTCGCTTTAGTGATTATCTTGCCACTCTTAATGAACACTTGAAAAAAGATTTTCCTCCAGGTTTTGAACTAGCTTTTGAAAAAACAGTTTCGAAAGCAAATAATGAAATCGAAACAATGATTCCTTATCTTGTTGAGAAGAATTCAAAACTTTCTGGTGAAGCTCTTCAAGATGCGAGAGTTCAAATTGATCAACAAAAAAATCAACCTTATGTTTCTCTAGAGTTTAAAACTCAGGGTGCAAAAACATTTGAAGAACTTACTGGCCAAAATATTGGTAAGAGAATGGCCATCGTACTAGACGGTAATGTGTACTCAGCTCCAAATATTCAAACTAAGATTGCTGGTGGTAGAGCGCAGATTACTTTAGGTCAGGGTGGATTTAATAAGTTAATGAAAGAAGCAAGAGACTTAGCACTTGTCTTAAGAGCTGGTGCTCTTCCTGTTCAGTTAGAATTTGAAGAACAAAGAACTGTTGGTCCTTCACTTGGACATGACTCAATTACTAAGGCCCGTGTTGCTGGTTTAATTGGTGCTGCACTAGTCTTTATCTTTATCTTTATTTACTACCGTATTGCTGGTGGTATTGCCATCATGACTCTTTCCATGAACATTCTCTTTGTTCTTGCATGTCTGGTTGGCTTTGAAGCAACTCTTACACTTCCTGGTATTGCCGGTATCGCTCTTACCATTGGTATGGCGGTTGATGCGAATATCATTATCTACGAAAGGATAAGAGAAGAGGTCAGAAAAGGCGTGAGTAATTATAAAGCGGTAGAAACAGGTTTTGATCAAGCATTTTGGACAATCCTTGATGCTAACATCACAACTGCACTAGCAGGTATATGTCTTCTAAACTTTGGTACAGGTCCTATTAGAGGTTTTGCAGTAACCTTATTGATCGGTATCATCTCAACTGTTTATTCTTCTTATTTCGTAGGAAAACTCTTGTTTGAGTTTTATATGAATAAAGTTGAAGGACAAGACTTAAGTATTTAAGGATAGGGGAAATAAGATGTTTGAAATAATAAAAGCAGATACAAAATTTATATTTACTAAATACTTTGGAATGACAGCGGTTCTTTCAACTATCATTGTTGCGATCTCTCTTTATGGTCTTTTTACAAAAATGTCATATGGGGTTGATTTTAGAGGGGGAGCTGAAGTTCAAGTAAAGTTTATGGAAAAGATTTCTCTTGAAGATGTTAGAAAGAATATGAAGGCCGATGGCTTTAGTGAAGTGACGGCAATTTCAATTGGTGAACCACAAGAAAATGAATTTTTACTTAAAGTTCCAGGTGACGAGAGTAATCTTAACTCTGTTACAGAAAAAGTTAATGAAACTCTAAAGAGTGAATATGGTGATAAAATTGATGTCAGAAAGATTGATATTGTTGGACCAAAAGCTGGTGCAGAGCTTAGGTTAAGTGGTTTTCAGGCCATGCTTTGGGCACTCATTGCCATTATGGTTTATGTTGGTCTTCGTTTTGATTTTAAGTATTCTCCAGGTGCTATTGTTGCTCTCTTTCACGATGTTTCAATTATCCTAGGTGTTTTTGCTTTTACAGGTACTGAATTTACGCTACAAACTGTTGCCGCTCTTCTTGCGGTTATTGGTTATTCAGTTAACGATACGGTTATTGTTTATGACCGAGTTCGTGAACATGAGCAAAAGTTTCCAAACAGAGATATAAAAGAACATATAAATGAAGCAATCAATGAAACATTAAGTAGAACCTTTTTAACTTCTGGAACAACACTTTTTGTATCAATGACAATGCTCTTTATGGGTGGTCTGGCCATTAGAGACTTTTTCTTGGCCATTACTCTAGGTGTTTTTGTTGGTACTTACAGCTCAATCTTTGTAGCTGCTCCAGTGACTCTAATCTTTGATAGATTTAATAAGAATTCTGCTGGAGATAAAGTTGGTGCAAACGCTTAAATCGTTTTTAATATGGCCACTTCTCTTAAGTGGCCTCTTTCTATTTTCACTTTCTACATATTCAGACTCTGGTGCTGAAGATACAAGCGGTAAAGATGTTGATGAGCTAGAAAAATCTATGCAGGACTTTAAACAGTCTAATCAGCTTCTTCAGGCCATGGAAAATATGGATCCTGCTGCTCGAAAAAGACTAGAGGAAGCTGTGGCCACAAATAATACCATGGCCATCATGAAAGAAATGAAAGGCCTAAAACTTGATAATGGTAAGTCTGTTGATATGAAGTCCATGATGAATATGAGTCTCTCTACTTTTCAGTCTCAGTCGGAAGCAGAACTCCTTGCTCAGTTCAAACAAAGTACGAAGGCCACAATTGCTGGTCCCATTGTTGAAAAATTTCCAAAGCTTTTGATATTCTTAGTAAAACTTTTAAGAGATAAGATTGCACTACCTTCTCTTTTTCAACTTCTTGATGATCGTAAGAAGTTAATGATTTTTGCTGGCTGTAATATTTTTACTATTATTCTTGGCTTTATGATTAAGCGGGCACAAAAGAAATCAAGTACAGGAGTTTTCGATGGTATTGCTCAGTGGTCAGTTCGCTTTACTTTTTTGACGGGATTAAGAATAGGTATCTTTATATTCTTCTATGGGACAATCGCTAAGCCTAGTTGGATTGTTTTTAAGAATGTCTTCTTTGCGTAAAAATAGAGTCTAATCAAGAGCTGGAATACAGCCAAATCTCTTATCAGGTGGTCTCACTTGATTCACAAGTCCAGCTGCTGGAACGCCATTGGATCCAATATTTGAAGGGTGTCTGATAGTATAGATCGTTTGCTCAGACTTTCTGATATAAGGATTCACTGGATCTGCTGGCCAATAGAAGTGAATGGTTTTAGTCTTTGAAGATATTTCATCTGGAACAAAATGCTGTCCATTTTCAAAGTAAAACCAAATATCATTTAATAAATTCTCTCTAATCATAAGTACATCTTGAACAAATGATCCATCACCTCTGGCCCGTGGCTCACTTTCAGCAAGATAAATTCCTTCTGTATCAACACCAACAACTTCTTTTAAAATTTTAAAGATAGGGTCACTACCATTGTAGTCTTCTTGGTCTGGACAGAAACCATCACCAGTCACAGGGTTAATCCAAGGCTGCATATAGAAACCAAGGTTCGGATTATTATTACCTTCATTAAAACTTGGAATCGTTGGCATATTAGGCCATGGGAAAGGTGAAAAGATTGTTAAGGTTCTTTGAATATTTGCTTCTTCTAAAAGTCTTTGCTCAATTGTTTCATTAATGTCAGCTCTTCCATCTTGATTAGCATCTACAAACTGAGGGTCCGCTTGGTCCCACACGGCCATATGCTGTGGTATCAATTCTAGTCTTGGAAATAGTGGACTATCATCTTCACCAAGAATATTTATATCATGACAAACAATATTCTTTACTCCAGGTGGTAGGCTTGGAGGAGTGGCGTCACTTGAAAAGTAAAAGTGAATTCTAAAAAAGTCCTCATAGAACGTTGTTGAGTTAACAGTTCTTAGAGTTCTTGAGATACAAGTATATTGTGAAACAGGCATGATCCTAAGAGGTGCTCTATTAGGCTCATCTCCATCTTGTTGATCTTTTCTAAAAATTTGGAAACTTGAAGTTCTAGAGTCTGAACCTGATAAGGATTCAACAATTGAGGCCACATATACTTTGCCGTAATCTAATTGAGATATATTTACTTCAAAATTGTTACTGTCATTTTGTAGCACGATCGGTAATTGACTTGTTCCAGAACCATCATAGACTTCTAAGAAACATCCTGGAGCTGAAAGACTTGATCCAGTAATTGTATTATTACACCAATTTTCAAGATTCCCTAAGTCACTATTAAAGAGAACTTCAGGGCCTAGTTCAACTGAACCAAAAAGGGTAGATGTTTCATTTGTTTTAGCTGAACAAAAGCTAGCACAATTATTAACTGTATCCGGTTTACCATTCAAGCAGGCGCAGAAATCATTATTAACAAAGACGGCACCTGATGGACGAAGAACACCACTACCATCAACACATAAACCTTGTGCGGTTGATTGTGCAAGAGTGATTTCATCGATAATACTTTGTGCTGTTCCTTGAAGTTCAAGCTGAGTAAAGAGATCCTGTATTTCAGTGTCATCAGCTAAATGGGTTCCAAGCTTACATTCTGAAACACATCCCAGTGTGGTGACATCATAGAATTCTGTACAGGTTGTATCTGTACCACCATCAGATCCAATAACGGAAATAAGGGGACGGCCTTTTCGACCTTCTTCGGAAACACACGAAAAGATAGATATCAGCATAAACAAGCTGATAACAAACTTTGTGAATATGTCTTTTCTTTTCCTAATACCCATCTTTACCTTTCTAGTATTCTTTTCGTCTTTCCATGAAGTATCTTTAACGATTTATAAGTATTTATATTTTATAATGGGGATGTAATTTAAAGGGTTTTCATCTGATATCCACAGCTTATATGAAACAGTTGCTTTTAATAAGGCAATAATTATGGCCATATATTCAGCTGGAGGCCCTAAGTATCTATAATTATAGTAAAAATAAAAAAAGACTTTAGTATATTCGAAGAGTTGCCGATAAATCATTGAAACTACAAAAAAGAGTACTTTAACTCATTGAGTTTACACTGGGGGAACCATGACAAAGGCAGACTTAATCGCAGCTCTAGAAAAGCAGGCTAACTTAACACATAAACAAGCAGAGACTATTGTTAATATTTGTTTTGATTCAATGATTAAATCACTTTACGGTGATGAAAGAATCGAAATTAGAGGTTTTGGTAGTTTTGCTAATAGAAATTATAAAGCATATGAAGGAAGGAATCCCAAGACCGGTAAAGTGGTGAAGGTTCCACCTAAGAAAGTACCATTTTTTAAAGTAGGTAAAGAGCTAAAAGAAATGGTTGATGCTGGTAAAGATAAGTACGTTATTAGAGAAGCATAAGAAAAATAAATATATAGTTTTATATGAGAAGGAGCCCCATTATATGGGGCTTTTTTTATGTCTAAAATTTTGGCAGTATCTGTATATATTTCAAAAAATATTTATTTAAACTCTGAATATTGTATAAGGCAGTATCGGGAGTTTTATGAAAGGTTCAATTATCTTTAGAAAGATAAATAAGGATCGACTTTATCTATTAAAAAGCTATGCTTTAGATATGTTGGTGATGCTTGTATTGATAGCACTATTAAGTGTTACGGGCATCTCTATTGGTTTTGAATATAGTCATTGGTATCTTCTTATCATTCCTTTCGCAATGATGAATGGTCTCGTTTTGGCCTCTCTTCTTCATAATACATCTCATAATAATATTAAGAATGATTTTCTAAATAGAGTCGTTGGAGAGTATTGTGGTTACTGGGTTCTCTATGGTTTTGAAAATTTTGTCTTAGTTCATTTCTTGCATCATAAATACTCAGATGAAGAACTTGATCCCGTTAATCCAAAAGGTATGTCGTTTATCGTTTTTCTGTCTGCCCCAATGAGATATATGATTGATGCCACTAGAAAATATTTAATGAAGATTCATGGCAGTACTGAGAACTATTCTTTTATTATGAAGACTCAAACTCTGGCCTTTCATATCAATATTATTTTACGATTAGTTATTTGGTATATGCTATTAGGTAAAACTCTCTTTTTTACTTTCTATATTCCAGGTGTTCTTTCTATCGTTGCTATATTTGCTCATATTAATTACAACTGTCATCAAGAAAAAGAAGATGGCTCAATCGAAATTGTGAATTTAAATCATAATTTATATTATAAGATCGCTAACTTTTTCACTGTTGGTGGTTACTTTCATTTAAACCATCATCAAAATGTTAATTTATTTGACCCTCGTTTTCAGGGACAGTCTCATTCCACCTTTGGGCTTCAGGCTCACTTGAGCAATATCTTCAGGAAGCTCTCCATTTAATTGAAACTGCAACTCAGTTATAAAGTATTTGATAATAAGACACATTTCGTCCATGGCAAATAATTCAGCGATACAGCGTCTTGGTCCTCTAGAAAAAGGAAGATACTGATAACTCTTATCGAGTTTTTCACCACTCTCTCCTTCAAAGCGATCAGGATTAAACGTTGATGGTTCATCCCAATATTCTGTAGATCTCTGTGTGACGTAAATGGGAATAACAACATTTGTTTCTTTATCTAAACGATATTTTCCTAGATTGAGATTTTGATTGGCCTTTCTAGAAAGAACTGGGAAGGCAGGGTAGAGCCTCATGGTTTCTTTTATGACTTGAATTAAATAGGGGTGGTTCGTAATTTCCTCAGGGTCTGTTAAATCTTTTATTTGAAGATATAGTTTTTGTTGAATCTCTTGATGTTTAGCAAGGAGTCCAAAGGCCCATGTTAATGTATGGGCAGAGGTTTCATGACCTGCAATAAGGAGAGTTAAAATTTCGTCTCTTAATTCTGTTTCTTTGAAGCTAAATCCTGTTTCTTCATCTTTGGCGTGAACCAGTTTTTCTAGAATACTTTCACCTGAAGCATTCTTATTATTTTTTTCTTCTGAAATAATTCCTTTAACTATCGAATTTAAGTTTTTGAAATGCATATTGAAGTTAAGATTTTTCAAAGTGGGGACCCAGTAAGGGATTGGGAAAAATTGAAAAATTCGTTCATAGGTAACTATAGATGTATAGTGAACAGCTTCATTTACTTTCACTGCATCTTCCGAACTAAGTTTTTTACCCAGTGTAGTTGCTGTTGCAATATTAAATGTTAATAGCTTCATAATTTCACAGATATCAAGTTGAGATATTTTTTGTGAGCTTATTTGTGATATTGACTTATGACATTCTTTACTAAAAATATCATAAAACTTTTTTACAGATTTTTTATTGAATTCTCTGGCCATTAGTTTTCTGCTTTTTAACCAGCTATCATGATTATTATTAGTGGCCAGTCCATTTCCAACAACGGCCCTTATCTCTTCTATTTGTTCTCCTTTTATATAAGAGCGATTATTATCAACAAGGATTTCTTTTATTAATCTCGGAGAGTAAACAATAACTGAGTTCATAGGCCAAGGGAAACTTGCTATTTCTCCATATTCCTTATTCACTTTTGTGAATGCATGAAGAATATTATTTTGAAATAATCTGACATATTTAAAATACAGATAACCACGTGGCCCAGGAATACCAGTTAACTTGACAAAAGTTGTCGCTTTACTAAATGCTGATCTTTTATTTTCATTGGCCATGTATAAATTATGGCCAGATTTCATAAAAAGTCTAAAATATATCTATGGCAAAATACTCGTATAAACATCTCACTTGTCTAGGTCAAAAACTTGGTTTCCTTGATAATGAAGTGGACTCTGAAGAAGTCTTACTATTCTTTCATGGCTTTCCTGAGCGAGCTTATACTTGGGAGAGATATCTTGATTATTATAAGAACAAAGGTGTTAGGGCAATTGCTATTGAGCTTAAAGGTTACAAAGAGTCTCCATGTAGTTCAAATGATCTCGGTGAGTATTCCTTAGATGTTGTATGTAATGAAATTATAGATTTTAAGAAACAATTAAAATTAAAGAATGTACATCTTGTTGGTCATGATTGGGGAGCTATTGTTGTTTGGTATCTATCAACCTTCTATCATGAATCATTTATGAATGCAGTTACTTTGAATGCTCCTCATTGGTTGGTCTTTAAAAAGGCATTACTTTCAAACCCAAAGCAGATGATGAAAAGTTGGTATATTTTCTTAATCAATATTAAAAAATTATCGATGAAGCTTTTAAAGATAAATGACTTTCAATTGTTAAAGAGCTCGATCAAAAAAGGTAGTCATGGAAAATTACCTGATGCATTGATTGAATCCTACTGTGCGACATGGGCCGAGTGTCTACCATCAATGACAAGTTGGTATCGGGCCATGAGATACACGAAAGATAGTGACGATAAGGTTAAAGTTCCCATGATTCTCTTAATGGGTGATAAGGATCCGTTTTTCGTTAAGTCTCTGGCTCAACAATCAATGGAGTATTGCGAAGATGGTAGATTCACTTTTGTTAAAGATTGTGCCCACTTCATTCATCATGAGAATGAAGCGGTTGTCTTAAAAGAACTAGATCAATTAATTTAGGTAAACAGGATTGGTAGCTCCTAGGAGATCAATTACTTTATGTTTTTTATTAATTGACCAAAGTTCTGCTCGAATAAGGTCACTTCCACTTACGTTATATTCAAAAGTAGCTTTAATTGATTTTCCAGACTTATATTTTCTAGGGTTTATTTCTTTCTTTGCGATAAGTTCACTCTTCTTATTATAAAATCTTATTTCCCATCTCTCTTTTTTCCAAAAGGTTAATGTTCTAGCAAATGTAATAATCGTATTATAACAAAGAGAGCTTAATCTCTTTTTACTATCTGAAAAGTCGGCCAGTAATGTTGCGGTAATCTGCCCATTTGTTTGAAGAGTATCTCCCATACCAACTTTATCATTCTGTCCTTGGGAATTTACATAAAGTGAGAGTTTAGGAGCGGTTGGTCTTGTTAAAAAAGAAACATTTCCCTTCATTAAATTATTTTTTGTCTTAGTGACATCATCAGAAGGTATAAAGTTAGCAGGGTAGTGCATCGTTCTATCTCTCATGCAAGGTATAGTGAAATGAAAGTCACTACCACCTACGGCAACATATTTTTTTCCATCTTTTAAAGCACTTTCCCATTGTTTCTTTGCCCCACGATTGTCAGATCGTTTGATACCTAATTGATAAAATGGTGCGTTTTCTAAAATTGTATTCCAAACCTCAACACCATTTACATCAAGCCATGATTTATATGAGAATGGATTTTTTCTATTAGGGTGATTGATGATACGAAATCCTTCGCTTGTTCTACTTTTGATAATCGATTCTTCACCTTTAAATTCATTTCCTCGAAAAAGAAGATCCCAGTCTTTCTTGATACCAATGAGACCCATATGAGTTGAACCACCCCATTCGACACCTCTTAGTAAATGTACATAATCATTTTCTTTTGGTTTAAGCTTTGAATAAGCGATATCTGTTCTATGATCTGCAATTGCAGTGGAAGCAATTGTATTTCTTTTTTTAACAAACTTTGATATCACTTTATATGTTTTTTCAGGAGTGAATTTAAGTAGTTTAAGTGATTTATTATCTTGACTGATATTTGTATGAATATGATTGAAGTAATAATGTCCCCTTATACTTGCTCTTTGTTCATCGTACTTTTGTATATCGACTTGTCTTGGAGATCTTCTCTCTGCTTTCCAGGTTCTATAAAGAGGATCTACTGGAGTTTTAGGTCCTCTTAGTTCGTTTACACTGACATACTGGATAAGTTTATTTCGTAGTTCCTGTATTTTCTCTGAACTTTCTGATTTTGGAATAATGATTTCATCATTTTCACTATCGTAATCAACGACTTTAAATATCTCATTAACGATATTCACCTTTTCTTGGTGGTGCTCATGTCCTTGATGAGTATTTTCATTAGGTTCTTCACCGTGATCATGGTCTCCAAAACTTTGTATCTGGACACTCTGTGCGATTAGCCACTCAAGAGGAGCTTTTTCAAACTTTGCTTGTGTTTGAAACATTACAAATAACATGATGATGACATTCTTTAACATACAGATTCCTATTTTTTTAATTTCATTAAATATTCATTGCCAGCTTGGCTAAATTTAATTGTTTTATTTTTTGGAAAAAACTTAATAAGCACTCCCACTTGAGAATATTCAAACTCATTGTCAGCAATAGCATTTAGGGGAAATCTTTCTTGACCAGTGGCCTGACCATAGAGAAAACCGTTCTCTTGGGTAAAAGAGATATCTATAGGTAAGTCTTTAGACTCATAAGTACCAATATAGTTATTCAGAATACTTTGTTCTACTTTTATATGCTTTGGAAAAATCGGAAGAGTTATTGGCATTTTAAAATAATCTTTTAATATGGCCACTGAAATATCATTCATAACCATATCAAGTGCATTTACTAGATTCACAACCACAATATCCTTCTGGGGAAAGTAGAAAGCAATCGAGCGATAACCATCGACACCTCCGGTATGACCAATTCCTTTATATTTGTTAAAAGGAACTTCAAGAAGACCAAAACCGTATCCATCTTTCATTATTTTCATTATTTGAAAGCTTTTGGGATGAATGATTTTTCCTTTTACTAATGCATTAAAAAAAAGTGCGACTTCTTTTGCTGTAGAAGCAATGGCCCCTGCTCCTAGAGGTACACTCTGATGGGTTTTCTTTGCTACTTTCCATTGATGCTCTTTTATCATTCCCATAACTTCATTAGGTCTCGGATTTTCAATGTCATAAACGTATGTACTTTTAAGACTTAATGGTTCAACGATATACTTATCTAAGAGCTGTTGGAAACTTAGCTTACTTGTTACTTGGGCAATATATGAGAGAAGCACATAGCCAGTATTAGAATATTTATACTTTTGGCCTGGTTTAAATTGAGTTGGATATAAGGAAATCATTTTAATAAACTCCTCTTCACTGAGAGGCTTACTTCGATAACTTTGATAATCCTTTGTTGCAGTAAAATTTTTTAATCCACTACGATGTTGTAAGAGATGCTTAATTTCTATTTCATCTGCATTAGGAATATTAGGATAAAAGGAAGATAACTTAGTGTTGAATTGGAATTTACCTTCCTCGATTAACTTCAAAATAATAGCAGCTGTATAAGTCTTTGAGATAGAGCCGATATGATAAATTATCTCTTTTTCTTTATTTTTGTCTTTATCCTTTTGGCCATAATTCTTGGAAAAGATTACTTCTTCTTTTTCAAGAATAAGCGCACTTCCAATGGCCTTATCATGCTTTGAGAGATGATTAAGAAAAATGTTTAACTCAGAGAAATCATGAGAGTTTCTTGTGCAAGAACTGCTAAATAAAATGATAAACAAACTTAAAGATAAAACCTTCATATATGAATTATTTCCAGATTTTATGGTATTTTATACAAATACAAATTTAATTAATTTTTCTTTATTTTAACCGAATAATACATTGAAGGTAAGCATTTATGGATAGTAATGAAAATTTTAAAAAGTCTAAAGGATCTAGGCGTAAGTTTATAGAAACTGCAGTAAAAACATCAGTTATTAGCACTGCAGTTATAAAGGCACCATTCGTTTTCAGTAAAGAAAGACCGGTACTTCGTGTACTTGGCACACATGTTACTTTGCAAGAAGACTTGCGAAAGAAGGCCATGAAAGACCTAGGAATAAAGATTGTTTTTGAACCAATGGGAAGTGCTAGTGTCTTACAAAAAGCCTCTACTAATCCCAAGGTTTTTGATCTTTACGAGCAATGGTCTGATAGTATCAACATTCTTTGGCATGCTGGAACCATTCAACCGATTGATATTGAAAAATTGAAGTATTGGAATGAAATTAATGACATTTCCAAATTAGGTAGAATTAATAAAAATACGAAAATTGGAAAGGGTGATTCTCCTAATAAAATTCTCTACGTACAAAAAGATGGCACTCTTAGTGCTAATAAGACAAATCAGGTTAGTTATATGCCATATGTCCATAATGTTGATTCTTTTGGTTACAACACTTCTGTTATTCCAAAGGGGATTCCGTATGAAACTGAAAGCTGGGGTTGGTTACTAGATGATAAGTTCAAAGGTAAAGTGGCAACGGTTAATGCACCGACAATCGGCCTGTTTGATCTTGCCTTAGCTGCACAAGCGAAAGGCTTAATGACTTTTAAAAATATTGGAAATATGACGACCAAAGAAATTGATAAACTTTTTGAAATTCTCATAAAGAAAAAAGAATCTGGTCACTTTGCAGGCTTTTGGACTTCGGTTCCTCAGTCAGTAGAGTTTATGGTCAATAAGAGAGTCCATATTCAAAGTATGTTTTCACCCGGTGTTTCAGGGGCCAAGGGACAAGGGATACCTGTTACTTATGCTTCACCAAAAGAAGGTTATCGCGCTTGGCAAGGAGTTATGTGCCTTTCATCTGAAACAAAAGGTAAAGTTAAAGATGCTGCTTATGAGTATATGAACTGGTGGTTATCAGGTGAGCCTGGTGCTTTTATTGCGAGACAAGGTTACTATATCTCGAACCCTGAAAGGTCTAAGAAGCTGATGACTGCTGATGAGTGGGGTTATTGGTATGATGGTAAACCTGCAAAAAATAACCTTAAGGGAACAGATGGTAAAATTTCTGTTGCTAAGGGCGAACTTAGAGATGGCGGTTCTTATGTTAAGAGGTTTAGTAATATAGCTGTTTGGAATACGGTTATGGAGAATTATGATTACAGTCTTGGAAAATGGTATGAGTTTTTAAGCTCATAGGTGTAACTAAATGCTAAAATTTTTAAAAAATTTATCGATTACTCATAAAATAGCATTAGGCTTTTTCACCTTAACTCTATTAATAGGTTTTCAATCATACTTTATTTCAAATAAACTAAGTAATCTTGATAAACTTTTTAAAAAATTCCAATCAAATACTGAAATTACTTCTTCCGTTTTAACAATAGATAAGGAATTATCTGACCTAGAAAGATTTACATTGGCCTATTCAAAAACGGGAAGTTTATCTATTTATAGAAAAATGATCTCGAAGTTTCAGCATATTCAAAAACTTGTATATAATATTTATGAAAAATCAGAAGACAAAAGAAATACCGAGTTAACTGAGAAAATGTCAAAAGTTTTAAAAAGGTATGGCAGTAATCTTGATGAGTTAAAAATTCGATATAATCTACGTGAAAAGCTTTTAAGAAATACCTTACCACAACTCAAAGACGAAGGAGCATCAATATTATCCACTGTTCAGAAGTCTAGAAGGTGGAGTGTTAAAGATTCGAGTGTGCTTCAACAGCTTAGTCACTCGTGGATTGATATTAGTTTAAATAGTTATCTTTTTCTCAATTCATTAGATAGTAGTGTAAAAAAAGATATTAATAAAAACATATCTATGAGTAAAAACTTGATAGAGAATGAAACGTCTGGACTTCTAAAAGAAAAACTTTTTCGTTTTAATAGTCTCCTAGATGATTATCAATCGACATTCAGAAGTGCTATTCAGGCGAATCGACTTTTTTTATCACTTTTAAATGTGGTCTTGGCCGGTGAGGCATTTGAATTTAAAACGATTTCAAAAAAATTATCTGCACACGCTGTTAAAATAAACTCAGAACTTTCAATGGATAGTGAACAGACAGTTGAATATACTATAAGTATCTTAAAAATCTCACTTATCTTTTTTATACCAATCTTCATATTAATTTATATGTTTTATAATTCTAATATTTCTCGTGCCATCAAAGACATTTCCCAAACGTTTAAGAAGCTTCTAGACGGCGAAATAGTAGATATTATTCCGGGCTCTGAAAGAACAGATGAAATTGGACAACTTGCTAAAGCAGCTGATGCTTTAAGAGTTGCCAAGGAAAAGGCTGATGAGTCAACTCGTATAAAGGCTGAGTTTTTGGCCAATATGTCTCATGAAATTAGAACTCCAATGAATGGAATAATTGGGATGGTTAGTTTATTAAAAGATACAGATGTCTCAGCTAAACAAGCTGAGATGCTTGATACTGTTTCATCTTGTGGTGTAAGTCTATCTACTATTTTGAATGATATCCTTGATCTTAGTAAAGTTGAGTCTGGAAAAATTGAGTTAGAAAATTCATCATTTAATCTAAATAGTTTATTAGCTGATATAAAATTTCTTTTTGAGAAATCAGCTCTTGATAAAGGAATAGATTTTATTGTTGATATCAATAATATAAATCAAGACTTGATGTTCATTGGAGATGTCACTCGTATTAAGCAGATTCTTTTCAATTTAATAAATAATGCCATAAAGTTTACAGAAAAGGGCTATGTCAAACTCAGTGTCTTTGTAAAAAGCGTAGAGGGTGGAAGTGATTATAGTATTGATTTTAAAGTGATTGATACCGGTGTTGGAATTCCTTTTAACTCTCAAAAGAAACTCTTTGAAGCTTTCGTCCAAGCAGACACTTCAACAACAAGAGAGTTTGGTGGTACCGGTCTGGGTTTAACTATATCCTCTAGCCTTGCCAACTTAATGAATAGTGAAATAAATATGATAAGTGAGCATGGTAAAGGTTCAACATTTAGTTTTACTCTCGTGTTAAGGTCCACTGGTTCTATTGTATGTTTACCTAATAAGTCAAAATCAATTAAGGCAAAGGAAATAGATAATAATTTAAAAGTTCTTCTTGTTGAAGATAATGCTATTAATATTAAAGTTGCAACACTTATGTTAAAGAAGTTAGGCATTGTTCCTGATATTGCGATGAATGGTCAAGAAGCAGTTACCTTTGTTCGAAGTAATCATTATGATCTTATCTTTATGGATATGCAGATGCCTGTGATGGACGGTATAACGGCAACAAAAGAAATACGACAACTTGATAATGGAAAATCGGTTTGTATATGTGCTATGACGGCCAATGTTCTTAAAGAAGATAAAGATGCCTGCTTCAATGCGGGGATGGACCACTTCTTATCAAAACCACTTCGAACAGAAGATATTGCTAAGGTTATTGAAAAGATAGATGTTGCTTCTTAATTTCTTTAAAATATGAATTATTCATCTATGGGAATATAAACCTTTTCGATAATATTAAGAGTTTCACCATTTACGCTAAGTATTTCAATCTCTCCGCCGTAGTTTTTTACAATAGTACCTTTTATGCCATAGGCAACTTTATATTTTGCTCTAATGACAGCATTAAGCTGAGGCCCATTTATCTTCATATTCTTTACCGTAAATAAAGTATTCATCATTTTGTTCTTTAGATCTAGAGATGGATCCACAATAAGAGACATATCTACTTTTTGTACTGCAGGTATATCTCTTACTTGAAACTTAAGAGGGAACTCCTGACGAATTTTAGGTTTATAAGATCCTTTTAAGGAGCATCCTTTAGCAAAAATATAACTAATCGCAATGCTTTTTTGTTGTCCTAGGAGAAATCGTCCCCACTCTTGACGGCTTCCTTGGCAGTTTCTTGTGGAAAAGGAACCTAAGTCTTTATTTTGACTTTTGTTAACAAGACTCATAAAGATTTGTGTTGAAGCATTCATGACTATTTTTTTTAAATCTTTCTTAGTTTCTGATTTCTTGAGTGGTTTTTGCTGAATAACTTTACCGTTTATTCTTGTAGTACATGTTTGGACTTCTTTTCCTGTTATAGGTGAAGTGTAATTAAGTGGTAAATATCCTTTGGGGCATAATACCTCTCCTGCGAAAAGAGAGAAAAATAAAAGTTGGATGATGGAGAGTGCTGCCATTACTTTAAAATGTCTTTTGAGGTTTTAAGTTGATAATGATGTCCTTTTTTCTTGAGCATTTAGTTTATCATATTTTTTATTTATCTCAATTGACTTGTGTAGAGACGGGCGCACCGCCGAACTCTTTAATACGTAAATTTGTTGTAACTTGAATTTCTACGAAGTTAAAAATGTCCACTGGACATTTTTATCGGCGGCGTGAATAGCCGGTTCCCGTCGATTCTAATTCACAGGTCTTTAAAATAAAAAACCCAAGCATTTGCTTGGGTTTTTTTAGTCTTTGATTAACCGAAAGCAAAATCGTTTGCTTTCTCTAATCAAAGTGGAGGAGACGGGCGGATTTGAACCGCCGGCTTTACAGTTTTGCAAACTGTTCCATTGGACCGCTCTGGCACGTCTCCATTTCTGGTCTTATTGGAAAAGCCATAATGCTTTGAAATTAGGAAATTGTCAACGCATAACTGAGATAAAAAGTGTTAAAAAAGTAACAATAACATGGAGTTATACAACTTTTAGTAAAGCTGTTTAATAGTGCTTAAGACATCAATTCCTTGTTGTTTTAAGTCTGAGATTTGTCTATTACCAGTTTTACGAATGTCTCTTGGAGTTTCGTGAGTGAGAGCATTGATCCCATAATCTCTAACAAGCAATATCCTTCCCATTTTTGGATGGCCGTTACTGGTTTGAGCATTACCATTTTGAAAGATATCTTTTGCTCCAAGTTCAGCAATAAAATTGGCCTGTCGATTGTAAAATTCTGGGGTCTTAAAGGTTTTTGAAACACGGTAGATAAAGTCTTCTGTGAATGATCCGTGCATATCAAGAGCGATCACAGGCATTTTTTCATGAGCAAGTACTTTCTTTTGAACGTCTTTGTGAATGATTTGAATTTCATCAAGAGAGCGTGATGGAGTTTCATACCAAACACGATTGAGGTCTTTACCTTTAGAGTTATATCGTCTTCTCGCTTCAGCACCGTCAGGGTTGATCATAGGGTAGAGGATAAGTTGATACTCATCAAAGAAGTTATCGTTTTGAGCTAAGAGTCTATTAACAAAACCTTCGATAATCCAATTAGCTGTTCCTTCATCACCATGATGGCGTCCATACATGAGAATTGTTTTCTTTGTTTTTGAAATGGATGATGGAAAGATGCTATAGAGATTTCTCCCCTCTAAGCTCTTACCGATGATTTCTATTTTGTAGCCTTTCTCTTTCCACTGAGGCCTTGTGGATTCGATAAAACGATTCATATGAGCATAGGTGTAATATTCGAGGTAGCGATCGTTATAATCTCCACTGCTATGAGCTGCTAATCCATGAGCTTCTTGAACATAGAACTCTTTATCTGACTTTTCTGACTTTAGAGATGAGAAATTAAATGTCGAGGCTTCATGATAAGTAATACCATCATGGGAAAAGTACTTGTTAGCTAAACTTCCTACCTTATCCAGTGAGCTTTTGTATTCATGAACACAAGCTAGTGAAGAAGAGGTATAAAGAGCAATCAATACAAAAATAGTGGTTTTAAATTTTTTCATTTAACTATTATCGCAAAATTTAAAAAAATAAGGAGCATTGTAACTTTAAGTTAGAATTCTTTAACTTTCTCTAAGGAAGTAGAAAGGGATTTCTGTAATTGTGGGAACTTAGAGAGGAGCTTTGATGAATTAATGGACTCAATCGGTACGACTCTCATAATGTAGAAGAGGATAATGGCCAAGGCAAAAGGTCTTAGAAGATTCCATATGAAGCTTACAAGATCGTGAGAAGAATAATAATAGAAAATACCCATGAATATAAAACTTAAAAGAAAAAGTGGAGAAGTAATATCTTTTATTACTCCTATCATTGGTGTGTTGATGGTTTTCTTTTGTGAGCTTTCTTTTTTAAACCTTTTCAGAAAATTAAGATACTTATCAAGAAATTCATTATCGACTCTAAGTGCAGAAATTGTGACAAAGATAGATAATATGACTTTAATAGAAATGATAATGAAAACAACCTTCACAATATCTTCTCTTGAAAAATCAATAACACGGTTTAGTTTACCAACAAAGTAATCCACCATATAAAGAAGATCTTTGCCAAAGAGTAAAATGTAAATGAGAAAAGGTTGAATAAAAGACCAAAGAGATAAAAGCATTCCACCAATAAGAAGTCCAATAATATTAGTTCCAAAAAGAATAAGGCCAAGAGAGTGGAGGAAGCCTTGGCAGGTAATGGCCAGCATGGGAGTGAGCTTTTTTCCAGCCGGGGAAAGAGTTTTTAACAATGAGGTGATAAGAGATATTTTAGCTGAGCGTGTTCTATTTCTTTGTTCTTGCTTGTAAGCAATGGTGAGAATAAATAGTTGATTAAGTGAAAGAAATTGGCCACTAAAAGGAATTTTAAATGCATGAAGGAATGAACCTAGACCAACTTCAACAATGCCCAGTAGGGCAGCATAGTTACCTATGATATCGGTATCATTATTATATTCTTTATTAGGCTTCATAAACTTTATATAAAATCCTTATTGCTGCAATAAAAAGAGCAGACTTGTATATATAACGAAAAATTTTCTCTTCTACTTTTCCTAAAATCATAACACCAACTTTTGTTCCAATCACACCACAAATGGCCATAATAATAATAAGGGGAAGGTACTGCATATAAGGAAAGTCTAAGGCAAGGAATGCTGGAATTTTTATTAAATGTCCCATGGTTTGAACACTCGACTTGGTAGCGACAACTTGTTCTTTATTAAGGTCATCTCTTAAAAAGAAAGGGGCCATCATTGGTCCTGTTGCTCCAATTAATGGTCCAAGAAATCCAACGGCAAAACCGATAAATGAAAAGCACCATTTTGGAATCATAAGCTTTGGCATTTTCTTTGGCTTAAAAAGGGTATAGAAAATTAAAAGAGCGATGGCCAAGAGGAAGTAATCTTTAGAGGGAATTGATTTAATAAGCATAACTGCTATGACTGTTCCTAAAGGCAGACCGATGATGAAGGGTATAAAAATATCCCATGAGATATTTTTTCGCAGTAGCCAGCATCTTGTAGAGTTACTGACCAGTTGAACACAGCCATGGATAGGAACAATGGTCTGGTAACTCATAAAGAAAGTCATAATACTTAAAAGAACAATTCCACCGGCCATGCCAGCGACTGCACTTATGATAGCAGTAAAAAAGCTTGAAAAGCTAAGAATGATAACTTCAAAACTAAGTTCAATCATTCTTATCTCGGTATTCTAAAAGCTGAGAGAGTATACTGATGGAGATTTCATAGGGATCATTACTTCCAATTTTATAACCAATAGGACATATAAAAGATTCAATTTTGTCATCTGATTGACCAAGTTCTTTAAGTTCTTTTGTCATGACATTTCGTTTGGACTTACTGCCAATGACTCCCACATAGGGAAAGTGATCATATTTTAATATCTCATTGAGAATAGGAACATCTGTACTATGACCCATCGTCATAAGTATACAAAAGCTTCCAGGTTCAATACTTTGAACAAAAGTTTTCGGATCATCAATGAGGTGTGTTTTTAGCTGGGTATTCTTAGGAAGTTTAGCAATCCATTCTTCTCTATGATCAATACAATGAATATCACACTCGATAGGAAGTAGGGAACGGCATAGTTGCTGAGATACATGACCCGCTCCAAAAATATAAATTTTCCACTTTGATAGATTTTGAAACTTTTCAAAGAAGAATGAAACTTCACCACCACAGGTCATTCCTACATCTCTTTGCAGGTTCCAGTTTTGATAAGACTGACTTTCTTTAATTTCATTGTTTAGCATTTTCTTAGCATAATCAATGGCCTGGGCCTCAACCTTGCCTCCACCAATTGTTCCCCAGTGAAGGCCAGCTTCTGAAATGATGGCACGTGAGCCAATATCTTGGGGGGTAGAGCCTTTCACATTCACCATGGTTACAGTGACAAAAGAAATATTCTTAGTTTTTAAGTCTTGAAAGTTTGTTAGGAAATTTTCAAAATTATTCATTGATACTTCTTCCTTTTTGTCTTTCTAATTCCATAAGCAATACCTCATTTGTGGCAGGAGAAGTCATGGCAGGAGTTTCAGTGGCACGATATGAGATGGCATTCTTAGCGGCAAGCCATACGGAGCTTCCTAAAAGGAATGGTGGTTCACCTACGGCCTTTGATCCATAGACATTAACTTTGAGGTCGAGATTTTCGATTAAGTTAATTTCAAATTCCCGTGGGATATCTTGAATACTTGGTATTTTATAAGTCGTCGGAGAGTGAGAAAGAAGTTTACCTTCTTCATTGTGATACAAGTTTTCTGTGGTCACCCATCCCGCACCTTGAATAAAAGCTCCTGTTACTTGGCCTTTATCTATTCCTGGATTGAGTGGTCTACCAAGGTCCATATGAATTTTTGTGGAAAGTATTTTTAATTCACCTGTATATTCATCAAGTTCAACTTCACTAAGTGCCACACCATTTGTAAAATAGTTAAAGGCCTTGCCTTTTCCTGTTTTCTTATCAAAACCTAACCCGTCTGTTTTAAAATGAGCGTAATCACCAAGACTTACTCTATTTAAATAAGCAATTGTTAGAAGCTCTTTTAGTTTGATTTCTTTATTTAAATCTTGATCAATGACTTTATGATCTTTGAAAATAATATGACTCATTCCTTCTGGAGCTTTATCAATATTTATTTCTTTAACATCATCAAAGGTATCACCTTGGAAATGTTTCTTTGCTAGTATAGATAGTCTCGTTTTTATTTTATCACAGGCCATTAGAGCCGCAGCACCATTTATATCACTACCACTTGAGGCCGCAGTAGGAGAGGTATTATGATTCTTTTCTGTAGATGTTGCCATAACAATAACATCTTCGTAATCAATACCAAAACTATGAGAGACGATTTGGGCAATCTTAGAGTTTACTCCTTGACCCATTTCAGTCGCACCAGTACTGACTTGTGCCGTTCCATCTAAGTGGAGATTTACTAGAGCGTTACCTTGATTTAGAAATTTTGCAGTAAAAGCGATACCGAACTTAACAGCACTACAACTAAGTCCTCTTACCTTGCCATTCTTTAATTTATTAAATTTTTCAACTTCTTTACGGCGATTAAAGTAATCATCTTTCTTTTCAATAAGATCAAAAAGTTCGGGAAGTTTATTATTTTCTACTTTTTGCATGTAAGGCGTTGTCATTTCTTCGCCTTGATACATATTTAATTTTCTTATTTCAAAAGAATCTTTCTTAAGTTTAAAAGCAATATCTTCGATAATACTTTCCATGGTCATAGTACCTTGTGGACCACCAAAACCTCTGAAAGCTGTATTAGAATAGGTATTTGTTTTAACACAGGTCCCTTTTACTTCTACATGAGGAAGATAGTAAGCGCCGTCGATATGAAACATAGCACGCTCTAAAATACTTGGACTTAAATCTGTATAAGCACCAACATCAGCATAGAGATCAAATTTTGCACTTAGAATTTTTCCTTCATCATCAAAACCAATTTCATAGTAATTTAGAAAGGGATGTCTCTTGCCAGTGATGGCCATGTCTTCGTCTTTATCCCAAATAATACGACAAGGTCTTTGGTGCTTGAGCGCCGCAATGGCAGCATAGGCAGCAACGGGTGCTGCTTGGCTTTCTTTGCCACCAAAGCCACCACCCATTCTTTTTACGATACAAGTGACATGATGGTAGGGAAGTCCAAGTGAGCCAGCAACTAAATGCTGAGTTTCGCTAGGGTGTTGGGAAGAAGAATGAACTTCTAATTGACCACGCTCCATAGGATAAACGATACAAGCTTGAGACTCCATATAGAAATGTTCTTGTCCTCCACAATAGAAACTCCCTTTTAAAGTATGCTTTGCTCCTTTAAGTTCTTCATCAGGTGATCCTACAAAGAAGGGAGTTGCTTGATAACAAAAGTTTTTATCTTTAATGGCGAGCTTTATATCAAAAGTTGGTTTTTCTTTTGTCACTTTGATGTCAACAAGTTTTGCCGCTTTTCTTGCAATGTCTTCATTCTCAGCAACGACCAAACAAACAGGTTCATCATAGTAGGAGATCTGCTCTTCCACTAAGAGAGGTTGTTCTTTGACAATAGTTCCCCAGATATTATTGGCGAAGTCTTTAGCGGTTAAAACATCAAGAACGCCTTCCATCTTAAGAGCTTCTTGAGCATTAACGGATTTAAGTTTTCCTTTGGCACAGTTTGCTCCTACAACCTGAACGTAGATTTCGTTTTGGATGAAAGCTCGGTCATCTACAAAAATTGACTTGCCTGTAACATGAGTAGGAGATGAGTCGTGTTTCTTATTTTTCCCAACGCTCATATGCAGGCCTCACTGTTAGAATGAGTTGTTAAATAAACCTCATCAAAGAATTTACAAAAAAGATTCTTCACCACAATTTTTCTAAACTTTGCACTACCTCTTAAATCTGACATGGGTGTTATTTTTGATAAATATTCGTTGGCCATTTCTTCAATGATTGAGATCTCAAATGGTTGATTAAGAAAACGACTTTCTATATCTTCATTTATATAGACAGTAGGTCCAACACCTCCAATGGCAATTTTTAAGTCTTTAAACACACCGTGCTCTATTTGATAACGAAAGGCCATGGTGACGGAAGAGATATCTAAATCTTTTCGGGCAGAAACTTTATATAATTTGAAGTCAGAATTTGTTTTTGGAATTGTAATACTCGTAATAATTTCATTTTCAGCGAGATCAAATTTTTTATATCCAAGATAGAAGTTCTTTAAAGGTAAGTCTCTATTCTTTTTAACAGATGCGATATTTAAAATTGAGTCACTTACTAACATGAAGGGAATAGAATCTCCAATAGGACTACCGTTGGCAAGATTTCCAATGATCGTACCTTTATTTTTAATTTGAGGAGATGCAAAGATATTCATTTTTCTTGAGAACTCAGGAAAGGTGCTTTCCATCATATCTGCTGCTTCATGAATTGTTACTTTTGATCCAATTTTTATAAATTGTTTATTGTCTTCATACTCATACAACTTTTGAATCTTATTCAAGATTAAAACTTTCTTTGCTTGATGGTCTCTCTTATTGATCCAGACGCCAACGTCTGTTCCTCCTGAATTTATAAGGGCCTCATTAGTATTTTTATAGATGAGGGCCTCTTCAAGTGTTGTAGGCATAAAGATACTTTCTTCAATCGCTTCTATTTGAATTGTTTCTTTTGCTAATTCATGGAGTTTTTCTTTTGCTACTTGATAATATCTTTTCTCAAAGGTTTTAATTTTTGAGAGATCAATATTTTTTGCAGCTTCTATTATGGGAAGATAGCCTGTGCAGCGACAAAGATTTCCTGTGGTATGATTTTTAATTCTTTGTTCTGTTATATTCTTATTTTCGATAGAGACTTCTTCTGTCATACCGGCAAGGGCACAGATAAAGCCGGGAGTACAATAGCCACACTGACTTCCTTGATGATTAATCATTTGAGTTTGTATTTCATTTAATTCTTGCTGTTCTTCAATACCTTCAACCGTAATGACTTGGCATGAATCTAATAAATATAATGGAGCAATACATGAGTTGATGGATCTAAAAGGTAGCTTTTCTTCAAAAGGCTTTTTGATTAAGACTGTACAGGCACCGCAGTCACCCTCGGCACAAACTATCTTTGTTCCGGTTAAAGACTTTTTCTTTCTTAAATAGTTGGCCAATGTCATGGCGGAATCATTTACATCAACTTTTACAAGCTCGTTATTGATGTAAAACGATAAGTAATTTCGCATTTCGAATCCTAAAAGTAATAAAGGTTTAAAGGATTATTTTAGAATATGAATGAGAGAATAAAAAGGCTTTGCTAATCTTTATTTGCTAATTGCATTAGAAAGTTGATTTTCTCCTTTTGGGATAGTTCCCTATATTTAAGATCATGATTCTCATGCTTTGCAACATTTCTAATTAAGCGCTGTTCAAGTTCTTGAAGAATCTGATCTGATACTAACTTATCAGTAAGCTTTTTCAACTCCTCAAGCTTAAATGGTTTTTCTAAAAAATAAGAGACACCAATGTTAATAAGATCAGGTGTTTTTTCAACATCTTTATAACCTGTCATGGCAATTAATGAAATTGAGGACTCCATTTGTGAAATAATTTTGCATAACTCGATACCGTCTAGTTCAGGCATTTTTATATCTGTAATAACAACAAAGATATCATTTTCTTCAATAATCTGAAGGGCCATTTGAGCAGAGTCAGCGACAAAGCACTTTTTGTCGGGGTCATTTTCAAAGGCCAAAAGAATTGTTTCTTGCACCATTTTATCATCATCGACGATTAAAATGGGCTCTACTATTCCATACATAAATTCTCCGATATTGTTATTATAGTACATAACTACGAAATCTAAGAAAAATTTTACGTCCTATAACAAATTTTTGCTATTTAAGGCATAATATAACCTATGGAAATGTATAGTCTTTTTAAAAGAGTCATGATTCAAGATACTTTGGATAGCATATTTGATAATAGGTTTAGTTGGACTATCTGGCAGCCAAGTACTCAAGGAAAGTTAAAAATTACAGGCGTCATTGTGATGGTTGATGAGAATAATCTTAATATTGAAATCACAGAGGGCGACCCAGAAGAAATTAAACAAACTGAGCCTATCTACGCCCATTGTTCTAAACAAGATGTCATCTTTAAAAGAGAAACTTTTCAAATAAATGGTAAATCTATTATCTTCAAAACTCCAAATGAGTTGAAGCTTAGAGAAAAAAGGCGAATGGATCGTTTTAAATATAAATACCAAGATTTTAAAACTGTTAGTTTAAAATTTTATCATGATGAAGAGGGAAAAACTCACACTTTCACCTTGCATGACTTAAGTATCTCTGGCCTGAGCTTTGTCTGCCCAAAAAGTGAAGTTAGTAAAATAGAAAAAGATCATGAGTTATTCATAACCCATATTTCTGACCAAGAAATGCCAGAAGATCACCATTGTAAAATCATTTATGTGACTCGCTTTTCTCTACCTGAAGGGGTTAAAGATCGAACAAACTCTAATGATCTAGTAAAAGTTGGAGTTGATTTTCTTCAATCATTAGAGTCAGTAACCTATAAATCTATTTCAAGTATCGTCGATAAGAAACAAGCACGCACTAAAGGTTTGGACGTCAAAGGTTTTAATGGTCTGATGGACGATGAACAAAATCGAATTCTTGCTAAAATAACAGAAGATAACCAAGCACTTGGCAGTAACATAAAAGATAGAATTGAAGAACTTGATTCTCTAAGGTTTATGACGAATCAGATGAAGCAACAGTTTTGGCTGGAAGTTAATCAAGACTTATTAGCAGCTGCTTTAAGACTTAGTTCTCGCGAGCTTATTTATGACTTATTAATTGATGTAACAGATAGAATCCGAGATGAGTTTCTAGAAAAATTAGATGTCCCTAAGGCCCCTTCTGCTATTAATAAGGCCCAAGATTCAATATGCGAATTCATTAGAGGCAAAGTTAAGTCTGGTGAATTTGTCCTGAGCCCAACTTCATTTGTTAAGTATATCTAGCGTATAATCTATACTCTAAGTACTCGTAATCACATAATGTACAGTAGCTATAATCTTTACACAGTGCATTACATATTGAACTAAATTTATGTATATTTACCCTATCTATTTTTTACAAAGGGGTAAAGCATGGTTCGTTATCAACAATGGTTGATGGTCTTTGTGATGATTTTTTCTGTTTTAGGACAGTCAAAAGCAATCGCTAATGATGATCAAAAAGTTAAAGGTGAGTTACCACTCACAATTAAAGAGATTTTTTTAAAAGGAAGTATTAACAACGATAAGTTGTTCTTAGTTCTTGGACTAGAGAATGGAGCAAAGACATTTAAGGCTCTTGGAAAAAATGCAATTGATATTGAAGAATTAAGAGATATAAGTGGTGATACTGCTAGAACAATTGGTAGATCAGCTTCAAGAATCTATAATGGTGGTAACGGTGATATTCTTGATCATGTTACAGAAGCTGCACGTTTTAGTGTAAGTAGTCCTTCAGAAATATATAAGTCACCTTGGAGATCTCTATCAAAGATACCTACTAGTTATAGAGTTTCAATGGAACAAGCAAGAGATGCTAGAGCAAACTCTTCTAACTCAGCTTCAGGTCTTGTGAAATATACAGGTCTTGCAACATGGGCAAATGTTAAAGGTGCTTACTATTTAGTGATTGAAGCTCCTGCAAAATTAATTGGACAGCTCGCTGCTAGAACTTTAGCAGTACCAGCAGTACTTGCTTACGATGCAGTAAGTATTCCACTTGGGTTTACAATTTCTATTGCAGGTAAAGCATTAAGAGTTGGCTATCAGGCAACTAAAGCAATTGTTTTAGGAGCCGCTGCGATTGGAACAATTTCATATTCAGCTATTTCAACTTCACTTGCTGCGGTAGCTACAACGACTTCTTATTTAGCAATTGGTGCAGTAAGAGTATCGATCAAGGCCCTTGCCCTTCCATTTAGAATTGGACAAAGAGCAAGACTTAAACAAGATACAGCAGTTAATTATGAAGGTCTAGTTAGTCTTGGGGAAGCGTTGGCGACTCAATCTCCTACAAGTATTCTTGAAGAGCTTGGTCTAAAAGTAGATGACGTTAACACTAAGCTTTTAACTTATAAAGGTACTGTAGCTTTTGGTAGTTCTCTTACTAATAAGTATGGGATGAAACTTAAGCTTTCTGTTAATTGGAATTCTGATAAAACTAAACAAAATATCGTAGTGACGAGTTACCTAAGTTCAAAACACTTTAAAGCTTTGAAAGAGAAAACAGGACTTTCTTCTAAAGAATTAAAAGTTGTTCTTGAAAGTAAAGTAACTGACCTTGTGGCAAAAGTAGTTGACGGTCAAATCGCACAGGATAAGGAGTAAGAGATGAAAGTACTTAACGTAAATATAATAAGTCTTTTATTATTAATTTTATCATTTACACCTGTAAGTTCTTTTGCACAGGGTGAAAATGATACTTTTGGTAAAACAATAAAAGAAATTTTTATTAAAGGCAGTATAGATGATAACAAATTATTCTTAGTCTTAGGATTAGATAAAGGTAGTAAGGTTTTTAAAAATGGAATCAAAGAGGCCATTGATATTGAGCGTTTGGCCAGAATTGGTGGAGATATAGCTGAAGATGCTGGTGAAACTGGACGACTTTTTTATAATAAAGAGCATAACGGTGATCTTGTTGACGCTGTTGGTGCAGGAGTTGAGTTTTCTATTGATAGAAGTAAAGATATTATTGCAGCTCCATTTAAAAGTCTTAAGAAAATACCAGGTGCTTTTTCGGTAAGCATGCAAGATGCAAGAGAAGCTTACTATGAAAGTGAAAATCAAATGGGTGGAACACTTAAGTATGCTGGTCACGCTGTTTGGGCATCAACAAAAGTTGGATACTATCTTGTTATTGAAGCTCCAGTTGTAGCAGTAGCAAATATGGCCGCCGCGGTTTTAGGCACACCAATTGCTGCAGGTTTAAAGCTTTCACAAATTGGTATAAAAGTAGTTTTAGATGGTGCCAAGTACACTCTAGATCTAGGTTACCATGCCCTTAAGGGGATTGTTAATGGTGTTGCTGCCCTTACGAGTTTATCTTATTCACTTGTATCAACAACTGTTGCTGTAACAGCAACAACTGTAGCAGCAGGTACTGTGGCAATCTTTACAGGAGTAAAGTGGATTTTAACAAAACCATTGAGCTTACTTAATCCCGCCAGAGCGACAATTAAGACAGAGAAGACGAGTGAAGAGTTTGAAAAAGTTGTCGACTCAATCATCAATATGGCCGGTGAGTCTGATGAATTGAGAGAGCTTGGTGTTAACTCAGGTTTTACAAAAGTTAAAGGTAACAATGTTTCTAAAACAATAACTTTGTTTAGTAATAGTTTTGGAAAAACAAAGAAGGCCATGACTATTAAAGTTAAGGTTAAAAAAGGTAAGGTTGTTATCTCTGCTGTTATGAAAGCAAAGCATTCACGTAAACTATATAAAGCTAGTGATGTAAAAGAAGAAATTTCTAAAAGAGATTTTAGAAAAGAGATTGGACAAAAAATTAGTTCAATTTTAATATCGCTATAATATAATCATTGTTTTTATTCGCAAGAGGCAGGTGGATTTATTCCACCTGTTTTTTTTTGAGCTTTTTCTCATATTGAGAAACATTTTGAATAAACATTTGGAAAGTATAAAGAATTAATAAAACAATGCCCTCAAAACCATCTTCATATGTCTTCTTCTTTAAAAGATAGCTAAAGAAATAGCGAAGTGAAGATGTAAAAATCTGACCAGGGTTAATGTCCCAATGGTGATGCTTTGATTCTAGTTCTGCATCTCTTAGAATTTTTTTCAGTCGATCAAGTGCTGTTGTAGCACTATAGTGTAAGGCATAACCTTCAAGAGAGCTGATTGGTGCGTCAGTCTCAAATTTTTCATGAATCTCTTCAGAATTTATTTTGCCACAAGACTTTCTATGAAATCTTACTGGATCTGTTACACCTCTACCTCGTGTCAGTACTTTATTCATAAAGAATTCTTGGATTGGTAAATGAAAGGCCTTGTAGTGTTCTTGGGTCATGGCCTTCATAATAGAATCATTAAGTTCTTTATTTGCAAATTCATCTGCATCAAGTAATAGAACCCAATCATGTGTGGCCTGCTCAATGGCAAATTGTTTTTGTCTTCCATATCCTAACCAATCTTGATGAATGACTTTAGCACCACAGGATTTAGCTAAATCAACTGTTTTATCAGTACTTCCCGAGTCCACAACGATAACTTCACTAGCAGTAGGAACACTTCGTATACACCGCTCTATATTGAGTTGTTCATTATTTGTGATAATAACAAGTGAAAACTTATTCATGAAAATATCCCATTTTGTATTCCCACAACATACTTTGAAAAACGATAAGGCCTGTAGGGAAAATCTTTTAAAAAGTCGCTAATCTCCTGATGATCGGCTGGAGCACCTTTAACTTCAATGATCGAAAATGGCCTAATATCAAGTCGTGATTTTTCACCTGACTCTATGTAGAGAGGAGAAAACATAATGCTTGTATCAATGGTGACTCTAATTTTATCATCTTGGCTAACAAAATAAGTTCTTTCATATTGATTGTACATTGAAGGAGTAGAGTAAGTAGATAGTACTCCAGTGAGTTCAGGTGGTGCTTTCTCAGTTGCGAGCTTAATCATATCGAGATCTGATATTTCAGACTTCTTTTTATTAAGTTTTACAAACTTCTTGCCTCCAAGTTTTCCATTCTTATATTTAAGCTCAGTTGTTATATCAGTCATCTCATGAGTGTTAATATCCTCATACCAACGATAGCGAACTTTCACTCTCTCACTAGCACCAGAAATATTTTCATCATAGGCACTTAGGAGTTCACTGTCACAGTAAATGTTATGAATGATTCTTGGATGAAAGACTTCTTTAAAGGCAAAAGGGTGAGTATCAAGAAAGATTCTGATATAGTTATCCGTAGGATCTGCAATAAACTTTATTTCGTATCGGAGGTCATCCCAGTTTTTAATATTCATTTCTTCATATATCCTGAGTCATAAATTTGTTTAATATTTATATCTTCACCTTTAACTTCGTTACCGTTTAGCACAAGAGTACTACCGTTTTGTACTAGTGAAACCTTATTCACTCCAGAGAATGTGGGATTTGTTACGATGATACTTGCTACACCATATTCTGGTTTCTTTACATAGGTAGCAAAAACACTGTGTCTTATATCTCTAAAACTACTGTCGCTATCTGTTGCTATTGATTGATCCTTGCTCGCAATTCCTGTGCCTACTTTCATGATTGAGTTTTTTATTGAAGTAATGTTAGAGGCTTCACCCACAGATATTGCTTTGTCATTAATATCGATGAATTGTGAGTTTGATATGGTTCCTTTTGTTCCACTAACATCAAAACCATCACCGCCAATCTTAATAAAATGGCTATCCGATATTGTTCCTTCTGAAAAGTCGGAATCAAATGCATCTGATGGAGTATTAACTATATGTACATTATTGATATTAAATTTTGAATTAATAATATTTAACATATCTTCAGATTTATTATTATTAAAGTGAGTTTTTTTTATTGAAACATCAGATCGATAAAAATTGATAGCACCTGTAAGTTTGATATCTCCATGTTCAAAGTCTTTGATAGATTCAAAGATAGTATTGTTCACCCTACTTAGACTGGTTGCTTCACTAATTAGAATCCCGCCCCAAAGTTTATTTTGTTCTCCTTTAAAAATAACTTTTCCAAAGGTTCCAGTTACAAGAGCAGCTTTTGAATATAAATAAGAGTTGGGTGATAGTGTTACTGTAACAGGTCCAGTGAATATTATTGGTTTGTTTGAATCATTCACAATAGGTTTTTTAAGATAAAGTTTAGAACCTTTATATTTCATATCTTCATTCGTTATTTCAAAACCAAGGGCCTTTAGTTCATTCTCGCTATAAGGTCTACTATATATTTTTTTTGATTCATTATATGGATAGAGAACTCTATAGGCCTTTGTGTCTCCTGTTAAATAAATTTTTATTTTCTTAGCGTTTTGAAAGTTGTTCTTTAGGTAGATAGAGCTAGGAGATGAATAGTATTCGCTACTTGGAATTTCTTTATTTATAATTAACTCTTCTTTGCCCATTTCTATCTTAGAGATCTTTTGAGATATATTTGTTAGATTATCAACTCTGAGGTGACCATTATCCAAAGAAAAGGCCCTAATCTTAGGGGTTGTTCTTGTTAACTCATTTGTAAGGTTAAAGTCTCTGGCCAAGAGATAATAGTTTTGGTTATTCAGTTTCGATAATTTTTTGGCCCTTGCCAGAAGAATTGTACCAGAAGGGATAACTAAAAGTGGATATTTCTTTGAATACTTCGCTTTTAAGCTTTCAAATTGAGAAATGATATTAGCACGAAAAGCGTCATTCGTTAAAATACGAGCACTGTTTTTTAGTGTTGTTAAATACTCTTTAATATTATTTTTGAAGAAATGATAAAACTCTTTATCAGAGTTTAATATATTTAATAAGTTTCTTGATTGATTAAACTTATCAAAACCTGATACAACGACTTCATCTTTATGGAGTGAGAAATTGTTTTTATTAAAACAAAACGAAAAATCTAGCAATTCACATACTGCAAGAATTCGCATAAGTTCAGTCTTTTGTTTATTATTTAAAAGATCAACGTTTAGTTGGGAACTTCGCTCTGAAGAATATTGAAAAGGTAGATTGTATTCTGATAAAGCTGATTGTAAAAGCTCAAGTTGCCAATGGGATTTACCTTTCAGAACTTTTTGCGAATAACTTTCTACATTTTTATACGTGCTCTTCTCTTTAGTTGCATGAATATATTTTCTAAGACCAATCTCATCTAGTTTTGAATATAGGCCTTTATTATTAAAATGACTTTCTATTCTTGATGTAAGCTTATCTCTTATACCGGTTCCAATAGCAATTGATAGAATCAATAGTAGAAAGGGGAGAAGTGTAAAAAAGCAGATTTTAAAAAGTCTATTTACTTCTTTATATTGTTCTAAGTTTTTATGATTATTCGATTTAAGTTCCATTTCATTTATTATACCAATACTCAATAAAATTATATAGATGGGAGAAGTTTTATTAGAAGAATACTTTTATTTTCATCAAGCTCAGTAACTGTCATAAGTTCGTTTTCAAAGATCTCAGCGTCCTCAACTCCTGAGGGGAGCAGATATGTCGTTTGAGTGTTTAAGTCAGTCTTTGTGAGCGTTGATGAGGTGTGATCATTTTGATTCAAAATATAATAAGAATGATCATGTTGGGCCAGGCCTTGTACTTTGGAATATGGGAGACCCCTTTTTTCTGAATGTATTGAAAGATCTCTTTCTTTGGATATAAGATCTTTTATTTTTAGAGAATTAATATTTAAAATATTCTGTTTACTGGGATATGCCGAGAATTGCATCGTCATATTCTTTTGATTAATTGATAGGTTTCCAAACTTGTATATTGGAAATTGGCAGTTTTCTGTTGATATTGAGTTAATTCTGCTTATTATTTTTTTTCTATGATCTATACTTTGTAAATCTAAAATATGAATACCATAATGATAATCAGCGAGAAAAAGTAGGTTTTCATATATTGCGAGGCCATCTGCATGACCTATGATTGTCTTACCACTTTCATCTTTGACTTTATAATGTTGATATTTCAATTTTTCCAAGTCAATGATAGAAATTCTCATTCCTTCATTTCCATTTTGTAACGTGAGAGCCCCGCTTATTTTTTTTCGATGATACCAACTGATAAAAGCTATATCTTTTACCTTGGCCACTCCTTGTGGCCTCCACGTATTATCTTTTTGGTCTCGTTGTGAAAAACTTAGCTTTGTCATTTTGAGACAGGTATTACGAGTGTCTCTAAGCTCAAGTGCTTGAGGGGCTATAAAGTTGAGGAGTTTAACCTTGTCCATTGATTTAATCGTGAGAGGAGTTGTTTTTACTCTATGAAGGCATTTTCCATTAAGAAAACTTTTAATCCTATACTTAGTGTTTTGAATAACACTGCTATTGTCACTATAAGGACTTTTTTGTGAGCATTCATTGGCATGCAGTACTTGTGTCCAACAAAGTGCTATTAATAATAATTTAATAGATAAACTTTTTTTCATATAACTCTTCATCAATATTTACCATTACGCTAATATAATTTGGATATAAATCTATCCATTTTGGAGGAGAGTCAATATTTACATAGGGAAAGCCTGTTAGAAATAAGTTTAAATCCTCATCGTTAATTGATAAGAGGTGACTTTTCGCTCCACCATCTCCGATGATGACGGCACTTGGTGATAGGTCCTTGATTTTTTGCTTAAGAGGTTCTAGCTCTTGATAGGGAAGATTGGAATTCAATTCATTCGTAAATATATTATGATGAATAAGCACAATCTTTTTATATACCTTTTCATCGTCACTATTTTGAGAATCAAGAATTATTTTTTCGAGAAATGAAAGAGTCTCTTCATTAAATAATAACTTTCCGTCTTTTTGTTGCTTTGTTTCAACACAAATGAAATGGAAATTCCCAATTTTGAAATCATAATCACCTTTTAGTTTCTTATCTAGAGATGACATAGATTCATGATTACCTTTCATAAGATAGATCATTTTATTTTCTTCATATTCCTTATATACTTTAAGATCTTCCTTGGTGTCACTCCAGATAAAGTCTCCTACAAAGATATGTGGAAATTTATTGTAGCTAAAAGATTGGAAAAAACGAGTGTCGTAGAAGTAGTTTTTTGGAGCTTTTTTATTTGTGAGCTTATTAAATGTATAAGTGTGAGAAAGAACCCTAACCTCTGGTTGTGTGAAGAGCTTATCTATTTTTTGAAAATTATTTTTTATGAGCTCTTTTTTTATAATGGTTTTGTTTAAACTCGTTAAATTCTTTTCAAGCAGGTAGATTCTTGAAGTATATTCTTTATATTTGTTAAAAACAAAATAAGAAATAATGATAAAAGGAACTAGTAAGAGAGCAATGATACTACCTTTTTTCATATAACATATCCTCAGGCTTCACCATTAATAATCTTTCTAGGCGTTGTTGGTATTTCTGGATTGGCACTTTAAAGATAAAAGGAAACTCTACGGAGAGTATACTTCTTAGCTTTTTTTCTTCGGTTTTAATTTTTGACCACAAGTCTTTTTCTTTTATTACTTTTGATATTTCTTTTAACTTAAGTGAGACACGCTTTCGAAAATCTAAATCTTGCATTAACGTTGAGACTGGAAAGATGCTATTTGCTGAGTGGTATAAGAGATTCGTACCTTGATTAAAGTGTAGTGATTCATTATCAAAAGCAATTGGCTCTAGCAACATAGTAATAGGGTTTACGTAAAACCTCATATTTGTCCACCACATTCCGTGTTCGGCATCCCAGATTTCACAGGCCGCAATATATGTTGCCATTGCGTCGAGATTAAAAACTTTTGAGGAGTCTAAATTTCCTTTAAGATATTCTTGAATTCTTCCTAAAGAGTTAAGATATATATTTTTTAGGTTTTCTTTCTTTAAAATTTTTGAACTACGAAATGGCTTGATATAGGCATTCTGTGCCATGTGTGAGTGAGCACTTCCATCTAGTAACCCTGATCGAGATTCTGATTCATCAAATCTTAAAATAACAGATTCTCTTCGGTTTTGAGATTCAAGTACTTCTTTGGAAAAGTGTTCTTCAATGGCCATTATTCCAATATCTTCCCCATTAAGAGTCATGTTATTAAAAAAGTATCTAGGTGTGATAATAGAAAGTGACCTTAAGAATGTGTAAAATAATGGTTCCCATTGATAGCCACGGGTCATAGGGTGCTGAATAGAAAAAACTCTCAAGCCTTGGAAATGATCTGACCCTTTAGTTTTAACTCTGTATGACCATTTTCGACCCTCAAGGTGATCAAGCATATCTCCTTTCAGCCTCATTTTAACGGGGATTTTTCTCCCGAGATGATTTATTTTTGCCGAGACATAATCATTGTCACTATTTATTAACGAGCCTATTTTTAAGGCCTCATTTTTTTTGTTATATATTTTATAAAGATTCTTAAACTTAATCTCCACATCAAAAGTGTCAATGTTAAATTTATCAGCAAAAGGAAGGTTAAGCTTATAATAGCTGAGCAGCTTAAGTGATTCTTTTAATATACCATTATCTCTCATCTTGCTGGGATATCCAAGAGAGTTAAAGTACTTATCAGCACTGTTATAGATTTGGAACTTGAATAAAAATCCATATGACGTTCCAAAAATCAAAATAATTAATAAGCAAACTATATATAATGGCCTAAAAAGCTTTTGATTTTTCCTAAAAATACTTATAGATGTACTTTTGCTCGCTAAATCCATATTTTATAAAGTTGGAAGTTTTTGATGATCTACGATACTCACTTCAATGGATTTATCAATTTCATTCAATTGATTTAACGTATTTGTTATATGCTCAGAGCTTTGAAAGTTAGAAAAATAAACCCCAAAGAAGTTATTTTCTTTAACATCAACTCTTCTGACTTCTGCTTGAGCACTATTTTTTGAAATGACATCATTCACTGATTTTAAAAAATCACTATTACTGACTTTGGGATTTGCTCTTACTGTTATGTAAATATTTTTATCAGTGCTTTTATTTACAAACTTCTTAAAAATTAAAATAAAAAGTAAGATGACAAAAGATGACAAAACTGTCGCCTTGGTTTGATTAGCACCCAGGCCCAACCCAACAGCAATTGTCATAAATAGATATGCTAACTCTTCAGGTTCTTTAATAGGTGTTCTAAAGCGAACAATTGAAAGTGCACCAACAAGACCTAGTGAAAGAGCAAGAGAACTTTTTACAACGGTAATAATTAAAATGGTAACTAAAGTTATAAAAGGAAAGACAATTGAGAATTGTTTTCGATTTGATAGTACTGATGAAAACTTGTCATAATGATACTTTAAAAAGACAGATATGATCATTCCAACCAGTAGATTAAGCGCTAATAATTTTAAATCTAGAGGTGCTGCTAGTGCAGGGTCTAGTTTTGATAACATGATAACTCCTTAATATCTTTTCCAATATTTTACACCAATATTAGTATTTAGACTTAGTTTATAAATTATTTTTTATAAAACCTCGCCCGAGTTTTATAGTCGGTTTTTCAATAAGTCTAAAAGAAGCATAGGCCAGAATAAAAACGAAAAGTACAGAGTATGGTTTATTTTGAAAGAAGGATAATGATTCAGACTCCACTCCTGGTCGTGTCATGAAAAGTTGTTGCCACAAATAGAGGCTATAGCTAATTTTACCAATGAAGTTCATCACATTATTTTCAAATAATAAGAGTGTAAATTTTTGAGGTGTCACTACAGTAAAATAAATACTTGTTGTGATAAGAAATGGGAGTATCCACGCTTTTCCTCTTGGAAAGGTGAAGATCGTTATGAAGGTGATAATAATGATCGGCCATTGCAAAACTTTTAATTTTTCAAATAAGGGTAATATTTTTGGGTGAAGAAAGGCAAATAGGCAACCCCAGATCATATAGTCCATTTGGGATAGTGCTTTTGTAAATCTAATGGCCTGTGCAAGTTGGTATTGATCTTTAAAATGAAAACTGATTGAAGACCAAGCAAGTATAGTGACTAATGAAACGGCTAAAAAATGGGGAATCCATTTCTTTTTTATAGTGATAAAAATTATTGATAAAATGATGTAGAAGTGTTCTTCAATACATAAAGACCAGAAATGACCGGTGTACCAACCATCATTTTCGATGAGATAGATTCTAAGAAACACGAGGGAACTTAAAAACTCACTCCAACTAATAGAAATGCTTGTGAAAACAGAAAGAGCACATATGGCAAAGATATAGACTAAGTATGGGGGCATAATTCTGAAAGTTCTTTTAATATAGAAGTCCTTAATATTAAAAGATCCAAAAAATTCAATTTCTTTAAGTATTCTGCTGGTGATAAGAAAGCCGCTAATAGCAAAAAATATGCTTACCCCGTAGTGACCACTGTGGAAATAGTGCCATAGAGTCTCATTGGGACTAGCCCCCTCAGGTGAGAAATGAAACCAAGTCCCATGAAAAATGAGAACGAGAATAATTGAAATTGCTCTCCAACCATTGAGGCATGGCAAATAATACCTTTGATTCATAATAATCTCTCTATACCTATAATAATATTATATAATTGTAACACTAACTGATTAATTTTTCTCAAGTGAGAACTCTTTGACTACTGATGCTACTAAATCAAACTCCAGAAAAAACTTAGCAAGTTCAGCAAAGTCTGGTTTTAAAAAGTTATCCGTCAGGTCTGTCGTTATTTATTTAATGCAATTGATTTCAACTCTTATCTTATCAAGATTTTTAATCCCAAAAGACTATGGGATCTTCGGAATCATTCAAAACTGGTTGGGCTCAGGAAACTATCTTACAGATATTGGACTTACAGATGGTCTTATTCAACAAAAAGAAGAGATTTCTAAAGAACAACTTAGTGCTTATCTCTTTGTCAGGCTTACTCTGGCGACATTAGTGGCTTCATGCTTTTTTATTGGAATCTTTTTCTTTCATGAAAAGCTCGGTATCGAGATTGGTAAGCAATATTTAATTTGCTTTTTAGGACTTCTTTCTCTTCTTGAGGTTTTGAGTGCTTCACCAAAAATGATTTTTCAAAAAACAATGAACTTTGATCGCTTGGCCAAAATGGAAATATCTTCATCAATTTCTCTTTATGTGTTTCAAATTATATTTGCAGTGTCTGGATTTGGTTTCTGGAGTATGTTTGCTGGTATTCTTATTAGGTATTTTGTTATTATTGGCGTAGGTTTTCGTTCTGGATGCTATACCATTCCAAAGTATAAGAATCTACAGTCAGTTAAACACCTCTATCGTAGGGGAGCATTCTATCAATTAAATTTAGGGGTAGTTTTTGTCGTAGGTATTATTACGCCAATTCTTTTAAAGAGTTATTTAAGCATGCACGATGTAGGGCTATACTTTTGGTCAATCGGCTTAGTTTCTATCCCTATGAGTATCATTTTTAATTTTCAAAATGTTGTTTTCCCAGCAATATCTAAAATTCAAGATAATGTAGATGAAGTAAAGATATTATTTAATAGAGGAAGTGAATTGTTCTTATTAATTATCTTTCTTCTATTCGGTTTGGGAGCAACATTATCTATTCCACTGGTTGATCTATTATTTAATGAAAAATGGTATGGTGCTAAAGAGTTTATATCAGCTATTTCTTTTATTTTCATTTTTTATAGTGTTAGGCAGATCCCGATGGTGCTCTTAACAAGCCTTGGTAAAAGCCTTGAGAAGTTTATGGCCGAGCTTTCATTTCTTGTAAGCTTAGTCCTATCAAGTATCTACTTATTGCCTGAGTATGGTATTATGGGCTTTATATATGCCTCTGTATTTTCTCATTTGGTTGCTTTTATTATAGGGATTTCATTTTGCTCAAGTTTTTTCTATGCAAGTTTCTATCATAATTTATTCACACTTATCATTGCACTGGGTAGTGCTTTCTTTCAGATACACAAGCTAGGCTTAAGCGGAAGCCTTGTATGGTCTCTTATTTTGTTTGTGGTTAATATGATCGTAATAATGGCACTACTTAACAGAAAATTACTTAAGTCGTGCCTTGGTCAGTTGAAGAGATAATTTACTTTTCGATTGTTCCTGGGAAACTACCTTCAATATTTTTGATGAGAAGGCTATTCACAATACTTGGTGCTTCCTCACTTTTAATTAAATGTCCCCAGTTTTCAAATATTTTGATATCTGGTGTTTCTGAAGAGTAATTCTCTTCAATCAGGTATGTTTTTGTTTTATCTTTAAACAACTTTTCAAATTGCTTATAGTTTTTAAGCCCTCTAATGACTTTGATTAATTTAATCTCAGTTGGCCCATAGGCATCTCTAAGAAGTGAGCTTGTCGATACATCAGACTGCATGTAGTACCACGATTCTTTCAACGTATCACTTTTTGAACTACCACAAAAGTAGAAGTTATTTTTCATTTTCTTTCTAATTTGGTTGGCCCCATTTACCATAAAGCTATAACTACTCGCTCCAGCTACATAGACGCCGTCAGCCGGATGATAATCTTTCCCTTCTAATAGTACACACTTATTAAATTGACCTTTAATCCTAACATTGAATTTTTCAACTTCAATATACTTACTGGTTCCAACATCATCAGTCGTGCCTTCACTAGAAGTTTCAGAATCACTCCATGTGTAACTCACATCAAAAAGTTTAAGTCCTGCTCCGAAATATTCACCAAGTGGAAGCTTAATTCCGCCATCAACTCCAACTCTTTTTGATACATACTCAGAATGGGCCTCAGATCTTCCGGTTGAAAATCTTGAACCAATACTTAGGCTAAATCCATTTGAATAAAGAGGAGAGGTTTGTTCAATTTTATCAGCATGAATAACTGAACGAATTCTCCAGTACTTATTTGGTTTTGATAAACAGCTCTTGTATTCTTTATCACTTGTAAAATCTAAGAGTTCACTCACTCTATTTGAATGTTCTTTTTTAGGAAAAGCCATTCTACAAATATTTTTCAAGACAGGCTCTAGTTTCTTAGGGTTTTGAAACTTGTTATCATACATTTCTTCAACACTACTATCAGTTAAGTTGATAGGAGAGTCCACACCACTAAGTTCTTTAGAGTTGTCCTCAATGATATTTTTATTATATATCTTTCTTAAATGTCTTTTATAGATGGTCATCGGCTTTTCGCTTGAAAAGACTTCTGGATCACCATAGATATTATTCTTCGTATAGTTCGTTATTTTATTGAACATTCTTTCAATCATTTTCTTGTATTCATGTCTTCTAATATTACTAACGAGCTCATCACTTTCCTGTTTTGTCATAGGTGAGTCGAGAGACTCCATTTCTTGAACTTCGCTTAAGTTATTGATGTCAAATGATCCGTCTGTTAAGCGCTTGTTAACTTCTGAAACCATTCTACTGTGAGTACCGGCATCATACTTTTGTGCAAGTTCTGCTTCTGTTGTTTGTAGTACATCTGACTGAATTACGTTGGTCTTAATCCAAGTAATTTTTGCCTTAAAGAATCCAGTCACTAATGTTTCTCTTAAGCCTGTATCTGATAATGGCTCAAGTTTAAAGACTGAAACTGTTCTTGTTGCTAGTCTTGGTAAATCTGTTAGCTTAATAGGTAAGTTAATGAGTGAGTTGATTGTTCCGTCTTTAACATCAACCACAGATTCAACACCTGTTACATATTCAAACTGATGAAAATTATCATGGGTAAGTTCAATATCAGCTTTATTGGGAGCAAGAACAATAAAAGACAATTTAAACTTACCGTTTCTCACTTTTGTATATCTTGCAGCTTTCTTGTTGAACAAGTGACCGCGATCAATTTTTGGGTTTAGAACAATTTGGTATGACTTACTCATTGTTAAACCTAGGTAGTTATTAACCTTAAAGTTTTCAATGTCGTTACCAATCTGAATATACATAACTCCATCAATATGGAATTTATTAAAAACCTTATTTGGGTTTTCTTGTGGTGGTCCTAACTTAGAATCTCTACCAAAGAGATTACGTTCTTGTTCCCATGGATTAACATAGAATACTCTAGATACAGATTCACCTTTATAAGCACCAAATGGTATTTCAACAGTAAGACCTTTGGTCATCCAATGTGAGTAATTAAATTGCTCATACTTTGAAACAAAAGTTTTATCAAAACAGCCTTTAGCATCAGTTGATATATTTTTAAGTTCAATATCTTCTGATTCATTATTTATATCTGTAATTTTTAAATTAATGATTGTGTTAGCAATAGGTTTAGAGTTGTATTTACTTCTAATACACGTACTTAATTTAGTTTCATAAGTTTGATAGCGAACATCTGATCTAATTTTATCAGGTGTTCCACCAGACATAAAAGAAATTGTGTCTAAAATAATATTAGAGTCACCATCAATATTGGCCTGTAGATTTTGTTGTTTTTGTGAGCAGCCTGTTGATTTTGATAAGTCATAGAATAAGTCATCTTGAGTATCGAATTGATAAGAAACTCTTGCCTTAAAGTCAGTACCAATAACTGAAATTGTTCTTTGCTCTGAATGACATTGAAATGAACCACTTAAGTCTACATCATAACCATGTTCCCAAGTCGTACAACCATTATGATCTAAAGTTCTATTACCGATTGAGCTTATAGAAACTTCTGTATTATTTAATCTCTTTCCAGTTGCTCTATCAACTAAACATGTTTGCACACTAATAATTCTTTTTGTTATAGGGGACGTTTCAAGTCCATCTGCGGTAATTGCTTGAGAGTGAATTTTTGATAACGAGTCAATGGCAATTGATTGATTAACAACTGCCGTCTTATCCTCGACTTCGCTTTTACAAGAAGTCGCTAACACTAGAAGTAGTGATACTGAAAATAATGATATTTTTTTAAAACTACAAATCATCTAGTAATACCCTCGATTTATCTTTTCCCTATTAATATGCATATTTTGGGCCATAATTATGGATCTAACGTATTGAAATTATAGTTAAATTGATGGTGTTTAGTGTCTAAAGTTTATACAGGTGTTAGATTGTAAAAAGTGCCATGATTGGTGACTCGCTTTGATATTATCCTTACTTTAGGGCATAACTGCTATGACTCTTAAAGAATAAAATATTGGAGATATATATGAGTTTTTATCGTTTTAATGTTTTAAATTCAGATGAAAATCAACAGGTTGATGGAATTGATTATTCCATACTCCTAAATGTTGATGAAATGACGAGTATCAAGCCAATTAATATACGCTTTAAGGGTGATATTATCCACGGTTATTGGGTAAGAATGACTAATGGAAAAAAGTACAAGGCCACTAGGATACCTCAATTTCTTAAGGATCTTATGGAAACAGAAGATATGTTAACGAGAATTGTTGTTAATAAAGTAGACCTCGCTGGTAACGTCGAGTTACTAGACGAACTTCACTAAGGTCATGGCAAAGTGTTATATTGGGCATTTGGCCTATAACGGTAGTGGCTTCTATGGTTGGCAGAAACAAAAAGACATGCCAACTTTACAGCAAACAGTTCTTGATACTCTTGATAAAATATACCCCGAGGGAAAGAATAATAGGGCATTCGCAGCTTCTAGAACAGATAGTGGTGTCCATGCACTGGCCCAGCCACTCAAGATCGAGTTAGGTAGGAGAGTCGATGCAAAAGAGCTGGAGAGTTTGTTAAATGAAAACTTTCCTAGTCATCTTAAAATTTTTAACGTTAAGCGGATCAATCCTAGTTTTAAAATTACACATTATACAAAAGACAAAGAGTACTTCTATTTCTTAAGTAAAAAGATCATTTCCCAGCACCCATTTGTTCAATCAATTGGAGAGTTTGATGTTGAAAAATTTAATGAACTTTCAAAGCAATTTTTGGGTGAACATGACTTCTCACGCTTTCAGATAAAATCTACAGTTAAGGGAAATATGAAGAGAAAGATTAGTTCTATAAGTCTTGAAAAAGCTTCGCAGATTCCTGAACTTTCTGGAGTTGATGAAGAGGTTTATGTTTTTCGCATCCAAGGGAATGGTTTTTTGAAGCAGATGGTAAGGCTGATTGTTGGTTCTTTGGTTCAGTCAGTTCTAGGTGAAAAAGATGAGAATTACATTAGTGAATTATTAAATGTTAATAGTGAATTAGCTAGACCTTTTTTGATGCCTGCCAGTCCCTTATTTCTTTATAAAATAAATTATCCCTATGACGAAAAGTATGAAGAAAGAAATGTTATTGATCTTCAGTTGTGGAAAGAAGATGATTCTTTCCACGGTTTAAGTTTTTTCAACGACTCTACTGAAGCACTCCAAAATTTAAATATTCAGCATCAATAAACTTTGTGAAAGTAATATTATAGTTATTATAAGGTCCCATGGAAGAGGCCACACAACCTTCTAGACGCTCTTGAGTTACATCACCTTTATTTGTGTGAGGTAATACCGGTAGCTCCCACATTGGATCTACATTAAGACGATAAGAGTAGTTATTGGCCGTGAATTCTACAAATGTTTCGTCACTGTAATTTGTTTTACGCTGTAATAATCCACATTCAAAGAAAGGTAGGTCGTCTTCGTTAACATAAGATGGATTATCAACATTCATAGTACTTACTAACTCGTTAAAGTTAACGGAGTTATCATTATTTCTTAAACCCATAAAACAAACGGATTTTGCTGTTGTAGGAAATGAGAAACCTTTAAGATAAGACTGTGCTCCAAAGCTTACTGCATTGATAGTCTTAGACATATTATCTTGATCATCAAGAAATAGAATTTGCTCTTGATTTAACTCTCTATAAGCAACTCCACATACCTCAACTAAGTTAGCATTAGGATCAACTGGATCAGCTTCATCATAATATGATAGACCTGAACCTCCTCCTACTCCTGGACCATCTTCGACGGGGTCAGAAGAGCCTGTCGGCCCTAATTCACTAGGACTTAGGTTACTTGGGGCTGCACTACTTTCACTAGTATCTGTCGTGATTGTGGATGTCTTTTTAGTACTTTCTTCCTGACAAGAAGATAGTATTAAAAGGCCAGCGAGGATAAGTGTTAACTTTTTCATATTTTACTCCATAATTGTATAATCAATGGATATACTTCAAGATTCATGCCTAAATTTTTGACAAATATTCAGTAACTTAAAACTTATTTGTGTCTAAAGTTAAGACAGCTGTGATGATAACAAGCCTAGAGATGAGACATATGTCCCATTTTATTCAAGTCCATAATTGAAAGCCTAGACTCAAAGAGAAGTGATGACTATAAAATAAGTCTCTCTCTCCTTAGGTCTGGGGCCCCTAAATAAAAAAAAGGCCCTATTTTTTACCTTGCTTCAAAGATTTCTTTTTAAATTTTAATTCTAGTTTTGGTGATTCAATGAACGTATCGTCGGCCACTGCGAATTGAATTTTCTCTTGTTTTCTAAAAATAGTTTGCATCTTTTCAAGGTTAATATCAAAGACATTCGAAACATCAAGAATACTTTCTTTAAGAATAAAGATTTCATCCTCTTCTTTATAATTCTCATTAAGGAGGTTGTGAAAGTAGTTATTTGCAATGACGCTATCTGGGCCTTCTTTCCAGAAGTCCTTATCCCACCAAAAAAATCTGGCGATAAAACCTAATCCAATTTTTGGTATTCTTTCAACAACTTGTCCAGAGCATCTTTTCGCATTTAAAAAACAAAGCAGTTCTGTTCTGTGATTCTTCTTAAGTGAGTAGTAACTTGCTTGTAACTTAGCATAAACGATAGTCCACTTCTGAGGTGGAAATTGATTTTTAATTTCATCTAAGTCAAATTGCACTATGACTTGTTTATTATGAATACATCGATCTTTATAAGAGTCAGAACATTTTCTATTGTCATCTGTTTTATTAATATTCCAGCGCTTCACCCAAAAGTTTTTGTAAGGTGCTTGCAAATCTTTAAGTTCGTCTTTGGATAAGTCTTCAGGCTCAAAAGTCATAAAGCCTGTTTCACTTGGTTGTGGCGGTGGAACTGGGTCATTAGGGTCGTTTGGATCACTTGGATCAGGCTTTAAATCATTATCTCCACGTGATGGAATGCTGGCTTCTGGAAAGCCTTCATCTTTATTTGAGCAGCCTGTTAAGCCCGTAAGTATAAACAAGCTGAGATTTAATGAAAGTAGTAAAAATAATGCTTTTTTCATAATGTATGCATACCATTTATAAGAAATGATGAAAGGGCCTCTGAAATGATAGGGTAGTTTTTATCTGATGAGTTCATTAACATACTAAAATTACATCATCTCATGGTGACAAATTCTTCAGCACTTGAGGGATGAATACCTATGGTTTGGTCAAAGTCACTCTTTTTGGCCCCCATTTTAACAGCAACTGCAAACCCTTGAATGATCTCAGAAGAATAGCTACCAACCATATGGACACCTAATACTCGTTGATCATCTTCCTTTACTATTAATTTGCAGTAGGTTTTTTGTTCGTCCATACTCCCTAAAGTATTTTGAAGAGGTCGAAATGAGCTTTCGTATATTTTGATATTTTTAAATTCTTTACGTGCCTCTTCTTCTGTAAGTCCAACTCCACTATAAGGAGGCTGAGAGAAAACAGCACTTGGGATATTTTTCAAGTCAAAGTCTCTTTGTTGCTTTAGATCTTTTTTAAAAAGATTTTCAGCAATAATCATTCCTTCATGAAGAGCGACGGGAGTTAAATTAACTTTATCAATGACATCGCCAGCAGCAAATATATTTTCAACATTGGTTTGGCCACGATCGTTGACTGTGATGGAACCATTTTTATTGGCCTCAATACCGGCTTTTTCAAGTTGGAGAGTTTGTGTGTCAGGTTTTCTTCCGGTTGCCATAATGACAGCATCACCTTCCCAAGTGGATCCAGTATCAAAGCTTACTTTTAATTTATCTTTTTCTTTTTCAATATTTGTGAGGTTAGTCTTTGTTAGGATATCAATTCCCGTTTTGACCACTTCCTCTTGTAGGAATTGGCAGCAGCTTTGATCAAAGCCTGATAGGATTAAGTCTTTTCTGATCGCTATGCTGACATCACTGCCGAGACCTTTTAAAACACCTGCAAACTCTACAGCAATAAATCCTCCACCAACGATAAGGACTTCCTGTGGTCTTTTTTCAAGTTTAAAAAAATCATTGGAATCAATGGTGAGCTCTGTACCAGGTATATTGAGCTTATGGGGCATTCCTCCTGGTGCTACAAGGATATACTTAGCAGTGATTTTTTTACCGTTTACATCAAGTGTATTCTTGTCGATGAATTTTGCTTCACCATTAAACATTGTCACATTATTATTTGTCAGAGTTTTTTGATAGAGAGAACTTAGTCTTTCGATTTCAGTTTCTCTAGCGATTCGAAACTTATTCCAATCATGAGAAATATTATCAATACTCCAGCCATGTTGTTTCATAATGTGTACTTCATGAGTAAACATGCTGGCATTGACCATCATTTTTTTTGGAACACATCCTCTGACGACACAAGTACCGCCATATCGATATTTTTCTGCAATTCCAACTTTTGCTCCAAGGGAAGCGGCCCAGCGAGAAGATCTCACTCCTGCACTACCGGCTCCAATTACAAAATAGTCAAAATCATATGGCGACATTATTTAAGAAGGCTAAAAGAAGCCATGAGTGGATTGTGATCACTTGCAAGAGATTCTTTAGATGTTGCCCAATTTAGTTTTAATCCTCGATAGAGAATATGATCAAGCTCATAACCAAAAAACTTCTTTCTCACATCAAGATCATATTTCGAAAACTTTAGATTAAGTTTTTTAGCAATTTTCTGTAAGAACCAATTTCGATTTGGTGCCCATGTGTTAAAGTCACCTGCAAATATCATTGGACCTTTATGATCTTTCACTTGGTGATAGATATCTTTCATAAAGTTAGCAAAAACATCAATGAGTACAAAATTGATAGCATGAATATTTACCACCATCAGTGTTTGTTCTGAATTTTCTATTCTGTAATTAGTAATAAGAGCCGCTTTAGGTGTCTTTACCATTGGTTCTCTTCCAACAGGATGATAACCGTGTACATAGGTTCGATTAAACTTTGACCTGGTTGCAACGCCTGCCTTAATCCCTTCGTTATAGATAAAAGAGTTGGCCATAATTGAGTTGTAATCTTTGTCATGAAGAATAGGGTCAAAGGTTTTTTTGTCTGTAACCTCTTGAAAAATCTCTATGTCATATTTTCCAGCTTCATCAAAGACTTTTGCTTCAAAGTCAGGATTGTCCCCTTTATAAAGATTCCATACTAGAACTTTAAAAGTATTAGAAACTTCAGCAGTAGAATTTGCGTTATAGGTATTTACGATTTCGCCTTTTTTAGGAATAACCACTCGCCATGGTAAATCGCCAATACCTCCTGCAAAACTACTTTGAATAAGCAAGAAAACGGATATAAGTGTAACTCTTTGGATTGATTGTATTTTTTTCATAAGAATATTCTTAAAAACTTTTTCCAAAAGAGCAAATTATATGTAATTAATACTACAGGGCTTATGTTGTATGGCGTTATATGCTACTAATATCACGAATATAACTAGAGGAGTTACATCGTGTCTAAAGCTGTTTCAAGCATTTTAACTGCCATCATCCTGATTTTTGCAGGTTGTGCAGATAAAGATCAGCAGAAGTTTTCCTATGATCAGGAAAGTGCTGGTAATACGAAAACAGTGTCTCTAAAAACTCAGCAGGATATAAAAGTAAATAAGGATGATGATATTTATAAAAGAGAGCTCAATGAGTTACTCGATGTCTTTCATCAGCGCTTCATTGTTCAAGTTACAGGCACAGGAAGTGGTTATGATAGTTTGGTAGATTATGATTCACTTCATGCTCTAAGAGTTAGAAAAGATCTAAACTTTTTAAAATTAATTGCGACTATTAAAGATAAAATTTCTACTCAAGATATAGAGAAGCTGAATAGAGATGAACAAGTGGCTTTCTATATTAATTCCTACAATTTTTTGGCCATTAATCTTATTAACAATAATTACTATATAAAAGGTAAAATTGTTCAAAGTATAAAAGAGCTTTCAGCTGGACTTAACCCTTTTGAGATCTTTAAAAGAAAAATTCATCATGTTGCAGGTGAAAAGTTAAGCTTTGATGATATCGAAAAAGTTAAAGTTAAGGGATTGCTTACAAATGGTAGTAAAGTGGATGCTCGATTTCATTTTGCCGTTATTTGTGTTTCAACAGGTTGTCCTGTTACTTTAAATAAGGCCTACCGCGGAGATCGACTTGATCAACAACTTGATTTTGTTACTACTGAAGGGCTTAAGCTAGATAGAATGTTGAGAGTTGAGGGTAAGACTCGTTTTCAAACACAATTATTTGATTGGTATAAAGATGACTTTGAAAAAGATGCTGGTAGTGTAGAGGACTTTATTAAGAAGTTTAGTACACGAACGAACTTAGGTGAGAAAATTGAGTTTATTGATTATGACTGGTCTTTAAATAGACTTATGACGAGAAGACCTGTTCCTACTATACCTAGCTTTGGTAACGATAGTGGTTTAGGAAGTTTAAGTATAAACTGTCCACAAATTACACTGAAGAGAAGAACCTATAAAGCATTCTCTTATTGTACTAAAGTTCTAGAAGCAAAAACTAATTTAGGGAAGGTTATTAATAAGAATACAAATGCATGTCTCTATGAAAATCCTAATGATAAAGAAGAAGCTTACATTGCTTTGAACCTAGAAACAGAGATCGAAAATAAAGATGGCGATAAAGTTATTACTACAAATGTCCTTAGTGACAAATTAAAAGTTAAAGAAGAAAAAGATAATATTATTAGTTATAAGAAAGGTGTCTTTACAAAGATTAAAGTTGTTTTTGACAAAGAAAGTAAAACGCTTGGCTATATTCGAAAGGCCGGTTTTAGTAAAAAGAAAACTATTGTTTCTTTCGAGTGCCAGTAGGATTGTCTGGCTTATAGTCTTCTTTAAGAAAGAAACTTCGATTTTTTTTATATCTTACTTTTAACTCTTTCTTTTGTGAGTCTCTCTTTGTACCACGATAGCTTGGTAGCTCAGGGTCTTGTGCACACTTAAGTTGAAAGTCCACAAGCTTTTGAAAAACATAAATTAAATTTTCTTCTCTGCCTTCAAGCTTTTCGAGTTTTCCTTTTTCAAGCTCTTTCAGCAAAAGGTGTACCGATTCAATAGTGGATAAGCATGCCTCATGTGGTTGATGTTTAATGGCAAACTGACTAGGGCTTGAATTTGTAAAGCAAACTCTCGGTAGTTCTTGTAAATTTTTTGATAAGCGAATCATTTTTTTAGCACATGGCCAGGTACCATCAAGGACAAAAATAACAGGGGTTTTTTTTCTATATTCTTCTTTCAATTCCCATTGATCGACTTTAGTTTCACTTAAGTTAAAAGCACTGTCTCCAGGGTATAAAAGGAGAGGTAAATACTTGTCTCGGTTTAAGTATTTATTAAACTGAGCATCATGAGTAAAATCTACCCCCATGATCACTTGGCTATTCGTTAGTATTCTATGAGTCATCCTTCCTGTGCCAACCCTTTGCTTTTTGGCTTCTTTGGGGTGCATTAGTAAGATAATCTTCACATGGGTATTAAATGGCCTCATATGATGACAAAGACAGTTCTTATTTGGCCTTCTACAGTCTAAACACCAATCTCTTTGTTTTTCAGAGATTGATACTTTATTTTTCTTTTGTAAGTAATCTTTTTTGTTTACCATATTGTTATCTTAATAAAGGATTCACATGACCTATTCTAAAGTTGCAGTTCTTATTTTTTTAATCAATAACGCCTTTGCTCTTGAATCTACAGAAAAGCTAATTATAGAGCAATTGAAAAAAAGCATATATGAAGAATATGACCTTAAAGAAGAGGCTCCGAAAAGACCAAAGGTCATCAAAAGTAGAGTAGAATACCAGAATAAAAAGCTGGAAGATGCACTAGAGAGAAATAGGCGAATCTTAAGAGAGAAGTCAAAGAGATCTAAGCAAAGAAGTCAAAAGAAAGATCTATTTTCCAATAAACAAGATGAATGGATGGCCTTTAAGAAAGATCAAGTTGACTCTTGGGAAAATGAAAAAATTAGAATAATAAAAAATTGGGAAGAAGCTAAAAAAGATTATATGAAGAATGTTAAAAGCTATATGAAGACAACCACTAAGATTGAAGCACCGAAGGCCAAAGTTCAATTTAAAAAGAATACTGATCAAGTCATAAAAAATAATATTAAAAATCTAAGAAGTTCTAGTGAGTTTATAAATAATTTAAAAATGGTAGATAAGGCCTTAAGTATTCCAGTTAAAGATCAAGGAAAGAGACCAACGTGCTCTGCTTTTGCTGGAGTTCGGGCGATGGAGATAAAGTTAGCTCAATCTGGAAAATTGGTGGATCTCTCTGAACAACACTTTTATTACTTATCAAAACCATCTTGTCAGAGCTCTAAATGCTCTAATCGTGGTTCTTGGGTATTGAATGCTTTTCGATCTAGGGCAGGTGTATCCCTTGAGCAAAACTGTCCTTATAAGAAAAAAAATATTAAAAACAATGAAACACAAGTTCCTCTTTCTAAAGAATGTTTGCAAGGTACTTATGCAACACAAAGCTTTATAGAACTAAACTCATTTGAACAAATGAAGAAAAGTCTTAGTAACAATCACCCAATTGTTGGAGCATTTAAATTAAATGAAGGTTTTTATGACAATAAAGGACATGTCTTCACCAAGACTACATCTAATAGAATTAAGCTTGATCAGCACTCTGCGGGACATGCCATCGCAATAATTGGTTGGATGAGCTTACCTAAGAAGGTGGCAATGAGTGAAGGTCCTTATTGCTTCATCGTTTCCAATAGTTGGGGAGCAGGATGGGGTGTTGGCGGCTATAGTTGCTTGTCACAAAAATGGATGGAGCGCCACATGTATGACACTCCCTTTATTAGTGTTAGAAAGGTCAATTAAAAGACAGTGAGTTCGCTGGTTCTCTTTTGACGTTTTTGGGCCTCATCTAGTTTTTTGTAATCTAAGAGAGCTTTGTCCCAGTCACCATACATCGGATTAGGTAACATAAAGTACTCTGTTCCAAACTTTTTATAGTGCTTATTCATGACGACGGACTTTCTTTTGTCAGAAGATTGCTCATCATATAATAATGAGAAGTCTGTTAAGTTGTCACCGATTAGCATTACGAGGTTATATTTTTTCTTAATATTTTCTCTTCTTCCTTCTTTACTTCTTTCTTTACTTCTAAGAATTGTATTTTGAAATTGAGGGAAGCCTAGTTTTTTTAAGTTTTCGATTGTTGAATTTTTAAAATTGCTTGATCTATTTGTTAGATAGAATATTTTAAAACCTTTCTTATGGGCCAGCCTTGTAAATGATAAGGCCCCTACAACAGGATGAGCTTTTTGGGTATTGATCCACTCTTGCCAACTCTTGTAATCAAATGACTGTGATTGGACATATAATTTTCCTTGATAAGGTGAGTTATCCAATACCGTTTCATCAACATCAAGTACCACAGCAGGCTTTTTACTACCTTTATATTTTCTTTTAATCTCCAAGAGTCTCTTTTCTGCCAGATTGTAAGTTTGAATTGTGAGGGCCGTATGTTCTGCTGCTCTTTGAGTGTAGAGAATACCCATTAAATAATTTTCTTGGGGATTCATTTTGTGAGCACATCCAATCACTAAGAAACTTATCGCGATGGTCAGGTATTTTATCATAATTTCCTCTTTTTTAATTATCAATCTTTAAAGCTAATAAATGATATTGTAGAATACATTGAACCAAAAATTAAGGAAGTTTATGAATTTAAATAAAGTTTGCATCGTTTCAAGTAAGAGAATTCCATTTGCTAGGTCAGGTAGTAGTTACCTAGGAAAATCTAATCTTGATTTAGTCGCACAATGTCTAAAGGCATTAGTTAGAGATCTTTCGCTTGAGGGGAAGGGAGTTGGTGAAGTGGCCCTTGGAGCTGTTAACAAGCATAGTTATGACTTTGGTCTGGCAAGAGAGGCCGTTATCGAGTCGGGCTTAAACCTATCGACTCCTGCTACAGATTTACAAAAAGCATGTGGAACCAGTCTTGAGACAACCATTATGCTGGCCAATAAAATAGCCCTTGGGCAAATTGATTGTGGCATCGCTGCTGGAGTCGATACGAATTCTGATATTCCTGTTGAACTCAAAAAGTCTTTAACAGATAGATTATCTAAAATAAATTATAGCAAAACAATGGGTGAGAAAATTCAGGCACTGGCCGGTATTAGGCCATCTGATTTAAAACTTCGATTTCCTGCGGTTAAAGAACCTAGAACAGGTTTAAGTATGGGGCAGTCCTGTGAACTTATGGCAAAGACTTGGAATATTTCAAGAGAAGAACAAGATTTACTCTCTTATGAAAGTCATTTAAAAGCAGCTAATGCTTATGAAAAAGGTTTTTATCATGACATGATTGTTCCAGCATTTGGCCTAGAAAAAGATAATATTTTACGTCCTGATACTACTGTAGAGAAATTAGCGAAACTTAGATCAGCTTTTGATAAGTCAGATAAGGGAACATTAACTGCAGGTAATTCAACTTCACTTACTGATGGAGCCAGTTGCGTTTTTCTGTGTAGTGAAAACTACGCTAAAGAAAATGGCCTAACTCCTCTTGCTTATTTTAGAACAGGTCATTCTAGTGCTGTTAATTTTATGGGAGATGAAGGTTTATTAATGGCCCCTGCTTATGCTGTGGCACAGATGTTAAAACGAGAGGGTCTTACATTTGAAGATTTTGATTTTTTTGAAATTCATGAAGCTTTTGCAGCTCAAGTTTTATGTACATTAAAAGCTTGGGAAGATGAAAAATTCTGTAAAGAGAAGCTAGGGCTTGAGACAAAACTTGGGTCAATTAATAGAGATAAAATGAATACTAAGGGGGGAAGTCTTGCTCTTGGACACCCATTTGCTGCAACGGGATCACGAATTGTTGGCTCATTGGCCAAAATACTTAATGAAAAGGGCTCAGGCAGAGGCCTTATCTCTATTTGCACGGCCGGTGGAATGGGAGTCTGTGCCATCGTTGAAAAATAAAATGTATGGAAGAATTATATTTTCAAACAAAAAACTCTGACTTTCTGGCAAGACAACTTAGAGAGCTTTGGCAAAGAAGAACAATTTACTTTTTAAGTAGTTTTATTGGAATCTCTGCTATCATTATTTTTCTTATAAGATTTTTTGTTGAAAAACAAAGCCTTTACTCGTCTTTAGTGCTCTTCTTTGTAGGAGTCTTTTTCTTTTGTATTGGTCGATTAACACTCAGTCAATCATCACCTGGGCTTGTTGGACACTTGTTGCTTTGTTTTGGTTCTGTGATATTGCCTATTCGAATTATGGTTACTGGTGGTCTTTCAGGTACTGGCATTATTTTTCTTCCTATGTTGAATTGCTTTCTTGTCTACATGGTGGGAAAAAAATGGAGTCTTATTTATATACATATCTGCTTTTTTTGGCTCCTTGTATTAGAGCTCAGTCCCCTTCGAGACTTTTTTATTTCCTCTGATACTATCGCTATAGATCAATTTTTGCGCTTTGTTTTCATGTACCTGGCTATTCTTTTTGGATCAGGACTGTCTTTTGTTATTGAAAACACTAAAGATAGTTTAATTGATACTCTTATTAAAAATAAAGAAGAGATTGAGAATTCCCATGAATTGGTTGTACGACAGGAAAAAGAAAAGGCCATAAACTCCGTGATTAGCTCCTATAATGATGAAATAAATAATCCTCTTTTTATTGCTCTTGGTAATTTGAAAAGGTATAAAGATGACCCAGACTCTCATAATTTTGATAGACTAGAGAAGTCTCTAGAACGAATTAGAGAGATTACAAAAAATATTGAGCAAACAGCTAAAAGAGAATTAGAAGGTAGTAAGTAATGAAGACAAAGGTAAGTGAAGATTTTTTACAAAGAGGGCTGATTGAAAATGTTAGTCATGAAGAACTTAAAGAAAAATTAGATGGCGAATCACTTGCTTTTTACTGTGGTTATGATCCAACGGCCAAAAGTTTACAAATTGGTAATCTCTTTGCCGTAGTGACAATGAAACGTCTTCAATTAGCAGGACATAAACCATATGTCTTAGTTGGTGGTGCTACTGGAATGATTGGGGATCCGTCAGGAAAAAGTGCTGAACGAAACTTGCTTGATGAAAAAACTCTGCAAGACAATATTAATGGTCAAACGCAACAACTTAAAAAGTTGCTAGACTTCACAGGTGATAATGCTGCAGTTGTTGTTAATAACTTTGACTGGATGAGTGGCTTTTCATATTTAGAGTTCTTGAGAGATGTTGGAAAACGTTTTCGATTAAGTGAGATGCTTGCTAAAGATTCAGTTAAGTCGCGTTTAAATAGTGATGCTGGAATTAGTTATACAGAGTTTAGCTATCAAATTCTTCAGGCCTATGACTTTGCCTATTTAAGTAAGCACCACGATGTCTGCTTACAAATAGGTGGCGGTGATCAATGGGGTAATATTACAGCAGGTATTGATTTAACAAGAAAGTTACATAGCAAGCAAGCTTATGGAATGGTGATTCCTCTTGTTACTGACGGCAACGGTAAGAAGTTTGGAAAGAGTGAAGGGGGAAGTACGATTTTCCTCGATCCTGATATGACAAGTCCGTATCAAATGTATCAATATTTAATGAATAGTGATGATCTCTCGGTTATCCAGTATTTAAAGTACTTCACCTTTTTATCTTTAGAAGAAATTTCTAAACTAGAGGCCATTACAAAAGAAACACCACACTTGAGAGAGGCACAGAAAGTATTAGCAAAAGAAGTTACTCTCTATGTTCATGGACAAGAAGGTTTAGACAGTGCCATGCAAGCAACACAGTTTTTCTTTGGCGGTAAAATTGAAAATATCTCTGACAAAGAAGTTCATTCTATTTTTGCAGATGTTCCAAGTATCGAACTTAAGAAAGATGACTTAGATCAAGAATTAAATGTCTTAGATATGTTAGCTCAAACTCCTCTTTTCAAGTCAAAAGGGGAGGCCAGAAGATCGGTCACTCAAAAAGGTGTCTATATAAATAACAATACTATTGAAGCTGTTGATTACATGGTTAGCTCAAGTGATCTTGCTAGTGAATCATCTTTAGTTCTAAGAAAAGGTAAGAAAAACTATTGCGTGGTTACTTTTAAGTAATTTTCCAGTCAATAGTTTTTAATTCTTTAGATTTTAAAAACTCATTACATTTAGAAAAAGGCCTAGAGCCAAAGAAGCCTCGATAACTACTAAGTGGTGAAGGGTGGGGGGACATAAGTAAGAAGTGTCTTTTATCATCTAAGAGTTTTGCTTTCTTTTGAGCAGGACCACCCCATAGAATAAAGACTATATTATCTTTTTTTTCATTTATTGTTCTCATAACAAACTCTGTAAATTGCTCCCATCCTTTTTTTTGGTGAGCGCCAGCTTTTGATTTTTCAACTGTTAATACATTATTAAGAAGAAGTACTCCTTGTTTCGCCCAACTTTCTAAGCATCCATGATTAGGTGCTTTAATATTTAAGTCAGTTTCTAATTCTTTATAAATATTTCTTAGACTTGGAGGTATTTTCATCCCTGTGGTGACAGAGAAGCTTAGCCCATGGGCCTGGCCCTCTCCGTGATAGGGATCTTGTCCCAAGATTACTACCTTTAGATCTTTTAGTGAACATAGCTCGAAGGCCTTAAAGATATTTTCTCTTTTTGGATAAGTTTCTAGCTCATTTTGATTTTTAAGGAAATTATTTAATTCAATAAAGTATTCTTGCTGAACTTGAGTTAATAACTCTTCTTTCCAGTCAGTATTAATTTGTCGAATTAAGTTATCAATCATCACAATATCATAATGATTTCATAATATTCCGGCAACATTTTCCAATTATTATAATTATTACTGAATGTGTCCAACAAGCAGGCTTCTGTGTCGACAAGTAAGAATCAGGAGGCAATTGTGAGTTACATAAAGAGTTTTATAAAGCTATTTCTTATAACTATTTTTCTTACCCAGTCTGTTAATGCGGGTTTATTCAATTGGAAATTTAAAATTCCAAAATCGAGAGATAATTTTGTTCAACTTGGAGAGTCACTACCGTTAACCCTTGATCGAAACCATATCAAGTTTATGGTTTGGAATATATACAAGGCCAAAGATGAGGGATGGTCCAAGGACTTCTTAAACTATGCTTCAGATGTTGATGTCTTTATGCTTCAAGAAGCTGCTCTCAATGGAAATATGGAAGCAACATTAGCTGAACTCCCTGATTTTCAGTTTGATATGGGAATTAGTTTTGTTCTTCGTAAACGAGGTCCGGATGAAGCGACAGGAAGCCTTGTTGGTAGTTGGGTAACACCAGAAGAAAAAGGTGTTCTTATAAGTAGAGATCGTGAACCTATCATTGGAACCCCTAAAGCTGTTACGTATGCAAAATATCCTATTTCTCAAAGTAATGAATCTGTTCTTGTGGTTAATATTCACGGTCTGAATATGACTTCAACTAGAAAGTTTAAAAGACAAATGAATGATTGCAAAAAGCTTATTGAAAAACATAGTGGCCCTGTTGTTTTTGCAGGTGACTTCAATACTCGTAGTAAAAGAAGAGTAAAGTATATGTATAAAATAATGAAAAGTTTAGGACTAGTAGAAGTTAAATTCCCTAATGATAATCGTCGAAGAAGTAAGTTCACTAAAAGATTTATTGACTACTCTTTTGTCAGAGGTATGGATGTTACATCTTCTGAAGTATTAGGACATGTTAAAAGCTCAGATCATTATGCCATGCTTTTTACTGTTAAAATTCCATAAAATAGTCTAATTTACCAAGCATGGATCAACTTAATTATCTATATTCTATGCTTGGTGAAAATAAAATCAGAGAAATTGTAAAAAAATTCTACGTCAATATGGATCATCCCAAGTATCTTAAAATTAGGCAGATGCATCCAGAATCCTTAAGTTTATCAGAAGAAAAACTATTCCTTTTTTTGATTGGACGTTTTGGTGGCCCTCAAACATATATTGAGAAGTACGGTCATCCCAGAATGAGAATGCGACACATGCCCTTTCCCATTGATAAAGAGGCCAGCGAGTTATGGCTGGGCTGTATGGTTGAAGCTCTTGATAGTTGTGAGATATCTCAAGAGACCAATGATCTAATGCTTTTGTTCTTTGTTCAATTCTCTCAAATGATGATCAATAAGTAGTTCCTTAGTGCCTTAAATATCAGTCGCTGAAATTTGATCGCATTTCCTAATATACTCTCATTTTAAACGAGTCTAAGTACTAAAATTCACTCATATTACTTGAGCTATCTAGTTGATATTTCAATTGTGGAAGTTCTTTCATCAATTTACCTAAATATGTAAAACTCCTTATAATTAACTTATATAATTAAGGAGTTATCCATGAAAGCGTTAATCATTTTACTCGCAATATTTAGTGTTTCCGTTTTTGCTAATCCCGATTTGTACAAAGTCGTTATCTCAAAGGGTGATGTAAAAATGGAGCGTGAGAAAGTCGTAAGAACAATTCTTAAAGGTGACTTCTTGCAAGCTGGTGATGTGATTCAAACAGGAGAGAATTCTCTTATTCTTTTGGCCTTCGGCGACGGCTTTGCTTCGAAGATGAAGATTACACAAAACGCAAATATAGAATTAATGGGTGAAGTAAGTGATAAAGATGATAAGAGCATTCAGAAGAGAACACTTAAGGTACTTCTTGGAAATATCGTTGTTGATTTTGTAAATAAAGATAAACAAAAAAATAAACTTAAGGTCGTCACTAAAACTGCGGCCATGGGAATTAGAGGAACACGTTTCTTCGTTCATGCTACTGCTGATGAATCAACAATGGTAGCTGTCCAGGAAGGTGTTGTTTTAGCAAAGCATGTAAGAGATTCTGTTGGTACTCCTTTAACTAGAAAAGAGGGAATGTTTTTTAATTCTGTTGGTAAGTCAAAGAAGCTAACTCCACCTACTTGGTATAAGAGTATTAATTGGAAACTTAAGGCCTTTCAAAATGTTGATGAGTTATTTCATAAGATTGATTTTATAGCTAAAACTTCTAATTACATTTCTGCAAAATATGTCACCACTAAAGGAAAAAAGTGGGAAGAGATCAAACTTGAAAAGACACAAGAGGATTTACAAAAGAGATGTAAAGAAAACGATGGTCGAGCTTGTTCACTACTCGGAAATTATATTATGAAGCACTCTAGTATTGAAGACTCGAGAGCAATGGTTCGAAACTTATATAATAAAGCATGTCGTTTGAAGGACTCTCAGGGATGTGTATGGAGTGCTAGAGTTGAACATGAATTTGGAGATGAGAAGGAGAGTATCAAATACATTCAAGAACGATGTAAAGGTAAGGATGCCTATGCTTGCTATACATTATTTGAAATGTTCAAAAGAGATGGTAAGGATGAGGAAGCGGATGAATACTTCAAAACATCTCTTGAAATTGCTCACAAGTTAAAAGATTTTGATGCATCTTTAGAAGACTTTAGATCAGGTTGTAATTCAGGTATTCCAACTTCTTGTACAAACTTCGCTATCCTTCTAGAGGGCCTAGGAAAAACGAAAGAGGCCAATAAGCTCTATGAGCAAGCTTGTGATCTTAGTGATGGAGTCGGCTGTATTAATCTTGGGTTCTCTCAGCAACAAGAAGGAGATCTTGAGAATGCACAATTAAACTATCAAAAAGCATGTTATTTAAATGAATCTGTAGGATGTTATAACCTGGCCTGTATTCATTCAAAAAAGAAAAAGAACGAACTCTCAATTCAATACTTGAAATTGGCCTTGCAGGGTGGTTTTAAAGATTGGAAACAAATAGAAAAGGATACAGACCTAATCGGTCTAAGGGCCTCTTCAGAGTATTCAAAACTTAAGGATGAATTTGCTCCAAAAGCTAAGAAGCCATAGTTAGTGATTTTTGATATCGCTCATGATAGAA
>TARA_R110002072_G_scaffold45565_4_pt1 | contig 134723 bp, 101 predicted proteins | sample TARA_R110002072 | Tara Oceans TARA_R110002072 (sample SAMEA4397118) | marine metagenome | biome: Polar Biome; feature: [SRF] surface water layer (ENVO:00010504); material: water (ENVO:00002006), including particulate matter (ENVO:01000060) such as... | depth 5 m
ATCCAAATAATAAGGACTTTGGATATTTTGAATTGAATGTATAGCTCTGCCTCGAATACTCTTATCCAAACTATTCAAAGCATCTTTGAATAGATAGAGATTGTAATATTTAACCCCCTTAACAGGATCCCAAGTTAATTCATAACCGTTACCCTTTCTTATAGCATAAATGTCGGTAACATTTCCACCGGCTAGTTGAGATGCACGCGGTGCTCTATTCGCGATCAAAACAACGACCAAAACAACAACGACAATAGCTCCAATGGCTAAAATCCCCCAAAGACTCTTTGACATATGCATTTTGAATGAAGATGTCTTTTGTTTGTGCAGATTTAAAAAAGTAGATTATATTATAAAGACGTTAAATTAAGTTATCATGTCATTAAGTATAGGAAACCGGACTATTGAAAAAATGAAGGTGGTTGTTACCGAAAGTAAATTGAATCCTGGTCAACCAATTTATTCAATTACGATGGATGAGAATGAATATTATGGTAGACCGGAATTATCCTTTAAGGTTGGTAGAACATACAAATTTGAATTTGATACCCTAAATCACCCTTTTTACATTACAACAGATGAGCATGGTGGTGGATCTAAAAGAAATCCAACACAATCGATGATAGGAACAATACAAATTATTCCTGAAAATAGTAATGAATCCGGTAATGTAGGCTTGGTAACAGGAAGTTTAACATGGACTCCTCAATATCACCATCAAGAAATGAATCTTTACTACCAATGTAATGATCATCCCCATATGGGCAACCAAATCCATATCACCCTTGTCTAACAAGGCTTTTTTGCCGAGCCTTGGACGTTCGCTTCGCTCACTGGCTCGGTGATATTAGGGATTTTTAAAAAGTTTTAGTTGATGTGGTGTGAAACGGCGGCTGTGTCGTTCGCTGCGCTCTCTGCCGCCTATGTAATTTTTGTGCGAGATCTTGGATGTGAAAAGACGAGTGAGGGGGTGATCGTTTAGTGACGATTTCATAGTTAAGATTCGTTTGTCGGAGTGAGAAATTTATCTTAATGTAATTTTCGCTTGATTTTGTAGGATGAGTTTATTTCATTTACACTCTCCAGCCATCGTAAACCGTAAATTATCATTTCTCAATTTGATTGCATTGGTTTTACAGGCATAATCTGTAACATCACCCAACAAAATCGTACCCCAACTTTTCATGAAACCGAGATACCTGGCATCGTCACAATTACATATCAATTCCTTCTTACCCAAATCACAACAAATGAAGAAATGTTAATTCGTGGTAACAAATGGCTTCAAATTGTAAACCGAATGGCAATGAACAAGACTTTTTAAAAATCCATAACATCATTGGCGGCAGCGACCGTAGGGAGCGAGACAGCCGCCAACAAAACCCAACTCCAACCCTAATAGGTTTGGACAGCTTGGCCTTGGCTATGAGCGTTATGAATCATGCCACTGTGACTCCCGGCAGCCGCGGCTAGTCCAGCACCTATTTGAGCCATTTGTTTGTGCGCTTTGAGGGCAATACCAATCCAGCGATGGTCTTCGTTTGGTTCACACCCAAGATATCCAACCTTACTCATTTCTTCTTCAAAGTGAGCCTTATCCGGAAGGACATGATTCTTGTTATTCTGATATTGTCCGGTATGCCAAATACGAAAGTCGTTGTACATTTCATCAACGGTCAATGATTCGTGCTGAGTCACCAGAACCAACGAAGCATTCATATATTGGAGATATACATCATTCTTCATCTTGGCCATATTAGTAGCATGCAAGACCTTCTGCGGAGGCATCAAACCTTCCTCTTTGTATACCTTGTACCATTCGGTCAAACACCACAATAATGCATCTGCCATGGCAATCACCTTAGCGTCGAATAGAGGATCACGAGGAAATTTCTTCAATTTGAATTGTTCTTCTTCACTCTCAGGAGCATCAAATGTAAATGTAGCTTCATGATCAACAACCTTCTGACGATTCCAGTATGCCTTCTCTTCCGCTTCTGCTAACAACATATGATTAGACCACATAAATAATTTCCATTGAGGAGAGAATGTAACGGGCATCTTGAATAATGCACGGGCACAAATATCATCATTACCAGACATTTCCTTGATGACAGAAACATTTGATGCTCCGCGAGGAGCTTCTTCTGCAAATAATGCTCGAACACCTTTCTTATCGGCCAAATGAGGAGTTGCGCTATCGGCATTTCCACGACGACCCATCAACAATGCAACAGGAATTTTAGCAATGTAATTACCGAAGCATGATTTGAGAGCTTTAGCTACCATGGATTTGGAATTATCACCGCTACCAATCATATTGTAGAAATCTTTGTTCATGTTACCTCCTTCCAGGATGGATGCAAATGCCTTCTTGACATAATTATTCAACTCAGGGTCGGGATAAACAGTTCTGAAATAATATTCTACTTCTTTAATTTTAGGGTGATCTGCATGAAAATTATTGTTGTATTTAGCACCGGTGCTCAGTGTGATGAAATCTTCGGGTTTGCCTGGTCGAAATACATCATTGATAAGATCATAAACACCATTAGGACATCCAATAACTTGACGATTTTCATCCAATTTGTTAATGAAATCTCTATCAAAGAAATGTTCAGCACATTCTTGAACCAAATTGTTCTTGTATTGAACGGTCTTCAATTCCTTGATCATTTTCTCGGCAGCTTTCATGTAACTTGACCATTTCTCCTTCTCAGAATCGCTAACAGATTTCTTATATTCAATATGACACTCATCTAAGATTTTCTCAAAGATAGGTGGAACTTCACTTGAGATTCTAATTCTTAAGTAATGACAGCGATCCATTTCATGCCAACGATGATTTCGATATCCAAACCATACGCCGTCTTTAATGTTAGCACACACCATACTATCAGAATATTTGGTGTATATTAGTCTTGCAACATCCGTATGACTAGATGTAGAATTAAGACATTTCCACGCTAATGTTACTACATCACGCTGCAAAAAAGATTTGTATTGGTTTGGTTTGTCCATATTAGCCCAGTATCGGAGTGTATTAATGGTGACCTTATCGTAATCCATGAATTGCCACATTTCATCTGCCTTGTCGTTGACTGTCTCGATCGTCTCTTCTAATTCCGTATCCGTGATACGTACTTGTGCATTTAAAACTGACGGGTCGTTCGAATCTAAGGCATCTTGAAATTGTTGAGGACTCATTCCCATGGACATAGCAGCACCTTCAATATCTGGATAACTATTGTTAAATGCTTCTAATTTGCGTTGATTGAATTCTTTCCACAATTCGAGTCCTTCTTCCGATCCTTGGGTTACGTTAAAAAGAACTTGTCCGATTTTTGTGCGATCATGCTCACGAGCAAAACGATCCGGATTCAACATGCTCATCAAAATAGAGCATAATTCCTCAGGCGTACGTTTCTCTTCTCGTTGACGAATATCAATCATTCTTGAAGTATGATCACGATTCTTCTCCCGTTGAGTCTTCTTTCGAGGAACAACATCAAATCCGCATAGATTGGCGAAAAAGAAGGAGTTGCTAATATCATAATCAGAACCGTCTGGAATTTGGAAATTACTGAAATATGCTTCAGCGGGAAAACCAACGATAACGTTGTTGTCAAGTTGTTCTTGAGTAACACGTTCATAAACTTGGTCAATGCTGAGAATATTTCCCTGCATGTATGATCCTGGTAACATCCATGGGCGATTGTAAAACTCCGGACTCATAATCTCGTCGATCTCATTTGTTGGTTGAATCTCTAGTTGATCGAAGAAACCAGTGTTGGTGAAAAAATAACGCAAATTCGCGTTAATACGTTCCACCATGTGCTGGAGACTACATTTCAAATACGGAAAGTAAAAACATACCTCTTCATAACACATGTCTTCGGTTTCGACTTGGGGATGTGTCATTACAACACATGTAAGATCGTTCTCTCCGACATGAGGAATAACCTGAGAGATAACTTCTTGATGGGCATAAACAAATTTTCCAATAGCATCGGAGTTGATAACATTCATTCCAATTTCCTCGTCGAACTCAAATCTCATAATGGAATATATGACTGATTCGTTGCGAGGTGGGTTCTGGAAAACAGCACTATATCCATTGGAGAGGATAGATGTGAAGTTCTTCTTGAAGTCCTTGAATTTCTCGATTGGAGTGGACAATAATCGATATTGTCCATCTTGAAGAGTGTAAAACTCGCCCATGCTTTTTTATCTTTTAACAATTACGATTGTTTTTTTCATTTTTGGGGAATTGTTAGTTCACTTAGTTTTGTTTACAACTTTTTAAAAAATAAATGGGCGTGTTAATCGACATACCCATTATTTGATTCTCCAATCGATGCATCGGATACCCTTCGACAATAATATTTCATTACATAAGTTGAAGTGATCGCAAGTTGCGAATTCACGTCCAGTTTTACCTTCGTTGTTGGGCGACGGATGAAATGTTTCTAATTTATGGTGCTTGGATGTGTAAATTGATGAAGCAGCCTTTTGTGCGTTACGACCCCAGAGTAAAAAAACTACATCTTTACAATTCTCATTTATATAATCCATTAATTTTTCGGTGAATGGTTTCCAAAAACCAGTATGTAGACCTGGTTTTCCACATTCGACAGTTAATGCTGCATTTAGCATTAATACGCCTTGACGAGCCCAACAAGTTAAATCTCCATGGTTAGGCATTTTCCAATCTTCAACAGTTCGTTCTAGTTCTTTGTAAATTGTTTTCAACGATGCTGGAATTTCTCCTTTCTGCCTAACAGTACTAAATGACATTCCTGTTGCTTTAGGCATTCCAGAACTCAATTGACCAGGATATGGATCTTGGCCGATGATTACAACTTTAAGCATCGGAAGTGGTGTGGCCCAAAACGCATTAATTACATTACTTGCGGTTGGAAAGACTGCGCGGCCAGATTTTGTACTGCAAAGATCCATATGTCTACATGCGTGATCAATTTCTGCTTTGGCGGATTCAAAAAAATGATTCCAACTAGGAGGATGTCTAAATGTCATTACCTGGTAATGGGACCATCCTGTCGTGGGGGCTAAGACACACATCGATTTGATATCGTCGGCATTTGGTCTAAATTCTTTCTCTTCTTCCACCGGTTTATCCATGTTTGATGATTTTTAATTTTGAGTTTAGAAATGTTTTAAAAAAGTCTTTTTAAGATGCTCTAGTGTAACTGATTGTATTATTTTTTCGAATTTTCATCCTTAGATCTCAAAGTCGTTGAAGGCATCGGCGTTGGCCTGCTGACGAGGGTAGTTAAAGTACTGCTGGGTTCCGTTGGGAGATACAGCTCCAAATCCGCGAGTTCCACCGGGCGACAGACGAGTCTGGCCCAAGGGAGACAGGCGAGTTCCCTGGGGAGATCTGTTGAATGCCACAGATTTAGAGGGGCTGGTGCGAACAGCAGGGGCGTTCAAGGAACCGGCTCCTCCAAATCCTCCAACAGCCGATTGCTGTCCTCCAAATCCTCCAACAGCGGCCTGCTGTCCTCCGAAGGGCTGCTGCACTTGCTGGTTGGCCAAGTTGTTGAGAGTGGACGAAGCGCGAGGGCTGGTGCTAGCGGCGCTGACAGAGTTCAGAGAAGGCAGAACAATGCGAGCCTGAGTGGTTCCGCGAGATCCGGAACGCTTTCCAGAAGTGGGCGCGCGCTTGGAGGCCTGCTCCTCACGACGTCCAGACAGTCTCTGAGGACCACTGTTGCTGAGTCCGCCCGCCTTAATCAGCTGGCACAGACTGGCCACGGTTCCAGTTCCGGAAGCAACCACAGTACGGGCCTTAAGCACGTTCTTGAGATCGTCAGCGGACAGAACACCTCCCTTTCCGGCCACAAAGGCATCGGAGCAATCCTCCTCCAGAATACCGTAATGGGCATTCATCTTCAAGAAGATGGCGCGCTTGGCGGGCACGAGCAGAGAACCGTCCTTCATGATCTTGTTGAATCCTGTGATCTTCAAAGCGGTCAACACCAAGTAGATGGCGCCCAAATCGTCATTCTCAGCTGCGGGAAGACTGAGGCGGATGATCTTGTCCATAATGGCGGCTTCCACAGCAGTACGCATGAGAGCATCTTCCTGTCCCTTGATGTCCATGGCGCTGGCAATCACCTTCAAAGCGGCCAGAGTGAAGTCGTCCTTTCCAACGTGAGAAACAACGGTCTGCGTGTTGGAAATGCTCTGCTCTTTCACGAAGTCGGTGACAACGGGATGGTTCACACCATAAAATCCAGAGGCACCAGTGGCAGTGCGAGTCTGAGATCTCTTATCGGCTTCGTCGGTGAGCTTGTCCACACCAGTTTGTCCCTTGGCGAAGTAAGCATCCATGAGAGACTCGAAAACAAATCGAGACGCCTCCTGAGCGGTCATGTTGCCACCAGCAGGAACAACTCGAGCCATAGGATCGTACAAGAACATCTTCTTGGTTCCTCCTCGGCCATCGTCGACGTCAGTCTTGTTGATGAGATTTCCCTTGGTTAACAGGGCCAGACGACTCTGGTTAATGGACTTCCAGATCAGATCCTTGAGACCAGCGGCTCCTCCAACATTTCCAGCGGTTTCTCTCAAGAAGGCATGATACGCACTTCCATTGTTCGCGAATACCTGATCCATGGCGGCCAGAACGGCATCGGGACTGGGAGCAGACTGAGCTGCAAATCCCAGCTTTGCGCGCACCACAGCAGCGATCTGTTGACGCTCATTCATGGTCTTGGCGGCCTCTTCAGTGTTGGTCTTGTCAGCACGGGCGAGAGACGCGATCAACGCCTTGATCTCACGAACAAGAATACCGGAACTCTGTGCAGCAACGTACTGGACATTCTGGACGGAGAAAGGTTTCTTGACTCCAACGCCTCCTGCAGCTCCAGCGGGAGCCTCGGGCTTAGCAGCAGTGGTAACGGCAAGCACTGCCCGAATGGCGGCAACACGCATAGCAGCGGTCGTTTGTCCGGTAGTCAAACCCTTCGCCCACTTGAAGTTGCGGGTGAGCAAGCGATCCAGGCTGCTTCCCTTGGCAGGACCGTCATTGCCGGAGGCGGGAGCATCAGGAAAGTATCGTCCGTCGGACAAAATCTGAGCGCCGGTCGCCACCACTTCAGGTTGGCTTCCAGCAGCAGGAGTCAATCTCTGGGGAGTATTCAACATCTTGTTGACAGCGTTGAGGATGGAACCACGCTCAGCTTCAATCTCGACGGCGAAGTTCTTGACTTCCTGAGAAATTTTGGCGTCGTTCATGTATCCGGGGCGCTCGTCAAAGTTCTTTGCTCCATTGAAGTAAGGGGCATTGGGGACTTTGCTGCTCTCGATGAGGGCCTTGGAAACCTGCATGCTGGTAATAAAACCGAGACTCGCGGTTCTCAGACTGATGTCGAACGGTCGGCTCGCGTCGGTCATGACAGCAACCATGATTTCGTTAGGCTTGGCATCGCGGGTCACCATCTGGAGACCTTGGCCGGTAACGCGCTTCTGCTGGGTGATGCGGAAGGGAGGACGTTCACCTCCATCGACCTGAGCCTTGAAAATGTGATAGGCGAGCTGGGCGAACAGGTCAACCAGCTGGACGGTGGGCATACCGCGCAAAACTTCTCCGTTAAGATTAGACATTTTGATAAATGAGATGTGCAAACTATTTGCTTTTTGTTGTGAATTGGAAAAAAATTTTAACACTCCAGCTTTCTCGGACGATTATGTCTTTTCCCTGTAAACACGATATTCTATATATAACACTCAAAACGGTTTCACAGTGATGAATTTAGAGAACAAATACATTTTAAAATTTCTGAGAGTACCCTTGAAACAACCATTTTAACATTTTGCATCTCTCAAAAATCATTTTTGAGAATAATTAATTTTTGTTTTAAAAGAAGTTTGCTGGGTTTTACCGCTCCAACCAAATAAACATGGATATTAACTCGTTAGGAAGATACTTTGCTGGGAAAATGGATGAAATGCGTATGCAGATCAAAAATCCAGCGGACATAGACGACCCAACTCTAGAAGAAATTAATAATTTTCAGAAAGTATTCCCAATGATCCTTGATGATATGGTTAATATCCAACCGGCATATAACCTATTTGATATCGTTGCTACACAAAACATTTCAATTACAATGGATGATCCGGTCATGAATGAGATGGAACATGATTTATTCGATGCAGTGCTTGTAGATGACTATATTCCATTTGTATCTCTCAATTTGGATTCAATTAAGATGGAACATGCAAATGATAAATTTTTATCTGATGATAGAAGATTCAAGCTTCATTATCCGGTCGATTGTCAATACATTACATCACTACATCGCCGATGGTCGGAAGACAAAGATTTAAATGTCCCCTATACCATGATCGTCAAAGTCTGGTCTGGAAATAATCCACCATCATATAATCAGCGCACACAAACAAAGAATTTCATAGATTTTGTATTTGAATTTGGAAAGGGATGGTCAGTGAAAATGGATACTAAAACATCTACCGAGACCATTAATAGAGCATTAGCCACTTTGAATAATCATTTGCATGGATACGAACTTGCCCGAGGAGAAATTATTGGTATTTCTGCATCATTCCCAATAGATCATTATATCGTTAAACCTAGTCTATTCAGAGAAATTTTGATGAATCCTCATACTATTCGAGCAGATAAAAGTATCTATTACGGACCTTTCATGTGGCTTCATGAAGCCAAAACCTCTCAGGGTGTAAGATCGCATTTTAAAGTTCAATTTAAGATGGCCAATCTCCAACAGAAAATTACTATCTCGACCGGGAACGCACTCCATAATACTTTATTCTATCAAAACAAAATACCTCATGAATTTACAACAACAAAATCTTACCATACCGCATCCATGACAGGATTGAAATCTCTTGAAGAAGCAATCTTGATCAAATATGTATTGACTAGTGCGTTTTTCATGTATGGTTATCCTTACATTGATAGAATTGACCAGTATAAGAATCATGGTAAAGTTACTGCTGCATTTGTTACATCCGAGTTACATAGTCGTTTCTTGGGTAGAGCCCCAAATGATCTTTTAACGCCGCCCTTCCAGTTTGGACCATCTTTTAAGTTATCATACGCTGAAATGCACAGTATTGCTCATAAAAGAACCAATATTCTCAATTTGAAGAGTGCTGATCCAACATTCTATAGAGGAATTGCAACTGGCCGAGCCGTATCAGGAAAACAACATCAACCACTGTTTTTAGTTAGAACTACTGATATGGGATGGGAACAAATTCTTGGACGAAAAATTTATGAGATTACTAATAATCTTAATAATGGAGAAGGACCACCTATTCAAATCATCAGATACCCATTTGTTATTGAAAATCCCACAGAAGAATATCGTAATTTGAAAATTGAAAATGTAGTCATGCCCCCATATTTTTTGATTGGCGATTTCGATACACCATATTTCCAAATCAAACCTAATTTGAATCCGGAAGGTTCCGACGATACTATTCATCCATTTATATTATCAACCGGGAAAAATAAGTCTCTGTCATTGCCTGGTAATGGTGATTACCAAATATTGTATCAACAACTTCTTAATCTTAATCAGCCTTTTATCATTACTATGCCTGCTCGCAAATCAGAAACCAGAACAGATAATGTGAGAAAAACGATGACAGTTCTGGCTCAAAGTCGGCGGGGACATATCCCAGAACAATTGGAAACGATTTTGAAAGATCACTGGGCTGAATATGGTGAAAATGGAAATCCACTACCAGCAGACAAATTGGCTGCTCTGGAAAGTAATGTATATTTCAATCGAGTGGGGACAGGAGAATCTAAGAACAGTATAATTAAAGCATGTTTGATGAGTTCGCCTATTCACAACAGTGTTTTTCAAGAATATGCTAAACAAGATCGTGAAATCGACAGAGAAATGTGGTTGAATGAATATCGAAGCATCATAGCAAATAATGTAAATTGGAATAAATGTAGACAAGAACTGTACGATATGTCTTCCGCAGAAGCTAAAGCTTATTTTCTTGATCCTAACACGACAATTACATACTACGAATTCAAATCGGTTCTTGAATCATTCTTTAACGCATATATTCTTACAGTAAAGTACGATAAACCATCATTCGAGATTGAAATTCCCCGACACAAATTTTTCTACATACCGGATTTTACGTATCATGCATCAGCCATTGTTCTTATTAAGCATAAATCTGCAAACAAAATTTATGCCTATGAGCCTATCGAATCGTTGTATCATGACCCTACCACCGAATCTAATCCGGTAAGTATTGCAATATGGCCATCAAAATCATTGTTCAAAATTTTCAAGACCGCTAATGAATCTATGAAAATATCCTTTAAGACCGCTTACAACATCCCAAAATCAACCATTCATCATATTTGTGAATCTAGTATAGTATCTGGTATTCCTTACATCCCCAATCTGTTCAAAAGTGTCAAATGGCAATACATTGATAGTGCAGGTAAAATGAGAGGGTTTCTTCTTAACAATTTGTTGATTTGGTGCGATCCTACTGCTCCTATTCCTGCTAATGTCATAAATGATCCAGAAAACTTATCTAAACCTGAAATAGCACGGAGCATAGCCAAAAGTTCTCTAACTGTTGTTTCTGCTGCCATTAAGAATTCATTCACAGAAGAACAATACGAGTCGATTCAATTTTCTTACAGTATCACAGGGGGTTTAGGAATGCGTAGTAATGCTAGTGACAAAGGAAAAGAAGAAATGAATGAAGAAGTAAGTGGTCGTGAAATAGTTAAGATGACTGAATTTGGTGAATTGATTACCGGGGTATGGTTTAGATTCCCAAACATACCTAATTTTAGATTTTATGCGCCTACAACCCCAAGCAAATATCCTGAACAAGATCCAAATTCGTCACTTGAAACTCAAATCGCGATCGAAAATGACGAATATTTTACGGCTGGTACTGAAGAAATGTTATTTCAAAACCACGATTATATGGAACGACTCGCTAATGTAATGATTCAAATTTGGCAAAATCTTTATCTATATTGGGGCAAAGATGATCCGGAATTCTTTACAGAATATATGTGTGAATTTGACGAAGAGAAAACACCATTAATAGATTTTGATACCATGAATAGGAGATTACCAATCCCAAACGAATTTGATAAGAACGGCTATCCCATATTCGCAAACGTTCTTCAAATGTATGCGCAGCTAATTCCCGGAATCTTTGAACCGGTCAATAGAGAACCAGGATTAGAATTTATGGGAGGATACAAAATGATTGTCGACAGCCCTAAAATAAGAATGTGTTTTAAGCAACAAGCGCGTACTCTTCAGAAATTGAAACAGGATATCTTTGGCAGCGAAGGTCATGCATTCCGAACTCATACTCCGAGAACACTAACTACACCTAAAATAATGGAATGGGCTATGGGTGCCTATGAGAAAAATGATATAGAAATGAATGATATCATTTTAAATAGATCGATGATCGATAAAATTCCTCGTTTGAAATTTCTTTTTAAGACTCCTAGATACATCAGACATTTTTACATGTATTCCACTGATTATACTGTAAGAAGTGTTTCTCAAACTATCTTTCTATCAAAGGGTGAAATGGTTGAATATTCAGATTTGCAGACAATGGACAATGATCCTCTTATGATAGAAAACCCAGATAATCTCGCTGATAATGGTTGGAAAACTCCTGTATATTACAGAACGCCAGCAGGAAATACATACATCATTCAGAGCGTGCTTGGGAATTCGATATATCGTGCGTACGCAGTTATTAAAATTTGGCAGACAGAGAAAATGAATTTAGGTTACTACGCGTCTGAATGGGAAGCGGCCGATTATGATATCCCAATAGTAGATGAATCAACCATTAACAACGTAGATCCAACCCTAGATGCTCTATTTTTCAGATTCCACAAACGTGAAGTGGCCGCATTGCTTAAAGTAAATACTTCTGTATCATTTCCAGTTCAGAAATCTGAGACCCTCTTCTAATGAAAATTAAAAAGCCTGTTAAGAAAAAGATATCTGGGAATAAAAGGTAAATATGAGTTACGACTACACAATTCAGAATACTCGGCTCAAGAATGAAGAACGAAATTATCAGAAACATGCGAGTACAAATAAGAAAGCAGTCGGTAAAATGATGAAGAGACAGGCAGAACTAAGAAATGTGAGATCCACCCTTACTACCGATGTCCAAGGACCAAATACAAACGCAAATTATGGCTTGTCGGCCAAACAAGATCTCGAATCCTCGAAACCTGAGCAAGTCGGCAAAACAATTTTCTTGCCCAAAAACATATAAAAATAAGAATTCGAACTATAAAATAGGTCTAAAAAAATCACAAACATGATAACTATTCAGCCTAAAGGACCTCCTCCTACTATGAATTTAGGGCCCAATATGCCATCTATGATGACGATTCAAAAGCCATCAACCCCTCAAACACTGGCAAGTAAAATAGAGTCTACTTTGAACGCTAAATCTGATTACATCCAACCTCGATGTATCACTGAAAGCCAGAAAAGAAGTGAGGCCGTTAAATCTCGCATGGTCATTTCACAGAGGTCTGGGAAAACTAACGGTAAACATTTGGTTTTGGACTTGGATGAAACCATGGTTCATACATTTGGGCACGAAGCTGAATTGGCATCCTTTATTGAAGAATTGGGTGAATTGGATAAGAAACGAATCAAGAAATTAGATTTTTCTGACGGAAGTGGAAGTATGTGGACCTATGTACGCCCCCATGCAGAATTATTTCTTGAGGTGGCATTCGCAGAATTTGATACTGTATCTGTATGGAGTGCGGGTACATATGAATATGTTCACAAATTAGTCGATCTCTTATTTGTTAATCGTCGACCCAAATTTGTTATGACAAGAAATGACTGCAACGAAATTCAAGTCGGTAACCCCGACGGCGCTTGCCGATTCAAGCCTTTGGAAAATATTTATACAGTTCATCCCAGTCATAACCGATACAACACTCTTATTGTAGATGATCGAACTGATATTTGCGGATTCAACTGTCTGAATAACATCAAGATTCCTGAATTTTCTATCGGGGATCACAACCATGAAATCTTGGTGGGTGATTTTTCTTTGTTGATCCTGGCGGAATGGTTTTTAAGTGATAGATTTCGCAAAACTTCTTCAGTACAAGAGCTCAAGAGTTATTCACCTTTTCGTATTTGAAAAACTGAGAATGGAAATATGATCAAAATCAAATACCTCTTAAAAAAGATTTTTTACTTTATTAAAATTGAAACTAAAAGACAAATTAATTGAATTTGCAAACACAATTAAGTATGGAACAAGTAGTGGCGCAACCGGAATTTCCCGATCTAATAACTATTGCTGATAACCATCACCTGTATAAGGCATCTCTCATGGAACAACAATTTAAAGAGGGTAAAGTATTGAGTGAAGTTCGACCTTTTATTTCGTCGGTATCTGGTGTGATGTACACCATCCAACGATATTACACTGTAGATCCCAACACGAACCAAGCCCTCGCATTTTACCTCCCTTTTATATATCAAAATGATAGTATGAATTCGGAGCTGTATTATATCGATTACCATAGTTTGGTTGATGTACCGGGCAGAGCATCCATCATAAAAATTTTGGCCGGCGAAGGAAACTCACCTACCTACACCATTTTTCCTCCTTTGGTTCTGGTTCCTGACATAAATTACGAATTACCTGGTATGTTAGAATTATCAAAGGCCACATTCCATGTCGTCGTAAAACAAGATTGTGGATTGATGTTAGGAGGTATGGAGATTGGAGCAGCCCAAAATTTGAAGAAATTCGCTGTAGTTACCGCAGACAAATTGGTATCTACAAGGGGGGATACTTTATTAATAAGAGACGCGGCCTATGTTTCTGATGTGTTTATCCGCGATTTCGAAAATGTTCCAGAGAAGCTGAAATTAAAACTGGGTGTTCGCCTGAAGAAAATTCCAGATATTGGTCAAGAAGGAGCTAGTACGTGGGACAGAATCAAAGATAATTTCTTATCCAAAGGAGCAATTCAAGTCAAAGCAATCGAGACGAATAAAATTTCTGCGTCATTGATTAGTGGTGGGGGATGCCTAAAATACATGGATGATTTATTTAGAGCACCGCCACCACCAGAAAATGTTACCCCACAAAATAATCAGACCGCGCCAGTTAATAATTATCAATCAGCACCAGACTTCAATTCTGTTAGTTTGCCTGAAGCAGTCGATTTGGGTGATGATGTTACCTCAAGAATCATTCAATTTTTGAAAGTGGAAAAATGCAACAATACCCATTCGAGCGCTGAAAGTCGATTGGCGTCCGCAATTGTGAAACTAAATATTGAATTCGGACAACAGCTTAAAACTGATGATTATTTTACTATTTCGACGTGTTGTTTTGGTCAGGCTCCTGAGTATCTGAAAGGAGAAATGGGTCCTATCGGGCCGGGCGGATATAATTTGAAACTGGCGATGAAGAAAGGCGATATGGCTAAAATTCTCTACAATGATCCAATTTCGACGGAGGTCAATGCTTTAGGTCGAAATAAGCTATTAGTTTATAGTGTATTCAGTTACATCGCTTCTAGAATCATGCAGATCATCAATAAAAGTGGTGTCCAATCCGAATCGAAGTTGTCTATTGTGACACAGGAAATTCTTAATTCTTTGCCCCGATCGAATTATGTTTCGTCCGCTGATGCATCTGTATCTACTACCAACGAACAACAATCCATCGGTGGAATGATAGCATATGTGAAACCGACCACCCATCAAAGTAACCAAAAATACATAGTGAGTTCTCTGATGGAGAAAAAAAATGAATTAACAGGCCTCACTACAGAAGAATCAGCAGGCCAACAATCGTCATACGAATCCTTATTAGATCTGATCAAAGTCCCATACGCAAAACCAACTAAATACTCGTTTCCAGCTGAACTCAATGCGTTAAAGGAAGTTACAAATGTTAATATTGTCGGAGATGGGGCAGTTGAAACATGGACAGAAGTTGATGATAAACAAAGACCCATGATTAAGCATCGAGCAGCGGCACCTCCTCGCGCTGACGTAGCATTATTGACTAGAACTATCGTGGCTAATCAAACTATTTTTGAGCCTACTGAAAACGGTACACACGAAAACAATAATGATGGCGATGGGAGTGACGATGGTGAAATGAGCAATGAAGAATCTCGTTTCGACGATTACGATGGATACTGATTCTACTGAAGTGATAACTGTAATATTATTTTAAAAAGGCCCAAACAATTAAAAAGATGACTTCGTGGGATAAATTGTCCCATATGCAAAAAAATATTGGACGAAGATGAGCAACGGGATATGTGGAATGGATACGATAACGGAATTTTTATTATATATTATTGTTCTGTCGCTTGTTTAATCTCGATTAAAAGCGGTATTAAACTTGATTCTTCGACCGATACTGAAGACGATTTTTAATTCATGTAATATACATCTTTTTCATTGGTAGTCGAAATGGGCGATAAATATATGCTCAATTGAATATATTGGCATGCTAATCGATCCATTTATTAAATTTAAAAAACTCTATGAAAACCGAAAAATTAGATCGCAAGTTTGCAAAACTAAAATAATCAACAAAACAATTCGTTAATTTTTATTATCATGTCTATCACCGTCACTGAAACCATTTCCACCATTGCTGCCATTTATGCCAAGGCACTTCGATCCGGCGTAGAGACTCGCGCCATGCAGTCTCTTCCGGACAATAGCGAGAAGGCAGGAATCATGTCTACGATTTTGATGTGGTTTGACGAGTCCGTCAAAGAAGTTGCTCCTGGATCTTTGGTTCTGGCCGTAAGCGGAGGCGGCGGTTCAGCCATTCAAAACCCCGGTATGGCTGGCGGATTCACTCCTATGCCGATGGGAGGTGGTCCTTTGTCCAACAATGCTGCCAGAGGAAATCTGGCTCAACACGCTCTGGGCGGTCAAACCCAGGGAGGAGAAATTCTTCCTCCGGATTGCCTTCGCACGATTGACCCTGCTCTTTTGGGAGTTGTTTATCGTGTTTCAACCACGCTCCCCGAACCTGCTGGCGGGTCCAAGTGTGGTGTTCGTACCACAAAGAAAGGAAAGCAATACACCGGAAAGTATTATTGCGACAAGCGCGCAGGATCCATCAACAACAAGTTGAATATTCGCACATGCAGTCAGCATAAGAATAAGGAAACTACCGGAGATGATGATGCCAAATCCCAGACCAAAGCTTCTCCTGTGACCAATGCTGCCCAGTTTTATGGTGTCAACAATGGTCATCCGACTCCCCAAGGATTCAACCCCAACGCACAGCAGGTACAGCAGATTGGCGGTGCTATGCAGCAACAGCCAGGATTTCAGAGCCCTATTCAGCCTGCCCATCAGCCCAATCCCTTTGGTCAGCAAAATCCTACTCAAATTGGATTTCAGCCAGGTGGCCAAGCTCAACAGGTACCCAATCAGGCATCCAACATGGATATGTCCAATTCTCTCCTGAATAATGTTCAGCCTCAGTTGCAGAACATGCAGGCTACTCACCAGCTGAACCCTCAGATGGTTCAGCAGCAATTTCAGACCGGAGGACAGCAACCCGCATCCCAGGCAGTTCAGCAGCCTACTCAGAATCAGCAGCCCGCATTTGGATTGAATCAACAGCAACAAGCCCCTGCTCGTGACCTAGGAGCATTCGGAGCTATGCCGGCTGCCGGAACTCCTCAGCCTACGTTGAATTTGGCTCAGACCGGAACTACAACGCCCGCCGCATTTGGATTGTCTCCAGCCCAGCAACCGGTTGCGGTTTCCCAACCTTTTCAAGGCGCAAGCCCCTTTCAACCTCTCCCCGTCAAAACTACTGTTATTCAAGAACAAGCATCGTCCGACGATGAGAATGGTGAAGAAGAGAGCGCTGACCGTTCTGAGGAATCTGAGCATGACGATCCCCTTGCTGTGCAGAGAGCTATGATGGCTGCTCAGCAAGCTGCTCCAATTGCTAACCCCTCTGCACCGGTCGCCCAAACTCAGAACCCGGTTCTCAAGCAAGCATTGGACAACGCTCAAGGATCTCCCTTTGGTACACCTAGCCCCGTTCAGACTCCTGCTCCCGCTGCTACCGGTGTCAATCCTCAAATGAGTGCTATGATGCAAGCTTCCTTCACCCCTAAGTAAATCTTTTTAAAAAGTCTCATAGTAGTGGTGGATTAGTCGAGGAACCACCATTACTAGAAACACTATATACGCCTCCGTTACCCCTGGATTGCTGAAATGATGGTGCTGGCGATTTCTTTCGGCCGAAAAATAATGCAACCAATATGATAAGAATTATAACAGCAACAACTATACCAATTGCGATAATTACGGTACTGTTACTAAAAATACTATTTGGTGCTGTAGCAGCCGTCTCACCGTTAGCACCTCCAGATTCAAGGGCCGAACATTCTACTTCTTGAGGAATACCACTGGCGTCTCGTTGGAAACACGTCGGAGGACCACCACAATTCTGATCAAAATTAACATTTCCAATTGTAGATTCAACAGCCGTAATAGAAACATCACTGATGCTACAGGTACATCCGCTATTACCGCTGCAAGCAGTACATGCCTGAGCAAAATTGATGTCACCGGTAGTAGTTTGTCCTAATACTGAAATTGTAACATCATCAATTACACAAATTGTCTGTGCGCAACTTAAAGTATCAAAAAGACTAGCAGGATCTCTTGGTTTCACGGTAGATTGAATTACGCAAGCAGGATCGCAAATTGGTTCGACACCGAAAGATCCGGTGTATTTATCATATTCTTCATCTGACATAAAACAACCGCACAATTTTGCGAGATTTGGATTGGCCGACAGATCTTCTCTAGTATAACCAGCACAAAATTGATTAAGTACATTATCGCCAGCACCGGTATAATCCTGGAGAACTTCAACTACATCCTCGATGGATGGTTGATATACTAAACTACCTTGTTGAGCAAATGTAACCGGAGTTGCATCATCGATTAAATATCTCCTAACATAAGCATCAGTTACTTCATTGTATCGTTCCGGGAAACCAGCATTCAGAGAAACATACTTTCTACAGTCTGATGAAATTTCATCTCCAGCCCATTTTTCTAAATATGTACCAAATACATCATCGGTACTACAATATGTAGCCATAAAATCTGGGCATGTAGAAATACCTGCTTGTCCAGGACCTGTACAACTTGTGGTATTTGCCATTTGAGAAGTTTTTTTATATCACCTTTTATTTCCTTACAATTTTTATTTGAGGGTTAAAAAAGAAATGGCAAATGAAATTGGAGGTCGAGGACCATTAATTCTTTTTATCATTGTCGTTGTACTTATTTTAGCATTTTTAGTGTATTTGGCGTATGTATATGTGGATCCTGCAGTATCCTCGAGATCTAATTTAGGTTGTATTGCTGCGGGTGCTCCAAGTAATTTAACTGCTGTAAATTTCCAATTAACCAAAATAAGATTAACATGGCCAAGTACACCAAATGCAACTAGATACAGAGTTTACATCGGATCTATTTCAGGATTTAATATTGCTACATCGTTCCAGGATTTTGTTACGAATTCTACCGAAGCCGTTGTAGATGATTTAGTAATTGGTCGCGAATATTTCTTCAGAGTACAATCTATCAATGCGTGCAATTCTACAAGTGGCTTGTCTGTGGAAGCATCGGCAACCCTAGGATATCCTGCAAAATTCAGAATTAAGAGCAAAACTGATCCATCCAAATCTCTCCGAGTTGCTCTTAATTTCGAAGATGCTGAATTATCTACGGATTGTAGTGGACTGCTTGCAGATGACTCGTGTATTTGGACTTATGATGAATTAACGGGGGAAATTAGACCATTTTCTACACCTTCTAATTGCTTGAAAACATTCCCGACTTTAGTTGACACCGGTGCCAAAGTAGATATCTGCGAAGATCCACTTTTACTGAATAATCAAACCGCTAAGACGTGGAATTATACTCCTGATACAGGAACATTATGCAATCCGATCAATAGCATGGGTCTCAATTGTCTGAAAGTCCAACAAAATGGTACTGATGTAATTAGAATTCCATTTGATAATACCGTTTCTATGTCTTGGGACATCGTCGGTGTATAGTCTTGTGGTGGTGGCGGTGTAGTTTTAAAAAGTTTCGTTTGTTGGTGTGAAACGGCGGCTTGGACGGGGTTTTGCCTCGCCTTGGACGTTCGCTGCGCTCACTGGCTCGGTGATGTTGATTTTTGCGTGACATGCTGGAACTGAAAAGACGTGTGAAGGGTCCACCGTTTAGTGACGTTTTCGTAGTTGAGATTCGTTCGTCGTGTTATGAAATCTAAGAAGGGATGAATTTGGCTCGATTTTGTTAAGTAGATGGTTTGATTTACACTCTCCAGCCAACATGAACCATCGAATATCATTTCTTTATTTGATTAGGTTGGTTCAACAGGCAAAATAGGTAACAATATTTTAATGCTTTATTTTGTGAAACCGAGACACCACAATTACAAATCATTGCCTTCTTACCCAAATCATAACCAATGGAGAAATGTTAACTCATGGTAGGAATCGGCTGGATATTGTAATTGTGACGACAATAAATAAGACTTTTTAAATCAAACACCCATCATTGGCGGCAGTGAGCGAAGCGAACGTCCACGCCGCCAACAAAATCTCGAACGTCCACGCCGCCAACAAAATCTCGAACGTCCACGCCGCCAGCAAAAGAAACACTACGACATGGTGAATCCGTGGAATGCATTGGCAGCTTTATTATAGGCCTCTGATGCTTCTTCGGGAGTTTTGAATATCCCTAATCTCACTTTGTATTCGGCGCGCCAACCTTCTTTACAATATTTTACACCTGCATAATCGGTATGTTTTGATTTCTTATCTACAATATTCTTTATCGCTTCATCAGACAAATCCCAACGATCTATACCTAATGGCGTTCTTGTATTATCGTTTAATCGAACGCCATCCCCATATATTTCATAAACTACGGAATCATAACATAATGCACACATTCTAGGATCAGAATTAGAGTAGTATTTGAATTTCTTATGAACAGTCCAATACAATTCCTCTGAGACATCGAATGAAACGCCCACTAATAATTTATTACCGGCTGATTCAGGGTGACGAGGATCATTAGTTCTATTTTTGGCATTTTGTTTTGGTGTGACTATTCGCAAATTCTTTCTTCGATTGTCCAGACGATTCCCATTAATATGATCTACATACTGCGGTTCGATGTTGGAATTTGTTGATGATGTGGCTGCAGTACCATCACCAGGTTTAAACCCCATAACCGCTCTATGAATCAACCCTAATTTCTTGCAATACGCATATCCCGCATCATTTCTTTTAACTTTCAAGTAATGCAAATTTAACTTATTGACATCTTTAGTATCGACCAAAGTGTATTTTTTCTCGTTAATATCTGTTACATTAACGAGAGGAATCTTGATAAATGGTTTTGATGTCTGATCCATTTTTAATGGATTTTTTAAAATCTTAAGCGACTACAGTCGCTAAAACAGGATTAGAAACTGTTCCAGTTCCACCAATTGTATCATCAGAATTACCTATACGAATCCAATATTGTTGTCCGATCGCAACAGGAAATGGCATTTGGAATCCTAGAGTACATGTATCTGGCGGAGTTGTAAATGTCAAACCGGTCACTTCCGACCTATCAGACAAATTTGGATCATAATTTGATCCTTCAGCAGGATTATTAGAACTAATAATAGCAAAATATTGACCGCCGGTACAGTCAACTGTTGAGGTAGGGGCTGTATCATTATCTATTTCTACGGTAGCAATATTACCAGCTACATTGATAGTTACCACTTGGAGATCAATGGCTATAACAGTCGAGTCAGGTTCAGTCGCGAGAGGAATTGGTGTTACTTGAATACCATTACTCCATGGCGTTAAACCACATGCGGTGTTCAATCTAACCCGAAAGTTATATGGGAATCCATAAAATAATCTAGGAAATGTTGTCTGGGGAAAAATATGAGAGAAAGATCCAGTAACCGGTGTACCAGCACTAGCCCAAATCAAATTATCATTAGGATCCAATATTTCAATTAATGCCGATGACGTTGACGCTGGCTGCGAATTCGTGTACGTCAGTGTAAATTGTGGAGTTTGGGAGTTATTGGTCATAGAAACAGAAGTAGTCACTGGTGCGGTTAAATCACAACATACTCCATTACCAAGACATGTTCCAGAAGGACAATCTCCGTCATTAAGACATTCGACACAGGTATAATTGTTATCAGGGTCGCAAAATGGTGTAATACCTCCACAATGGCCTACATTAAGACATTGAACGCAAGTTTGATTGGGAATGTCACAAATGCCTCTTGCACCATTGCAGTCTAAACTGTCGTCACATTGAAAGCATGTGCCTAATTCTGTGTTACATTGTGGTCTGTCGAAAGGGCAATCTGACTCGCTAACACATTGTTTGCATGTGCTATCTACAGGATCGCAAATTCCACCCTCTTCGATCGGACAATCACCATTAGTAACGCAATTGACACATTTACCAATTTCAGTATTACATACTTGACCACCTTCGCAATCTAAATTAATTACACAATCACTAGCGCCTCGACCGCTTACTTCATCGTCAGTGGATACTCTAGGTCTAAGAATAATATAAATTGCTAAAACGCATAGAACAATTACCCCTAAGATAATTGCGATCCCAGCCAAACCTTCGTATCCACCAGAGACCACCACATTTCGATTTGTCGAACCTCGATCCATTTGTCTTTTCTTTTAGATTACAATAAAAGTTGGAAGATTGGAAAGTATCTTTAAAATGGCTATTTTGGATGGTCAAGCATTTCTGGCTGCTATTATTTTCATTATGGGAATCGTAGTCGTTCTGATGATTGTTGTCTTAATACGATCTAGAAGAGGTACAATTAATGATTCGAGTACACCAACCAATCAACCATGTGATATTGCACCAAATACTCCTATAAATTTGACAACATCCAATCCTCAGGGAGATTTGATTATTTTTACTTGGGGTGCAGTTAGTGGTACACAAGAGTATGTATCTTTTATATCATCAATCCCTAATTTTACCATTACAGATTCTACAATCAGTAGAACAAGCGTTTTTAACACTGCATCATTCGCTAATTTAACTGTGGGTGTAACTTATTATTTGAAAGTTAAGGCGGTGAATTCGTGTGGTGAATCCAACCTATCTAGCGAAATTAGTTATCGCATTCCATACATATTCCCATCCAAATTTCAAATCAAACATCAACAATCCAGTACTTATGCTGTATGTGATACTCACGCACAGACACCAGGTGCTATCGGAACCACAGATCAGATGAAATACAATAGATTTTGTTTAGATGTTGAAGCTGAATTGTTTTATGATGATACAGATAAAACCATTCGCCAGTCATCTAGACCTTCGCTGTGCATGACTAGATTTGGATCTGGTACGGTTTATATGGGTACTTGTATTAGCGCGACAAACCAACAATGGTCATATAACGGTCAAGATTCATACCTATGTTCCTTTACGGATCCGGAAAATGGATGCTTGGTGACAGATGGTACTATTGACCAAGCAGAACCGGCAATGCACGGCCCTAAAGACGCATTAATCAACATTGAAAATCAATGGGATATCGTCCAAGTAAATTAAAAAGTCATCATATTAAAAAGATTATCCAATGTCGCGATCGATAAATTATGATGACTTAGTTTATCCCAGTTCGACTTTTTATAGAACATCACCATATAGGCTTGGTGTTTTTGGAATTACAATATTAGCAATCTTGATAATGGTTATTCTGGTTTATCTTACCGTTCAATATCTGAAAACAATTAAGAATACTTGTGTATCGGCGCCCGATACACCACAAAATGTAATTGCAGGATATTTAAATCGTAACGAATTTGGTGTATCATGGGATCGTGTAGGGGGAGCAGATTCATTTATTGTGTATATTGGAGAGACTCCTAATTTTGACATTAACGAAAGTGTTGTGCAGGCCAAAACAATAAATTTGCGTGCAAATATCGCAAACTTGGTAGATGGAAGAACTTATTATATCGTGGTTTCTGCAATCAATGATTGTGGGACATCGTCATTGTCTTCGAGTATTACCTATATTTTTGTAGAGTCGTAGATACATATGATGACATTAAAAAGTATTTTGAAAAATTTTTTAACTAAAAATAAAAATCTTACTTGATTTTACTTTATTTTAACTCGATATTAATTATGTCTAATACGCAATCCGATAACCTCGCCACACTCCACGGATCAATTCTGTTCACCAAGAACACCAACATCATGGGTCTCCCCGGGCATCGCTTGAGCTTTGTCTTTCCTTATTCGGTTCGATCGGATTCGGATTCGATTCCCAAGAACGTTGTGTTGACAGGAGTCATGGAGTCTCAAGTCTTCGCGATCTCCAACGAAAAGGTGACAAAATTGCCTAAAGCGTTGGGCGCCAAATTTACTAATTTTGGAGGAAAGACCTTTGATGTACCCAAGCATTTCCAGGCTGCTCAGAAGAAAGGACTTGATTCTTTCAAGAGTACTAGTGGAAGCGCCTCTTGCAAAGCACTCGTCGGTAGTTACGCTCCTCAGAAACCCCGTGCCATCCGAGTTGATCACGTTGTTCTGATTCTTGATGAGGATCAAGATTTGGTCAGAAAAGTGACCGTCGTTAAGAGTGACATCGAAGGAGAAGAGGACCAAATCATCACGGTGAAAATTCAGCAGGAAATTGACAATCTGGATCTTCTTCAATCTCTCGTGGAGAAGGTCAACGAGATCACGCAGCGCAACATCAGAGTCTACAGAACTGAAGATGGTAGAATTGCCATGTGTGTTCCCGCGAACATGATTCTTCAGAATCTCACTAGCATGGAAAACATGTCGCCCTTGTTGATTATCGGAAACCCAGTCCAATTTCCCGATCTACATTCCCGTCTCACATTTCAGCAGAACACTTATCCGCCAGCTCTTGTCACCAACTACTACGTTGACCACGAGAAGAAAGTTCAAGTCGTTTGTACTGGACTCGATCTCAGCCACAATCGATGGGTCATGGAATACTCAAAGGTTTACTCTAATTCAGAAGATGGAATCTATACCAACCCAATGATTGTCACGATCATTTCTCCGACAGTTTATCCTCAACACATTGCGAATTACCGTAGCCGCTCTCGCCAATTCATCTTCGAGCGCAGTCGAGTTGACCCCGCCTACAAGATCTTTCACTTTGATTTGGAGAAATCTCCTCTCAGAACTTTGTGTATTGACAGAGTTACCAAGAAGACCACCTTCAAAGACATCAAAACTCTGAGAGGAAACGACGAATACAGTATCACCAGCTTTGTCCGGGGAGAATGCTACCTCCCCGGTTTGAATGGATCTCCAAATGAGTACTTTGATATCGTTTTGGATGCTCCTTACGATGGCGAGATTCAATTGTCCAAGATGCCCAAGGAAGCTGTCATCACGAGTTTCGTGTCCAACGCAGTCAACGGGAATGTTTTCCGTGCTCAAATCAAGAATCCCATCTTTTTCAGCACCCAAAATGGACACGCCATAGACTATTACCCGAAGAAGACTCCCTACTTCGGTACCCGTCCCTTTCCGTCGGTGTGCACGATCGATCTTTTGGACCCTACCATCCCGATGGGAACATTGAAACCCAATCCTCAACCTGGCAAACCAAATCAACTCGCCGTCCATTGGGTTCCATGCAACAAAGGAATCGAAAACTACATGCTCTGGCTTACCACACACTCAAATCACCCTAAGTTCAATGGTAAGGGATCCAATTGGTTTCATGCGACCTTCCAGACGGCTATCAATCCTGAAATCGGTGAGATTTTTGATTTCGTTAGTCTCGGATACACAGACGACATGCACGAGAATCCCCAAGACTATCCTTGGACCCATCGCTTCATGACCGAGGTCCTCGAGATTGATGGTCGCGATCTGATCTCAACTGAGTAATCCTCCATCATCTTAAAAAGTCTTTTTAACTTACCTTAATGAATATTCAATCCTTCATTCCCTCCTTGCGGAAGTGATGTCGGTACAACCAGAATGATAGAAGAATAATAGATAAAACGAGAAGACCTTTAGTTTCCCCACCATGTGAATCAATTTCAGATTGCGGAGCTCCATATTTGAGCGCAGCTTTGTATTGACCATACTGGTAACCGCATTGAACGGGAATCAACCATAGACAGATAACTACATAGAAAATTGCCGTGATGACAATTCCCATGCCTATGGTCCATCCAAACGACATGCTTTCTGCATCCCGAAAATTTTCAGGATGAGATTTCCTGTTCATCTCTATCAACTTTTCTAAGTTTGACATTGTGATGATGCGCTTTTAATTGTTACTTTTTTATTTAAAAGCAAGACTAAAAGAAAAAATGGTTTATCTTGTTCACAATAAGAGAGCGTTCCAACCAATCCAGTTTCTCATATTTTTATCTGTGATTGTTGTTGTGGTGGTTACATTGATATATTCATGGCAGCGATGGGGCGTTCCGTTTGCGAATGGAACATTCTTAACCCCTTCAACTAAATCATGCACTGTTGCACCAACACGACCGATTAATTTATTTAGTGAAGTAGTAGACAATCGGGTTTATTTGAAATGGACTGCTACTACATTTACCGATAATTATACAGTATCAGTCGGCACACGTTCAGGATTTACTAGAACTCAAACTATACGAGAATTGATTACACCAGACAATGAAACCGCTGTCATAAATTTGAATCCCGGAAATTATTACGTGAGAGTTCAGTCAAATAATACTTGTGGTACTTCTGGAAACAGTACAGAAAATGCATTTGCAATAACCACATTCCCAGAAAAGTTTCGTATATGCAAGAAGAATAATCCGGGGTTATGTTTGAGATATGATCCTTTTGCTGCCAATGGAGATGTACCGACCATAGAAACAGTTGATCAATCAATCGCAACAGAAGCTTATCTGAGAACATTCGAATTCCGATACGATACTTTGACGCAAAGAATTATTAATACTGGATCTTCCTTTGATTATTGTCTTAATGACAATCCCACCCCTCCACTATCGGTTGAAAATTTAGTTAATTTTGGAGTATGTCCCGCAGACGGTACTGCATGGACTATTACATTTGATGATGGAAGAATATTGTCAAATAATAATTATGTGTTGGGTGCTGGGTCTGGCAACGGGTCACAAGCATATAATACGGATGTAACCGTGTTGACTAATCCGAATGATAGTAGATATGTATGGGAAATTGTAGCATTAACTTTTTAAGGTTTGCCGAGATTAAAAAGTCTCAAGCCGATTTAAGAAATTATTGGTACGGTTCAAAAGACTTAATAATTATGGATAAGAGCCCCCATCGAAATAGTCGCCAACAAACTTTGTCATTATACGGATGTCTTATTTATGCAAACGAGGGGTTAGACATCCTTGCGCCTTTGGTAGAAAATCAACTCAATCTATTTGATGAAACAAATATTACCGATGATCAGAAATCTAATGGAGAGAAGAAAAGTTTAACCTACGTGATTGCCGAGGGCATGAAGAAAATGAATTCAAATTATTTATCATCGATATTGACCCCGGGCAGATTGCAAGTATTTCTAGATGATATATTGTCTGATAATAGATACATAATTTCAGGAAATGATATTATACCTGCTAAACACGAACAATCAAAACAGTATGATGTAGTAAGAACTATATATGTGGATAGTGACGATCCGTTCCTGAAGATAGATGATTTATATACAATGAGCGATTTAGAATGGTTGAGTAACATAAATGCCTATCAAGTATGTTATTCTGGATGCAAATTAGGGCGGACTCGGTATGAATATTTTTTTGGTCCATTGATCGAATTTTTAGTCAAGGAAGATGATACTAATTACGAAAATATGATGTTTCAAGTTTTACAGGATACAAGTCCCTATTTACATTTAGTAAGCGAATATACTATTAGCATCATCGAAATGCTGATTCAATTAGTAGCAATGACGAATAGCAGAATTAAAACATCACCACTCACAATAAGATTAGATTTGCGTCTTAATGCGATCGACCATGAAATATTTACACATGCCTCAGAATGCTTTAAAGATCCTAATAAGATTTTTCATTCGTTCAAGACAGGAAAAATTACCAGAGTTGAATCCAAAAGTGATTTGGCTAGCTTAGAATCTATATCATGGACCGATAAAATAGAAATGGCTCATTCGAATATGATGACTGCGTTGGATAGTTATGATATGATGGTTGATTTAATGCTTAACGAAATCGTAGATTTAAAGTCTAGATTGAATAATAAAGATTGGAAAGATGAGGGGTTGTTAGAAATTCATGTTGCGGAAGTATCAATTCTTATCATAGAACTTCAAAATTTTATATCAACCATTCGAAATAGCCCCAGTGGATATCTTAAATTATTCGCCAATATGGAAAAATTACTATCTATATTGGATGAATTAGAAAAAGAATATCCCATGATTTACGGAGAATATACTACTACGAATCCTAGAACCCCAAGAAGTCAACCCCGTGCGAGGCAAAATGTTGATACTTGTCGTAGTAATAGATCTAAATCAATGGATTATAGTTACCGTAACGAAAGTGCTGAAAATGGCATACGAAAATTGGATTTCAGGAATGTACGATTTGATTATCCTGACGAACAGACACCATAAAAATAATTTGCATAAGAAAAGAAACTCTGAACAATGAATTTGGATGCTGGATTTTCACTAACTGACCTTGTCGGCATGGTCATGAAGGTGAAAAGTGAAAACTCGGAATCCTATGCTGAGTTTCTCGCCAAGACTGGTTTGGTAGACAAACCTACCAAACTTTCGCCTCGTACAATGTTGTTTGGCACAAACCACGGAATCATATCTCCAGCTAAGAAAGAAGAGTTATCAGAAAACGATATCTTTGGTATGGATACTTCCCGTGTAAGTCCCATTTCACCAGACGAACTCGGATCTTTCATGCAAATCTCCCCTGATGACTCTTACAACTCCATGAACATCTCGCCCGATTTTACAGGCTATCTTGCACCGCGCCTTAACCAAGAAGAGATGGTAGACGATTATAACAAGAGAGTGTATGACGATCTTCTCTTCATGGAAAATAATGGTACTGATTCTGCTATTAGAGAATTCAACCGTCGATTTGCCAAGATTCATGTCTACGGGCTCAGAACTCACGTGCCGGGATTTGAAGCCAAAGAATTTCGAGGTGAAACTGGAAATTCAGATCCGCTTTTCGTTGCGTACAAGATTTATGGATATCACATTTTCTTCGATCCTGCATTGAAGGACGAGTTGGATGAAATTTTCTATTCTCAGCAGTACTTACCTGATTACCTGTCATTTGATGAGTATCACGCTGAATACATGTTTCTGGCTCGTCAAATCATCGAGGACATCTACAGAGAGCTTGGCTCAAATGGCGAATGGTAAAAGTTTGGGTTGACCAACTTTTTAAAAAATCATTCATCATATTAAAAAGAATAATGGGCGCTGGATTATTCAGCAATGATTCAGATAGAAACAAGAATTTCCTGTTTATTCAAACTCTAACAATTATGATCTTATTAGTATTTGTAGTCTTGTATGGTATGTATCGTCTAACACAGTCGGGCAAGACGTATCGGGAACAGGTAGTTGCCAGTGGCGATAGATGGTTTTAAAAACTTTTTAACTTAGAAATGAGACATTAAACTTCAAAATCCTCGAACGCATCTGCGTTCGCCTGTTCAACTACTGCCGGTGCGGGAGTAGGAGCGACTTCAACGACGGGAGCTTCGACCACTACTGGGGCAGGTGCGACTTTAACTGGGGCAACCACTTCTTCGACAACAGCTGCCACGGGCTCTTCGACTACGACGGGGGCTGGAGTAGGAGCGACTTCAACCACGGGTGCGACGGGAGCTTCGATCACTACTGGCGCGGGAGCTTCGACGACACCAGGGGCTTCGAATGTGGGTTTGGAAATCTCTTTTCTGGGAAAAGAAGAAATGCCGCTTGGTCCAGGAAGATTGCACAATCCCCATGTGAATTCTTGTTTTCGTCCAGCGATGATGGCATCACGAAATTCCATGCTGTAGACTCCGACGGCATTTTGGCCGTTCATCACGCCCGGCTCGGCAGATCCTGTTCCAAAGAACTGGTCTGGGTTGAGGTAATGCAAATCTTTGCCCGCAGTGGCCAAAAGAACCTTGAGGGCATCTTCGTTTTGCATGTATCGGCAGATGACAGCACGACAAACCATGTGGGCTCTGTCAACATTGTAAAGATCGAGACTTGAAATATCCTTGGGCGTGGACGCAATCCACATCCCTTGATGCATGGAATTGACGGCATTCCAATCGATCGTTCCTTCGGGTGTCATAAGCACCGAATTGTCGATCAGCTTTCGGGTTTCGTCGTAAGTACTGTTGTACTTACCGGCAACAGAAACCATGACAGCGGCGTGAATCGAAGGATACAGATCGCCGCTGGTCGGTCCTCTATAGGCCAGAGGGTAATCGGGACACAAAACACCGGTTAGGGGGTCTTGAGCATTTCCGAAGTTAAGAACGGGGTTGACAGACGCAGAAGGGCCGGATGAGAGTTGAATGGTGGGGGCAGGAGTGGCGATAGAAACGGACATGGTGTTAAAAATGGTTAAAAAGACTCGAAATATATTTTCTTTTTGATCAAGTTAAAATCAAAAAAATTTTTTTGAAGATACACCATAGATCCATTTAAAGAATTACGGCATACAATTAAAATTGAATAAGTCTATATGGTAGACTTTTTAAGGGGCCTCGAGATAACGGCTCATATATGTATTGTTTTGACATTTGGATACAATATTGGAAAATCCTTGATCTGGATGTACATTCAACGTAGATTTTTTGGAGGAGCTCAAAATAGTAATACTGGATCAAATCTCGATGGCGACATGGATATTGATTCTATATTACAACAGGGTGCGACAGCTCTGCAAGGAATAATGAATCCTAAACCTCAAATGAAACGCGTGCCTCGAAAACATCCGCATCCCACAACCAGCAATACTCGAAAGTAAAAAACTCTCAATCCGACCAAACTTACGCACGAATAACTTTCATTTTGTCTGTGTGCTTATTCAAAACATTTTCATTGTATGAAACGACATTAATTTGTTTGACTGGGACAAAATCTAATGGTCGTTCTTCCACATACGGAATGATAGGTTTAAAATTTCCTAGCAAGCATGGAACTCTCAAAACTTCATCGAAATAAAATCCATCAATCTTGGTAATCTTTCCTGCCGTCACGTGAATGCGAGTTTTGTCGAGTAGTTTTGTAGCTAAGCCGAGTTCAAGAGTAGCCAAACATCTTCGAGTTTCGACCATGTTCATACCATAATAGTTAGCAACGTCGGTTGTAAAATGGGCCAACAATGACGACTTTCCTGAAATAGTACGAATTTCGGACCATGATTTTGGCAAAACAGCCTTTTGCGCTTTTGCGAAGATGAGATCGTCAGCGTTTCTTTCTCGTAAGGTTTTGATGTTCAATCGGTCTCGAAAAATTTCAATGATGGTCACGAAAGCGCGTTCGGGTTCTCTTGGGAGTTCTTCTGCAAAACTATCTTTCTTTCGGGTACAGATAATTGTACTGTTCATGAACTTAATACCCGCTGGAAATCGTCCGTAAGAACACTCCGAAAGAAAGTCTTTCCAACCTAGATCGGGGGTGTAAGCCTTACAAAGGTCGAAAATTCTATGGATTACTGCCTTGCCGCGTCGAGTTGACATGATGTGATTTTTTGATTTAAGCCGATCTATTTTTTCGAAAACACATTTCGAAAAACTTTTTTGTTGATATTGCTAAAATTTACTTCGTCATTTGACTCTCGATATCATTAAGTGTCTTGAATCATGAATCCAGAAATAATTACTCGAGATAATCAAGGTTTTTCTGATAAATTTGCCAACCAGGCTGTCGAATTGCAAAAACGACTGGCCGAAGAGAAGTTTCTGAATGCATTAAAATCTATCAAACAGATTGTAATTATGTATTATCGCAATATTCCGATTGAAATATTGGTAACAAAAGACGCTGGTTCTATAGGTTTACCAGTGTTAAGAAAATATTTCGACAATAACTTTGATAGAGCTACTTATGATTATGATCCGAATGAAATTTCTCGTATTATCTTTCAAGCTCCTGATGCCAAATCGTCAAATCAAACTTTCGACGGTCGATTCTCAATTCAGCATTTAGGGGAAGAAGAATTGCTCCTGTTTTTAGAATGTCTTTCTAATTCCATACCACCAAAATATACTAGTTATGAATTGAAAAATAATTTTGAATTGTATGTAGAAAATGTTATTCTCGCTAAGAAAGTAATTGTTTATCTAGATGTCGACTTACATGCAGAATTTGGCCAAAAATAAACTTTTTAAAAAACTTCTTAGGTCCAGTTTCGTAGTGCGGTTTGTACCGCGACAAGATCATTATCAAATGAGAAAAACCCACTCTCGTCTGATCTCAATACGGCTAGGAATTTCTCTTTCTCTGGAGCTCTAGAAGCAAATTGGATTACATTTTCTTCCGAATATTTCTTTGACAATGCTTGTCGAAATACTACTAAAGGAGAATTGACGAGATAATCATGAGTAGGATTGTGAATATCTACGATAATAAGAAATTCTGCTTGAATGTTAACTCGATTCAATTCTACAATCCAATTGGATAGTACTGTAGGAAGAGATTCTTGTACTGATGGTTGATCAGGAACTATTATCTTAACACGAAGATTTCTACTGCCTCGATCGTCGACGAATGATTGTTGATTTTGTATTACACCATTCAATGCAGATTTCCACGATTGTCCTCGAAATGGTAATTCAGTAAGCGCTGGAACATCGACGAAATGATTTTGAAACAATTCGAGGGTAAACTTATGCTTTGCTTGGAAATTTCGAGTCGTTCTAGCGGGTAGGGTGAATATAGAATTTTCGTAGGAATTAATAGTATCATACATGAAATAATATTTGGCTATGATTGATTCATTTTGCCCAGAATGAATCTTCAAATAATTCCAGATGTCTACTTCGTCTATAATAAAATCTTGACCATCATAATTCCAATATGAAATATCCTTTACCATTCTCTGTTTAGGATTTGCATCGACGTTACGTACGGGTAAATCATCCATAAGAAAAAGATTAGTCATTATTTTGATATTCATGAAGTGTTTCGAGGCCAATCTCAATAATGGGTCTCTATCTTCACTCTGCAATAGATTCATTCCAGTTTCATACGATCGTCGATTTAATTCACCGTAGAAATCCTTTAAAAATGCTTCTTTCTGCGCTGGATTGAGAGTAGTTACTCGTTTCGAGGCGATAAAATCTTTGATGATTGACCACTGCCATAATACTTGACCTAAACTCAATTCGGTTTGGATATTTTGTGATGGAGGAACTTCAATTTGTTGGATAGGCTGTTGAGGCGAAGGATTTAACGAATTGATTAGTTTTTCTGATGGTGTAATTGTCGGAAGTCCAGTTCCTTTCACCGGGATTGAAATTATTTCTACGCCATTAGCATTATATTTACACAATTCTATGACGGCTTCAGCAAGTTCTTGTGTTAAATCTCTTGAAGTAATCATTAAATTGTAAATAGTAGATTGACCTGTTGGTTCCATATAAATCGAGATAGTTTTGTGAGGATGTAGATAATGTTCCATTGTCACTTTGATATATTCTCTAATGAATGATGTTGGTGTAGTTTGTATTCCGATATAGACACGATCAATGTTATGGTCCAAATACCTTTCCATCGCATACACGTGTCGTTTAACATAAGATACCGTTCCTCTAGCTTTGATCTTTTCTATGTTGAGCATGACCGGACCGACGCGAATGTATGTCCACATAATTTTTGATGGAATAAGAGGTTCCAATTCTAAATAAGAACCATTCATATTTAATAGACCATTCTTACTTAAAGTGTCATTGGGGACATTTCCCATTGCTAGTGTTCCAGGAGCTCCATCATCCACGTAAAAGGTATTTAATTTTCTCACATCCTTCAACCGGACGAGTTCGGATTTGTATGCATCTGCATCGTCTTTCCCGTCAGAAAAATAAAAGATTTGATCTTTGTTCTTCAATTCTTCTCTTACGTCCATCAACCAATGCAAATCAAGAATTCTGCCATCGGGATGCTTCTCAGATAGAACTGCCTGTTCGGTAAGTTTCAAAATATTCAAGGCTTCTGGGTTTTGAGAAAATTTAGCCAATGCCGCTCTCTTAACGTATGTTTCAAAATTGGCTTCAAATTCTGGGTCCGGCTGTCGAATTCCGTCTCTCAATTTGCTATGATGTTCTCTCAAAGCATCACCAACAGAACCCCAAAATCCAGTCCCTGTAACGGGTTGATCTTTGGCAGGAATTGCAAAATTGACCGCATACGAGGGATCGTTTCGATAGTACATGGTTAAAAGATAATGAATGACGGATCTGTATTCGACATGATCGATTGAGAAATTCATGTAGACATAAAACTCAGGCAAACCATTATTCTTAATTACATCACGAGTGCTATATACGCCAAATCTCTCAAATCTGTTAGACAAAATTTTACGCCACGGATATTTGTCTACAAATCCGACATTATTGAGTTCAATCCACTGTAGGTTTTCTTTGTTGACCTCTGGCCTCCTTTTACCTACGGCGTTCATATCTTCATTTATGCCACCAACAATTCGAGTACCTTTGTATTTATCTTCGGGGTAAGTTCCATAGAAGAAGTCTTCTGTATCCCATGTTGTTGAAGAATCCATTTAAAACCTTTTTAATTGTGGTTTTAAATTATTGTGAAAATATTTTTTTAGATCCTTTTGCGAGCGATAACTGATTGTTCTCTGGTGGCTTTAATCGAATTAGGATTGCTCGATTTCTTTCGGTCACTTCTAGATACCATTTTGTTAGATCGTTTATTTCGCTCAGATGCAGAAATCTGAGATTTTGCATAAATATCATCTGAATTTGATTGATTCTTCTTCGATCTACCAGATGATACATTATTAGGGTCGACATCCGAAAGAGTAGAATCATGAATATTGTCTGGATCTGAAATAGGGATACGAGACTTAATCTGACGTTGACCGGATTTATTTGTTGCATTGAGATTATTCTGAAGATTTGATCTCGGTATGATATATTGATGATCATTATTCTGAGGTCTCAATCGGGTATCAACATTTTTGTATTGACTGACGAGGGATCCAGAATCCATACGGTGATTATGATTAAACAATTTACTCTGATAAGTATCGTGAATAATATTTGGATTTGAAATTTCTGGTTGACGGTATTGACCTCTCAATTGTGAAATTGCGCCGCGATCTTCTCCTTTAACACGAACTCTATCACCATGATTCTGCTGATTAGCTTGCTGACTTATCATTCGGCTAGCACGAATTTTGGATTTCTCGTATTCTACTCTCTCCTGAATTTTGTGATTGTAACTGGCTGGGACTGCCGGTACAGTGTGTTCAGGAGCATCATATATAGATGATGGATTGCGTCTAGTACTACGATTTCGAGAATGTCTATGATTTCTAGTTCCTTCGACCTCCTGCCAGGCATTGGGTGGAAGAATTTCTTTAGCATTTACATATTGAACATTCCGTTCCCTATCATTAGTAGATTGAGGTTGACTGTATTCACCATGATCGACTGCGCGAATAATGTTGGGTGCTCTTCTTGTGTTCAAATCAAGATCTTTATGCAAGATCTTAGTGTTATTTCTTCTAATAGAATTTTGATGTTCATGTTTGTTACTAACCGTGGATGATGATGAAATTCTGGCTGAAGTATGAGCATCATTTCGATAATCGGTATCGTCTCTGCTATGATAAGCATTGTTACCGTTCTCGATATGAAGATCGGCCGAATCGTTAACTAAACCATTTGTCAATTTTCCAGTTTCAATATCGTTTTGGTTCTTCTTGGAATGATACGCATGAGGATTAGATCTAATTTTAACATTATGGTCTGGTTCATACGGCGATTGATCAGTAAAGATGTAATCAGGATTGTGACCATTACGATGATCTCGAGTATGAGAATGATGAATATTATCGATTTCTTCTAGTCTTACTGTATTAGAATCGTCAATACCATTGGTCAATCTACTATCATCAATATCATTTTGTTGTTTCTTAGCATAATAGGCATGAGGATTTACTTCAACTGCAACTGAATGATCAGGATATGAATCTGCCTGTAGTTCTGTATCTATGAATTGACTTCGGTTACGCATATTAGATCGGTGATTGATGTTAGATTGATTATCCAATTTTGTAGAAACAGATGTCTGATTCATTGGACGATACTTATACAAGCCATCATCGGTTTTCTCCAAATCTCTCATATCTTGTCTTAAATTTTCATTCTTTGCATCAAATGTTCCCTGTGGTAAATGTTTAACCGCTTCACTCCCATTAGAAGCATTACCATAGCCCAGATTGGAATTTTTCATGGTCCCATTTCTACCAAATGCTTCATAACCTTCATCTTCAAATCTGATATTATGGTTAGTAATTCTAGTATCCGCATTCCCATTGACCAAGTCGGGATTCCTCAGGGAATCTGTACCTCGATTCTTTCTATCTTTCATCGTTTCGTCAAATACTTCTGCATTGATCGAAGAATTCTGATTATTCAACCGGATACCATCAAATTGATTCCCCGTAGACACCTGGTTAAATGGTCGGTGAGGATTGTATTCAACTGGTGTTTGAAAATCGTTGTCCGATAAATTTGTAGTAGCGTGAATGGGAGTTTGATTAGCCGAATTCATATTATTGTTGACATGAGGATTATATTCAACTGGTGTTTGAAAATCGTTACTTGCTAGATTTGTAGTCGCATTAATTGGAGTTTGATTAGCTGAATTGATGTCATTGTTAAAATCGTGAGGGTTGTATTCAATTGGAGTTTGAAAATTGTTACTTGCTAGATTTGTAGTCGCATTAATGGGGATCTGATCAACCGAATTGATGTCATTGTTAAAATCGTGAGGGTTGTATTCAACCGGGACTGTGATTGACGAATCTGTTAGTCCTGTAGTTGCATTAATTTCATCGGGCGTTTGCATGTTACTTGACGGTTTCATAGGCATATGAGGATTATACTCGACTGCTGCCTGCATAGTGGAATTAACTCCAGATCTCAATTCCACATTCAAAACAGGCAAATCATTCGATGCAGTGTATTGAGTAGGAGGTTTGATAGGTTTGTACCCATTTTTGTTTGGTGTAATATCTACCATGTTACGTTTAGTTGTATCGAATCCTGAGATATGATGTTTCTTCGGTCTAAAGAGAACTTTCTTGGGCTGAATGGCATTATTATCCTCTTCGAACGCAACAAAATCATGTGGGACTGCCCGAACATGATCTTCTGCACGATATTTCTCTTTCTGAATTTCATCTGCGGTCTTGCGAGCGCGTGGGATGGTGGGATACACATCTTCATTTTCTACTTTTCGTTCAGCACGATTCCTGCGAGGAGTAAACTTTCCAGGAAGTCGATGCACTCGATTATGTTTCATTTTTCAACGATTGACGAAGAAATCACAAAAGGTCCAATCCTTTTTAATTGGATAAGACTTTTTTAAACGAGATTTCCAATTACTTTTCCAGATTTTTCGCTTCGGCCACAGATTTAGAAATTGCATCTAGCTGGCGATAAGCTAATTTATCCATACAATTAATGTAAGTTTTCTTGAACAAAGGATCTTTTTCCATCACCGTAGGATTAACGATCGACGTTCTAGCATTATTAGGATCCATCATAATAGAATCCAATGTGATTAACATCTCTTTCAGAAAATTTTTCTGTGTAGAGTCCAAATCGTTTCTATTCTTACAAATTATGAATCTTTCAGAATTGGTCGGTTTACTGCTGGTAGGTTTTGCAATGACAACCTCGTCAAAAAGTTGAGTAGCGACGTAGATAATACTCATATTCATGTCTGTAAATGTGTCAAAAACTTTCAAGCAAAGATCTGTCTGATGGCGACTAGAGAACATGAGATAAACAAATTCTCCTAGAATAAGTGGTATATTATCCAATTCTTGATAATCTTCTCGATGAATGATAATTCCTGATTCGTCGGTCAACATACTTTTCTTAAGTGCCGCTCCATTCGCAATTACTAGAGATGTAATTATGTTATTTTCTCTTAATTCTGAATTGATGGCAAGGCAATCTTTGCCGGTAATCGGATCGATGTCTTTAGATTTGACGAATTTGGGATTTGCTTTCTTCCATTTACGATTTTGCAAATTACTTTGATGGCTATATCCACGCCACCCGTCCTTAACCAATTTAATTGGCCATTCTTCTTTTGCCGAATTGAGACACATGAAATTTCTAGTTTTGAAATTACCATTTCTTTGCTGAACAGCACCAAGATCCATCTCGGTAATGAGTTGATTTAACTCGAATGAAGCTTTGTTCTGACCATTATGGTAAATAACATCAGGGTATAGTTTTCGTACAGCATCTATATAAAATTGTTTTCGTGAATTATTATCAAAGAATTCGTCCAAAGACGTTTTTCCTCGAGAAAGTTCATTAAACAACTTACCATTATCACCCAATACAATATTCTTGGTCATCAAATTATAATTATCAACTATATTAGCAAAGGGGATGTTAGAAAAGAGATCATTTCTGTTTGCAGATGATCGGGAACTTTTGATATTGTATGCAACCCATTCGACAGAAATTGCTGCATTATTGGACGGTGTTGAAGAAAAATCTAGAATACCTGAATTAAAACTAGGAATTGATATGTTACCCAAAGAAGGCATCGTTATACCACCACCCATTACTCCAAATAAGTTTTGTTCGATTGATGATGTGGGGTTACTAGCGATGACGGGAGCTTCGCTAGTCGAAATAATTTTTTCTTCTTCGACTGTATCTTCCAGAGACTTAGCTACGTTAATAGTTTGAATTTCCGGCATAGCTACCCCAAAGATTGACTTGTCTTTGAATACTGATCTACGGTCCTCGTCGTTTAACAATTTAACCTTATCTAGTTTACCTGTCATCAAATTGGATGAAAAACTTGTAAGCTGATCTTCCATCCCCATACCACTATTCATGAAGACTTTAGTTGATTTCTCCCAAGATAAAGCTAAAAATCCCGTACCTCTTCGATGCATCCCGTGGTAAGTCTGGGGAATTGGTTTTTGCCCGGGCGTAGTAGCAGTAGCTGAATCAGCTAGCAATTCAATGTGAGCTGGATTGATTTTGGAATTTGTGCAGAGCTTTACTTCTTTAATTGTAACACTTCTACAAGATTCAACACCCAGAGTACGGTAAACATCTACAATATTACTTGTTCTAGTGTACTCTGAATCAACGTCCTTATGAGCTAATACTTCTTTGAAATTTCTTCCATCTCCTTGGTAATACCATCTGATTCTAGATTCATTCAGGCGCTCTGACAAAATTTTAACGAGTCTCATTTCTGCATAGATTTCATCTGGATTGGTGAATTTAATATTCTTGATCTTGAATGCCGAATGTTCTCTATTGATAGCATATTTGTCTTCATCAGCATCACTCAAAATGTTACTAAATAGAATTGCAATAGTATCTAAGTCGATGCCAAGAGTGAGCAAATCTCCATAGTCTGGAGAGGAATTGAGAATGTTAGGATTCACAGAGAAAATTGCATCGGACCCGGTAATTTGAATTAGTCTGCGGGTACTAATTTCGCCATCATCCATTTTAGTCAGTAAGTCCCAAGCTGAAATTTTAGATCCTACATGACTAGCATCGGATTTTGCAGTCAACAAAGTTTGTATGTCATCCATTTTGATTTGTCTATATGACAATTTCTTCTCGTCCCATATCATCATACCATTTGTATTGAATGTAACTTCGGAAGTATTTTCATCATAATTGTATTCAAATAAATGATTATTAGGAGCATACAATCGCATCGTTAACAAAACATATTCTCTGAGAATGTTATCTCGAACACCCCAATAGATAAGATCTTCTAGGATGATATGCAAAGTACATACCTTCTTCGCGCTATGAGTTTCGGTAGTGGAAATAGAAAAATCAATAGTCTTGTGAATATCATGATTTTGAACATTGAGAAAGGTCAAATCTTGGATTCCTGTAATTTGGATAGATTGTAGTTGGGGATAAATAACATTTTCCAAAGCGAATCTAAATCCATTATTCTTGATAAAATCAGGTTTCTTTTCATTCACACCTTCCATCGAAGTCAGACTTGTAAAATTTACATAAACATAAATCATTCCAATATCGATTGTTGATGCAGTAACTCTAACAATGTTAGTGGAATGTTGTTCCAAAGAATTCTCAATCATCTTCATACTTATACGAAGAAAGAAAAGTTTCTCGATGTTCAATTGGATTTCCAAAATATATCCCATTCCTTCGTCAGGAATTTCGTTCCCATTCTCGTCGAATGTCGAGGGTCTGCGAGGTCTGAACAATGGATTTTCACGATTGAGATTGAATCTTTCCGATTTACCACCATAATTCATGCCTAAACCTTCATGGAATACCGCGTCACGAATAACTTCCCATCTAGGTTTAGATATAGTCGGGGTGGACTCAATAACACGATGTGATTCGATGAGATCGGACAAACTAGTAGATTGAAAATTAATAGCTCGAAGACGCATTTGAGTTCCATTCCAACGACCCTTAGGGAAAATAGTAGTTGTTGCTTGTTTTGGTTTCTCAATTGCATCTAGAACGGCTTTCAATTGTGTAAATCCTGTAATTTGAATACGAGCAGCACGATTACCAGATGAATGGAAAGTATTCAAAGTTTGCTGAGTAGATGATTCTCCGATGGCAGCTGCCATGACATTTCCAACCAATTTACCCTCCAATACCAAAGATTTCAAAAATTGCTGTTTCAATGCTTCCTTAAAATCGTCAATGAGAATAGCTCTCATCTCAATTTGTTTTATTTGTCTGCGAAGGTCAGTTTTGGTTATCTCGACAGCAGCGTCATTAACAACGTCGAGCATTCTGGATTCACCACCTTTGAAATCTTTCTTCCCTTTCATATGTTCTTTGTAGTCGATAACACTAAGAATATCATCTACCTCTTCGACGGTAGGTCTACGCTTCTCAGAGAAATATTCCAATGTTTGAAGAATATTATCCAAACGCCAAATAAAGTGGCCATTACTACCTGATTCTATGAATTTATTCAATTTAAATGTGTAATCACGGCTAAGTTTTCTAAGAAGGAGATCCCAGATCTGAGGAACAAATTCGCTATTGGTGATTTTATCAGATAACACTTTAATATCATTCTCGGATAATGTTGCTGGGAATTGAGCAGAATTCTTGTATGCGGTAATTTTGGCCTTCAAATCAATTCGTTCTGTATCAGTTAATTGTCCGAATGTTTCATAAACTTCTTTCTGAATGGCATTAGTCCATTCTTGAATCTTCTGTGGAATAGTTTCTTCGTCGTATTGTTTCGGTAAGGCCTCTTCTCGTTCAGACGGAAAATTATTTTCTTCTTTCATGCTGGTAGTAAGGCGGATATTATGAGCGTATAGTCTATCTTTCTCGCGTTGTTCTCGTTCGGCCAAGTAAGATTTGACCGCCGAATCATTTTCAATTCCTCGGATTCGTTTTTCGTGCTTTCTCATGATGGTATCCATGTAAGAATTGAAAAGAACCGGATCGACATTGTCGGGAGACTTAATGTTTGCGCTGATCGAATTAAATTCATCGTCGGTGATGGCCCTAAGATTTTCCATTTCGAATTAGTCTTTTCTTTTTGGATAAAAATCTTTAGATTAAGATTTTTAACTTTATGTGTCCCAACAATTTATTGTTCTGGAGCCACAATTTGCGGTGCGGGTTCTGCCACTACGGGAGCAGCAATTTGCGGAGTGGCTGATGCAGATGATTTAGCCTCCTTTTTCTTGAGTAAATTTTTGATGGGTAGAGAATCACGCTTCATGTAGAGAATTACTGCCAAAATAATAATCACAATCACAATTACTCCCACAACCATCATTTTCTTTCCTTTGCCCGCAGGAGCATTTGATTTTCCTCTAGCACTGTTGGCAATAGCATCAAAATCCTGTACGATTCGGTCGATCTCTTCTTCGTTGTCAGCCATTTTATGTATATCTACCGAAATCTTAAAGCTTTTTTAAGGACAAAATAAAAATTCCCAAATTAAAAACCGAGCTTGCGGATGGATTGCTCGATAGAAGCTGGATTTAGTGGTTATTTTAATTATTCCGATGACCATAACGAATTAATCAGGGAAGTAGAGAAATTGATGGTAGAGGACGGTGCCAACAAAATTACTATTTATCTTGGAGGTATTAACGGGCCCGAATCTGTCAATAGATTAATCAAAAGTGGATTTTTACCTGAATTCGTAGAATTGCCAACTCAGAAAAATGTATATAGAACTGAAGCGTTAATTGATTATTGTGTTGAAGGACTGTCACTAGAAGAGACAGAATTTTGGTCTGAAGATTCAACCAATATCGATAAAGTTTTCTCAGATTTAATGCGGCATCCAGTTTTTAGCTATGCTTCAATAGAAGGATGGCGAGAATTTGCATTGAAGACTGCAAATTCATTACCATTAGCACTTTATGCAAAGCATCTTTTATATGGATCAATGAGACCCAGAACTGAAATGTTATTATATCGACAAGTCACGTCTTTGACTTATTCTACTGTTAAGAAACTTGATGATCATATTTACTTGTTAGATGATAAATTATTTGGAATTCCGGTTACTCGTTACAGCGATGGTATGAGTCGAGGACTTTTTTACCGGGGTAATGACGAAAAGAATGATTATTGTGGCACTTTCTATTATTATGAACCTGAATCCACTACCTTCCTTACTTTTACTACATCTAAAACATATAAAAATAAATATGAAGCCGTAGTAGATTTAGCCGGCGAGACTAAGAATTTTACCGAACCAGCTATTGATCAATATTACAATGCAGAACAAAAGATTTTTACACGCCCAATGGATTATCCTGATGACATGAGAATGACACCTAAAGAATATTACGAGAATGTTCGAAGTGAGATGTTGCCAGATGCGTATAAGGATTTAAGAGATGTAAAACATTACATCGGAAAGAAAATTAAATTATATGCAGTGGAAGATATGTATGATCAATCTATTTGTAATATCCATAAGAAACTTGGTACTGATATTGTAATTCTAACTCATATGGTTGGGTCAAGACAAATAGTGACAGAAATCTTGGATACTCGTGAAAGATCGCTAAGCTTTGGTGCGTTGTCGTATCCTAAATGAAGTGTTTATTTTAAAAGTTGGTGGACTCGATTTTTTCGTTTATTAAATTACAAGCGAAAAATTTTGTAAACGGTCACCCCTTGAAAATCATTTTACAGTTTATTTTTCTTATTAAACGAAAATTACATTAACATTTCACTAAGACCTTTACCTAGCATGGATCCATCATTAACTCGCGAAAATGAAAACGCGCCTGCATATCAACGAATGACTCATGAGATGCATATCAAAGAACGACCAGACACTTATTTAGGTTGTGGTTTTGGACTTGTCCTTGAAAATGTTTGGACCGCCTATATGAATGATGACGGATCTACCACCTTTGCGCCAAGTCTTTCTTCTGTACCTCTTGCTCTTATTGCAGTGAGTAAGGAATTATTCGACAATGCCACGGATAACGTGGAAAGATCACGTACTTCTAACCTCGATCCTGGGATCATTGAAGTTGCCATGGATGCTAATTGCTTATCGATCACAAATTATGGTCAGCACATTTCAACTGCTATACATCCAATTGAAGGAATTCCAATCCCCCAACTCTTATTCGGTGTACTTCTTACATCCGACAATTACGATGATAATATTAATAGATACAAAATTGGTCGTAATGGTTACGGATCCAAGCTGCCCAATTTATTCAGTATCATGTTTCGATTAATCATCGGAGATCCTGTTAGACAGATTCAATACGATCAAACCTGGCAAGATGGAATGAGTGTTTGCAATGCTCCAATGACACAACCATATAATGGTCCTGGATTTACTAGAATTATGTTCTATCCCAATTTCAGTAAGTTGTACGCGTCTGGCCCAGAAACTCCTCCAATTTTTATTGCACCTATGATGGAATTGTATCGATGCCGTGTTGCAGAAATGTCGTTTGCAGCTCAAATCCAAACATCTTTCAATGGATCTTTGATGGATTATACAGATCCGATGGTATTTTTCAAGTCTCATTTTAAACCATTCAAACCTGACATGGGAATTGTTCAGTGGAAATCTCCTGATGGAAAGAACGAATTTATTATTGCTGATGCACCAAATAAAGGATGGGCTCATGCCTTTGTAAACGGTACTCCAGTACATCAAGGCGAGCACGTTAATGAATACCTTCGTGCAATTTTCAGACCCGTTTGCGATATGTTTGAATCAAGATATCGTAAGAAATTGACTATTACCAATTATCGCAAACATGTGGCAATTCTTCTTAGAGTTACGGTTAATAAACCTGAGTTTGATGGTCAGATTAAACGTAAGATGATCAAACCGGCCAAATTGAAGATTCCCATGGAACGCGCATACACCAAAGATATTCTCAATTGGAAACTCATCGCCGATTTGAAGAAATCTGTTGGTATTGTCGACAAAATTAAAGCATCTACTCTTCCCAAGTTTAAGATTGGTAAAGTTGAACATGCAATTCAATCTGATAGCAAAGATGCTCATGAACGACTCAAATGTAGATTAATTCTGACAGAAGGAAATACCGGTAAGATTATTGCTATGAAGGCTACTAAGTTTTTACCAGGTGGCAAAGATTACAATGGAGTATTTCCATTGCGTGGTGTTCCAATCAATGTATCTCGGCATTCCGTGGATAGAATTGCGGCTAACAAGGAAATCGCATCTATTTTAGGAATTCTTAATGCTGATCCTTCTCTTGATTATCATAACGATCCTAAGAATTGTTTGACTTTGAGATATGGAACTATCATCCTCATGATGGATGCCGATCCAGATGGTGCTCATATTGCTGGTCTTATGATGAATTTTATCATGGAATATTTAGAGACGTTAGCACCATTTAATTTCATTATGATGATGCATACACCAATTATTCAAGGTATCAAGGGTACAAGCTGTCTCAATTTTTACTATCAGAATCAATTGGATACTTGGCTGGAGAATAACGATAAGACTGGATGGGACTTTCAATACAAGAAGGGTCTCGGGTCATGGGATACTGACGATGACGTCTTGAAGCCTTTGTTTACGGATCCAGTTCTTATATCAATGGCCATTGATGAAAATACGAATGATATGTTTAAATTAGCATTTGGTAAAGAAGGCGCTAACGATCGTAAAGCATGGATTACTGGATATGATGAAAAGAAACCTATTGTATTGACTAATCCTCGACCTTACAGTCATTTTCTGAATAATGATTATTTGGCATTCAGTCATTATGCTGTTATTAGAGCCATTCCGTCTAGAATGGATGGAATGAAGCCAGTACATAGAAAGGTTCTCTACTCTCTATTTCTCAAATTTCCGTCCAAGAAGGTTAATTACAAGAGACCTAAGATGATTCAGTTTGCAGGATTTGTCATGGAGAAATCTGGATATCATCATGGTGATGCCGCTCTATTAGGAGCGATGACTGTAATGGGTGCTAAATATCTTACTGGCCCCAACAATATTCCATTGTTAGACGGAGAAGGAAATTATGGCGCGAGATTAGAACGTGGTAATGATGCTTCTCATGGACGTTATTTGTTTGTGAAGTTGGCCAGAATTGCTCATTACATTTACCCTAGAGAAGATTTTCCTTTGATGGAAATTCTATACGACGAAGGAATTCCAACTGAACCTAAGGAAATGTATCCAATTATTCCCATGGCATTGGTGAATAGATGTGAAGGTATCGGTACCGGGTGGTCGACCAAAATTTATCCTCATAGTCCTTTTGTTATCCTTGAATGGGTTCGTCAATGGGTCGAAGAGAAGAAAGCTAAACGAGATATTCCGGATGACGAACTAACCATCAATGTTGCAGATAAACCGGAATTGATTCCTTGGTATAGAGGATATAGTGGTTCGTTCGTACGTATTAAGAGTAAACCATTTGAAGTATTTCGTAATGAAGGAGCATTCAAGATGAATTTCCATACTATCATGGTGACCGAGATTCCAGTTGAGACGTCTATCTTGAAATATCGACTATGGGGAGAAATGAAAGTTGAGCAATATATGGAATCTCCAGAGACTGGAGTGTTTCGATCTTTCAAATATCATGCTCAACCACCAACTATTGATTATCGTGTTGAAGGATGCAGTACACCAACACTAGAAAAACTAAATCTTACCAAAACCGTTAGCATGAGTAATATGATGCTTTTAGATGAAGATCGTACACCCAGAAAATACAACTATACATTCGAAATTGTATGTGATTGGTGTATAAAGAGATTAACCATTTACGTAAAACGTAAAGATCTCATCCGCCGACAACTTCAAGTCAAAATGGAATTAGCTAGCCTCAGATATAAATATATTATGGAAGTAATCAACCGCACTTTGATTGTCGCCAATAGATCTAGAAAGGATCTTATTCCCGAAATGATTGAACGTGGATATCCTTATGGCGCTAACAAAACTAAGAAGAAAAAGAAGAAAAACGACCTCGTTGATGCCGATGAGTTGGAAGAAGAAAAGAAGGTGAATGTGGAAAATCCAGAAGATAATGCTATGACCACGGCCAATCCAGAAGAAGAATTTGGTAAGACAGACTTTTTAGCCATGCCTATCAACAGTTTGACCAAGGAGAAAGCGGCCAAGTTGGAAAAACTCGTAGAATCTACAAAAATACTTTACGAGGAGTTCATTAAGAAGTTACCCGAAGATTTATGGCTAGAAGATCTAGCCGTGTTGAGTGTAGAACTAAACCGTTTGTACAATTCAAAGAAGAAGAAATAATTCAAGAGTTTGATCTATCATCCACTTTTTAAAAAGTCTCTTAGTTATAGAAGACGGTGTTTCCACGAGCTTCAAGAATAGCAATAGATGAACCTGGGCCAGAGGATGTGGGCGATGCATTATTTCCTTCAAGGTAAATATCTTGATTCTCGAGAATGATGGTTCCGTTAGTTCCGTCGAGGGCTGCGAGTTGAGACAATAGCAAATCAACAGTGGCTACATCAAAAGCAGCTTCGAGGTAAATGGAATTATCGCCCGTAATACCAGTAAGAGAAGGGAGAGAAAATGTCACTAAAGCATCGCAATTTTGGATATAAAGTCGGTTAATGATTTCAACGGATGATACATCCAAAGTAGTCAAATCATTACAATCTTCAACATCAATTTCGTGGATATATGTTGCCATCGGGACATTAAGTGTTGTAAGACCAGCGCATTCATACGCGTAAAATTGTTCAGTAATCGTTTTCAATACCGGTGCAGAAAAGGTAATAAATCCTTCCATATTGTCGAAATAGATTTGATTGGCGGTTTCAAGAACTGGTAATGTAACATTCAAATTGTTTGCTTCGAAATCGTATAGTTGGAATTCGTCATAAATGTACTTCAATTTGGGTGCACTTAGTGTCGTGAATAAACCATCGTCAAAATTATCAAAATCAAAATTGGAGATGGCAACTAGGTCCGGAGCACTAAAAGTTTCTAATCTCTCAAAAATATTGTCATCAAAGTTCAGATCTGAAATATATGTAATTCCAGGCATCGTAATCGCCGTAACATCTTGTCGAAAGCTGCTACCAAAATAATATTCAGAGTCATTAATAATCCAACCCTTTCCAACATTAGCAATTTCTGTGTATTGGAGAGGTGGTTGGGCAAGTAGATATCCTGCAGGAATAGTTGAGATTACGGGTACAGGAGGTGTATTTTCCGCTGCAGGCGGCACAGAAATGAAAATTGGGGTAGGTGTTGATACTGAATCATCATTCGCGTTCTGAACGGCCATAATAGCAACAACAACCACAACTACAATGAGTACGATTAGCAAAATACGAATCCCGTTCATCTTTAATATTTTGAAACGGATTCGATATCCTTTTTCTTATCAACATCAAAATAAATCGTTGAAAAAACGTACTGAAAAATAACGAACAGTAATTTAAGGAAATCAAGCAATCTCTAGACTTGACTTTTTAAAAGTCTTAGAAGACAGAGATTATGTACCGAACCAAAAGTTGTAGTACATAATATGGTCATATGAGCACCCGTCGACATCCTCGACAGTGTAATTGACACGCCAGTAAGTGAAAAATGATGTAGAAGTAACACCTACGGTTGTGAGCGCGCAATTGACAATTCCATTATTGTCATGAGTCCATGTATGAGTGTATGAGGCGCCATTGGGAGTTGTAATTGTACCACTGGAATTTCCACACCCTTCAATAAGAAAAACACCCGGCGCTGTTTCAGTTGCGGGACCGCATGCATCTTGAGCCAATGTAAATGAAGCTGGGAGATGAGTACCAAAGGGCGCATTTTCAAAACCACCCTGGCTGCAATTGGGAAGAAATGGACTGACCGCATGATGAGAATATACGTCAATGTCTCCGAATTGAAATGTTGACCAATCGATGGTTGGGGTAGCTGGTAATTGAAATGTGGTCAGATCCATATCGAGGTCGGTAGGTGTATCATCCTCTTGTTGAGGACTAAAGCATGCGGTTTCCATAATTGCAGTAGAGCATTGCAATGGAGATGGTGATGCAGCCGGATCATCATTAGAAACATATTTGTATCGTTTCTTTATTTCACATGGGGCAACATTTTTCTCAACATCCTTCGTTTTACACGATCTCTTCTTTCCTCTGCAAATACACAAAACAATGACAACAATTGCTGCAATCACAATGACCACCCACAAAATAGCATCGAGATTAAATTCCATTTTTAATTCTCTTTTATCAGAAAACTTTTTATTCAGACGATTCCTCCGAAGATAATGACGAACAATGACAATGTATCTTTTTGCAATGGTAGCAATTAAGGCTCATAACTTTTTAATTTAAAAAGTTAAACAAATTCCAAATTATGTTTCTGGCCAGATGATATGGGCGTAAGTATTAAAAACAGCTATCTGGAAATTTATGTCTCGCCAATTATGACTTGAATGACTCACAGTAGTAGTTACGGGGAGCTGCAATGTTGTTACCCCTAATTGTTGCCATTTGTTGGCGATCATTGGATGAACTCCCATTATTTTAGGTATTTTGTTTGTAGGGATACCATCCATTGCTGCTTGAATAACAAACATATGCATTTCTTCATTTAATTCTGATGGAGTGCACGAATACCGACGAGGACGCATTATGGACTGGACGTAAAATCCATTTGCTTTGTTCAGTTCATTTTTCAATGTCAGACCGATACGAGGACATGAATAACAATTTTCAAAAGCGGTTCTATCTTCAGTATCGTCACATGTAACTAATGACATTTGGGATTCCTCGGTTAAAATAAATAGATCTGCAATTGTAGATGCGCCTTCATAAACCAAACAATAGTTACTGTTTGTATAATCTTTTACCATAGATTTTCCGACTTGAATCAATTTGTTGTCCCGCTTTTCATCTACTATTTTCGAGTTAGAATTTGCTCGACGATTTTTTCGTTGTCCTATAGCGGTGATAATAAAATAGGACGTGTAATGTTGACGACCCAACCAAACTCCAATAGCTGGAATAGGTTCATTGTACTCGACGTGAGTTAATTTAAAAATAGAACCCCGGTTCGCCATTCTATGATCTGGCTGATCTATTGTGTATATATCCTCTCTACCGTACAATTCAACTGACAAAATATCCCAGTGGTCGTCATCGATGAGTAAAGTGTGATCTCTCATTGTGGTTTGCGCCATATCCAACCGTCTTTTATTTTCATTTTCAGGTATTTTAAGCGATGGATCTTCAGTTTGAAACTCCTTAAAATAATTATCTAATAGTCTTAGGTTTGCCAGATCTGGAAGTTGGCAAACTGGAATTTCCTTCTTTTTCGTACCTTCTTCAAGTTTCAGTCCAGTACCAATTTCAATGACCGGATTTTTGACAACTACCGATTTCTTTCGTGTATAATTCTCTTTCTTTCCGACTTCGATTCGATTAAGCTTACTTCTAGGACCTCCTTCAATAATAGGCCTCATAACAACACAATTTTAATTTTATCTTAAAATGTTTTATTTTACACTTTTTAACATTGTATTATGGTTCTTCAAGCAATTTAGTCAATTCTGCAGGTCGCAGGTTGATATGGGACGATTGATTATCTCTCAAGCCATACATAATAACCATAAGCCAACTTGTATCATCATCCTTTTGTTCTTGCACAAAAGTTAACCCACTGATGTATTCGATGTGAGGGCTGTAAGGTTCTTCGACGTGAAATGGGGTTGAATAATAGACTCTACCGACATCTGGACCATTAATTATACGAGGTAAATCAAGAATAACAAAATAATGTTGATAGAGTACGTCTATTCCTCTTAAACTGTAGTTAAGGTATTTTGTATGTCCCATAAGAAGAAATCGTTGCCAAGCCCCATCCATCGGAGAAATATTATCTAATACTACCTTGAATGATGCTGGAACATCAGTCCATGGAATACATATACTAGAATTTCGAACATTCTTGATCTTGGTTTGTTTTGGGGCTTCAAATACCACTTCACATTTCTCGAGATACTCACCATACAATCCTGTTGTTCGCCGAACAACTAATAATGGGTCTAGATCGACAACAAATCCTAGACTACCGTCGTGAAGAGTCATGGGAGCCCAATTCTTATTAGGTCTTGACGCAACCGGAGGATAATAAAGATGCCATGTCTGAACAGCTTCGTACGCAGAATTCAATTTGACCATAACCATTCCAGGAATTCCATTTGCACTACGATCTAAATTAACACCAATCAAATAAATATCATTATTGTAGTTAAAAATTCTCATATCTTCGTAACCCATTGCATTACTAGACTTCAAACTACGATGGGATTCAATCCAGAGCATCTTTGAGTATTGTAATTCGAAGGTGGGCCGTCCATGTAAGTGCGGATTGTAAATTTGTAATAGAGGGTATGAAGAATTGCCATCAAAACATCTAGTACTAGTGAGAAGAATTGTGTCGCCCGAGCTATTCTTATGAAGTATTCCATTAGGATTGAAAAGATCGTGCTTTCTGGAGGGGAGAAGACTATGATTAACGTTAAAATCACGACGACCGCCGGCACTGAACGATAGAATTGTTTTGAGTGTGAGTCGTTCGAGTCCCTTGCTAGTATTACGATTGCGCAAATAGATATAAACAATTACCATTAAAAATATCAATGAGATAGCAGTAATCCATCTACCTACCCTCTTAACTTTACCCCTCTTAGTTAACAGATGCAAAATCCAAATAATAAGTAGGAACAGAACTATAAGAATCACCATGGTAATTACCCATTTTCTGTTGGTTTTGTTTGGCGGGAGGGCCAATATACCAGGCTTGGCCGAATTAAGATCTTTACATTCAAGATACGACGATAAAGAATTTTTGGAAATCGATGATGATTTGTTGAGAACGTCCTGAAAGAAAATACTGGGATGGATTATCAGAGCACGGCAAATACCATGAGTAATGTATTTAGCATAAATTTTATCGATTGGTTGGTTAAAGAATTCGCAATTGGTTAAAGAATTCGGGTAAAGGGAGCATTTCTCAAAATCTTCTATAATTCTGCGAGCAAAGCTATTCTTGATGGCATATGCATGACTGCATCTCGGCTGCACAGCACGATAAATATTTCCTTGCACTTTAACCATTTGAGTACATGTTTCCATGCATTTTCCAAAATAAATCATATGAACTGTTTCGCTGGCATCAATATCTCTAAGATTGTTGATTGTTTTCACCCAACCATCATAACCTACGTTACTGACAATATCATCTTCAAATATCATTGTAAATGCTTCCTGGTTCTCGTGCAACGATGCAAGATAAATCGCGGACAGATGACTAAGGAGACATCCAATTTCACCATTACTCAATTTTGAAAACTGCTGCAAGTCGTAATTACTATCTCTCAATTCATTACCATCATAGGCTCTTAATTTTTCCACATAGAGTTGCATTTGATCTAATGTATCCCATGCTTGATGCAACCTTTGCTTCTCCTCGGGAAGATTGATCAAAATTGCATTATCAAATTTACCATTGCGAGCCATGAACCGGTTTACTTGTGGCTCGTCAAAGGAAACGGTATCATCGATGAGAGATGCCAAATTCCATTTTTCGGATATCGCTTCATCCGACATTTCTTTTTATTTGGGCAAGAAATTATTTTGAAGGCTTTTTAAAAACGATCCTATGCGTCGTATTTCCTCTAGGCATGGCTAGAAAATGCCTTCTTGAACTCATCAAATGCCTTGAGATCACCGTGGAACGAACCGTCCTTGGCCTCCTTCATGCCGATCTGCTTGAGAATGCCTTCTGCGATCAACATCTCGCCGGGCCACTGAAAAACTCCTTCGAAACTCACCTTGATAGTCTTGCGGGGATCTGCGATACCGTGAGTGGGATTTTCGCCGAGCTTGTTCATCACTTCGTCGAAACGACCAGTGGGAAACTTGTACATTCCCATGCGGGAGTTACGAACTCCACCCAAATCCTTGAGAACCTTCTTGGCCTTAGGGATTTTCTCGCCCTGGACTTTGGAAACGACGCTTACAAAGAAGTAATAGCCACTGTCGGTGTACTGAACCTCGACATCGTATTGCTCTGGAGCATCGGTGACGGCGGAAGTGGTGGTAGAAGTAGGTTGCTGCATGTTTAAAATATTTTAGTTTTGTGTTAGTGAAAACTTTTGATTAAACGGTTGTGAAATCTGAGAAAATCACTTTTGGCGGCTTTTTGAATTACTTTGTTCAGGAAGGTTTTTGAGGGATAAAAGTTAATTCTGCAGTAAATCAAAGGCAGGTAAATTGAAAAATATCATGTCAATTTGCCAAGACAAAGACTGGTCGACGTGCTACCATCCGCGACCTTAAAACCTTCTCCTACAAGGATTAAAAATTCGAATATCATATTCGACGAGGCGCACTTTGCAGAGGCATATTTTTCAATTGGTCGAAATGTTCTTGCATCAACCATGCTGAAATATTTCTTCAACTTGTCGTACATTTTCTTGTCATCAGATTTCCAATGGCCATACCCCTTTTCCTGCAAAATAGTTTCAATGGTATTTGTGGTAGTGACTTTAGTTTTCATGGTGGGCATGAAAAAATCTATGAACTTAATTAAAAATGCTCTCGTCTTATCGTATTCAGATCCTCGTGGATATCTCAACCAGAATGAATTGAGGAGGAAAGTCATTGTCGTCAGTATGTCATAACAGTCTGCGTATCTAGGAGAAATATTCCAGTCATCTTTCTTTCGATTGAATACCTTTGATGGACAAATCTTAGGTTCACTAAATTTCACCGAAAAATCAAAGTCTACTATCTTCAAAATTACTCCGTGATTCTTGAATTGATATATGTTATTTCCGATAACGTACATGAATGATTTCTCCCCTAATGATTTACCCTTGTATGATTTATGACCATCGGCACCGATCAACATGATATTGAAAATATGTAGATCGTTGTGCATCATTCGCCTATGCTGCATTGATCCTATACCAAACAAAAGTTGGGTGAATAAATTCTCGAAAATCTCATGTTTGTAAGGTATTTTCAATTTCTTGCCGGCATTCGAAGAAAGAGTAAATCCGCCGGTCAAGAAATCCCCAAATGTACTGGTTAATTCTTCGATTACCAAATTGGCTTTGTCTCCGCATGCAAAGAACCCCTCACAATACGGAAAATTAATTGCGTGAGATCCATTTGGGTTAGTACTATTTCTTACCCCATCATAAATGTTATGGAAGAATGAACTCATTACAATTTCACTCATAGTAGAATCCAATAAATAGAATCCTCCTTTCAAAGACCATGAATCTTTGATAGATACTTGTTTGATTACTACATATACACCACGATGTTCTTGATCGTCTAACATATAAACCTTGCCGTTGCGACCGGATCCTAACATTTTGCCAAGACGCATGGTCGAGCAGGTCGAACGATTTTGCAAATCATGAACTTTGATTTTTGAGTTCTGCGTCAATAGTGCAATAACTTCCAATGGTGATTTGCTTCTACCTAATCCAACTAACATTTTTAGAGTGGAAATTGTTTTTGATTTAAATCTTAACCCAAGATAAATAAAATAAAAACTCAAGAGAGTAATTATCGTCACTTAATCATGGTTAAAATTCTTGTTATCGGAGATCTACATTTCAAAGCCGGATCTCCTGCACTATGCGATCTAGTCGCGCAAAAGATCATTGAACGCGTTCATACCCAAAAACCAGAAATGGTAATTTTCTTGGGCGACAATAATGATACTCACGAAAAATTGAATATGTTCGTTCTCAATAAGTTGGTTCGACTTTTCAAATACATTGCTAGTATCTGCCCGACCATTCTAATCATTGGAAACCACGATCGCCCAGATAGTACTACATACTTGACAGAGGAAAGTGCATTCTATTGTCTGAAAGGATTTCCCAATATTTTTGTCGCAGATTCTGTTCTTGACTACAATCACGAAGTTCCAGGTTCCAAGACGCCAATTAGATTCCTTTTCGTACCTTATGTGCCACCAGGATCATTTAATGCGACTATTGCAAATGTGAAAGTCCCGATTGACGATGCTACTAATCCTGTTACAGCAATTTTCTGTCATCAAACATTCGTTGGGACTGATATTGGATCCGGAAACAAATCTCGATACGGAGATCGATGGTCATTGAATTCTCCTTTGATTATCTCTGGCCATATTCACACTCATCAAAGACCTCAGGCCAACATCATTTATCCTGGAACGCCATACCAACAATCTGATACCGATGAATCTGAGAAAATTATTCTGGTATGTGATTTTCATGGTCACGGAACGCCCAAAATCGGATCATTGAAATTGGATGTAAGAAAACGCAGAACCATTAAGATCAAATCTACTGAAGTAGATTCGTTCATTCCGCCTACAGATTGCCAAGTGAAAGTGGATATCGAAGGTAGCTGGGAAGATATTGAAGCATTAACCAAACGAGGAGTGATTGCTAAAATGAGATCTCAAGGAGTTGCCGTATGCTTAACGCCTGAAAGAAGCCAACATAACCGTAACCCGGATGGTAAAACGTGCCAAGAACTTCTCATAGAAATGATTGAAGACGACCCAGAAGCCAAGAAGGTTTACCTTAATATTTTTAAGCCAGATACCACCAAAATGATTTCTATTGCACCCGCAAAGAATTTGGATGTACTTCTCAGTGCTGTAGAAAGTGTTCCGAAATTCCAATTGTCTGGCTCATTTTCCAAAACTGAGCGTGGCGCCACGCTCACCCAAACACCATCATACCAAATCGATCTTATGGAGCAGAAAAAGGCGATCCCGATATTATCACCAGGCGAAATTCAATCTGTAATGAATGAAAGCATTGAAGTAGAGAAGAACAAACCAGCTCAGCCTACAATTTTATCCATGATGAATGATGCCCTCAAGTAAAATCTAAAAAAGTCATTTTAATTTATTTTAGAAACAAAAAGTGAAATTAAAAACCTAATGTCTAAACCGCGTCTAGAAGATTTCTTTCCCTACTACCCGGATCCGCATGAGAACACAAAGAACTACAATGCTCTTATCTATGCAAAACACGAATATCGCAGGCTCAGTCAAGACAGACCGCAAGTAAATCAGATTTATCGTAATCATCAGAGGCTCAATCAAGTTCATCTAGGGGTAGGTACTCCGAATCGATATGTAATCATGTATGAATCTCCAGGCCTCGGAAAAACTTGCTCATCTATTGGAATTGCAGAAACTCGAAATGAGTGGGTCGTGAAATATGCACCTAAAAATGATTCATACACTGACGAAGAACTCACATTGATCACAAAACCAGCTTTGATTATTGCTCAAAATCCTTTGGCTAGAACTGGTACATTCAGTAGAGATATCATTGAAACATGCACCGACAACGTCTACATGTCCAAAGAAGTGATGAATAAGAAACGGTTAGAGAGTTCTCAAAATTATGAAACTGCGAAAACAAATGCATTAAAAGGATCTTATGAAATTGTTACTCACGAGTCATTCACTGGTAAAATTGCAAACATACAAAATAGCGGTGATGGTCGTGGCCGAGCAAACGCAATGAGAAGAATCACCCAAAGCTATTCTGGACGAGTTATTATCATCGATGAAGCCCATGAGTTCAAAACTTTGTTGGAAGTTGATCATAATGGTAATATCAGAAGTAAGTCTGGTAAGAAAATGTACAATCCTATGATTGATTTTCTAGATAATATCTATGGGTGTGTAATTGTTGTCATGACAGCTACTCCTTTGGTGAATGATATTTATGAATTCCCATCCATCGTAAATCTGGCTTTACCAAAAGAAGAGCGTATTCATCCTGATGATTTCAAGAACGCCATCATTGAAGGCGATGTAGAAGCTACCCATGCTGCTTTAGAAAAATTGTTGGTTCCCCGTCTACTTGGTAAAGTATCTAGAATGAAGATTCCTAATCAGGATAGTAAATTGACAGTTCGCACCAATGAACATCTTATTGAATATCCTGAAGAGAAGAAATCGGAAGACAAGTTATGGTTAAGTGTCTTCTGGCCCGTGGATCACCCATCCAATCCTCAGAGAATGGATTTTACGTACCTCGCTCAAATAAATTGGAGTATTACAACCAATATGATAATGCAAGATTCTACATCCGCTAAAGCTACCCAAGCAGATAATATCGTTTGGCCAAATATGACAGTTGGAACCGATCCAGGCGGTGAAGACAAATATATTGTAGCTAGAAATGGTTTATTCGAATTCTCTACAGAGTTTATTGATGATTTTAACATGCATTTACAATTGGTAAGACAAGCTTACATGGCTGATCTCATTGATCAGGACGATACAGCCAATGCAGCATTGTTTGAGGAACGATTCCTAGCAAAAGCAACACTAGCAGATATGGATTTTAAAGATGAGAATTACGGGACTATTGACATTCTCACAGCACTTCGCGTTATCAAAACTAGATATTCACTTATCACAGGAGAAATGATCGAACAGATTTTGGGATTAGAGTACGAAGATTCTACGACTGGCGAAAAGAAATATCTTTTGAATAGAGAGGTACTATCCCTGGAGAGAGGTAACTTGGAATGTTCCTATATTTACAATTTCAATTTCCTAAGTGGGGTGATCAAAGACGGTCTGTTCCTAAAGATGTTTGGTTGCCAAAAGTATGCCCATAACGAATTGGCAATTTCAGCAAATGGTCTTGAAGGTGAAAAGAAACTGCGATATGCAGTGGTTCATGGTACAAGCAATACCATGAAAGGTGCAGAGAAAGAATCCGCTTCACCATCATCAAATCGGCAACTCATTGAAATTTTCAATCATCCGGCCAACAAATACGGGGAATACATTAAAATATTAATCGGAACTAGTGTATCTGCACAAGGAATCAATTTGAAGAATGCTCGCCAAGCCCATCAAGTCTCTCGTGGTTGGAATGAAGCAACAAATGAACAAGCAGAGGGCCGTGCGGATAGACCAGGAAATTCTCATTTAGAGTTTGATGATGTGAGAGATGCAGTGCCTACGTTCACTTTCATGGATCCCGAGACTGGAAACCCTCGTACAATTGAATATGGTATTAGCAATGTCAGAGAGAGACGAACACAACGATATCTCAAATTATTTCGACATGTAAGTTACAATGAAATGGCAGCCGTTCACGAAATTGGCATTGGAAATACGCCGGGACTCGAAGAAATTAGCGCAGGTATGAAAATGTACGAACGGGCGCACAGCAAATATGTGTTATCAATTATTAGTTTGAAAATCATGGAGAAAACAGCATACAATTTATATCTGAATAATGTGGGAGAAAATCAAATTACGGCACCGCCTAGTTATGGATTCCCTGCCGATGGTTTAAGTTATCCTACTGATTACTCCACGTACAATTTGTTCTATTCGAGACCAGAAATTAGAGAAATTAAATCGCGTGCACGTATATTTTTCAAGAGTTCATTCCGTATCACAATTTCAGATATGCTTTTATATTTGAACGGTTATCATAGAAGTACAGTATCCAAAGCATTGACTGAAATGGTCAACGACAACGAAAGATTTATTGATAGACATGGAATGCTTAATTACTTGAGAGAAAAGAATGATGTTTTATTTTTGCAGAGAGTACCAAGAGCGTACGGTAATACAATGGCTGACCCACTCTTGAATTATTATTCAGAGAATTTATTTGTTCCCCGGAAGACTAGCATGGTAACGATGTTTGAGAGAATCGAACAAAAGAAAATTGTTACTATTATGAAAGAATTAAATATGATAAATCCTCCGGTGAATAGAAATATTGTTGCGGTGAGGTTTAGTCGTATGTCAGCTACAATGCAATCTTTAATCGTAGAGAAAATCATCAACGAGTATTCTCACATCATCAACAATAAGATTCTTGGAACAGACATGATCGATGCGATTTTCCATGCAGTTAAGTTCTTTACTTTTTATGCTCATGATACGAGAAAAATTATTCATACCTTCAAAGCTAGAGAGAAACAAATGACATCCGCTAATTCCAAATCCACTATTAAGGAAGATTCTAGGGGTGAATTGCGTATTTATACTCCCTCGACTATGCAATGGAGACACAGTTTGTCTCCAGATGACATAACATATATTCCTAAAATCAATGAATATATCATTTCGATGACGCGAATTAATGTCCCGAACGCGCCTTTTTATGGGACCATTGAGTATAAACTTGGTTCCAATTTGAAGATTTTTAAGATTCAAGAACAACTCCACATAAAATCTGCATCTCAGAGGCGTACCAAGAAAGGCGAAGAACCCAAAAATCAGCCAACCACAAAAGGACAAGCAGCGTACAGCAATGACATCCCATTTATTAATCTTCATCTATATAGTGTTGGTGTTTATGTCCTATGTTTATTGACATTGTACCCTTCTGATAATAATACATATTATCGATTTACATTTCAACGATTACGTAAAATTAGTCAGGGAGACTACGATATGCTATCACAATTGGGAAAAGATGCCGCAGTTACACACAAGAACGAATGGTACATCGTATTCGAAGAGCAAGTAGATCATACTGGTATGACTACTATCCACGAAATCAACATGAATGTATCTCATAATTTGAATGAGAGATGGCCTTATGTCCCAGCTGCACATAGAATTGTCATGGAATACACTCACGTATATCCTGAAATCATGGGTTGGATATTTGAAAATGAACTACAAGATGAAAGTCTTAATCCTGATCCCGATAGTATGCGACCAGACATTTTAGATGATGCGGGTGACGTAATCTCACCTTTTTATCCCATAAACAAAGTGACGGATTTGTGGGATACCCCAATTTTACCAGCATATCCCGCCGGATTTACTTATTACCCAAATATTTTGGAATCTCTACCGTATAGTATTAAAAGCAAATTGAAAGAAGCTATCATTCCTGCAGCCAAAGCAGATGATAATAAAATGCTGACCGCTCAATTAACCATGGGACACCAACGACAATGCATGATTAATCCAAACAGCCGTATTATGAAATGTTTGTTAGCTCATGTAGATCGTATCCGACATACTAATCATCACGAAAGTCCTTATGTATTTGAACTTATTAATATTCGTAGCAATAATGGCAGCAGATCTGAATATCAAATCGATAAAGTATTCCACAACACATTCTTGGGTGGACAATTCAGCAACAAACAAGATAGAACTACATTATTATTCTTATACTACTATCTTCTTCGAAATCGTATTAAATATGCCGTCAACCAATAAATGCTTTTTAAAAAGCATTAGTCAAATCGAAACTGTGATTCACCCGCGGTAACCATCTCGATGAAATGTTTGTAATGTTTTTCCATTGGTTTACGCCCATTCCCACTGAACATAACTTTGCCCGTATGCCTTACACGAAATGAATAATATCTAGGATCACCGGTTGTTTTGTTGATCCCCATCGGATATTCTATTCGCAACGCTTCGTTTTCAGCAGGCATAGATGCGGTCTTATCATTGTCCTTAAAATATTGAGCCATTGAGGCAAGATTAATCTGATATCCAAGATTGAAAGAAAGGTTCTCCATGTCAAGATGGATTGCTTTAACAACTGGCAATTTCTTATAAATTGGGATTCCTCGCTCATGCAAAACCTGGATAATTCTCTTGATAAGAACAAATGCTTCAGACGCATGGCGAATGTTAGTTCCCCCAGAAATCTTGAGTGAGTCTGGAAAAAACATAACATTTAAAACTCGATCCGACACGGCGACATCAATCGACAGTCTGGTCGCAAATCGCCCATTTTTCTTTGGAGTGTTAAGTTTCTTGAAATTCTTCACGATCCCTCTCACATTGTTTTCGATCTTAGCAGATAGAACTACAAAAGGTATTCCAGGAAATGGGATGGTTACCTTAATCTTTTTGCCTCTATCGTAACCCGGGATAGTGTATATAGGAATATTCTCATAAAGAACTTTTTCGTCAATCTGAGACCCCGATTCAAATACAACTCTTGTTGTAACTAGGCTAGTTGGCACATTGTCAAACTCTTCATGTTTTGTCTCGTGAAAAAATCTTTCGAGTCGATTATTGCTTACGGCGTTGTCCATCCTGTAAAACCGCAAATCACTAGGTATGGTAATTTTGAATATGATTTTCATTTTTTTAATTGGCCGTTTTGAAAAAGGGATTATAGGATTAATCCAAACAAGTAACTCTTATACATATTTGAGAGGTGAAAAATGGAAACTCAAGCATCATTGAAAAATGCATTTAGTTTAACGCTTCAAATTCCTAATTTAGATCTGAATCTATTCCAAAACGGCGTTCAACCAGCAGAACTAAATTCCCAAATTGAGAACTATTATGATCCTTGGAAAGAAATAGCGAATTTGAAACTACCGGGTCTAACACCCAAAAGATGGGTAATTGCTGGGATGAGCTGGTCGAAAAGACAAGAGAAAATCATCTCTATTACGGCCCAATCTACTGAACATGAAAAAGATGTTCTACGAGAAATGTATCAAAATCGTAGCGAGAGTATTAGGATGGTGTCAACAATCAATACGATGTTCATCGGCTCATTCTCCAAAACAATAGATTTTGTGAAAGTACTGATGGGCGAAATCTGGGGAAATACTAATATCAAGAAAGATTGGAGATCATGGACGCCCGATCCTTATTTACGCGAAAACATATCCAATACGTACAATTTTTACAATAATCATCAGACGTCTGGTCAATCAAAATGGTTAGTTGGACCAGACGATGATGGACTTCTCAACTGGAACTCTATTAAGTGGTTTGCCGAAAGTATTAAGACTGGATTGATTGACAAAACCGAATACCTCTTTTCGATTTACGAAAAGACAGAATTTACGCCTGATGATTACAGCCTGGATAGGTTAACACACGATTACTTGGCCATTTTTGCATCTTTCTTGAGCATCCAAGTTGGAGGATCATCTACATTCAAATTAATTTGGCCAACCAACAGACAAACAAATGCTATATTCACTCTGTTAGGAATCCTATATGGTCGAATCAAATTATACCAATCTAAAGATACGCCACCCGCTGTCCCGGTAGTATATGTTTTCTGCCAAGACAGAAAACCAGACTTAGATAGAGAATTGTTATCATATATGATAGATCCATCTAATTTTGAAAACATTATAAATGTGTTAGGGTCGTACAATCATTTCACATTCAATCAATACTTTGATAACCGTAAAGATAGTAATTTGCGCGATATCAGAGAAATGACTAGAATGTGGGACCTACTCTAATCAACAGAAACATCTCAAAAAGTCTTGCATAATTTAATTTGATAAAATTAAACAAGTGAACTAAAAAGTAATATGGCTGAGATTGGACCTATTCCAGCATTTTTGATCGGCATTTTTGTTGCTGTTGTCTCAATTTTGATTTTTTGGTTTTTTTCAAGGCAAAATCAAAACAGCGCTGATTTTTATCGTGCAACAGTTTGCTCAGGAATCTTATAGATAAATCTTTAAAAGAATGGAACAGGTAAATGATATTGAGGAAGCTAGTGTAATGAAATGGGGCGATTCGTATTGTATGGAAAATATTCTTCCTACAGAAGAAGAAAGTGACAGACTTGAAGCACCGTGTATGCTTTTGAAGAATGCCTATGGTGCCAGCCAAGAAACAATTATCGATGTCATCGAATCTACATTCATCGAGCATGGATTGCCTGAAGTCAAGGTAACTTTTATGTACAAGCCTGATGAAGGGCGTTATCATGCATATCTTGTCCTCAACAGTTCAAAGAACAGTGACAAACTTCTGAAAGGTGTTATTTCCGTAGTGATGCCCAAAGATCAAATTGTTTCAGAGCCTGCAAACGAAGAGGAGCAAGAGAAAACTGTTCTTTTGTTTGAGGAAGCAGATCACCTCGAGCCACGAGACACTCAAAATCCCAATATGCTCTACTTGTGGGGATTGGATATGGACATGGAACCGTCGGAAATTCAGGAACTCTTCACAGATCTCGTTGAGAAGTGGGCTCCCGCCGCATATGTCGAATTGCAATACAATCAGAAAGGCGAGTTTAACAACTCGATGAAAATAGAATTCTATTGCATGTTCGATTGTAGAAAAAGTATCTACCTTCTCAATTACAACCAAATCATGGGAGCTGTGGTTCGAGCAGCATTCTGCAATGAAGATCATATCATTTTCAGAAAACCAATCGCCACCAAAGGACGTGTTCGAGAAATCAAGAAGCCACAAGGACCGCCACGCAACAATGCCAAATCTGTCAATCCACCTAAAGCCAAGAAGAAGCGCAGCAAGGCCAAGAAACCTAAAGAATCCAAAGGAGGGTGGACTACAGTTTAAATGTGGGGTTGTGGTTGTTCAATTTAAAAAGTTTTGTGATGTGGGATCTCGCGGTTAGTATTCGTTTGTCGTGTTGAGAAATCAAACTACCATAAACAAGACTTTTTAAAAAATCCCCAACATTAGATGAATATCTGTATCTTTTGTGTTTGCGGGGACTTACGTAACTTTCCAGGAATCTGGACCATATTGTTACCTACTGACACTAAACTAGCTGAATTCCCCTTTGATTTGATAGTATTATCGATGAATGTTACTTTAGGAATAGTAAATATAGTTCTGGTCTTTGGCGTATTATTTATAGGTTTGGCCCACGTGGGTGTTTTTGTGAATGCTGAATTAGCAGATGAGTTAAAAACGGCCGGTTCTGGTACAAATACGTCAGAAGATAACTTTGGTTTCTTAAATGTATCAGCCTTGCTTTGTTTTGCTTTCGTTGATGCATTAACCATACTTTGATTGTATGTACCAATTACATAACCGTTGAAACCATGTTTGTTGGTACATCCTCGTCGACATTTAAATATGAGCAATCCTGTGTATGTTGCGATGAGATATGGATTTTCATTCTCGTGTATTACTCCTGAGATAGGGCATTCAGACGGTCTTGACCGTTGAAGATTAAAAATTGAACCGATTCGTTGACGCATAACATATGCATTCTCATTATTGAATTCATCAAACATGTCTGAAATAGTGTTAATATCCGATTCACATAGTCTAAATGCATCCTGCAATAATTTTGTTTCCTCGTCAATATCTTGAGGACGTCCTAATTGCTTTCTCAACGATTTGTGATATTGTTTTGCTGTATTATCGTCTAAGATATTTCCAATCGTCACGTAGTTAATATTGTCAAGTGCTATAGTCTGTTCTTCTAACATATCCCTATGATCATAAATACCAACCATCATAGATTTGAATGGGACTTGTTCTTTGGTATAGTATTGATTATTGACGCAATAGCTATGAAAATTTAAAGGGCTACCGCCAATTTTACTACATTCATACATTCTAAACGTACCATTGCGTCGTGCAATTTGCCAATCTATAGCATCGCAGACATAACCATATCCTTCTTGATTCGCGACGTATTTGAATAGTTCGTGGAAGATTCTCATTTGCTTGGGCCAATATTCAGAGAAGTAAGCATTCTTGACTACTAAATGCATTGAAAACTTCTTTGGATTAGGCGAGTGTTGCCATCCGAAACCTAATTTGGCTATGTCCACTTTATAGTATTTACTCATACATAAAGTGATGATATGATTGACTACTTGTGTAAAATTGGATGGTACATATGTCATAGTATTAGAATAATCAAATCCCGGCAAATTATCTACGCCTTTAACAGGCTCTTCCAAATCAAAATCAAAGATAAGTCTTCCCTTGCATAAATCATCTCTATAATGCATTTCGTCTTCCTCCATCGTATCTTTCTGATTGGATGAATTATCTGGAAAGTTATTCAATTTAGGACAGCGAATGATCTCATGGGTGTGAGGATAGTTAACCTTAACATTTAAGAAATGGTTGATGTCGTGAAATACAAGGAATTGTCTGACGGATTCAAAGTTAGTTCCTTCCACAGGAACTTCATTTGCTAGTACGAATGGTGTTTGCCGAGTTTTACTTTCGAATTTCCATGATCTCTCGAGTGTAGTTGAGATTCGAGCATTCTCCGAGTAAACAAATGACAAATCCGCCATATAAATTCTATCTTTTCTTTTATGGAATTAAAACTTTGCAATTATGTTTTTTGCTTCTACCATCCGTAAATTGCGTTAATAGAATTTAAAAACTGGCCTGACTTTTTAAGATGTTGTATTTATCGGTTAGCTTCGTCAATGAATTCTTTCATCATCACTACGTAATCAGGCATGATGATATAGGTTCCTTGGCCATTTTCTTCAACATAACTACTCAAATCCAAGATCTTTCCCTCGCGGACAGGACCATTATGTTGCGGGGCAAGTCCGATGATGAGAGGAAGTACTCGTGTCAGATTGATACCACCAGCAACATAAATTCGTCCATCCTGTCTGGTTTCATATCTGAATTTTCCAAGATCACCATTCGATCTTCGCACATTTTCACCGTCGGCGACATTAAGATTCAGATACATACCGCTAACCGCTTCCCTGTAGATGAAGACCAAAGCATAAAACATTATTGCGATGTTGTTCTTATCCCCAGTAATTAACATGATGCCAGGTTTATATGGCTTTATTTCAAAGCCTAAATTGTATAGATCCTGACTGATTCGTTCTTTTGCGGGGTATGGAGGAGCAAACATCACAGAATCGTTGTTGTAGAATCCTATAATAAATTTCGGGATCGTTAGCTCAGGAATAAATCTGAGATGTCCAAAGTCACGGTCCTGAGCGGTATTAAGAACGATTGTAGTATTCATTCCTTGCTCAAGTTTCATCTTAAGAACTGACGGTTCGACGGATCGTACAAATAATGCTCGTCTAAAGATGAGTACACCGGGTTTCAACTCTTGACGATATGGTCTATCATCAAACATGTAAAATTGTGGGGTCATCTTTAACGATTCCATGACAGTGATGAAGTCTTTCTTCATTCTATCCAATCCTCCATTGAGTTTGAGTTTTTCTGTATCAAATAATAGACACGCGTAATTAACACTTTCTAGAAGATTCATCGTAGGCTTAGCAGCAGAATTGGATCCCGGAAACAAATTGGCTCCTCCTAGGGATGGAAGATTATTGTTAATAGGCTGAGCAGTAGAAAATGGCGAGGGCGAAGATCCAGATTGAGCCGATTTGGTTGGTATAACCTTAGCAGTGGCAAGATACTCACTCGCAGACGCAAATGTGCAAGGACCTCCCGCACTAATATGCTTAGTTCTGTTTTGACCACTGAGATTCTCATACAACGTTCTTTTGACAATTCCCATATCTTTGACACCTGGGTTGGCCTTGTCCAATTCGGCCAATCGCCCGGCAATCATATCTGCTTTCAATGCCTCCAAAAAGGATGATGTCTCTCGTTCGTTGTTACTTCCGCCAGGAACATTCACTGTAATCTCGGATGTATGAAGCAATTGAATTTGATTTGCCTTCTCTTCAAGTTTGGTCATCATACGAGCCTCCCAAGAAGCATTTCCACTAATGTTATCTACATAACCCATGATGGTAAAAGATTCAGATGTTTGTTCCTCACGAGCAACTCGTTTAGACATCTGAAGCATCCTATTAGCAATAATACCAGGAGACATTAGCATAACACGGGGGTGCATTCCACCAAGTGATACATCGTGAAGATCGATTCCCTCTGCAGAAATATTTGGATTTGTGATAAAAACACGACGAGTGTTATCCTTAAAAAGTCTCTTGGCTTCCAATTTCTGAGCAGACGTCAGCGACTTAGAATCTTTGATATGTTTGTATTCATCCGTACTATCCATGTCTAGACTAGATGCGCCGACCCCAAATTCACCAACAAAGATACAAACATGCTGAAACTTATCAACATTTAAGAAATATGTCCATCGAATAAATTCTGTGCAAAGGTCTTCCATATTCATGGCACTAAGTTCTTGTACACTATATTGCTGAAAGCTAGAATAAAGAGTAAGTGGTTCATCGTTCTGCCTGAAATAATCATTGCGCGAATTTTGACGTTCCATCATATCTAAGATAGCGGTAATCCAATTCTGTCTCAACTCATGTATTTGAATTTCAGTAAGATTGAGTTTCTGCAACTCAAATACTTCTAACACAGCTTCTAATTTCCACGCAAATTGACGAACTGATCCATTTCTCAGCATAGAAATGACCACGGATGGGCGAGCTCCATTTGGCAATTCGAGACCCAAAGCGTGACGAGCCACTTCTGTGAATGGTGCTAATTTGAATACTTCTAGTTGAGTAAGTGCTGTCTGAATTTGTCCCAGAACACTACCAGTGCTAATCAATCCAGCAGCTAGCAACTCCAACATATTTCCAATTTCACGATTGATCCTCTTAAAAGCCTCGATATCTTCCTGTCGAAGTTTGAGCGCCTGGAAAGTCACGGCATTCTCAAAAATAGAATCGATAACCTTCTGAATCTCTAGATCCTTGAATTTGGGATCTCTATTGAGATGTCCCAAAAATGCAATAAGACGGCTATTACGATCGTATGTGTTCATTTCTTCACACCAACTTGTTCCCATTATCTGTCTAAAGTTTGGCACTAATACGCGATTAATAAAATCGTTACGATCTTCTGGGTAAGGACTAGATGTATATTCAGTTCGATAAAGAACGTAATCGATAGGATCAGGAATCTGACTAAAAATCTTCTTGCGACGACCAACAATACGAAAATAGACCAAGAGCATCTTATTTGCATCAGTGATGTTATTGTACCAGGGTTTCCAATCAGAACCGATGTGACGTCTAAAATTGAGTTTAAGTGTACCGTTGATGAATTTGTTTGCGTGTGGTCCACTGGGGAAATCAATATATCCAAGTGCGTTGAGAATGTAAGGCATATCTTCGATTTTCTCAATCATAGATCCTGTAAGTGCAATAGATCGAACATATTTACGCTTACTGAGATTTCCCCTGTATCTCTCGGGATCGAGAGGCGCAGGACTATTCAAATCTTTCAGATACCGAACAAATTGATTAAACATCTCATTATTCTGGGATGTATTGGTAGCCTTAGCACGATGAACTTCATCCCAAACAACAAGAGTACCACCAGTGCCATTCTCACCTAACTCGGGTAAGAATGAGAAATCGTACTGACTACCTTTGTTACCTTTCTTTCCACTTTTGGTGATCTGAACCCAATCGTTGTCGATGTTGTATGAGGGATTTCGTGGATCAGGTTTGTATTTGGCCCACATGACTTTCAATTTGGTAGATGTTCCTTTGATCCCTTCATAAGTAGATACTCGGGCGTTGAAGAGACCAAGAGGTTCTAATGCCATAATCCATTTGGGTACAACTGGGCCAGGACAAATAACTTGAATATTAGCAACACCGAGTTCAATAGCAGCAAGAATCGTAGTGATAGTTTTACCACGACCAGGAATAGATCCATCCAAAACAAATTGAGCACTATTGAGAGGGCTCATAAGTCCTTGCGCTAAAGTCTGATAATGCTCGACTTGATGGCGTTTAGGTTTCCAATAATCTGGATTCCATGATCTTTCATTTCCTGCTGGATCCATTGCCATCTCAGGACGACTTAATGCGAGTTCGATCATGTCATCTCTGCTCATTGTACTCAAATTTTTCTTAGCTTGGTCAGTCAACCATTGGTAAGAGGCGGGTGCTATTAGAAATTGAAACACTTGCTCATGGGTGAGACTGTTAATATATCTAATACGCTCTTTCCATACGTTTCTGATGGCTTCTTTAAGCCTATTAAAATTAACCTTTCTGGGCGCATGAGCCAAATCTGCCATGTAATTGCTATCCGGTCGATAAGCTGGATTACCCGCAATGATCTCAATGAGTTGTTCTTTTGTCATTCCATCGACAGAAGACCAGTTGTAATTGAGAAATACTTGCGAGTTGCGAGGATGTTTCATTTCATTGATAATTTCTTTCTTCGATAAAAGCGCTAAACGCGATCTAAGAAAATTTTGATCCATATCGAAAAGGATCTCTTTTTACAATCAGATAAAAAATATGAGCTCGCCCGCAGATATTCTCAAGTTGTACTTTCAAAGCCTTTTGCTCACGAAAGGAAAAAATCTTAAAATCGTTTCTGAGCGTGAAGGGGAAGAAGATTCAATTGTTTCCACTTACCAAACCTTGATTCGGACCGGACTGTCTACGCCTACGGTACTAATTGTTTTGGTGAAAGGAGCATCTTCTGCCGAAAAAGCAAAATTTGAGGATCTGGACTATACATCCATTCATGTTCGTAGCTACAAGACGTGGAAGGACTTGGATAAGCTCAATTTAGGTTTGGATGACACAGTGGATCAAGAACCTAACGACTTAGATACGAATGATCTGGAAAATTTCAAGATGGAATCTACTTCTGAAACTAAGACGAGCAAGACTTACAAATTTGAGAAGTCCGAGTGGGGCACCATCACGCTCTTCACTGATAAGCCTCGTATCTCTTTCTCGTCAAACGATTTGCCTCTGCAAGGAAGAGTTATCGCATGGATTCGCGAACATAACTTTGTCTTCAATAAGGCCTAACCAATCAGATACAATATTGGCTTTTTAAAAAGTCATGGTAACATCTGATTGAAACTCACTTTCGTGAACATACTTAGGGTCCAATGCGGCTGTAACATTATTCCAAACCGAGTGACGATGAATAGGCGCTTTTGCCATACACGCGTCTTGAATCTTTCCCCTGGCTAATCTTAATTCATCAGATTCTTTTACCCCGGTACTATCAGACCACTCAATATCATACAATTCTTTCATCTTTTCTACGACTTGAGATCCTTCGATGACATAATTCAAATTGAATCCTTCTGTAATAACACGTTCACGGTATGCTCTAATTGTATCCATCGTATTTCTCCAGTGTGTATGAATATTAAGGATGTACTTGCGAATGTAAAACTGAAGATGCCAAACTGGAGTTACTTTCTGTACCTTGGTAGGCTTGCGTGGTTGAAGAATCTTCTTCACGCGAGGAGTCAATTGGCTATCATCCCATCGTACAGTAAGAATTTCTTCTACCGGTTTAGCAAAACAATGCTTGATATAACGATGAGTATCTAATACATTATCATTTTCACGGAACAGATCTGGTGGCTGCATTTTGAATCCCTTGTAAGTATCGCCGTGAGTTCTCATATAAACATATTCCATCTCTTCTCCAGCCTGAGCAGGTCGTCCCAATTGTTTCAACCGTTCTGAAAAGATAGCCATCTCGTTGTTATCGTCCTTGTAAGCTGCCCCCAGACGTTGAACAAATGTGTAATCCACCAAAGGATAATCTCTTCTCATAATAGTAAGAATAACATCTGCAATAAAATCAGTCACCTGCTTGAAATCCCAGTAGATAAGAACTCTAAGAAGAATAGCTTTGAAATTCTCACCGACAATACCACATGTATTACCTCTAACACAAATGAGACCTTTGACATACAACAATTTATGTTCTTCGATTTCTTCCATGGTAGGGAAGACACCTGGGTTCTCGGGATTGATTTTGATCGCGGCATATCGCTTGGGCGTGAAACTAAGAAACGATTCCATGAAATTCTCGCATGCGAGATTGATATCGTCTTCAAACATGGTACTGATTTCTCTAGCCAATGCAGGTCCCTTTTCGGGATAATTCTTTCCAGTGATAAATGATTCGTCAAATGTAACCATTGCAGAATCAGTGTCACCATACACGATAAATGCATTATATTTGTCTTTGAGAATCTCAATAAGCTTGCGTAATGCACCTTGACCTGAAATAGTAGTTGCCATTCCTCCCTCGACAAATGAATACTTACCAGTTTTCATACCCATGAATCCATACATAGAATTGGCTGATACCTTCACGGCAGCTTGTTTCACATTCCAAATCTCAGCCTCTCTAGACCATTTATCAAATCCTTCCATATCTCCTTCCGCCTTACACGCTTTAGCTTTCTTCCAACAACCAGCCATCTCCTTCTTGTACGATGTTCTTAATGCATTAAGATTTGTGACAATCTCGGGGAGCAAACCCAATCTAAATTCCTTCTTGATGAATCTGAAGCGATGATGTTCATGTCCAATGATTTCCTTCTTTTTGTTGGCGATGGGTACATCGCCCTCAACTATATTCATATGCTCTTCTGGAATCCTATCCTTGGGATCTTTAGCTTCCTCTTCAGCTTCGTCGATGATTGTACTATAACAAATATTATTGGCTTTCATTTTGCTGGGATACAGACTATTGAAATCGAAGATGATGACTCCTTTATGTAATCCTTTGATATTCTTCCATACGAGACCTCCGATATATTTTCCAGATTTCATAATAGGTCTCGTATCAACAAACATGTCTCTGGCTACAACTCTCTCATACAATTGATGAACACATCGAATAGATTGGCCGGTAGTGTAAAGTTGTAATGGATTCACATGCATAACTCCTCCGTTAGTGTGAAGATAAACTGGAATGCTTAATTTATCAAACAACTTTTCTGGAAGTGCAATATCCATTGCGAGGTAATCTGCGATCAAACCCATTCCATGTTTATCTTTATCTCCAAAGATCTTAAACTGAGTCTTGTAAGGGAGATCAACCTTTCCTTCTTCTTTGGGGAGTAATTCCTTGACAACATTCTTTAATTTATAACTAACCATCTTGAACTGGCCTCGAATAATATTGAGCATATCGACATCAATTCGTCCTGGATATTGAGGCCAGATTGCTTGCCATTGCTTCCATTTAGAGACTGTAAACTGTGTTTTCCACCAAGATCTAACTCTAGAAATATTAGGTACTTTGATATCTAGAACTTGACATCTTTCTTCAAGGTAGGGCCAATCGAATCCTAGACCATTGAATGAGATGAACCATGACGGATCGGTTTCTTGAATACATTCAAAGATTTTGAGAAGAAACTCCACTTCATCGTAACAATAAATGATAATTGATTCACCATACTTCTTACTAGGCATATCTATCTCACCAAATTTAGCTACGTCCCAAATGATAAAAAGGTAATTAACGATTCTTGGATTATTACAATTAAGACCACTATATTCTCTCAACTTGAATCCCATCGCGTACATACAATCACGAAGTCGAGCCGCCTTGGGAAATCTTGTAAAAATTTCAGACCAAGTTTCTGCATCAAACGAGATTGTACGAGGTCTAGGGAATCCAAGTTCCTTTGAATAATTCTCTGGGAGTCTAGCAATACTTTTGTATGGCACTCGATATTCATGTTTTAATGTGGTGAATGCATCTTCATCATCAGGAATATAACCATTCCCATACGTCCATGAACATCGATCCAATTTCAATTCTACGATGGCTTTCTCTTCGGTGGCAATACGATCGGAATTACCATTATTGAAACATTTGGCTTTCATTGCAACACCATTAGGAAACTTGATTGTATTCTTAGATAAAAAATCATAACATGCAGACATTCCAACTTCCAAATCAAAGAATACCTTATAAAGGAGAAATTTTCCGGTCTTGTAATAGAACAGAGGTAGTTTATATTCTATTTTGTACCCTTGAATGATTCGATTCTTTCTCGAAAGACATTTAAGATATGTCTTAGCAGGTTTGTTACAATTAGCTTTAACCCAATCGCGTAGTGACGTATCGAGAGCATTGATAATTGCCTCAGATATATTTTCTTGATCCACAATTGAATGTTCTATTCTGACATAGCAATGTGGAGAGTAATCTCGAATAATCCAACAACAAGGATCATTGAACTGATTGTGCCCCCAGACAAAAATTGTATATTTACGTTCACCCCATATTGTCTTCCCTGTTTCTTCATCCTCACTAACCTTCTGATAATCCAATCCCATCCAATGGTATGGGATGTTCAAGATCTGTTGGTTACCTTCCATATCGTGAGATGTTATCTTTCGGTTTGAAATAAAAAATACTTGAGTTTCGTTTTTAAGTTTAAAATCGGTCTACAATTTAAATTCCAATTCGTTTGGCTTCTTCTTCGTAATCGATTTCCGGGATATCAAGTTTGTCTTCAGGTTTGGCAACCCATCCGGTTAAAGCCTGCCAATCTTCAGCAATACCATTGAGTGTATCCCAATATCCCCAAATGATATTTTTCTCTGTATCGACCATGGCATCTTTCACTGACCACAAATCGCGAAAGAATTTGATATCCTCCTCTGGAGCACCAGGAAAAACTTGGGCTTTCAAGAAAAATAGTTCATTTCGTGCATCAATCCATTTCTTCATCGGAAATAAAATTACTACATTATACATGAGAAGTCTTGAAGGGGTAAATAATGTAAATACCAATTCACTCACGACATCAACCTTCAATGTAGATCCATTCCATCGATTGCGAGGATTACGACCTGCTTTCAGCCGAGCCTTATTTCGTTCAGTTTCTTTCGTCTCGAGATCGGCGGTGATCGAACCAACATAAACTGAAAACTCCCCTATGGTGGTGATGAAAGCTTGTTCGAGTTCATCCACAGACTTCTGATCTGGGTTGTTAGGATAAACAGCTTTCATAATTAAGTTTTTAGTTTTAATTGATCGACTTAAATCATGCAAGTTCGGTTTTTACATTTTCATGAGAACGTGATAGATGGATATGACTTTTTAAACTAGAGAGTTACCGATTATTTCTTCATATCGCTAAAGAGTTTACCTGCTGCAGCATTGATATCAAAATCGTCACCCGTAGCCTGTTGAATCAATCCTTGCATCGATTCGGCAAGATCTCCCCCAACGAACATATCCTGTACAGTTTCTCCAATGGCTCTGGGATTGAGAGATCCATCAGGATTTTGCATATTGCGATCTGCTTTCTCCACCTTGTCGCTGACCTTGCTGATGATTCCCCCAACCATATCAAAGAAATTGATGCCTGGTTTAGCCGCAGGCTTAAATTCGCTACAATGGCCCAGAATAACTTCCAAATCCTCGTCAGGGCAAACGTGCTGAGAAATAAAAAACACGGTAGCATCAATAGTAATTGTCGAACCAGGGTCCTCGGCTTCAAGAAATTGGTAAATCTCCGAAATGGGGAGAAAAGTTTTTCCGTTCTTTCCAATGTTGATTTGGACGTCATTTTTCAAAAGAAATGCTAGATTACCTTTGAGCAGAGATTTTCTCCCAATCATGTAGAATTTCTCGAATGCTTTGGTGATAGATTCTTCTCGGGCAACCTGTCTTTTCAATGCCTCTTCATCATCTGATTCGGGCGTCTCCAAAGTAGCATTTACCACAAATTCGAAATTGGCAAGTCCCTTATGATCAGAATAACCTTCAACACCACGCAACTCAAGAACTAAGTTCATTGCGCGTTGGAGAAATGGTTCCTCAGGGACTTCTTCCTCCACAATTTCCTCAACTCGAGGTTCTTCAGCAGTCGATTCGCTCATCTTCAAATATTTTTAATATGTCCATCTCGATTTTAAATCAGATTTCCATAATGATTATGTGTTGTCTAGATACGAAAAATATTTTTTGATTTCTGAATTACCAGAAAAAGAAAGAATTGATCTAGCAAGTAAAGATTATAATGGAAAAACATCACGGGGAAGACGAAGAAAGAACAATCAATAATGGAAATGGTGCATGGGATACATTTCAGAAATATTTAGGCGAAACCTACTCAGATGTCAAATTGGATGAAGTATTGAAACCAAAGAAACTTCATCAGAAACCGGTTATATCATATGGTGTAATTGAATTTGTAATTGTCGAAGATGTTGGGGGTAGCAGGCGGGTTTGTTACCATCTCTTCAGACGACGCAATACGGTGGAATATGAAATTATTATGCGCGGATTCGGAAATCAAAATCAACTATACCGCATGCTGACATTATTGAGCGATGATGAACGAGAAAGAATCTTGAACAACTCGTGGGAAGACTTATGGAACGATTTATGGATTGATCCTGACGCAGCTCGGGTCGCACAAATGAAATCACAATCTCAACGAAAATTTAAGGATATCAAAGAATTGTTAGTGAGAATGGATAAGAAAATGGATCATCGAATTCCTCAACGACCATTCATATTTCCTAAAGGAAGAGCAGAGGATAAAGAATCCGGATGTGAAGCAGCCATCCGTGAAGCTAAAGAAGAGACAAGCGGCCGTTATATGGATGGCGAATTGTACTTTAATAGTCCTTTAGTGCAAGCTTATATTGGATCTGATGGAAATGCTTATAGCGATTATTATTACGTCTGGCAATCTGCTAGTCTTACCAGTAGTCCTGTAATCGAATTGGATACTGGAAAATACAAAAGATTACGGCCAACATCAATAAGTAGCGAATTGGAAACTGATCTGTGGTTGGAGATCCCAATTTTTCATACAAATGCACAACGACTCGAGTGGATGAACAGTGTTGATCCCTATGCAGAATTTGGTATTTTTAAGAGACATTTCGAGGCCATGATGATCATACACGCCCACCTCGAATAGTGGTTGTCGCTTCGCGATATGGGTTGTCGGCTGTCTCGCTCCCTTCGGTCGCTGCCGCCAATGATGCATGTTTGATATTAAAAAGTCTTGCTGGGTCTACAATTTGAAGCCAGTAGCTACCACTCATTATCATTTCTTTATTTGATTACAAATTAGAGCCTGTTTACCCCATTCAGTAATCAAATAAAAAATGTTAACCGATGGTAGGCACTGGCTGGAGAATGTAAACCAACTACAGTGAATAAGACTTTTTAATATCATTGGCGGCAGTGAGCGAAGCAAACGTCCAAGCCGACAACAAAAACTACGCGAGGCGGGCGGCTTCGAGACTGCCATAACGTTCAATTTGCATTTTATGTAATTTTTGTATATAGATTTGTTTGTTGGTGTCGTCGATAGCCCCGTCGACACCACGACAATAATACATACTATTACCAACCCCAACATCATTACGCATATTACGGAATGAGATACTGTATCGGACCCCGTCCTCTGGTTTATGCCCTACTCTTTTTGGCAATGCATGTTCAAGCCCTGAGAAAAAGAATAATGACTTATGTGAAAGTTTCAATTCGTGAGTTTGTGATTTTTCAGGACGAACACCATCTTTATTTGGTAAAAGATGTTGGGGCTCAATTTTGAATTGGAAGTCACGATCGAAGCCGAGAGTTACATTTGCACAAAATGTATGTTCGAGAAAATCTTCTGTATCAAAATGAAATCCTATTTCATCTGAGCCGTCCACGTATTTTCCGATGATTACTGAATTATAACAAGGATCAAACCCGTAATTTAGTATGGCTGTCAATCTACAAAATTGACTTAATTTTTCCAGGACAGGCGGCATAGCATCCGCCCTAAAGTTGAGACCTCGATAGGAGACAATAGGAGATGGATTTTTCAAGTGGGGGTTAGGGATTACTCGCAAGTGGTCATAAATATTAGGGGAATCGGAATTGTAATTTGGATTAACAATATTACCATCCGAATGAGCCCAGGTCTGAGTCAATCTAGGAGTACGATTCGCTTTATGATACTGACTAACGTATTTTACGCGAGCAAAAATGACGGTATTCAGGAAATTAAACAATTCTTGATCATCTATTTTACAATTGGGTATGTATGCAGCCAAAACTTGTCCGCCTTCACCATTTACTTGGAATCCTTCTGATCCTGGATGCACAAACTTATTCATTTTGATATTCGCGGTGGATGTAATACTAAATTACACGTTGCAAAATATTTTTCATATTAAAACCAAATGTTGTAAATTACAATTTTAAGCGAGAAACTAGATTTCGTTCTGGGATTTTCCAACGCGTGAATCAGAATAAAAATCTCGGAGATCTAAACTCATTTTTCCAAATCGGGGACGAAGGATTCCTACTTTGCGTCATTTTGGAAAAGTACCGCTGAAAATATTGCATTTATGACCATTTGTAACAATTAAATCCTAGAATCAATTATCCAAATCTCTTTATTCGCGTAAACAATTTAGGGTTTAGTCATTCTAAACTGGGAAATTTACCCTATTGCGATTATGTATAGAACCACAATAATAATCTCATCATCTGCATTTAATTAAAATTATCAGTCGTACAATGGGAAAATACTAAATGTAAAACATATGATATTTCAAATGAAAACCACATCAAAACCGCGTCAATCTTGAAATTCAGAATCCTGAAACTAGGTCAGAAAATCGCCAAATCAACCTTTTTAAATTATTGCCATGCACTAAGAACTGGATGGTCATTTGGGAATACGAATTGTACCGTATCTTTACTAATCATTTGTCCGATAGTCTCATAATGATTACCGTTAATCCAAAATAACACAATATTCTTTCTACCAGGTTTCACATTTGTATCTGCAAAAGCAAATTTGTAGGGTTGAGCATCTACATCACCTCTCATCATATAAACGTTAACATTCAATTGGTCGCCGATGTATCCCATCAATTCGTGACCAATACTCATTCCAGCATCACCTAACATTTTCTTTACAGTTGTATATTGGAAATCCGGGGACTTAGATTCACGAAAGAATCCGTTTCCTACAGCATTGTGTATTTGTCTAGTGTAATTATTTGCTAATTCTTGTCGCAATGCTCTCACGAATTGCCGACGATCTTCATTACCCTGAGCTTTATACGAAATGCAAAATGATCTTAAAATAGAATGAATATAGCAAGAACCATCCCCAATTGATCCAAATCTATACAGCCTTTCAATTCCTTTAGATGACATCGTATTGCTAACCAATTTCATAGGCATTTCATCGGGCGATAAAGCTCTAATGGATTTAGCCGTAATTAACATTTGATGAAGTTTGTTTAATTTTTCTGACAATTCACTTTTATCTACGCTACAACCATTCTTAAATATCATTACTTTGGACATGCTAGAAAATAACATTTCTTCGTCAGAAAGTAACAATTCTTGATCCAAGTAGTAACTATTGTCTAATGCAAATCCTCTTGACCGCATCAATGAAATAAATATATCAAGATCCGTCAAATATTCAACCTGACCACGAACAATACCGCCGGCCAACTGAATCCAAATCTTTCTCTCATCGTCTGGATCGATATTTGAGGTAATTCTCATATTATTTGATACCCATTCTTTCTGACCTTGCATAGTCTCAGAATATTTCTGTCCGTCAAATGCGATCACACAAATATAACCATTAGGTTTGCAAAAAGTTGTAAGAGTATTAAATAATCCATCCAACATCTCAGGAGTAGACCAAAAGAATGTGAGAATATTAAAAAGTGTAATAACATCAGCAGATTGTTCAGGGATAACATTAAGTAATTTCTTTGTGTCCTGCGCGGCTGCATTCAACAAATTGATCTTAACGCTATTATCTTGATAAACATTAAATTTCTGTTTGATTTCTCTTGATGATAATATCTGCATTGCTTGATTATATCCATCAATAGTATTTTCGGTATTAACTGCATGTACTCTATGAAGTTTTTGGTTTCGTGTAATAAATTCTCTGATATTTGTTTCATCAGGTTCCACCGCATAAACTTGTTTCAATTTAGCCCATTTTCCAAGATCACCACCTTGACCAGACCCCAAATCTAGTAATGTGCAATTAGCACCTACAATTGATGCCAATCTATCGATTTCAAATTCTTTGGTCCTGTTATGATAATTTCTCATAACATACATTGTCTCTTCATAGAATTGTTCCACTGGAATAGGTTTGATGATTGAAGAAAATGAACTATTGGCTCTTGAAATAGTATTTGGTTCAATTTTATCTTCTCTTACTCTCACAACTTTAAATGTTCCTTTAACGCCTTCTTCAATCCATACCCATTCACATTCCACTACCATACCCTTAAAATGTATTAATTCTTCCTGTGGGATGGGAACATTGATAATATCTTCTATATGGAAAACAATTAATTTCTTACCATTACCACTCAAAGAATTCAATGTTAAAAAACCATTGTTATCGAGATTTGATACTGTAAAATCAATAGTGATATTCAATTTGAATTTGCGAACATGACTACCTATTATCTTGAATCCTTTCCTAGTTGTAAATTCAGTTCCATCATCATATCCATCGTCCGCAGGAGTAAAAATAAATCCATCGATGCCCCACTCGATATTGCCTGTTTTCTGGGGAATAAATGTTTTCTTGTCACGATTCAAATTAGAACTGATAAGTTTTCTAACAGTAGAATACCATAGTGAAGCTAATTTTCTGTTAGCTTCAAATTCCTCTTGAGCTGTATATGAATTATCAAACTGTGGACTTGGGAGCCAATAAATAGGTTTGGCATGGATTTCGATGTAAGAAAATACTTTACTTGGTGTATCATTGAAGTCTTCGACGAATTTTTCTACCAACTGATGTCGATTAGTGTATGTTTCTGGTCTAACGTCCTTGCCATTCAGAGAGATAATATCAAAAGCTAAAATTTGGTATTTACCGCCTTCCGCCAATCCAAAGATATCAAACTTATTAACAACTTCTACATCTAGGACAGTCCCATTCAAATGCATTGTATTCGGAGTCAACATTCCAATTTTAGTCATTAAATTTATGAAAACATTAACCAGATAAATACCTCGATTACTGAAGTATAGAAAAAATCTAGATCCATCAGCCTTTAACGAAATGTAGAATCCACCCTTCCTAGAAAATAATGGTTGAGGTACTCTAACTGAATCCCATGAAAAATCTTTCTGTTTCAAATCGGTAGGCTTGTTTGCCATGGTAGCGACGAAATACGGATAAGGATCTGTATAGAACAGAGAATTAAATTCTTTGACCAATTGTTTGCGAGCTTGGACTTGGATGTATTGACCGTCCATGTTGATTACCGCATTAAGTATCTTAGTCCATTGATCAAGAATATTCAGATGAGATGATGTTATATTCTCATTGGACGCATCAAGTAATTCAATTTCAATCTCGTATGCAGATCTGTTATCGTTTACGCCATCACTTGTAATGTTTTGAGTAACATCAATTCTTATTTTGACCGGTTCGCTATCAGATAATTCAGTTGTGGGAATTTTAATAGGCGATTGTCTCAAAAACTCTTTTGTGAATGTGTTATCGATTTCGAATGACCATCTTGTTCTGGTCATATCAACGGGAGTGTCATCTTTGACGGCAATGTATTCAGCATTAGAAACGTCATTAATTTCCAATGACATATTCAATTTCGGTTTTAATCCTGTAAGCATAGGCAAAGGCTTCAATGGATCTGATGAATTTGTATGTTTAATCTTGATGTAAGTTTGGTTTGCAATAGATTCGTCATCATATATTCTAGTTAGTTTGTTCATGTGATATTTTTGGGGATCTATATCAGGGATTTCAATTTTCTGAGAGTATTGAGAGAAATTAACCGGAGTTACATTGGGAAAGACTATTCTCAAGAATCTCAAAGTCCTCATCCAATATTTGAAATGGTTTATCTTACTGTCAAAATTTAACAATAAGACCTCCAATTCATACGATCGCGCTTGGATACGACCTCTACCAACTAAAGAATATCGAACAAATGCAGTTCTAATTTCACCATTGTATTGGGCAAAGATGCTTTGGTTGTCTAGAATGGGATTTTGTTCTTTCTGATTATTTCGGCTTGCCATACTACTGATAGAATTTGTTTCTCTTGAAAAAGCGGACCGATTCAGCCCTCCTAGGGAATTTGTCTTTTGTGGTATTTGAATTGCATCAGTACTACTACCATATGCTTTATCAGATCCTTGGTGCGCGCCTCGTCTACTCATTCTTGATGTTATGATTTTATCGCAAGAAGCCTTTTATTTTACTTTTTAAATTCTTATAAAACTATTTCGATTACTTTGTATTATATCTTATTGGAAATATCCGTTCTACTCACCATTCGCACTTATGTATCGGCGATGAGTGTTATTAGAGGATGGAGTAACATTTGTACGTGGAATCGATTTCATTCGATAAGTTGACATTTTGTTTTGTGGCGGGGGGATAGTATCAACCTCAACTTGGCATTCCATGCATGTCGGAGAATTTAAATCATTTTCAAGATCTGATCCAGAGCAATTTGACATATAAAATTCTCTAACTACGTCCCACGCAAGTCTATTCTCATCAGGCTTATTCAAATGAATATTAACTTTATCGTGAAGCAACCACGTCCAATATAGTGCTGTTTGCGCGCTCCCAGCATAATTTTCAATTGGATATTTCTTCAAGAACGTTGTATAGTGAACTCGACATTTCTGACAGGGGTAAAGAACCTGAAGCCCTTCAATGAAGGAAATAAACGCCTTCATTTTCTCGGGAGTGTCAGCATTTGCTGCAAAAATATGAATCGAAGGCCATATTAAAGCCCCATCAACTTTAGGGTCAAAACACATTATCTTCTTTTTTGCGGAAATCACTGTATGTAAATCCTTTTAGACATCCAAAAAAATATGCTTTAAGAAATTGCGATTCTTGATAAAAATAATTTCGAAGATGTCGGTGGTGATGATAAACCATAAGAGACCTTTGCTTTCGGTAAAAACCGGAACTCCCAGAGTTTTGAAGGCAATATCCTCTATTCTACAAATGAATTTCAAAACTGCATCTATCATAATGTGTGAACAGGGAATGTTTGTCCAAGAGTTCAAAGATAACAATGGTCAAATTACATTTGATGTACTTTTGAAAGCTCAGTGTTTTCTTGAATACAAAATGCCTAAAATCGAAGGCGAGGGAAGTAAATATATCACTATGGGATTTGGAACACAAGATTTTAAGAATGCATTATCGACCATTTTATCCACAGATACTTTAACAATGTCAATTCACCCATCTAATATTGATGTTGTTGCGATTGAGATTGAAAAGAAGAATAGTCCTGCAAAAATCAATAACTTTTTTACATTGTGTTCTACAGCTCTTACGAATGTTATTACTCCTGTATACGTTGATCACACGCCTAATGTCACAGTTGCAATTCCTGCTTACCAAGCAATTTTTAAGAGTATGAAGAAATCGACTAATGATAACGCATTAGTATTGGTTTGTGCTCAAGCAGAAGGAATTAAATTTTCTGATAATACTAAAGCAGGAATGCATGGTAATGGTGGTGTATTGGGAACCTACAATGATGCTATTGCCCCAATTTGCACCTATTTAATTCCCCAGCTACGACTAAGATCATTCAGTGAAGTCTCGGCTATATCGACCAGAGATACCATTCGTATCTACGCCAGTCCTGATCTTCCTTTGAGATTATCTACTGATGCAGGAGCATTGGGGCCGATCAATATGTATCTGACTACACCTTCAGCACAACCAGAACAATAAGCCTTTTTAAAAAACTTACAGAAATCCAGGGTCGAGACCATCATTTTGCAATTTGTTACTCTCGGTATCAATAGTTCTATTCTCCGTTTTGACATAACCAGCATCATCTACCCCAAATTTGTTATCCAGTTCATATTCATCCTCTTCTTCTACTTCCTCCTCTTCTTCGACTGCTGATGGTGGGAAGTATGAGATATCGCCTGGGCCAATTACGGCCGCCGCAGCAAACGCATTCAATTCTCTGTAACCCGGAACACATGCCATTTTAGTGATCCATCCTCTTAACGCATCGTAGGATATTTGACCATTGTAAAAAGCCTGAGGCCATCTTTTACGATATACAATAATGGCTGGTGTATCGAATTTACTGAATGCGTTGAATGGATCGTCGAAATCGGCTTGCACCTTAAAAAATGCGGCCATTACTTCTCGTCTAGCTGATGTATTGACGGCCGCAATGGTTGGTCCCCCGATATTACGAGCCAATTGATCCCAGATATCCAATACAAGTGGGTCAACACTTGATGGTTCATAGAATAAGATGATATGGCAATGTGGATCATTGATCGCAATTGGAGTTGCGCTTCTTAAGGCAAAATCGGATTCCACCATCTCTTTCACTCTAAATTGTCCGAACGCATCACTAGGTGCATAAATTGGTTCTCCACTCATCTTCTTTTCTCCGTGGATAGTCTTTTTTAGTTTGAATCATTTATTTAAAAATTAATAAACGTAAAAGTTTTGTCTTCTTGGAATTCAGCAATGGCAATGAACACTTCACGACACAGTAATAGAAACACGTCTTTTGGCGCTGGTGAAGAAATCAAATTTGTGAAATGTTTCCATACTTCTCTCAGTGAAATGTAAATATCATCACTCAATTGAACTTTAGCAAAACGAGTACGAATATTAGTCCAAAAACGTTTACTATCGTTCAAACGAATTATTTCCAATTCAATACATTGAGTCTGTGTTAGCATTTTCAATGGCCCTCTAAGATTACTTAATTTATCGTAAAGTGATTCGTCTACTTCAGATTTATTTTTCAGGACAATATTAGATTTGTAATACGATTTAGTAGCAGATAAATCGTACCCGGTAATTAAATTATATACGACTGGACATTCTGTTAATATTCCTTTGAGAAAATCTTTAATGAAATTTGATGTGTTAATCGATGAAGTGGTCCTAACAATGTTAATAGATGAAGTGGTCCTAACAATATGTATATTGAATAATTGGTCATATGTTATATCATCTTCATCGTAATTTTTGGTAAGTTTGAAGAATCTACAATATGATTCGGCCGACATATTAGGTAGGCCTTCAAATGTATTATCGTTAGATGCCATATATTTACGTGCTTTAATACTATCAGACGGTAAAACTTCTTCAGTTGTCAAGGGCGAAAACGAAACAAATTTTAAATTATCTAATCTGGACTCGAGAAAATAAAGCTCTCCTTCATAAAAACTTGAATAATGATTGTGGTTGATCGGTTCTAATCTATTTTTGTAACAATATAAACCCATAGGAGTACATTCTATCTCATGAGCATTAGAATACATACATTGGTTATTATAACATTCGTTTCCCAGGATTTGATGTCTATCAGAATACAATTTAAGATCGATTACAAATTCAATTGCATTATCAATTAGTTCTCTAGGCGTTGTAATTACAACGCGATCTTTAAAATATAGAATGGATGGTGAATTTTCTGAACCATCTATTATACGTTTTAATATGTCACCCAAGATTACATTTGCTTCGATTAAAGAATTGGATACAATATGTAATTTAATGGTTCCTCCAAGATTATTAACAGAACCTCTATTTGATCGAGCATTTAATCGTGCGGAGAGGCCGAATATAAAAAGTCCACTAGAAAATAATTGTGTAGGGTATGCGGCGTGCATATCACGAATAAATTGTCGATGCATCTCGATTACACTATCATCGTAGAACTGGAGTTTAATTAAACTCCAATGATTGGCAAGTTTTCCCATATAATCATCATTACTCATCTCTAAAATTTTATTTGACCAATTATCATCAACATAATAATGAAATCCGTAATCGCGTCTATTATATCGTTCGTTGTCGTTAATCCTCATGATTCGAGAATTTATTTTAGAATCTGCCAGATGACTTTTTAAAAAACTTTTTTAGTTGGTCGGGGCACTTCAACTACTGAGAGGGCTGGGATCCAGGGGCAAAGTTGACGAACGAGTTTCCTCCAAATGCAGGCGCAGCGGCAGCGGGTGCTTGAGTGTACGAAGGAGTGGGCTGAGGAACGTAGGATCCGATTCCAGCCTGTCCAGCAGGATTGACTTGGAAGTTGGGGTTAATCTCCAGAGTCTGAACGTTGTTGGGAGCCATCTTGCTGGTGACCTTCTCGACCTTGGCCTTGTCGTGAGCGACCTTGTCGGCAGCCTTCTTGCGCAGGTTACGGAGCTCGGTCTTGTGAACCAGAGTTTCGCGAGCAGACTGAAGAGCATTCAGAGTAGCCTGGTCGACGTTGCGGGGACGAAGAGACAGGATGTAGCAGTCAACCAAGTTACCGAGAAGAGTGGATAGGATGCGAGGTCTCATCTGAGCGGGCACAACAGGGACACCAGCTTCATCAAGGACGGCTTCGTAGATGATAGGCACCTTCTTCACGCGAGCAGCCTTAGCGGGCTTGACGGGGGCGTTGGGATCGATCTTCTTGGGCTTCTTGTCCTTCGGAGGTTTGTTGGCGACATATTCAAGAGTGCTATCCTGAAAGAGAGCGGATACTGCGGGATGGGCAAAAGATACATATCCGTCCTTCTTGAGGCCGTAATGGTCAACGAGAGCGCCCATGGCAGATCCAGCCAGCTGGCGAGTGGTAATGGAGATTCCACCGCACTCAGCATCAACGGGAAAGGAGAATGTTCCAGCGGCGAATTTGACTGCTCCGGTTTCGTCATGCTCTTCAGCCTGAGTAAAAACTCCAGCAGACTCAAAGGCCTTCTGCAGATCGGCATGGATGTAGACGAGTCCAGATGCGGGACTACGCTTGTTCTTCTTGGTTCCAGCATTGGCACGAGACTTCAGAAGAGAAGCATACTCAGGACCCCATGCGATGATCTCCTTTCCAAGTCCACGCCATTCAGACAAATCGGGAGCTTGAGGAGGAACTTCAGCAGGCTTGTTCTGCGCCTGGAAACTCTGGCCAATGGCAACGGCTGAGAAGGCAATATTGCTCAAGCAATCTTCGATGACTTCAACGGGGTAGGGCTCGCGAGATCCTGCGATCTTAACGGGCAGAGCGGGGATGGCCTGGGCGGCGGGCAGCTGATAAGCTTGAGCGGGGGCGGTTTGGTTAGGGTTAAACTGCATATTGAAAATTTGAAGACTTGCGTTACTCCTATTCAATGAAATATTTTCTATTAGGATTTAACATTTCTATAATTCGATTTTTGATCCATTTACGCGCAAAAATAAAATTGCAACCGAAATTAATTGTTAATTAAGGGATTTAATCATAGTGTCATGAATTTTACATGCATGATTTATAGTGGTAGTTATAGAATGGATTGGTATTTTTCGCGTATTACGATTTTTGAGAGGGTAGTTTGAGATTCTGAGGGATTGAAAAGTAGGGTAAAATTTTTGCAAATTGAGAAATAATTGAATTATTTCTCAAAGAAAGGAAATTTGACTGTATGTAGATGGGGTCTGTTACGCTCAAAAAAATTATTTGCGAGCGTGATATTTAGCTCCTATTTTTTCGATAATTGTCAACATCTCACATTATTTCTTATTTTTTCAGGATCTTTTGCGTCCCTAACTAAAAAGAAATCTCTCTGAAAATGGCAGGAATCCCTAAAGGAACAATCACGGTGGCTTACACCGATCTCTCGTCCAACGACAAGCCCGAGGACTGGTTTTATGGAGGACCCAGTGTGGTCAGCCTGTTTACCCGTCGTTTGAAGCCTTGCTCGTGGTATACTCAGATTACGGTAAATGACGCCAACAAGGGAAGTGCGGAGCTGCCTATCTTCAACTTCAGCAAGACCGCCGATTTTCTGCGCGGTGGATGGACTGAGTCAACTTTCCCCAAGGTTTCGGTGAAAGCTGCTGACAACGGCCGCTTGAAGTACCGTATTGCGTTGACCTGGAACGCCGCTCATCACGTGTGGGCCTCGGCTTCTCTGAAGTTCAACGATCTGGCCATTGCGACCTACGATTCCGTTGCTTTGGATATGATCTCGCAGTACCGCGTGTCGGCTGCTAAGTGGGCTTTGTACCAGAAGATGATTGGAAACACTGCCGAGCTGCAGGAGTGGAACTCGGTTCTCCCCAAGACGGTTTTGAAGTTGCCTTCTCCCTTCTACTACGCTCAGGATTCTTCTCAGGCTCTGCCCATTTGCCTGGCCACTCTGAACGACATGAAGGAGGAGTACGTTGCCCAGACTGATCTTCGCAATTTGATTCGCGTCCAGATCAACGATGCCGCTTTGGATGAGCAGCCCGAGTGGCGCGATGCCAAGGTTGGTGAAGTCAACCTCAACGAAATCTTGGAAGTTGAAGGAGGAAAGGGACTGGAGATGTCCGACTCTCGCCATTGGTCCAAGTACATTCTGATCACTGACGACGAGCGTGAGTCTCACGAGAAGCTGGTGCGCGATGTCATTATCGAGCAGGTCCAGTCCACCAACGCCAAGAAGGGAGGTGTCGGTGAGCATCGTCATGAGTTCCGCTTTGCTGGACCCGTGAAGGCTGTGTTCTTTGGAATGATCAACAAGACTTCCGACGAGTACAACAACCGATCCAACTATTCCGATGACTACCGATCGGGAGCCAAGGGATCTGACCCTATCGCGAAGATCTCGTACAGCTACGACAACACTGAGCGTTTTGAGAACGTGGATGGATCGTGGTTCGACTACGAGACCTTTCTGCATGGTGAGCGCTCCATCTCGGAGGTAGGATATCACGCGATCTTCTACAATCAGCACGTGAACCACATTGATGCTACTGGATCTTCCAACTTTTCCAACCTGGTGACCAGCTTTGATCTGGAGGTTGAGGAGAAGACCGCTCAGGAGAACAAGTACACCTTTGCTGCTCGTGCCACTACCATGCATCGCTTGCGATTCAAGGAGCAGGGTGGAGGATTCCCTCGCTTCTAAAGCGCTTTCAACAACTAAGGGTTTTAAAAAGTCTCCATCACCCACGATAAAAAAGACTGAAACTCAAATGCAAAAATAATTAACAAGTAAATAAAACAACGAAGTATGGGTAATTTTTTATCGTACTTCGGATGGGGGTCCTCATCTGAAACTACTTCTCATGAATCGTCTGAACAATCAGAAGATGACCGCAAAAAATCATTAGAGGAGAAATTTGGCAATGCTAGTAACTCCAAATCAACTGCCCGATCACAAACTTCAAATACCGTCAAAAGATCAGTACAAACATCATCACAACCCAAGCCAAGTCCTGTTGTTCGGGAAAAATCAAACAATACAGTCAATGGCGGCTTCCGCGATTCCTTGACCGAAGGTGTTTTAAAATAATTTGTCACTATGTAAAAAAGACAATATGGAGGTATCCGATCCAGATCACTTAATCGATACTTATGTAGATGAAGAAAGAGCAAAAGACATCAAACAAATTGAAATCGATACAAAACATTTAATGGAAATACAATTAGATGTAGCTTCTCTAGTAAGCAAACAAAGCGAGAAATTGAACGAAATTGAAGAAGACTTTGAAATCATAAGTGAGTATCAAGAAGTATCAAATGCTAATTTAGCATCCTGTGAGAAGAGAGCTGATCGATGGAGATGGTTCGTCGCGGGCGCAAGTGGTATTGCAGCTACATTAGCCGTCGCAGCTACCTCCATCGCCATCATCCAGCGTAAGTGAATTTTGGTTTTTCCGATCCTTGGACGTTCGCTTCGCTCACTGGCTCGGTCCTATGCATTTCTTTTTAAAAAGTCTTACAGGGACTGTTAAAAACATTTTTAAGATAACTTTGACGAATAAATAAAAAGAATTGGGTAGAGTAAATAATGTCATTGTTTTGTTACGAATGTCAAATTGATCGTCCCCAAAAGGAGATGTCGACGTACAATTGTGTCTGTTGTGGTGGTCGTAAGTGCAATATTCATGGTGGTGGTCCCGATGTTAACCATGTTTGCAAAACTTGTGGTTATGGTGACCTTTGTTTAGATTGCATCTTGTTCAAGTCATGTTGCATGACTTATGATCCTGACACTAATGTATTTACATACGTAGGGCGGGTTGCTGTTCTTCAAAACGAAATCAAATCATTGAGAGTCTCAAATAAGAAACTCCGAGATAAGATCAATGCAATGAGAAAACCAGTAGTCAAGCAGGATGAAACCATAAGAGCATGTTAAAAAGACTTTTTAAATACAAACCCCCTTTATCGAGTGGTTAGATAGTTGTAGGCCTCTTCGATACGTTTGACATCGATTTCATTACCATATTTCGATTGAAAGTCTATTAATATTTCTTCATACGTCAAGCCATTGGGACTGAGAGAAGATTTATTCTTATTTAGTGATTGGCTTATGTATGAATACATTTCAGACATTTGATGGGCGTAGTTTTGAGAACCATGATAGCATTCTGGTTTATTTTCAAGATATTTCCCCATACAATTTTCGATTATGAATTTAATGTATTTGATTTGATTTGTCAGTCCGTGTAAGAAATGATGATCGTTAAATAGTGTTTGCCCTGAACCCATTAACTCTCGAAACATTAAACCAATATTATTCATTCTATCTATGTTACGTTTGTCATTAAGCATTTTATCCATAGTCTTTGGTGATTTTCTTCTCATAGAATATCGAAATTGTGTTATTATATTTGTTGGCGATAATTTTCGTGGTGGTTTTGGATTTGGAGATGTTTTAGCTGAAGGAGGAGAATGTTCAGACATCGATACTAAATCCTCGCTGGTTGATGATTTCTTAATTCTGGAGAAGTCTAAAATAGGCATTGTAGATAAATTAACATTTAATTCGTCTGATGATTTACTATATCTACTTGTTCTAACATCGACCATAGAACCACTTCGTTCACTTCTAGTGCTATTTCGAAGTATAGTATTGTTTATGGATGTTCTAGGTAGACTATTGCGAGGATCAAATAATCTGGGTGATCGATTTTTGATGGCAGTAATCTCACAAAACGCAGGAGATAATACTTTATCAAACAAATAATGGGCAATAGTAATTGCCCATGACATATGTCTCAATTTTACTGATTTGGAATATACATTGAATAAGATTGTCAGATCTGACGGTTTCTGTGAAGACGGATCGAAAATTAAATCTATAATTTTCTCTACCATAATTACATAAAAATCTCTGAGTTTTTCTGTGTCTTGTTTATCCATGCCGTATAAATCACCGTCCGATCTAGGATGCCTAGCAGAATCCGGATATTTTTCCATTATATCCACCGCATATTCGATAAGATAATTTAAATACCCGTAAGTACTAGGTAATTTACAAATTTCTCTTGCAATAAAGCAAGTTCCTGAATAACTGTCAAATAATTCAGACGGGTTGATTTTATCGTATAATAAATCATATTCTATCATTACATATAGTGCTGTTTCTAATTTATCTGATGCGCTAAATAATTCCACTAATCGGCCAGCTGGATTGTCAATAAGACACTGTCTTAAAAAACCAGGATCATCAATGAACACATCTAAAATATCAAAATAAACATTAGACGATGCTGGATGTATATGTAATGACTCGACATCGATACGTCCTACTATTTTGTCATCAACATCAGGTGTTAAACGTTTCATTATCATAAAAACTCCATGTTCAAGATCTTTTATATGTAATATTTCGACCCATTCTCCTTTTTCAACTACTATATAATGGCGACAATCTGGAGGACTATCACATTCTACTCTTAATTTACAGAGGGTTGGATACAATTTTGACATTTCCGATGCTAAAACCGTAGCTTCGGCAATATAATTAAATTTATCATCCTTATCCATTGTGGATAAGTTTTAAGAACGTAAATTTTTTTGATCCATAATTCTTGACTTCGCTTTAAATAAAAAATGGAATTCATAAAAGTGAAAATGAGTTATCTTTGTTACGGTAAGAAAACAAATAAGAAACCTTGTAAAATGAAAGTTACTTATCCCGGAGAATTCTGTGATCATCACATTTCACAGCAAGATAATATAAAGTATTGCAAGTGCAATTTATCGGAAGGTGGCGATTGTCCGATGGAGTCGATTGATGGTGAATTATGCAAATCACACCAAGACAGTTCAAAATGCGCTGGCCGTGAAGATGAATCGAGTAAATGTGATAGGTATGTCATACGTGAAGGACGGTACTGTTCAGGATGTCAAGATAAAAGTCCTATAGTAACAATGGAAATGAAAAATATCGTAACTAGGACTAGACAAATGATGATACAAAAACACGGTCCTATTATTCATCGAGGATCTGCTAAGAAAATTAAAGATGGTGATTCTAACTCACCACCGCTGGACATCAAAATCAAAATTGCACCACATTTAGTTAAATCTGATTTTGATAACGCCGAATGCCCAATATGTCTCGATGACATCGACCTGAAAAAGAAAAATAGCTACCGCGTATTAATTTGTGGCCATAAGTCTCATTTAGATTGTTTAGGTGGTATGAACAAATTTGAATGTCCATTATGCAGGTTTGAAATTCCTACCAATAGTCTTCCTCAAACAATTGTAACTAAGATAGAGGAGAATATGGAACAATATGAAAAGGAAAGAGATATTCAAGAGAGAGAAGATTTAAGAGCTTACTTTGCAAATGAAACTCCAATAGAAGAAAATTCAGTCCAAGATGAATTTCATGAAGATTTTATAGAGTTAGCTACTTATCTCTATCTTGATGTGCAAACTGGGAGAATGAGCAATGCCGACGCAGTAGCTGTCCTAAACCAAAGATATCCTGATTTCATCGTATCTTAACCAATAGTTTCGCATATTTTTGCCGAGCCGTGGATGTTCGCTTCGCTCACTGGCTCGGTCATCTTAAAAAGACTGGTTCGTTGTTACGTGAAACGGCGGCTTGGACGATGCGCTGCCACCTATATTGGTTTTTGCGTTGTGGATTGGATGTGAAAAGACGAGTTACCGGTCAACCCCTCATTGTCGTTTTCATGGTATAGATTTGGTTTTCAAATTGAAAAATCTAAGTGATGTTGATTTCGCCGAGGGGTTTATTCGATCTACATTGTCCAGCCATCAATTATCATTTCTTAATTTGATCCTCTTAGTTTTACAGGCAAAATCTGTAACAAAAATAAATCACTTTATTTCATGATTTTTTGACAACTGGCACCGTCACAATTACAAATCATTGCCTTCTTGACCATTCAGTAACAAATAAAGAAATGTTAATTCGGGGTAGGAATTGGCTTCAAATTGTAGTTTAATTAACATCGCCGAACCAGTGAGCGAAGCAAACGTCCAAGGCTCGGTAAAACCACCAAGACTTTTTAATATCCTTGGCGGCAGTGAGCGAAGCGAACGTCCACGCCGCCAACAAAAACCGCGAAGCGAACATCCTCAGAATAGGGAAACGATGGCATCGCCCCATTGGGATGCCTTCTTAATTCCAAATGCATGTCCTACAATTTTCATCCATAGAGCAGGGACATGATGATATCGTCCAAATGTAGATGTGATAATAGTGTTTGCGGCAACGATACTTTCCAAACAATTAAGACCAAAATAAATGTCAGGAATATTTTTCTCATTCAACTGTCGAATAACGATTGTTTGAACATCCTCTACGCCTTTTCCAACATCAATGAAAATGGTATCGTCGACAGACAGATCACCAGCAGCAGTAAATCCTTTACGAGTCTTAACCAAATGATCAGGAGTCAACTGAAGAGTAAAATTCATACTACCGAAAACATCAGATGCAATAATTTCAATTCCAACCGAAATAACTTCATGAACAACTACACAGTCGAGGTCATGATCTCCAGTCTTGAGTTGTTCGTATGAATATCCATTAATATTTGTGCTATGATGAAAACAAACATTGTTGGTAGAACCTCCTCCAGGTATAATAGGAGTTCCTCCGCTGTTAGAGGAGTATCCAATAGCTCGATTATTCAACCTGTCTACAATAACCATAACGACATCACCATTAGTCATGTTTCGAACAGATATGCCGTACGGCTCGTTAAGAGACGTAGAATCCAATGTTGGAGTATTCGCCCCGGTTGAAGTGAAGTTTGGTTGACCATAAACAATAGTGGCTGTAGTTGATCCATCTACAAATCCAAGAACACGATGATAAAATCTATCACATACATATAGAGTAAGTTTGTTGTTGTACATTTCGAGGGCCATTGCAGTAGGGAAGTCAAACATATTTGCATTGACGGGCATCGCGGGATAAAAGGATTGTGTATTAAAGTTTCCTCCTTGACCGATAACAATTGTTGCACTCGTGGGATTTGCTCCGTCAGTATAGCCCAGAATTCTTTTGTTGAAAGTATCGGAAATGTAGATATTACCTGTAGAGTATGTTATTATCGTATGTGGACTACCCAACGAATCTTTAGTAATCCCGCCCTTGTTTACCGTATTTGTAGTAAATGATCCCAATTGCCCATACACTTGAAAAGCAATATCCGAGAACACGGCATGCGGGTAGATTAATACTCGGTTGTTATTGTTGTCGCAAATACTAACGGCTCCGTTAACAGCAATGTCAATTCCCGTAGGATTGGATAGCGATCGAGCACTAATACCTCCTTTATTTTTCTCGTTAGTGGTAAACGATCCGAGCTGCCCGTAAACGCGATCGGCGGTAGTGTTTCCTCCTGGAGGATAACTGAGAACTCGATTGTTAAAAAAATCAACAATGTAGACTCTTCCACTGGCATCTTCTACAACGTCCTGGGGGGTGCCGAGACTGTCTGCAGAAATACCTCCTTTATTCCTCTCTTTAGTTGTAAACGATCCAAGTTGACCATACACTCGCGTAGCAGTACTAGATCCTGCTGGATAGAAAAGTACGCGATACGAACCTAAATCGCAAATATATGTATCACCATTTGAGTTGATGAAACTGTCACTAGGAACAGTAAGAGTATCCGTGGATGGTGTACTTGGAACACTGTTTGTGGTGAAAGATTGTTGACCGTAGATTTGATTGGGCGTTAACTGCTGAGAGAAAGCAGTAGGGGTAATTAATCCCAGTAAGAGAAATGTGATGATAGAAATCTTCATTTTGTTCGATTTTTATTCTGAAAGTGAAAACTTTAAATCATTATTGAAAAATAAAAGATAAAATCGTTTACAGGTTCTTTTATTGTGCCATTTAATCTAAACCATGCAACAACCCACTCAAGAATCAGCAGTCCCTAGCCCTGCAATGCTAGACTTTATGAGACAAGTTATGTCTAAACCCAAATCATCTTCTTCTCCGGATCAAACGACAACTCAATCACAGCCAAACCCACTTCGTGCAAACACAGCGCCGCAACAAATATCCCTACCATTGACCGCTGCTGTCCCGTCTCCAGAAATTACACCCTCAATTCCCCGACCCACTGGCCGAATGATTAACAACCCTACCCCTAGACTACAAAAACTCAATGAAACGTCAATGGCATCCAATGCATCTGCAGATTTGTCAGACTTAGCTTATGATCAAGCGGCCGCTATCCAAGATGTCTTGGCCGGAAAGAACATTTTATTGACTGGTCCTGCTGGTACTGGAAAATCTTATACTATCAATCGTATCAGAGATATTCTCGACAAAAACGGCGTAAAATATGGTATTACTAGCACAACTGGTAAATCGGCAATTCTCATCGGAGGTAAAACAATTCATTCATGGTCAGGTATTAGAATATGCAATACAAAAGATTCCGCTCTAAAAGTCGTTATGTCATCCAAAGCAGCACAGAAAAGAATCATGGAAACCAATCTTCTTGTCATCGACGAAGTTTCAATGCTTAGTGCTAATATGATGGATATCCTCGATTATGTCTTCAGAATTGTTAGAAACCGACAAGAAGCGTTCGGTGGAATGCAAGTTGTTCTTAGTGGTGATTTCTATCAATTGAGACCTGTTAAGTCTGAAGAATATGCATTTGACAGTCCTCGTTGGGGAATGTATATTCAAGCAGTTCATGAATTAGAACATATCTTTCGCCAAACCGATTTAGAATTCTGCAAGGGGTTGAATGAAGTTAGAGTCGGCGAGGTTACTCCTCCTACCATCGAAATGTTCGCCAAATGCATGAACAGAGAATTTAAAGGAGATATCAAACCTACCGAACTTTATCCTATCAATGAATATGTGGATGCTCTCAATTCTGATGAGTTAAATGCATTGGCCAGTGAAGATAACATGATTGTTCAACTGTATGCTAATGATCAGTTGATTGAACGTCCTAAACCCCGTTTCGCTCGAGATGAGAAATTTATGATACAAGCCAAATCAACTATGAATAAGAATTGTATCGCTCCTGAACTGCTTGAATTATTAATTGGCGCTCAAGTAATGCTCACTAAAAATCTGAATGTTGAAGCAGGATTGGCCAATGGCAGTCGAGGTGTAGTAGTTGGATTTACCAATGATAATCAACCTATTGTCAAATTTGTCAACGATATCATCATGCAAATCCAGACAGAAACTTGGTATATGTGGGTTAATGAAACCGCAAAGATCATCCGTACTCAATTTCCTCTCAAACTTGCATGGGCAATGTCAATTCACAAGAGTCAAGGAGCTACATTAGATATGGCTCGAGTAGATTTGGGCGATAGAGTATTTGGCGAAGGAATGACTTATGTAGCATTGTCTCGTGTTCGCAGCCTTGAAGGACTTTCCATCTTATCTATCGACTGGAGTGCCGTTCGAGTATCTAAGAGAGTTAAAGCATTTTATGAAAGATGTCGTGAAGAGAAAAAGAAGCGTAATGAATCTCTCGGCCCCAATCCTCTTCGTAATATTCGATAAACTTACACTTTTTAAAAAGTTAATATAGCTTGTTTATTTCTTTATAGACTGACTTTTGGAATTTGTTCTGCTGACCTGTATAATCGGCATTTTCAGTCACAATAGCTTTCAATTGGATGTTGATGAGCTCTCTGAATAACTCTTTGTCTAATTGCTCACGATGGTCCCATAATATCTTTTGCGCGAATGCAAAGTCATTTTTGCTCTTCTCAAAACTTGGCAATTCGTGACTACTATTCTGAAACAAAGTGAGATCAGATGGTTCACTAACATCATCTACGCCACCATTCATATTACTGTAACCTTGTCGTTTCTTGAATACCACGACTTGAAGAATGGCGTATGTAGCAATAGATAATCCTGAAATTAGATAAAGTATAAAGGATGCAATAAAAATCGCATACGAAATATCTACTGTAACCGATAAAATATTGGTATACGGATTTCTTAAGCATCCTGTATTGGAATTGAGAGGATAATGATAATTAGTATAGTTTTGTTTTTGGTCTACAGGTATATCTTTAGCGACGATGATCCAGTTACCTTCACCACCAGAACCACTTACGAAATTAGAAACACCAAGAAAAATTGTGGAAACATCATTCTCAAACCCGATCTTATCTACTTTGCATGTACCAGCCTCATAATCTTCATGCGATTTCAATCCCTTTTCGTATCCCACTAGAAGAATGATAGATCCGACTAACCATAAACAAAATCCCGCTACAAGAATCCAATTGAGGAAGAAGAGACGCATTTTTAATTCTGGCTATATCTTTTTAAATCGTCGTCAACACTTATTACAAGATTGGGCGTAATACCCATAACCGCCTTTCGATCTCACCTCAGATATATCATCTGTCAACTTGAATAATCCTTCGTTGCGTTCAATTTCCTCCATTGATTCATGAGCTTCATAACGATCAATCATCATAACAATGAGCGCCTTGAATGCATCATCAACATTTTCACCGGTGAGAGCTGAAACTAAAAAGCCATCGGCATATCTCTCGGCCTTGGCCGATTTAGTAAAATCTTCCTCATAAATTTTCTTTCTGTCGATTAAGTCGATATCCATCATGCTCATTTCCTCTCCTAGTAAGACGTCAGGAGTAGATAGGAGAGAGTCTACCCCCTCATCTATAGAAGTTTCTTCTTCCGTGATTGGTTGTTGCAGAGTTGAGTTTGCATCAAATAAATCATATTTATTTCCGAGACATATAGTAGGAGGGTAAGATAATTCACCTGATTGATCAGTACATTGATCTCTTGCATTATCAGACCATTCTTTGCATTTTACAGCGCTATTTGGCTGATTGATATCTAAAACACACATTACACCATCAGTCCTCCTGAAATGGGCTTTGATGATTGTACCGAGACGTTCTTGGCCCGCTAAATCCCATATATGAAGATTAACTCTAACTCCAGGGAGCCAGTCAATTACTTTGTTGCAAAAATCAGCCCCTATGGTCGCTTTGTAACCTTCGGTATAATTGTTAAGGGTATATCTGTTGACAAGAGATGTTTTTCCTGTTGCTGATTCACCAATGATAATAACTTTAAATTGATATTCCTTCAATTCTTCCGTGAGTTCCATGGTATTTTTAGTATTGAGATACAATTATTTAAATCAAACATTCATAATTGTGTTCTGAAAAAGAATTGTTAAGATTTTATTATTTAAAATCAAAACGATTGATCTGGCAAATAAAAATGGAGCAGCATATTAATCGTAACCGTGAATTGGCTGGTATATTAGAACAGATGGCTAATCTACACAAATTTGATAGAATGCGGAATCGAGCCTACAGAAAAGCATCGACAGCAATAAAGAACGCAAATTTGATTGTGGTATCTGGCGACTACGCAAAGAAGAATATTGATGGGGTTGGAGCGTCGTCAGCAAAATGCATAGATGAATATTTACGGACCGGATCTGTTGCTGCTTTAGCCAATCAAGACGTAACAGAAAAGAATAAGATCGAGATAGTTCAACTATTTCAAACAATTCATGGTGTTGGGGAAGTAACAGCAATTAATTGGTATAATGCTGGACACCGTACTCTGAATGATCTTTACCCCCTGTACAATAATATGGCTATGACAGCCGATCAGAAAATTGGTTATCTCTATTATCGTGATTTCCTCCTCAAAATTCCTAGATCTGAAATCGATATGGTTGAGCGAAATATCAAAATACTATGGTCTAATTTGAATGGAGGAGTTAAGATTGAATTTTGTATTGCGGGGAGTTATCGTCGAGGTGAACTTGAATCTGGCGACGTGGATATTTTAGTCAAATTACCTAATAATGTCAATATTGCCATGGATGATTTACTGGCGCCATTGGTACAGGTCGGATTGATTGTTCAACACATTACTAAAACGAGCGATTTCAAATACATGGGAGTCTACAAATACAAAATGGATTCAACTAAAGATGATGAAAATATTCATGCTCGCAGAATTGATATCAGATTGATTAATGAATCGTCATGGCCATTTGCTCTATTATATTTTACGGGATCACAACATTTTAATATTATGATGAGACAGCATGCGATAAATATTGGTTATTCTTTGAATGAATATTCATTAACTTCTACGACAGAACAAAGTAGGCCTATTCCAGAATGTAAAACTGAGTTGGACATTTTCAATGCCTTAAATCTGATCTATGTGAGACCTGAAGATAGATTAAGACGGCCACATGCATTAGAAATGTCGTCAGTGACTCGACCTAATACTCCACCATCACCCCAAATTCAAATGTTTCAGACTGCGCCTAGCGTAAGCTTAATGGTTCATAGAATCAATGATTTGGGATTGTCAAATAAATCTCATAAAATAGCATCGTTTGATTTAGATTCGACTTTGATTGAATATATGGGTGGAAATCCATTCTGCAAAGATTTATCCAAGATGATTATCATGAAAGGTCGAAAAGCAAAGTTAGACAAGTTGGTTCTTGAAGGATATACAATTGTTATATTTAGCAATCAGAAATGTGTTAAAGTTGAGGATAGGACATCAAAAGTTGCTAAATTGGAACATGCTCTTAAATTATTGGATGTCCCGTGTATTTTATTCGGAGCACACGAAAATGATCAATACAGAAAACCAAATCCGGGTATGTGGAATTTGTTGATGAATTTCTTTGGTAGTATCGAAGTGTCAGAATCTTATTATATTGGTGATGCTGCTGGCCGTATAGGAGATTTCGCAAGTAGTGATAAAGACTTTGCAAACACAATTAATCTCCCGTTTGGTGTTCCTGAAGACTTTTTCATGTAAAAAAGTTAGATACATTAAAATACTTGCTGAGATGAGTGCTGTGAAATATGCTTACGCGGGCAATTCTACGGATTTTTACAATGAATTTGGTGGTAGTTCCATCAGACCCTGGAGATTTTCTACCCTCATAATGATAACAATTTTTTGCTTATTGGTAATAGCGATAATCACCATCTATCTCATTTTGATAAGTGAACCTGATATATTTTTCACGGACCGCGACACTTTAGAGAATTTAGCAATTTTGGATGATGTTAATAACGGCGAAGTAGAATGTTGCATACCATCAGGTAAAACTACAGTTAGCCGAACTTACATTTATGATCCAATCCAGGATATCACATATTCAAGAACAATACCGGCGAATATAAATACCGTTTGTTCTTCATTTGCCGATCCGGCAGCATGTATTAGTGAAAATACATCAAATGGTGAAATAATTCCTTCTGTCACCTTCGAGGCATTGCCCTATTATACATTTGAGAAAGGGCTCTTCATCGGTTGTGGTAGCACCGCCCCATGTTGATGATTGTCGCGGTTTTAACGAAATATAAAAAGTCATGATCGTTCAAAGACGAAAATTTTATTTCTACTTGAAGAAAAATAAAAACATATCTAAAATATGGATCGATACGAGGGTGTTAGAATCATACCTCAATCTCCTGATGCATTACCAGGTGCATGTTTATGCAAGCCAAAAGATCATTCTTTAGTCGTGATTAAGAATGAGAATCTTATTGCTCTTGACCTGAAAGAATTTCATAATCAACGTTTCGAGGACGAAATCTCAAAACTTTACCCTACTTTTAAATTTATGATGTATCGCCCCATACAACACCTATACATTCTTGACAATAAAAATCATAATACACTAGCTACCGAGTTCTTAGATACTATATTTAAAGGGGATTTGTATTGCTTTTTGAAAATAGATGGAAAGTTTGTAGATTTTACAGTTTCAATGTTTGATGTATGTAATAGAGATTTGGCCAGATACCGCAAACAGAACTCTATCAATTCCAAATCATCGCCAAAGGAAATAATCACTCGTGAAAATACTGACTGTACTACATCTCTAGCATATATGCTAGAATATGCTAGATACTCCTCCCCTGATATCTCTAAACATCTTGAAAATTTCAGTGCAAAAGACTACGCCAAGATCTTCATTGAAGATAATTTGTTGAAATATATAAAATTTCATTCGGGTAGAAAAGAATCTGAAATAAACACGCATATTCTCAATCGTCATTTGGCGATTCTCGCAGGATCAAAAGATATTCTCGCATTCCTCAATAAAGATTCGTTGAGAGTTATTAACAAAAATACTTATATGACTACGGTCAAGAAAATAATTATTGACTATCTCAAAGAATTTTTTGGTGATAATACTTCTATCCCCGATGATCCGATTACAGATGCCGATTATGTTAACAAATACCTTTATGAGTTGAGTTTAGGTGAAAATCGGACTTCATCAAGCCTCGAATTCTTTATGCTTATCGGATTTATGAGAGTACTCAACGAACATGAAATGCTGACTGTTACTGATAGAATGAAAGAGATTAATCATAAATACAATAATAGATTGCTTGTCGAAGTTCTGGGCTGTGATAATTAAAAAGCCCATTTAATATTTTAAACTCACCATAATAAAATATGGATAGTCTTGATTGGTGTCCAGAGTTGAGATGTTTAAATTGTTATAAAAGGTCCAAAGATTGTAAGAAATGTTCAGGATGTAACGTTGTACTTTATTGTTCAGAGAGATGTCAAAAGAAGGATTGGAAACATCACAGATTAATCTGCGCTAATGGTATGCCAAAAATGTATTTGAAGAGAATAAAAACTTACAGTCCTGATTCCTATTTGTTTGATGATACTAATGGTCCTCTTCTATTACAATTATCGCAGAATTATTGGGACCCAAGATATCCTAGTAACTACAAATATAAATTTAGGTCAGGGGATATTAAATTATTTCATTGTAGAGCCAAATATCACTGCGTTGAATGTTATAAAATATTACCAAAAGAAACCAATTGGAAAGATAATATACTATCATTTAGAAAGAGACCTGTTAGAGTTGTAGGTCTACGCTGTAATGAATGCCATCAAGCAAATAGAGACTTTTGTTCCAAGCATCTGCAAGTCAAAGCTTCATGTATAGGTTATCTTTCTTACAAAGACGCTAGTGAGAAATTATTTACTTTATTGATGCAACTAAAACGAATAGGGATAATCCCGCCGCTAGACTTGAGAAAAATGTTTTTGAAGTATTTTATGACGGTTTATCAACTTCAAGGTTGTCAAGTAGTCCACGCCAGAAGATATAAATCTAGTTAACTTATAATATACCAATAAATACTTTTATTTTTTCATCCGAAAAAATATTCGACCCAATATTTTTTCTTTGCTTCTAAAAAAGATGGATTCTCGAAAAATTATCGCGATAGCAATTCTTGTTGCTTTGGTGATTTTGGTCATCGTCTTGATCAATTCAAGAAATTCCGAATCGACTACTCCAGTGGTAGAACCCACTCCTATTCCTATCGCCCCTCTAACATGTCCTGACACAGTGGATCATTCCAACGAAAATGTCAGTTGTGATTCTGCGGAATGTATCAGTACGTGCAATGGCGGATCATGCGTTACCATCGACTATCTCAACTACAGTTCAGAGGATATCAGTGATCTGGTCTATCATCAGCATGAGATTTTTTCGAATTTTTCGATCGCTGGGGCCAATCCTATTCTGGAAATCGAAAGAGATTTTACCATCAATGTTGATACTATTATTCCTGGAACTGAACTGGCTCCTGGCAGCAGAGTTTATGGTTACAACAATGATCAATCTCTGGACATCAACGGTGGTAAGGCAAAGTCTTATAACAGTCATTTCAAGACAGTCCCATTGAAATATCATGGTAGTGATCAGAGTTTGATGGTTAGCAATACTGCCGAGAATGTTAAAGGTTATGTGGATCGTATTCTTTCGTATTTCCTTCAGAGAGGATTTCCTATGCCTGGACCAGACGTTACCCCATCTTACGAGGGTTTATTTGTTCATTCTCTGTCTGATCCCTTTGATGCTCAAACAAATTTAGAAGCTCCTTATCTGAGCATGAAATTTGTTTACAACAAATCTAATTCTAGCTGCACTATACCGACGCATGTCGATGTTTTATGCGACTCTACCCCTTCAGAATTTGGATATCTTAGAGCTATTTTAGATCTTTATGAGCCGGATCAATCGAAGTATAAGAATGGTCATTTTTATCCTATTAGAATTCCTATTACTACGGATTTCTGTGGCGAATTTCAAGATAAGTATAACATTGAGCCCATTGCTTATTATAACAGAACTTGTCATAAAATTACTATCCGTGTACCTCAATCCGCTGCTGGTCATTACATAGGATTCACAAAAGATATCTTTGATAACTCGTCTTTGAACAATCATACCGAGAATTATTTGACATCATTGGATGCTACATTCGCTTCACTTAGACGAGATAACAATAATCTTTTGGTCCCCAGCAATCCCAAATATGCAGTTGTTATGGTGCAGGATATCGATTTGATCACCGCTAGTAGTAAAGTTGTCGATTTATTGGATGGAAATTCCGAAGCTGCTCATGGAGCAGGTATCCCATTTACAGCAGGACCTTTCCCAATATTCGGCATGGTTTGTCCATTGATGAGTGGAGGTTCCAATTCATTGGATGTTTATTCTGTTAGAGGTATACTAAATTCTTATGCTACTGTTCAAAACCCTGGTCAGTTTCCAGCTCATGATATGTACGCTGCTGGAGATTCATCAAGTACCAAATTCATAGAAACGTATTCTATGCCAATGATGACAACTATGTTTGACAATCCTGGGTGGAACGAACAAGCTATTTTCAGATTTCCTAGAAATTACATTACCGGAGAAGAAGGATTCCCCGAAGATATGCTAACTGACGATATTCCGGATTTGGAACTAGTGAGCAATGCTGACGCCTATTATGGAGTTGCAGCTCATGAATTTGCTCACGTTCTACAAATACAGACGGTAATGATTGCATACATGAATGTAGAAGGATTGGCCACCTGTCTAGAAATGGACCCCGCATTGTCTAATAATCTTCTAGAACCAATCAGAGGGAGTGTTTGGTTGGGTAGTTTGTTGAAATATACTAGAGGAGATAGATCTCCTGTTTATGCTGGAGCTGGATACGGAGACAGTCTTTTCTGGGCGTATCTTAATTACTTTGATCCTAATAAGCAAGTCATGAGAAGAATTCCAGAGATTCTAGATGCTGAGACTTTAGGCCCATTGTTAATGGCTGGAGATCATAGCAGTTTTGCTCCTGTTCGGTCTCGTGATATCCCAAATAACACAGGCGTTATGCAAGCTATGGACCAAGCTTTGAGAGAATTGTATGGAAAGAATTTGGCTGATTTATGGCATGAATTTGGAGTCTGTTCTACTATGATGCGTAACAATACTTCTATTCCTGAGAAATACAGACATAATTATCCATTCTACTTGTTCAGTGATGACTATTCCGATTTTCAATTGATCGCCGATCGTATAGGATCCGCTGATTTAGCTAATTGGTGGAAAATTTTGGATACTGCCGGTTCTCTTAAGAATAGATTATCTGGCGCGTATGGTGGTCAGTTATTTACCAGAGAATTGCCTCTTACTTATGTCAACGAGGACGTCTTTGATATGAGAAATCTATGCTTCTCCATTCCTTCAGGAACTACTGAGGTCACTGTTGATGTTCCCAAAGGACTTTGGAGAATTACCATGACTCAGTTCACGTCTGATGGAACATCAGTTGGTACATTCATTCAGGATCCTGCCGTGGGTGATTATATCGATCTTCAACCTGGTGGAACTCACACTTTCGATTTGACTGCCATGAATTACACTAATTCTGGAGTTATCAATTTGATCTGCAGTAATGTTAGTTTGATGTCTGCTGGAGGTCTGAGAGATTATTACGATGAATTGAGACCTTCTGGCGATATTATTATTACCAGAGATGGCCCTGCCACAGTCGAATTGGCTCAGATGTCCATTAGCGTTGGAATGAATAATTTTACTGGAATTGGGTATGCTAGTAATGGTCCTGATATGCCAACACCCGTCGTAGCTGCTCCAGGAGAATTGATCGCAGCTGGAGATGAATGCGCGACTTTGCCTAGTCTGGCAGGAAGAATCGGAGTGGTGGATGCTGATCAGAACTGCAACTCCTCTTTATTTACGTTGAATGTCAGTGATGCAGGGGCAGTCCTTACTCTAATCGTATCATTTGATGATGACGTTAGTAATTGGGGAGGTAGCGGAGATTCTCTCATTCCTATTATTGTTATTGGAAGAACCGATGGAACTGTATTGATGGATTATCTTACCAACAATCCCGGTGCAACCATTACTGTCAACGACCCTACCGCATAATGCATGTTTTTATGTATTGCCAAGCCGTTGACGTTCGCTTCCCTCACTGACTCAGTGATGGGTGGAGATCTTAAAAAGTCTTGGAGTGTAAAACGGCGGCTTGGACGCTTCGCTGCCGCCTAAAATAATTTTTGCGTTAGATTTGAGAATTGAAAAGAGGGTTGAGGGGGTTGAGGGGGTGACCGTTTAGTGACGATTTCATTGTTAAGATTCGTTTAGGGAAGTGAGAAATTTATCTTGATGTAATTTTGGCTTGATTTTATAAGATGAGGTGGTTCGATTTACATTGTCCAGCCATCATGAACCGCGGATTATCATTTCTTCATTTGATTATGATGGTTCTACAGGCATAATCCGTAACAGAAAAATATTGTTTAATTTCATGAAACCGAGACACCTGGCACCGTTACAATTACAAATCGTTGCCTTCTTACCCAATTAGCAACAAATGAAGAAATGTTCTTCAATGGTAACAAACGGCTTCAAATTGTAAACCAAATAACAAAACTCTAATGAACAAGACTTTTTAAAACAGAACAACTATCACCGAGCCAGTGAGCGAAGCGAACGTCCACGGCTCGGCAACAAAACCCCAAATTAGTACATTGTTTTGTATCCAATGTACAGAAGAATTGCTAGAATAGCCGTAAAAATGACACACCACCAAACAATCTTCCGGTGATTGAGAACCCGTTCTCCATTCACAAGATCGGTAACCATATTCAACTTAGAGTAGTACAGAAATAGATACATCACCAAGAAAAACACTGCCAGAAGCACAACTGCCATGAGATTGAATTGATATCCTCCGATAGTCTTGGGGGTAGATTTGTGTGATACCTCTTGGACTTGGACTTCATAAACCTTTACATTTGAAGATTCATCAGGTTGAGAAAATGAAGTTCCCGAACGAGGAGAGTTCATTGCCTGTTGAGGTTGATATGTCATACCACTTGATTGAGCCCGAGCTCTGGGGGATGCAGGCGCGGGTTGGGTTGTACTGTTTTCGGCATCAGCTACTCGAAATGTTACACCTTCTCCCGAGCGTTGCAGAATAGGAGATCTCAATGTGGTTGGCAACGAGTTACGACCGGACATATCTGCGATTGAAGTCTTTTTGTTGGGATTGTTTTATTTTGACGATATTTTTTCTTAACAGGGTTTTTGGATTGTTCCAGTTAAAAGCGATACCTAGATTTAATTCGTTTTTATCGAAAACGAATCTAATGTCAGAATTGAACAAGAAAAATTCCGAGGTGGAGGACGATCGATTGATTATCCTTATGGGTGGAATGGGTAGTGGAAAAACTACAGAATTACAGCGTCAAATTGGCATTCGCAAACTCTACAGATCTGTTCTGGCTGTGAATACGGTCGAAGACATTCGATTCTCTAGCGAGGGTATTGTAACTCACGATGGGCGACAATCAGACTGTGTCCGAGTCTCTCTATTACACGATTTGATAGAATTAAAAGATTACGTAGACGCACAAGTTATCGTGATCGACGAGGCTAATTTTTATGATGATCTATACGATTTTATTTCTGATCAGTTGTTGAATACCAATAAAGTATTCATTGTGGCAGGATTGAGTGGTGATAAAGATCAGAAATTCTTTGGCCAACTTCATCTCCTGATCCCACTAGCGGATCAAATCCATCATCTAAGATCTATTTGTATGACTTGCAAAAATGGAACATTAGCTAGTTTTACCATCATGGTGCCTGGCGCAGTTTCATCAGGAGAACAAAAACAGGTAGGCGGAAAAGACATTTACCAGGCAGTATGTCGACGACATCTGCATGATCATCTTTCCGATAGTAGCTAATTTAAAAAGAACTCTCCTAATAAAAAGAAAACTACGATGAGTTTTTTTAAGACGGGAGATATTTATGTTGCCGAAAGACAATCTATTCAAGGTTTGTTGGAGAAAGCGAACGATCCTGCAGCAGAATGGAACGAAATTGGGATTTGTATAAATGAATCATCAATTCAAGGATTTCTTCTTGCGAGAGGGAGTTATCTCAAATTCTACACATTGAAACAAATTAAAGATGATCCACTTATCTTGAAAGCCGGTGTTCGCAGCTTGGGTAAGAAATTTGATAGAGCTCGTCGAGAAATTATTAGAGATTATATTAGAACAAATTTCCCTAGCCAAGAGGCAGTTTACGGTATCAAAGCTCTTAGCCGTGTAATGCAAAGAGTGACTCGATCTACTCATCCTGGAATCAGAACACCAATCTATACTTACACTCAAGATGGAACTAGACTTGATGAACATGGACGAACCATTCAAATTCCTGGTGCAATTGTCAAGGGACATACAACTAAAAGAATCATAGGTATGACCATGTATGAAATGGTAATGGCTGTATTGGCTGTCGGAGAAGTAAAGGGATTAGTTTATGATTCTGAAATTGATCTCAATGAATTTACATTTGAAGGATCGATGGATAGATTTTTGGAACAACCAACCATATTCAAACAATTTATTTTTGATTCTCCCGATAGCGAATCGGTTATTAATATTATAAACCATTCTCGCACGACATCAGTTAAGGATGGTGCAATTGCAATGCTACATTATTTTGAGGGAGAATTTTATCAAGACGATTCCGAGGTTTTGTACAATAAGAATCGCTGTCATAGAGATTTTTCTCCTCAATCTGGTAGACAAATGGAGGAAAACCATCTCACAGGCACTGACATGTTTCATGCTAATCAGAATTTTGAAAGACGAACTCGGGTTGATATTGCCGATCGTAAAATGGAAATGCATCAAGACAGAACGAATGATCGATTGTTAAGAAGGAAACAACAAGACGAAAAGAATCGAGCTAGTCCGATGAAATATAAGTAATACTATCGGTAACTTTTTAAAAAGATTTAGGTAGGGGTTGATTATGGGTTAATTAAAGTTTTTAAGCAATATCAGGGTAACTCACTTAGACGAGTCCGGCGGAGGCGCGGGCAGACGAAGTCGACTTCTTGGTCATATGCATATGGTGCTTCTCCTTGCGGGAAGCCACAATTGCCAGAACACCAAGGGCGGCAGCACCGATCCAAGCGATCTTGACGCGTTCAATGTTCAGACGGTCCTCTTCGGTGAGGTTCTCCGCGCGCTTGAAATAGAAGAAGATAGAGATGACCAGGCCGACGACGACCAAAACCAGAGCTGCGATGATGACAATGCTTGAAAGCTGAAGATCCATTCCTGCCATTTTAGAGATTTGTTGCGAGTAAGTCTCGAATTCTTTTGGTTTAGGGATCGAAATATTCGGCAAAAAAGACACGCAATTTAACGAAACGAAAAAATAGTAGAAATTATAAACAACCAATCCCATCGTAATTTTCGATCGTGTAATTACCAACATTTATACGTGAGTCATCTGTCTACATTGCCTAAAAAAGTCTACCTCAACTAAAATAACTCAAAAATTGTGACAGACTTAAAAAAGTGAGCTAGCTCCAGAAAATAGAACAAAATGGAACTCAATTTAGCAGTTCTAATTTTCATTGGTGTTGTTGTGGTGATTATCGTTTTGATCATTTGCATTTTTCTGCGAATGTCTCGCAGAGAGAATCGCCGCTCCAGCCATTCCCACGATTCACCGAAGGAACATCCTAAGCATTTGGCGAGTGCAGCCCAAGGAGCGACCAACTTTGTTGAATCGTGGGCTCCGTCCGAGGAGGAATTGAGTGCATTCCCTCGCCACTCTGCCAGCGCTGCTGCGCCAAAGAAACCCGTCGAAGCAATTCGTGTTGACGAAACGATCGAAGTGGGATTTGCTGATGACTTATTTTCAGTGAAGGAAGATATTTTGGGTGATCTGGGTATGACTCAAGAGGAGTTGGATGCCGAGCAAGAGAAATACGACGCCAAGTACGAATATAAGCGTCGTAGATTGCCGGTAAACAAGAATTTTGACATCACAGATTACAAAGCGGCTCAGCGTCGTTTGAAGGAGAGCCCTCTCAATTTGGCCGATTCCAACAAGGGTCAGAATCGTGAGCATCTTGCCCGCGAAGTCGCAAAGAAGCAAGCCCTTGCCCGTACCCGCAAACCTGTTTCAGCAGCTTTTAACCAATCCACTTTTGCTGAAACTGCCACCCCGGAGCAAGTTGCTGCCGATCGTATGCCTACCCACCGCAACAGTCTCGGCAAACTCGTCCCTCAGTAAAACTGAATCGTTAAAAAGTTTTCCAAGCATGTTAAAAAGATTATGGAAAATAAACCAACTCGCTTGACATTTGACAATCCGATTACGGGCGTGACTTTTTTCTCGATTAACGATGATGGATCGAGAACATATGTAACTACATATAATGATGGTCGTAAGCAAGAAGTTCATAGAACAAAGCCAGATCCAGAATATGTAAAGTCAAAAGCAGGTTGGTCCAATTACGTTTAAAAGTTAAATTACTTATTTTTTGTTATAAATAAAAAACGTGTGAAAAATGGAACAATGTTTAAATGGTGGCAATGCGATGTATGAAATATGTAACCATCTTAGCCCTATAGATATTATTTCAATGTGCCGTGTATTTCCTCGTAATTGGACAAAACTTCGCCAATCTTTCATGAATAGAATTAAATCTTTAATTGTTCAATACTTCAGGAAAGCGTTTGGTGATGAGGAGAAATATCAACAATTCATTAAACATATGATTGGATGCGGCGGGATTATATCTGGATCATTCATACTACAAATAATTTACAATGTGGAATGGGCCGGATCTGATATTGACATTTTTCTTAATGGTGGTGCTCGCACAACTCATCCGAATATATTTGGACAATTTATCCACCCAATTAACCCGCCATCACCGACAAACGAACATCTTGAGCTAAACAACTTGCTTAACTTTTTTAAATCATTTACTTCTTCCACCTTAAAGATCAAAGCAGAAGAGGATAGCGATTACGGTAATATGGTAGGTATATACAATATTTGCAAAGAGTATAAGAATATGTCTAAAATTCAAGTAATTGCATTGGAACACTCAATTACGCCATCTGATTATATCAGAAACAATTTTGATTTTCCTATACTTCAAAACTCTTTCTACTTCGACGAGAATGGCCAACCCCAATTGAAAATTCAAAACATGCATGACGTCATCAATCGTTCAACTAAATACAATTATGAATCTAAACATACAGCAACTTACAATCGCTACATCAAATATAAGGAACGAGGAATTAAATTCGACATCACAAACAGTGAACTTCTTGACGAAATACTCAAACATTCAATAAATCATGACATCTTCCATATGAAAGCCACTCTTATTGATGCTAAAACGGGTACTTATAAAATTGATGATGGTTATAACAAAGACAAAATGAATTTCTTCACTAAATATACAAATCGATCATTCAATTACGTCTTTGATCCATCAACCAACATTTTTTCTAGGTCTACTGTGATACAGGATTATAATAAGGAATACATATTTAGTGAACTTAACTTGGACATTAGAAAACTATTCGAGAATGTTAATAATGACAAACTTGTCTTATTACGCGTGACAATCTATAAAGATAGAGGGATGCTGCAGGCAGGCCAATCCATTATATTAGATCTAAGATCTTAAAAAGTCTTTTTAAATGCCGAGATTGTCTACGGCAGCAACAAGATCAGCCATTCCTTTGACAGGCTTCTTCTGCTTTGAACGAGATTTCTTTTTCTTTTGTGGTCCGGGAACGGGAACTTGTGGTTTTATGGTGTTCAGAAATGGTTTAGATTGAGTACCAGGCCGTTGCATGAATACTTTACCGGTAAAATCTCCATATCCGAAAAGATTCAATTTGTTTTCTGAGGAATCTGCAATGATAATATCAATGGCGTCAAGCCGTTTAATAAAGGTGATGCATGCTTCTGCCAACCTGTAAAATCCAAGACCATCATTCTCAGCTAAGATTTGTAATCGAGAGATGAAGTGATTTTCAATAATATTTCGATCAGTATCTTTTGGGATGGGATGTTTGATGAGAAACTCTTCGACGATTTTCTTGCAGATAAGATTGAATCTTTCACTACGACAAATTGTCAGCATGGTACAAAATTCAGCCATATCATTGACTTGTTTTGATATCCACTTGTTAATATTTGCCTCATCAAGATCATCTTTATAAATATAGGCACTGGCATGGCGAAGAAGGAATCTTTGAGCCAGTGGTAATCTGAAATACATGTAGAGAGGTGGATGAAAGATGGATTCGTTAATTCGTCTAGCCTCGATAAGCTGAACCATATTTGGGTTACCAACTTGGATCCACAGTCCATCTGAGATAGTCATCAACCACTTATTTTGACTAAACATTTGGTTAGTAGTGGGCGAATCGACGTATGATGGCTTCTTCATACCTGGCAAGGAAACAATATCATTATCCAAATCCTGAATTCTTCCATTATTCACGTCTTTAGCGGCCATGTAAACGACAGAAGGATTAACTTGGTTTGAATTGAGGATTTGATTGTTTGGGTGAACGACCATAAAATAATGAACCATATTAGTATTCATTAACTTGACATTGAAATCAGGAACACATTCTTTGAATACATTCATCACTTTGAGTGTTGTTCCAGGAATATTACTATTGGATGCGTCAATACGACTAGAAGTACTGATGAGCCATCTCTCCCCGGTGTAAAACATTCTAAGAACACACCCTTCTTGGTAATGCATCATTGTGGAACGATCGAATAGATCATGGAATGTTTCCGTGGTATTAGGGAAGATAATTTGATGGCATTCGAGGGGATATGCCATAATTTTGCCAGTCATAACATTGATAATACATCCCTTGATTTGGAGAAGAGATCGATATTCATGAATTTCTTCTCGGGTAGCGGTTGCAGACGGTATAGCCGAATCTTTTGTTTGTATGAGAGCCATATCTTGATTACGATTTAGAATTATAATCTTATCTTTGAATTTTTGGTAGAGATTGATCAGTTTGAAGTCTCCGGAGACTTCACTACCTTTTAGTTCGGAAAATGCATTGGGTCGAAAGAAAATGGTATGATTGTTGCTGGTTGTGGTGACAGTGAATGGAGTGGTCATTATTTTATGAGTTATTATTTAGTTGGGGGTATCAATGAAAATGACAGCTTTTTATTTTCAAAAAAATCGTTCTAAGTTTTCATTTTTGGAAAGAAAACAAACATGGAGGAAGTTAAAACTGACGGCCCCTCACCATTGGAAAACACTATTCCTCATCCTGCGCAGAAAGAATTTTTCCTGTTCTCATATGTTCTTCTTGCGAAGCCTTACCAGGGCATCGTAGGGAAGTTCAAATTTATTTCTTCTTGGGCTACGATGGAAGAAATTAAACTTGAGTTCAAACGAGTCTACGACACTAACAAGAACTGCACTCTTGGTTGGGGAAAAACTGGAGAATGGGAAATTTTGAGGACACCTGAGACTGATATTGGGGGTGAAGTCGAAGTTATCCCGTTAGACGGTAAAATGTTTGGCGAAGACGACGATTTTTATGGTGAGAAGTTATCTGAAGCAGAGATTCCTGTCCGCCAATTGCTGAAAGATCCCAAGGCTAATGAAACCATCAATGACCGTATGAGTATCGACCATTTCAAATCGGAGAAACGTGCTATGGCTGTGTTGAAGAAAAAGAACGAGCTTCATCAGATTGCCATGGAAGAATTGCAGAAGGAAACTGACGATACGTCCACTTTAGCATCATATTCTCAGATGCAATACAAACGATTAGCACAGAAATCTAGAATTGAAGATTTACAGGAGCAGTTGGTTCTTGCCCAAAAGGAATTGCAAAAGACTGTTGTTGAATTGAGAGATCGTACTCGACGATTTCCCCATTACCGAAATCAATGGCACGGAAAATTGAATGATATGAAATCTATCATGAGTAACGGCCGCCATAAAGGTGATGTTTTGGAGAATGTCGATATCAGTGATGATAATGATCAAGAATACATTGATATGAAATTTGATAAAGTGAAAGATGAATTTGAACGCGAAGGAGGAATTGAAGCTCCTCGAGAGAAATACGAGGAGACGGACAACTTCAGCAAGGAAGCTCTCGAAGAGCGTAACAAGGAATACATCAGACAGTTGGACGAGCAGAGAAGAGAGTTGATCGAATCAAAAGCCAAACTCGACGCCGTTCAAGAAAACGTCGCCAGGGGATTCATGCCTGACGATCCAACCAAGAAGATCGCTAACAGAAATCGCAAGAAGAAAGACAAGGATAAGAAGAAGAAAAAGAAAGACAAGGATAAGAAGAACAAGTAATCGTGCTTTGTTGGCTGCGTGGACGTTCGCTTCGCTCACTGCCGCCAATGATGGTTGTTTTAAAAAGTTTGGACCATCGATTATCATTTCTTTGTTTGATTTACATTGTCCAGCCACCGTGAACCATCACAATAAACAAATCTTTTTAAAATTAAACAATCATCACCGAGCCAGTGAGCGAAGCGAACGTCCAAGGCTCGGAAACACCCACTAGGCGATGTTGTATGGGGAGTAGACGAACTCGGATAGATTAATGAGATCGGCTCTGGTAAATACTTTAGTCTTCTGTGTTTTGAAATCGATGAATTTGAGTTTCATGAAGTCGCCATTGAGAGCTGTGATTGAAATTGGAATTTTAAAAAAGTCTCTGCGAGGGCCTGACAGATCTTCAATTTCATCAGTCACCGGTACCCATGAATCCTCAGTATCCTTTTCAATGCTGTCTTCTTCATCAGAATCGCTAAAATTTTCATAGATAGCCAATACTTGATCCCAGTGAGCCATTTGACCCATCGGAGGAAGAACAATTTCATATTGTTCTACTTCATGAGTCTGATGATCTTGAATTGAATATGGTGCTCTGATGGAATGTCTGTGATATTTAAGTACCGATCCTCTAAGAGGAAACAACACCGCTACCAAAGCTCTAAACCATTTTACGAATCCCAAGAATAAATTGGCCAACATTATTATATTTTTTATTTAATATCCCAATTTAATATTTAAATGCTTTTTAATGAGATAAGTTTATTTGCTCTTAGCACGACCGATTGTTTTAGATTCAACAATATCAGAACCAATTATGGCAGGGAGAAATCTAACGGTGTATGGATATTTGTTATTATAGTTATGCGTTGTACACAAACCTTTCAATGATGTCATATAATCTTTAAGACTGAGAGTTCCATTTCCAACATCACTCATTTCTTTCCAATCCAAAGAGGCTTTCAATTTTTCGCCAGGACTATGTTCATCAAACATGGCGCTCAGTAAATTGAAAGAATCGGCGTAATTAGGATTACGTTTTGAATATACCTTATCAAGTTCAACTTCCAGGTATGCTAGCGTGCAGGAATAAGAACAGAAATTACCATCCATGTAAATATTATAACCATCGTAAACTTCTTCGATTCGAATTGGAATTCCCATACTCTCGCCATCAAAAAGATGGCGGTGCCACCAGCACATTTTACTGCTAGACGAATCATAAGGATTTCCTTTGACATCTACATAATGGCCGCGTTCCATAACTCTGGAAAATCCTCCAGCATTATTGATTAAACGTCTAGTTCCAGGATTAACAATATCATATTTAGATTTACCAATTGTAGTATTTTGAACTGGAATGCTAACTCGTTTATATGATTCTGCAGGATCGCAATTGTCTAAGTTGAAAGTAAAGTCCTCTTCTCTGATACGTTTAATAACAGCTTCATTAGTCGGCGAATTAGCATCTGCCTCACTATATACCGATGCAAGAGTACTGAATTGAAATAGAACGATAATTAAGGAATGAGGAAATTTAGTCAAATCGAAAGTAACTGTTTTAGTTTGACTATTATATCTTGCTTCGTATGGAGCATGACCTAACGATCCCATTACTTGAGTAGATTGTGGATTTCTGATATCATATTCCATGATAAGGTCTAAAACAACACGTTTGTACCTTTGAATTAGATTACCCAATCCTGTGATAAGAGTAAACGGACAAATTAACCATTCACTTTTCTTGGTTGTTCTCAAATTTTCGATGATACTGCTTCCGATAACACTTTGCGGTATGTCGAATATAGCCGGATCAAAAATAAACGTTCTAAGAGCATGACTTTGCATGATCGATTTGATGTTTTATTTTTGAATAATCAGATTACAAATTTTGATTTCCGGTTTTTATTCTATCATGGCTTTTTAATTAGAAGTCATTGGCGGCTGCATATGCGGAAATAGATCCCATACTCTTGGTATCTGATTTCTCAGCCTCCTTCTTCTCGGTCTCCACATTGGGTTCGATGAAGAATCTTGCAGGATCAATGAATTTGGGTTCACGAGGAGCAGGAGGCTGACTAGGTGCCTCTTTCATCATTCTTACGGGAGATTTTCGACTTGGGGGAGGAGGTCCTGGGGCAGGGGCACGTGCCTTGTAACTTCCATTGGAGAGGGTTTCCAAAGCCCATGCTTTCAACTCAGATGCACCTTGCTTTCCATCTTTCCAGCGACGATTTCCATCGTACTTAACACCGTTAATGAAATCCCCAGGAAGAGACATCTCGAAATGAGGAACACCGCGAATTTGTCTCTCGGGCGTACGCAAAGCATTGATAGCTGAGAGATTTCTAGTTTCTTTCACTCCTGAGAGAGCGTCAACTTTCACTCCTGTGTTGACCGCGTGCAATCGAATTCCTGCTCTCAACAATTCTTGATCTCTTTTGAGAATTTCGAATGCAGAGTTGGGGTCAATCGAACCATCTTTCTGCGTCCCCTTGAATGTATGGCAATAACCACAATGACTTCCGAGGTAGATGATGAGTTCGGCTTTCGGTTTAGGGAGCATCTTAGGTTTCGTTTTTATTGTTGGGGTTTTTATTTTTTCAATTCAGTTTCAAGAAGATTTAAAATTCGAGATCCCGGTAAGCTTCGATGTGATTGTTGACTAACGAACCTGTATTAATTGTGAATGCAAATGTGGTATTTGGTTTTCCTGTGTGCTGGTAAAGATCTTTACCAAATACTGTGAGTGGGAGGTCACAGACTTGATCGGAGGTATTAAAAACTCTAATACTATATGGGACTCTACTATTAAAACGATCTGCAAAATCTTTGTTGCCAACTCTAGGCGATGCAAAACTGTAATGGACCACCGACAATCTATGAACATAAGATAAATCATAAGCACATAAAGTGGATACCGCACCACCCAATGATCGCCCAGTTACAAGAATATTTGATATGTGAAGTCCTTTACCATCCAACCATTTATGAATACATTCTCGAATAGCATCATAATCATCGTAAAATCCGCTATGGATTAAACTTGATTTCACATTGGATTTGCATCGATGGGATAATTTAACATCATTCAAACTTTCATCTAGAAATGTCAATTTAGTTTGAGACATTCTCATATTATTCTTCCACTGTTCTTTGTAGTGCGTGCCCGAAAATACAATCATAGCCCAATTAGTTGTAGGATTCCAATAAATGTATCCGGCTTTGAGTGGAGTATCTTCACCAGTTTCAACATCTTGAACAATTTTTCCGTATAGTGGTTGTGATTTAGTGAAAGGTCTCGGCATCGGAATGTTATCTCTACAATGAGCATCGGATGCAGCGCCTCCAATATCCCAAAGTGTATGTGCCAATTTCAATTCAAATTTTGGATCATCTTGGTCAGTTGGAAAATATACGGGATGGCGATATTCAATTACACTTTCTTTGCATTGATCCCAAACAATTTTAGCTAATCTAGTGGTTATGACCTTCATCGCGATTGGTTTAGCGATCAAGAATAATACAATCAGTACAATAACTGTGATTGCCACGATGACTGCTATTCTTAATACTAGACCTCCAATTCCCTTTCCTCCCCATTTTGCCAATTTACACCGACAATTAACATTCTCAATTCTATTATCCATTTTTCTTTTGTCTAGTCAAGACTTTTTTAGTCATCAATAATTTCAACACGTGGCCCCATACTATCTCTATTTGAGCTCGATGAAAAATTAATAGAATCTGAAATAGATTCTCCGGTAATCATTTGGATACCTTCTACAAAAATATCAACACCTCTTATCCATCTACCGAGTTGATTGGCAGGAATTAAAGATCCGATAAATTGGGCGGTAATTCGGTGATCCTGTGGCAATGTGTTAAAAATTCTTTCCACGTGAGACCCAGCGATGTTCACTGTCTCGAATGGTTCTTCCACGGTATTCGGTCTGCTATATGAGTGCGTGTTTTCTTCTACCTCTTCCACTTTGGACGATGATGATGGAATTCTTGGGCGAGATTGGCGTGGTCGTCGTCTTTGCCTATGTTCACGTTCTGCAACATCCTTTCTCATTACCGGTTGTTCTTCAACAGGCTCTGGCTCACGTGGAGATGGAACAGTTTGTTTCTCACGATGATTTCTGAGATGGTCTGATAGACGATGCAATTTGATTTGTTTTTCACGTGGCAATCTTTTAAGGATATTGTCAAAGTTTTCTGGGTCTTGGACACTGGCACGATACACTAATTCAAATACAGGATGCATAAGACTTTCGACTAAAATATCTTCCGGTACAGGCAAATCATGTTTTGTATTAGCCACTTTCTTGCCTTTTAATTTATGCGATTTTGTATCAGGTATAGATGGTTTAGAAGTTTTGGTTGGTGCGCGGCGAAGTACATGATGCATTAATTTACCATCTTTGAGACCTCGTTTATACATTTTCAATTTAGCAACGTTAGACTCCTCACTAGATTGGTCAAAATAACTGATGTCCTTAATTATCATTTCCATGACGTCAACAAATTTAGTACAGGATTTTGTCGATCTTTTCTGTAATTGTTCGACAGATATCATCATAGTTCTAGTTAGATTTTGTAAGATACCTTCGTCCTGAGGATGCTTATCTCCAAATACAGAAATTGCTAATATTTTTCTACGGCCGTTATCGATGTAATCAATTGGAAATGGATTTGTCATTGCTCCGTCAGAACATAACATACCGTTGTATTCCATTGGCTCGTACAAGAGTGGGATATTAGCACTCATCAAGCATGCTTCTGTAGATTTCAAATGTGGATGTGATTTCCAATCTAACTTAACGTTGTGATCTGTAACTCGATCGGTAATTGAGAATGCAATATAAATTCCTTCATTGTGAAGATCGAGTAATGTTGGAATCTTAATTTTCTCTTGTAATCTTGCTTCAATAACCAGTGCCTCTAATTCATGTCTCAGATGTTTGTTGTCCATCAAACCATGTTTAAATTGAAATTTATCTATGTTGAAGTCTCGAATCGAATCAAATAATTTGATATCGTTGACTCTCTGATACAATTTACTAGGAGACCATCCTAATGCGTAAAGATATACAATAATTGCTCCAACCGAACAACCTGAAAAATGTTTACATTCATCCAAGTACCCATAAGCATCAAAAGTCGTAAGAGTCCCCAAAATTCCTAAACCCTTGAATCCCCCTGAAGAAATACAAAGACCATCATATTTTACAATTCCGTCTTCCATGTTAAGCTCTTTTCAACTTATACCATCTTAATTTAAACCAGCTTTTTAATTTTGGAGAATTTGGATCACTCCGTTTACGTCGCGAGTGACGTGTAAAAATTTTCCTGTCGACAATTTATCCATGAATAATCTCAACAAACTCATTGGACTTTGAGCCATCAGAGTGAATGTTGCCGTGACAATTGTCGTATTACCAGTTACTCCGATGTTAAATTTTACGCCACTAGGGATTTTAGTCATAGGACCATAAGAACCATCAGCCAAAAGAGACAATTTGAAATACTGAGCTAATGATTTTCTGGCAGAATCAATCACTCCGTTATTAGAAACTCTTTTCCGGCGAATACTTTCAATAACCAAAGATCCTAAGAAACTCAAAATAAATTCAGTTAATGGTTCCTTAGACGTTTGAATAAACTGTCCTTGCTGGTCAATTGAAAATTTGACGGTGTAAGGAGGAGCCATGGGCGCAGGCTTCAATAATTTTTCCACACTCTGAGTTTGAGTACGCATTGAAGTCATATTGGTGGGCAATTGGATAATTCTTGGTGCCGGCCGTTGAATAATTGTTCTCATAGGTTTGTTGTTGATGGTTGTATTCATTTTCTTAACATCCCCACGATTTAGAAATCCATCCAAGATGTCTTTGTATTTTGCACTGGTCCTAAATTCGACTAACTTCGGCTTATTGCTTGCATACAACGCGTAAATAAAAATATTAGACTCTCGGTCGAGTTCGGGCAACATATCCATCATGCATTTAGGATAGGGATCAGGACTTTTCTCCAAAGCGATATAGAATCCAATGAATAAATCAAGCATAGGATCCATAGTTACTCCATGTAATGCAGGAATAATATTCATTATAATTAGAGCAGATTTTCTAATATCATCTGATACCTCGGATTTAACATAATGAAGATATTGCATAGGGAGTGTATATGACAATCCAAACTGAACTGTTGCGAGAATTTCCTTTTCCATATCCTTTATCTCTACACTGGTATAGGAGTTATCGGTAATGAAAACAAGATCCATTACAGTCACCGGGGAAAGTTCCAACAATTTAGACGAAATTAAAAGCGCACTGACGGCGAGTAATTGCATGTTCTTTCGTTCTACAGCCACTGTAGAAACTCTTAAATAGTGATCGATAAGATATCTTGCATGATATAAAGTTGACATCGACATGCGGAATTCCCATACTACTTCCCTGAGCCAATCATATAAGACGTTGTAACTAGCAGGCGTAAGCGCAGCAGTATTATCATTGTTCACAAATGGTTGATTCTTGATGGGGAGATTGTAATTTCTAAGATGTCTACCGCAAGCTTCATTAGGAGTAGTATTCATGTTGAAGATCAAACCCCTAATAGGATCGAAATATTGATTGGCGATAATATCTTTAACTTTAGCTCGTTTATCTGGATTAGGAGTTGTCATACCGAGAATGATATCCAACATATTTCCCATCTGAGGAGCATATTGAGAAGCCATCAAACTTTCTTTCATGGACCCTTCCCTCTTCTCATTGGCTAATTCACGATTAGCAGCAGTAAAAAATCGGTATTTATCCAGGCCAGGATAATCTTCTTCAGTGAAATGTCCATGCGTGGTAATTTGTCTTTCCAACAAATCTTCTTCATCTTTAGCTTTCTTGAAGATGGGCCCATTCTGTAACCAAAACTGCGCAAAGATCACACCCATAGAATAAACATCAACAGCGTAACTATCGTAATATTTGGAACCTAGTAAAATTTCTGGTGCACGCCACCAAATAGTAACAATTAAGTCAGTGTATCTTCCTCCTGGAATGATACCGATACGAGTAGAACCTAAATCAGCAATAAAAATTCTACCTTCTTTATCAAGAAGAATATTTTGCGGTTTGAGATCACGGTGTGCGATACTGTTATCATGAAGATACTCCAATCCTGCTAAGAGTTGAGCTGAATAAGATTGAATGAGATTAGGAGGGATATCACCCCTTGATATTCCCAAGTACGTACTGAGAGACGTGTAAACACCCATGACAACTGCAAATTTTCCCTTAATCATGGTGAAATCAATCATTTTTACGATATTTGGGTGATCGCATCGAACAAGAGTGGTGAGTTCCCTAATAGTATCATGATTGACACCCTCTTCACCATGATCCTTAAAAACTTTGACGGCGTATTTTTCTCCATCTTCACCACCAGAATATTTGTAGACATTTCCAAATGTTCCTCCACCCAATTTTTCAACGGGTATTCCATAAAATCCAATGGGTTTCATAGGGTAATCCCTAGCACGAATTTTGACATCGTCGACGGCTTGCAACATTTTTACGATGATTTTTAAACGGCGACTTAAAAATCGAAATGGAAAATCAAGAACTTGCCGGTTGCAGAAATGACAGTGATCCATTCACTCTCGAATCTTTGAGATCGATCCAACCTTACCGAATCATCAACATTGAAGACGATTGCTTCGATTTGAAACCTCTTTTTAACTGGGTTTACAACCTGAATAAGAAAACTAATCCTCTAACCAACGTAAGATTTACCGAGGACCAATTGGTGGCCATTAAGTCAAAAGCTCTACAAGTTTTTCCTTTTGTGGTTGACATCTCCAAGCATGTTTATGATGATGAGGATTCTCAACAATTTGATACTACAAATTTAACTTCATGGGAACGTATTTTTCTAAATACGGTCAGTATTCTCACCGGGGAAACTACTAAGAATTTTAGTTTACGCCAAGTTATTCTTTATGTCACCGAAAATAGATTGTTATTAATTACCGTTTCAAATACTTCTGCGGATAATCGTCAAATTCCTATTTCAGAGCATTTGAGACGTGAAATTGTTGAAAGTTCGCCCATCGGAATTGTTGATAATGGTAGTATAAGAATAATGTATAAAACCAATGCAACCACTCAAACTGCCTCGGATGCCCAAAATTTCATCAGTATCTTCCGTCATCATAACTGGCCACTCGGTCAACTTGAACGTAATCTCGGCATTACTGAGGCAAATAGACCTCCACCCAGAGTCAACTCTAATATTGGGAATGCTTCTCGATATGCTGAAGAGGCTCGACAACGAAATCTACAACGGCTTGCACAAGGGCCGGTAATACAAGGAGCAAGAGGAGAGGACGGAGCTTTGATTTATATGATTCACATCTCAATCGCATATCCGATTTCATTAATCTCTGCTCGTGAATACCCAATACAACGATCACGCGATCAACCAGGCGTTTACAATAATACTAGAATCACTACTTTGCTAAATGTTATGCATTCTTTTCCGGATGACGCTACCATTTCTGATATGTTCGCATCCGTTCTTGTTGATATTAAGACAATTAATCAAGATCTGTTACAGAGTCGCCTGACTGGAGTCCGAATTTCAGCAAGTGGTTTCCAATTGTCTGATAGTCGTGAATATGCCAATGCACAAACCCTGCTCGTCGACCTCAGAAATCCCAATCGACACATTGCCGGTAGCGAACGTATGCCCCGCAGAATCAATCTTTATCTGTCAGCGAATTATCAACGACGCGGCGATGATATGGATTTTCCTACCCTTAATTGATTGTAGTAGCTTTTTAAAAAGTCTTCTATATTATCCCTCCCGAGGTTTGCGGACATAAGTTGCTCCGCCTGTTGCCCCTCGTGCAGGCCGTCCTTCTTTCTGAGCTCCCCCGAACATTCCCATAAGACCACCCCCACCGCCTTCTCCTCCACCAAACATACCGACAACTTTCTGTAACATCCCAAATAACCCTCCTCCTTCACCACCTTCATCTCCGGCATCAAGTCCCGTTTTAGTATGATCAGCATTTAGATAAGTATAAGAATCGTCTCCAGTCAACTCTGAATACAATTTCTGAAATTCAACAGTGTGATCTTTCTTGGTATATTTCATTGCGTACTTGGCTCCGATGAAAATTGCAAAATTGACAGCGATTGCAAATGGAAGTCTAATCCAAATTGAAGTATTCTCGCCAAATGCAGCCCAATTACTTTCACCAAATTCTCTCAGGTATTTCTCGTAAATTCTAATACATTTCATTTGATTGGCTGTAAATCCTGCTGTATTGAGTCCTGTCAACCATTTTACACCAAACTGAATGGCTAAGAAGACGAATACCAATAAAATTCTAAGATTCTTAGTCTTGGATCTTAATTTCAATCTCGATTCAACAAATTCGTAGTGACGAACCATTTTGGCTAATTTCATCTTCATTGTGATACGAGGTAAAGCAATTCCTGGATATGCCTCTTGAATCAATCTAAATCGGTAAATCATTTCATCTTTACGTTCTTCGATGGTCATTAAATCCTCATCCTCCGACGATTCTTCGTATGGATTGTTTTCGCCTTTGATTTTGTTATGCGGATTGAATTCGATGTCAGCATTAAGAGGATCATAGACATTATCGCGTTGTCCTAATGCATCTGGAGGACCCAAAGCATATTTCTCGCCCTCCTTAGCTTTTCGCATCGCATTAGGCAATCTAACATTCTCTTCATCTTCAAATCGATCTGCTCTACCACCATACCCTGTTGTATCGCTCCAATCATCTTCACTGTCACTAGTGACCCACTCGTCAATTTCAGAAGGTTCATCTATAGTTTCTATGATCGGATCTTCAGTATCTTCTTGTTGTATCGGTACCGGTGCTGGTTTAGGCTTGCGTTTCTTTGTTCCTCTCTTCTTGGATTTCTTCTTAGCGGAAACTTCTCGACGTCTAGATTCTTTCGCTTCTTTAGCCATGAGTATTTCAGACCGTCTCATGCTGACAAGTTCATCGATTGCGTCACTAATATCATTTGGTCTAGTCATAGATTCAAGAGCCTTGGCTCTGAATTGCTCATCATTGTCTAAGGCGTCTTGGATAGCATGTTTTCTCGACATGCTAAGTGCAGCATGAATAGCTGATTCAACATTTTCACCGTCAATATTCTTGAGAGTTTCATCCAACGCTTCTTTCTGGTCTTGCAGTTTTCTTCTAGATGAAGTCTTTGCTGTGCGCCGCTTCTCTTTACCTTCTTGGGATTTCTTTGCTGATGATTTGGTATCCGAGGTAACTCTCTGACCACCAACATAAATTTCCGGTTTACGACCAGAAGAAGATTCACCATCCGTAGACTCATCGAAAAATTTCTTCATCGGCGTAACAGGTTTCTTATTTGACGATTCACGATTAGAAGAACGGTGAGATGATTTATGATTTGAGGTTAGTCGAGAATGACTTCGTGTTGATGATGGTGCTGCATCGCCAATGACAGAACTACTATCATAATGAATATTTTGATGATGGGTTTCGGAGGTACGGCGATTTGATTTGGGTTGTTCTTCTCGTGGTTGCGACTGTTTTCGAGTTCTACTTGGCGATTGGACAATGTATCTGGGACTACCATCCCGTTGAGTATCGTCTGCGGGGGGTTCTTCCATTTCTTCAATAGGTAAAATGGGTGGAGGATTATTTGCCTTCTTCCGACGAGAAGATTTCTTCTTGGACGATTTCTTTCGATTAGATGATTTTACCTGAGAAGTATGTGGAGATTGTTCATCTGCCGGATCGATTGCTGCCAATTTCATCATGGGGGGATCTTCTGGCAATCGAGGACTCGTAATAATATTTTCATCATAATTTAATTGACCATTCTTTGGTAGGTAATCGACGCCATTCGGAGATTTGGTTTTGGATCCAGGAGGTGATGCAGATTTATCTTGAGAAGTTTTCTCGTTTGATGATTTAGCACTTCTTACGCCAGAATGTATCACACCATTGGCTGGCGTAGTTTTACCAGACATCGCCCCATTTGCAGCGGACATCTCGTGAAAATACTTTTTCTGATTCTATTTTTTCTAAAACAAAATACTCTTTTTAGATCGTGTATTCTGACTTAAACCAAATTAAAATGGAAGCATCATCGACCGGACAAATTTCAGCCAATACTACATTGCCCCCAGGATATCAAATCTTAAGCCATAATAATCAGCATGTTTTAGCGCGAATGACAACTCTACCAAGTGGACAGAACGATTGGGCTATGATTATTAGCCCTCAGAATTTTACATCATTTTCATCGATGAGATTTCCTCCACTCATCAAAACTGTGGTTCGTGGAAACAATACCAATCTCATCATTGCCTACATCTGGCTAGACGAACAAGCTCAACTTATTCGATGGATCATCGGAGAATTGGTTGCAGATGGCGTATGGGATAAGATCAATTGGAAAGTTCACGAACAGGAACCAGGTGTGAAAAATAAGGGTCTTGGAAATGCTGGTTCAATCATGGAGCAAGCTTATTTTGAGGGAAGTAAGCGTTGGGTAGAATTCATGGAAAAGAAAGGATATAAACTGATGTTCCCCTCTGATGAAGTCATCGGCAATCAGATTTATTTCAGTCGTGCTACCGAACCAGAAATGCTAACTTCTACTTACGAAATTCCTGAAGTCATGCTTGCTGAAGTTTTTAAACCAAAGTTTCTTCCCGAGGGAGCTTTTATTCTCGAGCCTAAATTAGATGGCAAGCGTGGAATTACGATGTTGCATCAAGGTACAATCATTCAAGCAAGTCGTGGTCGTAAGCAAGCCAAGAGTAACTATCCTGAGATTGCAGCACAAGCCAAAGTAGTTTTTGGTGTCATGCTGGAGAAGATGGGACAGGGTGGATTCTTGCAACCAAATCCTGCGACAGGTCAAAATGAATTGGTGAATTACAACACGCAAACGGCCCCGTTTAGTTTGGACGGAGAACTGTATGTTCATGGTACTGACTTTCAAACTTTGATGAGTGCTACCCAGAGATCCGTGAACCAAAGTGAAAACGCAAAACATCTTATCTATGTTGTCTACGATATCATCGACAATGGTACTTCAAATCAGCTCCTCCGCAATCAATTCCTTCAAATTGTATTTGATGATCCTCGAGTATCTGTTCTACCCAACATCAAGATGATTCCATGGAAGGTAACATCTGACAAGAGTGAAATTGGTGGATATCAAGATGCTTGTCTGAAGGACGGCTACGAAGGAGTGATCGTTCGTGATGTTAACGCCTTTTACAAACAGGGTAAACGTATTCGTGGGATGCTCAAAATGAAGAAATGGGAAGATGAAGAATGGTATATTTGTGGAGCAGAGAAAGCAACCGGATTGCATGAAGGAGCCGTAGTCTGGATTCTTAATAGCAAGAAAGATTGCACTGGGTTAACATGCAAGGGAACTCCATCTACAGGAGAAATGGGAACCATCGAATCTCGTCGTCGTCAATATGAGCAACGAAAACAATTCATGGGCGTGACCGCCACCATCAAATTCTTTGAACGCAGTATCGAGGGAGTTCCTCGATTTCCATCTGTCATCGCTTACAATCGCACAGACTTTTAAAAAAGTCATCACTGACGATTTAATGATGCAACATAGTTTAATACATCCCGTGTGGTAAGTTCTTCCCCGTCATAGTCATAGCTATCGCTATCATAGTAGTCATCGTCATCTTCGTAAAAATCGGCATGGTTATCAGGACGAATAGGGGGTTCGAAACCAACAGAAAGCTCTATCTGTGATCTTGAGGTTCTCTGCATTTGACGAAAATCATTAACTGTAAATTCTGTATTAAGATTCGAGATAATCCCAGCTTCCCTAATCGAGAATATCATTTTTCGGTCCGGGAAATCAACATAATCGCCTAATTTAGCTCTGATAAGATATTCCACGTCTTTAATTTTCGTATTCGTATGTGCTCTGATAATTCTGTCAACCATAGGTTCATGACCATTCAGGTGAATGTTATATGAAAGTGTGACAAAATTTTGGGGTATTGATGGAGTCGTCATGCTTAAGGAATTAATTCTAATGGCAAACAATATATTCTTGCGTTCGATGTCTTGTTCGTTAGCAAAATCATTTACACCGGCCGTCGCAAGCAGATTTTTATATATTTCCATATGCCGGCGATCGTATTCATCATCTTCGACATCCAATGATGGAGATGCGCGGTGGTGATGAATACGATCGCCGGGAACATCTAGGTCTCCGTCGTTGCCGACTAAGTATTCTCCGATTTCACTAGTGGGCCAACCCAGACTCTCAGCAATTTTAAGTGAAATATTCGTATGGAAAGATTCTCTGTCAAAATCTAATTCAGATTCAGATATTATTCCCATAGTAGGACCAACCCATAATTCCTTGATACTTTCATCATATGAAGCATGATAATAGTCAATAAGAGGTATTTTACCTGGATATTCTAAATTACTGAAAGGGGTAATAGAAAAATAAGCCTTTCCCAATGTTTTGGTGATAAATTTATAATCACTGTCAATACCATCGATGTTGGCGGCCTTGGCCAATTTAATGGCTAGTTTATTAATGGTGATTAAGGTAGTGGAATCGAAAATTATAGGATCCGAATTTCCTTGAGGCTCTGAACTTACCAACATGAATTTGATTTTGAGTGGATATGCTTGATTGGCAGTTCTATGTAGATGAATTCTTGATTCTTGTCTGAATGGTAAATTGGTGTAAGGATTCTTTGGATTGCCTTGATTGAACACCCAGTTGTAAATGGATGGAAGATAATAACACTTATCTTCTAAGGTGATAATGTCCTTAGCAGGCATATTGGAGAAATTCTCCAGCGTAAAAACGTCACTTTCGTTTGAGCAATCCATCTTGCTGTTGCTTTTATGATATTCGACTTTTTAAAATTATGTAATGATGGGTGCGGCCTGGGGATATCGCTCTATTGCCTCAGAAACAGTAGCTGACAAGGGCATAATATTTCCTCCATAATGAAAAATCATATCGCGAGGATCCACATTCCATCGAGTACCAATTTTGTATCTAATTACCATTTGTACATACTTAAGAGTCAGGGAACCATGTACAAGGACAAACATAGGTACGTCGCGACCTGTTAGACCAGACAAGATGCGAAAATCAAATCTTACTATACCAGGTTGTAATTGTCCAGTCACTGGTGCTATTTGCCGATTAATCATAACAGCATAAGTTAAATGTTGAAACATTTCATGCTCCTGGTCTGGTCGAGGAGCAGCATTCAAGGCGTTGATGAGATCTGTAAATTTCCGATAGGGCCAGCCTCCGGCTTGTGAGATTTTCTTGGACTGTTTCAGGTGGTTCAGCTCCAGTGCGGGTATTAGAGCAGATTCTGAGGATATTCCTATTTGGTTGCCCGTATTCAATTCCATCAAAGATTTGTCTCCTTCTAGAGCCAACCAATCGATCAGAGGCGTATATTTCTTATCCGCATCCTTGCCGTTGAAAGAATCCACTTCATCAAAAGGGAGAACAGTAAAATAAGCTTTATCTAGAGTGTTATGAAGAAATTGGTAAAGAGATTTTACGCCATCTACATTGGCTCCTCTAGCCAACTGAATTGCAAATTCTCTAATCGATTTGAGACTTGTAGTATTGTAAATCATAGAAGCCGACTTGGATTGGGGTTTTCCATTCACATCGGGGTTAATGATTACAAATTTGACCTGAACTGGATATCTTCGGTTAGCAGTATGATGTAGATAGAGTTTAGTATCTCTAAGGAAAGGGAGATTAGTGTATGGATTTTTGTCATTTTTCCGATTAAAAATCCAAGTGTAGATCGACATGATGTTGTAGCAATATCCTTCCAGAGTGATGATTTCTTTAGGGTCCATATCAGCAAATTCCTCTAAACTGAATACATCAGACTCATTTTGGCATGGGGTCTCATTGCGATCCAAAATGGGAAATCCGGGTTGTTGCATGATTAAGTCGTCTTTTTAAGGATTTATTTTTATTTCGCGATGGATTTTTAAAACAATTACAACTCGTCGACAAGTTGATGAATACGTATTTCGAATGGTTCGATTGGCCATTCATTGCGAGCACAAATGTCTAGAGCATGTGTAAGATGTGCCAATTCGTCACGGGGTTCTAACACCGATTCGCTAACAATACCTACGTTATCTTTGATTCCCAATTCAAAGAGAGATTTCCCGGCATGTTTATTTAGAAGTTCAATTAATTCTCTGCATTCATCAGGGCTATTTGGAATAGGGGGTGAGACTAATGTAAAGTATGCTTTACCAAGTGTACGTTGAATAAATTGGTAATTTGAGGTTACATTTTCTACATTGGCCGCCTTAGCCAACTGTAATGATAATCCCTCGATCGACTGCAGAGATGTAGTATCGTAAAATGAAGGTAATGATGGCTTCTCGATATCACCAATAATAATAAATTTGATTTTGAGGGGATATCGTTGTTTGGCTGTATTATGGACATAGAGTTTCTGTTCTCTTGTGAATGGAAGACCGGTGTAAGGATCATTTGGTTTCCTTTGGTTGATGGTCCAATTATAGAGTGATACGATATTATAGCAGTATTGTCCTACTTTAATTATTTCTTTAGGTTCCATATCAGCAAATTCTTCCATACTGAAAACATCAGAATCATTTTCACAATTCATAATTTTCCTTTTAATACGTGTAAGATTTTTTAATTACAAAAACTAGGGTTAAGGCATCCATTATCTCCCATGTGTTGTTTTTGCGATGGATGTTTAATTAAACATCCATGACATTTGGATGGGTTGTAGTTTGGAGGTGACGGTTTCTCAAATTCGACATTGGATGGTGAAATTTCTATTTTGTTCGCCGAATGCCTCTTTCTAGGTGGTATATCACTCATATGCAAACGGTTTTATTTCAGATGCCATGTATTTTAAAGAAAAATGATTTTTTAATTATGATTCTTCGAGAAACAAAACTATAAGAAGCATCAAATAGAATTAAAATGTCTTGGATTCAGAAGCATAAGAACATTTTGAAGCTGAAGTTCATCGATCATACCTCTATGTCTCTGTATGAAGCCTTCAGCGGGACAGACGATGAAAAATCTTGGATCTCTGTTATGTTTGATGTTTCTGGAGGACAAACTGATATGGAAAAATCCATTAGATTGGTCAATGATTGGATTGAGGAATTGTTGGACCGTGCCGAGATTATCCACAAACGTAAATGTGAAGAGACAGAAACCCATTGCGATAAATTCTTTGATGGTAAATGCCGAATGACCATGTTTGAATATCGCTCCGATTGCATTACCGACGAAGAGTTTAACCAAATACTTGACATCAGTAACATTCTTGAGTACACAAACCCAGATATGGTCAAGAGAATGAAAAGTACTCCTTACACCGCAAATGGCTTGATTGAATTTCTTACTACATGCTACATCAAAAGTAATTAAAAAGTCTCGCGTTTAAGAGTTTTTAATATCGAATTGGTTTGCTTTCGGGTAGATGTATTTTTATAAATAGTTTTGAGGATATGAAAACATGCCTATAATAGCAGTATATGAAGTTGGCGGAAAATTTAAAATCAACGACGCAGTCGGTATTTCTATTATACCATCATCATTAATAATACCTCCATAAGATTTCAAATTATCAAAATTATCAAATGTGACATCGTTATCTATTAAATGTTCTCTCCTCAATGAATTCAGAATATTTCTTGATTCTAATCTGTCAGGTAACAATGAAACATGCATTTGTTTTCTTGGATAAGGATCGAATTCATAAATTGGATTTTCAGTAGGATTTGGCACCCAGAATCCAAATAATTCCAAAGATGATTGTTTATTTGTTAACGCTGTTGATAATAACTTTATGAGGTAATTTGTTTCAAAGAATTTGACGTGAGCAGGATATAAACCTCCTAAAGATTGCATTACGATACTACCTCTTTCATAAGGAATGATACTAAAAGAATGACATTGCTTTTCACCCAAAATATTTGCTGCTATGCCGAATTTTGAATTACTTATATATGGTAAAATTTGTTTTAGTGTAAGAGTTTCTGTATCAGCTTCCGAATTCTTAAGCAATGCATCGAAAGCTCCAGCAGTTGCAAAACATATGTCAGCATAACCATATTTTATTCCGCTCCAAAGCGTAGCATAATCAGAATAATAAGCAATATATTCTTTCAAAAACTCATTGATAGTTTCATTAGTTTCTTCTATTTCATTCATCTTTATAAATAGTAAACAGCTACCTCAGGAATTTTACTATTTTGATTGACGAGAAAATTATCGAATGTAAAATTTTCAATGGTGAGTTTTTAATATTCATAGACGAACGTCTGGTTTGCATTTCTCGAAGACAATAACGAATTCTCCATTTGCGAATTTTATTTTGTTAATCGAATAGTAATAATTTTATTTTTCATAAGGAGTGGGCAAACCAAAATCTGTCTTGGCAATTGAGACCATTTTGGTTTGCAACAAGTACACGTAAAATTGAAAATTATTAGATTTTCACAAAAAATAAAACGAATGAATTCTGACGCAAACTTTGAGAATACAATAGATAGATCTTTGTTTAATGAATTGGTTAAACATGGATCCATAAAAGGTCGAGATTTACTCTCGTTATCGAATGTTACTTCTACAATTAATAAATGGTGCGATCAAAATTTCTTCAAAAGAAGGTTGGAAGATGAATATGAAAGAACTATAGTGACATTTGATCCTTGTATAAATTATGTAGAGATCTACATGAATATGCATTTGACAGAATGGTACGTAATAGATGCTGCCGATGAAAAAGAAAAACAATACAAAGAATCTTCCATTGCAACGGATCAAAGGCTTTCCACGATTTTTGAAGAGAAAATCGTGAAGAAAGAGGGTATGCAAAAGTATAAAGTTGCATTAGCGACTGTAATCGAATCAAAAGTGTCAAACTTGACAGGAGTATCTATGATAATACGTAGTGATAGAGATATTGCAGATTCTATAGGTTTGACTTATTTAGGAGAAATAACATCAAAAGGGTTGAAAAGTAAACCTGTCTTGGAGTTTGAAAACCCAAAACAATTTGGATTACGATCAAATTCCCAAGGTGTTGGTTGTATTTATATTCTAACAAAAGATGATAACCTCTATTTTCATGAATATGAATGTGTAGATAGATTTAGAGAACGTATAGAAAAAGGCATTGAATGGATTGTAGGACCCTCTAATGTTGCTTATTTTATACCAAGTAAAAATCTGAAAAATTCTATAATAATGAATTATGAAAATCAGTTTATATCAATGGATGGTGAAAAATTCACTCAAAATGACTTCGATATTATTCCAGAGCATGAATATATTAAATATATCCATAAACATAAACATCGCCATGGCGATGTTTATTATATACTATCTGTAAACAAAAACCGTGAATTGAGAATAATAAGCATCTCTATGTCGGATTCATGTGTGAAAATTACAAAAGTGTCTGGAAACTATCAAGTAAAATATTTTGTTAACATTTATGTAACCGTCTCTATTAACGTTGAATATTTTAATATTCAGTTCATTAACACAAGAAATAAATATGTTAAATTGGGTGGAGTTATTGTAGAAGATTATATTAAGATTCATAATTCCAGATTTTTTGATTCTGGGTCGGCAGATGCCTATAATGCCGCGTCAAGATATCCATGCTCGAGTTTCAATCTTATTAATCCTAGAGAAGTTTTTAATTTTGAACCAGGAAAAGAAAGTCCTATTGTTATCGTTAATAATAGAAAGAAAAGCTTACCGTTTAACAACGTATCAATAATGTCTACGACGAAAGAGTCTAGTTTAATGCGTGGCATCCTCGATGTTGATTAAAAATTATTTATCGTGATTGGTAAAACTGGAAATTCAATTTAAAAAGTTTTCACGTAATAAAAGAAAACGATGGACGAGATTTTGAAATCTCGCTACAAATGCAGCAGTTACGGTGAACTGGCTCAACGGGTTTCCCATACTGTTGGGAGAACAATTAAGGAAAAAGAATTTTATCTCGAATTGATGAATAAGAAACTCTTTTGCCCGGCAGGCAATACGTTACTTGCTGGATGTGTTGATGGGGAGGAAGCTGAAATTTTGGTAACTCCAAACTGCTCAGTTTTAGAGCCTATTAATGAAGAAAACTATGACTCGTTAATTAAACGATGTAAAGTATTGTGGACTAATAGAGTCGGCATTGGATTCGATCTATCTACTGCAAAAGACCCGGTTTCTATTTTAAAGAAACTGTCTATGGTAAATAGTGGTATTAAGTTGGGTCATCGTCCTCAAAGAGGTAACATGGCTGTATGTAAAGATACTCATCCTAAAATCGATGAGTTCATTTTATGTAAACAATCTGAGAACGATTTATATAATTTCAATATCAGTGTTGGTATTACAGATTCTTCTAACGTGGATGAAGAAATGTTAAATCTGATGAGTAAAGCTAGCTGGGGTAAAGGAGATCCTGGTATTTTATTTTTGGATCGTCTTCAGGGTGTTAGTGGCGCCAATGAGAATGACTTACAATTAATCCATTCTCGTATTGGAAAAGTTAACACTGTTGTTCCTTGCGGAGAGCTCCCTCTATATGCAGATGGAGTTTGTACTTTAGGTAGCGTCAACTTAGGCTCTAAATTATTTTGGAGTAGAGAAGATGGCTTTGATGAAGTACTTTTTGAGAAAGTGGTTAGAGGCGGTGTACGATTCTTGGATCGTGTCGTTGACATCATGGCTGGCTCATTGAGTGAAGTAGGTTTGGAATCGATGGCAGAAAATAATCTGTATTCAAGAAGAATTGGATTGGGCATTATGGGATGGGCTGATGCCCTAAACCATGCAGGAATCCAATATGGATCTGAAGAATCTTATGCACTGGCTCATCGTATTGGAACTATTTTTAAGAACGCATCAAATGGTGAATCTAATATTATGGGGCGTCAATATGGGCGAGCCCCCGTGCTTGAAGGCACAACCTTAACGCGTAGACACTTGATGATTCACGCATTTCCACCTACGGGAGGATTAACATTATTAATGGGAAACAAAGGTTACGGAATAGAACCTTTCTTCTCAGATGCGGCAGACATAACTCCGCACGAACACCTTAAGATGCAATCTGTATGGCAACATTACAATGACTCATCTATATCTAAGACAGTTAATATGTCAAATAAAACCACACCAAATGAAATTAAATCTGTATGGAAAGCGGCTATGAGCATTAATCTCAAATCAGTCACTATTTACAGGGATGGATCTCATCTGGACCAACCTTTAACAGTTGGAATTAATAAGCAGGACTGCCCTCGTGGCGTATGTTCTCTTTAACTAACGATCGGAGATACGATCGACTCCTACGGTTACACGACCCCATTAAGACTAGGCAAATACTAGTCACCCCTAATAATTACCTGATGTAACCCTATTAATCGTATGCCTCAACAGCATGCATGCGATATTTTTTCTTCCCTCGCGATTTTTTGAACTCAAAAATATATTGATGACTTAAAAAAGATAATATGAATTCGTCCAAAATTATAGCATTGTCGATAATTTTGGCTTTGATCATTATAGTGATTCTACGCATTTTGTATAGAACTCCTTGCAAGAAAATACAGCATCATGAAGAAAATCCTATTGTATGTAAGCGTGATCATCGAAAGATTTACGGGTATGTTTCTGATACTCCTGATGATGTCCCATGCCCTACATGCTTACTTGTCAATGATAGAATTCCGTTTGATACTGCTTCATCTGGCCAGGATCAGTTCTTTACCCTCGCTGTACAATCTACAGGCCAAATCATTGTAGCCAATCAAACAATGCTCTTCAGATATAATGCTGATGGTACTTTGGATTCTAGTTTTGGGACTGCGGGGGTTGCAAACATGCCTATATTCCCATTCAATGATCTTTTTAGAATCAGGGTTGGTGCCGGCGACGTTATTTATGTGGCAGCTCTCGGATACGATGTGAATATCGTTAGATTTACAGCGAACGGAATTCTTGATACTTCTTTTGCTGGAAATGGTCATTTTGATGGCGGTACTAACAATACTTCAAATGCTGCTGGTGTTATTGACATTTATGTTTACGCTGACAATTCAATTCTAGCAAGTCGTCTTGTAGATCAGACTGTTTATAAAATTACATCCTCAGGGGTATACGATCCATTATTCACGCCTATAACCTTCTCTATCCCGTCCTACACAATTAGAAGACTTACAAACGTTGTAGCATACGAAGATAAGATTTTTATCTTTGGATTCATAAGAGATGGTAGCTTTAATGAGTGGCCATTTATTGCAAGGGCAAATTTTGACGGAACGATAGATACAGGATTTGGAACATCTGGATATCTTATCATCCAGCCTGCTGATCTAGGACTTTCGTATTTAGCAGTCGAAACATATGGTGGTAGCATTGTTAACCCAGATAACGGTGACTTATACTGGGTTGGCAGCATTGACAATATTGGAGATAGTGATTATTTTATTGGCATTATAAAATTGAGCCAAGACGGAATTATCGACACGGCATATGGTGTTTCTGGAGCGGTTATTAATGATCGAGCAGATCTATCATTGCCATACCAATATAGTGAGTCTTATGGAAATTCTCATATTTTATCGTGTGATGGAGGTCTAGTAATGTCCGTTCTAAATTATTCAGATGTTAATTTCACATATTTATGGAGAGTAGATGTTAATGGTGTTACGATTTCTCAAGACGTAGAAGATATGAATTCAGAAATTCTATACTGGGAATGTACTCCCGATGGAAATGGAAATCTTATTGTAACTGGAGAAGATCAACTACTCGGAGAACCCATACTTAGATCTTTTCCTTGTGCTCAATTAGACTACATAGTTCCTGACAACGCTGTATAACTTAAAAATTATTTTTCACAATGGTTAGTGCATGGTAATTATTTGTTTGAGTGTCAAAAAGAATAAACTATTTGGCTTATATAAAAATGTCCAAGCAATTTCCATCCATGAAAAATGAACCAAAACCTGCTCCGGTTAAGAAACGTAGAACCGGGTTGATTATCGGTATCGTCGTAGCTTCATTATTGATTATTACTGCAATAGTTGTAATAATCATAGTAGTATGGTTACGTAATAGAAGTAATAATTCAACGGCTGATGGCAGTGGAACAGCATGCACGCTAAGTTCAGATTGCGCGGGCGATACTGTATGTAAAACCAGTACTGGTTTATGCGTAGATTGTGTAACCAATAGTCAATGTACGGGGACAGAGGGTGTGTGTAGATTATCAACAAATACATGTGTTGAATGTCTTGATAATACTGAATGTACAGGTCTTGATACCTGCAATACAAATACTAATGCATGTGTAACTCCTGAATGTGTGGCAACCGCAGATCTTACTCCGCCAACAATAGTGACCGGTGGACCTGGAATTGGAGCAGGAATATGGGAAAGAGCATTCGAGGGAACATACACGACCACGCAGACTCTCACACCATCGTTCAGAATGAAACTCAGATTAACCGGGGCTGGAACTACCATTTACGAATCTGAATTACTTGCAGCAGATGGAACATACAAAGTTACAACCAGTGAAGCTGGAATGGAATTTTATGAAACCTTTGACTTTGAAATCTCTATCTTATTGGTAACTGAATGTGGTACTACTTTGTATTCAACGCCATATACGGTGGTTATACCAACATCATGCACTACTGCTCTGTCAAGTTTTGGGGAGTGTTCAGATATATTTGAGCCCAATAATATCATAGGGCAGGCTTCTACTATTCCCGTGGGAGGTACTATCATATCCTTAGCTGTTATCGGATTTAATACTCCTTCAATGGCTTTACGGTCTACAGGTATCGTTCTATCCAAAACATGGCCATTTAACCCTATTACAGCTACTATAACACACCGGAATCTTCCTGTAGAGTCGTCTGTCCCATTTTTTGGCGTTACCGATGTAAGCATTTTTCGATTTAACGTTGCTGTAACTGGTGCAGTTAGTGGTGATCGATGGTATTACATGGTCTGGTCTGAAGGAACCGCAGCGAACGGTGCTGAACCCAGTGGACTCGGCGGCCAAACCCAAAGCTACATCTTCCCCTAATCTGGGGGTTGCGCTTCGCGGTTTTTGTGGGCGGCGTGGACGTTCGCTTCGAGGTTTTGTTGCCGAGCCTTGGACGTTCGCTTCGCTCACTGGCTCGGTGATGTAGTCGGGATTTAAAAAGTCTTGTGTATTGTTCTTTTTGTGGAACGGCGGCTTGGACGCTGCGCTGCCGCCTATATGTTTTTTGTAGAATGAATTTACATTCTCCCGCCATCGTGAACCAAAGATTATCATTTCTTTATTTGATTAGGTTGGTTCAACAGGCAATATCTGTAACAATAAAATATTGCTTTATTT